>ERZ772764.1-NODE-1-length-575500-cov-28.769340_pt1 | contig 575500 bp, 514 predicted proteins | sample MGYA00512163_ERZ772764 | MGnify/ENA primary metagenome ERZ772764 (study PRJEB29015, sample SAMEA2737903) | human oral metagenome | biome: human oral; feature: human-associated habitat; material: dental | place: China | collected 2094 ... | reverse complement strand
TTCGCGAGGGCTGGCGGCATCGCTGATTCCCCGGTCTTCCTCCTCACGACGAGAAGGTTCTTCGGGTCGTGGTGAGGTTCTGCGTTTCTCGTCGTTCGTTCGTCCAGGCCGGGTGCTCTGCCGCCGGGTTTGATCGCCCTCGCCTTCGCGAGGGCTGGCGGCATCGCTGATTCCCCGGTCTTCCTCCTCACGACGAGAAGGTTCTTCGGGTCGTGGTGAGGTTCTGCGTTTCTCGTCGTTCGTTCGTCCAGGCCGGGTGCTCTGCCGCCGGGTTTGATCGCCCTCGCCTTCGCGAGGGCTGGCGGCATCGCTGATTCCCCGGTCTTCCTCCCCGCGAGACGATCAGGTATAACTAGTATTACTAGTCCTACATATAGGAGGAGTTGTGACTGATCGGGGATCAGCTGCGCCGCTGTCGGGTCGACTCCACGGCCTTGACGCGTTACGGGCGGGGGCCTTGCTGCTCGGTATCGTTTTCCACGGCTTGTTGCCGTACGTCGCCGGTTTCCGTTGGATCATCGCCGACCGCTCCACCTCGCCGATCGCCAGCGTGGTGGTCGCCTGGGCGCACCTGTTCCGGATGCCCCTGTTTCTGCTGTTGGCTGGTTTCTTCGCCCGGATGTCGCTCGCCCGCAAGGGCACCTGGGGCTTCGCGCGAGACCGGCTAAAGCGGATCGGCCTGCCGTTGCTGGTCTTCTGGCCGATCGCGGTGGTTCCAGTGGTAGCGATTGCGATCGTGTACGGCTGGCTTCACTCGATCCCGAATCCGCAGCCGACACCCGACGACCCGCTACTGCTGATCAGCCCCGGTCACCTGTGGTTCCTGTGGCAGCTGCTCGGGCTGTACGCGGTGCTGCTGCTGGTCCGGGCCCTCGTTACGCGGCTAGATCGGTCCCGGCGGCGAGATCGGGTCGGCTCCTGGTTGGGGGATCTGCTGGCCACCCCGGCCGGGGTGCTGCTGGCCTCGCTGCCGCACCTAGCCGCGATCGCCCTCCAAGGATGGCGCAGCTTCGCGATCGAGGGTCCGGCCACAATTCGTCCCGAGCTGGCAGCGTACCTGGCCTTTGGTGGCGCATTCCTGATCGGCTGGCTGCTGTACGGGCGTCCGGAACGGTTGCAGCGGATCGCTCGCGGCTGGCTGGGCTACAGCCTGGCCGCCGGGATCTGGACGGTGACGTGGTTCGTGATGGCCGGGCCCAACCTCCCCGGGCGCCGGCTCCCCATGCCGGACCTGCTCACCGGCCTGTACGGGGCAGTGGGGGTCTACCTGTGGGTGTACGCCTCGTTAGCGCTGGCGATCCGCTTCCTGAGCGGTGAGAACTCGGTGCTGCGTTACCTGGCAGATTCGTCGTACTGGCTCTATCTGCTGCACTTGGGCCTGATCGGGGCGCTCGGCCTACTGGTGGCGGACCTGCCCTGGCCGTGGTGGATCAAGATCACGATCACCTTTACCGGCACTGTCGCGCTGCTGCTGGGCAGCTACGAACTGCTGGTACGCCACACCTGGGTCGGTCGCTGGCTGAACGGGCGGTCCTTCCCGCGCCGGCGGCATGGGGTCGAGAGCGGCTGACTCCGGTAGGGTTCAGGGCGTGGAACCACTCGTGTTGCTGCCTGCTGTCGACGTCCAGGGTGGCCAGGCCGTCCAACTGGTCCAAGGCGTTGCCGGCAGCGAGAAGGTGTTCGGCGACCCGGCGGCCGTGGCCCAGCGTTGGCAGGACGAGGGCGCCGACTGGATCCATCTGGTGGACCTAGATGCGGCCTTCCGGCGCGGGTCCAACGCCGAGGTGCTAGCCGAGATCGTCACCGGGCTGGACATCAACGTGGAACTCTCCGGAGGGATCCGCGACGACGAGTCATTGGAACGGGCTCTGGCGACCGGCTGTCGACGGGTCAATATCGGTACTGCCGCGCTGGAAAACCCCGACTGGTGCGAACGGGTGATCGCTGCCTACGGAGACCGGATCGCGATCGGTCTCGACGTCCGGGGAACCCGGCTGGCGGCTCGAGGGTGGACCACCGAGGGCGGTGACTTATACCAGACCCTGGCCCGGCTCTCCGACGCCGGCTGCCCTCGGTTCGTGGTGACCGACGTAGCCAGTGACGGGATGATGACCGGGCCCAACCTGGAACTGCTGGCCAATGTCTGCGCCCGTACCGATGCTGCCGTGGTGGCCTCGGGCGGGATTTCGACCCTGAACGACGTCCGGATCCTGTGCGGTCTGGTTCCGCTCGGAGTGGAGGCCGCGATCATCGGCACCGCGCTATACGTGGGGGGTTTCACCTTGCCGGAGGCCTTGTCGATGACCCGTGACCCACAGGCAGGCCTCCAGTGACCGGCGCTCCAGCCTCGGCTTTCCGCTCCGAGAATCTCCCGATCCGTCAGCCACCGCCGCTGCCGGGCCGGATCGCGGACCTGCTGGCCGGCAAGAAGATCGTGATGACCGGGGTGACCGGTTTCATCGGCGAGCAGATCCTGTGGAAGGTGCTCACCGAGCTACCCGACACCCGGATCGGGGTACTGGTCCGACGCAAAGGATCCGTCAGTGCCCACGACCGGGTGGTGAAACTGGTCGGCAAGAAGATCTTCGCTGCGGTACGCGAGCAGTACGGTACGGCCGCTGAACTGGTGCAGGCCCGGATCGAAGTAATCGAGGGTGACCTGCCCCACGTCCCCGACCTGCCCGACGACATCGATGTGCTGCTGCACTGTGCCGGCGACGTCTCCTTCGACCCGCCCCTCGACCAGGCCTTCCTGACTAATGTGGTGGGGACCCGGGCCCTGCTCACCAAGCTTCTGGCTACCGTCACCCGACCCGACGGCAGCCTAAGTCGGATCCCGCACTACGTACACGTTTCGACCGCTTTCACCGCCGGTCGGCGCCGCGGCGCGATCCCCGAAGAACCGCATCGCCACGAGGTCGACTACGAGGCTGAGACCCGAGCCGCGTTGGCTATGAAGGACCACCTCGAGGCACAATCACGTACCGCCCGGCAGCTCACCCGACTTCGCAAGGCCGCCGAGGCATTGCACCGGCAGGCCGGTTTCCTGACCACCGCCGAGGACACCGAACGACGCCGACGGGAATGGGTGCAACGCCAGCTGGTGGCGGCCGGGACTGAACGGGCCCGCTCCCTGGGCTGGACCGACGTCTACACCTTCGCCAAGGCGATGGGGGAGCGGGTGGTGGCCGACGTCGGTCGGCAGATCCGGGTCTCGGTGGTCCGCCCGGCGATTGTCGAGTCCAGCCTGGCGCATCCCTACCCAGGGTGGATCGAGGGCTTCAAGATGGCCGAGCCGATCATCCTGGCCTACGGTCGCGGGAACCTTCCGGAGTTCCCGGCATCGCCGGACGCGGTGATCGACATCGTGCCCTGTGACCATGTCGTGAACGCGGTCCTGGTGGCCTGCGCCACCGAGCCTGAGGTCGGGGTGCCGGAGTTCTACCACGCCAGTTCCGGGCATCGTAACCCGCTCACTTTCCGTGGGATCTTCGAACATGTCCGGGCCTACTTCGAGCAGCACCCGTACGCCACCGGACGCGACGCCAGCAAGCTCGCGGTTTGGGAATTCCCCGGCGCCGAACCGGTCGAACGGCTGCTGCAGGCCTCGGAGCGGCTGCACAAGCTCGCCGATCGGGTGATGACGTACGTGCCACGTAGTCCCCGGACCCGGGCCCTGGCCCTGAAGCTGGATCGGGGTGGTTCCCAGCTCAGCTTCCTGCGTAGGTACCTCTCGCTGTACTCGGAGTACCTGCAGTCCGAACTTCACTTCGTCGACGACCGGACCCTGGCGCTGCACCGCTCGTTGCACCCTGACGACGTCCCCACCTGGGGTTTTGATACCGCCAGTTTCGACTGGAAGACATACCTGCAGCAGATCCACATCCCGTCGATCACCGATCCGGTGAAGCGGCTCGAGGCGGCCCGTCGTCGCCGCGGCGAGCGGGTCACCACCTTCCGACCGCTGTCGCCGCTAGCGTCTGGTGAGTCCCGGCCCCCGGTGCTGGCAGCCTTCGACCTGGACGGGACGGTGCTGGCGACTAACGTCCTGGAGACCTATCTGTGGGCGAGGTTGCCGGAGTTGTCGGCTGGTGGCCGGATCCGCGAACTGCTGGGGGTGCTCGGGCAACTGCCGGGCTACCTGACCGCTGAGCGGCGTGACCGGGGCACCTTCCTACGGTCGGTGTACCGCCGCTACAAGGGTGCCGACCTGGCCCAGCTGGAAGCCTTCATCGATCAAACAATGGCGCCTCATATGTTGAACCGGATGTCGACCGACGCGATTCGGCGGGTCCGTGAACACCGGGCCGCGGGGCACACCACGATTCTGATTACAGGCGTGATTCGGCCTCTGACCCGTCCCCTGGAGCCGCTGTTCGACATCATCGTGGCCGCTGAACTGGCGACCGACGCCCACGGGGTCTGCACCGGTTTCCTGACCGGACCGCCGATGGTGGGGGAGTCCCGCCCGGCCTGGCTACGTCATTACGCCTCCCTGCACGACATCGACCTAGAACGTAGTTACGCCTACGCCGACAGCCATGTGGACCTGCCGATGCTGCGCGCGGTCGGCTACCCGGTCGCGGTCAGCCCCGACCTGGGCCTGCAGCGGGCTGCCAAAGCCTCCGGCTGGTCCACGGTCGAATGGACCGCCCAGTCCCCAGCCCCTCGCTGGAATCTTCCTTCCTGAGCACGACAAGGAGTACCGAGTGTCACGACCAGGTTTCGCCCTTGAGGTGGACGAGCGCACCCCGCCACTGCTGGTGAGGTCAGCCGCCGGCGTGCGGCTGGAGCGGTTTCCGCTCGGTACCCAGGTGGTCTACCCGACCGACGGGCAGCGTTGGGGCAATCCCACCGAGATGGCCGAGCAGGCCTTGGCCCGGCCCCTAGCGGGCGAGCCGTTGGCGGGACGACTGCGACCGGGGATGAGACTGACCATCACTTTCGCTGACGTCTCGGTTCCCGCCCCCTGGGCCGCCGACGACATTCGCCGGGTATTAGTGGAGCAGGTGCTGGAATTGGCCGCGGCCGCCGGTGTCGACGATGTGGCGCTGATCGCCGCCTGCGGTATCCGGCGGCGTCTCACTACCGAGGACTACCGCCGGCTGCTCGGGGAACGTATCAGTCGATCCTTCGCCAACGACCCCCGGCTGACCAGCCACGACGCCTCCGACGACGCCGGTCTACGGACCGTTGGCGAGGCTGCGGGCGTGCAGCTACGGATCAACCGCCGGGTGGCCGAGTCCGATCTGGTGGTCCACGTCAGCGTGGTCACCGGCCGTGAGCATGCCGGCTGGGGTGAGGTGGTCGCCGGCCTGGGCTCTGCCGAGACCATCGACCTGGCCCACGCCGGTCATCACGGCGAGGTGGAGCAGGTGGTCGCCGACCAGATTCCGCTCATCTCGTTGGCGGCGGTGCTCGGTACACCGTCGTACACCGGGCCGCTGCGGTTCCTGTCATCGCGGGAATGGGAGTGGTCGGTCAAGGACCAGGTAGCCTTCCTCGCGACCCGTCGGGCTCTGGCGACCGCCCCGGTCCAGGCGGCTCGGGCCCTGTACGCCAAACGCACCGCCGACTACCCGGTGCTGGGGATCCACCTCGGCCCGGCAGAGCAGGTCCGCGAGCAGAGCCAGCGACAGCTGGCCGAGGCGACTCGAGTCGCGGTGCCCGGGCCCGCGGACATCCTGGTCGCCGGGGTCCCGGCCGCCACCTGCGCCGCCCCCGACGCCGACGGCTCTCCGCTGGGGGCCGCCTGGTGGGTGCTGTCCCATTGTTACGGGCTGGGCTGCGACCATCCGCTGGTGCGCGAGGGCGGGGCCGTGATTGGCTTCCACGGGCTCGGGGACCGATTCTCGACCCGGCACCACAGCGCCGCCGCCGATTTCGTCGCCGAGGTGCTGACCCGGACCCTGGACCCCGTCGAGATCCGCGAGCACTACCAGGAACGCTACGCCCACGACTCGTGGTACCTGGATCTGTACCGGCAGCGCAACGCATTCCACCCGCTGCTGGCCTTCCATCAGTGGTACGACATGCAGCCGGCGATCGCCGCCTGCCCCGACATCGTCTTCGTCAGCGCCAACCGTCGTACAGCTGAGACGATGGGCTTCCGGGCCGCCTCCACCTACCCGGATGCGCTCGAGATCACCGCCACCCGGCTGGGACGCCGGCCGACCGTGACCTACCTGCGTGACGGGCTTGGGATCCAGGTGGGCGAGTGACCAGACAGTTCGCCTCCTGGGCTGATCCCACCCAGCAGCCCCCCCGCCGTGGCGGGCGACTGCTGACCAATCCGCTCGCGGGCTTCGCAGCCGATATCCGCCAGATCGGCCGGTACTGGCGCTGGGGTCGGGGCTCGCACCGCCCGGTGGCGTTGCTGCGGCTGCCGTACCAGGGTGAGCGTCCGGCCGGGATCCGGCAGCGGCTGCGGGACCCTTTTGTCGGGCTGCTGCGCTGGGCCCGAGTCGAGGTGACCGGGCTGACCCCATCCTCGCAGCAGCGGGTGGTGCTGGCGCATGTGGAATCCCCGGCTGATCTGGCGGTGCTAGTGGAATCCGTGCCGCAGCGGTGGAAGGTGATCCACGGACGGGGCCTGACCTCGCTGCCGCGGCAGCGGACCGTGCTGCTGGCAACCGACTTCGCCTCCGCGGCCGCAGCTGACGTGGTGGCCTGCGCAGCCCGCCTGGCCACCCGGCATCAGGTCCCACTGGTGCCGATCGTGGTACGCCGGCTGACCTCCGGCCTGCCGTTGAATCCGGGCCGGGGCCGTCCCCGTCCGAAGCGGGTGGATGAGGTCTTGGTGCGTTACGGCGACCCGATCCTGGTCGCCAGCCCGGTCGCGGCCGGGCAGGCCGCGATGCGGGAGGTGGGCAACCTGATCGCCGAGGACGACACCACCTGGTGGCAGGTGGTGTCGGGCCAGGTCGAGTCGTCGCTGGTGACCCCGATGCCGAGCTGGCGGAGGGAGTGGCAACGTACCCACCCCGATCGCAACCAGGGGCGATCCCGGCGTCAGATCTGGCGCAGCTGAATCGCTAGAGTGGGTGTGCTACCCGCCAACGACTGCCGAGGAGCCCTGGTGACCGATCCCCTGGAGGGACTGCGCGATCGCGGCTTTCTTCTTGCGTGGGACCCGATGAAGGAGGCCGACCTACCCGAGGTGGCCAAGCTCAACGAGGCCATCGAGCACATCGATGACACTGCCGAACGACACAGTCTCGGGGAGCTCACCGAGGCCGTGAACCAGAGCCGGGCCGATCTGGGGCAGATCGGGGTCGTCGGCCGCGACCAGCGTGGTTCGATCGTGGCCTTCGCGCTGGACCTGGTCCAGCCTCGGGACCGCAACCCGCGCCGGGTGAAACTGATCGGGGGAGTGCACCCGGCCTGGCGTGACAACAACATCGGACATGCCCTGATGGAATGGCAGATCGCTGCCGCCCGACGCTGGGACGCCGACACCCGACGAGCCCATCACGGTCCGCTGAAGCTGGTGGCTACCGCCGACGCGAACCTGATCGCGATCCGCGACTTGTACCAGGACTACGGGCTGGTTCCGGAGACCTGGTTCGTGGACGCGCACCGCCGATTCCGCCCCGGCGAGCCGCCCCAGCTGCCCCAATTAGCCGCCCCGCTGTCGCTGCTGCCATATCCGCGGGCGGTGGCCGATGCAGTCCGGGTCTGCCACAACGAGGCCTTTGCCACGGTTGCCGGATCGAAGCCGATCGGCCCGGCCGAATGGGACGAGAGCACCCGCCGCCCAGGCGCCGCGGCGGAACTCTCCTGGGTGGTGATGGCCGGATCCCGGGTGGTCGCATATGCGATGAACGCGGTGGTCGACGACGGTGATGAGGCGGTTGGGTGGACCGACCGGCTGGGGGTGTTGCCGGGGTGGCGGGGGCGGGGACTGGCCCGCAGCGTGCTCCAGGCTTCGATCTGGTCATTCCACGAGCGGGGCCTGGCCGGCGCCGGGATCGGCTTCGACACGGATGATCCGGAGACTGTGCAGCGGCTGACCCGGGCGGTCGGATACGAGAATTATGACGCGGTCGTGGCCCACGCCCTGATAGTGCACTAAGCGGGCGGCTCGCTCGTGGGTGGCGCCGGTTTGTAGAGTTACGAGAGTTTGCTGCGGTGCAGAGGGAAGGGAACCGATGAGCGGTCACTCCAAATGGGCGACGACCAAGCACAAGAAGGCGGTCATCGACGCCAAGCGGGGCAAGCTGTTCGCGAAGCTGATCAAGAACATCGAAGTGGCCGCGCGGACCGGTGGCGGCGACCCCGGCGGCAACCCCACCCTCTACGACGCGATCCAGAAGGCCCGCAAGAACTCGGTCCCGTTGGACAACATCGACCGGGCCGTGAAACGCGGCTCCGGCGCCGAGGCCGGGGGATCCGACTACCAGACGATCATGTACGAGGCGTACGGCCCAGCCGGGGTGGCGGTGCTGATCGAATGCCTCACCGACAACCGGAACCGTTCCGCCTCGGATGTGCGGGTCGCCGTGACCCGCAATGGCGCCACCATGGCCGACGTCGGCTCGGTGCAGCGGCTGTTCTCCCGTAAGGGCGTGATCGAGATCGCCAAGCAGCAGGAGGGCCGGCAGGTTACCGAGGATGAACTGTTGGAGGCCACCCTGGACGCCGAACCGGAGGACATCGCCGACCAAGGGGAGGGGTTTACGATCACCTGCGACCCGAACCAGCTGGTGGCGGTGCGGACAGCGGTCCAGGCAGCGGGTTTCGACTACGAATCGGCCGAGGTGGCCTTCGTACCGTCCTTCGAGCAGCAGATCACCGAGGTGGATGCGGCCCGCAGGCTGTACCGCGTGCTGGACGCTCTGGAAGACCTGGACGATGTCCAGAACGTCTACAGCAACGACGATGTTCCCCCCGAGGTCGAGGCCCAGATCGAGGACGACTGACCTGCGTGTGCTGCCCAGACTGCCGTCGTCGATCGCTAGGCTATCGAACAGATGTACGGAAAGGGGCGGCGGTGCTGGTGCTGGGGGTTGATCCCGGGCTAACGCGATGCGGTGTGGGGGTGGTCGCGGGATCCCCCGGCCGGGCCCGGCTGGTCGAGGCCGGTGTGATCCGGGCCTCCACTCAGCTCAGCGTGGAACGGCGGCTGCTGGCCGTTGAGGAGGGTCTTGAGCAGTGGCTCGCCCGGCACCGACCCGACGCGGTCGCGGTGGAACGGGTCTTCGCCCAACACAACGTGATGACCGTGATCGGTACCGCTCAGGCAGCGGGGGTGGCGATGCTCGTCGCCGCCCGGCACCAGATCCCGGTCGCTCAGCACACCCCCAGTGAGGTCAAAGCCGCGATCAGCGGTTCCGGACGCGCCGACAAGGCCCAGGTGGCGACGATGGTGGCGCGGATCCTACGGCTGGCGCAGGCGCCGCGACCAGCTGATGCGGCCGATGCGGTGGCCCTGGCGATCTGTCACCTGTGGCGGGGCGGCCAGGTCAACCGGCTCGCCGCAGCCGTTGGTGCCCAGCCCCGCAGCTGGTCCGCGCTGGCCGCGGCGAGAGGAGCACGATGATCGCATCAGTGACCGGGACCGTGACCGCAGTGGGGGCGACCTCGGCGGTGCTGGAGATCGGCGGGATCGGGCTGCGACTGCTGTGTAGCCCGGCGACTACCGCCACGCTGCGCACCGGCTCCGAGGTCCGGCTGGCGACCTCGCTGGTGGTACGGGAGGATTCGCTGACCCTGTACGGCTTCGCCGACGACGCCGAGCGGGAGATCTTCGAGGCGGTTCAGGGCGCCACCGGGGTCGGTCCGAAACTGGCCCAGGCAATCGTGTCGGTGCTGTCGCCGGATGAGCTGCGGGCCGCGCTGGCTGCCGAAGATCTCGCCACCTTGTGCCGGGTTCCGGGAATCGGCAGACGCGGCGCCCAGCGGCTGGTGATCGAACTCAAAGACAAGATCGCCCGGCCTGCTGCCCCGGCCGTGGTCCGGGCTGCCGAGCCGGCATGGCGCGAGCAGGTCCGGCTCGGGTTGGAGGGTTTGGGCTGGTCGACGCGGGACGCGCAGGCGGCCTGCGACCGGGTGCAGCCGCTGTCGGAGCAGGACCCGACGCTCACGGTCGCAGCCCTGATGCGGGCGGCGTTGCAGACCCTGGCGAAGTAGGTTGAGCCTGTGGCCGATCCGTACCCCTGCTCGCCGGTGGACCCGCACCCAGAGCCGGACGAACGTACCGCCGAGGCGGCTTTACGCCCGGCGCGGTTGGCTGATTTCGAAGGCCAGCCTCGGGTCGTCGACCAGCTCGGGCTGGTGTTGCAGGCCGCCCGCCATCGCGGCAGTGTGCCAGACCACGTCCTACTGTCGGGCCCGCCCGGGCTGGGCAAGACCACTTTGGCGATGATTATGGCCAACGAGCTCGGCGCTGCGCTGCGGATCTCGTCAGGTCCGGCGATCCAGCATGCCGGTGACCTGGCTGCGATCCTGTCGGGACTCAGCGAGGGCGAGGTCTTCTTCCTCGATGAGATCCACCGGATGTCACGCCCGGCCGAGGAGATGCTCTATCTGGCGATGGAGGATTTCCGGGTCGATGTGGTGGTCGGCAAGGGGCCAGGGGCGACGGCGATCCCGCTCGAGATCCCGCCCTTCGTCCTGGTCGGGGCAACCACCCGGGCGGGGCTGCTCCCCGGCCCGCTGCGGGACCGTTTCGGTTTCACCGCCCAGCTGGAGTTCTACGAGCCGGCGGCTCTGGAGCGGATTGTGCGCCGCTCGGCTGATGTGCTGCGGATCGGCATCCATGACGAGGCTGCGGCGACCATCGCGCGGCGCTCCCGGGGCACCCCCCGGATCGCGAACCGGTTGCTGCGCCGGGTCCGCGATGTGGCGCAGGTCCGCGGTGACGGGGTGGTCACGCAGTCCCTGGCGCTGGAGGCGCTACGGGTGTACGAGGTCGACCAACGTGGGCTGGACCGGCTGGACCGGGCAGTGTTGGAGGCGATCTGTACCAAATTCGGCGGCGGCCCGGTCGGACTGGGCACCCTGGCGATCGCGGTCGGGGAGGAGACCGAGACTGTGGCCGAGGTCGCCGAGCCGTTCCTGGTCCGGCAGGGCTTCCTGATGCGGACTCCGCGCGGACGGGTCGCGACCGCGGGCGGATACCGGCACCTGGGGATCACCCCACCTCCGGGTCGGGCCGAGGAACCGGGCCTGTTCTAGGGCCAGCGCGCGCCAGATTCTGACTGTCTCGCGCTGACCGCTAGGCTGTAGCGGGTTTGCGTGCCCCGCAAGCCCAAACCCCTGCTGGTGAGGACGAGGAGAGTATGGATCAGTTCGGCACTTTTGCGCTGCTGGGAGCGGCATTCATCGGCCTCTACTTCATCATGATCCGACCGCAGCAGAAGCGGGTGAAGGAGCAGCAGGCCCAGCTGGCGAAGATCGCCGAAGGTTCGCGGGTGATGCTGACCAGTGGAGTGCTGTGTACCGTGCGGCAACTGGGAACTCAGCAGGCCGTGGTCGAGGTCTCCCCAGGCGTGGACCTGACGATCTTGCGCCAGGCGATGGTCCGTGTGGTCCCGGCCGACGAGGAAGAATTCGAATACGCCGACCTGGAGCCGGGCGAGGTTGTCAGCGAACCGGACGGGAACCCTGAGCCCGTCGCCGAGGCAGCAGTCGAGCCGAGTGAGCCTTCCCTTGAGGCTGAATCGACATCCGAGGCCGAACCGGAGAAGACGAGCGAACCGGAGAAGGAGTCCGGGGCGTCATATGCCGGGCCCACCTATTCGTCCCCATCGTACGATTCGCCCTCGTACACCCCTCAGACCAGCACCGACGCGAAGGGCGCGTCCGGTCCCCACCAACAGTAAGGGATGGCGACAGTGGCACGCAGCTCGTCGCGGCACGGTCACCCGGCCCGTACCCTGATCGTTTTCTTCGTCGTGGTCGCCGGCCTGTACGCCCTGATGATCATGTCGAAGAACTACTCGCCCAAGCTTGGCCTGGACCTGCGCGGCGGCACCACGATCACCCTGACCGCCGCCAACACCAGCGGTCAGGGGTCGGTTGATGCCACCAGCCTGGAACTCGCCCGCTCGATCATCCAGCAGCGGGTCGACTCACTGGGGGTCGGAGAATCAGAAGTCACCACCTCCGGTGGGAACCAGATCCAGGTGTCGGTGCCTAACGTGCAGCGCGACGAGCTGGTGGCGATGGTCGGCCAGACCGCCCGGCTCGAATTCCGGGCGGTGTACGCCACTAATGCCGAGCAAGGGTCGGCTCCCGCGGACCAGGCCACGGGCCTGCCAACGGTGCCCCCGGCCTCCTCGCCCCGCCCGACCGCCCCAGCCGGGGAATTGCCGGCCGGCAACGACGAGCGCAAGAGCCTGCTTGCTGAGCAGCTGAAGTGGACTCCCTCGCAGGCCGATCAGAGTGACTTCGCCGCCTTCAAATGTGGCGACTCATTCCCCTCCGTACGCGACCAGCCCCTGATGGCCTGCCTGCGATCGGACCTGGCCACCCGGGGCAACTCCAAGTACCTGCTAGGGCCGGCATTGCTGGAGGGCAATCTGCTTACCGAGGCTTCTGCCGGGGTACCGCAAAACCAGCTGAACTGGGTGGTCGACCTCAGCTTCAACGAACTGGGCGCACAGCTGTTCACCGACGCCACGACCTACTTCTCCCAACAGCAGCAGCCCCGCAACCAGTTCGCGATCGTGCTCGACGGCAAGGTGATCTCGGCGCCCTCGGTGTCGCAGCCGATCAAGGGCGGCCGGGCTGAGATTTCCGGCAGCTTCAACCAGAAGTCGGCCACCGACCTCGCCAATGTGCTGAAGTACGGCGCCCTGCCACTGTCGTTTGAGGTGTCCAGCGTCGACAACGTGTCCGCCACCCTCGGCTCCGACCAGCTCCGGGCCGGTCTGATCGCCGGCCTGATCGGGCTCGGCCTAGTGATCGCCTACTCGTTCCTGTACTACCGTGGGCTCGGGATCGTGGTGGTGGCCTCCCTCGTCGTGGCCGCCGCGATGACCTACGTGCTGATGGTGCTGCTGGGCGCCTCCATGGGCTTCGCGCTGAGCCTACCCGGCATCGCCGGCGCGATCGTCGCGATCGGGGTCACGGCCGACTCATTCGTCATCTACTTCGAGCGGATCCGAGATGAGGTCCGCGACGGTCGTAGCATTCGCACCGCGGTCGAGACCGGCTGGCGCAAGGCGCGGCGTACCATCGTGGTCGCTGACGCAGTGTCGATGCTGAGCGCGGTGATCTTGTTTACCCTGGCTATCGGCGCGGTCCGTGGTTTCGCCTTCACCCTGGGCCTGACCACCCTGATCGATGTCGTGATCGTCTTCTTCTTCACTAAACCGCTGATGTCGTTGCTGGTCAAGACCCGCTTCTTTGGTTCCGGCCGGCGCGGATCAGGGCTCGACGCAGCCCACCTGGGAGTCGACCCGGTGTCGGTGATCAGGCGTCCGGCCCGTACCAAGGAGGCCTAAGCCATGACGACCACGACCTCAGACCGCACCGGAACCCAGACCAGGCGCGGCGGGCTCGCTCACCGGCTGTACACCGGCGAGATCTCGTACGACTTCGTCGGGCATCGTCGGCTCTGGTACATCGTCTCGGCGATCCTGCTCAGCGTGTCGCTGGGGGGGCTGCTGTTGCGCGGGCTCGACCTGGGCATCGAATTCCGCGGCGGTTCCGACTTCCAGGCCCCGGTACGGGTCACCAGCAGCACCGTCAGCGAGGTCCGATCGGTAGTCGAGGCGTCCGGGGTCCCTAACTTGGGGACGACCGTCACCACGATCGGTAACGACCGGGTTCGGGTCCAGACCCGGTCCCTGGAGATGGCCGAACAGGCCGCGGTCCGCGGCGTGATCGCTCAACATCTGGGGATCGCCAACGACCAGGTGGCCTACCAGCTGATCGGTGCCTCCTGGGGGAAACAGATCACCCAGAAGGCCGGTATCGCATTGGTGGTCTTCCTGGTGCTGGTCGGGGTTTTGATCTGGCTGTACTTCCGCGACGCCAAGATGTCGATCGCTGCATTGGTGGCGCTGGCCCATGACCTGGTGGTCACGGTCGGGGTGTACGCCCTCGTGGGCTTCACCATCACCCCGTCGACCGTGATCGGGGTGCTGACCATCCTCGGCTACTCCCTGTACGACACGGTGGTCGTCTTCGACAAGGTCCGAGAGAACGTCGCCGAGATGGAGCAGCACAAGCTCACCTATTCCGAGGCGGCCAACGCGGCGGTCAACCAGGTGCTGGTGCGGTCGTTGAACACCACCGTGATCGGGGTGCTCCCCGTTACTGCGCTGCTTTTCGCCGGTGCAGTGGTGCTCGGCAGCGGACCGTTGGAAGATTTGGGCCTGGCCCTGTTCGTGGGCATGATCGCCGGCGCGTACTCGTCAGTCTTTATCGCCACCCCGCTGCTGGCCCAGATGCGAGAGCGAGAGTCGGGGATGCAGACCTACCGGGCCCGGCTGGAGCGTCGCCGTGCCGCCGACGCCCAGAAGGCATCGGCGAAGGCCCTGGTGGAGGTGCCTCAGCGTCGCTCAGGGAAGGCGCCGGTTGTGGTCACCGTCCCGGCCAAAACTAGCCAGAGCCTGCAGACCGGCACTGAATCACCGGACCCGAAGTCCCCGGACCCGGGGGATGCGGGCGACGATGTCGAGTCGTCGGCGCCCGACAAGGGCCCGCGTCCGTCCCGTCCGCAGGGGCGTCAGCCCGGCTCCCGCAAGCGCCGCCGGCGGTAGCCGTGACCGACTCAGCAGAAAGAGAATCGATGAGCCTGACTCAAGACGAGCGGATCGACCTCATCCACTCCCTGATCGTTGACGTCCCGGACTTCCCGAAGCCGGGCGTGGTGTACAAGGACATCACACCGCTGCTCGGTGACCATGCCGGCTACCAGGCGTCGATCGATGCGCTGGTGGCACAGGCCCCTGAAGGGATCGACGTGGTGGTGGGCATGGAGGCTCGAGGTTTCTTCTTCGCCGGCCCGGTGGCGCTGGCCCTGGGCTGTGGCTTCGTCCCGGTCCGCAAACCCGGCAAACTGCCCCGCGACGTCTACTCCGAGTCTTTCGCGTTGGAGTACGGATCCGACACCTTGACCGTGCACCGGGACGCGATCAGGCCGCATTCCAAGGTGCTGATCATTGATGATGTGCTCGCCACCGGCGGGACAGTCGGAGCTACCGCCAAGCTAGTGGAGCAGTTGGGGGCGGATCTGGTCCACGTCTCGGTGGTCATGGAGCTCGGTTTCCTAGGCGGACGGGCAAACCTGGAAGCGATGGGTGTCGGCTCGGTCGGGGCCCTGATCACGATCTGAATCGGCGTCGTCAGTAGGCAGAGCCAACGCCGCGGCCTACACTGGCCTCCCATCAGGAGGTGACGGTGACAGACCAGCGAACAGCGGTATCGCCCCTGCCTGCTGTCTCGCCGCTGTCGCCGGTACCGCATGAGCCGGGGCGGACTTCGACCGGGCCGGAGCAGCCTCGGCTGCGGATGCGGCAGCGTTTAAGTCGCTGGATGGCGCCGCGGACCACCCAGTCAGTGGTGTTGGAGCCCCTGTTCAACGTGGTACGGGAGAACCATCCCAAGGCTGACCTGGCGTTACTGGAACGGGCCTACCAGACTGCCGAGCGATGCCACCAGGGCCAGACCCGCAAGTCGGGTGACGCGTACATCACCCACCCGCTGGCGGTGACCACGATCCTGGCCACATTGGGGATGACCGAACCCACCCTGTGCGCCGCGCTGCTCCATGACACGGTCGAGGACACCCCGTACACGATGGAAGAGTTGACCCGCGACTTCGGCCCGGAAATCGCCGGCATGGTGGACGGGGTGACCAAGCTCGAGAAGGTGGTCTTCGGGGAGAATACCCAGGCCGAGTCGTTGCGCAAGATGATCATCGCGATGAGCCATGACATCCGGGTGTTGGTGATCAAGCTGGCTGATCGGCTCCACAACATGCGGACCCTCGGCTCGTTGCGCCCCGACAAGCAGAACCGGATCGCCAAGGAGACACTTGAGATCTACGCCCCGCTGGCGCACCGGCTGGGCATGAACACGATCAAATGGGAATTAGAGGACCTGGCCTTCTCCACCATGCATCCCAAGGTGTACGACGAGATCGTCCACCTGGTGGCGGAGAATCAGCCGCGCCGGGAACGTTACCTGGCCGAGATCATCGAACAGGTGACCGCAGACTTGGCCGCCGCCAGGATTCCGGCCCGGGTGTACGGACGACCTAAGCACTACTACTCGATCTACCAGAAGATGGTGGTCCGGGGCCGAGAATTCGCCGACATCTATGACCTGCTGGGGTTGCGGGTGATCGTGGCGGACAAGGCAGCCTGCTATTCGGTGATGGGCGTGGTCCACCTGCGCTGGAACCTGGTCCCGGGCCGGATCAAGGATTACATCGCGCTGCCGAAGTTCAACATGTACCAGTCGCTGCACACCACGGTGATGGGGCCAGGGGGCCGGCCGATCGAATTTCAGATCCGTTCCGAGGAGATGCACCGGCGTGCCGAATACGGCGTGGCCGCGCACTGGAAGTACAAGGAGGACCCGAACGCCGTCAGCGGCCGGGTCCGCAGCGACGGCCAGGACCTGACGTGGCTGCACGAACTGACCAAATGGCAGCGTGAGACCCAGGACCCGAAGGAGTTCTTGGACTCGCTGACATTCGACCTGCGCTCCAACGAGGTCTTCGTGTTCACCCCGAAAGGGGAAATCCAGGCCCTGCCTGAGGGCGCCACCCCGGTCGACTTCGCGTACGCGGTGCACACCGAGGTCGGCCACCGCTGCGTCGGGGCCCGGGTCAACGGCAAGCTCGTCAGCCTGGACACCAGGCTCAACCAGGGCGACACGGTGGACGTGATGACCTCCAAGTCGGAAGACGCCGGCCCGTCGCGGGACTGGTTGGCGTTCGTGTCCAGCCCGCGAGCCCGGCAGAAGATCCGGCAGTACTTCACCCGGGAGCGGCGTGAAGAGTCCATCGAGCGCGGCAAATCGGCACTGGCCCGCCAGCTGCGGCGGACCGGGATGCCGATGCAGCGGTTGTTGACGATCGAGAACCTGATCGCGGTGGCGACTGAGTTCCGGTTCGCCGACGTGCCGGCGCTGTATGCGGCGATCGGGGAGAGCCAGGTCAGCGCCCAAGCCGTGGTGGACCGGCTGATCGCCTTTCAGGGCGGCGAGGAGGCCGCTGCCGAGGAGTCGTATGAGGATCAGCCGGTCTATCGCAGCACCCGGCGGCCCGCTTCTAGCGACCTTGGGGTCGAGGTGCAAGGCGACCCGTCCCTGTGGGTGAAACTGGCGCGCTGCTGTACCCCGGTCCCGGGCGACGAGATCCTCGGCTTTGTGACTCGCGGCCAGGGCGTCTCGGTGCATGCCCGGGACTGCACCAACGTCAAGAGCCTGCTGCAGAGCCCGGAGCGGATCGTGTCGGTCTCGTGGTCGAACCAGCCGGGCGGTTCGTTCGTGGTGTCGGTGTACCTGGAGGGCCTGGACCGCACTGGACTGCTGGCCGAGGTGTCGAACACCATGGCAGAGGAGAAGGTGTCGATGCTGTCGGCGTCGATGCAGACCGGCAAGGACCGGGTTTTCCGGGGTACGGTGACCTTTGAGACCCCGGAGGTTTCGCACCTGGATCACCTGATGAAGCGGCTGAATCGGCTACCGGGGGTGTACGAGGTACGCCGGGTCCGCGCCTGATCCGGCGCGGAACGCCGGATCAGGCTTCGAAGTCTCGGAGGGTCTTGTTGGCCTGGTCCAGCCAGGAACGGTAGGTCTCGATCGACTGCTGCAGTTCAGCCGCGGCGCGAGCGTCGCCGCGGCTCTCGGCCTTGGCCAGGTCGGTCTCCAGCCGGTTGATCTGGTCGCTCAGCAGCGATGCCGTACCCGCGGCCCGTTTCTGGGTCTCCGGGTCGGTCCGGCGCCATTGCTCGTCTTCAGCGTCTCGGACCGCGGTCTCCAACGCCCGGACCCGAGCTTCGACACTGCGGATACTGTCGCGCGGCACCTTGCCGTGCTCGTTGAAGTGTGACAGGAAACTCCGGAAGGCCCGCCGGGCAGCCTGGGCGTCTGTGATCGGCAAGATCTCGGCCTCGGCCGCGTCCAGCAGCGCCACCTTGGCCTGCAGATTAGCTTGGAACTCGGTGTCCTGCTCGGCGAAGACCTGGTGCCGGTGGTGGAAGAAATCGTCTTGGATGCTGCGGAATTCCGCCCAGAGCCGGTCATCGACAGCCCGTAATGCCACTCCTGCGGCCTTCCAGCGGGCCATCAGTTCCCGGAAGGCTCCCGCCGTTGGCCCCCATTCGGTGGACTGGGCGAGTTCCCGGGCCTCCGCGATGATCTGTTCCTTGGCCTGGCGGGCCTGTTCCCGCTTCTCATTCTGCTCAGCGAACTGGGTCTTGCGGCGGCGGGTGTACGTAGTCCGGGCCGCTGAGAAGCGGCGCCACAGCTCGTCGTCGGTGGCCCGGTCGATACGCGGCAGCTGCTTCCACCTATCTAGCAGGGTCCGGAACTGGTTTACCCCGCCGCGCCAGTCATTGCCCTCGGCGATCCGCTCAGCCTCGGCGACCATCGCCTCCTTGGCTTGGCGGGTCTCCTCGTTGGCCCGGGCCCGCTGGGCCTTGCGGGCCTCGCTGGCCTCGGCGATCGCCGGGGTCAGGGCCTCCAGCCGGGCCAGCAGACCGGCCAGGTCACCGACCGCGTTGGCGCCTTCGATACCGGCCCGTACCGTCGCGATATTCTTGCGGGCCTCGTCGGGGCCCAGCGCGCCCCGCCGGATACGCTCCTCGAGCAGCGTGACCTCGGTCTGGAGGGCGTCGAAGCGGCGGGTGAAGAAAGCCAGCGCCTCCTCGGGGCTGACGTCGGGCACCTGGCCCACCATCCGTTCCCCGTCTGCGGTGATGACGAATACGCTGCCGTCTTCCGCAACCCGGCCGAAGGTGTCCGCAGATGCCTCGCTCATGCAGCCTATCTTGCCCGATAGTGTCGAGGCTGTGTTCACCGCTGCGTTCCCGTGCGGCCCTTGGCAGGCCAACTGTTACCTGATCGGCCCGGAATCGGGTCCGGCCTGCGTGGTGGTCGACCCCGGAATGGAAGCTGCGGCGGTGGTCGAGCAGCTGCTGACCGAGTACGGACGCCGCCCGGAGGCGATAGTGCTCAGTCACGGCCACCTGGACCATGTCGCCGATGCTGCCCGACTAGCAGACGCCTGGGAGGTTCCGGTGTGGCTGCATCCAGCTGACCGGGAGCTGCTGAGCGACCCGGTGGCCGGTCTCGGGGAGGACCTGCGGCCACTGGTCAGCAGCCTGATCGGCGTCGACCGGCTGGTCGAACCGGCCCAGGTTGAGGACTTAGCTGACGAGCAGGAGTTAGACCTGGCCGGGCTACGGTGGCGGATTCGGCACGCTCCGGGGCATCGGCCCGGGTGCGTGATCGCGATGGTGGAAGGCCCCGATCACCACATCGCCTTCACTGGTGACGTGATCTTCGCCGGGTCGATCGGGCGGACCGACCTGCCCGGCGGCGACCCGGTGACGATGCGGCAGACCCTGGAGCAGGTGGTGCTGCCGTTGCCCGACGAGCTGGTGCTGCTGCCCGGGCATGGCCCGATCACCACCATGCGCCAAGAACGCCGCGGCAATCCGTACCTGCAGCCGGGATCGGCCTGGTCCTGAGACCTGCACGCGGTGGGGCGGCGTAGCCTGAGCAGCGTCCCCTAGCCGAGGCGACACAAGGAGCCAACTGTTGAGCCGTCCCCGTCCGATTTCTGGTTTCCCCGAATTGCTGCCCGGCCAGCGGGCCGTGGAGCAGCGCGTGCTGGACACGTTGCGACGCACCTTCGAGGTGCACGGTTTCGCCAGCATCGAGACCCGAGCCCTCGAGCCGATGCTGCAACTGGCCCGCAAGGGTGAGATCGACAAGGAGATCTACCTGGTTCGGCGGTTGCAGAACGTGCAGGCTGGTCGGGCCGACTCCGATGACCTGGGGCTGCACTTCGACCTCACGGTGCCCTTCGCCAGATATGTGCTGGAGCATGCCGGGCAGCTGGCCTTCCCGTTTCGGCGGTACCAGGTGCAGAAGGTGTGGCGTGGCGAACGCCCTCAAGACGGGCGGTATCGGGAATTCACCCAGGCTGACATCGACATTGTCGGCGAGAATCATCTGGCCGCTCACCACGACGTCGAGATCCCGCTGGTGATGCTGGAGGCCCTGGAGCGGCTGCATACCGAGATCGGGTTGCCGCCGGTACGGATGCGGGTCAACAACCGTAATCTCTCTGAGGGCTTCTATCGGGGTCTCGCGGTGGCAGACCCGGCAGCAGTGCTGCAACGGGTGGACAAACTAGACAAGATCGGCGCTGCCGCAGTCGTCCAGTCGCTGACCGCCGACTGTGGCCTGAGCCTCGATGCCGCCCAGAAGGTGATCGACCTGGCGTCGATCCGCACCGAGGATGACTCCTTCGTCGACCAGGTCCGAGCTCTCGGGGTACGCCACGAGCAGCTGGACCAGGGCTTGGACCTGCTGGCTGACGTGGTCCGGGCCGCCGGACGGTACCTGCCGGGCCGACTGATGGCTGACCTGTCGATCGCCCGCGGCCTCGACTACTACACCGGGACCGTGTACGAGACCGCGCTGGTCGGCTACGAGTCGATGGGCTCAATCTCCTCAGGCGGACGCTACGACTCGCTGGCCAGCGACGGACGTACCACCTATCCGGGGGTAGGGATCTCGCTCGGAGTGTCGCGGATGCTGGTGCCGTTGCTGACCAAGGGCCGCCTGGTCGCCTCCCGGGCAGTACCGACCGCGGTCCTGGTGGCGGTGACCGACGAGGCCTCCCGTGAGGAGGCGATGGCGGTTGCCACTGCGCTGCGGGCCCGTGGTATCCCGACCGAGGTAGCGCCCAGCGCGGACCGGTTCGGTAAGCAGATCAAGTACGCCGACCGGCGCGGTATCCCGTATGTCTGGTTCGGCGGCCCCGCCGGAGAGGTGAAGGACATCCGCAGCGGCAGACAGGTCCCGGCCGAAGCCGACCGGTGGCTGCCTCCCGCAGCCGATCTCAGCGTCAGTGTCGAAGGCCACTGGGACTGAGCGGGTTCTCTGATCCGGGTGCCGGTGTCGACCAGTCGAGCGGATCAGCCCGGTCGTGGCGGCGATATCGGCCCGGGCCGGCTCCTCTCGTCGAGATGGTGGCTGGCGGTCTGGATGAAGGTGGCGAGGTGATTCTGGTAGGCCCCGACCAGCTGTGAGTAGGGCTCGACGCCGATCGTGGGCAGAGTAGTAGCAGGGTCCGTGAGCCCGGCCCGGGCGAGGGCCAGGAGAGCGGCGCCGGTGGCGATCGGCTCGGCGGCGGTGACGATTCGGGTAGGGCAGGCCGCGAGACTGGCCTTGATCTGTTGCCAGGCAATGCTGCGCCGTACGGCTTCGCCTACCATGACGAGGTCGGCCGGCTGACGCGATTGCGGATGGGGGGCGTGGCAGGCCTGGCGCTGAATCAGCCACTGGGCCTGGCAGCAGATGGCCTCCAAGGCCAGCGTGCCGGGCGCCGGCAGCGGACCGGGACCCCAGGCGCGGACCCGGGCGGCGCCGTCAGGCTCGGGAGCCTGACGGCCCCGAGGATAGGGCAGCAACCCAGAACCTGACGCCAGCTCGGTCTCGGTGAGGGTCGCCAATAGGGCGCCGACATCACCGTCGGTCTGCTCATCGGCCACCTGCTGGAGGAAGGCCCCGGCGCTGGGAGAGCCTGCCACCAGGGCCTCGGTATACCCGTCGACCGACCGGGTCAGACTCATCCCGTCGTGGCCGATCGGGGCCCGGTCCCAGACCGGCTCGGTCAGGCTGAGCACCGCCTCCGCGGTCCCCACCGAATCGGCCACCTGACCCGGATACCGGACCCCGGCCGCCCAGGCGCCGACTTGATGGTCATGACCGGCGACCAGCACCGGTGTCCCAGCTAGGGGCAGGTGGGCAAGCACCGTGGCCAGGCGATCCCCCGGGCGATAGACGCGGGGCAGCTGGCCGACCCGCAGCCCAGCCTCCGCCAGTAGGTCCGGGTCGAAACCCGCCGGGCAGGGTTGCCCAGGCTCAGGTAACCGGTAAGCCAGGCTCCGCCCAGCCAGGGTGTGGTCGGTGACGAGCTCTCCCGTCAACGCCAGGTGGATCAGGTCAGCGGCACCGGCCCAGCGGTGCATTCGCTGCAGCAGCCCCGGCTGGCTGCGGCGAAGCCCTAACCATACCGCCAACGGCGGTTTGGGTCCGGGACGGACCCCGGTGGCGGTGAACAGGGCATCCCAGCCGGTCCGAGCAACCAGCGCCCGGAGCTCCTGGTCGCTGCGATCCTGGGTCCAGGAGATCATCGGCGTCAGCGCCGTACCGGAGGCGTCGAGTGGCCAGCCTGATTCCGCCAGCGAGGCGATCCCGATCGCCCGGGGCGGGCTGGGGGAGTGGGCCACCGCCTCAGCGATCATCGCGAACACGTCAGCCACCAGCCGGGCCGCGTCGGTTGCCGTCGGCCGGGTCACCACTACCGGTCCGACCACCACCTTGGTGTTGGTCGTTCCGATATCGATGCCCAACCCCAACGTCATCCGCCCATGGTGGCAGGCGAATCCGGGGTTGGAGGTGACGGTCTAGGGTCTCCGGAATGAGCACCGTGTGGTTGGACCTGCCCTCGCATCATCTCTGGCTGCAGCGTGAGCACCTACGGCTGCTGGATTTCGGTCGCCGGATCGTACGGCCCGGCGGGGGCGCCAGCTACCTGGGTGAGGACGCAGACCCCGACCACGACGAGCCTTTGACACCGTTCCACACTGCCCGGGTGGTGCACGCCCTGGGGCTGGGGGCCCTGGTCGGTGTGCCGGGCTGCCGCAGCCGGGCGGTCCACGTGCTGGCCGGGCTGACCGGGCCGTTGCACGACGACACTGAGGGCGGCTGGTTCCACCGGGGAGAACCCGAGCTGGACCAGATCAAAGACTGTTATGACCACGTTCACGTGCTGCTCGGCGCGAGTACCGCGCGGCAGGTCGGGCTGCCCGGTTCCGATGAGCTCTACCAGGAGGCATCCAGCCTGGTGCTCGACCGGTTCTGGGACCCGGGGCTGGGACTGCTGCGGGATTCATACGACCGGGGCTGGGAAACGCCGGCGCCGTACCTTGGGGCGAATGCCAACATGCACGGCCTGGAGGCGATGCTGGCAGCGTACGACGTCTGCGCAGACCCCGGCTGGTTGGAACGCGGCGAGCGGATTGCCCGGTTCTTCGCCACGGTGGCCGAAAACTTCCAGTGGCGGCTGCCGGAGCATTATCACAGTGACGCGACCGTCTGGGTCGACTTCAACCGGGACCGGCCCGAGGATCCGTTCAAACCGTACGGGGCGACGATCGGGCACGCGCTGGAGTGGTCGCGGCTGATTCTGCACTTGGAGGCGGCCCTGCTCGCGGCCGGCCGGCCAGCCGAAGGCCTCGAACGCGCCGCCCGGGGACTCGTCGAACGGGCGGTACGTGACGGCTGGGCGGTAGACGGCAGCGACGGTTTCGTCTACACCACCGACTTCGACGGTACCGCGATCACCCGGACCCGGCTCTGGTGGGTGGTCTGCGAGGCGATCGCCGCGGCCGCCTGCTGGTACCGCCGCACCGGCGAGCAGCGCTTCGCCGACTGGTATCAGCAGTGGTGGGACTACGCTGCCCGTTACCTGATCGACCAGGAACAGGGTGGCTGGCACCACGAACTGGACTCGGACAACCAGGTCGGGCACCGCATCTGGGCCGGCAAACCCGACCTGTACCACACCACCCAGGCCTGTCTGGTGCCGCGGCTGCCGCTGGCCCCTGGCCTGGCCAAGGCCCTGCGCCAGGGCTGAAGAGCCGGCCGGCTCAACGCCGGTGGTACTCCTGCAGCGAAACCGGTTCGGCCTTCCCGTGCTGGATCGCCAGGATCCCGGCCGCCGCGGCCCGGGCCCCCGGGGTGGTGGTGATGTAGGCGATCTTGGTCCGGATCGCCGCCTTGCGGATGTACGAATCGTCGTACTCGGAGGACGAACCAGCTGGGGTGTTCACCACGAGGTCGACGGCGTGGTCGCTGATCAGGTCGGCCATGGTCGGGGAACCCTCATGCAGCTTGTTCACCGCCGTCGCCTCCAGCCCGTGGCTGGCCAGGAAAGCCCGGGTGCCGCTGGTCGCGTACAGCCGTAACCCGGCGGCGGCGAAGTCCTGGGCCGCAGCCAGGATCGTCTCACCGGCCTTGTCGACCCGGTCCCGTTCCGCAACCGAGATCAAGACTGCGCCGCTGCTCGGCAGTGGGGCCCCGGCGGCGGCTTGCGCCTTGGCGTACGCCGCGCCGGCATCCGCGGCCAGGCCCAGCACCTCCCCGGTGGAACGCATCTCCGGTCCCAGCAGCGGATCCACTTCGGGGAACATCGGGAACGGGAAGACGGATTCCTTGACCCCCTGGTAGCCCAGTTCGCGCCGCTGCAGGCCCAGGTCAGCCAGCCGCTCGCCCAGCATCAGCCGGGTTGCCAGGGCCGCCATGTTGACATCGGCCACCTTGGACACCAGCGGCACAGTCCGGCTGGCGCGGGGATTCGCCTCCAGCACGTACACCGTGCCATCCTCGCTGATCGCATACTGCACGTTCAGCAGGCCGACCACGCCTAGTTCGATCGCGATCCGACGGGTGTAGTCCTCCACCTGCCGCAGCTGCTCGGCGGGGATGGTCACCGACGGCACGAAGCAGGCCGAATCGCCCGAGTGCACCCCGGCGTACTCGATGTGTTCCATTACTGCCGGGACGTACGCGTCGGTCCCGTCGCACAGCGCATCCGCCTCGCATTCCAGGGCATTCTCCAAGAACCGGTCGATCAGGATCGGTCGGTCCGGGGTCACCCCCTGGGCGGCTGCCATGTAGCGGCGCAGCGCCTCCGGCTCGAAGACGATCTCCATCCCCCGACCGCCCAGCACGTAGCTCGGCCGTACGATCACCGGGTAGCCGATTTGATCCGCTACGGCGACCGCCTCGTCGACGGTGGTCGCCATCGCGGCCTGCGGCATCGGGATAGCGAGCCGGTCCATGATCTCGCGGAACCGGTCCCGGTCCTCGGCCAGGTCGATGGTCTCCGGTGAGGTTCCGATGATCCTCAACCCGGCGTCCTTCAGCTGCTGGGCGATGGTGAGCGGGGTCTGGCCCCCGAACTGGCAGATCACCCCGTCGGGGCGTTCGTGTTCGGCGATCGAGAGTACGTCTTCGACGGTCAACGGCTCGAAGTACAGCCGGTCCGACGTGTCGTAGTCGGTGGAGACAGTCTCGGGGTTGCAGTTCACCATGATCGTGGCGTATCCCTGCTCGCGCAGCGTGTACGCAGCGTGGACGCAGCAGTAGTCGAATTCGATCCCCTGACCGATCCGGTTCGGCCCGCCGCCGAGCACCATCACCTTGGGCCGGGAGCTGTCGACCGGCCTCGGTTCAGGCAGCGGGTTCGGCCGCGGATCGGCGTAGGTGGAGAAGTAGTACTCCGCCCCGGCCACTCCGCTGACCGGTACCGCCTCGAATCGGGCCGTGATCTGGTGCTGGTGCCGTAGCCGTCGGATCGTCGCCTGGTCGGTGCCCAGGATCTGCGACAGCCGGTTGTCGCCGAAACCGGCCACCTTGGCCCGCCGCAACAGCTCCGGATCGAGCCGCTCAGGATCGCCGGCATGGCTGGCCACTTCGGCCTCCACAGCCACCAGCTGGGCCATCTGTTCGACGAACCAGCGTTTGATGCCGGTCAGCTCTACGACCTCGTCGATGCTGACGCCCTGCTGCAACGCCAGGTACATCAGGTACTGCCGCTCGCTGCTCGGCTGGCGTAGCCGCTCGCGCAGCTGATCCGGGCCCAAGCCGGCCAGGGCCGGGGCGTCCCCCAGCCCGCGGCGTCCGTTCTCCAGCGCCCGAATCGCCTTCAGGAAGGACTCCGGGTACGACTTTGCGATGCTCATTACCTCACCCACGGCACGCATCTGGGTGCCGAGCCGGTCGACCGAGCCGGGTAGCTTTTCAAAAGCCCAGCGGGCGAATTTGCTCACCACATAGTCGCCGTCAGGGGTGTAGCGGTCCAGCGAGCTGTCGCGCCAGTACGGCAGCTCGTCCAGGGTCAGTCCGGCGGCCAGCAGCGCCGAGACGTACGCGATTGGGAAACCGGTCGCCTTCGACGCCAACGCCGACGAGCGCGAGGTGCGCGGGTTGATCTCGATTACCACCACTCGTCCCGTGGCCGGGTCGTGCGCGGTCTGGACATTGGTCCCGCCGATCACCCCGATCGAGGAGACGATCCGGTATGCGATCTCCTGCAGCCGGGCGGTGAGCTCGGCGCAGATGGTTTGCATCGGGGCATTGCAGTAGGAATCGCCGGTGTGGACTCCCATCGGGTCCACATTCTCGATGAAGCAGACCGAGATCATCTGGTCGGCCGAATCCCGTACCACCTCCACTTCGAGCTCTTCCCAGCCCAGCACCGACTCCTCGACCAGCACCTGGCCCACGAGCGAGGCCTGTAGGCCGCGGGCGCAGACCGTCCGCAGCTGCTCTTCGTCGGCGACCAACCCGCCGCCAGTGCCGCCCATCGTGTACGCCGGGCGCAATACCACCGGGTAGCCGAGGTCGGCGGCCACCCGGGCCGCGTCGTCGACGGTGGTGACGGTGGTGGAGCGGGGCATTTCGATCCCCAACTCGGTCATGGTCTGTTTGAACTGTTCGCGGTCCTCGCCGCGGCGGATGGCGTCCGACGAGATCCCCAGCATGGTCACCCCGTACCGTTCCAAAATCCCGGTCTGCTCGAGTTCCAGCGACAGGTTCAGCCCGGTCTGCCCGCCCAAGTTCGGCAACAGCGCATCGGGGCGGGAGCGGGCGATGATCCGCTCCAACGAGTCCACCGTCAGTGGTTCGATGTAGGTCTCGTCAGCCATCACCGGATCGGTCATGATCGTGGCCGGGTTCGAGTTCACCAGCACCGTCTGATAGCCCAGGGAACGCAGCGCCTTGCAGGCCTGGGTGCCGGAGTAGTCGAATTCGCAGGCCTGCCCGATGACGATCGGCCCGGAACCGATGATCAACACCTTGTGGATATCGTCGCGGCGCGGCATGTTGTCTATCTTCTCCTTGGTACAGCCCGTCGGACACCTTAACGACAGCAGCCGACCCCTGGCATCAGGTCCCGGCCGACGATCATGGTCGTCGCTGGCCAAGGCCGATCATCGGGGTCTTGTCGAGGGTGAAGGTACGCGCTAGCCGCACCGTACGCGGCGATCATCCCGCTTGGGAGGTATCCACGTGCCGTCTGGGCGGAGGCAAGAGCCGGCGGCGGCCGGCGGTCACGTGAGCATTCCGGCTGGCGCGCAGGCCCTAGGATCGGACGGGTCAAGACAACGAGAGGGACGTCGTGATCCGTACGCATCAAGCCGGGACCCTGCGTGTGCAGCATGCGGGCCAGACCGTGACGCTGGCTGGCTGGGTGGCCAGACGGCGAGACCTGGGTGGTGTGGCGTTCCTCGACCTGCGTGATGCCAGCGGGGTCTGCCAGGTGGTGGTCCGCGACGAGGTCCTGGCCGCCGGCGACGCTCACGCGCTACGTAACGAATACTGCGTCCGGGTGATCGGGCAGGTCGAGGTACGGCCGCAGGACACCGCCAACCCGAACCTCGCCACCGGCGAGATCGAGGTGGTGGCCGCCACGATCGAGGTCCTCAACCCGTCGAGCCCGCTGCCGTTCCAGATCGACGAGCGGGTCAGTGTCGGGGAGGAGGCCCGGCTGCGTTACCGCTACCTGGACCTGCGCCGGCCCGAGCCGGCGGCGGCGCTGCGGCTGCGGTCAGCAGTCAACGCCACGGCCCGGCGAGTCCTGCAGGAACATGACTTCGTCGAGATCGAGACCCCGACCCTGACCCGTTCCACCCCGGAAGGGGCGCGTGACTTCCTGGTCCCGGCCCGGCTGGCGCCGGGATCCTGGTACGCGCTGCCGCAATCGCCGCAGCTGTTCAAGCAGCTGCTGATGGTGGCCGGCATGGAGCGCTACTACCAGATCGCCCGCTGCTACCGCGACGAGGACTTCCGCGCCGACCGGCAGCCGGAATTTACCCAGCTCGACATTGAGATGAGCTTCGTGGACCAGGACGACGTGATCGCACTGGCCGAACAGATCCTTACCGAGATCTGGAAACTCGCCGGCGTTGATGTCGGCGCCCCGTTCCCGCGGATCAGCTACGCCGAGGCGATGGACCGGTACGGCTCGGACAAGCCCGATCTGCGGTTTGACCTGCAGCTCACCGAACTCACCGGGTATTTCGCCGGCACCGGTTTCCGAGTCTTCCAGGCCCCGTACGTGGGTGCGGTGGTGATGTCCGGGGGTGGTTCCCAGCCGCGGCGGACCTTCGACGCCTGGCAGGACTGGGCCCGCCAGCGCGGTGCCAAGGGGCTGGCCTATGTCACCTTCGACGCGCAGGGTGAGCTGGGTGGGCCGGTGGCCAAGAACTTGTCCGAGGCCGAACGGGCCGGGCTGCGGGCGGCGACCGGTGCCCAACCGGGGGATTGTGTCTTCTTCGCGGCCGGTACCAGGTCCGCGGCCCAGTCCCTGCTGGGCGCGGCCCGGCTGGAAATCGGGCGCCGGCTGGGGCTGCTCGACCCGTCGGCGCATTCCTTCGTGTGGGTGGTGGACGCCCCCCTGTTCAAACCGGTCGCGGACGCGGTCGCCGAGGGTGATGTGGCGCTGGGGGCGGGGCAGTGGACCGCAGTCCATCACGCCTTCACCTCGCCCAAGCCGGAATGCCTGGACACCTTCGACACCGATCCGGGATCGGCGCTCGCGTACGCGTACGACATCGTCTACAACGGCAACGAATTGGGCGGCGGCTCGATCCGAATCCACCGCCGCGACATCCAGGAACGGGTCTTCCAGGTGATGGGGCTCACGGCCGAGCAGGCCCAGGAAAAGTTCGATTTCCTGCTCAACGCCTTCCAGTACGGAGCCCCGCCGCACGGCGGGATCGCGCTGGGCTGGGACCGGGTAGTGACCCTGCTCGGCGGCTACGAGTCGATCCGGGAGGTGATCGCCTTCCCCAAGACCGGCAACGGCTACGACCCGTTGACCGCGGCGCCGGCCCCGATTACCGCCCAGCAGCGCCGGGAAGCCGGCGTCGACGCCCGCCCAGAGCCGAAGCGCCCCGCTTAGGCCTGATCGCCGCCTGCTGCCCGGACACCGGTCGAGATGCCGAGCAGCAGCCGGCGGTTGTCAGCGAGCCATCCAGCCGCCGTCGACGGCGATCACCTGGCCATGGATGTACGCCGCGGCCGGGGAGGCCAGGAAGACACAGACGTGGCCCACGTCCTGCGGGGTGCCCCAGCGCCCGGCTGGGATCCGGACCGAAATCTGGGCGCTGCGTTCCGGATCAGCGATCAGGGCCTCGTTCATGTCGGTGGCCATATAGCCGGGGGCGATGCAGTTAACGTTGACGTTCTTGCTGGACCATTCGTTGCACAGGGCTTTCGTCAGCGAACCGACACCACCCTTGGCGGCCGCGTAGGCCGGGACCGTGATCCCGCCTTGGAAGGTGAGCAGCGAACCGAAGTTGATGATCGCACCATGCTCGCGGCGGACCATCTCGCGGCCGAAAATCTGGCAGGTCTGCCAGACCGCGCGCAGATTGATCCCGATCACCCGGTCCCAGCTGTCCATCGGGAAGTCGACCGCTGGGTGACGTTCCTGGGTGCCGGCATTGTTGACCAGGATCGAGATCTCGGCCTGTTCGAGGATCTCGGCGCTGACCGTGGCGATGGCGTCACCATCGGCCAGGTCGCACGGGTGGGCAACGACCCGCTGGCCGGCCTGCTCGGCGTAGGCCAGCAGATCCTCGCCGATCTGGCCGCGGGCCATCACGTGGACGTCACAGCCGGCATCCAGGAGAGCCTTCGTGACGCCCAACCCGAGACCCCGGCCGCCGCCGGTGACCACGGCGGTACGACCAGAGATGTCAAACGGGTTGCTGCGGGTCTGATTCATCGGGGGAGTCCCTCCTGGCTGAGAACGTCGGGGTTGTAGAGGTCACGGGGCCGGCGCCCCGACAGGTATTCGGCGACATTCTCGGCGGTACGCCGTTTGAGTTCGCCGTAGGTCTGCTCGCTGTACCAGGCGATGTGCGGAGTCAGCAGTACCCGGTCCATGGTCAGCAGCGGACTGTCAGCCGGCAGCGGCTCGGTCTCGTGCACGTCGAGTCCGGCCCCGGCCAGGGCCCCGGAGTCGATCGCGGCGATCAGGGCGTCGGTGTCGACGACCGGTCCCCGGCTGGTGTTCACCAGGTAGCCGGTAGGCCGCATCTGGGCCAGCCGGGCCGCGTTCACCAGGTGGTGGGTGCTGTCGTTGAGCGGGGTGTGGACCGAGACGATGTCGCTGCCAGTGAAGAGCTGGTCGAGGCCGACGGCAGGCAAGTCGTGCCACCGGTCGCCGGTAGCCAGCAGGTCACAGACCTGGACCCGGAAACCGAGCGCCCGGGCCTTGCGGGCGGTAGCGGTCCCGATCCGCCCGCAGCCGAGGACCCCGAAGGTGAGTTCGTGGTACAGGTGGATCGGGCGCAGCGCGTCCAGTTCGGGCTGGCCCTGCCGGACCCGCTTGTCGGCCAGCCCGACCTGGCGTACCAGCGCCACCGCGAGCGCCAGGGCGTGGTCGCAGACCGACTCGGTGCCGTAGTCGGGAACGTTGCAGACCGCGATCCGGCGGCGGGTCGCCGCCGCGATGTCGACAGTGTCGACCCCCACCCCGTACCGGCCGATTACCCGCAGCCGGGGCAACCGGGCCATCACCTCATCGGTGATCTGGGCGTACTGGACGAGGATCCCATCCGCGTCCTGGCAGGCGGCCACGATCTGCTCGGGGCTGTGGGCGTCGGCCCGGACCAGGCTTGCGCCGTACCGGTCGGCAACCTCACATTCCTCGGTGATCGCGTCGTGGTCGCAGTCGGTGATGACCAGTTTCATGGCTTCTCCTTCAGCGCAGTTCGGTGATCGGGGCAGGGTCCATGTCGTCGAAGGCCTGGTTTTCCCCGGCCATCGCCCAGCAGAAGCTGTACGCCTGGGTGCCGACGCCGGCATGGATTGACCAGCTGGGCGAGATCACCGCCTGTTCGTTGCCGACCATGAGGTGACGGGTCTCGGTCGGCTCGCCCATCAGGTGCACCACCCGGGCATCGTCGGGCAGGTCGAAGTAGAGGTACGCCTCCATCCGGCGGGCGTGGGTGTGGGCGGGCATCGTGTTCCAGGTGCTGCCCGGCTCCAGCTGGGTGACCCCCATCACGATCTGACAGCTGCGGATCCCGTCGGCGTGGATGTACTGGTTGATAATCCGCTGGTTCGCATTCACCTGCTCGCCCAGCCGGCGCTGGTTACCGGAGCCTGGCAGGGCCAAGGTAGTGGGGTACGCGGTATGCGCCGGCGCCGAAAACAGGTAGAGCCGGGCGTTGCCGGCGAAGCGGACCTCGCCGGCCCCCCGGCCGGCGTAGAGCAGGGCGCCGGCCGGCATCGCGTAGTCCTGGTCGCCGACGCTGACCTGGGCCTCGCCCGTGACGCAAAGAATGCCCACCTCGCGGCGCTCCAAGAAGGTCTCGGCTCGCAGCTCGGGTGGCGCCGGCAGGATCAGGTCGTTGCCGGCGGGGCAGGCACCCGCCAGGATCACCCGGTCCTGTTCCGAGTGGACCAGCCGGATTTCGCCGGGGACGAACAGGTCCTCGACGAGGAAGGCGGCACGCAGCTCGGCGGTGCTCATCCGCGCCACCTGCTGTGGGCTGTTGCTGTATCGGTGTTCCATGATTCACTCCAAGAGGTAGTGGGATTCCAGCTCGTCGCGGAGTCGGTAGAGGTCCTGGACCACGGCTGCGACATGGGATTCGGCCTGGACCAGGGGACGCAGCGACGCCCCGACTGCTAGGTCTCCGATGCTGCGTCGTGACCCGCGCAGGGCGACCGCCACCCCACACACGTGGGGATTGGTCTCTCCCTGGTCCCGGGAAAAACCATCGGCACGGACCTGTTCCAGCTGGGCCATCAGCTCCTCCACGGTGGTGACCGAGGCATCGGTCCACCGCGGTAGCGGTTCGCCAGGCGGGTAGCGGCGTCGCAGCTCGGCATCGTCGAGGCGCGCCAGCAGGGCCTTGCCGAGTGCTGTGATCGAGGCCGGGAACCGGTCGGCCACGTTAGCGGTCATCGCGAGCGGGGAACGGCCGGCGTGGCGGGCAAGGAAGACCACATCCCGCTCCACCAGAGTCCCCATCTGCACCACCTCCTGTGCCAGCACCGGAAGCTGGGCGACGACTCGGCGGAAGTGACGCACAATGTCGTCGCTTTGCAGGTATCCCGCGGCGAGCGTGAGGACCGTCGGGGCTAGCCCGTACTCGTTGTCGTCGCGGTGGATCAGGCCGCTTGCCTCCAGCGATACCAGCACCCCCCGGGTGGACGACTTCGCCACCCCCAGCAGCTGGGAGATCTCGGTCAGCGACAGGGTACGGCGCTGTTCGGCCAGCAGGAGTAGGACCGAGGCGGCGCGGCTGGCCGACTGTGAGCCACGGGGCGGCACCGTCACTGCGCCTGACCCGGTGGGGCGGGGCATCAGGCCCCGATCTCGACGAGGACCTTGCCGGAGGCGGCGCAGTCGCGTGCGATCTCGAAGGCCGATTCGACCTGGCTGGCCGGCATCACCTGGGTGATCACCGATTCCACCTCCGGGTGGGCGGCCAGGATCGGGATCGCCTCGTCGATCTCGTCGTCGAAGCGGAAGGTTCCCACCAAGGTCAGCTCCTTGCTGACCAGGCCTGCCAGGACGACCGGGATCGGTTCGGCGCTGACGATGCCGACCTGGACCACGGTGCCGCGGGGCCGGGCGGCCCGGACCGCTGAGCTGATCGCGGCCGGTACCCCGGTGCACTCAAGCACCACGTCGAAGGCGTTGTCTGGTGGGTCCTGCAGACCGGTCTGGTAGGTGTGTTGTACACCGAGCCGGTTGGCCCGCTGCAGGGGCTGCGGCAGGACATCGCTGATCGCGACTGAGTCGGCCTGTCTGATCTGGGCCGCGAAGGCCGTGAGCAGGCCGATCGGTCCGGCGCCGATCACCAGCACCGAGCGTCCGGTCAGATCACCGGCCATGGTCAGCGCGTGCAGCGCCACGCTCAGGGGCTCGGTCAGCGCCGCCCGCTGCAGCGGGAGCCTTTCGGGCAGCAGCCGGATCATGTCGCGGCGTACCAGCATGATTTCAACCATCGCCCCCTGGGTGTGCGGCCAAGTGGAAGCGCTGCCCAGGTAGGAGCCGCCCGGACGTAGATGCCGGATGGACTCCATCCCGGGCAGTTCCGGGCCGAATGTGGCCGGGTGGAGGGTGATCGTCGTGCCGGGGGCCCACTCGCCCTGGGGGTCCAGCTCGATCGTGCCGGACATCTCGTGTCCGGGGATCAGAGGTTCCCGGATTACGAAAGCGCCATTGGCACCGTGGACGTGATAATGCAGGTCCGAGCCGCAGATCCCCACGTAACGGACCCGTACCAGGACCTGGTCGGGTCCGGGTTCTGGTACGGGGACGTCGACGATCTGGAGATCCTGGGCACTGGCGATGACGATGGCCTTCATAAGGCTCCTTCCGGGAACGGTTGGGTCAGCGGATCAGACCGGCCCAGCGGGGGATGGCGAGGGTGAGATCCGGGACGAACTGGATGATCAGCAGCATCACGATCAGGCAGATGAAGAATGGCATCAGGGGCTTCATGACGTCTTCGACCTTAAGACCCGCCACCCGGGCCCCGACGAACAGAACCGGGGCCGACGGTGGTGAGATCACTGCGATGCACATGTTGAACGTCATCATGATCCCGAAATGAACCGGATGGATCCCGTAGTTCTGTGAGGCGATCGGCAGGAAGATCGGGGTGAAGATCAGTACCGCCGGGGTAGCGTCCAGCGGAATACCGATGATCAGCAGCAGAACCATCATGATCAGCAGGAAGACCACCTTGGAATGGGTGATCGAGACCATCCAGGCGCCGAGCAGTCGGGGAATCCCGGAGAAGGTCATGATGTAGCTCATGATCGTCGACAGTCCGATCAGGAAGATCACCACCGAGCTGGTGCGGGTCGCGTCGAGGAGCAGCTTCGGGACATCTTTCATCGTGATTGTGCGGTAGATCAGCGACAGCACGAAGGCGTACGCGACCGCGATCGCAGCGCCCTCGGTGGGGGTGAAGAAACCCTTCACGATTCCGCCGATCACGATGATGATCAGCAGCAGGCTGGGTAGTGCACGCCCCAGACTACGTGTGAATTCGGCCAGTGTCGGCCAGCCATCGCCTCGCAGTTCCGGCCGTTTGCGGGCATACCACCACACGATGACGATGCACGACAGCCCCCACAGGATGCCGGGGATATAGCCCGCCAGGAACAGCGCCCCCACCGACGCCTGCGAGACTAGGGCGTAGACGATCAAGACATTGGACGGGGGGATCAACATCCCAGACGGGGCCGAGGCCACATTGACCGCCGCCGCGAATCGCATGTCGTAGCCGTCGCGCCGCTGCGCCGGAGACATAATCGCCCCGACCGCGGAGGAGCCGGCCAGAGCTGACCCGGAGATCGAGCCGAAGAGCATGTTGGCCAGGATGTTGGTCTGGGCCAAGGCCCCCGGGGTGCGTCCGGTGCTGGCCTTGGCTAGGTCGATCAGACGTTGCGCGATCCCGCCTTTATTCATGATTGTCCCGGCGAGCACGAAGAAGGGGATGGCTAGCAGCGGGAATGAGTCGATGCCGTCGTAGATCTTTTGGGCGGCGGTGAAGATGCCGCGATCGGCACCCATCACGATCACCATGCAGATTGCTGAGGGCAGGCCGATCGAGACCGAGACCGAGACCCCGATCGCCATCAGGGCGAACATGCCGAAGACCAGGATGAGCCCCACTACCAGGGCAGTCTGCTCCATATGCGTCATCTCAGATCCCCTCATCTGTGAGCTGAGTGATGTCGACGCGGTCCGCGTCGACGACCTCGATCCTCTTGGTAAAGGTGTCGATGATGTGGATCAGGCAGTAGACCGCGATCAGCACCCCGGCTACTGGCACTCCCAGATAGATCTGTCCTTGGGTGAGGGGGAGCAGCTCGACCGTGTCATCCCAGGTGTTGGCGATGATCTGACCGCCGCCTAAGACCATCACCCAGATCGCAAAGAAGGCGACGATCGCGTGGGCTAGGATCTCGATGCCCCGTACCACAGCAGTGGGGAATCTGCGGACAAGGAAGTCGATGGCCACGTCGTCCTTCTCGCCGATGACATAGGCGGCGCCGATGATGCCCTGCCAGATGAAGACCACTCGGGCCATGGCTTCGGTCCAGGCGTTACCCGAGTTCAGGACTTGGCGGACAAAGACCTGCCAGACCACCAACAAAACCAAGGCGGCGAAAAGGACGATGCAGAACCAGCGCAGGGTGGCATCGAGCACCCTCTTGAACGCGTGCAGCGCTTGCATACGATGACCGATCTCTCGGATGGACAGTGCCGGTGGGCCCGAGTGGGCCGGGCCCACCGGTGGCGGTTACTTGATCGCCGGGAACTTCTTGTTAGCGTCTTGGGCGGCCTCGTAGAGCCGCTGACGCACCGGGTTGTCGATGGACTTCTTCACCAATTCCTCCACCGAGGACTTGAAAGCCGTCATATCGCAGTCGTCGTTGAACTTCGCGCCCAGTTTCTCGGCGTTCTCCTTCGAGGTCTTGACGAAGTCGACGAATCCGTCATCCGCCATTCTGCGCATCTCGGGGATGAGCTTACGGAAGGCGGCCTGGTCCTCGGCCGACATCTCCTTCAAGGTCTTGGTGTTGATGAGGAGGTAGTCCGGGATCATCAGATGGCGGGTGTAGGAGTAGAACTTAGCCACCTCGTCATGCTTCAGCGCGTCGTAGACCGTTTCGTTGTTCTCAGCGCCATCCAGAACGCCGGACTGCAGGGCCCCGTACACCTCGCCCTGGCCCATCGGGGAACCGATCGCGCCCATGCCTTGGATCATCGCGACCTGCGAATCCGACTGCTGGACCCGGATCTTGAGCCCACTCAGGTCGGCGGGGGTCCGGATCGCCCGCTTGTTGTTGTACACGTTACGTACACCGGCGTGCAGGGCCGCCAGGACCGTGATGTTCTTGCTCTCCTCGATCGAGGTGAACAGGCCACCCATCACGGATTCGTCGGCGAAGACCGCGCTCTGGGCCTGGATCGAGTCGAAGATGTACGGCAGGTTGAAGACGATGAAGTCCTTGTTGAAGCCCTCCATTACCGGGCCGCCGATGTACATCATCTCGACGGTGCCGTTGGACAAGTTCTGGACCACCTGATTCTGGCTGCCCAGCTGCTCGTTGGGGTAGACATCAATGCTGTACCGGTTGTTGGTGGCCTCGGCCAGACGCTTGCCCAGGGCCTCGGCTGCCTTGAACTGCGGATGCTCGGCGGTCTGATTGAAGGCCAGCTTCCAGGTCTTGCCCGATGACGATCTACCGCCGCAGGCAGTGACAGCGGGGAGTGCGAGGCTCGCGGCGGTTCCGAGAAGGACGCGGCGGCGGGACAGCTTCATGGTGTGCTCCTTGCCCTGCGGGGTCAGCCCGCGGTGGGTTGAACTGGTGTCGAGGCAGGGCAGGGTGCGCTCGGCTCCTTCGCCGGAGTCATCGCCGGCCCCTCCTCTTCGTGCGTCAATTGGAACGGCGTTCCGATTGCTGACCGCACTCTAGGCGGCGGTGGCCGGCGCGCGGGCCGTTGCCAGATCTTGCAGAAAGTTGTCGAGTGGGCCCGTGGAATAGCCGGTGGCACCGATCTCCACGGATCGGTGCCACCGGCATGCTGGTTGGTCAGTCCTGGGCGGGTGGTTCGGCCAGCAGGCCGTAGACCCGGCGGCGAGTCTCGGCGAGCAGGGCGGCCGCAGCCTCGTGCTGACGCTCGTCCCCCGAGATGCTCACCGCTTTCAAAGCTTGAGCCAGCTGGTTGAACTCATGCCAAACCGCGTGGTCGCCGCCGGGATGGCGGGGGGCATTGGCCTGCTTGATCTGGTCCCAGGTACGGGGGGTGGTGTCGCTCACCTCACTGGTCTCGTGGCCCGCGGCGGTCAGCTGGTAGGCCTTGCTGCCGTCGTCGAGGGCGGTGGTCTCGATCAGTCCTTCGTCCTCAAGCTGAGACAGGGCGGGATAGATGGCGCCCGGGCTGGGGCGCCAGGCGCCCGCAGTGCGTTCGTCCAGCAGTGCGATGAGCTGGTAGCCGTTGCGGGGCTCCTCGGCCAGCAGCTGGAGGACTGCGGTGCGAACGTCACCCCGGCGGCGGCGGCCTCCGCGTCCCCGACCGAAGGGTCCGAAAGGCTGTCCCGGCCCGAGTGGCCCGCCGGGGCCAAAAGGTCCGGCGAAGCCAGCGGGTCCAAAGAAGTGTGGGTCAGCGCCGGGTCCCTCCTCGGGCGGGCCTGGATGGTGGTGCGGCCCCTGCGGGCCGGGGAAGGGGTCTGGCGAGAAACCGCGACGACGGTCGCGGGGCTCGGAGCCTCGGCTTCGGCCGGTGCGGGAAAAGCGGTTCATGGTTGCCTCCTCGGCAAGATCGGTGATGACGGGCGGCCTGAATTCGAATCCGCAACTCCGTCGATGCCTCAACGATATATCTAAGAAAGAACGATGTCAAGGTCTCGGTTCATCACCGGGTCCCGGAGAGGACGAAGCGTCTCGGCCCAGGCTGCGCTGGACAGGGATCCGGTCCGCGTTGGTGGCCGGTCTCGGGTCGTAGGCTGACGCAGGTGAGCGAGGACCTGTTCGGTGAGGTGGCCCTGCCCACAGTGGCGGGCGGGTCGCTGTCCGACGCCCACGACAGCGCGCCGCTGGCGGTGCGGATGCGCCCCACGACCGTCGACGAGATCGTCGGACAGCACCATCTGCTGGGTCCCGGCTCGCCCCTGCGCAGATTGGCAGCGGGTCAGCCAATGTCCGTTTTCCTCTGGGGCCCGCCTGGGGTCGGCAAGACCACCATCGCGAGCGTGGTCTCCAGAACCTCCGGGGCCCGCTTTGTTGAACTGTCTGCCGTCACCGCCGGGGTGAAAGAGGTCCGCTCGGTGATCGATGTCGCGCGTCGCGAACTGGCCCGCGGCCGGCCCACCGTCCTCTTCGTGGACGAAGTGCATCGGTTCAATAAGGCCCAGCAAGATGTGCTGCTGCCCGCGGTCGAGAACCGACTGGTGACCCTGATCGCCGCTACCACCGAGAACCCGAGCTTTTCGGTGATCGCGCCTCTGCTGTCGCGCTCGTTGCTGCTCACCCTGAACGCTCTCGGTGACGAGGATCTGTCGGCGCTGCTGGACCGGGCTCTCAGCGACCCACGAGGGCTGCGAGCCGACGACGGCTCGTCCTTCCAACTAAGTGACGAGGCCCGGGCGGCGCTGCTGCGACTGGCCGGAGGCGATGCCCGGCGGGTCCTCACCTATCTTGAGGAAGCAGCCGCCGGAGCAGCGGCCGTCCATAGCCCCAGCATCGACCTGGCTGCGGTCGAACAGGCCGTCGATAAGGCCACCGTCCGCTATGACGCCAACGGCGACCAGCACTACGACGTGATTAGTGCTTTCATCAAGAGCGTCCGGGGTAGTGATGTCCAGGCTGCACTGCACTACCTGGCCCGGATGATCGAGGCCGGGGAAGACCCTCGCTTCGTAGCTCGGCGACTAGTCGTGCTGGCCTCGGAGGACATCGGGATGGCTGCCCCTTCGGTGCTGCAGACCTGCGTCGCAGCGGCCCAGGCTGTCCACCTGATCGGGATGCCTGAGGCGCGGCTACATCTGGCTCAGGCGACGATCGCCGCCGCCACCGCCCCGAAGTCGAACGCGGTGATTATGGCGATCGATGCAGCATTGGCCGATGTCCGCGGTGGCCGGATCGGCTCGGTCCCGCCCCACCTGCGCGACGCGCACTATGCCGGCGCCCAGGCGCTCGGACACGGCCAGGGCTACCAATACGCCCACGACCATCCTCACGGGATCGCTCGCCAGCAGTACCTCCCCGACGAGCTGGCCGATGCCCGCTACTACCGACCCACCGACCACGGCAACGAGGCCCAGATCGCCGAGCGGTTGGTGACGATCAGCAATTTGCTAGGTCGACACGATGACTGAGCCGGCGAGCCGACGAAGCCAGCCGAGATGGCGTGGCCTGGTGGCGCTGGTGCTGTTGGTGGCCGGTAGTGCCTGCCAGGCTGTCTCGCGTCCCCAGCCGCTCGAGTCAGTCCCGGCAGAGTCCACCGGCGGACCCGCCCCGGCTAGCGGGCAGCCGTCCGATCCGGCCGGCGGGCCCGGGCAGGCCTGCCAGGCCACAGTCACGGTGCCTGCCGACCTGGAGCAGCGCGTGGCCACCGTCGAGGCCCAGACCGGCACCCAGATCTCGCTCAGCCTGGTTGACCCGAACCGCGGCCCGATCACCGCAGGCTCGCTAAGCCCGACGGTCGCCTGGTCGACCAGCAAGGTTCCGCTGGCGCTGACCGTGGTCCAAGACCAAGGCCCCCAGGCGCAGCCGGGGGCGGTACGGTCCGCCCTACGGGAATCCGACAACGAGGCGGCCGACCAGCTGTGGCGGTCTCTCGGCCCCGCGCCTACCGCCGCGACCCGGGTAACGGCCGTGCTGCGCCAGGCCGGGGATGCTACGACAGTGGTGCCGGCCACCGCGGCCCGGCCCCCATACAGCATCTTCGGGCAGACCATCTGGTCGACCGCCGAACAAGCCCGGTTCATGCAGCACCTGCCCTGTCTTCCCGGTGCCGAGCTCGTCATCGGGCACCTGCAGCAGGTTTCGTCCGAACAGCGGTGGGGAATCGCCGGCCGCCCGGGCGCCACGTACAAGGGCGGTTGGGGGCCGGCTCGGCAGTCGGGTTTCGAGGCCCGCCAACTGGGCTGGTACCAGGGCCGCGACGGCAGCCGGACCGTGGTGGCGATGGCGGTCCGAGCCGGTACCTTTCCCGAAGCTACCCGGGTGCTGAATCTGCTAGCCGGTCAACTTCCCTGAACCGACGATGGAGCTGCCGGATAGGCTCTCGGCAGGAGGCTCATCATGACATTGGGGTACGACCAGACCAACCGCAGCTGGAGCGAACTGGCTGACAGCTGTACCGCACACAACTACCACCCGCAGCAGGTGGTGATTACCTCGGCCGAGGGGGCCTGGGTCACCGACGTCGAGCAGAACCGCTATCTCGACTGCCTGGCTGGTTACTCGGCGCTGAACTTCGGCCACCGCCATCCACGCTTGCTGGCTGCGGTCCAGGAGCAACTGCAGAGAGTCACCCTGACCAGCCGAGGGGTCTACAACGACGAGCTCGCCCGCTACGCCCAGGCCCTGACCACTTTGTGCGGCAAGGACCTGGTGCTGCCGATGAACACCGGAGCCGAGGCGGTCGAGACCGCGATCAAGGTGGCCCGGCGCTGGGGATACGAAGTCAAAGGGGTTCCCGACGACCAGGCGAGCGTGATCGTGATGGACGGCAACTTCCACGGCCGGACCACCACGATCGTCAGCTTCTCGACCGATCCGGTCGCCACCCACCACTACGCTCCGTTCACCCCGGGCTTCCAGGTAGTCCCGTTCGCAGACCCGGTTGCCTTGGAGGAAGCGATCGGGCCCACCACGGTGGCCGTGTTGCTGGAGCCGATCCAGGGGGAGGCTGGGGTGATCATCCCGCCCGAGGGCTACCTGCGCCAGGTCCGTGAGATCACCGAACGGCACCAGGTGTTGATGATCGCCGACGAGATCCAGTCCGGGCTGTGTCGTACCGGGGCTACCTTTGCCTGCGACCACGAAGGGGTGGTGCCGGACCTGTACCTGCTGGCAAAGACCCTGGGTGGCGGTTTCCTGCCGGTCTCGGCGGTGGTGGGCAACCGGGACCCGCTGGCAGTGGTCACCCCGGGCTCGCACGGTTCCACCTTCGGCGGCAACCCGCTTGCTGCCCGGATCGGGCGGGAGGTCGTAGCGATGGTCGCCGAGGGCGTCTTCCAACAGCGAGCCCTAGAGATCGGGACCCTGCTACGGGAGGGGTTGACGCCGCTAGTGGGCCAGGGACTGACCGCGGTCCGGGTCCGCGGTGGTTGGGCCGGGATCGATGTCGACCCGGACCTGATGACTGCACGCGACTTGTGTACCCGGCTATTGGACCACCAGGTCCTGGCCAAGGATGCCCACGGCTCGGCGGTCCGGTTCGCGCCGCCGCTGGTGGCTACCGATGCCGAGATCGACTTGCTGGTGACGGCGATCGGCACAGTGGTCCGGGGCGGCTGAGAACCGGCCACTCCTCAATTCAGGTGGTTTGGCGACGAGCGTGCACTAGGCTGACCGACGTTGTCGAGAGCGAGGACGGCCTATGGACGTGACACTGGGGGGGATCGCCGGGCTGATCGCGGCCTGCGCGTTCTTGTTGGCGGTCGGGCTGCTGGCATATCCGATCGTGAAGCTCGGCAGGTTGCTAGATGAGGCCAGCCAGACCGTACGGCGGCTGACCGACGAGACCACTCCGATCTTGGAAGAGGCCAAGGGAACGGTGACCAGCGTCAACACCGAACTGGTGAAGCTCGGTACCGTGACCGACGATGTGGCCAACCTCTCAGGCCGGGCTAGTGATGTCGCCAACGACGCCTCACAGTTGTCGAGCCTGGTGACGTCGACAATCGCCGGGCCGCTGGTGAAGCTATCGGCCTTCTCGTACGGGGTCCGCCGGGCACTCGCCTCGGTCCGCAGGAAGAAAGGCTGAGCCGGTGAAGCGGATGATCTGGTTCACGGTTGGTGCCGTGGTTGCGGTCGCGATCGTGGTGGAGGGGCAGCGACTGCTGCGCAAGGCCACCCCGGCCGGGATCCAGGAACAAGCTCAGGAGAAGGCTGGCGACCTGGCAGTCCAGGCCCGGGCCTTCTGGACCACCTTCACTCGCGCGATGAGCGAGCGCGAGGCCGAATTGCGCGATGCACTCGGGATCGACGACGAGGCCACGCAACGCGCTGCTGCCCCCGCCCGCCGCGCCATCCGCTGACTACTCCGGCCGCTGACTACGCCGGCCGTCCACCGAAGGAACGTCATGAAAACCGCTGAAATCCGTCGCCGCTACATCGATTTTTTTGTCCGGCACGGGCATGCCGAAGTACCCAGTGCCTCACTGGTGCACAATGACCCGAACCTACTTTTCGTGGTAGCCGGGATGGTGCCGATGGTGCCGTACTTCACTGGCATCGAACCGGTGCCCTGGAAACGAGCGGTGAGCTGTCAGAAATGCATCCGGACCCTCGACATCGATGAAGTGGGCAAGACCACCCGGCACGGCACCTTCTTCCAGATGCTGGGGAACTTCTCCTTCGGCGACTATTTCAAGCAGGAGGTCAACGCCTGGACCTGGGAGTTTCTGACCGGTGCCGTGGCCGACGGCAACCTTGGCTTCGACCCGGAGCGGATCTCGGTCAGCGTGCTCGGCCCCGGCCATCACCCGGCCTATCCCGAAGGTGACGTCGAGGCGCGGGAGATTTGGCGCGCGCTCGGCATTCCCGAGGATCGGATCTGGAATCGGAACCTCACCGAGAACTACTGGCATATGGGAGTTCCCGGGCCTGGCGGTCCCGATTCCGAGATATTCTTCGACCGCGGCCCAGGATTCGGCCCCGGCGGTGGTCCGGACGTCAATGAGGACCGTTATCTGGAGATTTGGAACAACGTCTTCCAGCAGGAACGGCTGTCCGCGGTCCGCTCTAAGGACGACTTCGACGTCGTCGGTCCACTGCCGACTAGGAATATCGACACCGGGGCTGGGCTGGAACGGATCGCCACCTTGCTGCAGGGTCGGGACAACTTGTACGAGATCGACGAGGTCTTTCCCGTGGTGCAGCAGGCCGCCGATCTGGTCGGCACCCGGTATGGGGCGGACCCGGAGGCTGATGTCCGGCTGCGGGTGATCGGCGACCATGTCCGTTCGGCACTGATGCTGATGAGCGACGGGGTGTCACCCGGCAACGAAGCCCGCGGCTACGTACTGCGCCGGTTACTGCGCCGCTCGCTGCGGTCGATGCGGCTGCTGGGCTATGAACAGCCCGTGATCGCCCAGCTGCTGGATGTGTCGCGACAGCGGATGAACCAGTCATACCCCGAGATCGACGAGCAGTGGGACCGGATCCAGCAGGTCGCCGAGCGGGAGGAGGCAGCCTTCCGGCGTACGGTGGCCGACGGTACCCGGATCTTCGAGGCGGCGGTCACGGACGCTCGTCGGGCCGGATCGGGCCGGATCGGCGGCGAGCGCGCCTTCCAGCTTCACGACACGTATGGCTTCCCGATCGACCTGACCTTGGAGATGGCAGCCGAGCAGGGGCTGGAGGTGGACCAGGCCGGCTTCCGGGCACTGATGGCGCAGCAGAAGGCCCGCGCCAAGGCTGATGCCCGAGCAAGGAAAGGCGGTGCGGTCGCCACCGAGGTGTACGCGCAGCTGCGCCGCGACGGCGAAACCCAGTTCCTCGGCTACACCGATCTGGAGGCTGAATCCCGGGTGCTGGGGATCGTCGCCGACGGGGTCCTCGTCGACAGCGCGGAACCGGGTGACACCGTCGAAGTAGTACTGGCCGAGACGCCGTTCTACGCTGAATCCGGCGGCCAGGACGCCGATACCGGGCAGATCCTCGGCTCCGGGCTGGCGATGGACGTGGTCGATGTGCAGAAGCCAGTTCCCGGGCTGTACGTGCACCAGGTGACTCTCACCGACGGGCAGCTAGCGGTCGGGGACCGGGTCAGCGCCCAGGTGGACGCCATGAACCGTGCCGGCGCCTGCCAGGCTCACTCCGCCACACACGTGGTACACGCGGTGCTGCGTCAGCTGCTGGGCCCGACCGCGACTCAGGCCGGCTCGTACAACAAGCCCGGCTATTTGCGTTTCGACTTCTCGTCGGCCTCCGGGCTGGGCGGGCTGAAAGAGGAGCTCGAGGGATTGTCGAACCAGGCGATCCGCGATGACCTGGAGGTGACCTCCCGAGAACTGCCGCTGGACGAGGCCAAGGCCCTGGGGGCGATGGCCATGTTCGGCGAGAAGTACGGTTCCGTGGTCCGCATGGTCGAGATGGGTGGCCCCTGGTCGCGTGAACTCTGTGGCGGAACACATGTCGCCCGGTCTGGGCAGATCGGGCTGTTGTCGCTGATCGGTGAGCAGTCGGTCGGCGCCGGGGTGCGTCGGGTCGAGGCGTACGTCTCCCAGGATGCCTTCCGGCATCTGGCCCGGGAACGTGCCCTGGTGACGAACCTGACTGAACTGCTGAAAGTTCAGCCCGACCAGCTGGTGGAGCGGGTCGAGCGGATGCTGGGGCAGCTGAAGGCCGCCGAGAGGACGATCAGCGACCTCAACGCGGCTCAGGCCCTGGCGCGGGCGGCGGACCTAGCCGGTCATGCCCGGGACGTGGGCGGCCTGCGGGTGCTGACCAGGCAGGTCCAGGTCAGCGGCCCTGAGCTGCGGACCCTGGCGTTGGACCTGCGGGGACGGCTCGGCCCGGCCTCGGTGGTGTGTCTGGTCGGCGGCGCCGACGACAAACCTCAGATCGTGGTCGCGGCCGGAGAACAGGCCCGAGACCGGGGCCTTTCTGCCGGGGCCCTGGTCCGGCTGGCAGCCCCGGCTATCGGCGGCAAAGGTGGCGGCAAGGACGACCTCGCCCAGGGCGGTGGGACCAAAGCCGCCGGGGCCGGCGAGGCTCTGGCCGTGGTGGAGCGGGAGATCACCGAGCAGGTGAGAGCCTGACCAGGCCGGAGCCGGTCCCGCGCGGGGTCCGGCTGTGTCTGGACCTGGGAACGGTCCGGATCGGGGTCGCCGCCTGTGACCAGGGCCTGAGTCTGGCCTTCCCAGTTGAGACGATCCCGGCCCGTCCAGACCCCAGACCTCGGATTCGTCAGCTGGTGGCGCAGTATCAGCCGGTGGCGGTCGTGGTGGGGCTGCCCCGGACCCTGTCTGGCGAGGAGGGACTGGCCGCGGTCCGGGTCCGGAACCAGGCGGCCGAGATCGCGGCGGCGCTGGCCCCGGTCCCGGTGGGGGTGGTCGACGAGCGGTTGAGTACCGTGACCGCCGCCAGACAGTTAGCTGCCGCAGGGCGGGATTCTCGAGCCCGGCGCAGGCTCGTGGACCAGGCCGCGGCGGTGACTATCTTGGAGGGCGTCCTCGACGCAGATCGACGGGGAGCCAGTACCTGGCAACGGGTGAATCCACCGGTGCCACGACGTGAGGAGTCGAGATGAGCGACCTGTACGACGAGGACGGGCAGCTGGACAGGGAAGAGGTTGCCCGTCGCGTCCGCAGCGGCGTAGCGGTTCTGATCGCGCTCGCGGTGCTGATCGGCGGCGGATTCTTCGCCGGAAGCAAGATCTACGACAAGTACATCGAATTGCGAACCGTCGATGATTACATCGGCGAGGGGAAGGCGGATATCACGGTGGTGATCCCTCCCGGCGCGATCGGTACCACGATCGGGCAGATCCTGGTCGACAAGGATGTGGTCCGTTCCACGAAGGCGTTCAACACCGCTTTCCGGCGCGAACCCAAGGCGGCCAGCATCCAGGCTGGTACGTACAAACTGCGGACTCAGATCCCGGCTACCAAGGCGGTGGCAATGCTGTTGGACCCGGCCAACAAGGTGGTCCGCAGGGTGACGATCCCGGAGGGGATGCGCTACACCGTGATGGTGGAGACCCTGGCTAAGGGGACCGGGGTCTCGCAGCAGGACTATCTGGCCCAGCTGAAGTCCCCGGCGGGGCTGGGGCTGCCGGCGTTCGCCAACGACAACCCGGAGGGTTTCCTGTTCCCCTCGACCTATGACATTCCCGAAAAACCCGACGCCGCGACGATGCTGAAACTGATGACTACCCAGTACGGGCAGGTGTCGAAGGAAATGGACATCGCCAACCGGGCCAAGGGCATCGAGAACGGCAAACTCAGCGAGTACGACATCATCAAGGTTGCCAGCATCATCGAGGCCGAGGTCCGCCGCGATGAGGATCGGCCCAAGGTGGCGCGGGCGATCTACAACCGTCTGTTCCTCAAGAACATGCCGCTGCAGGTCGACACCACGATCAACTACTCGCTGGGCCGGTCTGGGCATGCCAATCTGCCCGAGGGTGAGACCACCCGCAACACCAGCCCCTACAACCTGTACAAGAACAAGGGATTGCCGCCAACCCCGATCAACAACCCGGGCCGCAAGTCCATTGAGGCGGCGCTGAATCCCGCCGACGGCGAGTGGCTGTACTGGGTATCAGTGAATCTCGACAGTGGCGAGACTAAGTTCGGGGTCACTCCTGCCGAGCACGAGGCCAACGTCAAAGAATATCACGCATGGTGCACGGCGAACCCTGGGAAATGCACCTCATGACACGCTGCGCGGTCGTTGGATCGCCGATCGACCATTCGCTGTCCCCGGCGATCCACCAGGCTGCGTACGGCTGGCTGGGTTTGGACTGGCGCTATGAACGGCATCGGGTAGGGGCAGCTGATCTGGCTGGTTTTGTGGCTGGCCTGGACACCTCGTGGCGGGGTCTGTCCTGCACCATGCCGCTGAAGCAGGCGGCGGTAGCGCTGGGAGTGGCTGATCCTGTGGTGCAGACCCTGGCAGTGGCGAACACGCTGGTCTTCGACGGGGTCCCGGCCGATCCGCTCACTACCCGGGTGTACAACACCGACGTGTCGGGCCTGGTATCCGCTGTGCGGCTGAGTGGCGTGAACGGCGTGACTCGCGCGGTGCTGCTCGGCAACGGGGCGACGGCTCGATCTGCCCTGCTCGCCGTGTCGCAGCTGGGTGCGAGCCAGGCCACGGTGCTGGCGCGGGACCCGGCCAAGAGCGCGGCCCTGGCTGAGCTGGGCCAGGGCTTCGGGGTCGAGGTGCACCACCTCGACTTGGGTTCGGTCCCCGGTCCTGCGGATCTGGTGGTCTCAACCCTGCCAGCCGCCGCGGCGGCCGCGGTAGCTGCGGCACTGACTGCGGAGCTAGTTGTTGACGTGGTGTACGACCCGTGGCCGACCCCGCTCGCGCAGGAGGCGATCCGGCGCGGACTGCGACTGCTCAGCGGGCTGGACCTGCTGGCGCACCAGGCAGTAGGACAAGTCGAGGCGATGACTGGTCGGACGGTCCCGGTCGAGGTCCTGCTCGAGGCCGCCCAGAGTGAGCTGAGTCGACGCCGGCTAGGCCGGGCTGGGGCCGTGTCGCCGTGAGGTGACAGACTTTCTGTCATGCTCCGATACCTCACCGCTGGGGAGTCGCACGGACCAGCCTTGGTCGCGACCATTGATGGCCTGCCCGCCCATCTTCAGGTCACGACCGCTGACATCGACCGCCAGTTGGCCCGGCGTCGACTGGGTGCTGGCCGGGGTGCGCGGATGATTTTCGAACGCGATCAGGTGACGATCCTGGCCGGGGTCCGCCACGGCGAGACCCTCGGTTCGCCGGTGGCGATCCAGATCGGTAACACCGAATGGCCCAAATGGGAACAGGTGATGGCGGCCGATCCGGTTGATCCGCAAGTCTTGGCAGGCCTCGCCCGGAATGCGGCCCTGACCCGGCCCCGCCCTGGGCATGCCGACCTGGCTGGGATGCAGAAATATGATTGGGACGAGGCCCGCCCGATCCTGGAGCGGGCCTCAGCACGGGAGACTGCGGCCCGGGTGGCGCTCGGGGCGGTGGCGATGCAGCTGCTCGACCAGGCCTGCCAGATCCAGGTAGGCAGCCACGTGGTGGCATTGGGTGCCGCGCAGGCCCCGGCTGGTCGGTATCCCACCGTGGACCAGCGCGACCAGATCGACCAGGACCCGGTCCGGTGCCTCGACCCGGACGCCAGCCAGGCGATGCAGGAGCAAGTGGCAGCCGCCCAGAAGGATGGCGACACCCTGGGCGGGATCGTTGAGGTGCTCGCCTGGGGACTGCCGCCCGGTCTAGGTTCACACACCATGGGCGATCGGCGCCTCGACGCCCGGCTGGCTGCAGCCCTGATGGGGATTCCGGCGATCAAGGGGGTGGAACTAGGCGACGGCTTCGCGCTGGCGGGGATCCGTGGCTCGCAGGCGCACGACCAGATTGTGAGCGGCCCGGACGGGATTGAACGCGCCAGCCAACGAGCCGGGGGCACCGAAGGGGGGATCAGCACCGGGCAGGTGCTGCGGGTCCGGGCCGCGATGAAACCGATCGCCACCGTACCGCGGGCGCTGCAGACCATCGACGTCGCGACCGGCGAACCGGCGGTGGCGCACCACCAGCGTTCCGACGTCTGCGCGGTACCCGCCGCGGGCGTGGTCGCCGAGGCGATGGTGGCGCTGGTGCTGGCTGAGGCGGTGCTGGAGAAATTCGGGGGCGACACGGTCCAGGAAGTACGCCAGGGGTGGCGGCGTTATCAGGAACGACTCGTCGAACGTGGTCTGCAGGTCCGCTGATGATCCAGGCGGTCTTGGTCGGGATCACGGCCGCCGGGAAGACCACAGTCGGGGAGCACCTGGCGCGGCGGCTGGGCCTGCCTTTCGTCGACACCGACACCCGGATCGAGCAGAACACCGGGCAGTTGGTCCGTGAGATCTTCTCAGACCAGGGAGAGACTGTCTTCCGGGAGGTGGAGGAGCAGACCGTGGCCGAGGTGCTGACTGGTGACGGGGTGGTGGCCCTTGGTGGGGGAGCGGTGCTATCACCGGCGACCCGGGCCGCCTTGCGAGCCGTCTCGGCGCCGGTGGTCTGGCTGGACGTCACCGTAGCGACCGCCACCCGCCGGCTGGGGATGGCGGTGATTCGACCAGTGCTGCTGCACGAGCTTCGCCGCCGCCTAGAGGGACTCTTAGAGCAGCGACGGGCCTGGTACCAGGAGGTCAGCGATCACCAGATCGCGGTTGACCGGCTGACGGTGGAGCAGATCGTCGACCAGATCGTGGCGCTGCTTCGGATAGGCGTCGTACCCCAGGGGCAACGGCGATGAGTACGGTCCAGGTCAGCGCCGAACGGCCGTACCAGGTACGGATCGAGCCCGGTGCCCGGAACCGGTTGCCGGCTCTGGTCGGTGGCCGGCGCGCAGCCGTGATCCATCCGACGGCGCTCGCCGCCCATGCGGCCGAGGTCGTACGGCAGGTGCCGGGCGCTGTGCTGGTCGAGGTCCCCGACGGTGAGGCGGCCAAGACCGGGCAGGTGCTGGCCGAATGTTGGGAGCGGTTGGCTGCGGCCCGGTTCACCCGTGACGATCTGGTGGTCGGCTTCGGTGGTGGGGCCACCACTGACCTGGCTGGTTTCGTGGCGGCCACCGTGCTGCGCGGTGTCGGCTACGTGTCGGTCCCGACCACCGTGTTGGCCATGGTGGATGCGGCCATCGGTGGGAAGACCGGGATCAACCTGCGAGCCGGGAAGAACTTGGCTGGTGCCTTCTACGAACCTGAGCAGGTGTTGTGTGATCTCGAGCTGCTGCGGGGGCTGCCGGGCGCCGAGGTGGCCTCGGGAATAGCCGAGGTGATCAAGGCCGGTTTCATCGCCGACCCTGAGATCATCCGTCTGGTAGCACAGGATCCAGCACAGGCCCTAGATGTCAGTTCGTCTCGAATGGCGGAACTGATCTATCGGGCTGTCGCGATAAAGGCCGCCGTGGTCACCGCTGATCTGAGGGAACGGACCGGATCGGGTCGCGACGTGGGGCGAGAGGCACTCAACTACGGCCATACCCTGGCGCACGCGATCGAAAGGTATGAGCGGTTCGCGATCCGGCACGGGGAGGCGGTGGGTATCGGGATGGTCTTCGCCGCCGAGCTAGGGCTGCGCCTGGGACTGCTGGATCGCGCAGCGGTGATGCTGCACCGCGACCTGCTGCGCGGGGTGGGGCTGCCGACACACTACGACCAGGCGCCGTTCTCAGCATTGCGGCAGACCATGGCGATCGACAAGAAAGCCCGGGGCAGCCTGCTGCGGTTCGTGCTGCTGGATGGGCTGGGAGCCCCGGTCGTGGTGGAGGCACCGGCCGAGTCGGACCTGGAACAGGCCTACCAGGCGATCCAGCACTGATCCCGGCGTCGGCCGTCGCGGCCAATGCTGGCCGCGCTGCCAGATCCGGTCGGAGCAGATCGACATCGTCGTCATCGGTCCGGGGGAAGGGCCGGTGAGAGGTTTCTTATCCCTCATATAACGGGACCGCGCATACCGCAATCCCTATCGTGAATCCCGTTACAAGATCACCAATTCGTCCAACTCGGTGGCCACGAATTGCGCTACTGATTCCCCTGGAAAGAGAATATGATGCCGCATCATTGTCGCGCGCCTTGGCGTGCCCCGATCCTGGCCCTTCTACTCGCAGCTGGGATGGCGAGTGGGGTTGTCTCACAGGCAATTTCAGCTGGATCGACTACGACGAAACCGGTTGTTGATACCTCGGTGCCGAGCTCGTCGCGGCCCTTCCGGACCAGTGCCGCGAGCGCTGCTGCCACGACCGCAGTGAACCCCGCACAGAGGGCATCGGGTAGCGTGGCTGGGCAGACCATGACTAGTCAGCCTTCGACCTCTGCTAGCAGCGCGGCCCGCTCGGGTGCTCGTGTGCCGGACCCGTCTGGAGTGGCTCCGACTCCATCTGCTGCGGTACCGTCCGGGTCGGCAGTCACCTCAGCCGGACCCAGCCGGGCCGGTGCCCAGGCGGCCGCTGCGACAACGTCGTCGACTCCCTTCGTGACCTCGGGTGTCGGTCGACGGGCGGGGGTGGATTCGGCGGTTTCGGCGTCCAGTCCGCAGCCACCGGTGGCCGGTTCGTGGCGGATGGTCTATTCCGATGAGTTCAACGGCCCAGACTTGGATCCGAGGGTCTGGATGAAGTTGCGGGGCTTGGGCCAGGGCTACCGTTGGCCCTACAACGTCGACATTGACGCTTCGGCCTTCGATCCGCACTATTCCACTGTCGAGAATGGAGCATTGCGGATCCGCTGGGAGCCCGTTCCGATCACCGATGGCGGGGTGGATTTCCCGTACACCACCGGTGTTGCCACCACCGCCACCGGATTCAACTTCCAGTACGGAGTGATCGAGGCTCGGATCTGGGTGCCCCGAGCCTCCGGCATCACCCCGGCCTTCTGGCTGTTGCCGACCCCGGTTGACTCGACCTGGCCGCCAGAGGTCGACATCGCCGAATTCTCGACCTCCGGTCGTGGCCGGGTGGATGCGCACTTCAACGTGCACTACCGGCAGGGTTCGCAGCTGGGACAGATTCCGGGCTTCCCCACCTACGGCGAAGACCTGGGCGGCTCTTGGCATACCTACACCTTGGACTGGCGGCCGACCAGTATGACGATGCTGTTGGATGGCCGGGAGGTCTACCGCTACACCGGTGACGGGATCCCCTCGACCTCGATGTATATCCTGTTCTCCGGCGGCGTGCAGAAGGGTCATCAGCCGGGGCCGGGACACATGTTGGTCGACTACGTGCGGGTCTGGCAGTAACCGCGGACAGCTCGTCGGCGTGTCCAACTTCCTGAGGATGCTCAGGACACGTTAAGGTAACGGTAAGCATTAGCCGCACACCACCGGAAGGGCCGCACGTGAGACGTCTACAACTGGGACTGCTGAGCGCCACCGTGGTGGCTGGGATTGGACTCATCCTGCCCACTGGTCATGAGGTTGGGGTCGGGGTTCCGGCGCCGCGTACCAACATGACTGCCGCCAACAGCTCGCGACTACCGTCGCCGACCGACATCATGGCGGCGGCCGAGATGTCGGCTGCCAAGGCCACCTCGGCAGGGTCAAGCCGGTCGCGTTCCACGGCGGCGGTGACCAGCCGAATGAGCCGTTCGGCGACCGCGACTCGGGCCACCGGGACGGGTCAAGCCGCCACCACCACCCAAGCTACCGAGACTGGTCAGACTGCTACGACTGGTCGTCAGACCGCGACCCGGGCTACGACCACGACCCCGGTCAGCCGTAACAGCGGGAACCGCACCGGGAATGCCCCGGCGGCAGCTCCGAATGCCACTGGTGCTGCAGCTCCGCTGCCCGGGAACTGGCGGATGACGTTCTCTGAGGACTTCAACGCGGATCTGGACCCGAACGTCTGGGCGAAGTTGCGTGGTTCAGGCGACGGGACCTACGCAGCCCCGTACAGCGTGGAGTACGACGCGTACGCCTACAAGGCCTCCTACACCACCGTGGAGGACGGCAACCTGCGGTTGCGTTGGGCGCCTGACCCGGTAAGCGATGGCGGGCATGACTTCCCCTACACCGCTGCGGTCGCGACGACCGCCAACGGCTACCACTTCAAGTACGGGATCGTAGAGGCCCGGATCTGGTTGCCGGCCCAAGGAAATGGTCTGTGGCCGTGCTTCTGGCTACTGCCGTACCCGGTGGACTCCACGTGGCCGCCGGAGATTGATGTTGCGGAGTTCGACTATGCCAATACAGTGACCGGGCACGGTAACCTGCACTACATCAGCAACAGCCAGCACAAGGACATCCCCGGTTTCCCACCGTACGCCCCGAACGTGGGCGGATCCTGGCACACCTACGGGGTGCGCTGGGCGGCGGACCGGCTGGAGTTCATGCTGGACGGGAAGGTGGCCTACACCTACACCGGTGAGGGCATCCCCAACCAGGAGATGTACATCGTCTTCTCCACCGGCATCCTGAAGGGTTACAACCCGGGCCACGGCCACATGCTGGTCGACTACATCCGGGTCTGGCAGGAGAGCTGACCTACTTCTACCTGAGATTACTGGGCCTCGCGCGACCGCGCGGGGCCCAGTAGCATGTTCCGGGATCAGCCTCATCTGACGAAACTGGGACACGGTGCACCGTGAGTCACGACTCCCGTTGATCTATCAGGGAGAAATCCAGCGAGCAGATTGCGGATCAGGGATGGCGAAGCAAGGGCAGCGGTCCGGTCCCGCGCTGCAGCCCTCGCAGAGCCAGGAAGAACGGGGCCAAGCAGAGGCACGAGAAACCAAACCGGGCCGCCAACCAGAAACCCTGCTGGGGCAGCTCCAATGAGGCGGTCGAGACCAGGCAGGCGAGTGCGACAAAGCCGAGCGAAGTCGCCGACGATCGTCGAAAGCCGAGTGCCCGCTGCACCGCGACCCGCTGCACCCAGGCCTGGGCCGCGATCGCCACCGTGGTCGCAGCGGCGGTCCCGACCAGGCCAAAACGACCGATGACCGCGATCGTGAGCACGATCTTCACCACCGCTGCTACTGCTGCACCGATGGCGATCGGACGAGACTGCCGGGTGGTCACCAGCACCTGCGAGGTGGCGCCGCTGGCAGCCACTGGTAGCGCGGCCAGACCGACCACCAAGACCACCGCGACCAGGCTGGCTGGGTCGTACGAGGCGGGCGCGAACACCCGTAGCAGGACCGGTGCCGAGACTGTGATCCCGATCAGGGCCCAGCCCACCAGCCAGTAGACCCCGTCACGGGAGGCGGCGATCACTTCCCAGCGTTGCTCGGACGAGGTGATCGATTTGAGCCGAGGCAGCCAGGCCCGGGTGGTGAAGGCCAGCATCAGTGAGAGAACATTGCCGACGGTGTACGCCACCTGGTATCGGGCGACCTGCTCGGGACCCAGCATCCGCTGCACCACGAACCGGTCCCCGGCCGAGAGGACGAACTGGGCGACTCCCGCTAGCATCAGCGGCACCCCTAGCCGCAGCCCGGCAGCGATCGTGGCTCGATCGGTGAGCCCGCCCGGGCGGGGACGGGTCCACACTATGCCGAGCAGCAGCGAGACGGTATTGCCGATCACGCCGCCCCAGGCGTAAACCAAGGCTGTCCGCTCCACCAGGAATAGCAGGCCGATCCCCAGCAACTGGCTACCCACGGTGGAGACCAGGGAGACGGTCGCGAACCGGGCCAACCGGTCCTCGGCCTGCAGCATCGCCAGGGTCAGCAGCGCGGCCCCGCCCGGCGCCGTCCACAGCAGCGCCACCAGCACTAGGCCGGTGCTGCTCGGGAAACCGAGCGCCGAGGACCACAGGGGGGAGGTGATGGCGCATAACCCCACGACACCGAAGGCCATGATCATGCCGGTCGCCACCAGGCCCCGGGATCGGCTGGGGTCGGAGTCTTCCACCCGCTGCATCTCCACCGCGTTGTCCAGCCCGAATAGGGCGACGGTGATCAGCAGCTGGTACAACGCGATCGCTGCGGCTAGGCCCCCGAACTGGTCCTTGGGCAGGACCCGGGTCAAGACCGGCGAGACTACGGTGGCTACCACCATCTGCATCGACCAGACCAGGACATAGATCATCCCTCGGCCGAAGAGATCACTGCTGCGGCCGCGTTCGGCGGGTTCACTCATCGGCTGGCCCGGGAAGCCAGCGGACGTTTCCGGTTCCCGGCCAGCCGGCTACGCCAGTACGCCCGCGGTCCCTGGAACACGGCCTGGACCTCCAGGCGTCCCAGCTCGGCCACGTAAGCAGGCGGCAGCCCGTGGGCCAGGTCGACGCGGCGGGAACTGACCGAACCCCGTCGTACGGCGGCCAGCCGGCGTAGCCCGACAACCGCTCGCTGGGCTGCCAGGGCTGCGGTGCTCGGCGTAGTGACCACCTTGGTCAGCCAGGCCCCCAGGCCCCGACCGTAGCCGCGGGCTTGCTGAACTAGGGCCTCCGAATCGTCACGATGCCGGTGCCAGACCAGGGCCGAGGGCTCCACCACGAGTGCCCAGCCAGCCAGGAGCACCCGGACGAACATGTCGAGATCTTCACCGCCGCCGGTGGGGGTCCCGACCCCGAGCGCCTCGTCGAAACCGCCGAGCTGGTAGGCAGCGATCCGGCGCAGGGCGAAGTTGGCGCCGGTGCCGTACTCGCCGACCTGGAACGGGAACAGCGGCATCCCAGCTGGCGGGTCGGCGAGGCAGAAGATCTTCCGGCTGACCGCATCGGACCAGGTCACGCGCTGGTCGAAGAAAGCCTGGGTAGGGGTGCGGAGTTCCCCGGAGGGGACTAGGCCGCTGACGCAGCCGACCGCTGGCGCTAGATCAAAAGCCGCCACCAGTCGGGTCAGCCAGAAGGGGTCGACCAGCACATCATCGTCGGTAAAAGCGATGATCTCGCCCTGGGCCGCCTGGATCCCGGTATTGCGGGCCCGGGCCAGACCGGGCACCGGTTCCAGCACCCGGCGGACTCGCGGGTGGTCGAGTTCGGCCAGGTAACGCTCGGTGGCATCGTCGCTGGGGGCGTTGTCGACGACCACCACCTCCCAGCTGGGGTAGTCGAGCGCCAGCACCGAGGCCATGGCCGCAGCCAGCAGCTGCGGGCGGTCTTTGGTGCACAGCACCACGCTTACCATCGGCTGCTGCCCACCAGCGCTGACCGGGTCGCCTGGCCCAAGCCGAGCGGCCTGTGCGGTCAGCTGGGCGGCGTCGACCTGCCCATCAGCGACCGGAACCGTGACAAAGCCACGAACCCGGCCGGCGTCTCGCACCAGTAGCCGGGCCGTGGTCTCACCCTCCCAGGAGTCCAACATCACCTGGCCGGTGTGGGGCAAGGCGGCAGTCTGAATCTGGCCGACCCAGCAGGCGCCAGGCCAGGTCACCGGGCCGGCATTGGGCATGGGCCGGGTCAGCACGGTCTGCTCTGGCACCCTGGTCGCCTTTCTCTTGTGCGAAGTCACGGCATGCTACGCCACTATTCCGTCGGTGCCCCCACCCACAGATACACCTGGGCCTCCTCCGGGAACCCGGGCTGCCGCTCGAAATCCGGGCTGGTGGCGATCAGCTCCAAGAACCGGTCGTACCTTTCGGGAGACATCTGCCCGTAGAACCGAGCGTAGTTTCGCATAGCGGGGGTGAACACCACGTACAACGGGTGCTGTTGTGGCCCCAGCAGATCCTTGAGCTGGTCCAGGTCGCGGGGCTCGTTGAAACTGAGCTTGTCGAAGTCCCTCGTCCCGATCAGACTGGCGTCGAAGTGCTGGTTCGGGTTGCGGGCGAAATCTCCGTACTCGGCGACCGACCGGGTGGGCGCGCCGGGGGCCCCTTGCAGCACGATCGAGGGGGGCTTGAGCACCTTCAGCACCGCGGCCGCTGCCTGAACCTCGGATGGGTCCACCCGCTGAACCGTCCAGGTACCCATCGCGGCTTGGGCGCCCAACAAGGTGTACGACAGCAGCAGCGGCAAGACCAGCACCCGCTCGGCTCGTACCACCCACGCCATCCGACCGGCCGCATGACGGACCGGGGTGATCGCATCCTCGACCTCATCGGCCATGATCACTGCGGCTCCAGCGATCGAGTACAGGAAGACCCGAAAAATCGCCTCCCCGCCGTAATTCTGGCCGGCCAGGATCGCGAACGAGGAGAAGGCCAGGAAACCGCGCAGCAGCACCGGCTGTCGTCGAATCAGCCGCCGCAGCAGTACGAATAAGGCCGCCCCCCACAGTACGAGCGCGGTCACCCGGACTACCAGTTGTGCGAATTGGCGGCCGGGAACCCCGACCGTGGTGATATTGGAGGAGGCGTTGTCTACCGATGGGGTCGATAGCAGCCCGTAGGGGGCCACCACGTCGAGACGCAACCCGACATAGGTGCCTATTAAGGCGGCCATGACGATCGCCATCGGCCACAGTCGGCGGTTGCGCAGCAGGATCACCCCCCAGGCTGCCACTAAAGCCCAGATCGGTGTCAGCTGGTGAGTGGGAATGACGGCCGCGTACAGCGGTAACGCCACCCAGGCGCACCACCCCAGGTTGGTTGTGAGCAGGGTGGCAATCACCGTCAGACTCATCACCAAAGCCACGGCCTGGGGCGAGTAATAATCTTGGCCCACCCAGTTGGCGATCTCCGCGATGAAAGCAGCCATCGCCGCTCCCCGCGGGGGCAACCCGAAACCACGGGCCAGGGCCAACACGGCCAGGGCCTGAAGCAAGTGGATCGCCAGCGGGAACCAGCGAGCGACGGTCTCGGACAAGATCACGTCCAGGTTCTGGAACCATCCCATCCAAGCGAAGAAGGCCGGCCACTCAGAATAAATGTCGACGTCGGGATGGGTCCGCCCGGTCTGCGCCATCAGGTCCACCACACCCAGGTGGGAATGAGCGTAGAAAGGGGTGGCGGTCGGGGTGGCGAGGATCGGGGTGACTCGGAAGATGAGGATGGTGGCCCCAATCGCCACCCCCATCGCCACCGGATCACTGCGCAGTGTCCCCAGGTAGAAGGCCACCACGGCCACCGCCAGGGCGACCCCCACGATAGGTTGGGCCACCAGCAGCCCATAGTCTCCGACCGGGCCGTGGCTGCTGACCGCCTGGCCTACGGCCCAGACCACGACCGCGGCCAGGCTCAGGAGCAGCGAGACCGGGGCGGTGATCCGCGGCGGCTGCCAACGGCTTGCCTGCCGCCAGGCCGGAAAGCTGACTGCCGCCCCTGCCGCACTGGCGACCAGCAGCAGGACGATGAGTGCCCAGGTGATGGGGTACGGGTACCACAGCCGGGTCTGGATGGCGAGAGCTGCCCCGCCACAAGCGATCCCCATCCCGATGGACGGGATCAGGGCCGCGACCAGGGCCGGAGGAAGCCTCGGCATCCAACCCACGATCGTGCTGCCAGGGCCGACCAGCAGGGCCAACAGCAACACCAGACCAGCCAACGGATTCGGGAGGACGGTCAGCGACAAGGCCGCTGCCACCGCCGAGACCACAGCACTGAGGTGGAGCAGAAAACAGCGCCCCGTCACGAGCGGCTCCGGGTCCGCCGCAGCGCTACCGCGACTCGATCGGCCTGCTCATCCAAGGTCCAGCGCCGGGCCACACGAATGCCGTCTACGCTGAGCGCCCGCCGGCGCCGCGGGTTTGCCACTAGGGACCTGATGGCCTCGGCCAGGCCGTCCACGTCCTGGCCTGGAACCATCAGGCCGCCGCCGTGGCCGAGTACCGGCTCGATCCCGTCCGCCTTGTAAGCGACCACTGGCAGCCCACAACTCAGCGCCTCGGCCAGTGCTAGCCCGAAACCTTCGCTACGGGAGGTATGCACCAACACATCGGCCGCTCTCAGACAGGCACCGAGATCGCAGCGGTGGCCGGCGAACCGTACCCGTTCGCCCAGCAAGCGTTCCGCTTCGGCACGCAGATCGGCCCCCTGCGGGGAGTCCCAGTCTCCGAGTACGGCCACCTTGACCTGGGGCACCTGGCTGAGCGCAGCGAAGGCCTGGTCGGATTGCTTGACCGGGTCAGGACGACAGACCATCACCACCAGCACCTCGTCCGGGCCGGCTCCCAGGTCGGCCCGCAGCTGCGGGTCTGCTGGTCCGGGATAGAACTGGGTGTTGTCCACCCCGTTCGGGATCACGACCGCACGGTGCAGCCCGGCCGCGGCCGCCGGGCCGACCGCGATCGTGGTCGTGGCCAGCGCCGAGGCCAGGGTCCGCAACCGTTGCCCGATTCCCGGCAGCGGAAGATCATGGACGTACAGAACCCCCGGGATTCCCGTCATCCGTCCGGCTGTCGCCACATCAAGGTGGGTCCAGTGGCTGTTGGCGAGGACCACATCCGCTCCGGTCTGGACGATCAGCCGGGCCACGGCGCAGGATTGGCCGGCGGTCAGGCGGACGCTGTTCAGGATCCGCAGCGGCGACACCTGCCCTTGCGGACCCCGGATCGAGCGGTCTCGCGGCATGGCCGTCGGCACAGCCTGAAAACCAGTCTCACGCCACAGGGAAACCAGTGCGGCTGTCGGGTGGGTGGCGAGGACGACGTCGATTCCCCGCTCGGCCAACGGCTGGGCCAGCCGGAGCAGGACATGCTCGGCGCCGCCGATGTCGAAGGCGTCATCGATCGCGAGCAACCGCATCCGCCGTCTTTCCTCTCGTCAGGTCTGGGCACGTCGATTGATCGCACCATCTGGCTCAGGATACTGGCGCTCGATGTATACTGCCGCTCGCGGGAAGCAACTTGGGGGAGGGGGCCTCAGCAGATGCCTGCTGTGTCCGTATGCATCCCGGTGTACAACGGTGCCCGATACCTGCGGGCTACCTTGGCATCGGTACTGGAGCAGGACTTCGATGACTTCGAGGTCGTCGTGCTCGATAACGCGTCGACCGACGGGACATCGGTCATCTTGGGGGAGGTGAGAGATCCCCGGGTTCGGGTCGAACGTAACGATCAGGTGCTGTCGCTGCCGGACAACTGGCGCCGGGTCTGCGACCTGGCCCGTGGCCGCTATCTCAAGGTGGTCTGCGCCGATGACCTGGTCTCACCGACGTGTCTGCGCCGCCAGGCGGAGGTGCTCGACGCGAATTCCGATGTGTCCCTGGTGGCCTCGCGTCGTGACGTCGTGGATTCGAATGGACGGCTGCTAGCCCAGGGGCGCGGGCTGCGTTTCCTGCTCGGGCGGCACCCGGGCCGAGACGTGGCTCGACTGGCGGCGCTGCTCGGGATCAACCCGATCGGGGAATCGGCTGGGGTGATGTTCCGGACCCGGGATTACCGTGAACTGGGCGGCTGGGACGGGACCCTGGTCTACCCGATGGATCTCGATCTGTGGATGCGGCTGCTGACTCGCGGTGACCTGTACGGTCAGACCGAATGCTTGGCCGCGTACCGGGTCAGCGCCGCCTCGGTGACGAGTTCGTTCTCTGAGCGCCAATACGCCGAGCAGCAAGAGTTCATGCTGCGGGTGGCGTGCGACAAGCAATGGCGGCTGCCGGTTGGTTTCCGGCAACTGGCTCGGGTATCGGCGCCTTGCGCGTTGTGGACCTGGTCGTTGCGTCACAAAGTGGAGGCCGTGCGGCAGTCCGCCGTGGTACGTCGACCCCGGTGAAGCGGAGGTCGCTGTTCATCGTCGGGGGGCTGGGTGTGGCCGCCGCTGTGGCTGCGGGTTCGGCATTCGTGGCCCCGGGCCCGGCGCCTAGCCAGATCCTGGACCAGGGGTGGAACCTGGTCTGGCGTGAAGAATTCCACCACGATCTGGACCCGGCGGTCTGGGTACGGTTACGCGGAAGTGACCATCCGTATCGGTCGCCGTTCAACCCGGATCTGGACGCCTCGGCCTTCGACCCGGACTACACCGAGGTCCGCGATGGGAAACTGCGGGTGCGGTGGGACGCCACGGCGAGCCTGGTGGACGGGCAAGAATATCCGTACACGACGGGGATCGCGACCACCGCGGCCGGATTCGCGTTCCAGTACGGATTGTGCGAGTTCCGGGCCTGGATTCCGACCGAGCCGGGAATCTCACCGGCGGTCTGGATGCTGCCGATGCCGGTCGACACCTGGCCGCCGGAGATCGATATCGCCGAATGGGGTTGGGCTGCGGGTGCCATGTGGGCTCATCTCAACGTGCACTGGGAGCCAGGGCCGCATGGTCAGATTGCGGATTTCCCGGCGTACGCGACCGCGGTCGGGGAGAGCTGGCACACTTACACCCTGCAGTGGGAGCCGGATCTGATCCGGATTTTCTACGACGGGCAGCTGGGCTATGAGTACACCGGTACCAGGATCCCGCAACAGCCGATGTATCTGGTGTTCTCCGGAGGTGTCCTGCGAGACATGACGCCTCGCCCGGGTGAATTCCTGGTCGACTACGTCCGAGTCTGGCAGCGGTAACCCAGCTCAGAACGGTCAATCGGTCTGGGCAGGAATAGGCTGCAGCCTGGCATAGGCGTTGCGAATGTGGGTCTCGGCCCGCTCCATCGCAAGATTCGGCTGTCCTGCGCTGATCGCCTCGTAGATCCCGTTGTGCTCGTGGATCAACGCCTGCCGCAGACGGGTCCAATCGGCGATTCGGTTCTCTGCGACCTGGATCGGGACCTGGATTACCTCGCGGATGGCGGCGGTGAGGTCCCGGGTTAACCGGTTGCCGCCGGTCTCGGCCAGGGCGATGTGGAAGTCCGTGTCCAACTGGTTGAAGGCGATGGGGTCCTGTACGACGAGCATCCGCTCGAGCAGAGCAGCCGCCGTGGCCAGGGTCTCGGGGCGGCGGTGACGAGCGGCAGCGGCACAGGCCGCGCGTTCCAGCGCGATCCGGGTCTCGGTGAGGTCGGCGAAGGAGAGGGCGTCGAGCGCGAGCTGGAGCCGCAGGATCCGACCGAGGGCATTGCTAGGCATGCTTTGGATCCGGGTGCCGTGACTACGGCCCGAATGGGTGACGATGATTCCCTGGGCCTGCAAGACCCGGATCGCCTCCCGGACCGCGCCTCTGGAGACTCCCAGCCGTACGGCAAGGTCCCGCTCGGGTGGCAGCTGGCTGCCGTTGGCGAGCTCACCGGCGAGGATCTGAGAGTCCAGGTACCCCAGGGCCACCTCGAAGCCTCGACTGTTCCCCTGGCCATCACCCCGACCTCGGCGAGGTATGCCAGGTCTTCTTGGAAAGGGTGTGTCGCCGCTCATGGTCTCCGTCCTGTGGGTTGGTTCTCATCGTCATCCACCGGTACCACCATTCAATTTTGCGTGCTTTTCCTTTCGTATATCGGGAATCTTGACGTTGCTCTGGGAGTCTGTCTAGTGTGCCGCCCATTGGTAGGACCATTTATCATTGGCTGGTGCCCGGGAAGCCGGGACCCCGAACGACGGAGTTCTCGATGTTCCTTCTGGAGGTGTTCACTCCCGACACCAACCCGTTGGGGAGTCAGGCCTTGTCGGCTCTGGTTGCGGCTTTGCCGATCCTGACGATGCTGGTGACCCTGGGAGGGCTTAGGTGGAAGGCCCACTGGGCCGGCCTGACGTCTTGGGCGGTGGCCCTGGCGGTGGCGGTGCTCGCGTGCCGGATGCCGATCCAGATGGCCGTGTCCAGCAGCGTCCAAGGCTTCCTGTACGGCCTGTTCCCGATCGTGTGGATCCTGCTCACTGCGATCTGGATGTACCAGTTGACTGTGATCTCGGGGCGGTTCGATGACCTGCGCCGGACCTTCTTCCTGATCAGTGACGATCCTCGGGTGCTCGGCATCCTGATCGCCTTCTGCTTCGGCGGCCTGCTCGAGGCGCTGGCCGGCTTCGGAGCCCCGGTCGCGATCGCAGCGGCGATGTTGATCGCAGTCGGTTTCGGCAAGTTGCGGGCTGCCGTGACCGCCTTAGTGGCCAATACCGTCCCGGTCGCCTTCGGCGCCGTCGGCCTGCCCGTGCTCCAGGCAGCCAAGACCGCGTCGCTGCCGGAGATCCCGGTCGCCACGGTGACCGCTCGGGTCTGCGCCGCGTTGTGCCTGGTGGTCCCGTTCCTGATGCTGGCGATCATGGACGGACGCAAGGGGGTGCGGGAATGCTGGCCGTTTGGTCTGTTCGTCGGCGTGGTCTTCGGCGTTACCAAGGTGATCGTCGGCGGGACCGCCATGTACAACCTGACCGAGATCATCGCCGCCATCGTCACCGTGGCCCTGGCTCTGCTCTTCCTGCGGTTCTGGAAGCCGTCCGGAGGAGCCGAGGCGACTAAGCGGATCGGCATCCCAATGGACGAATCGGTCGAGACCGAGCCGGTCGCTGCGGGCGCGGTCGACACCACTGGGCTGACCGGGCGCCGGATCATGATGGCGCTGGTGCCGTACATCCTGGTGATCGTGGTCTTCTCGGTCGCCTCAGTCCCGGCGATCAAGAAGCTGCTGGCTAGGGCTAACACCGCGATGCCGTGGCCCGGGCTGGCTGAGCTGAACGCCGCCACCGCCACTGGGGCTGCCGCCGTCGCCTCGCCGCACCGGAGCTACACCTGGCTCTTCCTGTCCCAGCCAGGTTTTCTGCTGGCCTTGGTCGCGATCGCGGTCGGGCTGATCTACCGGGTGCCCCTGCCGCAGCTGTTCGGGGAACTGTGGGTCAACGTCAAGAAGATGCGGTTCTCGATGCTGACGATCGGCTTCGTGGTCGCCCTCGCCTATGTCATGGGTGACTCCGGCCAGACCCTGTCGCTGGGGCTGTTCATCGCTGGTGCCGGAGCGGTGTACCCGTTCGTGGCGCCCGTGCTCGGCTGGATTGGGACCTACGTCACCGGTTCCGACACCTCAGCCAACATTCTGTTCTCCCAGCTCCAGTCGACCGTTGGGGAGCGGATCACCACCTCACTGGGTGCCGAATCCACCCGCTACCTGCTAGTGGGTTCCGGCGCTTCCGGCGGGGTCGTCGGCAAGATGATCTCGCCCCAGTCACTGACCATCGCGGCCACCGCGATCGGATTGGCCGGCTCGGAGTCGGTCATTCTGCGCCGGGTCTTCGGCTACTCCCTGGTGCTGCTGGCGGCCATGTGCCTGCTTGCCGGCCTGATGTCCACCCCAGTTTTGAGCTGGATGGTTCCCTGATCGACCCCCGCTGTCCACACAACTTCCCACTCTGGAGGTGTCCATGACCATCACCACCTCGACGCCTGGCTCCTCAGGCTCGGCGCTGCCCGGCGTCGGCATGACCGTCGGGCTGTTCATCACCTGCATTAACGACGTGATGTTCCCTAACACCGGCAAGGCGGTAGTGCAGTTGCTGGAGCGGCTCGGGTGCACCATCAAATTCCCCCGGGAACAGACCTGCTGCGCGCAGATCACCACCAATACGGGCTACTTCAAGGAGTCGATCCCGACCGTGCGGGCCTACGTCAAAGCCTTCGGAGACTATGACTATGTGGTCGCCCCCTCCGGCTCCTGCACGGCCGCGGTCCGCGACCAGCACCCGATGCTGGCCCGGCACATCGGTGACTCCGGGCTGCAGCGTGAGGTGCGTACCACCAGCGAGCGCACCTTTGACCTGCCCGAATTCCTGATCGACGTGCTGGGGGTGGACGACGTGGGTGCCTACTTCCCGCATCGGGTCACCTACCACCCGTCCTGCCATGGGTCTCGGCTGCTGAAGCTGGGTGAGCGACCGTACCGACTGCTCAGCAAGGTGCGCGGGATGACGTTGGTCGACTTGCCCAATGCCGACCAGTGCTGCGGCTTCGGGGGCACCTTCTGCGTCAAGAACCACGACATGAGCGCTGCCATGGCCTCGGACAAGGCCCGCCACGTACGTGAGACCGGCGCCGAGTACGTCGTCGCCGGGGATAACTCCTGTCTGATGAACATCGGCGGGGTCCTGGCCCGGCAGCGGTCCGGGGTGAAGCCGATCCATATCGCCGAGATCTTGGCCAATACCGAGGAGGACTGAAGCAATGAGCACCGAATTGCGTCGGATCAGCGCCGGCAACCATGGTGTGGCCCGCCTGACCCCGGCCCCCGACCATCCCGGGACCTTCCTAGGGATGCCGAAGTTCTCCAAAGCGGTCAAGCACGAACTGGAACTGGGCGTCCAGCGCAAGAACATGCGCAATGCCACCACCACGATCCGCAACAAGCGCGCCCTGCGGGTCTCGGAGTCACCCGACTGGGAAGACCTACGCGACGCGGCCCAGGCGATCAAAGACCGGACCGCCCGTCACTTGGACATCTACCTGCAGCAGGCCGAGGAGAACCTCACTGCCAACGGAGTCCACGTCCACTGGGCCCGAGACGCCGCCGAGGCCAACCAGATCGTCGTCGACATTGCCAAGGCCAAGCATCTCGATGAGATCGTCAAGATCAAGTCGATCACCACCCAGGAGACCGACCTCAACGAATACCTGGAAGAGCAGGGGATCGCCGCCTGGGAGACCGACCTGGCTGAGCTGATCGTCCAGCTCGGGCATGATCGCCCCTCCCACATCGTGGTGCCAGCGATCCACCGCAACCGCGCCGAGGTCCGCGAGATCTTCAGACGAGAGATGAAGAACTACGGGCGCCCCGCCCCAGAGGACATCTCCGAGAACCCACCGGAGCTGGCCAACGCGGCCCGGTTGCACCTGCGGGAGAAGTTCCTACGCGCCGAGATGGCGGTCTCTGGCGGCAACTTCGTGATCGCCGACACCGGCTCCTTGGTGATCGTCGAATCCGAGGGCAACGGCCGGATGTGCCTCACCCTGCCCGACACCCTGGTTTCGATCGTGGGGATCGAGAAGGTGCTGCCGACCTTCGACGACCTGGAGGTTTTCCTCAAGCTGTTGCCGCGTTCGGCGACCGGTGAGCGGATGAACCCGTACAATTCGGTCTGGAGCGGCGTCACCCCCGGTGACGGTCCGCAGGAGCAGCACATCATCTTCCTCGACAATGGTCGTACCAATGTGCTGGCCGACCAGGTCGGGCGGGAGGTGCTGCGCTGCATCCGGTGCGCCTCTTGCATCAACATCTGCCCGGTGTACGAACGGGCCGGTGGGCATGCGTACGGATCGGTCTACCCGGGCCCGATCGGGGCGGCGTTGAATCCTCAGCTGCGCGGGGTCGACGACCCAGTCGACCGGGCACTGCCGTACGCCTGTTCGCTGTGCGGCGCCTGCGCCGAGGTCTGCCCGGTCAAGATCCCGTTCATCGACATCCTGATCCACCTGCGTCACAAGGTGGTCCAGGCCGAGAAGGCGGACCGGATCCCCCACGATCGGGAGGTCGCCGCCGAGATGGCGCTGATGAAGGTGGCCTCCTGGGTGATGGGCAACGCCAAACACTTTGAAAAGGTGCAGTGGGGTTCCCGCAGCGCGGGGAAGATGCTGCGTGGCAAGTCGCTGGGGCCGATCCCGGTTCCGGTGGCGAACCGGTGGCTGAAATACCGAGATGTCGACACTGTCCCGAAGGAGACATTCCGCTCCTGGTGGTCGAAGCGAAAGGAGGCCCGGTGATGACCACCGACGCCCGTACCGAGATCCTCGCCAGGATTCGTCAGGCCACCTCCGACATCACCGACCCGAATCCCGAGACCGATGTGCCGATCACCTGGCAGTACGGCACCGGGATCGCCATGGAGGACGTGGTCGGTACTTTCGTCGAGAAGGTGGAGGACTACCAGGCCACCGTGGTCCGGGTCCGTCCGAAAGAGGTGGCGGCAGCGGTCGTGGCCGGGCTGCAAGCCACCGGTGCCGAGAAATCTGTGGTGGTTCCGCCGGGGCTGGACCGGTCCTGGCAGGAGGCGATCGCCAAGGCCGGCATGCAAGTCCAGGTCGACGAGCCGCAGCTGTCGAAGTCCCAGCTCGACGCCACTGATGCCGTGGTCACTGCGGCAGCCTGCGGGGTGGCTGACACTGGAACGATCGTGCTGACCCACCTGCCCGATCAGGGCCGCCGAGCGATCACCCTGGTCCCAGATCGACACGTCTGCGTAATCCGGGCCAGTCAAGTAGTCTCCGACGTGCCAGAGGCGGTACAGGTGGTGAAGCCGGCCGTACAGCAGCGCCAGCCGCTGACCTGGATCTCCGGCGGCTCGGCGACGAGCGACATCGAACTCTCCCGAGTCGACGGGGTCCATGGCCCCCGCAAGCTGTACGTGATCCTGGTCGACGACTGAGCTCTGAGCGGGCCCGGCCCCAGGCGTGATGCGGCCGGGCCCGCCAGCAGCAGGTAGAGTGGGGCGTCGCCATCGTGGCGGCTCTACCGGGATCGCCCCTATGTGGTATGCCCCGCGACCGACCGAAGGGATCCTTTGTGGCCTCGACCAACGACCTGAAGAATGGCATGGTGCTCGACCTTGATGGCGAGTTGTGGCAGGTGTTGTGGTTCCAGCACCACAAGCCCGGTAAGGGCAATGCCGTGGTGCGCAGCAAGATCAAGCACATCCTCACGGGCAAGATCAAGGATCACACCTTCAACTCCGACACCAAGGTCGATACGGCCACGGTCGACCGGCGCGAGATGCAATACCTGTACCACGATGGTGACGGGTATGTGTTCATGGACACCGAGGACTACACCCAGCTCACCCTCAGCAGGGAACTGATGGGGGACGCGGTGAACTACCTGCTGGAAAACGGGACCGCTACCGTCGCCCTGCACGAGGGTAATCCGCTGTTCGTCCAGATGCCGACCTCGGTGGAATTGGAGGTCACCTACACCGAGCCCGGTCTGCAGGGTGATCGTTCCAGCGCCGGTACCAAGCCGGCCACGGTCGAGACTGGGCTGCAGATCCAGGTGCCGCTGTTCATCACTACCGGTGAGCGGGTCAAGGTCGACACCCGCGACGGCAGTTACCTCGGCCGGGTGTGAGCGCTAACCCGCAACGCCCCGACCAGCGTCGCAGCGGCTCCGCCCGGCACAAGGCCCGCCAGCATGCGGTTGAGATCCTGTTCGAGTCCGACCTGCGCGAGACCGATCCGATGACGACGCTGGCGGAGCGTATCGTGCAGGCCGAGCCGCCCGTACGGGAGTTCACCGAGACCCTGGTCCGGGGGGTGGCCGAACAGCGGCAGCAGATTGATCGGCGGATCCAGGCCCGCTTGTCGACAGGCTGGACACTACGTCGGATGCCACGGGTGGACCGGGTCATCGCCCAGCTGGCGACGTACGAATTGGGATGGCAGCGCACCGATGCGGCCGTAGTGATCTCGGAGGCGGTGGAGCTGGCTGCCGAATTGTCGACTGACGACTCGCCGGCCTTTCTGCATGGGCTCCTCGGCAAGATCGCGGCCGCGGCGCACGACTGAGAATGTCCACAACGATGCCGGGCCCGGGAAGAACCAGGCCCGGCATCGTCTTAGGACTCGGCCTTGCCGGACCCGGATTCGCGCGGATCCAGCATCAGCAACAGCAGCTTGCTGGGTTCCAACGCCTCCACAGCGTGCGGTAGCCGAGTCCCAAAGTGCATCAGGTCACCGGGGACAAGTTCGACGTCTCGGCCGTCCGCCGTAATCAGCAGCCGACCCTCCAGGACCGACAGCACTGCGGGCATCGCCGCGGTGTGCTCGCTCAATTTTTCGCCGGCGTCGAAGGCGAACAGCACCGCACGGCAGGTCTCGGCCTGCATCACCGTACGTGAGACGGTGGCCTCGGGGTTGATCTGGATCAGTGATGCCACCTGGGGCACCACCGACAGGGTCAGGTTCTCAGTCATCAGCAGGTCCTTTCTTCTCGGGCAGTGGTTTACGAGCAACCAGCGCGATCCCGCACATCGAATCCTGATACTGGCGGAAGGTGGAACGCATCGCCAGCACCCGACGGCGCAGATCAGGCTGACGCAGCAGATTCCACAGCATCCGGGTCACCCCACCCAGCCCCTCGTCGGCCAAATTCCGGCGGAACTGGAGCAAGGCCATCGGGGCAGTCTGGGTCCATTCCACGACCAGGCCCTGCTCGTGGAGCAGGCTCGACCACTGGGCCCGGGTGAGCGGACGAGCATTGACGTGGATCGCCCGCGCCAAGGCCCTCGACACCTCGGTCTGGATCTCGGGGTCGATGCTGTCCGGGGTCAGACCCAGCTCATGGATCGCGTAGCTGCCGCCCGGCCGCAGCACCCGAACCGCCTCGGCGACGATCTCGGCCTTGCCGCGTGGGCTCTGCATGGTGAGCATCGCCTCGCCGATCACCACATCGGCCGATTCGTCGTCCAGGCCGGTGGCGCCGGCCTGACCCTCGACGACCTGCCCACCGAATGGGGCCACCACCGTGCGGGCCTGCCTGACCGCCGCCGGATCCCGGTCAACGCCGGTGTACGAGGCAGGGCCTGTGGCCAGGATCTCCTTGGCGGTGCGTCCCAGCCCCGGGGCGAGTTCCACCACCTGGCGCCCGGCCAGTTCACAATGAGACAGCAACGCCCGGGTCAGGCCGAGCCCGCCTGGGCGCAGCACACGCTTGCCAGCTCGCGCTAGCACCCAGTGGCCAGGCGCGGTCTCGGTGGGTCGCTGGGCGAATGGGAGATCGGGGGGCTCAGGCTCGGTCACTTTCGCAACGCTAGCATCACTGAAACCCGTGAGGAAGCCTCGTGACGGCCGCGGGAACCTCACCGATGTCTCGACCGATGATCGATACTCGTCGCCAGGTTTGGGTTTTGTGCTCTCGCTGGGCCTTAATAGAGAGGTGCTGAGGGGGAGACCGACGAAGATCGGGCTGATTGTCGTGCTGCTGGTGGGGCTGTTGGCGGTGCCGGGGGCGCAGGCCGCAGTGGACACTGCGGCGTACATCCGATTCGCGGTACCGCTGGCGCAGCGCGAGACCGCGCAGTATGGGGTGCCGACCTCGGTGGCGATCGCACAGTCGATCCTGGAATCTGGCTGGGGACGATCGGAGTTGTCGACTAAGGTCCACAACTACTTTGGGATCAAGTGCAAGTCGGGCGCTAAAGGCCCGTACGAGACGGGCTGCTACGCGAAGAGTTCACTCGAGTACGACAAGGGGATCCCGCGGCCGGTAGTCAGCAAGTTCCGTACCTATGCCAACGCGGGTGATTCGTTCCTCGACCACGGGCACTTCCTGACCAGCCGACGCTGGTACGCCCCGGCCTTCGCCTACAGGGACAACCCCGATCAGTTCATCCGGGAGGTCGCCCGGGGTGGCTACGCCACCGACCCGGCTTACCCGGACCAGGTGATCTCGATCATGCAGCGGTACAACTTGTACGTCTACGACGCCACCCATGATCCGAGCCCGTCGGTGGCCGATCCTGGCGGCTTCGTGGCGCTGGCCCCGACCCGCTACCTCGACACCCGATTCTCGTCACCGCTGCGACCGAACGGGACAGTGGATCTGCAGATCGCCGGCCGTAACGGGATTCCCGCCGATGCTGCGGCGATCGCGATAACTATCACGGTGACCCAGCCGCAGACCGTCGGGTACCTGTCCGCCTATCCGACTGGCAGCCAGCCTGTCGCCTCGATCCTCAACTTCAGCCGGGGCCAGACCCTGCCTAATGCCTCGGTAGTCCGGGTCGGCGGCAACGGTAGCGTCACCATCGCTAACCGGTCCATCGGCACCAGCCACGTGGTGGTGGACGTGACGGGCTACTACCGGGCCCCAGCCGCCAGCCCGACACCGGGCAGCTACCAGGGATTAGAGCCGTCTCGGGTCCTCGACACCCGGACCACGGCCGCGGTCCCGGCCGGGGGAGAGGTCGAGGCGCGGGTCGCTGCCGGTGCCTCGGCGGTGGCGCTGAACCTGACGGTGACGGGGGCCGCCCGGGCCGGCTATCTCACCGCCTACCCGGCCGGGCAGGCCGTTCCCGCCACGTCTAGCGTCAATTTCGGTTCGCACCAGACGGTCGCCAACTTCGCGGTAGTCCGGGTCGGCGGCGACGGGCGGATTCGGATCCGCAACGGCTCGGCCGGCCCGGTCCACGTCGTGGTTGATGTCTCGGGTTCCTTCGTCGCCGGTGAGGTGAGGATGCGCGGTGGCTTCGTACCGGCCGAGCGCCCGGAACGGATCCTGGACACCCGCGCCCAGATCGGCTACCCCGGCGCGGTCGGCGCCAATGCCAGCATCGGGGTCAATCCTCACCGTCCGGGTGCCGGCGCGGTGGCCATGAATCTGACCGTGACCCAGCCGGGAGCAGCCGGGTATCTCGTGGTCTGGCCGGCCGACCGGAACCGGCCCACCGCCTCGACGGTGAATTTCGGCTCCGGACAGACGGTGGCCAACTTCACCCAGCTGCGACTCAGTAATTCGGGTGGCCTGTCGGTTGCCAACATCTCCCCACGTTCCAGCCACCTGGTGGCTGACCTGGCCGGGCACTACACCGGTTGAGATCCCGGGCTGGACGGGTCGCCTGTGAGGCAACGTGACCAGAGTGTCTCGCGAGCAGACGTGCCTGGCGCTGCAACGAACAGCCAGTTGCGGACCGGAATAAACGACGTCACCGCGACCGCGACTGCTAGAGTCCGTGCCGATCTCGACCGCGGAGATCCTGCTCTCACGCATGACAGCTGGGTTGGCGGACTTGCGCTCTCAGGAGGGCCACTGGTCTTGGCGATCCAGGTGGGGGCCAATGACACGGCGGTGGGTGGTGGCATCACCATCCGTCCGCTGCCGTGTCGAGGCTCGGTCCAGACAGCATCGGAGGACTCATGACGCTGCGAAGTTCGCTGTTGCGAACGGGGTACGCCTCGTTGCTGCGCCCCGTCCTGTTCAACCGACATGGGGCAGATCCGGAAGCGATCCACGACGAACTCATCGGACGCTTGGCTCGGGTCAGCGCCTCACCGGCCCAATTGGCGCTGCTGCGCGCGGCCTGCGGACGACCGCACCGGCCCACGACCGTCGCGGGGGTCCGGTTCCCAGGACGGGTCGGGGTGGCCGCCGGGCTGGACAAGAATGGCCGATGCGGGCCGGCATGGGCCGCGCTAGGTTTTGGTTTCGCGGAGGTCGGAACCGTGACTGCCTTGCCGCAGCCGGGTAACGACAGCCCGCGGGTGTTCCGGTTGCGGGCGTCGGGGGCGATCATCAACCGGATGGGCTTCAACAATGCCGGGGCTAAGGCCCTGGCAGATCACCTGTACGCGCAGGGGGTCCGCCGCGGTGAGGCGACCTTGGGGATTCCGCTGGGAATCTCACTGGGCAAAACTCGGCGGGTCCCGATGGAACAGGCGATCGCTGACTACACCGCGAGTTTTCGGATGCTGGCCCGCTACGCCGACTACATCGCAGTCAACGTGTCGAGTCCCAACACCCCCGGTCTGCGGGATCTGCAGAGCCGCGCCCACTTGGCCAGCCTGCTGCGGGCACTGGTACGGGAGGCTGCCCAGATCCCGCATCCGCTGGGGCCAGTCCCGATCTTCGTCAAGGTGTCCCCGGACCTGACTGATGCGGACCTGGATGAGGTCGTTGGTGTGGTCGGCGATGAGGGCGGGCGAGGGATCATCGCCACCAACACCACCCTCGCCCGTGACCACCTGTCGCTGCCGGACCAGCCGCAGGCGACGCAGCCCGGCGGCCTGTCTGGCGCTCCACTGACTAGCCGGGCGCTCGAGGTGGTGAGTCGGATCTGCGCCAGCACCACGCTGCCCGTGATTGGGGTAGGCGGGATCATGACCCCCGCTGACGCTGCTCGGATGTTCGACGCTGGGGCCCGGCTGGTGCAGGTCTACACCGGTTTCATCTACCACGGCGTGGCCCTGGTGACCGAGATCAACGCCCTACCCGACAGGAAGAGCAGATGACATTCGCTCGGCGACTGGCCGACCGGATCAGCCAGGTCGGCGCCCTGTGCGTCGGGATCGACCCGCACCCGGCCGTGATCGAACGCTGGGGTCACTCGTACGGGGTGGCTGGGCTGTCCGCGGTATCGCGGGGGATGGTGGCGGCCCTGGCGGATCGAGTGGCGGCCTTCAAACCGCAGTCGGCGCTGTACGAGGCGCATGGCTCGGCCGGGATCGCGGTCTTGGAGCAGACGATCACCGAAGCTCAGGCCGCCGGGGCTCTGGTGATCTTGGACGTCAAACGGGGAGACATCGGTTCGACAATGCAAGCCTATGCCCGGGCATATCTCAGCGACGGATCCGCGCTGGCAGCGGATGCGGTGACTTTGTCGCCGTACCTGGGATTCGGCTCCCTGATGCCGGCTTTCGAAGCCGCCCACGCCACCGGGCGGGGCGTGTACGTACTGGCCCGTACCAGCAACCCCGAAGGCGGTGAGATCCAGCAGGCGGTTCGCGTCGATGGGCGTACCGTCGTGCAGGCGATGGTCGATGACGCTGCCGCCCTCAACGCTGCCAGTGGCCAGGATGCGGTCGGGCTGGTGATCGGCGCCACCCACACCGACGTGGGCTGTGATCTGAGCGGGTTCACCGGTTCGATCCTGGCGCCTGGGATCGGTGCCCAGGGCGGCACCATCGACGGTCTGCGCCAGGTTTTCGCCGCAGCCGCTGCCCAGGTGCTGCCCGCCGTAAGCCGGGAGGTGCTGCTGGCCGGGCCTGAGCCGCAGAACCTGCGTGCGGCCGTGACCCGGTGGCTGCGGGCCTGACCGCCTGACGATCCATTGTTGGCTAGATTGTTCACGGTGGAGTGGGGATCCACCGATCCGGGGATAGGAGCAGGATGTCCCCGTGTGCTTGGGGCCCCTGCGGGGAAGATCGGAGAAGACGATGGTGGTGATGCCGCGGCTTTCGCCGGAGCAGATGAAGGGTGCGCGAGAGGCCGCCGCGCGGACCCGACGTGCTCGTGCCCAGTTTAAGAAACGGGTCCGAGACCGAGAGCTCACGCTGCAGGAGGCCCTGGATCAGGCTCACAACGATAAGGTCCTCGCTCACGTCAAGGTGATGGATCTGCTGAAGTGTGTGCCGTGGGTGGGGGAGAAACGGGCCACCGAGGTGATGCTGAGGCTCGACATCCCCCTGAACCGGCGGGTCCGAGGGCTCGGCCGCCACCAGATGGCGGCATTAAAGGCCGAGGTGCTGTGACCGGTCGGGTGGTTGTCCTCTGCGGCCCCAGCGGGGTCGGCAAGGGGACAGTGGTCGCCGCCCTGATGCAGCGTCAGCCCCAGGTGTGGCTGTCCACCTCGGTCACCACTCGGGCGCCGCGCCCGGGAGAGGTGGCCGGGGTCAGCTACTTCTTTGTGACCGACGACGAATTCGACCAGATGGTTGCTGATTCCCAGCTGCTGGAATGGGCCACGGTTCATGGTCAGCACCGGTACGGCACCCCGCGCCAGCCGGTGATGCAGGCTGTCGCGGCTGGACGGCAGGTCCTGCTGGAGGTGGATCTGTCGGGCGCCCGACAGATCCGTCGCAGTCTCCCGGGCGCCTATCAGGTCTTCCTGCTGCCGCCGAGCTGGGAGGAATTGGAGCGCCGGCTGCGAGGCCGAGACACCGAGGACGCCGCGACCGTGGCCCGGCGGCTGGAGACGGCCCGCGATGAGCTGGCGGCGGTGGACGAGTTCGACGCCGCGGTGGTGAACGACGAGGTCGCGGACACCGTCGCCCAGTTGGTACAGTTACTCGGTCTGGGCTCGGATGAGACCAACGCCACCCGGCAGGTTCCCGAGCGACTCACGAGCGAAGGTACGTAGTGACGGTTCACCCTGAAGGCATCATCAATCCCCCGATCGACGAACTGCTGTCGCAGGTCGACTCCAAGTACCGGCTGGTGCTGTTTGCCGCTAAGCGGGCGCGGCAGATCAACGCGTACTACTCGCAGCTGGGGGAGGGCCTGCTGGAGAATGTGGGCCCGCTGGTGGACACTGCCGCCCAGGAGAAACCGCTGTCGATCGCGCTGCGGGAGATCAACGCGGGAGTGTTGGACTGCACCCCGGTCGACCCCGAAGCTGAGGCCGCAGCGATGGCCGGGGCAGTCGCCGATCCCGACTTCGTCTTCGGTGACCCGTTCGGCGACTCAGACCTGTAGATCCTGGTGGGTCCGGGTCTCCAGGGAACCGTCGGGTCCATCACCAGCCTCACCGCCTTGGGCGTCGGTGGTGAGGTGTGCTATCGCCCGACTCCCATTCGACCCGAATCCATCAAGGAGTAACTGTGCAGCGTCTGTTCACGTCGGAGTCCGTCACCGAGGGGCACCCGGACAAGGTCTCTGATTCGATCTCGGACTCGGTCCTCGACGCCCTGCTGGAGCAGGACCCGAAGAGCCGGGTCGCCGTCGAGACCCTGGTCAGTACCGGCCTGGTCGTGGTGGCCGGCGAAGTCACCACCGAGGCCTACGCCGACATCGCCAAGATCGCCCGGCAGCGGGTAACTGAGATCGGGTACACCTCCTCTGATATCGGCTTCGACGGGGAATCCTGCGCGGTGCTGGTGGCGCTCGGCTCGCAGTCCCCCGACATCGCCCAGGGCGTGAACACGGCCGAGGAGCAGCGTGCCGAAGGCTCAGCGGACGCGCTCGACAGCCAGGGCGCCGGCGACCAGGGGCTGATGTTCGGCTACGCCTGCAACGACACCGCCACCTTGATGCCGCTGCCGATCGACATCGCGCACCGCCTGTCGGAGAAGCTGACCGCGGTCCGCAAGAACGGAGGGCTCGACTACCTGCGCCCCGACGGCAAGACCCAGGTCACGATCGCGTACGACGCAGACCGGCCGGTCGCCATCGACACCGTCGTAGTGTCCACGCAGCACCGCGCCGACGTCACCCAGGCCAGCATCGCCGCCGACATCCGCCGGGAAGTCATCGACCCGGTACTGGCGACCTACGAGATCGCCCGGCCGGATCTGAAGGTGTACGTCAATCCGACCGGATCGTTCGTGATCGGCGGCCCCATGGGCGACGCCGGCGTGACCGGCCGCAAGATCATCGTCGACACCTACGGCGGCATGGCCCGCCACGGTGGCGGCGCCTTCTCCGGCAAGGACCCATCCAAGGTCGACCGCTCCGCCTCGTACGCGATGCGCTGGGTCGCTAAGAACGTGGTCGCGGCCGGGCTAGCTACCCGTTGCGAGGTGCAGGTCGCGTACGCCATCGGTCGTTCCCACCCGGTCGGGCTGTTCGTCGACTGCTTCGGGACCGAATCGGTGCCGCTGGACCAGATCAGCCAGGCCGTAACCAGCGTCTTCGATCTGCGTCCGGCTGCCCTGATCCGGGATCTGAACCTGCTGCGCCCGATCTACCGGCTGACCACCAACTATGGCCACTTTGGCCGGGAACTTCCCGAGCTCACCTGGGAGCGGACCGACCGGGCCGAGGCCCTAGCCAAGGCAGTCAAAGGGTAGACCTCAGCCACGAACCATGCCCGGCCCGGGCATGGGCGTACCCGGGGCCACTGTTGCCCGGGAAAACCGTCAGCCCAGGGTTCTAGGGTGAACGCATGACCGAGATCTCGCTGCCCGTTGCCCGGGTGTACGTCGATCTTGGCCTGCCGCACTTGGACCGGCCGTTCGACTATGCGGTTCCGCCTGAGATGGACCAGACCGCGGTGGTGGGGTCCCGGGTTCGGGTCCGGTTCGCCGGCCGGATTGTTAGCGGCTTTGTGGTGGAACGGGTCGCCGTCTCGCAACAGGAATCCCTGGCCCCGCTGGCTCGCAGCGTCAGCGCCGAGCCGGTACTTCCGCCTGTCTCAGCGGCGCTGGTGAGGGCGGTGGCCGACCACTACGGCGGCACCTTCAGCGATGTTGTCCGGTTGGCGGTCCCGCCGCGGCATGCCAGTACCGAGACCGCACCGGTCCATCCGGCGCCGGAATGGACGCCGGCGCCGGTCGAGCCTGGGGCGCTCGGGTGGTATCCGCAGGGCGAGGCTTTTCTGGCTCGGCTGCGGGCCGGTGGTTCGCCGCGGGCTGCCTGGACGGTGGTCCCGGCTGCGGCGCCGGTCGGGGACTGGGCCGGCGGGATCACGGCGGCCGCGGTCGCGACCCTGGCCTCAGGCCGTAGCGCGGTGGTGGTCGTCCCGGACACCCGCGACGTCACCCGCGTGGCGTCAGTGGTGGAGGCTGGGGTCGGAAAGGCCTGGGTGGTGCGGCAGACGGCCGAACTGGGAGCCTCGGCCCGCTACCGTGCCTTCCTGCGCGGCCTGCGCGGACAGGCGCGGGTTGTGGTCGGGACCCGGTCGGCGGTCTTCGCGCCGGTGGTCGATCTGGGGCTGCTGTGTGTCTGGGATGACGGGGACGATCTGCACGCCGAGCAGCGGGCACCGTACCCGCATGCCCGCGATGTGGCGGCGATCCGCAGCAACCTGACTGGGGCGGCTCTGCTGATCGCTGCGTACGGCCGGACCTGCGAGGTTCAGTCGTGGGTGGAACGGGGCTGGTTAGCGCCGATTGACCTGGCCCCGGACCGGGTTCGGCGTCTTGCGCCGGCCGTTCGGGTCAGCCGAGACGACGATGCTGCCTTGGATCGGGACCCGGCAGCCCGGGTTGCCCGGCTGCCGCGGGAGGCGTTCACCGTGGCCCGTGCCGGGCTTGCCCAGGGCCCCGTGCTGGTCCAGGTACCCCGGGCCGGGTACCTGGCCGCCATCAGCTGCGCCGGTTGCGGCAGCCGGGCCCGGTGCCCAGCCTGCGGCGGGCCGCTGCGCAGCGACCGGGGCCTAGACCGGCCCGTCCCGCAGCTGGGCTGTCGCTGGTGCGGGCGGGTAGTCACCGGATGGCGCTGCGGTGAATGCGAGGGGACCCGGCTGCGTTCCCACCAGGTGGGAGCGGAACGGACCGCGGAGGAACTGGGCCGGGCTTTCCCTGGTGTCGTGGTACGCCGCTCGGCTCAGGACCGGGTACTGGACCAGGTGGATGCCGAGCCGGCCTTGGTGGTGGCGACCCCGGGTGCTGAGCCGCCGGCCGAGGGTGGGTACGCGGCGGCGCTGCTGCTCGATGCCAACACGCTGCTGGGCCGACCCGACCTGCGAGCCGGGGAGGAGGCCGTACGACGGTGGTTGCGGGCGGTCGCGCTGGTACGGCCCGGGGCCGACGGGGGCACCGTGCTGCTGGTCGGGCCGCACCAGTCTCGTGCGGTCCAGGCGCTCCTGCGGCTTGACCCAGCCGGTTTCGCCAGCCGGGAACTAGCCGAACGTGCCGAGGCCGGATTCCCGCCGGCGGTACGGTTCCTCGTGGCTGAGGGGGAGTGGAACATCCTGACCGAACTGGCCCAGGCGCTGGCGGTCATCCCAGAATCCGCCGCCCTCGGACCGGTCGCTGCTACCGACCAGACCTCCCGGCTGTTCGCCCGGGCACCGCTGAGCGCCGGCGCCCAGCTCTCTCGGGCCGTGCAGTCTTTCCAGGCGGGCCGCTCCGCCCGTAAGGATCAGCGCCGGCTTCGGGTCCAGGTGGACCCGGCCGCGGTGGAGTGAGACTGCCCATGACCAGTGCCTGTCAGGTGCGGGATATGGGCTGGCATCGACGGCAGACAGCAGGGTATGAGCGCAGGATTCGGGAGGAAAGCCACATAAGGTCGGCTTCGACACCAAGAGCACGGTAGCGGCCCAGGGCCGCCGATGGAAATAACGCGATGGACGTGGGCACGGTGGCGATCGGCTCAGCGTAGGGCTGAGATACAGCGTCCGTCGGTAGGCTGCCGGCCATGCGTGTCGTCTTCGCGGGAACCCCGCAGATCGCCTTGGCCAGCCTGGAGGCCATCGCCGCCCGCCACGACGTGGCGGCCGTGGTCACCCGGCCGGCCGCGGCCCGGGGACGCAGCCGCCGCCCGGTCCCCAGCCCGGTCGCCGACTGGGGCCTGCGTAACGGGGTCGAGGTACTGACCCCCGACCATCCTCGCGATCCCGGCTTACGAGAACGGCTGGCGCAGCTCGCGCCCGAATGTTGCCCGGTGGTCGCGTACGGGGCGTTGCTGCCACCGCGGGTCCTCACCATCGCCGAATACGGCTGGGTGAACCTGCACTTCTCACTGCTGCCGCGCTACCGGGGAGCGGCCCCGGTGCAGCGGGCCCTGCTCGCCGGGGAGAACACCACCGGGGCTACGACCTTCCAGATCGTGCCGGAATTGGACGCCGGGCCGGTTTACCAGACCCTGACCGAGCCGATCGGCCCTCACGACACCGCCGGGCAGCTCTTAGAGCGGCTAGCGCAGCGGGGCGCCGAGCTGCTGGTCCAGACCCTGGACGCAGTGGCGGCCGGGCAGCGGCCGGTCCCGCAGGCGGCCGGGCCCGTCTCGTACGCGCCCAAACTGGACCCCGGGCAGGTCCAGATCAACTGGTCCCAGACCGCAGTAGAGATTGACCGGCTGGTACGGGCCGCAAACCCTGACCCCGGAGCCTGGACCCGGTACGGCGGGGAACGGTTCAAGGTGCTGCTCGCTGAACCGGTCGAGCAGGACCTGGGGCCCGGCCGGATCCGGGCAGGCCGACGCGAGGTACTGGTCGGGGCCGGTTCCGGCGCGGTACGACTGCTCCAGGTGCAGCCGCTCGGCAAACGCCCGATGACTGGGCCCGACTGGGCCCGCGGCGCCCGGCTCGCCGGCGACGAGGTCTTCACGTGAGCCGTGGCCGGCGACCGTCTCGCCCGCGCCGAGCCCGCGGCATCGACCCGGCCCGACGGGCCGCGTACGACGCACTGCGGGCGGTGAACGCCGCCGACGGCTACGCCAACCTGGTGCTGGGTGACCTCGTGACCCGGCGTCGCCTCGACGAACGTGACGCCGGCTTCGCGACCGAGCTACTGAACGGCACCTGCCGGCTGCGGGGCACCTACGACGCGATCCTCGAACGAGCTGCCGGGCGGCCCCTGGCCTCGCTGCAGCCGGCAGTGGTGGACGTGCTCCGGCTCGGAACCCACCAGCTGCTGTCGACGCGGGTCCCGGCCCATGCGGCGGTGACCTCCTCGGTGGACCTGGTCGCCGCAGAGGTCGGGGAACGCGCCACCGGAGTCGTCAACGCGGTGCTGCGCCGGGTCGTGGCGCATGACTTAGCCGCGTGGGTCGACCTGCTGGCCGAGGGGTTGGACGGCGTCGAGGAGCAGGCGATCCGCCACCACCATCCGATCTGGGTCGCGCAGGCCTTCACCGAGGTACTCGGCAGCGTCGGCGCACGACAGGTGATGGAGGCCAATAATCAGCCTCCCGACACCACGCTCGCGGCCCGGCCGGGCCTGGCCTCGCTGGCCGAGCTAGTGGCCGAGGGCGCCAGACCGGGCGCCTGGTCGCCGTACGCGGCGATGATCTCGGGTAACCCTGCCCAGCTGAGCGCAGTCCGTGAGGGCCGGGCCGGGGTACAGGACGAGGGCTCGCAGCTGGTGGCGGTGGCGCTGTCTCGGGTAGCGGCTCCGGATGGGCCGTGGCTGGACCTATGCGCCGGCCCTGGCGGGAAGGCGGCACTGCTGACCGGTCTGGCGGCCGAGCGGGCCGAGCGGCTGGTGGCGGCCGAGCGGCAGCCGCACCGGGCCCGGCTGGTGGCGCAGGCACTGCGAGGCTATGCCGGCTACCGCAGCCCGGACGGGGCCGACCTGTCACCACTGGTGGTGGCCGCCGACGGGACCCGCCCCGCCTGGCGGCCAGGGACTTTCGCCCGGGTATTGGCCGACGTTCCGTGCACCGGGATCGGAGCCCTGCGACGCCGCCCCGACGCCCGGTGGCGTCGCCAGGAGTCGGACCTGGAGCAATTGGTGCCGCTGCAGGAGGCCCTGCTCGGCAGTGCCTTGGACGCGGCCCGGCCGGGTGGGGTCGTGGCCTATGTCACCTGCTCGCCGCACCCGGCCGAGACCGAGCAGGTGGTACGTGCGGTGCAGCAACGACGCGCAGACGTCACCGTGCTCGACGCCCGGTCGTACCTCGGCGAGGTCGATGACCTCGCCCGCGGACCGTTCATCCAACTCTGGCCACACCGTCACCGCACCGATGCCATGTTCTGCGCGCTGCTGCGACGCGGAACCCCACCGGCGGCGCCGCTAGAGTGAGCCGGTGTCCATCCGCATCACGCCCAGCATCCTGAACGCCGATTTCGCCGACCTCGCCGGTGAGATCGCCAAGATCCCCAGCGCCGACGCGATCCACGTAGACGTGATGGATAACCACTTCGTGCCGAATCTGACGATCGGGCTGCCGGTGGTTGAGGCGATCCGGCGTACTACCAGCCAGATGCTCGACATCCACCTGATGATCGAGGACCCGGACCGGTGGGCGCCGCAGTTTGGGCAGGCCGGCGCCGAATCGGTGACCTTCCACTTGGAGGCTGCCCAGGCGCCGGTCCGGCTGGCTCGTACCCTGCGCGGCCTGGGGGTACGGGCTGGGGTGGGGCTGAACCCGGCGACCCCGGCCGAACAGGTGGCCCCGATCCTGGGCGAGGTCGACATGGTTTTGTGTATGAGCGTCGAGCCCGGCTTCGGCGGCCAGCGGTTCCTGGACCTAGTGCTGGCGAAGATCCGTCGGATCCGCGAACTCATCTCCCAGGCCGGGTTGGAGATCTGGGTACAGGTCGATGGTGGGGTCTCGGCGGAGACCATCGAGCGGTGCGCCGAGGCCGGCGCTGACACCTTCGTCGCCGGCTCGGCCGTGTACCGGGCCGACGATCCTGACGCCATGGTGGAGCAGCTACGCCAGCTGGCGGGGGGGTGCCGGCACTGATGCGGTACGTCTCCACCCGCGGCCGAGGCGAGCCGGGCCTGCCGTTCTGTGACGTGTTGCTGGCCGGGATGGCCCCCGATGGTGGCCTGTACCTGCCTGAGTCCTACCCCCGAGTCGACGCCGCGACGCTACGACAGTGGCGGCAGGTGCTGACCGGCGACGGGTACGCGGCGCTCGCGGAGCAGGTGCTGCGGCTGTTCATCGACGACATCGAGCAGAACGATCTGCGGCGGCTGATCACGGCCGCGTACACCGAGGAGACCTTCGCTGGACCCGAGATCGTGCCGGTCAGCGAACTCGGCGACGGGCTCTGGTTGGTGCACCTGTCGAACGGGCCGACGGCGGCCTTCAAAGACCTGGCGATGCAGTTGCTGGGCCAGCTTTTCGAGTATGAATTGGAACGTCGCGGCGAGCAGATCACGATCGTCGGGGCCACCTCGGGCGACACTGGTTCGGCGGCCGAGCACGCGATGCTTGGCAAAGCCGCGGTTCAGGTCTTCATGCTCAGCCCCGCCGGGCGGATGACCCCTTTCCAGCAGGCCCAGATGTACAGCCTGGCGGATCCGGGGATCGTCAACGTCGTGGTGGACGGGGTCTTCGACGACTGCCAGGACCTGGTCAAGGAGGTTTTCGCTGACCCGGTCTTCAAGGCCCGGCACCGGGTCGGGGCGGTCAACTCGATCAATGTCGGGCGGCTGGTGGCGCAGGTGGTCTACTACGTGGTGGCCTGGCTGCGGGCCACCACCACCGAGACCGACGAAGTGTCGTTCTGCGTGCCCAGCGGCAATTTCGGCAACATCTACGCCGCCCATGTGGCCCGGCAGATGGGCCTGCCGATCCGACGGTTGGTGTTGGCGACCAACGAGAATAACGTGCTGGCTGATTTCTTCCAGACTGGCGAATACCGGGTTCGGGGCGGGGCGGAGACCTTCCAGACCTCCAGTCCGTCGATGGACATCTCTAAGGCTTCTAATGTGGAGCGGTTCGTTTTTGATCTGATGGGCCGTGACCAGGATCGGATCCGCACCCTCTTCGGGGAGGAATTGGTCCGCTGCGGTCGGTTCGACCTGTCGCGGGAGCCGGCCTTCCAGCAGCAGCAGGAGCGATTCGGTTTTGAGGCGGGGACCTCAACCCATGCCGACCGGGTGGAGACGATCCGACTGGTCCACGAGCGGTACCGGGTGGTGATCGACCCGCATACCGCCGACGGGGTGAAGGTGGCTCGGGAACGAATCGGGGACGAGCCGATGCTGGTGATGGAGACCGCGCTGCCGGTGAAGTTCTCCCAGACCGTGGTCGAGGCGCTGGGCTTCGAACCCGCCCGACCCGAGCGTTTCGTGGGCTTGGAGCAGTTGCCGCAGCACGTGGTGCATCTCAACGGCGGGGCGGAGGGGCTGAAACGGCTGATCGAGAACCACCGTCGGCCGTGACGCTTAAGAGGCTTGGCCGGGTTCAGGCCGCCTGAGGCTGGCGCGGCGGCGTGCCGGCTGGTCCTCGTACGGCTCATCGTCCTCGACCAAGCTGGACCGGTCCGGGTGGCGGTGCAGGACGATGCGTTGGGCAAGCTTGTCGACGACCCATCCGATCACCGTCGAGACCGCGGCGGCCGCGACAATCGACAAGATCGGGTGGTGATGGAACCAGCGTCCGGCGACCCAGCCGGAGCCCACGATGTAGGAGCACCAGACGGCCGAAGTGACGCTGCTCAGGGCGAGGAAGCGAGTCCACCGTACGCCGACCATCCCGGCGGTAATGTTGACCGCGACCCGGAATACCGGCAGAAATCGGGCGATCACGATGATCGCCACCCCTCGCTGGGCGAACCTTTGATGGGCCCAGTGTAGGGCCTTGCTGATCTTGGGGCCTTTGAGTAGCCGAGACTCCCGCAGCCAGCGGTTGTGCCCAACAAAGTAGGCCAGGTTGTCGCCGATCCAGGCTCCGACCCAAACCACCAGCAGCAAGTAGGGCAGCAATTCGGGGTGGTTGCTCCGGACAAATGTCGCGAAGGCCACAGCGGTGGTCTCGGATGGGACGATCGGGAGCAGGCCATCACAGACCACGAGCAGCCCGAGCACCAGGTAGGCGACTGGATCGCCCGACGTGCTCAGCACCCACTCTGCGAGCTGCCTCACCTTGCTCCCTTCGGTTCCGGTGAGCCAGCCTAGCCGGGACCTGTGTTAAGCCCAGCCCAGATGACAGAAGCCTCCGAATGAATGGCCGATGGTATCGGCGGTTCTGTCGGCCGACGCCTCTAAGGTGTGGAAGGCGAGCGTGAGGAAGGCAGCAACCGTGGAGGATCAGGCAGGCACCGACCGTCTTGTCGGGCTGGTCGCCGGGACCGAGGACGCGACCCCGTTGACGTTCCGGGTGGCTGTGCTGCCCGACGCCTACCTGCAGTTAGACGACGTCGTCGTCACCCAGCGCGTCGTGCCGGGGGTGGGACCGGTCCGGGTCTGCGGGATCGTGACCGAGGTGCGGTCACGCCACGAAGGGGCCGCCTTCGACTCGGACGTCTTTCTGATCAACGACGGCGTGCTCCCGGCTCAGGTGCAGGAACTAGCGCAGATCTCCACCACCCGGGTCGATCCTGAATGCTACGTACCGCCGTGTCCGGGTGCCCAGGTCCGGCGCGCCACTGGCGAGGAGCGTGAACTGGCTCTCTCCTTCGACCGGATGGAACGCCAGGTCTGTTTCGGGCTCGGCCGTGACGGCAACCCGGTGTACGTGAACCTTGATTTCCTGGATGGCAGCCGCGGCGCCCACGTTTCCATCTCCGGGGTGTCCGGCGTGGCCACCAAGACCAGCTTCGCGTTGTTTCTGCTGTATTCGCTGTTTACCGGTGGGGCCCTGGCCGGGCGGGCACTTAACGCCAAGGCCCTGGTGTTCAGCGTCAAGGGGGAGGACCTGCTGTTCCTGGACACCCCGAACCGGGCGGTTGACGAGCGGCTGCGTCAGGCGTACCAGCGGCTCGGGCTGGAGGCTCAACCGTTCGCCTCGGTCGCCCTGTTCGCGCCGCCGATGCCGGGTGATCGGACCGGCCGGCCGCACGTCAGTTCCCGACCGGTCGGGGTGCTCCCGTTCTGGTGGACTCTGCAGGAGTTCTGCGAACACGAACTGCTGCGTTTCGTCTTCGCTGATGCCGAGGATGAACGCAACCAGTACACGATGGTGCTCCACCAGGTGGCGACCCAATTGCGGGTTCATGCCGAACCAGCCGGCAGCGACGGCGCGGTCAGCGTCGACGGACGGCTGGCGGCGACCTGGGCCCAGCTGATCGACGTGATCTGCGAGAAACTGGAGGACGACGCCACCCGACCCGCCTGGGCCGGTCCGGTGACCGGGTCGGGGACCATCAACGCCTTCATTCGGCGGCTGCGGTCCTCACAGCGGGCTTTGGGGCCGATCATCCGCGGCGATCTGAGCGCCACCACCACCGGCCGGATCACGACCGAGGCGCAGGTCACGGTGGTCGACTTGCACAACCTGCCGGAACGGGCCCAACGGTTCGTGGTCGGGGTGGTGCTGGATCAGCAGACGCGGCTGAAGGAGGAGGCCGGGCCATCCGGGCTGCTGTTCACCATGCTGGATGAGCTCAACAAGTACGCCCCTCGGGAGGGACGATCCCCGATCAAAGATGTGCTGCTTGACATTGCCGAGCGGGGTCGTTCGCTGGGCATCATCCTGATCGGCGCCCAGCAGACTGCGAGTGAAGTCGAGCGCCGGATCGTCGCCAACTGCTCGGTACGGGTGGTGGGCCGCCTCGACCCGGCCGAGGCCTCCCGCCCGGAGTACGGCTTCCTGCCGGCCTCCCAGCGGCAGCGAGCCACTTTGGTCCGGCCCGGGACCATGTTCGTGGCGCAGCCGGAGATCCCGATCCCGTTGGCGGTGGAGTTCCCGTTCCCGGCGTGGGCGACCCGCCCGGCTGAGGCGGCCAGCAGCCCGGCCGCTGCCGTCGGTGACATTTTCGCCTCCTTGGCCACCGACGAAATCCCCTACTAACGGAGGTGCCCGATGCGATTCATCCATACCGGTGACTGGCACGTCGGCAAGACCCTAAGAGGCCGCCGCCGCCTCGACGAGCATCGGCAGGTGCTGGGCGAGATCGTCGACCTGGCCCGTGCCGAACAGGTGGACGCGGTGCTGGTGGCCGGTGATATCTACGACTCGGCCAGCCCGAGTGCCCCGGCCCAGCAATTGGTGAACCAGACCCTGATCGCACTGGGTCAGACCGGGGCCGAGGTCATCGTGATCGCCGGCAACCATGACCATCCCGAGACCTTCGAGGCGTACCGGCCGCTGATGCGGCTAGCTGGGATCACCCTGGCCGGTCGGGTCCGCCGCCGCGGTGATGGCGGGGTTCACACGTTCACGGCCCGCGGGACGGGGGAGCAGGTCAATGTGGCGCTGCTGCCGTTTCTACCGCGACGCTATGCGGTCAAGGCCGAACAGATCGTTTCTCAGGACCCGGCCGCCAACTCTGGCCGCTACGACGCCGCGATCCGCCAGATCTTGGCCGAGCTGGCGCAGGGCTTCACCCCGGACGCGGTGAACCTGGTCATCGCCCACCTGACCTGCACTGGTGGCCGGATGGGTGGCGGAGAGCGGGAAGCGCAGAGCATCTTCGAATACCACGTCCCGGCTACCGCCTTCCCGCCCGAGGCCCACTATGTCGCCCTCGGGCATCTGCATCGTCGTCAGCAGCTGCCGGCTGCCTGCCCCGTGCACTATTGCGGTTCCCCGATCGCGGTCGACTTCGGTGAGGAGCAGAACACCCCGGTGGTCTGCCTGGTCGAGGCCATGGTGGGTCGGCCGGCCACGGTGAGTGACCATCGGATTCGGTCGGCGCGGCGACTGCGTACGGTGAGCGGAACCCTGGACGAGGTCCTGGCCCAGGCCCCGCAGACGGCCCAGGACTGGCTCCGGGTGGTGCTGCGGGAGAAGACCCGCGCTGGCCTACGCGACCAGGTCCTCGCCGGGCTGCCGAACGCGCTCGAGGTCCGGATCCACCCGGACTTTGCCGGCACCCGGGCCCGGGTAACCTCCCAGCACCGGGGCCGGACCCCGGCGCAGCTGTTCGGTGATTACCTGGAACAGCAGGGGATCGCCGACCCCCAGCTAATGGCCCTGTTCACGCAGATCGACGACGAACTGGCGCAGGGGGCATCATGAGACCGGTCCGGCTTGACCTGCACGGCTTCGCCTCTTTCCGCGAGCCCACCGTGGTGGACTGGGACCAGGTCGACTACTTTGCCCTGGTCGGGCCCACCGGCTCAGGCAAGTCCACCGTCATCGACGCGATCGTGTTCGCCCTGTACGGCACGGTGCCTCGCTGGGGCAAACGCAATGCGGTCCGGGACGCCCTGGCCCCGACGAGTAACCGGGCCACGGTCCGGCTGGTCTTCGACGTCGCCGGCCGGCGTTACGCGGTCGCTCGAGAGGTCCGCCGTGTCGGGCAGAACCCGGCCCAGAAGACGACTTCGCTGGAACGGTTGCTGGACCCAAACGACCTGAGCGGGCCAAGCCAGGTGATCGCCGCTGACCCGGCCGGCATCTCGGCGGAAGTGGAGCGGTTGATCGGTCTGCGCTACGAGGACTTCATCCAGTGCGTGGTGCTGCCGCAGGGACAATTTGCTGATTTTCTCAAGGCCACGAACGCCACCCGGCAGGACATCCTGCTCAAGCTGCTCGGCGCCGACCGCTACGACCAGATCCGCAAGGTCGCCGCAGAGCGGGCGAACCTGGCCAAGGGCGAGGTCGAGACCCTCACCGGCCAGGTCGATGCCCTGGCCGACGCCACCGCCGAGTCGATCACCGCCGCCGAGCACCGGGTCCGGGAACTCGACGCCGGCGTCGTCAGCCTCGCCGACCTGGCCGGACACTGGCAGGCTGCTCGGCAACAGCTCGAGGCCGCAGAACACGACCTGCGCCAGGCCCAGGAGCAGGCCTTGACGGTCGACACGCTTCGGGTGCCCGATCAGCTGCCCGAGATCTGTGCCGCGGCGACTAGGACGGCCGCCGATCAGGCAGCCGCGGCGGAGCGCGTTGTTCAGGCCCGGCAGGCTCACCAGCAGGCCCGGACCCGGCTCGCCCAAGCCGAGGATCGGACGTCGCTGACCAATCGCCGCGACCAGTGGCAGACCCTGAGCCGAGTCCGAGCCGAGCAGCCCCAGGCTCGGCAGGCGGTGGAGCAGGCTGAGACTGTGGCCAAAGCGGCCGAGGGCCGGCTGGGGGAGGCCATCGCGGCGGCCGAGGCTGGTCGTCAAGCCTGGCAGCAGGCCGCTGAACATCTTCAGCAGGTCGAGAACCAGATCGCCAACCTGGCTGAACGGCAGACCCGGCTGGGCCAGGTCCAGGTCCCCGACAACCTGACGACGGTCTGTGACAGGCTGCGCGCCGCGCAGCAGCGCCGGGATATGGCCGCGGCTGCCGCCGATCAAGCGGTTGCTGCTGAAGAGGCGGCCGAGCATGCTGTGGAGCTTGCGCCTGACCCGCAGCGGCTACGGCGGGCCGTGGACCTGGCTCGTGAGATCGTCACCGTGGACGACGAGCTGACGGCAGCCCGGGAACGCAGCCAGACGGCTGAGCAGACCCGGGCCCGGGCCGAGCAGCTGCAGCAGCAGACCCAGCAGGACCTCGAACAGGCCGAGCTGGCGTTGGAGCAGGCCCGTACCGCCAACCGGGCGGCAGCCGTACGAGCTGAGCTGCGGGTGGGCTGCGCCTGCCCGGTCTGCGGCAACCAGGTTGTCGCCCTGCCTGAGCCTATTGCCGATGACCGCCTGGGTACTGCGAGCGAAGCTCGGGACCAGGCCCGAACCACCCTGGATGAGGCGAGTTCGCTCCTGGCTGAGGCCAGTTCCAAGGCTGACCAGGCCAAGGCCGCCCAGCAGCAGGTGGAGTGGCAGCGCCGCCAGATGGGCGAGGAATGGGCGAGGCTCGCCGGTGACGATCACCAGGATGGTTTGCAGGACCAGCTACGGCAGGCCGAGGAAGCAGAACAGCAGGCCAAACAGGCTCGAGTCGAAACTCGCCAGACCCGCGCCGACCTGGCTGAGGCTGAGCAGGTACTACAGGCTGCCCAGCGTGACCAGAGCCAGCTCCAGTCCAGCCTGCAGCAGGCGTTGCGTCAACTCCTGCCCCTGGGCCTGGTCCCAGCCGACAGCAACGACCTTGCCGAGCAGTGGCAGCAGCTGCGGCAATGGCAGACCACCTGCCTCGACCTGACCGGCGCCGAGCTGGCAGCTAGCGAGCACGATCGGGATTCGGCGGACGCGGTGGCCCGGGCTGCCCAGCACCTCCTAGACGAGCTCACCGCCGCCCAGGACCAGGCGCAGCAGGCGCTAACTGACGCCCAGATCACCATCGCTCGGGCCCGGGACCGACTCGACCAGCTTGGCCAGCAGCAGACCGACTTGCAGCAGGCGTTGGCTGATGCCCCGAGCCTGGCCGACACCGAGCAGGCACTGGCCGAACGGGATCGATGGGAACAGGACGAACAGGACCGCTACCGCGAAGCGGAGAGCGCCGCTGCCGAGGCCAAACGATGTGATGACGCTCACCGGCTGGCTGCAGCTCGTCTGGGGCAGTCCCGCGACTACTTGTACGACCAGGTCCAGTCGGTGGCGAGCCTGTCCCCGCCGCCGATCACCACAGACGATCTGGTGGCCGGGTGGGCCACCTTGACCGAGTGGGCCGCCCGCCGCCGAGCCGATCTGCGCGACACGGTCCTGCCCGAGCACGAACGACGAGTCACTACGGCCCAGGCCAGCCTGGAGACTGTGCAGTCCGCGCTGGCGCAGCTGGCCGACCAGCTTGGCCTGGCGACTGAGAGCCGTGATCCGCACCGCTTAGAGTTGGAGCTCACCCGTGCCCAGGCCCGGGCTGAAAATCAGCGCAACATTCTGGTGGATCGCGCTGAGCAGCGCCGGCAACTGCACCAGCAGGTGCAGCAGGCCGAGCAGCAGCGACAAGTCGCCGCCACGCTGGCCGGCCAGCTGCAGGCGAACAAGTTCCAAGGCTGGCTGGCTGCTGCGGCATTGGACAGTCTGGTCGACGGTGCCAGCGTCACCTTGCGGGAACTTTCCGGTGGCCAGTTCGACCTGACCCATGAGAAGGGCGAGTTTCACATCATCGACCACGCCGACGCCGATTCGCTGCGCTCGGTGCGGACCCTGTCTGGCGGTGAGACCTTTCAGACCAGCCTGGCGCTGGCGCTCGTCTTGTCCGACCAGCTCTCGTCGTTGCAGACCACGGCAGCCGCGCCGCTGGAGTCGATCTTCCTCGATGAGGGCTTCGGAAGCCTCGACGCTGACAGCCTCGACATCGTGGCCGCCACCTTGGAGAAGCTGGCCGCGTCGGAACGGATGGTGGGGATCGTCACCCACGTCTCGGCCCTGGCCGAACGAGTCCCGGTGCGCTACCAGGTAAGCCGCGACACACACGGCTCTCGGGTGGCCCGGGAGGAGGACCGGTGACCGGTTTCCGCGTGGACTCCTGGGAACCGGCGTACGGCAGCAGCGCAGACGACCTGACCGAGTCACAGGCCGAGGTGGTGCCCGACGTCGAGATCCCCCCACAGCGCTGGGCCCCGGTCGACCCGGGACCAGCGCCGCCACCGTCAGTCGTCCTGTTCGCAGACGGGGTCCGCCGGCTGGACGCCCGGGTGTGGTTTGACCCGGCCGGGGCTGGGGTTCCCGAACCCGGGGTCTGCGCCAGCCTGGCGGCCGGGGTGGTGTGCAGCTGCCCCCAGGGTGCGCATCCGGCAGCGGTCCAGATGCAGCGGGTGGTGGCTGCGACCCGCCCCGACCTGGACGATGTCACCACCATGGTCGGAACCTACGTCGCCCAACCAGTGACCAGGCCGGCCGGTGCCGAGCCCAGCAGCCTGGTGATGCAGCGGGTCCAAAGCTGCCTAGTCGGCCTTGAGACGAGGACCATACGCGAGGCCCGCCGTCCGGGATCGGGCTGCCACGCCGGGTCCGACGACCTGCTGGTGGTGGACGGCCCGCTGCGGGTGCACGCAGACCTTCCCCGCGCCGTCGGGCTAATCAAAGCCCACCATGCGGTCTATCTGCCGCAGCAGTTGAACCTGGTGGTGGCCAGGCTGGCCCCAGGCCAGCGGACTGCGATCTTCGGGCTCGGCACCCGGTGGCGCCGGTATTCGTGGTACCTGCGGCTGCCGGGGCAGGCCACCGGCTGGTGGGCAGGAGTGGTCCGGCTGGAGGCCTCAGAGCATCTTGACCTGGCAGCAGTACGACGGCTGGCCGATCAGACCGCCCGGATTCTGCCGCGTTACGCCTCGGCCGACTACAAGGACGCCCGGGCACCTCAGAACCTGTACCCGGTGGCTGGGCTGGAACGGCATCTGCGGCGACGGCTGGCAGACCCGGCCCTGGTGCAACGGGCGCTGCGAACGGCCGGAACTCGGCCGAGTCGGGCCCCACTTCCAGAGACAACTGGGAATCCCTGACCCCGATCAGGATTCGTTCTGGCGGCGCAGATAGCGCTGGAACTCAGCGGCGATCGCGTCCCCTGAGGGTTCCACCGGGCGGGCGTCACTGGCGACTTCGAGGGAGTGGATGTACTCGGCCACGTCCGGATCCTCGTTGGCGAGGTCGTTGACGTTCTTCTCCCACAGTTCGGCCCGGGCCGGTAGATCCCCCAGGTCGATCGGCTGACCCAGCAGATCTTCTAGCCGCGACAGCAGCGCCAGGGTCGCCTTGGGGTTGGGCGGGTTGGCGACATAATGCGAGCAGGCCGCCCACAGGCTGACCGTGGCCAGGCCAGCCACCTGGCAGGCCTGGGCCACCACCCCCTGGATCCCGGTTGGTCCTTCATAGGTCGACTGTTCGGCGTCGTAGTGGCGGCGAACCTCCGGGTCTGAACTGGACAGAGAGACCGGGATCGGGCGGGTATGGGGGTTTTCGCCGAGCAACGCTCCCAGGGCGATCACCAGTTCCGGCTCGACGATCAGCATCGAGGCGACCAGCGCCGCGGCGTACGCCGGCCAGTGGAAGTTGGGCTCAGGGCCCCGGACCACGACCACGTCGCGTTGCGGCAGCGGACAGACCAGGATCTCGGTGCTCGGCCAGGTGATGGTGCGCTGCCCGTCCGTCGTCAGGGAAGTGACCGGGCGGGTGACCTGAAAGTCGTAGTAGTCGCTGGGATCGAGCGTTACCGCGACGGTTGCGTGGTATGTCGTCACCAGATGGTCGACGGCGTCCGACGCTGCCTGGGCAGCGTCGCTCCAGCCGGCGAACGCCACGATCACGATCGGTCGGCGGAGGTTGCGAAGATCAGCCTCGGGCATGCGCGACAGGCTACCGGTCCCAGGCGCTGGCCCCGGCCCGACCGTCATCAGGAATGGGCGACAGGGCCCGTCGGCGATCAGTTCCAGCCGGCGGCCCGGCCTTCGACCCGTTCTGCGGCGATCCGGTCTTGATATCCGCTGGCGACGAAGGCCCGGACTGGGTTGGCAGGCAGACCGCGGGATTCGCGCCAACCGGCAAGGTCGGCGCGAACATCGGTGGCGAAGGCGTCCATGAAGATCTCGTTGGCTCCGAGCACGTCTCCGCTCTGCTGGGCTGCCGCGAGGGCATCGGTGTCGACCAGCAGGGCCCGCGCTAGCATCTCCTGCACATTCAGCACGGAACGGATCTGGCCTTGGATGTGAGGTTCGATGTTGTGGCACTGGTCCAGCATGAAGACCACATCGTCGTTCTCCAGCCCGCCGCCGCGGACCACCTCGTACAGGATTCGGAACAGCTGGAACGGGTCGGCGGCACCGACGATCAGGTCGTCGTCGGCGTAGAAGCGGGAATTGAAGTCGAACGATCCGAGCCGGTTCACCCGCAGCAGCGAGGCCACGATGAACTCGATATTGGTCCCTGGCGCGTGGTGGCCGGTGTCCAGGCAGACAAAAGCTTTCTCACCGAGCGCCTGACAGTGCAGCAGCGAGGTGCCCCAGTCGGGGACATCGGTGTGGTAAAAGGCGGGTTCAAAGAATTTGTACTCCAGCACTAACCGCTGCTCGGAGCCGAGCCCGGAGTAGATCTCGGCTAGAGACTCAGCCAGCCGGTCTTGCCGGCCTCGAATGTCGTCCTGGCCGGGATAATTGGTGCCGTCAGCGAGCCAGATCTTGAGATCGCGAGAACCGGTGGCGTTCATCACCTCGATGCAGTCCAGGTTGTGCCGGACAGCTTTCGCCCGGACCCGTGGATCCGGGTGGGCCAGGCTGCCGAGCCGGTAGTCCTCGTCCTGGAAGGTGTTGGAGTTGATGGTGCCGATGCGTACGCCCAGACCCCGGGCGTAGTCGCCAAGCCGGGCATAGTCATCGACCCGGTCCCACGGGATGTGGAGGGCAACCGCGGGGGCCAGGCCGGTCACCGCATGGACCTGGGCGGCATCGGCCAGCTTCTCCTCGACGGTGCGTGGGGTTCCCGGCTGGGCGAAGACCTTGAACCGGGTGCCGGAATTGCCGTACGCCCAGGAGGGGACCTCGATAGCCAGGCCACCAAGACGGTCAGCGGCGGCGGAGAAGGCGGGCATCGGTGCTCCTATCTCGAGGAATGAATCGATTCATGCTATGGCTACCCGGTCGCGGCGTCAACGGTGTGGGGGCTAGTCTGCCGATGGCCCAGCTGCCGACAGGGTCACGACGGGGTGGAGGAGTCATGAGCAAGGCCGGTTTCGCGGCCGCCGATCTAGGCGCGACCAGCGGGCGGGTGATCCTGGGTGTCCTGGCTGACGGCCGTTTCGAGTTGACCGAGACCCGTCGGTTCCTGACCCCAACCCTGACCGCCGCCGACGGTTCCCTGCACTGGGACATCGACCGGCTGCTGGCCGAGGTGAGCGCCGGTTTCGAGACGGCCCTGACACGGTGCGCTGACCTAGCCAGTGTCGCTCTCGACACCTGGGGGGTCGATTACGGCCGGGTGACGGCGAGCGGTGATCTGCTGGAACCGCCGTACCACTATCGCGATTCGCGGACCGCTGGGGTTGCGGAGCGGGTCTTCGAGGTGATCTCGGCCCGAGAATTGTACGAGCGAGCCGGTCTGCAGGTGATGCCCTTCAATACGATCTTCCAAGTCGTTGCCGGCGCTGGCTCTGGCTGGGATCAGACCGAGTCAGTGATCCTGTTGCCTGACCTCTTCGGCTACCTGCTGACTGGGCGGCGGGTGGCGGAGGTCACCATCGCCTCCACGACCGGCCTGCTCGACAACCGTCGCCGCCAGTGGTGTCCGCAGACTCTGCAGGCTCTGGAGCGGGCCTATCAGTTGCCGCTGGCGAAGGTGTTGCCTGAGCTGGTGGAGCCGGGCACGGTGCTCGCTGACTCGATCACCCTGTCGCGCCCGGTGCCGGTGGTTTCGGTCGGAGGCCACGACACGGCTTCCGCGGTGGTGACCGTACCGACTGTCACCGAACATTTCGCCTACATCTCCTCAGGGACTTGGTCGCTGGTTGGTCTCGAACTGGACCAGCCGGTGCTGAGTGAGGACTCTCAACGCGCCAACTTCACCAATGAACTTGGGGTTGATCAGAAGGTGCGCTACCTCAAGAACGTGATGGGCCTGTGGGTGCTGAGCGAGTCGATGCGAACCTGGGAACGGGCTGGACGACCCCAGCGACTTCGATCGTTGATCGCTGCCGCCGCGCTCGAGCCGTCCCTGGGATGCGTGCTCGACATGTCCGACGAGCGCCTGCTTGCCCCCGGCGACATGCCGGCCCGGCTGACCGAGATGGCCCGCGAATCGGGCCAGACCCCTCCCGACGGGCCGGCCGAGGTCACCCGGTGCATTGTCGACTCGCTGGCCCTGGCCTACCGCCGGTCGATCCGGGAGGCCTGCCAGCTGGCTGGACGTCAGGTCGACGTTGTCCACATCGTCGGCGGCGGCTGCCAGAACGAGCTGCTGTGTCAACTCACCGCGGAGGCGACCGGGCTGCCGGTGATCGCCGGGCCGGCCGAGGGGACCGCGCTCGGTAACCTGCTGGTGCAGGCCCGGGCCATGGGTGCCTTGTCCGGTGGGCTGATGGAACTGCGCCAGGTGGCGCGAGCCTCGTCTCAGCTGACCCGTTACGAACCTGGCCTGCTGGGGCTTGGCGAGGACCGGTGGATCATGGCCGAAAGGCGGCTGAGATAGTGTTTGAAACGTTTCATTCTGCTACGGAAGGACTGCGATGACGCGGCCGCCCATCGTGAACACCCACGTCCACCTGCCGCCGAACTTCTCGGCCTTCACCACCGTGGCCGATGCCATTCAGACAGCGCTCGCCGAAGGGGTCCGGGCGATCGGGATCTCCAACTTCTACGACCAGCAGGTATACCGCCAGTTCGCTGACCAGGCGGCCGAGGCCGGGATCGTCGCCCTGTACGGGCTGGAGTTCATCACAGTGGTCGCTGACCTGGAGGCCTCCGGGACCCGGATCAATGATCCTGCCAACCCGGGCCGGATGTACGTCTGTGGCAAGGGGATCGACCCGTTCCGGGAGAGGTCGGCCGAGGCAGCAGCCACGGCAGCCGAAATCCGGCAGGGCAACGATGCCCGGGCCCAGCAGATGCTGGCCAAGCTCTCAAGCCACTTTCAGGCCGCCGGCCTGCCGATTGGTCTGGACGCCGCCGAGGTCATCCAAGCCGTGGCCACTCGCGGCGAGGTGCCGACGGCATGGGTCTCGCTGCAAGAACGCCACATTGCTCAAGCGGTCGAGGAGGCCATCTCGGTGCTGCCGAAGCAGCAGCGTGCCTCGCTGTTGGAACGGGCGTATGGGGCTCCGGCGACCGCCAACCTGGAGGACCCGGCCGCGATGCAGGCCGAGATCCGGTCCCGGCTGCTGAAGACCGGCCGACCTGGTTTCGCCCCCGAGGTGCCACTTACCTTTGAGACCGCCTACCGCTACGTCCTCGACATGGGGGGGATCCCGTGCTACCCAACCCTGGCCGACGGGGCAGACCCGGTCTGCCCCTTTGAGGAGCCGCCCGCCGAGCTTGCCCAGCGGCTGCGCGAGCGGGGGATCGCCTTGGCCGAGCTGATCCCGATACGGAACCGGTCGGCGGTGGTCGACCAGTACGTTCGGGCCTTCGCCGAGGCCGGAATCGAGGTGGTAGCCGGGACCGAGCACAACACGGTGGACCGGATCGCGTACGACCCGAGCTGCATCGACGGGCCAATCTCCGCCGCTTCCCGTCAGGCCTGTTACGAGGGCACCTGCATCATCGCCGCGCACCAGGCCCGAGTGGCCACCGGGCAGCCCGGCTTCGTCGACTCGTCTGGAGCCCGCGCCGCCGACCGGGATCAGCTGGTGGCCGAGGGCCGCGCGATCATCGAAGGAGCAGCATGACCGACTTGGTGGCGGACCTGATCGAGGTCGCGAACTGTTTCGGCACCGCCGAATTTTCCCGGGCCGGCGGCGGCAATGCCTCGGTCAAGGTGGACGGGGTAGTCCACATCAAGCCCAGCGGGGTGCCGTTACTCACCCTGACTGCTGAGGACCTGGTGCCGCTGCGTATCGACGTTCTGGTGGACGCGCTGCACAGCGAGCAGCCGGTCTCGGGGGGTGACCCGGTTCGAGCCGCCGCGGCCCGGGCGCTGCTCCCCGGCTACACCGGGGGCCGTCGGCCCAGCGTCGAGATCCTCTTCCATGCGCTGCTACCGGAGCCCATCGTGCTCCACCTGCACCCGCTGACCGCAAACGCGTTGACCTGCAACGTGGACGCGCAGCGGCTGGCCGCCGAGCTGCTGGGCGACCAGGCCCTGCTGGTCGACTATCTCGATCCCGGGGTGCCGCTGGCCCGCGGGATTGAGCAAGCCCGGTTGGCTTTCCAGCAGCGCACCGGCGAGCCGGCGCCCAGGATTACCTTGCTGCGTAACCACGGGATCATCGTCGCCGGGGATAACGCGGCTGAGGTCACCGAACGAGTCCACTGGCTGACCGAGACGATCCAGGCGGCGATCGACGCCACCGCGCTGCCCGAGCCGCCCGATGAGGACCCGGCCACCCGGGAGACGGTGCTGGCAGTGGCCCCGGTACTGCGGGCGGTGCTGGGCTCGTCGCGACAGTTGGCGGTCGTCAGCTGCGACACCGGCGACCTGGTCCGCTCCCAGACCGGTCCAGACGCCGCCCTGGTAAGCGGCGGGCCGCTGATTCCGGACCAGATCGTCTACGCCGGCTCGCTGCCGTGCGTGGTCGAGGCAGGTCCCGCCGACGGGCTAGGCCATGCCGTCCAAGAGGCGGTGGCCGACTACCAGTTCCAGCACGGTCGGCTGCCGGTGATCACCGTAGTTCCGCGGGTGGCGGTCTTCGCCGCCGGCCAGGATCTGGCGAGCGCCAGCACCGCGCTGGCGGCGTACACCGACGCGTTGCGGGTGGCGCGTGATGCTGACCGGATCGGCCAGGTCCAAGTGATGACCACCGAGCAGCGAAGTTTTATCGAGACCTGGGAGGCCGAGAGCTACCGCAAGGGTGTCGCTGCCAGTGGCTCAGCGGGGCGGCTGGCCGGCAAGGTAGCCGTGGTCACCGGCGCCGCCCAGGGTTTCGGGCTCGGGATCGCGCAGGAGCTGCTGGCTGAGGGCGCCCACGTGGTGCTGGCTGACCTCAACCTCGACGGCGCCCGGCGGGAAGCGCAACGGCTGGCTGCTGAGCACGGTGGCCGGGCGATCGCGGTCGGGGTGAATGTGGCTGACGAACAGTCCCAGCTCGACGCCGCCTACCAGGTGGTACGCAGCCTGGGCGGGCTGGACCTGTTCATCTCGAATGCTGGGGTTCTGCGCGCCGATTCGGTGCTGACCCAGCCGGTGGCCGACTTCGACTTCGTCACCAGCATCAACTACAAGGGGTACTTCCTGGGAGTACGGGCGGTGGCGCCGGTGATGGCCGCCCAGCACGCAGCCCGACCGGAGGCCCTGTTCGACATCGTCGAGATCAATTCCAAATCCGGTTTGGAGGGGTCGAAGCGCAACTTCGCCTATGCCGGATCGAAGTTCGGGGGGATCGGACTCACCCAGTCGTTCGCCCTGGAGTTGATCGAGTACGGGATCAAGGTAAATGCGGTCTGCCCGGGCAATTTTCTCGACGGCCCGCTGTGGTCCGACCCGGAACGGGGACTATTCGTGCAGTACCTCAGGACCGGCAAGGTGCCGGGAGCTACTACCGTGGCCGAGGTTCGGGCCGCGTACGAGGCGAAGGTTCCCATGGGGCGCGGCTGTCTGCCGGCGGATGTCGCCAAGGCCGTGCTGTACGTCGTGGACCAGCAGTACGAAACCGGCCAGGCCGTGCCCGTGACCGGCGGCCAGAACATGCTCAATTGATCGAAGGAGACCTATGAGCCAGACCGAGATCCCAACCACCCAGCACGCGATCCAGATCGTGGGAGTAGACCAGGTGGTGGTGAACCCGGCCAAACCGATCGACCCGGTCGGCCCGTACCAGCTGCTGCTCCAGGTCGAAGCCTGCGGGATCTGCTTCTCCGACACCAAGCTGCTGCATGCCTTCGACAGGCATCCGCGTAAGGGCGAGCTTACTGGCGGCCTGAGCCCCGAACAGCTCGCCGAGATCCCCTCATACCGGCCGGGATCGGATCCGACCGTCCCGGGCCACGAGCCGGTCGGCCGGGTGGTCGCGGTCGGGGACCGGGTGAGTCATGTCGCGGTCGGGGACCGGGTGCTGGTGCAGGCTGACTGGAAGCATCTGCCCACAGCCCGCTCTAATGGGGCTTTCGGCTATAACTTCGAAGGTGCTCTGCAGGAGTACGTGGTCATCGACGAGCGTTGCGTGGTCTCCCCGACCGGGGAGCGGATGCTGCTGTCGGTGGCCGAGGAACCGTCGGCCGCCGCGGTCGGTCTCATCGAGCCCTGGGCCACGGTGGAGGCCGCATACGCGTCCCGGGAGCGGCAGGGGCTGATGCCGCGGGGCCGGGTACTGGTGGTCGCCGACGAGGCTGCCGAGATCTCCGGGCTGGATCCGCTGCTCACAGCCGCCGAGCCGGCCGAAGTGGTCCGGGCCAGCCCGCAGGCGCTGCCGGGCGAGGGTGGTTTCAGTGACATCGTCTACTTCGGTGCCGACGCGCCAGTCCTAGGGCGACTGGGTGACTTGCTCGGGGCACATGGCCTGCTGAATGTGGTGCTGGGCGGGCGGCAGATCGACGCTCTGGTCCGGGTCGATATCGGCCGGGTGCACTACGACGACATCCGCTACTGCGGTACCACCGGCTTGGACCCGGCCGACGGTTACCGCTGGATCCCTGAGACCGGGAACCTGCGCCCGGGCGACCGGATGGCGATTATCGGGGCCGCCGGGCCGATGGGGATGATGCATGTGATGCGGGCGGTCACCCTGGGCAGCGAGGGAATCCGCGTAGCTTCGGTCGATGCCACCGATCTCAGTGACCAGCGGCTGGCGCACCTAGCCCGCGAGGTGGACCCGGTCGCCGCCCGGCATGGGGTGCCGGTGTCGTACCTGAACACCAGCACTACTCAGCTCGGCGGGGACTATTCCTACCTGGCCTGCATGGTGCCGGTTCCGGCGCTGGTAGCCCAGTCCCTCCAGTGGGCCGCGCCGGGGGCGATCGTGAATGCCTTCGCCGGCATCCCGGCCGGAACCTACGCCGAACTGGACCTGCAGCGCCTGATTACCGACCGGGTCTATCTGCTGGGGACCTCGGGGTCCGACATCGCCGACATGGCGACGGTGCTGCGCAAGATCGAGTCGGGGGTGATCGATACCACGATCTCGTTGGACGCGGTCTGCGGCATGGCTGGTTTCTTGGACGCGATCGGTTCGGTAATGAACCGGACCTCCGGCGGCAAGATCATGGTCTTCCCATCCCTGCCTGACCTGGGCCTGGTCCGGCTGGCCGACCTTCCCGAACGATTGCCGCAGGTGGCGCGGCAGCTGCGCGATGGCCGCTGGACCCGAGCCGCCGAACAGGTTTTGCTGGGTTATTCAGCGTAACCGGGTGAAATCCAGACGCGGTCCACACTGGAGGCTGACAGGACTGAGCCAGACGATCTCAGACACCACGTGAGCGGGACTCGGCCGGACTAGGCTGCCAGGGTGAATGCGTCTTTCTGCTCGACGTGTGGACAGGGACTGGCCACGGGGGCCACCTCATGCGCGCTGTGCGGTCAGAATGTCGAGCAGGCCGAGGTCGTGGCAGCCGCAGGATCTCGTGGTGGCAGGGGAACGGTCTGGCTGGTCGTGGCCTCGGTGGGCGTCTTGGCTGCGGCCTTGACCGCGATGTACGTTATGCGGCCCTCCCATCACGACTCGACCATCATCACTACGCCCGCTGCGACGGTCACCAGCGCTGAACCGGAGGTTCGGCTTACCGATGCCACACGTCAGCCTCGAACCAATCCTGCCCGGGTGAGCATTGCCGCCGGTAGCGGCGGTAAAGCCTGCACCGCGGGAGAAGACTCGGGCTGGGCGGGTTACCCGGGCGCCAGCTGCACCTTCTGGCAGGAGCCGGCGGGGTTGGGCTCGGGCAAGGCCGTAACGAAAGGGCAGTGGACGGTTGCCTGCCAGGCCGATCTAGGCCGGGCCAACCCGGTGTACCGGGCGGGTCAGGAAAACACCTGGTGGTTGTGGGTCCAGGACCAGGAAGGCTCCTGGGACTGGTATCCGCAGACTGCGATCAAGGAGGGCGCGTCGGGCCGTCCGGTTGATGGGGTGGCGTTCTGCGTGGCCTGATCGTTGCGCCACGGAGCTTTCGGGTCTAGGCTAGAACGCAAGTGATCCGAAACTGATCCGAAAGCATTCCGAAGGAGTTGGTCACCAGTGCCGGTGGACCGGTCGGAGCGTGAGGCGTACATCCTCGACCTCCTGGCGAAGGATGGCTCATTGTCGGTGTCGGCGCTCTCACGTGACCTGGGGGTCTCCGAGGTCACCGTACGAAGCAACCTGCGTGATCTTGAGCAGCGAGGGCTGCTGACCCGTACTCATGGTGGGGCCGAACCGGTCGCCCTGCTCGACGTCCTGGAGCGGGGCCGGCACCAGGCCTCGGAAAAAGAGCAGATCGCCGCCGAGGCTGCCTCCATGGTGGTCGACGGCGACCGGATCATGATCGAGGCCGGCACCACCACCGCCCAGGTGGTGCGGCACCTGGCCAACCGGCGCGGGGTCCAGATCGTCACCAACTCCACCCTGGTGCTCCAATATGCCCGTACTCAGCCGGACCTGACGGTGCTGCTCACCGGCGGGGACTTCCACGCCCGCAGCGAATCACTGGTCGGATTGGTGGCGTTGAAGACGATCCGCGACTTCAACGTCCGGTTGGCCTTCGTCGGGACTGACGGATTCACCTCCGACCGCGGGATCACCACGCAATTCGCCGCCGGAGCCGAGGTCATCACGGCGATGGCTGCCCGAGCCGAGGAGACCTGGCTGCTAGCTGACTCCTCCAAGTACGGCCGGGCCGGGTTCGTCTCGGCGCTCGAGCTGACGGCCCTCACCGGCATCATCACCGACTCTGGCATCGGCCCAGAGGCGGCACACGCACTCCGCACCAGCGCGCCTCAGGTGCGCCTCGTCTAAGGAAGGACCGCCACATGGCTCAGGTCGTCGTGATGCCTCAATTGGGCAACAGCGTCGAGTCCTGTCTGCTTACTGCCTGGCACGTCAGGCTCGGTGACACCGTGGAGACCACCACCGTGCTCTGCGACATCGAGACCGACAAGTCAGCGATGGACGTCCCGGCCGGGGTGGCCGGCACCGTACTCGCCCTGCTCGCTGAAGAAGGCGACGACGTCCCGGTGAAGACCCCGATTATCGTCATCGGCGAACCAGGCGAACCAGTCCCTGACCTCGGCGGCGGGTCCACCGAAACGACGCAGGCCTCGACTCCGGCCGAAAACCCCGCTCCGCAGCCAGCGCCCGCCCCCGAATCAGTACCGGATCCGGTGCCGGGCCGCGGTACGGTCGTGGCCTCGCCGCGGGCCCGGCGGCTGGCGGCCCGGGAGGGAATCTTGATCGAGGACCTTGGCCCAGGCAGCGGACCGCATGCCCGGGTCATCGCCCCCGACGTGGAGCGGGCTATCGCCGCCGGACCCGGGCTCACCTCAGCCGCCAAGGGTGACCCCAGCTACCAGCCCGGCGTCAGCACCGGCACCGGGATCGGCGGCCGGGTGACCAGGGCCGACCTGGCCGACGCTACTTCCGAACGGGTCACCGAACCGAGCCCGGCCCCGCAACCGGCCGGTGGGGTGACCGAGACCGAACTGAAAGGGATCCGCAGACTGATCGCTGACCGGATGCGCGACTCGCTCGCGGTTAGCGCCCAACTCTCGTACGACGCTTCCGCCCCGGCAGCCGGGCTGCTGGCGCTGCGCCAGCGTCTCAAGGCCACCGATGCGGCGCTCGGGTTGAACCTGGTCACCATCGGCGACCTGGTCGGCTTGGTCACCGCCAAAGTGGTTCGCCGCCACCCGGCCCTGAACGCCCATCTCAGCGACGGGGTGCTGCGCAGCTTCGACCAGGTCCACCTGGGCATGGCCGTCGACACCCCCCGCGGACTGATGGTGCCGACGATCCGCGACGCCGCCGCGATGGGCCTGCGTGACTTCGCCGCCGCTACCAAGGACCTGGCGGCCCAGTGCCAGTCCGGGCGGATCTCGCCCGACCTGCTGGCCGGGGCCACCTTCACGGTGTCAAACCTGGGCTCGTTCGGGATCGAGAGCTTTACCCCGATCGTGAACCAGCCCCAGACCGGGATCCTGGGGATCAACGCGATCGTGCCCCGGGCCGTGGCCAAACCCGACGGCACGGTCGGGGTCGAGCAACGGATCAGCTTCTCGCTGACCGCTGACCACCAGGTCGTCGACGGGGCCGATGCGGCCCGCTTCCTGCGTGACCTGACCACTGCCATCGCCAGCGTCGACCTCTTCCTGATGTCATGAGCAGCGCACCGGACTACGACGTCATCGTCCTCGGCGGCGGCCCCGGCGGTTACCTGGCCGCGGAACGGCTCGGGCAGGCCGGCCGGAAAGTGCTGCTGGTCGAGAAGGAGTTCCTCGGCGGGACCTGCCTCAACGTCGGCTGTATCCCCACCAAGTCACTGCTGCATTCGGCCAAGCTGTACCAGCACGCCCGCCATGGTGAGCGGTACGGGGTAAGCCTCGGCGAGGTCTCGTACGACTGGGCCAAGGTCCAGGCCTGGAAGGCCGAGGTGGTCCAGACCTTGGTCGGCGGGGTCACCACGATGCTGCGTCGACTCACGGTTGAGGTCCGCGCCGCTACCGGCCGCCTGATCGGGCCGGGGGTGGTGGAAGTTGAGGGCCAGCGCTGCACCGCAGAGCATGTGATCGTGGCCACCGGCTCAACGCCGGTGTTGCCGCCGATCCCGGGCGCCCAAGGAAATGCCCGGGTGGTCGATTCTACTGGCATGCTCGCAGTCAGCGAGGTTCCCCAGCGGCTCGCGGTGATCGGCGGCGGGGTTATTGGGATCGAATTCGCCAGCCTCTTCGCCGCGCTCGGCAGCCAGGTCACGGTGATCGAGATGATGCCCCAGATCGTGCCCTTCCTGGATGCCGACCTGGCGGGCATGATGCAAGCATCGATGTGCGACATCACGTTCCGGTTGTCGAGCCGGGTGGAGGCGGTCGAATCCAGTACGGTCGTCTTCACTGCCGAGGGCGGCCGGCAGGAGCGGGCCGAGGCTGACCTGGTGTTGATGGCGGTCGGACGCCGGGCCCTGATCGACGGTTGGGGCGCCCGGGAAGCCGGGCTGGACATCGACCGGCGCGGGATCGTCGTCGATCATCGGATGCGAACTAACCTGCCCAACGTTTGGGCGGTAGGTGACGTGACCGGGCGCAGCCTGCTGGCGCACGCCGCGTACCGGATGGCGGAGATCGCCGTCGCTAACATCCTCGACCCCAGCGCTCACACCCGCGGTGAGACGATGCGCTGGGACACCATCCCCTGGGCGGTCTACTCGACACCAGAGGCAGCCGGAGCGGGGCTTACCGAGGCCGAGGCTCGCCGCCGAGGCCGAGACGTCGTCACCGCCACCGCGCCGCTGGTGCTGTCGGGCCGCTTCGTCGCCGAGAACGGGCTGTCCAAGGCAGGCGCAGTCAAGGTGGTTGCCGAACGCGGCACCGGGGTCGTGCTCGGCATCCACATGCTCGGCCCGTACGCGCCGGAGACTATCTGGGGCGCTGCGGCCGCTCTGGAGACTGAACTCACCGTGACCGATCTGCGCCAGGTCGTGTTCCCCCATCCCACCGTTTCCGAAGGGATCCGTGAGGCCCTCTGGGCCATCCGGGTCTGATCACCTACGAAGGACAACCATGCCGAAGACACTGACGGTTAGCCCCGACCAGGTCCGCGCCCCCGAGACGCTGACTACTGCCGAGATCCCGCTCAACGCATACCGGCTCGACTTCGCTGCCGAGAAGAAGCGGTACGGGGCAGACAGGCTGATCGCGATCCTGCACGACATGATCTCGATCCGAGAATTCGAGACCATGCTGAACTCGATCAAGACCACCGGCGGCTGGCGGGGCATCGAGTACAACCATCTCGGCCCGGCACACCTGTCGATGGGGCAGGAAGCCGCCGCGGTCGGGCAGGCCGTGGAACTGGAGGTCGACGATATGGTCTTCGGCTCCCATCGAAGCCATGGCGAGATCCTCGCCAAATGTTTCTCCGCGGCCCGCAAGATCGACCCGCAGCAGCTGGACACGACGATGGCGCAGTTCCTCGATGGGGAGACCCTGCGCTATGCGGAACGGATGCCGTACGACTCCCAGGCCGAGCTCGCCGAGAACTTCATCGTCTTCGGCACCCTCGCCGAGATCTTTGCCCGCAAGGCCGGCTTCAACCGGGGCATGGGCGGCTCGATGCACGCCTTCTTCACCCCCTTCGGGGCGATGCCGAACAACGCAATCGTCGGCGGCTCGGCCCCGATCGCGCAGGGAGCCGCCCTGTACAAGCGGATCACCCGGCAGCCCGGAATCGTGGTCGCCAACATCGGCGACGCCTCGCTGGGCTGCGGGCCGGTCTGGGAGGCGATGACCTTCGCCGCCATGGACCAGTTCCGCGGGCTGTGGCCGGAGGCGGACGGCGGCAACCCGCCGATCCTGTTCAATTTCTTCAACAATTTCTACGGTATGGGCGGGCAGACCGCTGGCGAGACCATGGGTTTCGATGTCCTGGCCCGGGTCGGCGCCGGGGTCAACCCGGAGGCGATGCACGCCGAGCGGGTCGATGGGTACAACCCGCTCGCGGTCGCGGACGCGATCCGACGCAAGAAAGAAGTGTTGCTGGCTGGCAGGGGGCCGGTACTGCTGGACACTGTCACCTACCGGATCTGCGGCCACTCCCCATCGGACGCCTCCTCGTACCGCACCAAGGAGGAGATGCAGCTGTGGGAGCAGGCCGACTCGATCACGGCTTTCGCTGACCTGCTGGTCAGCAAGAAGCTGATCACCACCGGCCAGGTGGATCAGATCCGAGCCCGGGTCGTCGAACGACTGGAACAGGCATTGCGGCTGGCGAGCAACGATGACGACTGTCCGCGGGTTGATGCCCAGTTCATCGAGTCGGTAATGCTGTCCAATACCCATGCCGAGGCGATGGCCGAGGGGACGGCTGAGCTGGCGCAGCCGTTGACGCAGAACCCGCGGGTCCAGGCGATCGCCAAGAAGGTGCGCACCGCGTTCGACGCTGACGGCAAGCCGGTGCCGAAGGCTCGGATGTATCAATTCCGCGACGGGCTCTTCGAGGCGCTGGCGCATCGCTTCGCCACCGACCCGACGATGGCGGCCTGGGGCGAGGAGAACCGGGACTGGGGCGGCGCCTTCGCTGTCTACCGGGGCCTGACCGAGCTGCTGCCCTACCGCAGACTGTTCAACTCTCCGATCTCGGAGGCGGCGATCGTCGGCGCCGGGGTCGGGTACGCGATCTGCGGAGGACGGGCCGTGGTCGAGCTGATGTACTGCGATTTCCTGGGCCGCGCCGGCGACGAGATCTTCAACCAGGCGTCGAAGTGGCAGGCGATGTCGGCTGGCCTGATTTCGATGCCGCTGGTGATCCGAGTCTCGGTGGGCAACAAGTACGGCGCCCAGCATTCCCAGGACTGGTCGGCGCTGGTCAACCACATCCCGGGGCTGAAGGTGTATTACCCGGCAACGCCGACCGACGCCAAGGGGATGCTGAACCTGGCGCTGCGGGGAACCGACCCGGTGGTCTTCCTGGAATCACAGCTGCTGTACGACATGGGGGAGCGGTTCGAGCCGGGCGGGGTTCCGGAGGGCTACTACGAGACCCCAGAGGGGACCTCGGTGGTCCGCCGGGAGGGCCGCGATGTCACCATCGCCAGCTACGGGGCGACCCTGTACCGGGCGCTCCAGGCGGCCGATCTGCTGGCTGAGCATGGGGTCTCGGCCGAGGTAGTGGATTTGCGGTTCGTGTGCCCGCTGGACTACACGGTGCTGCTGGAATCGGTCCGCAAGACTGGTCGGCTGGTGCTCGCCTCGGATGCCGTGGAACGGGGCTCGGTGATGCAGACCGTCGCCACCACGGTGCAGCAGGCGGCCTTCGATGACCTGGACGGCCCGGTGGTGGTGGTCGGCTCACGCAACCACGTCACCCCAGCGCCGGAGCTGGAATCGCTGTACTTCCCGCAGCCGGAGTCGATTGTGGATGTGATCCACGAACGGATCTGGCCCCTTCCCGGCTACACCCCTCGGACCAACCAGACCGAAGGGGAGCTGCTGCGCCGGGCCCGGCTTGGGGTTTGAGTCTTCCGGAGAGTCCCAAAAGAAGCACGAAGCCGATATCAGGGGCCGGGGCTGCCAGGGTGTGGCCCCGGCCCCGTGCTGTCGGGGTTCCGACCCAGGCGGTCATCGCAGCTGCCCTGGTGATCGGCCCGGCCCCGTGCTGTCGGGGTTCCGACGAGTCTGCCTCAGCAAGCATGCTTGCAATACAAGCATGCTTGCTTTAGCATGTCTTGTATGGATGATCTCAGCCAGCTACGGCGAGGCGCTGTCGAATTGGCGGTGCTCCTGCTCCTCGCCGACGGTGAGCTGTACGGCGGGGCCCTGGTAGACGCGCTGGCCCAGTACCGCTTCCTGGTCACCGGACGCGGCACCGTCTACCCGATGCTGAGCCGGCTGCGCAGCGCCGGCCTGGTCGAAACCACTTGGCACGAATCACCAGTGGGTCCGCCGCGTCGCTATTACCGACTCACCGCGCAAGGACGGGCGGCCTGCCAGCGGCGCAGCGATGCCTGGCGCGGGCTGGTCGCCGACCTCGGCCAGATCATGAAGAACCCCGGAAAGGAAGGGACCACATGACCATCGACGACTACCTCAGCCAGGTCACCGCTGCCCTACGGGTCCCGGCCGCCCAGGCGGGGATCGAGGATCTGCGCGAGGCGCTGCGGGAACGTGCCGCCGTGGTCGGAGAAGCCGCCGCCTGCGACGACTTCGGCACCCCACAGGCGTACGCGGCCGACCTTGATGCCGCCTTTGCTTCCGAAGAACCCGACGACTTCGACCCACCGCCGGCGCAGGTGTTCCTGGGCGTGCCCGGCAACTGGTCGCTGGATGGATCCTGGTGGCGGCGGCTGTTCAACCCGGCGGACCCCCGGATCGTGGTGCCGCACGTCTTCGGCTGGGGATACGCGGTCAACCTCGGCGCGGTCGCCGTCCGGCTGCGGCTGCTGCGCCCCGACGACGTGGACACCGACACCCTGGCCGAGCTTCGTCCGTACGACGCAGCGGTGCCGCTGGTGGTGATCGTAGGACTGGCCGCTGCGAACCTTGCTCGGGCCTCGTGGCCGCCTCGTGATCCGCGTGATGTCCGTGATGCGGTGGCGGCTGCTCTGACGACGGGCGCCGTAGCGCTGCCCACGGTGACGAGGCGGCCCGTGATCCAGCGGCTCGCGGCCCAATCGTTCGGCAGCCTGATCCTCAGTGCTGTTCTGGCCAAGACCATCGACCGCACACGACCCGGATGGGGCGCGGCAATCATCGCCGGTGGACTGATGGGTGCTGTTGCTAGCTTGGTCATTCCGGTGCGAGCCGCGGTGCAACGGTCAGTTCGTCGAGAAGGCCAGCGATGATGCCTGTCGACCTGAGCCAGCTCCCCCTCGCCGTCCAGATCGGATTCGCTCTCGCGGCCCTGGTCCAGGTTGGTCTGCTACTCGCAGCCGGCTGGGTCCTGCTGCGGACCGATCCAGATCGACTCGTCCTGTTGCCCCGAGCGGCCTGGGTAGCGATCATCGTCCTGGTCGGAACCGTCGGTCCGCTGGCTTTCCTGATAGCAGGGCGCCAATGCGATACCCCGGTCCTCGTGGCTCCGGCCGCTGATGCGGGCGGCGTCACCTCCGCCATCGGACGCCTCTACGGGGAGGACCGATGAACGCCATCGAGGCCCAGCACCTGAGCAAGGTGTACGGCCCCAAACGGGCCCTCGATGATGTCAGCTTCACCGTCGCAGAGGGCGATGTGGTCGGTTTCCTCGGCCCCAATGGCGCCGGCAAGACCACCACGGTACGGATCCTGCTAGGCCTGGCCCGCGCCACTTCGGGATCGATCGTGGTTCTCGGCGAGGATGCGAGAAAGGCCGCAAACGCGATCCGCTCCCGGATCGGCTATCTACCCGACGTACCCGGCTTCCCGACCTGGATGACTGCCCCCGACTTCCTCCGGTTCACTGGCCGGCTTTTCGGTCTGTCAGGTTCACGCCTCAACGCCCGAGTGGACACTCTTCTTGAGATCGCCGGGCTGAGTGACGTTCAGCACTGGATTGGAGGCTTCTCCCGGGGTATGAAGCAGCGTCTTGGCGTCGCCCAGGCCCTGATCAACGCACCGGCACTGCTGATCCTCGACGAGCCGACCTCAGCCCTGGACCCGCTCGGCCGCAAAGAGGTCCTCGCTATGATTGAGGCCCTGCGTGGCAAGGCCACAGTCTTGTTCTCCACACACCTGCTCGATGATGTGGAACGAGTCTGCGACCGCGTCATCGTGCTCGACCATGGCCGAGTCCTGGCCGCCGACACCGTGGCCGGGCTGCGGTCACGCTACGGCGGTTCACAGCGGGTCCGGATCGTCATCGACGGTGATCAGGCAGCGCTGGCGGTACTGCTTGACCGAGAACCGTGGTGGGTGGCCAGCGAAGCCGCTGATCCGGGCCTGATTCTTACCGTCACCGACGTCGCAGAGGCCAATCATGCGATCCCCGAGCTGCTGCGCCGCGCAGGCTGCTCGCTGATCGCGTACGGGCCAGAACAGCTTCGACTAGAGGACGCCTTCGTCCGTCTCACCCAGGGGGCCTGATGACCGGTTATGTGGCGCTGCTGCGCAAGGAACTCATGGAGATCATCCGAACCTGGAAGATCTGGGTGCTGCCCGGGATTCTGCTGGGGTTGGCTGTGATCAGCCCCCTCACGGCCCGCTTCCAACGCGAACTGATGGGGTCGGTGCTGAACGAGAGCGGCCTGGCGGTGGCTCTGCCTGACCCGACCTGGTTAGATGCCCTGATCCAGTGGAACAAGAGTCTGTCGCAGATCGGACTAATCGTGGTGATCCTGATGAGCGGGTCCATGATCAGTTCCGAGGCCCGGCAAGGCACCCAGGTGCTGATCTTGACCAAACCAGTCTCCCGGCAGGCGTACGTGCTGGCGAAGTACACGGCCCAGATGATCTTCGTCGGCATCGTTACGATCGTTGCGGCCACCGTGGAGATCGCCCTGGCGACGGCGTTGTTCCCCGAGACCCAGGTAGGGGTGGCGCTGCAGTTGACGGGTGTCTGGCTCCTGCTGGCCTTGGTGCTGCTGGCCTTCACCTTGGTCGGTTCCGCGGGCAGCGACAATGCCCTGGTCGCGGCCGGGATCGCGCTGGCGGCGATGCTAGTCCTGTTGCTGCTCGGGCTCTGGGGGCCGGCGACCCGCTACACCCCCGCCGGCCTGTACTCGATGATGTCCCGGCTGGCTGCCGGCGCCGAGGCCGGGCCACTGGGGCCGGTCTGGGCGGCAGTGGCGGTGATCGCGGGCTGCGTGACCGGTGCTGCTGCCATCATGGTGCACCGCGAATTGTGACCCGGCGGAGCCGACCCAATGAACGGGGTCGGTCCCGGCCCCGACCAGGTCGGTGGGATCGCGTACCTGGTCAGCGCAGGCCCAGCCGGTACGCTTGATGGTTTTGGACCCGGTGACGAGAGGCACGGCATGAGCGGGGGACTGGCCGCCCTACTAGATGACATCGCGGCCCTGGCGAAGCTGGCCGCGGCGTCGATCGACGATGTGGGCGCGGCTGCGGCCCGGGCCAGCGCTAAAGCGGCAGGGGTGGTGGTGGACGACACCGCCGTCACCCCGCGATATGTCCAAGGTCTGGCGGCGAGGCGGGAGCTGCCGATCATCAAGGCGATCGCCCAGGGGTCGCTGCTCAACAAACTGATCATCATCGTGGCCGCGATGGCGCTGAGCCAGTGGGTACCGTGGCTGCTGACCCCGATCCTGATGCTCGGCGGCGGCTACCTGTGCTTCGAGGGAACCGAGAAACTCTACGAGCACATCTATCATCGCAATGCTGTCCAGCAGATGGCTCCAGCCAAGGTCGGGGCAGAGCATGAGAAGGCGATCATCTCCGGAGCGGTCCGGACCGATTTCATCCTGTCCGCCGAGATCATGGTGGTCTCGCTGAACGAGGTCGCCGCGGAGGGTTTCTGGTCGCGACTGGTGATCCTGCTGATCGTCGCGGTCGTGATCACGGTGCTGGTGTACGGGGTGGTCGGGCTGATCGTCAAGATGGACGATGTCGGCCTGTACCTGGTGGAGAACGGTTCCGCTGTGATGCAACGGTTCGGCCGGTTTCTGGTGACCGCGATGCCGAGGCTGATGAGTCTGCTGTCGGGGGTCGGTGTCGTGGCCATGCTCTGGGTCGGCGGCCACATCATCCTGGTGGGGATGGATGGGATGGGCCTGCACGCCCCGTACGGCTGGGTGCATGCCGCAGAGCACCTGGTCCACCATCTTCCCGGCGTGGGTGGGCTGCTTGCCTGGCTGATCAACACCATCGCCTCAGCGATCGTGGGCCTGCTCGTGGGTGCCCTGGTGGTGGCGGTGACGCACCTGCTGCTGCGACGCAGCCAGCGCCATGGAGTAACCGGGCCCGATCCCGATCAGACATCGAGCGACTGCAGCCCCAACGCCGATCACCCGCGAAGTAGCGACACCCCGTAGCCAACCGACTAGGTGCTATGTCCGGCAGGCCTATGCGAGGCTGCCCTGCCATGACGGCGGTGACCAGGGGCCACCACCCCTCGTCAGGGCGACTATCCTGCCCCGGTGACAACCTTGCGCGAGGCGCTCGGCACCCGGATCCTGGTGGCCGATGGCGCTATGGGCACCATGCTCCAAGCCCAGGACCCAAGCCTGGAAGACTTCGACGGCTACGAGGGCTGCAACGAGATCCTCAACGTCACCAGGCCCGAGATCGTCAAGGCCGTACATCGGGCCTACTTCGAGGCCGGTTCCGACCTGGTCGAGACCAATACCTTCGGCGCCAACCTGGCTGCGCTAAGCGAATACGAGATCCCAGAACGAATCGCCGAACTGGCCGAGGCCGGGGCCCGGGTGGCCCGGGAAGTCGCCGACGAGTTCACGACGCCACAACGCCCGCGGTGGGTGCTGGGCTCGGTCGGGCCCGGCACCAAGCTGCCGACCCTGGGGCATATCTCGTATACCGCGATCCGCGACGGGTACCAGACCCAGGTGGCGGCGATGATCGCTGGCGGGATCGACGCGGTCCAGGTCGAGACCTCACAGGACCTGCTGCAGACCAAGGCCGCGATCTTAGGCGCGAAACGGGCGATCCGGGAGTCCGGAAAAGACATCCCAGTCTTCGCTAGCGTCACCGTCGAGACCACCGGGACGATGCTGCTGGGCTCCGAGATCGGCGCCGCCCTGACCGCGCTGGAACCGCTCGGGATCGACCTGATTGGGCTGAACTGCGCCACCGGGCCGGCCGAGATGGGCGAACATCTGCGCTACTTGTCGCAGCACGCGTCCACCAACCTGTCGGTGATGCCGAACGCCGGTCTGCCTGAGCTCACCGCCGATGGTGCCCGCTACCCGTTGACCGCTGACGGGCTGGCCGAGGCCCTGAGCCGATACGCCCAGGACTACGGCCTATGCCTAGTGGGGGGCTGCTGCGGCACGACCCCGGACCATATCCGCGCGATCAGCCAGACTATCGGCGGCCGGCCGGTCACCGCCCGGACCCCGCAGCCGGAGCCGGCCGTGGCCTCCCTCTACTCGGAGGTCACCTTGAGCCAGGACACCTCATACCTGGCGATCGGGGAGCGGACCAACGCAAACGGGTCCAAGGCCTTCCGGGAGGCGATGCTGGCTGACCGGTGGGACGACTGCCTCGACATCGCCAAGGCCCAGGCCCGGGAGGGGGCCCACCTGCTGGACCTCTGCGTGGACTATGTGGGACGCGACGGGGTCCGGGACATGACCCAGATCGCGGCCCGGCTGGCCACCGCCACCACGCTGCCGATCGTGCTTGATTCCACCGAGCCGGACGTGCTGCGGGCCGGCCTGGAACACCTGCCCGGCCGGGCGGTGGTGAACTCGGTGAACTTCGAGGACGGCGACGGGCCGACCTCGCGCTACCAGCGGGTGATGGAACTGGTCTCGGAGCATGGGGCAGCCGTGGTGGCGTTGTGCATCGACGAGGAAGGCCAGGCCCGGACCGCCGACTGGAAAGTCCGCATCGCCACCCGCCTCGTCGACGACCTCACCCAGCGCTGGGGCCTGAAAACCAGCGACATCATCGTCGACTGCCTTACCTTCCCGATCGCGACCGGTCAGGAGGAGACTCGCCGGGACGCGATCGAGACCATTGAGGCGATCCGTCAGATCGTGGCCCGTTACCCAGGCATCCACACCACCCTGGGCGTGTCGAACGTCTCGTTCGGGCTCAACCCGGCCGCCCGGCAGGTCCTCAATTCGGTCTTCCTGCACGAGGCGGTCGCGGCCGGGCTGGACTCGGCCATCGTGAACCAGTCGAAGATCATCCCGCTCGCCAAGATCCCCGACGAGCAGCGCGAGGTGGCTCTCGACCTGGTTCACGACCGGCGTCGCGAAGGCTACGACCCGCTGGCGCGGTTCCTGGAACTGTTCGCTGGGGTAACCATGCGCAGCGCCTCCTCCACCCGAGCGGCTGAGCTGGCCGCGCTCCCAATCGACCAGCGCCTGGCGCGACGGGTCGTCGACGGTGACGCCAAGGGCCTCACTGACGACCTGGACGAGGCGCTGGGCAGCAAGAAGGCCCTTGAGATCATCAACGACGACCTGCTGTCGGGAATGAAGACGGTCGGGGACCTGTTCGGCTCAGGGCAGATGCAGTTGCCTTTCGTCCTGCAGTCCGCCGAAGTGATGAAGCAGGCGGTCGCCTACCTGGAGCCGTATCTGGAGAAGACCGACAGCGCCGGCAAAGGCACCCTGGTCCTGGCCACGGTCAAGGGTGATGTGCACGACATCGGCAAGAATCTGGTCGACATCATCGTCAGCAACAACGGCTATACGGTGGTCAACCTGGGCATCAAGCAGCCGGTGCAGGCGATCATCGACGCGGCCGAGGAACACCAGGCTGATGCGATCGGGATGTCCGGGCTGCTGGTGAAGTCGACCGTGATCATGCGCGACAACCTGGTCGAGTTGAACGAGCGGGGACTGGCCGAGAAGTACCCGGTGCTGCTGGGCGGGGCGGCGCTGACCCGCGCGTACGTCGAGCATGACCTGAACGAACTCTTCCACGGGGAGGTCCGCTACGCCCGAGACGCCTTCGACGGGTTGCGGCTGATGGACGCGGTGATGGCGGTGAAACGGGGCGAGCCGGGCGCGGCGCTGCCCGCAGTCCGGCCGCGGCGGGTGGCGAAACTACCTGGGCAGGGTGAGCCGGGCGAGCCGAAACCGGTCGACACCGCCCGTTCGGATGTGGCCCACAACATCCCAGGCCAGGTTGATGTCCCGAACCCTCCGTTCTGGGGTTCCCGGGTGGTGAGGGGCATTCCGGTGGTCGATATCGCCGCCTGGCTGGACGAGCGGGCCACCTTCCTGGGGCAGTGGGGGTTGAAGTCCGGGGCCAACGCTAGCTACGAGGAACTGGTCGAGACCGAGGGCCGGCCTCGGCTGCGGATGTGGCTGGACCGGATCCGGACCGAGGCGATCGGCGAATTCGCCGTCGTGTACGGGTACTGGCCCTGCCATAGCGAGGGCAATACCGTGGTGGTTCTCGACCTGCAGACCCGCAGCCAGGAGGTCGCCCGGATTGATTTCCCCCGCCAGTCACGCGACCGCCGGTTGTGCGTGGCCGACTTCTTCCGAGACCGGGCCGAGGCCGCTGAGTACGGGCCAGACGTGATCGCCTTCCAGCTGGTCACGATGGGCGCGGCCGTGTCTCAGGCCACCGCCCGGTTGTTCGCGGCCAATGCTTATCGGGAATACCTCGAATTGCACGGCTTGTCGGTCCAGCTCACTGAGGCCCTGGCCGAAATGTGGCATGACCGGATCCGCCACGAGCTCGGGCTGGTCCCGGTCACCGACGACGTCGACACGATGCTGCGAGATCAGGCCTACCGCGGCTCTCGTTACTCCTTCGGCTACGCCGCCTGCCCGAATCTGGCGGACCGGGCCACGCTGGCGCGGTTGCTGGATCCGTCCCGGATCGGGGTGGAACTGTCGGCCGAGTTGCAATTACACCCGGAGCAGTCCACCGACGCCTTTGTGGTCCATCATCCCGAGGCGAAGTACTTCCGCGCCTGAGGCTACCGACACAACGATCCCGTCACGATCGGCGATCGTGGCGCGGGATTCGTACCCGGATGACAGAATCGTGCCCGTCATGAGGAAGCCCTGGAAGTGTCGACATGCCCTGCTCTGGGCGCTAATGGGGGTGATGGGGCTGGTGGTGGCAGCCGCGTGCACCCCCGCTGCCGCCCCGCCGCCGCTACGCCCCAGCGGTGGCAGCCCGACGCCGCGGGAGTTCACCGTGGCGATGACCGAGCGGCCGGTCACCTTCGACCCGGTCGCGGTTACCGACACCATCGGTACGGTCTTGACCCAGGCCTTGTTCCAGCGGCTGCTGTCGGTGGAGCCCGGCCGGACCGCACTGAAACCGGATGCGGCGCAAGAATGCCGGTTCACCTCCGAGCTGGTGTACGAGTGCATCCTGCGGGAGGGACTGCGATTCAGCAACGCTAACAGCCTCACCAGCAGCGACGTCCAGTTCAGCATCACCCGGGCGCTGCGGCTGCGGACGGCCGGTTCGTCCGCCCAGCAGCTGCAGGCCTTGGAACGGATCGAGACGCCGGACCCGTTGACCATCAGATTCCACCTGGCCTGGGCCGATTCCCAGTTTGGGTATGCCCTGGCCAGCCCGGCGGCCAGCATCGTCGACGAGAGCGTGTACGACCCAGACGCGGTCCGCCCCCCAGGCCAGGTCACGGTCGGCTCAGGCCCGATGTGGTTAGGCTCGTCAACTGCCGAGCGGCTGGTGCTACGCAAGCACAGCGCGTACCAGGGCTTCACTCCGGCCGTCCAAGATGTGCTGGTGGTCAAATATTTCCCGGACTCAACCTCGATCGAGGAGGCGATGCGGACCGCCAGCGTGGACGTGGTCTGGCGGGGCCTGAACGCGGCCGCGCTGCGGCGTTTTGACGATCAGATCCGGGCCTCTGGCTCACGTACCACCGAGGCCGGGTACCGCCGCGAGACCCTCCCCGGTAGCCGGGTGCACCGGCTGGCCTGGTCGACCTCGTCGTCGTACCGGCTCGACGCCGCCCTGCGGAACGCGGTCAGCGCGGCGCTACAGGAGGATCGGACCCTGGACTCGATCATTCCGCACGGCGTCGACGGGACTGTCGCTACGTACCACCTGGGCGGGATCCCGACCATCCCGCCTCGAACCGGGGACCGGCCCCGGTTGACTCTGAGCTACCAGTCGACGGTGGTGGGGGAACGTGAGATCGCCCGTGATAGCCGGGACCGAATCGAACAGGTCGCGGGGATCAGTGTGCAGCTCACCCCCGACAACCCGACCGCCGACCTGATCCTGCGCAACGACAAGGCCTGGACCGCAACCCCGTTCGCCTGGCTGCAGCTGTACCGCGATAACCCGCTGCCCGGCAGCCAGGACAAGGTCAGCAATCTGGAGAAACAGGCCCGGACCACGACCCGGACCACAGAACGTGAGGTCGCCCTGACCGAACTGCAGAAGCAGGCCGCCGTCGATGCCGTGGTGCTGCCGATCCAGCAGGCCGACGATGATCTCTTCCTGCTCGGGAATACCCAGCTGCGGGAGCCGCGGTACGGACCGGGCTGGCAGCTGGGCCTGTGGGCGGTGGGCAGATGAACGAGGCGAACGAACAGCCACAGTGGTCGGGGATCCGCAGCGGCCCCCTCGTAGCCGGGGAACGGGTCTCGTTGTTCGACCCTAAGGGGCGACGGCATTCGATCCGGCTCACCGTGGGGGCTGTCTTCCACACCACCCGCGGCGGAATCCAGCACGATGACCTGATTGGGGGCCCAGATGGGGTGGTGGTGCAGTCGGCGTCCGGGGTTGCGTACCTGGCGCTGCGGCCGCTGCTGGAGGAGTTCACGGTCTCGATGCCGCGTGGGGCGGCGGTCGTGTACCCGAAGGACGCCGCCCAGATCCTGATGTACACCGACATCTTCCCGGGCGCCCGGGTGCTGGAGGCCGGGGTCGGCTCGGGGGCGTTGTCGTTGTCGCTGCTACGGGCGATCGGACCGGCCGGGAGGCTCTACTCGTACGAGCGACGCGAAGACTTCGCCCAGATCGCCCGCGCCAATGTCGACGCCTTCTTCGGCGCCTCGCACCCGGCCTGGCAGGTCCGGGTCGGTGATCTGGTCACCCGGATCGGCCCGGAACGGGTGGACCGGGCCGTGCTCGACATGCTGGCGCCATGGGAATGCATCGACGCGGTCGCCGAGGTAGTGGAACCCGGCGGGGTGCTGTGCTGCTATGTCGCCACCACCACCCAGCTCGGTCGGACCGCTGACACGATACGCGCCCACCGAGGCTGGTTGGAGCCACGTACGATCGAGGTGACGGTACGGGACTGGCACGCCGAGGGGCTGGCGATCCGGCCCGGCCACGGCAGCTCCGGCCACACCGGCTTCCTGATCTTCACCCGCCGCCTGGCACCTGGGGTGGAGGCCCCGCCGCGGCGCCGTCGCCCCGCACCCGGCGCGTACGGCCCGGACTATCACGGCCCGCGCCCGCCGGGAGTGGACGGCTCGGCGGCGCAGTGAACCGGGCCGGCCGGCGGCCTCAGCGTGGCAGCAGCTGTTTGCTGAGCGCCTCGACCTCGGCGACGCTGAGTTCCAGGCCCATCGCCTGGGCGCAGTCGCGTACAGACTCCGGCCGGGATGCCCCCGGGATCGGCAGCACGTGCTCTCCCAGGGCCAATTCCCAGGCCAGGGTGACTTGCTGCGGGCTGACCTGGTGGGCCGCGGCCACCTCCGCGATCAGCGGGAACCGCTGACCGACCGCGGCGGCACCGCCGCCGGTACCGCCGAGCGGGGACCACGGCACGAAGGTGATCTGGTGGTCGGCGCAGAACCGGAGCTCATCGCACGAGGTGTGGTTGAACCTCGGGGAGAATTCGTTCTGCACCGCGGCCAGTTGTCCTTCGCCGAGGACCTCGATCGCGACCTGAAGTTCTTCGACATTGGCATTCGAGATCCCGATCTGCCTCACCAGCCCATCGGCTTTGAGCTGGCCCAGGGTCTCAATGCAGTCGGCGTAGCGCAGGGACCGGTCCGGCCGATGCCAGTAGTAGAGATCGATCTGGTCCACGCCTAACCGGTCCCGGGAGGCCTCGCAGGCGGCCCGCAGATACCCAGCGGAGCCGTTACGGGCCCAGACCTCACCGGGTTCGCGGGTGATCCCGCCCTTGGTGGCGACCACGATCGAGGAACGGTCCCCAGACCAGCTGGCCAGGGCCTCGGCCACGATCGACTCGTTGTGGCCCATCGTGTCCCAGCTCGGCGCGTACACGTCGGCGGTGTCGATCAGGGTGATCCCGGCGTCCAGGGCCGCGTGGATGGTGGCCAGGGCCCGGTCGTGGGGGATGTCGCCGCGGCCCATCGAGACCGGCATCGCGCCAAGCCCGATCGCCGAGACAGTGAATTGTCCTAGCGTGCGCTGTTTCGTCATGGCTTCACATTAACCGCGCCGGCGCAGGGTCAATCGGTGCATCCGTCCGGGTCGTGGATCTGGACGGCCGGAACCTACCAGTGCCTCACCAGTACGCTGTCGCGGGCGACGAGAGGCTGAGATGGACGCATGCGTGGTGGGTACCGGTCTGGTGGGTGCCTCGATCGCGATCGCGCTGACCACGGCCGGGCATCAGGTGTACCTGCGCGACCAGGTCCCGGCCCACGCCCAGGTGGCGGCCAGCCTGGGCGGCGGCAGTACGGCGCAGCCAGACCCAGACCGGGTCCAGCTGTGCGTGGTGGCGGTGCCCCCGGCGGCGATCGCGGCGGTGGTCGCCGAGGCCCTGAGCCGCTACCCCCAGGCCGTGGTCACCGATGTCGGCTCGGTTAAGGGGTCGGTGCTGCGTCAGTTGCAGCAGTCCGGGACCGACCTTCACCGCTACCTGGGATCACATCCGATGGCCGGCTCCCAACATGCCGGCCCGCTGACCGCCCGCGGTGACCTTTTCCAGGACCGGACCTGGGTGCTGTGCCCGCACCCACAGACCAGCCCGGACGCCGTGGCGCAGGTGGAGCGGCTGGCGCTGACCTGCGGGGCCCGTTGCGTCACCTTGGACCCGGATGCCCATGATGTGGCCGTGGCCCAGGTCTCGCACCTGCCGCAGCTGATGTCGACCCTGACCGCGGCCCGGCTGCTGCACGTGCCCGCGCAGCATCTGCGTCTGGCCGGGCAGGGAATCCGGGACGTGACCCGGATCGCCGGTTCAGACCCGGACCTGTGGCGGCAGATCGTGACCGCCAACGCCGCGGCGTTGCGGCCTGAACTGGCCGCGGTGCACCAGCAGCTGGGGGAACTGCTGCGGGTACTGGACGATCCTGACCAGGTCCGGCGGGTGCTGGCTCAGGGTCGGGAAGGGACCCGGGCACTGCCCGGCAAGCATGGTCAAGCGCCAGCCGCGTACGCCCAGGTGGTGGTCGAAATTCCCGACACCCCTGGGGCCCTGGCCCGGCTGTTCAGCCAGATCGGCGCAGCGGGGGTAAACGTCGAAGACCTCACGATCGAGCACGACGAGGCCCGCGAGGTGGGTTTCCTGGCGGTCTCGGTGGCCCCACACCAGGCGGCGCAGCTGGAGCAGGCGATGCGTGAGGCTGGTTGGGTGCTGCGGCCCTGAGTAGCGCTGGTTGGATGGGCCCATGAACAGCATCGTCGCGATGGATGGGCCGTCCGGATCCGGGAAGTCGACCACGGCCCGGCTGGTCGCCGAACGGCTCGGATACCAGTACCTGGACACCGGCGCCATGTATCGCGGGGTGGCTGTGGCCTGCCTGCGGGCCGGGGTGGACCGCGATGACGCCGCCGCGATCGCCCGGATCTGCCGGCGGGTACGGCTGGACCTGACCACCGATCCCGGCCCGCAGCGGCTGCTGGTCGATGATGTCGATGTCACCGCCCGGATCCGCACGCCCGAAGTTTCGGCCTGGGTGAGCGCGGTGGCGACCAATGCCGACTGTCGCGCCGACCTGGTACGACGCCAGCAGCAGATCATTACCGGCGGCCGGTTCGTGATCGAGGGCCGCGACACCACCACCGTGGTCGCCCCAGATGCCGCCGTCCGGGTGCTGCTGGTCGCCGACCCGCAGCGGCGGATGGCCAGGCGTAACGCCGAACTGGGGGGAGTGCTCGACGAGGCGGCGCTACGCGACCAGACCTTGCGTCGAGACCAGGACGATTCCATCCTGGTCAACTTCACCGAGGCGGCCCCGGGGGTTCATCTGATCGACTCCACCGAACTCAGCCTGGAGCAGGTGGTGGAGCAGGTGCTGGGCCTGGCTCGGGCCGCGGGTCTGGCCACGCCGCTAAACTGATTCGTCGCCCGTCAGCCCTGGTAAGGAGGCCCGATGCCCGAGACTGTACGGCCGGTGCTGGCTGTGGTGGGACGACCGAACGTTGGCAAGTCGACCCTGGTGAACCGGATTCTGGGCCGGCGAGAGGCCGTGGTCCAGGATGTGCCGGGGGTGACCCGGGACCGGGTCTGTTATGACGCGGAATGGTCCGGGCGGGAATTTGTCGTCGTCGACACCGGTGGTTGGCGCTGCGACGCGAAAGGGCTGGCCGCCCAGATCGCCGAGCAGGCGCAGATCGCGATCGGCGCCGCGGATGCGGTGCTGTTCGTGGTTGATGCCACGGTCGGCACCACCGACGAGGACGAGGCCGTGGTGGAGGTCTTGCGGCGCAGCCGCAAACCAGTGGTGTTGGCAGCCAACAAGGTCGACGACGCCCGTACCGAGGCCGAGGCGGCGTCGATGTGGAATCTCGGTCTGGGGGAGCCGCACCCGGTCTCGGCCCTGCACGGCCGCGGCTCGGGTGACTTGCTGGACGCGGTCCTGGCGGTGTTGCCGCAGCCTTCCTGGCAGACCATCCAGGAGTCGACCGGCCCGCGACGGATCGCGATCGTGGGGCGGCCCAATGCCGGCAAGTCGTCGCTGCTGAATCGACTTGCCGGGGCCGAGCGGTCGGTGGTCCACGACGTGGCCGGGACCACCGTGGACCCGGTCGACGAATTGGTCCAGATCGAGGAGACGACGTACCAGTTTGTCGATACGGCCGGGATCCGGCGCCGGGTTAAAGAGGCCAGCGGCCACGAATACTATGCCTTCCTACGGACCCAGTCCGCGATCGAACGGGCGGAGGTCTGCGTGGTGGTGATTGACGCTTCGCAGCCGATCACCGAGCAGGACCTGCGGATCCTGGACCTCGTCGAACAGGCTGGGCGGGCCATGGTGATCGCGTACAACAAGTGGGATCTCACCGACGACGAACGCCGCCGCTACCTGGAACGTGAACTGGAACGTGACCTTGGCCATGTGGCCTGGGCGCCGACGGTGAATATTTCCGCGCTCACCGGCCGTAACGTGAACAAGCTTGCCCGGGGGATCCAGGAGGCGTTGGCCGGTTGGCAGACCCGGGTTTCGACCGGCCGGTTGAATGCTTTTCTGGGACGCGTCGTCGCCGCCCATCCGCATCCGGTGCGGGGCGGTAAACAACCTCGGATCCTGTTCGGGACCCAGGCCCATGCCTGCCCGCCGACTTTCGCATTGTTCACATCCGGACACCTGGAAGCCCCGTACCTGCGGTTCATCGAGCGGCGTCTACGGGAAGATTTCGGTTTCCGGGGCAGCCCAGTGCATGTCGAGGTCCGGGCCCGGCAGCGACGCGCCCGCTGAGGCGTACGGTTCTTCGGCAGCTGCCCTGGCTAGGCCCGTGGTCAGCGGGGCAGAACCTGAACCACCAACGGTAGGGGACTGAGCGCCGGTATGGTCCGACGCAGGCGCGGGGTCCGTAGCGCGATCCCGGTCGAACTGCCACCGTCAAGGTTGAGTGCCTGGCTGATCTGCAGATCACCGGCGAGCAGCCAGGCGCTGGTCTCGGCCAAGGAGATCGGGTCGGTGATCGCGATCACCAGCAGCTGCCCGGTGGCGTTGGTGGCGACCACGGTCCGCCGGGCACGTTCACTGTTGACCCCATTCAGGTTGGGGGCGGCGCCCCCAACGACCAGCATGGGGTAGCACTGGACAGCGGCTGTGAGGCGTTCCTGGGAGCGGTACGGCTGGGCCCGCAACGAGCGGACCGTGATCTGCCCGGAACCGGTCGCGGCCAGCATGCCGCCGTACCCTTGGAGGGAACGGCCGCTGGCTTGCCCTTCGACGACCACGGCCCCCATCGCCACCGCCTGGGGCGTGAAGTAGCCGCCGTTGAAGGTCACGAGCGCGGACGGTGCGGCATCGGCCCAGCGATCGAGGAACTGGACGGCGCCCGGGGTGTAGGAGACCCGTAGCCGGATCTGCGTCGGGTCCAGCCGAATGACCGTGCCGCTCACCGTGTGCCCCGCTACGGGGACCTCCAGATCGCGTACCTCAACCCCCGCCGCCAGCTGCTGCCACGCGGTGGGCGCCACTGTCGGCGTCGAACTGGTGACCACCCTCGAGGCGGGGGTGTTCGCCGGTGTCGGTGGCGGGGCTGGAGCCTGGCCACAGGCCGCCAGCGCCAACGCCATCACGGCCACGCTCATGCCTCGCACGCTGCGAGGATAGACCGACAACCAGCTTGAGCCGCCCCGCCCAGGTCGTAGTAGAGTAAGCCTCCGGCTCCCGGGGCTACCGAGGGTACGGCCACAACTGCATAACGGGCTGTAGCGCAGCTTGGTAGCGCACCTGACTGGGGGTCAGGGGGTCGCAGGTTCAAATCCTGTCAGCCCGACTGGAGGGTTCTTCTCCGGGAGCGCATCCAGGCAGCTCCTTCAAGCAAGCAAGAATTAAGATTTGGCAATTTTGCCGAAAAACCGTAGAAGTATGTGACTTTTCTACTCATATTGGTATTAGCCTCGAATAATAATCGCGAGAGGGGGATATCATGTCTATAGATATCATCGGATTCGGTGCGGCTGGCGTGAGCGCTGGCTTGCACATCTTCATCTTCTATCTAGAATCGATAGTTTGGACAGGGCCGCTGGCCGCTAAAATCTTTGGATTAACACCCGAGACGGCCTCAAAAACCAGGGAATTAGCCTTTAATCAGGGATTCTATAATCTGTTCCTGGCTAATGTCACCTTGATTGGCATCGCCATGTCATTGATGGGGCAGCCCCTCGTCGGTCGGACATTAATGCTGGTCGGGACCGGCGTCATGCTGGCCGCCGCCGTAGTGTTGTTCCTCAGCTCTCCTGATAAGCGCTCTACCGCCTGTAAGCAGGGACTGTTTCCACTGCTCGCGATCGTGATGCTGGCGGCCGGTACGGCGACATAGCGGGCGGGTTGTGCCTGCCGTGGAGCGGTGGGTTCGCGTCAGGGTTTCGCCATGATCGAAACCCTGACGGATGCTTCCTGGCCGGGGTCACCGGGTCTGTGCTAGCTGCGCGAGTTCCTCGTGCTCAGGTACGCCCGCGCTGCGCGGGGCGAGGGTCTCCCAGGCACATTCGGCTACGGTGATGGCGGCGAGGAGGCTGACCAGAAGCAGGCCGCTGATGTGGATTCCCACCGGGATCAGCGCCAGACACAGCAGCCCAGCCACGACCCGGGAGCGGTAGACCCGGCGGGCGTTACGCAGCCGTACGACAGCGAACATGGCGAGGAAGGCGACGACACCTCCGCACAGCAGGGCGGCGGACCCTATCGAAACGTGGTGGTGCGGCTCCGCCATCACATGATGAAGCCCGGCCGCCAAGCAGATCAGTCCGGCGGTCAAGGCCAGGTGTCCGTAGGCCAAGAGGCTGCGTACCGCGAGGAAAGGGATCCGGGCCCGGCTGATGTAGTGCTCCATGAGCGCCAGACTGTGGTGGAAATAGGCCCACCACAATCCGCCCACGAGGATGAAGGCGGCGACCAGCCCACCCAGACCCACCCAGGACAGGTGCTCGATCTCAGCCTGGGGCATCGCGATGGACACGATCGTCTCTCCTAAGGCCACGATGATCAGCAGGCCGAATCGTTCGACCACATTGCCGACGTCGTAGCGCTGGGCGCTCATAGCGCGACCGTTGATGAAGGGCGCGCTGATCTCTGTCAAGGCCGCCAGCGCCCAGAGCGCCAATTGCCCGGTGCCTCCCAGCAGAGCCCCACCCAAAGAGGAGTGGGCCCTGGATGAGGCTGGAGGTGAGGTTCATACGGAATCCGTTGCTTTTCTCGAAACGCGCCAGCAAGAAAGCAATGGCCAGGCGGGAGGTCCAGCAGGTCAGGGCAAAGAGCATCGCCCGTTCCCCGAAAGCGTGGGGCAGAGCCACAGCGGTGATCAGGGCGATCAGCATCAGCAGCATGATGGTGAAGCGGTGGCGGGATGTAGAGGCGTCGCGAATGCTGGACTGCACCGTCACCAGAACCCACTGCCAGTAGATGAGGGCCAGCAGCACCGCGCAGTGGACGACACCGCGCCACCCCGGCCCGGCTCGCAGCACGTCGTTCAGCTCGGTGATCAGGAAGACAAGACCAGGTCGAAGAACAGCATCACCGGGTCCACGGCACGGTGCGGGATCACTGCTGCGCTGCCACGGGGCTGAGGGGTGTCGTGGTCGTTCACTCTTTCTCTCCAGATTCGGTGAGTTCTGCCGCAGTATCGCGCATTCCCCGACGGCTGATCAGCAAGACTCGGGGGCGTGGTCGCGCAGCACCGCCTGTTCATGCTGGAGCAGCCACCGCTTGCGGTCCAGGCCCCCGGCGTATCCGGTCAGGGATCCTGAGGCCCCAACCACCCGGTGGCAGGGCACCACAATCGACAACGGGTTACGCCCAGTGGCGGCCCCGACCGCCCGGGCTGCGCCCGGCGCTCCGAGCAGGTCAGCGAGCTGGCCGTAGGTCCGGGTCTGCCCGAAAGGGATCTGGGCGATCACGGCCCAGACCCGCTGCTGGAAGTCGCTGCCAGCCGCAGCCAATGGCAGAGCGAAGCTGGTCCGCAGCCCAGCAAAGTACTGCGTCAGCTGGTCGACGGCCTCGCTCGCCGCGGTAGGATCCGCACTTCCCCAAGCTTGTGGGCCGGGGGCGTGTCGCTGCCCATCCGTGATCACCGCCACCAACGCCTCGGCATCGACCACCAGCGTCAGCGGGCCGATCGGAGTCCTCATGATGCGGTGTCTCATCGCTTCCTCCCAGAGCCGAGGCCGACTGCTGAATCGCGAGCCTACAAGGCCAGACGCTTTCATCGATGCCCGATCCAAGCCCGGATCCGACAACTGGGTTGACACCAGTTGAGCATCCCTCCAGAGGGGGAAGCGAACGCCTGAAGAGAGCCTCTGTATCGACCTTCGATGAACCACGACCCACAAAATCTGGACCCGGCCCGTGACGGCAAGGCCGACTAGTGTTTAGATGCTCCTTGGGGTGGTTCATCCCACCCCAGCCGGTACGACCTCGTACCGGAACGGACCTCCTGACAGGACGTGACACATGACCCGATTCCCGAAGGCGGCGCTGGTCGCCGCCTCCGCCGTAAGTCTGGGCCTAGGGACCGCCGTGGTTGGCGTTCCCGCGGCCCAGGCCGCCGCGGCCACCCCGGACGTGGCTGCCCTGGCCGGTGCCCTGGCCAAACAGCAGCTCAAGTGGGAAGAGTGCGACTTCGGCTCCGCCAGCCTGAACGACCGGTGGGCGAAGCAGGCCAACATCCGATGCGCCAACGTGACCGTGCCGCGGGACTGGCACAACCCCGGCAACGGCAAGACCTGGACCATCCGGATCTCGCACGTGCACAACATCGACGCGACCAATCCCCGGTCTAAGGGCGTCATCCTCGGCAACCCCGGCGGTCCGGGCGGACCCGGGCTGCCCTGGGGACCGAATCTGAACCAGAACCTGCCGGACCTGCGGCCCTACTACAACTTCGTGGGGATGGATCCTCGCGGCGTGGGGCAGAGCAGCAAGGCCTCCTGCACCTACACGTTCGACCGCAACAGCACTGACCCGTACGCCGAGCTGAAGGCGGTCGGCCAGCAGTGCGCCCAGCATGAGGACGTGCGCACCATCACCACCGAGCAGACCACCTACGACATGGACTTCATCCGGCACCTGCTGGGCCAGAAGAAGCTCTCGTACGTGGGCTACTCGTACGGCACCTGGCTGGGGGCTGCGTACGGCAACACGTTCGCCGCCAACGCCGGCCCGATGCTGCTGGACTCCGCGACCGATGTCACCGAGGCCACCCTGCAGCGGACCTGGGACCTGCAGCCGATCGCCCGTGACCGCCAGTTCGATATGCACATGATGAACTGGATCGCCCGCCAGGACGCCACCTACAAGCTGGGGCAGGACCCGAACGCGATCCGGAAGCGCTACTACGCCGCCACCGACAAGCTGGACCCGAACACCGTGATGCTGGTCTGGCTGCTGGGCGGAGGCTATGTCGCTTTTCCGAACAACAAGGCTTACCCGGCCGGCGCTGACGTGGTCAAGGCGATCATCGAATTCGGTGAGAGCCAGACCGCGGCCGTGCTCCAGAAGACGAAGGCAGACCCGGCTCGGGTGGCCCAGCACATCCTGAACACCATGGCGACCACGGCGGAGGACCAGCAGGCTCGGGCTGCCGCCTCCCAGGGGCAGACGACCGCGGAGCAGCTGATGCAGGCGGCGGCCGCGAACGCGGCCCAGCCGGCGAAGGTCACCCGCACCCTGAAGGATCCTTTCGACATGATCCGCTGCGGTGACGGCCAGTGGGTCCAGGGCGAGCGGTACTGGCAGGACTGGGTCTCTAAGACCAAGCCGCAGGCCCGGCTGAGCGCCTCGTGGGGCCTGGTGGACGTTCCGGTGTGCGCCTTCTGGCAGACCAACCAGCTGAACCCCGCCCGCAACCCGCACCAGGCCAAGACCGTCGTGGTCCAGGGCGAGCTGGACTCCCAGACCGCCTACGAGACCGGCTACGCCACGGCCGTGAAGCTGCCGCGGACCAGCGCCATCTTCATCGACAACGAAGGTTCGCACGGCCACTTCCCGTACGGCACGGAGTGCCTCGACCGGCCCGTGATCAACTTCTTCCTCAACGGCACGATGCCCAAGAACACCAACACCTGCCAGGGCCTGCCGCTGCCGAAGGAGACCAAGACCTACGAGTCGTGGGCCAAGCTCGACGAGAACGGCCGCCACGTCCCGGTGCCAGCCGGCCCGTGGACGCCGACGGAGACGCCGTCCAAGACCCTGGCCAGTAACGAGCTCCTGGCCTCGCCGGGAGTCGCCGAGCTGAACAGCCAGTTCCGGACCGTCATCCAGACCCGCTACGGCACCCAGGGTGTCCAGGTGCTGGAGCAGGCGGGCGTGCTGAAGTGATCATCGCCTGAACAACAGACGGCGGCCGGGGCCCAGCGCCTCGGCCGCCGCTGCTGTTAGCCGATACGGTAGCGCCTGGGCTTGGCGCGAGAGCAGGGTCAGCTGAACAGGCCGCCGCCGTCGTTGCTGCTCGGAGCAGCCGAGCGGATGTAGGCCTCAAAGGCCGAAGGGTTACGCGACTGCAGGAACAACCTTCCTGGTCCGGTGAAGTCGAAGACCAGCCCTTCGCCGGAAGTCAAGGACTGGAAGATCTTGCCCCGGGCCGCTCGGCGGATCGTGAACTGGATCCCCAGGTCGTATGCGACCACATGCCCGGTGTCGACCGTGATCTGCTCTCCCGGCTGCAGGTCGACCACGTCCAGTGCCCCGTACACGGCCATCACCACAGTGCCCCGTCCCGAGGCTCGCAGCCCGAAACCACCTTCGCCGCCGAAGAGGTTCTGCATTCCGCCCCACTGGGTGTTGACCTCGGTGTCGTGCGAATTTGCCAGCCAGCAGCCGCGGGTGATGAAGAAATCTCGGTCTCCGGTTAGGGGCAGCGCCATGATGTCGCCGGGCAGGGTGGCGGCGATGTCGACCCAGCCGCCCTGCGGTGGGGCGGTATACGTGCTCACGAAGAACGATTCGCCGGCCAGTACCGCCCGTTTGAGACCCGCCAGGATGCCGCCCTCAGCCTTGGCCTGAAGCTGGATCCCGGCCGAGTGCGCCATCATGGCGCCGCTTTCAACCTTGACCGGCTCATGGGGCGCCAACAGGAGCCGGGCGACGCAGAAGGATGGGTTGTGACGAAGATGCAGTTCCATGTGATCAAGTCTGGCAAGCACGGCCTAGTAAGGGCAGCCCAGGTAGACGAACGGCCAGCCCAGTCGACCCGATAGCGTCGCTGACGTGAGCGAGCGTAGGTTCCCAGACTGGGTGTATGGGCACGGTCAGGACCCTAACACCGGTTCTCACTAGTGAATGAACGAACCTTCTTGGCCCGGGGCACGGTCGCGCTGGCGTTGATATTGGTCGGGGTGGGGCGAGAGCCGCTGGCGTTGGGGCTGTATCCGGGCCTGCGGCTGGCCACCTCGATAGTGTTGCTGGTGGCCGCCCCGTCCTGCCCGGCTCAGCTCTGGTTGGGCTGGATACGAGTGGAACCCGCCCTGCGGGAGCCGCGCCCCCTGCCGCCGCTGACCCTGGTGCCCGTGGTGACGGTCAGCCTGCTCGTGGCCGGGGTGCTGATCCTGCTGGCCTGAGACAGTTGGCCAGGTCTGGGCCCAGCCCTGAGATAGCCTGCGCGTGCCAGGCATCCAGATCTGATCTCACGACCACAGGACCTGGGATAGCGCGGCTGCTTGACCCTGACACGGTGGTAGAGGCGACGATGGGCTCATGGCCGAGACGACACTGCTGCGGATTGGGGAGTTCTCCACTCTGACCCGGTTGTCCGTACGAATGTTGCGCTACTACGACGCGAGCCAGGTCCTGATCCCGGCGGCCATCGACCAGGTCACCGGGTACCGGTTCTACAGCTCCAGCCAGGTGCGTGACGCGAGGCTGATCCGTCAGCTGCGGGACGTTGGTTTCTCCGTCTCTGCCATAGCCGCCCTGCTCCCGCTGCGCGACGACCCGGACGCCCTGGGTCGTGCGCTGGCCGTGCAGCGCGATCACCTTGTCGCCGAAGCTGAGGCCTCCCGCCGCCGCATCGCCGAGATTGACCACCTTATTTCCACCACAAGGAGGGCCATCATGGCCGACATCAGCATCGTTACTCATCCCGCGCAGCGGGTCGTCGCCCTGCGTACGACGATCGACACCTACGCCCAAGAGCATGCTGCCTGGCAGCGGTTCATGACCGCGGCCCAAGAGCAGGGCATTGCCTTCGCCGATGCCCCCTGCGGCGCCACGTACCACGACCCGGAATACCGCGAATCCGACATCGACATCGAGCTCTGGCAGCCGGTCCCGGCCGAGGCAACGGCCTCAACCCCGCTGTTCATCCACGAGCTGCCCGCCCAGCGGGTCGTCGTGGCCACCTTCCACGGTGACTACAGCCAGTTCGAGGAGGTGAATGTGGAACTCGCGGACCACATCACCACGCAGAACCTGACGATCGCCGGGCCGATGTACAACCGCTATCTCGTCGGGCCGGCCCATACCCAAGACCCCACGGCGTACCTGACTGAGGTCTGCGTGCCGGTGGCCTGAGTAGCCGTATCAGAGACACAGCGGGGAGCCTGGCAACAGCGGGCTCCCCGCTGTACGCCATGGTCATCGTGACACGCCGGTGATCGTCTCGGGGCCGGGCCCGAGCCCAGCGATGAACGGAGCAGGCACCCAGGTCAGAATCGCCTTAAGATGCCAGCCATGCCTGAATCCCTGCATGAGGATCCGTCGGCTGTGCCGGCCCTGCCCGGCACCTTCCGGGCTGCCGGGGCCATCGCCTGGCGGTTGGTCGGCATTGGCCTGGCGGGGTGGGGTGTGCTCCATATCGCCGAGTTGACCTCGGAGATCCTGATTCCGATCGCGGTCGGGATCCTGTTGACGGCCCTACTGGCACCGTTGGTCCGGGTCGGCCGACGCTGGTTCGGCGGATCGACCTATCTGCACGCCGGTCTCACGGTGGTGTTGACCCTGGCCGCGGTGAGCGGGGTCTTGTTTTTCGTCGGCAACCAGTTCACTACCGGTTTCGCGCAACTGCGGACAGCGACGGTGCAGGGCCTGGCCAAGATCGAGTCGTGGCTGAACACCGCTGCCGGGGGCCGGCTGGAGGGTTTGCTGACCCAGGCCGTGACCCAAATCCGGACCTGGCTCTCGGACAACACCACCTCGATCGCTTCTCAAGCCTTGTCCCTAGGTGGTTCGGCGGCCTCGATCGTGGCCGGTTTCCTGCTCGCCGTGATCAGCGGCTTCTTCTTCCTGGCCGATGGGGCTGCCATCTGGCGCTGGGTGGTCAGCTTATTCCCCCGCGACGCCCGGGCCACCGTCCGGCGTAGCGGTCAGGCCAGCTGGCTCGCCCTTGAGGGGTACGCCCGGACCCAGGTAATCGTGGCCGCGGTGGATGCGGTCGGGGTCGGGGTCGGTGCCGCGATCTTGTCGGTACCGCTGGTGACGCCGATCATGGCGCTGGTCTTCCTGGCTGCCTTCATCCCGATCATCGGGGCCACCATCTCAGGTGCACTGGCGGTACTGCTGGCCTTGGTGACCAACGGCTGGACCTCGGGGCTGATCATGCTCGGAATCGTGCTGGTCGTGATGCAGATCGAGAGCCACGTCCTGCAGCCGCTGCTGATGGGCAAAGCGGTCAACCTGCACCCGTGGGCAGTGATCATCGGGGTTGCGCTGGGAGCGCTGCTGATGGGGGTAGCGGGGGCCCTGTTCGCGGTCCCGATCATGGCGATGGTGAACGCCGGCGCCCAGGCGGCACGCAGGGTCCGAGCCTCAGTCGTAGCCCCGCAGCGGCCCCGGCTGCCGCGGTGGGTTCGTCACCGGCCGGCCGCTACGAGCAGCGATCCGACCCCCAACGTCGAGCCGAGCCCGTCGCCAGTCCCCGACCAGTCTCCGCCGACCGGCAGCGACGATCCGACCACCGACTGAGCCGCCAGGGCGCTCTCGTCGTACCGTGTTTTGCCATGACCCCCAGGCGATCTGCCTGGACGGGCTGTACAGGGCTTAGCAGCCTACAGTGGCCTCATGCGTGAACCCACTGTCCGCCGTCCCAGCCCGGTCGATGCGCTCGCCGACCGGTATGTCGCCCGCCTGGCGGAACTATCACCTGAGTTCGCGGTCGAGGCCGGCCTGCCCGGGCGGCGCGATGAACTGGACGACTATTCCCCGGACGGGCTGGCGGCCCGCGCCGACCTGGCCCGAGCCACCCTGCTCGAACTAGACCAAGCATCACCCACAGACCCGGTCGATGAGGTCACCCGGGCCGCGATGCGGGAACGGCTTGGCCTCGAGATCGAACTGTTCGACGCCGGGGAACCGTTGCGCCATCTGGACAACATCAGCTCCCCGGTTCAGGGGTTGCGGGACGGCTTCGACAACCGGCCGACCGCAACCGAGCAGGACTGGGCCGATTTCGCCTCCTGCCTGCGGGCCGTACCCCGGGCGCTCGAACAGTACGCGCAGAGCCTGCGGCTGGCCGGCTCTCGCGGCGCGGTCGCCGCCCGGCGCCAGGTTCAGGCCGCGATCGGGCAGGCCCAAGCCCAGGCCGAGGCGACCACCTGCTCGTACCGTAGCCTGATCGCCGACGCCACCACCGCCGACGGGACTCCGGTCTCGGCCCCGCTGGCCGCGGAGCTCGAGCGGGCTGCCGCCGCCGCGCAGGCGGGCTACGCCCGGCTGGTTGATGTTCTGCGTTCTGAGATCCTGCCGCTAGCCGGTGAGACCGACGCGGTCGGCCCGGAACGTTACCGCCGCTTCAGCCGGGACTTCCTGGGCGCCGAGATCGACCAGGACGAGACCTACGAATGGGGCCGGGAACGCCTGGCTGAGATCGACGCCGAGCAGCGGACGATCGCCGAGCGGCTGTACGGGCCGGGCGTCAGCGTCCGGGAGGCGTTGGACCGGTTGAACGCCGACCCCGACCGTACCCTTCAGGGCACCGACGCCTTGCAGGCTTGGATGCAGCAGACCTCGGATACCGCGATCGAGGCCCTGGACCGAGTCCACTTCGACATCCCACAGCCGCTGCGGACCCTGGAGTGTCGGATCGCCCCGTCCCAGACTGGGGGGATCTACTACACGCCTCCCACCGACGACTTCTCCCGGCCGGGCCGAATGTGGTGGTCGGTGCCTGAGGGGACGAGCGACTTCGTCACCTGGCAGGAGCGCACCACCGTCTACCACGAAGGAGTCCCGGGTCACCATCTGCAGTGTGGGATGCAGGTCTACCTGCGTGACGAGCTGAATACGTGGCGGCGGCTGGTCTCCTGGGTGAGCGGGCACGGCGAGGGCTGGGCCCTGTACGCCGAGCAGCTGATGGCCGACCTTGGCTTCCACGAGGACCCGGGCGATCGGATGGGGGTGCTGGATTCGCAGCGGCTGCGCGCGGCCCGCGTGGTGGTCGACATCGGCGTCCATCTAAGCAAGCCGCGCCCGGCCGAACTGGCCACGCTCCCCGGGGTCGGCGAGGGCCGCTGGGATTACCAATCGGCCTGGGCTTTCCTGCGGCACAACGTGGCGATGCCCGAGCCGAACCTGCGTTTCGAGCTGGACCGCTACCTCGGCTGGCCGGGCCAGGCCCCCTCGTACGCAGTGGGGCAACGGCTCTGGGAACAGGCCCGCGACCAGGCCCTGGCCGCCGGGTCCAGCCTGAAGGATTTCCATACCCGCGCCTTGCGGCTAGGCTCGCTCGGCCTGGATGTGCTGCGGCAGACACTCGCCTGACCACTATGAGCGAGCGGTACTTCGCGGCCGTGCTGGCGCCGGCATCGGTCCACGACCAGATCGAGCAGTGGGTCGTTCCCCGTCGCGATCAGGTCTGGCGCTGGAGCGACAGCAGCGGCTGGCATATCACCGTGGCCTTCTACGAACGAGTCGAGCCATGGCGCTACCCGATGCTGACCGAGAACCTAGCGGCTGCGGCGGCCCGGTCCGCGTCCATACGGCTACGGATCGACGGGGTCGGGGTCTTCCCGTCGCCGTCGGCTGCCAGAGTCCTGTACGCCCAGGTCAGCGCAGACACCGAGGAGCTGGCCATCCTGGCTGGGCACTGCCGTACCGCCGCCACCCGGGTCGGGATCGCCGTACCTCGGCGGCGTTACCAACCGCACCTGACCCTGGCCCGCAGCCGGCGCCCAGTCTCAGCCATCCGCCACCTGAGGGCCTTGAGCGGGTTAAGTAGCGATGGCTGGGTGGTGACCGAGCTGGTGCTGGTGCAGTCGTTCCTGGCGGAAGGCCCCCGCTACCAGGTGGTGGCCCGATTCCCCCTGGCGAACCTGGCGGAAGGCTAATCGATGCTCGTCTTCTTGGACTATGACGGTACCTTCGCTGATCACGGCATGGTGCCTGAGGCGCACCGGCAGGTGGTACGCCAGGTCCGAGCTGCCGGACACCAGGTGATCCTCTGCACCGGTCGCTGTCGTGCGTCCGTACCGACCGCCGTGCTGGACATTGTGGATGGCCTCGTGGGTTCCGCCGGCGGTTATGTCGAATTCGGCGGGGAGGTCCTAGCCGACGTACGGTTCCCAGAACCGACGGCCCGTGATCTGCTGCGGGTCCTGGATGACGCCGAGGTGCTGTATCTGCTCGAAGCCCCCGACGCGGTTCATGCCCGTGCCGACACGATCCCGTCGTTGGTCGAGATCTTGGCTCGGACCCTGGCCGGCCCGGAGGCGGCCCGCGAGATGACCGCCGCCATCCAACCGCTCGACGAGCGCCCAGTCCGTTTCGCCAAGGTCTCCTGCTTCGGGGCGGCCCGGCCGCTGACTGACCTGGTTGGGCTAGCGCCGGCCGAGGTCGCCCTCCTGCCCAGTTCGTTGCCGATGCTCGGAGCATGGGCGGGGGAGTGGTACCTGCGGTCGGTGACTAAGGCTGAAGGAATCCGCACCGTGTGCCAGCGTCTCGGAGTCGGTGTCGATCAGGTTGTGGCAGTCGGGGACGGGCACAACGACCTGGAGATGCTGCATCTGGCCGGGACCGCCGTCGCCGTCGCCAGCGGCCCACCCGAGCTGGTGGCGTTGGCTGACCTGGTCATCCCAGGCCCGGAACAGGCCGGCCTGGTCCGGGCCTTCACCGAATTGGGACTGACCCGGTCAACCGTCCGGTAGCCCGGCGCCTGATTGCCCGCAACCGCCGCGCGGTAGACCCGCCGCAGCAGCCCGGAAGGGTAGGGCTCCACCGCCATTCAACGGGTGCTGGCGGGAAGGAAGCGGGCCAGGGCGCCCCTGCCGGCCCCAAGATCGAGGGTGACCCCGGTACGGCGCCCCGCCGTATCCGCCAGTCACTGCTGATGCGTCAGCGGAGCCGCGTCGCGGTGCAAGCCCCTGCCCGTCATGGTAGATCGCTGCCCGGCGGGGTGGGCTGCGGCTCAGGGACTGGCAGGATGGCGGACATGTTATTCGTCGTCACTACCGAGTACGTACCGGCGCAGAACGAGCGCCGGCTAGCGGCCCGTCCGGCCCACCGCGACTGGCTCGCCGGACTGAAAGAACAGGGGCTACTGGTCAACGGGGGGCCGTTCGAGGACGGGCTGGGCGCTCAATTGGTCCTCGACGTCGCCGACCAGCAGCAGCTGGAGCAGGTGTTGGCCGGTGATCCGTACCCGGCTGACAGCATGCGGATCGTTTCGACCCGGGCCTGGAACGCGCTCTTCGCGTTCTGACCGGCGTAGTCAGGGTGGACGTGGCGCTGCTTTGCGGTCCGGGAGCACTAGCCTGAGCCGGGTACCGAGCCGAGGAGTCGTGATGCCGCATCCCGAGACGATCGCCATCCATGCCGGTCAGCAGGTCGACCCGACCACTCATGCTGTGGCGGTCCCGATCTACCAGACCGTCTCGTATGGCTTCGACGACACCGAGCACGCCGCCAGCCTGTTTGCGCTCAACACCCCAGGCAATATCTACACCCGGATCATGAACCCAACCTCGGCAGTGCTGGAGGAACGGCTGGCGGCTCTCGAAGGTGGAGTGGGGGCGTTGGTGACTGGCTCCGGGGCAGCAGCGGTGACGTACGCCGTGCTCACCCTGGCCCGGTCCGGCGACAACATCGTCGCCGTACGGACCCTGTACGGGGGGACTTTTGCCCTGTTCGCCAACACTCTGACCCAGTTCGGGATCGAGGCCCGGTTCGTTGACCCGGATCAGCCGGACCAACTCGCCGGGCTCGTCGACGAGCGGACCCGGCTGGTCTTCTGCGAGTCGATCGGCAACCCGGCGCTCAACGTGGTGGACCTGGACGCCTGGTCCCAGGCGGCGCACGCCCAAGGACTGCCGCTGCTGGTCGACAACACGGTCCCCACCCCGATCCTGTGCCGACCCGTGGAACACGGAGCCGATGTCGTGGTGCACTCCACCACGAAGTACATCGGCGGCCACGGCACCGCGCTCGGCGGTGCGATCATTGACGCCGGCAGATTCGACTGGGCCGCCAGCGAACGGTTCCGGATGCTCAGCCAGCCCGATCCTGCTTATCACGGGGTGATATGGACCGAGGCCGCCGGCCGGCTGGCCTACATCGTCCGGGCCCGGACCGTGATGCTGCGCAACACCGGCGCCACCGCGGCCCCGCTGAACTCATTCCTGATACTGCAGGGCCTGGAAACCCTGGCGGTTCGGATGGAGCGCCATTGCGCGAATGCGCTGACGGTCGCCCAGTGGCTGTGTGACCATCCTGCGGTCGCTTGGGTCAGCTATCCCGGACTGGACTCGTCGCCGTACCGGGCGGTGGGGGAGCGGGTGCTCACCGGCCGGGGCTTCTCGGGTCTGGTGTCGTTCGGGCTGCGGGCCGGCCGGGCCGCCGGGGAGGCCTTTATCGAGTCGCTTCAACTGTTCAGCCATGTCGCGAACATCGGCGACGTCCGCTCGCTCGCGATCCACAATGCCTCTACCACCCACTCCCAGCTCACCGAGGAGGAATTGCGCGGTGCCGGGGTGCCGCCGGAGATGGTACGTCTGTCGATCGGGATCGAACACATCGACGACATCCTCGCTGATCTCGACCAGGCGCTGGCGAAGACCGGTACCTAAGCCTAGGTGAGCATGATCGACGATGGTGTGGGGCTGGTCGAGACCCACCAGGTGAGGCTCTTCGACGTCGACTGCCCGCTGCGGCTGGCCCGTGGCGGCAGCCTGGCGCCGGTGACGGTGGCCTACGAGACCTATGGCAGCCTGAACCGGGCCGGGGACAACGCGGTCTTCATCTGTCATGCCCTCACGGGGGATGCTCACGCGGCCGGCTGGCACCCCGACGCCCGCCGGCCTGGCTGGTGGGACAACCTGATCGGGCCTGGTCGGCCGGTGGACACCAACCGGGTCTTCGTGGTCAGCGCCAACCTACTCGGCGGCTGCCGGGGAACCACCGGGCCTTCCTCGATCAACCCCGGTACGGGCGATCCGTACGGGATGTCCTTCCCGTTGCTCGACATGGCTGACTTCGTCACCGTGCACCGGGCCCTGCTGACGCGCCTGGGGGTCTCCCGGCTGCTGGCCGCGGTCGGAGGATCGCTGGGGGGGATGCAGGTGCTGCAGTGGGCGCTCAGCTATCCCGAGGACCTGCGGCACGCCGTGGTGGTGGCTTCGTCGTCACGGTTGTCGGCGCAGAATATTGCCTTCTCGGCGGTGGCTCGGGAGGCGATTACCCGAGACCCGGGCTTCTACGGCGGCCAGTATGGCGCGGCCGGAACCTCGCCCACGATCGGGCTTAGCATCGCCCGAATGATGGCCCACATCACCTACCTGTCGGAGGAGGGGATGACCGGCAAATTCGGCCGGGAACCGCAGACCGGGGTCCTGAACCATGGTTTCGGCCCCGACTTCGCCGTGGAGAGCTACCTGCAGCACCAAGGCGACGCCTTCCTGGAACGTTTCGATGCCTTGTCGTACCTGTATCTGACCCGCGTGATGGACTACTTCGATCCCTTCGACAGGCCTGATGCCACCGCTGCCGCTGCCGCGGCCGGGATCCGTTTCCTGCTGGTCTCGTTTACCTCCGACTGGCGGTTTTCGACCGCCCATTCGCGCCGGATCGTGCGCCATCTGGAACAGGCCCGGATCCCAGTCACCTTCCGCGAGATCGACAGCGCTAACGGGCACGATTCGTTCCTGCTTCCGATTGAGGCGTACCACCAGACCGTACGGGCCTACCTCGACCATGCCTGGGAGCAGCTGTGACAGCCCGGCTGCGGGCCGATCTGGCGTTGATCGCCGGGCTGATCGAGCCTGGCTCGCGGGTATTGGACCTGGGCTGCGGATCTGGGATGCTGCTGCGCCACCTGATGGACCACCAGCACTGCACCGGAACCGGGGTCGAGATCGACCCAGACGCGGTGTTGGTCGCGATCCGGCAGGGGGTACCGGTAGTTGAGCTGGACATGGATCGGCAACTGGGGGAGTTCTGCGACCGGTCGTACGACGTGGTGGTGCTGTCCAAGACACTGCAGGCCTTGCGCCGACCGCGTCAGGTGCTGACCGAGATGAGCCGGATCGCCTCGCGGCTGGTGTTGTCGATGCCGAACTTTGGCCACTGGCGCAACCGGGTCCGGCTGCTGCGTGGCCGCATGCCGATGTCGAAGGAAATGCCTTACCCCTGGTACGACACCCCGAACTTGCACCACGCCACGTTGACCGACCTGGAACATCTGTTCCGGATCGTGCGACTCCAGGTCGAGCGCCGGATCCCGCTAGACGTCAATGGGCGGCTGATCCGGGACCGTGCTGCTGGACTGCGGGCTGGCTCGGTCGTGTACGTGTTGAGGAACGCCTGACACGAAATTTCCCATCAGGACAGCAGTATCGACAGGTGAGCCTGGTGGCGCGCCGGCTCTGAATCCGTGATAGATGTTGGGATGCCACGACCCGCTGGCCGGTGGGTCTGGTACCGCAGTCACCCCCCGACCGCAAGGAGATTCACCCCCATGACGACGTCCCTCGCGGAGCGGGTCACGGTTGGTTTTGTCGCCGTGGCCACCGCCTTCGCCCTGATCCAACCCTTGTCTGCGCAGGCTCAGCCCCTGCCCGTCACCGGACAGCATCCCGTGCTGCCAGCCGATGATGCTGAAGCGGTGCCCGATTCGTACATCGTGATGCTGAAGGACGCCACGACCGCCAGCGCCGGCAGCACCCAGCTTGCCAGCGCCACGACCGCCAAGGTCGGCAGCGCCCGGGCCCTTGGTGCGACAGTCACCCATGAGTACCAGGCACTCGGTGGTTACGCGGCGCAACTCAGCGCCGATCAGGTCCGCCAGTTGCGCCAGGACCCGGATGTGCTCTCGGTCGAGCCGAATCGGACCGTCTCGATCACCGGTACCCAGAACGACGCCGATTGGGGCCTGGATCGGATCGACCAGCCTTCGCTGCCGCTCAACCATGTGTATTCCACCAGCGGCACCGGACATGGGGTGACCGTGTTCGTGATCGACACCGGTATCCTGACTAACCACCAGGAATTCTCCGGCCGGCTCGGCACCGGTTTTACAGCGGTCAACGACGGCATGGGGACCAGCGACTGCAACGGTCACGGCACCCACGTCGCCGGGATCGTTGGTGGCACGACGTACGGCGTCGCCAAGGGCGCCACCTTGGTCCCGGTCCGGGTCCTTCACTGCGGAGGCCGGGGCAACGACGCCAACATCATCGCCGGGATGGACTGGGTGATCAGCCATAAGGCCCCTAACTCGGTGGCCAATATGAGCCTTGGCAGAAGCAACAGCAGGGCCTTCCACTCCGCCGCCAAACGGATGACCGACGCTGGGGTGACGCTGGTGGTGGCCGCCGGCAATGCTCATGCCGATGCGTGCTGGGATACCCCGGCCGGGGCCCCGAGCGCGATCACGGTCGGCTCGACCACCGACACCGATGCCCGTTCCGATTTCTCCAATTTCGGAAAGTGCGTTGACATCTTTGCCCCAGGCACATCAATCACCTCCAGCTGGTACACCAGACCGAACGCCACCAAGACCCTGTCTGGCACCTCGATGGCGTCGCCGCATGTGGCCGGCGCCGCTGCGCTCTACCTGGAACGGCATCCAGGCGCTTCGGTTACCACCGTCACCCAGGCGATCCTGAGCTCCGCCACGAAGGACAAGGTCGGCAACCCGGGTACCGGCTCGCCGAACCTGCTGCTGTACACCACGCCGCTGGAATCATCCGGAGCGGGAACGCCGATCACCAATGGTGACTTCGAGAACGGCAACACCGGCTGGAACGGTGATACCGGGGTTATCACCAACGGTCAGCCGGCACACGGCGGCTCGGGTAAGGCCCAGCTGCTGGGTCGCGGCCGCGGCACCACCCAGCTGCTGACTCAGCAGGTGACGGTCCCTGCCCAGGGCGGCACGCTGCAAGCCTGGATCCAGGTCACCAGCAACGAAGGCAAGAAACGGGTCTACGACCAGTTGCAGATCCAGATCGCCACAGAAAACGGCACCTCCATGCTGATCTCGGCGTCCAACCTCGACGCCGGTGATAGCTACCAGCAACGGTCGGCCAGCCTGTCGGCGTACGCCGGGCAGACGGTCGAGCTGCGCGTGGTCGCCCAGGAGGACTACGCCCTGGCGACCACCTTTCTGCTCGACGACCTCGCCATCGTCTAAGCCGACCTGGCTGCCCCTGCCCGCATTGGTGGGGGCAGCCACAGAGAACCTGACCGACCGATGGCGGACAACACGTCTGGGCCTAGGCGAAGCGGCGCCGGAGGACGATGCCGGTACAGTCTCGGCGTGATCTCACCTGAGCCGGTGCCGTTGCGCCCCTGGTCCCGCTGGGTCTTGGCTCTGATTGCCGGGGTGGTCTCGGCTCTCGGGTTTCAGCCCTTCAACCTGTGGCCGCTGCTGCTGGTCGGGGTCGGCACCCTGACGGTGCTGGTGGTCGGGCTTCGACCCCGAACCGGTTTCGGCTTGGGTTACCTGTACGGGCTGGCCTTCCTGACGGTCACGGTTGGCTGGGTGTACGTGATCGCAGTCCCAGTCGCGGTGGCGCTGGTCGTCTGTGAGGCGCTCTGGTTCGGGCTGTTGTCTCGGCTTCTGAGCGCGGTCGCTGGGCTTCGACTATGGCCGTTGTGGGCGGCCGCCTGTTGGGTGAGCGTCGAGTTCTGCTATTCCCGGATCCCGTTCGGGGGTTTCGGCTGGTTCCGGCTGGGCTTCGCGATGGCTGATTCGCCGTTGGCCGGCCTGTACCCACTGACCAGTGTCGCTGGGGTGTCGTTTGTGACCGCGCTGGTCGGCCAGGTCTTGGCCTGGGCTCTGATCACCGGAAACGACGCGCGGCACCGGGTGGTGCGCCTGGGAGCTGGGATCGCCGCCTTTACCGTACTGGCCGGATCGGGACTGCTGGTCCGTTCCAGTGCCCCGGCTCCGGCTGAGACGGTACGGACCGTGACCGTCGGGATGGTTCAGGGCAATGTGGACGGGGTCGCTGGGGTGGAGGCGATGGGGCGGGCCCGTTCGGTGACCCGTAATCATCTCGCGGAGACGGTGACCTTGATGGCCCGGGTCCGGGCCGGTGAGTACCCCATGCCGGAACTGGTGGTATGGCCTGAGAATTCCACCGACATCGACCCGATCCTCGACGCCGAGACCGAGGCCGTGGTGCAGACCGCCGTGGATCTTGCCCAGGTGCCGATCCTGGTCGGGGCGGTGACCGAGGGGCCCGGGGAGCAGGAGCGTCAGACCACGGCGCTGTGGTGGGACCCGCGCACGGGCCCAGGGCCTCGATATCACAAGCGGAACCTGGTTCCGTTTGGGGAGTGGATCCCGTACCGGGCGCAGTTGCTGCCGCTGATCCCGATGCTGAACCGGGTGGGTCGTCAAAGCATCCCGGGTACCGGGCCGGGGGTGCTCCAGGTCCAAGCCAATGGGCAACCGCTGCGGGTCGGGGTGATGATCTGCTTCGAATTGGCCTACGACCAGACCTTTCGTGATGCCATCGTCGGCGACCGGACTACCGGCGGCGGTGCCCAGCTGATCACCGTGCAGAGCAACAACGCCACCTACGCCGGCACCGGGCAGATTCCCCAGCAGTGGGCCATCACCCGGGTCCGGGCAATGGAGTCGCAGCGCGAGATCCTGGTCGCCACCACGAATGCCCGTTCGGGCGACATTCATCCCGACGGGCAGGTCGGCTACCACACCGAGCAGCGCACCGCCGATTCGTACACGGTGTCGATGCCGGTGCGTGAGCAGCTCACCTGGGCGGTTCGTTACGGAGCCGAGATCGAGGGGCTGCTGGTCGTGGCCGGCGTCGCCGGTCTCGTGTTGCGAGTAGGGACCGCCTGGAAGAATAGGACGCAACGCTTTCGTGAAAGGTAAGCCTGTGGCCGACGTCTCGCTCGACAAGGTGCTCGTGATCATTCCCACCTACAACGAGATCGACAACCTCGAACCGATCACCTCGCGGCTACGGCGGGCGGTGCCCACGGCGGACATCCTGATCGCCGACGATGCATCGCCCGACGGCACCGGTGACCTGGCGGACCGGCTGGCAGCGGCCGACCCTCAGATCCAGGTGCTGCATCGTCAGGGCAAAGAGGGATTGGGCGCGGCGTATCTGGCAGGTTTTCGCTGGGGTCTGGACCGCGGATACGACGTTCTGGTGGAGCATGACGCCGACGGCTCCCATCAGCCCGAGCAGCTGCCGCTGCTGTTGAAGGCGTTGGAACATGCCGACATGGTGAAAGGCTCGCGCTACGTCAGAGGCGGCTCGGTGGTGAACTGGCCGAAGTCGCGGGAACTGCTGTCGCGGGGGGGGTCGCTGTGGACCCGGCTGATGCTGGGCATTCCGGTGCGGGACATTACCGGCGGGTTCAACGCCTTCCGTGCCGAGACTCTGCGGGCGATCATCGACAGGATCTCCTCGGTCGGCTACAACTTCCAGGTTGACTTGACCTGGCAGGCGGTGCAGCAGGGTTTCACCGTGGCCGAGGTTCCGATCGAATTCGTGGAACGCGAGCGTGGCCAGTCCAAGATGAGCAGGAACATCGTGGTCGAGGCCTTGGCCCGGACCACGGCGTGGGGAGTACGGCACCGCGCCCGCCAGTTGTCCAGCCTGCTGCGTGGCCGCCGGCCAGCCTCGGTAGGTCGGCGATGAGCAGCCGCAGCGGGTGGGGGATCTGGGCGCTGCTGGCGGTCTTAGTCACAGCCCCGCTCCTGGAAGCTTTCTTGATCGTGCAGGCCGGTCGGCTGCTCGGGATCTGGCCGACAATCGGGATCCTGCTGTTCACCTCGGCGTTGGGAGCCTGGCTTGCCAGGCGGGAAGGCAGTCGCGCCTGGACCGCCTTGTCGTCAGCCTTCGGCTACGGCAGGATGCCTACCGGGGAATTGGCTGACGCGGCACTGGTGCTGACCGGGGGGCTGATGCTGATCTTCCCCGGTTTTCTCACCGATGTGATCGGGCTGCTTTTCCTGCTGCCCGCAACTCGCCCGCTGGCTCGGGTCTTGATCGCTACGGTGATCGCCCGGACTGCCCACAGGCGTGGCATCAATGTGGACCAGGTGCAGCAACGAGCGCAGATGGCGGCCGATGTGGCCGTGATTATTAAAGGCGAGACCGTCGACCCGGCCCCGCCCGGTTCGCCAGTGATCCGTACTGAACTGGATCGTTGACTATCCCGGCAGCAGCCGGATCTGAGCCTGCCCGTTGGCGGCGAAACGGGACTCGACCTGGGCGGCCCGGGACTCGAGGAAGGCCCGGAATGAGGTGAACCCCAGGGCGGACTCCTTGAAGGCCGGGTCGAGCCGTTGCATCTGACTCTTCACCCCGGAGGCGTACAACCACTCGTCGGAGCTCTTCTCCATCCCGACCCGAATTGCCCGGACCAGCAGATCAGTGGCAGCTGAGTCGGGGGAGAGTTTCGTCTTCTTCTTAGCCTTGGCCGGCTTCGGCAGGTCCACCGGTTCCGGGTCGTCAGCCGGCTCTGTTCTGGGATGCGGCAAGCCTGGCAGGTCGCTGTAGTGAGTGAACTCGTCGCAGGCTGCGACCAGGGCCTTGCTGGTGGCCCCAGCGACCCCGATCCCCACCACATAGCGCCCGAGCCGTTTGCAGTGCTGCGCGAGCGCGATGAAGTCGGAATCCCCGGCCACGATCACCACATGGGTGAGGTCCGCATGCCGGTACAGGTCGTCGATCGCGTCGATCGACAACCGGATGTCGGCCCCATTCTTGGTGCCAGAGGTAGAGAACAACTGGGTCAGGTTGACTGCCCGGTTCACCAGCTGCGGCCGGTAGGCCGCGTTCGCCGGGACCGACCAGTCGGCGTAGGCCCGGGTAAAAGCCACCGTCCCGAACGAGGTGGCGTAGTCGATGATCGCCCCCACATTGATCCGGGCCTCGTCGAGGCGGCGTGCCACCTCGTTGGGGGAGGCGGCATTCATGGCCTGGTCACGAGCCTGGTCGGCCCGCCAACGGGTACGCCCATGGACCGCTTCGTACCGGGAGATGACGATGTTGTCGAAGTCCAGGTAGACGGCGACCCGGTTCTCAGCCATGCCGCGAATCTATCGTCTTCAACTTTCCTCACGTAGGAGGGCCAGCCTCTCGGCCATCAGCTCCTCCAGCTCCGGGATCGAACGACGCTCTCGCAGCATGTCGTAGTGGGTACGCGGTGGCTTCACTTCTTTCTCCTCCGGCTGGGTCCCGTCGGCACGGGCCGCGATCTTGCCGCAGCGCTGGCACTCCCACTCGGTTGGGAGTTCCGCCTCCTCAGAGAACATCACCGTGAAGTGGTGATCACTCGGGCAGACGAAGCCGATCTCCTGCCGCGGGGCGAAATCAATCCCCTCCTCATCCTCAAAGGTCTTCGAACCCAAGCCGGTTCCTCGCAGTGCACGATCAGCCATTACTGCCCTCCTTATGCCGGTGGCGGTTGTATGGGGCTCAACGCCCCGTCTGTTCCTATTCTTCCTGGCGGCCTCGAATCACGAGCAGCATCACCGCCAGACCGGCTGCCAGAACCAGTGCGATCCCCAGGATTCCCCAGTACTGGCTGTTCACCTGCCCGGTCAAGGCCGCACCCAACAGGATCCCACCACCGAAGGCCGCCGGGGCGAGGAATGACACCACCCGCCCGGCTGTGGCGTACAGCCCGAACAGCTCGGCGTTCCTGCCGTCGGGGATCAGCCGGGCCAGGTAGCTGCGGGCAGCCGACTGGGCCGGGCCAACAAAGGCGGTCATCGCGAGCCCCAGCACCCAGAACACGATCCGGCCTTGAGAATGCAGCCAGAAGATCCCGGTCGCCAGCACGACCAGCGCTGCCAGCGAGAACACGATCACCCGGCGTGGACCGAGCCGGTCGTCGAGGGCCCCACAAACGATCGTCGCCAGCCCTGCCACCACGCTGGCAACCGCACCGAAGATGATCACCTCACTGGGACTGAAGCCGAAGGTGCCAGCTGCGATCACCGCGCCGAACGTGAAAACCGCGTTCAACCCGTCGCGGAACAGGGCTGAAGCGAGCAGGAAGTACGCTAACGGCCGATCGCTGACCCACAGGTGACGGATCGTGACGAACAGAGCCCGGTACGAGCCGAGCAGCCCCAGCCGACCCTTGCCTCGGGGCGGGGTGTTGCGCAGCATCACCAGCGGCGGGATCGTGAACAGCAGGATCCAGGCTGCGCAGACCAGCATCGACACCCGGATATCGAGGGCATTCGTACTGGACACCCCGAACAGGCCAACCTCAGGCTGGATGAAGGCGAAATACACCAGCAGCAGAGCAAAGATCCCACCCAGATACCCCAGGCCCCAGCCCAGCCCGGAGACCCAGCCGACGTTACGCGCCGAGGCGACCTGGTCGATCGTCGAGTTGTAGTTGACGTCGGCAATATCGCGCACGATGCTTCCGACTGCCAGCAGCGCCAACCCCAGCCAGACGTACTGCGGTTGCGGGCGGACCCAGAACAGCGCGGCCGAGATGATCGTCAGCACCCATGTCAGGACCCGCAGGCTGGTGACGCTGGAACCGCTACGGTCGGCATGTTGACCGAGCACCGGCGCCAACAGCGCCACCACGACTCCGCCGATCAGGGTCGAGGTCGACAGCGCCACCGAGGTGGTGTTGGTGTCTCCGAAGGCCGGGCTGGTGATGTAGACGGCGAACACGAAGGTCGTGATCACGGTCGCGAATGGCTGCGTACCCCAGTCCCATAGGGCCCAGGTCAGTACTCGTTTTCGGGAGCTGACGATCTGTTCTTTCAGGGCCTTGCCCCGGTGGGTCTCCCAGACTGCGCTCACTGGGGGCCCTCCCACAGCCCCCGTTGCTGCAGGACCCGCTTCGCGATGTCGGTACGGTCGGTGAACACCCCGTCCAGTCCGAGGTCGATCAGGTCATCCACCATCTGCTCGTCGTCAATGGTCCAGGCGTGAACCACCTTGCCAGCCGCGTGGGCGTGTTTCACCAGCCGTCGGGTAACGACTCGCAGGTCCTTGCCCAGCACGCTATGCCTCAGCGGCAGCTGGAACGCGATCCCAGGGGAGTTGAGTAGCCGGGGCAGCAGCGGCAGGTACCCGTTCCAGACCGCCCCGGCCGGGGAGACTGCGGTGGGGACCCGGCGGCCCATCAGCCGTCGGAAAGCCCGGATCCGTTCCGTCGAGAACGACGCCACGCAGACCCGGTCCTGGGCCCGGTGCCGCTCGATTGTCCGGACCAAGGCGGTGATCGCATTCGGGTGTTTCAGGTCAAGGTTGAACCGGGCCTCGGGAAAGGCGTCCAGCAGGTCGTCCAGGCGAGGGATCGGCTCGGTGCCGGCGATGCGAACTCGCTGCAGTTCGGCGTAGGTGAGGTCGACGACTGACCCGGAGGAATCCGTCACCCGGTCCAGCATCTCGTCGTGGAAGGCCACCAGCTGCTCGTCGCGGGTCGCCTGCACATCGGTCTCGAGGTACCGGTAACCCAGGTCGACCGCATGTTGGAAGGCTTGCAGAGAGTTCTCCTTGCCGACCAGGTCCGGGTGTTTTGCCCCTCCACGGTGAGCGAAGGCGGCGAAGGCCGTGTCAAAGAACGGGAAGTCGATGGCACGCATCAGCAGATGGGCTCCTCAGGCTGCAGATACGGGCTGCTGCAGCGTGATCGGACAGGCCTGCTCTCAGCCGGCCTGGTGGTGGAACAACGGATGGGAGTCGAGACCCCGACCGGACTGTCGAGGCGCCACAGAGCACGGCGGGTCCGGTCAGCGACTGCATCATGACCATAGTCTTCACCCTTCCCGGTCATGCTGCCACAACCAAGCCCGGGACCAAGCACCGACGGACACGGGCAGACATGTCAGGATAGGGCCTCATGTCTACGATTCTGTCGATCCAGTCCTCCGTTGCGTACGGCCACGTGGGGAACTCGGCGGCTACCTTCCCGCTGATGCGACTCGGGGTCGAGGTTTTCCCGGTCTACACCGTCCACTTCGCCAACAGCACCTCGTATGGGCCGCCGCGCGGGCCGGTGTTGGCGCCGGAGGACGTGGCCCAGGTGGTGCAGGGAATTGACGATCGGGAGGCCCTGTCCCAGGTGGACGCAGTCCTGACCGGCTACCAGGGCAGCCAGGCCATGGGGCAGACCATCCTGGATGCGGTCCGCCTGGTACGTGAACGCCAGCCGAAGGCGCTCTACTGTGCGGACCCGGTGATGGGTGATGTCGGACGGGGCTTCTTCGTTGCCCCCGGGATTCCTGAATTCCTGCGCGATGAGGTAATCCCAGTCGCCGACGTCGTCACCCCGAACCAGTTCGAACTGGAATTCCTGACCGGTCGCAGGATCGCCACCTTGGAGGATCTGCTGGCCGCGGCCGATGCGCTGCGCGACCAGGGGCCGAGCACGGTTCTGGTCACCAGCGCGGTCTACGACGGGGCCGAGCCGGACACGATCAGCATGGTCGCGGTCTCGGCCGACGAGGCCTGGGTGGTGCAGACCCCCCGGCTGGCGCCGACGTTCGCTGGTTCCGGTGACATCACGGCCGCGGTCTTCCTGGCCGGTCTGTTGCGGACCGGTTCCTTGCGTCAGGCGCTGGAACAGACCGCGTCTGTGGTGTACGCGGTACTCAAGGTGACGGCTGATTCGGGCCGCCGCGAATTGAGCCTGGTCGCTGCCCAGGATCAGATCGCGGCCCCGCAGAGAACCTTCGAGGCCCGTCAGGTCCGCTGAGTTACTCGCTGAAGGTCTCGATCTCGGCGCCCAACGCAGCCAGCCGCTCCGGCAGGTCCTCGTAGCCGCGTTGGATGACGTAGATGTCGCGTAGCACCGATTCACCCCGCGCCGCCAGAGCCGCCAATAGCAAACAGACCGCCGGACGCAGCGCCGGCGGTGAGACCACGGCCTGGCCGCGCCAGCGAGTCGGTCCGGTGACGATGATCCGGTGCGGGTCCAGCAGCTGCACATTGGCGCCGAGCTTGGTGAGTTCGAGCAGGTGAATGGCCCGGTTGTCGTATACCCAGTCGTGGATCATCGTGGGCCCTTCGGCTTCGGCGGCGATCACCGCGAAGAACGGGAGGTTGTCAATGTTCAGTCCGGGGAACGGCATCGGGTGGATCTTGTCGGCGTGGGCCACCAACTTCGAGGGGTAGACCGTGAGATCGACCAGCCTGGTCAGCTGGTTACGCGACAGGTACTCGGCGCTCAGCGCGTAGCGCAGCCCCATCTCGGTCAGCACCGCCAGTTCGATCTCCAGGAACTCGATCGGGACCCGGGTGATCTCGATGTGTGAATGTGTCACCACGGCAGCCGTGATCAGACTCATCGCCTCGATCGGATCTTCGGAGATGTCGTACGTGACGTCCACGTCGATATGCTCCAGACCCCGGATCCGCAAGGTGGTGCTGCCGACCCCCTCGACGCTGACCCCGAGCGCGATCAGGTAGGCACACAGGTCCTGGACCATGTAATTCGGGCTGGCATTGCGGATCTCGGTCAGGGTGGGGCTCATCGCCGCCGCCAACAGCGCATTCTCGGTGACCGTGTCGCCGCGCTCGGTGAGCGTGATCCGGCGCTGGGTTAACCGGTCCGCGTCCACCACCCGACTCTGGTAGAAGCCATCGGTGGCGGTCACCTCGAGTCCGAACGGCCGTAGCACCTGCAGGTGCGGCTCCACGGTGCGGGTCCCAAGGTTGCAGCCGCCGGCGTACGGCAGCAGGAATTCTTGGGCCTCGTGGATCAGCGGGCCCAGGAACATGATCACTGAGCGGGTTCGGCGGGCCGCCTCGACGTTCATGGCATCGAGGTGGAGTTGGGCGGGGCGTCGGATCGTGAGTGAGGAGCGGTCCTCGCTCCAGGTACAGGCCACTCCGATGCTTTCGAGCACCTCGATCAACCGGTTCACCTCCTCGATCCGAGCGATCCCCCGCAAGGTGGTGGTGCCGTGGTTCAGCAGGCAGGCGCACAGCAAGGCCACGGCAGCGTTCTTGCTGGAGCGGACCTCGATTGAACCGGACAGTCGTCGCCCGCCCTGCACCCGGACATGTGTGGCTCCCTTGCCGGGGGTGATGATCTCACTGTCGAGCGCCTCGGCGATCCGGTTGATCATCTCCAGCGACAAGTTCTGGTTCCCAGCCTCAATTCGGTGTACCGCTGACTGGCTGGTGCCCAGCAACCCGGCCAGTTGGGACTGCGTGAGCCCCCGCTGCCTGCGGGCGTCCCGGATCAGGGCTCCGACCTTCTGAGGAGACGTCTTCACACATCGACTTTAACTCATATGGGATATACCACCCGGGTGTGCTTCAGACCCGGGATCGCCAGCGGCGCAGGGCCGGCTCAGCCCAGACCATCGCCGCGATGGGCCCCACAGTCATCGTTCTCAGTCGCTAAGGTGAAGCCCATGAGCGCACACTTCGACGTCGTCGTCCTCGGTGGTGGCCCTGGTGGCTATGTGGCTGCGATCCGAGCCTCCCAGTTGGGCCTCACGACAGCGGTGATTGAGAAGCAGTGGTGGGGCGGGGTATGCCTCAACGTGGGCTGCATCCCGACCAAGTCACTGCTGCGTAATGCTGAACTGGCTCATATCCTCACCCATGAGAAGGCCACCTTCGGCATCAACGGCGAGGTGACGTTCGACTACGGCAGGGCCTATTCCCGCAGCCGGGCGGTGTCGAAGCGGATGACCAACGGTGTCCACTTCCTGATGAAGAAGAACCGGATCACCGAAATCAACGGCTGGGGCACCTTCACCGGCCCCAAGAGCATTGAGGTCACCGGCGACGACGGCACCCAGACCGTCACCTTCGACAACTGCATCATCGCCACCGGCTCGGTGACCAAGATGCTGCCCGGCGTGAGTCGCAGCGAGCGGGTCGTTACCTATGAGGAGCAGATCCTGTCTGACACCCTGCCGGCCTCGATTGTGATCTGCGGCGCCGGGGCGATCGGGACCGAGTTCGCGTACGTGCTGCGCAGCTATGGGGTTGACGTCACCATTGTGGAATACCTCGACCGGATGGTGCCGCTGGAGGACCCGGAGGTGTCGGCTGAGATCGCCAAGGCCTACAAGAGGCTTGGCGTGAAGTTGATGCTCGGTCACGGCGTGAAAAGCATCAGCGAGCATGACGGTGGGGTCAGCGTCACCGTCGCCCCGGCCCAGGGCGGCGACGAGGTGACTTTGGAGACCGAGCGGGTGCTGCTGTCGATCGGTTTCGCCCCTCGTACCGAGGGGTACGGGCTGGAGCAGACCGGGGTCGCGCTCACTGACCGCGCAGCGATCGCGGTTGATGACTACCTGCGCACCAATGTGGCGGGGTTGTACGCGATTGGTGACGTCACGGCGAAGCTGATGCTGGCTCATACCGCCGAGGCCCAGGGGGTGGTCGCGGCCGAGACCATCGCCGGGGTCGAAACCATGCCGGTGAACTACGACATGGTGCCGCGGGCGACGTACTGCCAGCCCCAGATCGGTTCCTTCGGCTATACCGAGGCTCAGGCCAAGGAAAAGGGATACGACGTCAAGGTTGCCAAATTCCCGTTCACCGCGAACGGCAAGGCCTGGGGCCTGGGGGACGCGGTAGGTTTTGTGAAGGTGGTCGCCGACGCCACCCACAACGAGATCCTGGGAGCTCATATGGTTGGCCCGGACGTCACTGAATTGCTGCCGGTGTTCACCTTGGCCCAGATGTGGGACCTCACCGCTGACGAGATGGGCCGTAACATTCACGCCCACCCGACTCTGTCTGAGGCGATCAAGGAAGCCGTCGAGGGCATCGGTGGCCACATGATCAACCTGTAAGCGCTTACCTGGGCTGGCCGTGATGATCGCTGCGACCAGTCTGGTTGGGTAGCATGCCCGCTGTGACCAAACCTCCTCCCAGTGCCTGGGCCACCATGGTGGCTGCCGACCCCGACCACTCTCACCGGTATGCGCAGCGGTTCCGGATCTTGGCCGCTCAGGGACACGACATCGACGGCGAGGCCCGGCTGGTGGACGCGATGTTGCCGCGGGCTTCTCGGGTGTTGGATGCCGGCTGCGGGGCCGGCCGGGCGGCGGGCTATCTGGCCCGCAACGGTCACACCGTGGTCGGGGTTGACGTCGACCCAGTGCTGATCGCGACCGCTGAGGAAGATTTTCCCGGCCCGACCTGGCTGGTGGGAGATTTGGCCGAGCTCGACCTGCCGGCTCAGGGGATTACTGATCCGTTTGACGCGATCGTCTGCGCCGGCAATGTGATGACCTTCCTGCACCCCGACACCCGGGTCGAGGTGCTCAGCCGGATGGCACGCCATCTGAAGATCGACGGTCGGGCCGTGATCGGTTTCGGGATGGGACGCGGCTACGACGTCGACGACTTCGTTGCCGATACCGCCAGTGGCGGTTTCCGAGTCGATGCCCGCTTCTCGACCTGGGATCTGCGCCCGTTTGGTCCGGATTCGGACTTCCTGGTGGCGGTGCTGTCACGAGCCTGACCCGCCGTGCGGTCGTGTGCTGCCGGCGCCGAGGATCTGGGCATTTACCCTGCCCACCGCGTGGATCGCTGTCTCGTACCGGCGGGCCGCCTGCTCGAGATTGTCACCGCAGCCGTCCGGGGTGTGGACCCGTTTCGGATCCGTCCGCAGCGGCTCAGTGACTGTACGGCGGATCACCTCGGTGTACGACTCCGGATGCCCTGCAGGGAGCCCCACATATTCGTCTAAGGCGAAGGCTGAGGATCGAGACAGATCAGCGCGGCCGTCGGCGACCCGGGTCGCCAGCTCCTGCTACAACGCCGGCGGGGACGGACTAATGGCGACGCCGAGTACGACATCCGGGCCGGCGTCTCGGCAGACCCGGGTGATTTTGGCTGCGGCGATCTCGGTGACCTCCCCGGTGGAAGAGCAGATGACGACTCCCATCATGTCTTCCTTCTGTCCCGCGGCGTCGTGTCAGAGGTGTCTGGCACACTAGGCCACGACGTATACGAGATCATAGAGCCTTGTTTTTATGAATGTGTGGTGGAGGTGACATGGACGGGAGCGTGTACTCACCGGGTGCCGGTCATCAGCCGCCGGTGCTGGCTGGTCGTGACGATCTGATCCGGGGCTGGGAGCTGATGGCTAACGATGTGCTGGTGGGTGGTCGGGTGCATGCCCGGGACCTGCTGCTGCTCGGCCCGCGGGGTATCGGCAAGACGGTCGCGCTGACCCGACTCGGGCAGGTCGCCCAGCAGGCGGGGTACACGCTGATCGACCTCCAAGCGGTACGGGGTCAGACCACCCTGGTTGCCTCGCTGCTCGACCATGCTGAGATCCAGCTGGAAGACCGGCATAGCGCCTGGCAGACCGTCCGCCGCCATGTTGACTCGCTGCGGCTCAGCCTGACCGCCTTCGGGGTGGGGGCAGCACTGGATGTTGCTGCCCGGTCGGGAACGGTCGGACACGGCACCGCTCCCGGCCGGGTGGCTCGGCTGCTGGCCGACCTGGCGGCGGCGGTAAGCAAGCAGCAGGGTGGCCGTGGGGGAGTGATGGTGAGTATCGACGAGATCCAGGCCGCCACGGCCGACGATCTGGTCTTGCTCGCCGCCGCTCTGCAGCGGCTCAATGTCAACCATCCCGACACCAGCCTGCTTTTTGCTGCCACTGGCCTGCCGTACACCCGGGATTCGTTGAACCGGGCCGGGGTCACCCACCCCGAGCGCCTGTTCACCGCGGTTCTGTTACCTGTGGTGTTGGACGAGGCCGAGGCCCGACGAGCCGTGGTCGAACCGGCGCTGGCCCGTGCGGTGCTTTGGGAGCCGGAGGCGGTCGACGAACTGTTGCGGATCACCAACGGCTATCCGGCTCACCTTCAACTCTTCGCCGACGCCGCCTGGCGGCTGGCGCGTGACCGGCGGATCCGCCTCGATGATGTCCGCAGCGCCAGTATCCGTGTGGTCGCCTCGCTCGTCGATGGCACTTTTGACCCCCGATGGGCGTCCTTGCCGGATCGGCAGCGGGAATACTTGGCAGCCCTGGCCGTCAACGGCGGGGTCGCGACCGCGGCGATGATGAGTCGGACCCTGGGGCGGCGAGCGTCGGATCTCAGCCGAACCCGGGACCAGGTGATCAAGGCCGGAGACGTCTACAGCCCGCGTCGAGGCGAGGTCCGGCTGTCGGTCCCGCTGTTCGGGCAGTACATCCTGAGCCACTACGAGGCTGATCGGCAGGCCAGCGATGACCCGGATGGGCTCGTCACGCTGGAGCAGATGCGAGCACCAGGTGCTCGGTGATCGGCTCCAGGCCGGCTCCTCGGCAGCTCTGGCCACATCACCGAGTGGATGTTCACGGGTGGGGTAGCGGTTGGTCCGTTACCCCGAGCTGACCAACCTCGTCCAGGCCGCAGCGGAGATTGGGAGTGGCCGAGGGCTTCATCGCGTCGTCGGGCTGGGGGATCAGGATCGGATCGCGGCCCTGCGGGACCCCACCACCGCCAGGGCCAGGGCGGAAGACCCGATGAGCAGGCTGAGCATCACGATCATGAGCCATTGGCCCGGGGACGTGTGCGCCACGGCCGCCCAGCCCCACGGCCCGACGAACCACAGGGGCCTCATGACCTCGTTGCCGCCGATGATGAGGCCGTCGATGAGCAGGGCGATGTTGACCACAATCGACACTACGACTCTGGTGCTCATGGCTACAGCGAGGCTGACGGCGGCGATCATGAAGGCCACCGAGGGTGTGACCAGGAATGCGTAGACGGCCCCGTTCAGGGCGCTGACGCCCGGGTCGGCGCGCGTCAGCTGGCTGCCGGCAGCGCACACGATCCAGGAGGCGACGAGCACCGGGACCAGGAGCGCGCCGCCCAGGGCCGTCACAGCGCTCAAGAGCTTGGGGCTGCTGCAGCGCGTCATGAGGGCGCGCCAGGCCGGCTGCAGGCATCCCCACGCCGTAATCCCCACCACTGCGGAGGCCACGGGCACACCCGCCAGCTCCAGGAGGCTCTGACTGTAGGAGGGCCGGTAGGTCATGCGCACCACGGCCAGGAGCGCCAGCAGCAGCGCGGAGAGCGCGCCCCACAGCCACCAGGGGAGCACCCCTGACATGGCCAGCAGTGTCGAGCGTTTGCCCGGCACTCTCTCCAACCTGCCGGCCGCCGCACGCGCCGAGGCCGCGGACGCAATAGCAGGGGTGGGCATGTGAACCGGCTCGGCGGCGATCGCGGCTGCGGTTCTGGGGAAAGAGGAGGGCTCCTGCCCCTGGGTATTCACCAGCCGTCGCAGGAGGCCGGCACCGGAGTCCACAGGGTTCGGACTACCCACCAGCACGGCCAGGAGCATCCCGGTCGCTGTCAAGGCGGACACCAACAGGAAACCTGGCAGCAGGGGGAAGCCCCACACGGGGGAGCCGTCCTCGAGGAGGACGCTGTTGCCGTGTACGCCCAGCAGGGGCAGCGGGACCCGGGCCGTCCAAGTCCACGGGAGCATCCACCAGTCGGTGCGCTCGGCCTGGACCGTGGCCGCCGCGGACCAGATGAATCCGACAGCCGGCGCCAGGCCGACGGCGGCCACGCGCAGGAAGCGGAAGGCCACCATGCCCCATGCCGAGGATCCGGCCACCACGATCCACATGAACATCCCGAACAGGAGGTAGTCGCGCCACGGCCCCCAACCCTGGCCGCTAATGAGCGCGAAGGCCACCACCGGGGCGATGAGCGCCACCTGGCAGACCAGGGCAGACAGGCTGAGCACCGCCAGACGAGCGCAAATGGTCCGTCGGGGGCTGATGCCGCGCCAGGCGGTGCCGCCCTGGCGCCACCGCTGCTCGCGCCACTGGGCCATGGCGCCCACCAGTAGTCCCAGGGGCACAGCGAAGCCCGAGGGGTAGAAATGCATCCAGGCCATGGCATTGCCATTCCAGTGCCGCGCGGTCACCACCCCCGAGTTCATGGCGGCGTAGGCCAGCATGAGCGTATGGGCGGTGACGACGAGGACTGCGGCCACCGTGCCCCAGGTGAAGGTGCGCCGCGAGCGGAGCAGCTCGGCCTTGAAAAGGTTCCAAGCGCTCACCCCGCTATGGCGCGCGGGGAACGGCGCACGGGCCATGGCCACGGCAGCGGGCCCGATTGGATCGACGGTGGCGCTCATGAGCGGGCCTCTTCGCTGGGCTGGTCACTATGCTGGGCCGGGCGGTGCTCACCGCCGGTGACGGCGGCCAGGAAGGCCCGCTCCATGGCCCGTTCGTCGTCGGGGTCGGCAAAATCGGCCAGTGGCCCCTGGTAGACGAGGCCGCCGGAGGCCAGCACGCCGATGTCATCGCTCATCCGGGCAATCTCGCCTAGCTGGTGGCTAGAGACGATGACGGTGCGGCCTTCGTCGGCCAGCACGCGTACCAGGTCACGCAGCTCGATGATGCCCTGGGGGTCGAGGCCATTCTGCGGCTCATCGAGGATCAGCACCTCCGGGTCGGCCAGGAGCGCCATGGCCAGGGCCAGGCGGACCTTCATCCCGGTGGAGAAGGAACCTGCCCGCTTGCGCTCAGTGGTGGCGAGCCCCACACGCTCCAGGAGCGGCATGATCATGCTGGGGTCGGTGCCGGTCAGGCGGCAGTGGACAAGCAGGTTGCGACGGGCGCTCAATTGGGAGAAGAAGGCAGGGCCGTTGATGGAGGCGCCCACGTGCGCCAGGCTGCGTTGGGAGAAAGGGGCCCCTTGAATCTCGACGCTCCCAGTGTCTGGGCGCAGCAGGCCCAGGGCGATATTGAAGGCGGTGGACTTCCCGGCGCCGTTGAGCCCGAGTAGCCCGTAGACCCGACCGGGGTAAGCGGCGAGGTCGAGGCCGTTCAGGACCTGCTGGCCGCCGAAGGACTTACTGATGCCGGTCAGCCGGAGTCCGGGTACTGCGGCAGCGGAGGGGAGCCGCATCAGCGCAGCGAGGTGCGTGTCTGTCATGTCATTGATGCTTCCAGCGCGGGTGGGAGCGGCTATCCCCACCAGGGATACGGTCACGGGCACATGCCGGGGATGATCCTCCTCAAGGAGGAGAACAGGAGAAGACTTCCGGATGTATCTGCATGGCAGCCTTGGATTGGCGGCCGTGCGGTGGCTATCTGGGCGAGACCAGCCCCGTGGTCAGGGCGTAGATGACCAGCTCCACCCGGTTACGGCAGCCGGTCTTGCCCAGGATCGCCTTGACATGGGACTTGACCGTGGACTCGGCCACGTAGAGCTGCCCGGCGATCCGGGCATTGGTCAGGCCCCGGCATACGAGTTCCAAGACGGCCTTCTCCCGATCCGTCAAGGGCTCGTAGGGCCCCTGGGGCGCACCGACGACGGGCGCCGCCCCTGATGACGGCGGTGCGGGAATAGTGGCCGTCCGCACAGGCACATCGGGAACGTCTGGATCGCCATCCCCGGAGCCTGCCGCGGCCCCGGTACGGATCTCCGCCCCGGCATCGGCGTCGAGGTGGGCCAGGACCGTTCCCGTCACAGCCGGGTCCAGCCAGGAGCCGCCCGCCGCGACGGTGCGGATCGCCTGGAGCAGTGCGGCGGGCTCCGCGTCTTTGAGGAGGAAGCCGTGGGCACCGGCACGCAGGCAGGCCAGGACGAGCTCATCGTCGTCGAAGGTGGTAAGCACCAGGATGCGCAGGGCACTGGTGGAGCCGGTGGCGCGTAGGGCATGGATGGCGCTGACACCGTCCATGACCGGCATCCGCAGATCCATGAGGACCAGGTCCACTGCGACGGATCCATCTGAGGATGCGGAGGCAGCAGCCATCAGCGCATCGGTGGCCTGGCGCCCATCACCAGCCTCCAGGACCACCTCCATGTCCGGTTGGGCTCCCACCAGGGCGCTGAAGGCGCTGACCAGGAGCGGCTGGTCATCCACGATGGCCACCCGGATCGCCCGACCGGCGCCTGTCTGCTCAGGCATCATCTTGTCTCCTGGTATCGGTTGCCCCGGTGCCGTCGGGACGGCTAATGGTCGGGGTGACGGGGAAGTCGGCGTCCAGGTGGAAAACTGCAGCGGCGCCGCCGGCGGCGGTTACGGGGCCGTGGGTGATGCGCCCGCCTACGAGCCTGAGCCGCTCTTCTAGTCCGATAAGTCCGTTTCCGCCCGCTGCCGGTGACGTCCCCCGCTCCGGTGGGGAATCCGAGGGGCGCAATGGGTTGCGTACGCTCACGTGGCAGGCGGAAGCAGTGATAGTCAGCTTCAGGTCGATCTCCTGGCCGATGCCGACCGCGCCGTGTCGCACGGCGTTGGTCAGGGCCTCGCCGACCAGCCGCACCAGGGTGAGCCGCTGCATCGCTGACCACGAGGCATTGCAGGTGGCCAGGACCTCGGAGTCTGGCAGGAGGGCGCTCACCCGGGCGCCTGCGCTGCGCGCGGTCTCGATGAGCGCCGGGATGGTGAGGAGATCGGCCAGCGGTGCGGCCTGGCCGGGCTGGCTGCGCAGGGCGGTTACGAGCTGACGCACCGAGGCCAGGGAGGAATCAGCGGTATCGCGGATCGTCTCCAGGGCTTCGCGGAGCCGGTCCTCGCCTCCCAGAGCCAGCCCGGTGGAGGCCTGCACTTTGACGGCAGTGAGGCTGTGCCCCACGAGGTCGTGCAGTTCGCGGGCCAGACTCAGCCGTTCAGCGGCGATGGCCTCAGCGGCAGCGGCACTAACAGCCCGGGCGTGATCCTCCGCCTCGCGGCGGCGCCTGGAGGCCTGCAGGTAGGCGAACGCCACCGTGCCCACACAGAGCAGGGAGAAGACCACGGCATTGGTCCTGATCGGTTCGTGGCTCAGGTACCTCCTCGTGGTCAGGGTGACGGGGTTCATCACGGACCCGGCCAGGGCCAGCAGCAGGGCGGCGGTGCTCCATCGCCGCTCGGGCTCCCAGCGGGTGACGGCGTGCAGGTCGGTGACCGCCACGATGATGATGGGGCTCAGGCCCAGATTGACCGGGGAGACGAAGACGAGCAGTGCATAGAGCGCCAGCAGGCTGTACGTGCCGACCAGGCAGGTGCGCAGAAAGTGCAGGCGGAAGGGCTGGAACGCCGCCAATGCCAGGTGAAGCACCAAATTCGCCACGTAGACCGCGTAGGTCCCGTAATCGAGGATGAAGACGATGCTCATCCCGGCCACGAACAGGAAGAACCCGGCGAGCGCCACATCTACCAGCGGCAGCGCGAACCGGTAGTCGGCACCGGGGATCATGCGGTGGTGGCCGCGCCAGTCGTAGGCCGGTGAGCCCGCGGCGGTAGCGGCGGGGGCAAGGACAGGGGAGAGCCGGCCCTCGGATCGCCGACTAGCGGCCTGGGCACCGGGAGCAGGGGCAGTGGACCCCGTGAGATCAGTGGAGGCGATCATGGCATTACCTCAAACACCATACCCGGCGCTAACTCCGGCATCGGAATTGCCACTGGGGCCTCATCCCCATCCCCGTGATCAGACTGGTCCGGCCAGGCTGCTGCAGTATCGACGTGCAGCTGCAACCGATGTTCGGCTTCCGTCAGGCGCGAGGTCACTACGTCCGGCCCCGCGGGCGAGTCCCGCTACCGCATCGACGAATCCGACTATGCCAGCCCGCTCCAAGACCATCCGGGCAAGCATCACAGATCCCTAAGCCGGCTCCTCGGCAGGCCTGGCGACATCATCGAGTAGGTAGTTCACCAATGCCTATTATATGGCAGTGGCTTGGTCAATCCCGGCTCAACCGGTTGCAGACTGGGTGACCAGTGGGCAGACCAGGGTAAGAGACTTCGGCTCCGCCTCAACCATGGGTCCTGGCTCACTGCGAGCCACAAGCCTGCCGCGGGTGGCCAGTCCGTGGTGATCACTCAGCCTTGGGAGGGCAGATCATGAAGAGACACTCCGATCTGGCGATCCGCTTCCTGTCGCGGTATCTCACGGTCGCTGGTCTGCTTGCTCTGACTTATCTGCTTCTAGAATCAGTGCCCGCTATCGGACGGGTGACGGAGTTTCTCCTGACCTGGTTCGTCCCGTTGCCCATTCCGCTGCCCATCATCAACCAGTTGACTGGTGTCGTCTTTCTACTGCTGGCGTCGGGTATCGCACGACGCAAGCGCCTCGCCTGGATCGCTATGGTGGTGGGTGTTAGCTTCAGCCTGACCCTCACCATCTCCATCGTGATCTCACTCGGGGTGTTGTACTTCTTGAGACCCAGCGACTATTCCTCGCTGTTCACGGACGACCCGATAAGGCTCAGCGAATATGCTGTCTTGTTCGTAAACATCTTGGTGGCGATCCTGCTCCTCGCGTTGCTGCTACGCCACCGCCGCTCCTTCATCGTGCGGTCTCAGCATGGCAATATCCGCCGAGCATTGAAGGTTTTGGTCCTCGGCTGCGCCGTGGTCATCATAAGCGGCCAGGGGGCCCATCTTCTGATCGCCAACAGGAACCTGCCGCAGGTTGAGGAACTGTTAGGCGACCTGATGGGTCTGGGGTTTGCCCTGAGTTTCATAGCGGCCATCTGGGCGATGCTGCATTCGCAGCGGGTCGAGGCCCGAATGACCGTGGCGGACGAGACCCGGGTCCGTGAACTCCTGGCGGTCAACCCATCGGATTCCCTGGGATACTTCGCAACCCGGCGCGACAAGTCCGCCTTCCTCAGTGAGCACGGGGCGGTGGTCTACCGCGTGGGCATGGGGGTGGCTCTGGCCTCTGGCGATCCTCTCGGCAACCCTTCCCTCTGGCCCGCCACAGCATTGGCTTTCAAACGTCATGCCGAGTCCTACGGCTGGATCCCCGCCGTGATTGGCGCCTCTGAGACCGGTGCCCGCGCCTATACCGAGGCTGGGCTGCGTGCGTTGGCAATCGGAGACGAGGCCGTGCTCACCACCGCCGACTTCGGGGTCGCGTCGTTGCCCGAGGTGAACCGAGCAGTCCTCAGACTGAATGGGCTCGGCTATACCACCCGGATCCGCCGGCACCGGACCATCCCCGCCACCGAACTCGAGGAATTGGCGGATCTGGCCCAGGACTGGCTGTCCGGCGAGCCCGAGCGCGGCTTCTCGATGGCGCTGGGGCGCTTGGGTGACCCCGCTGACGGCGAATGCGTCATGGTGGAGGCGCTCTTTCCTCCCGGTGACGAGCGGGGACAGATCGCCGGGCTGTTGTCCTTCGCTCCCTGGGGCGGGGACGGGTTGAGCCTCGACACCATGCGTCGTCACCCACAGGCGGATAACGGGGTTACTGAGTTCATGATCTCATCCTTGATGATCGACGGACGTACGCTGGGGATCCGGCGGGTGTCATTGAACTTCGCGGTCTTCCGATCAGCTTTCACCGAGGGCTCCCGGATCGGTGCCGGTCCGATCAGGCGGCTCTGGCGAAGGATCTTGATCTTTGCCTCCCACTGGTGGCAGTTGGAAACGCTCTACCGGTCCAACGCGAAGTACGAGCCGAACTGGTACCCGCGGCTGATTTGTTACCCCGAGCCGGCCAACCTCACCCAGGTCGCGGCGGCGATGGGGGTGGCTGAGGGCTTCATCACCATGCCTCGCTGGCTGGGTGGCGGCATCCCGGACCAGCCCCGGCGTGAGGTGGAGGAATCGGCGGCGCTGCTGGCAGTGACCGCGGGATCGGCCAGTGCGCATCCGGCACCCAGACCATCTGAGCAATTGCTCGTCCGTGCCGCCTGCCGCAATGCCATGCTCGCCGAGGGCATTGATCCGTACCCGGCCTCGGTCACCGTCACCGCCGCCTGCGCGACCGCCCTGGGCGAGTGCACGGTGGCGGGACGGGTGCTCACGATCCGCGACCATGGGGGCGTGATCTTCGCGCAGCTGCGCGATGCTAGCGGTGACCTCCAGATCCTGATGGAGGTCGCCACGGCCGGCGCTGGGAGCCTCGCCACCTTCCGTCGCCTGGTTCGTGGCGGCGATCAGATCGCCGTCACCGGCGTCATCGGTGCCTCCCGAACTGGGACTCGTAGCCTGCTGGGCAGCTCCTGGATGATGACCTCTAAGGCGTTACGGCCGCTGCCGGACAAGCGCAAAGGACTTCAGAATCCCGAATCTCGGGTGCGTCTGCGGCACGTCGATCTGATCGTCAATCACCGTCAGCGTGAGATGGTGCGGGCCCGTTCGGTCGCTATCCAGGCCGTGCGCCAGACCTTGGTGGACCGGGGATACCTTGAGGTAGAGACTCCGATCTTGCAGCCTGTGCACGGTGGCGCGAATGCCCGCCCCTTCCGTACCCATATCAACGCCTACAACCTCAATTTGTATCTGCGGATCGCGCCTGAACTCTATCTGAAGCGGCTCATGGTGGGCGGCCTGGAACGGGTTTTCGAGATCGGCCGGAACTTCCGCAATGAGGGGGCCGACGCGACCCACAACCCCGAATTCACGATGCTCGAGGCCTACCAGGCCCATGCCGACTACATCATCATGAAGGATGTCATCCGCCAGATCACAATCGCAGCTGCCCAGGCCGCCACCGGCTCGACCGTGGTCCGGGGCAGCGTCGGCGGCACCGAACACGAGATCGACCTGGCTGCCCCATGGCGGACGGTCAGCATCATGGATGCGGTCGCGCAGGGGGTGGGCGAACCGGTCGACAGCGAGACCCCCGTCGAGACCTTGCGGAGCTACGCCGACCGGGTCGGCATGCCCTACGATCCCCGCTGGGGATGGGGGACCCTGCTGCAGGAGTTGTACGAGCACCTCGCCGAGGGAACGACCGTGGAGCCCACCTTCTTCAGCGACTTCCCAGCCGAGACTTCCCCCCTGACCCGGCAACACCGCAGCATCCCCTGCCTGTCGGAGCGCTGGGACCTGATCATCTTTGGTTCGGAGGTGGGCACGGCCTACTCGGAACTGGTCGACCCGGTCATCCAACGCGAACGGTTGACCGCCCAATCACTCGCTGCCGCCGGGGGAGACCTCGAGGCCATGGAACTCGATGAGGCCTTCCTGGAGGCCTTGGAGCAGGGCATGCCCCCTTCGGGCGGATTGGGGATGGGCCTCGACCGTCTGGTGATGATGCTCACCAAGGCTTCGATCCGCGAGACCATCACCTTCCCCCTGGTCAGGCCGAACCGATGAGGCGCTGGGTGCTGATGATCCTCGCCGTCGTGCTCTACAACAGCTGGCTGGCGTGGCCGCTCAACGGCAGCCCTGACGCGCTGCTTGCCTATATCTCGGAACTGGCCGCTGCCGATCAGCCCTTTAGCTGGTTCTTCCGGGCGGCTGATGCCGCCGCAGCCACCGTCTACGGCGTCATCGCGTTCCTGGGCTGGCACGGGTGGACCCGCTGGCTCGGAAGGAGACACTCCCGCCATGTCTCACTGGCTCTGCTGACGGTTGCGGCCGGGACCATGCTGGATGTCAGCTTCAATCTGCCCTGCGCGGAGAGTCGAGACGTTGCCTGCGCCGCCATGCCGAGCATCAAACGGCACCTGCACGAGGTGGCATCGGTGATCGTTTCCGCAGGACAGGTCGCCTGTATCGCCTTGGTCGCCTGGACCCGGGCTCGACGGGGCTGGACCCGGGCAGTCCGGGCCATGACCGGGCTGGCCGCGGTGGTCGCGGTGCTGCTGGTGGCCAGCGCAGCCATGCCACTCGTCCTGCCAGGTGCCCAGGGACCGGTCCAGATTGTCCAGATCCTGCTCTGCTCCGGCTGGATCGGCTACTTGGCATGGCAATTGCCTTCCAGCCATGCCTGAGGCTCGCCCAGGGGAGTACACCATTCACCGTCGCCCTGGTGGTGGCCGGGCTGTGGTCCTGCTCAACGGCTGTGGCTTGGCAGCGGTCGCCTGGGACCAGGTGGTCAGCGAGCTAAGCGGACACGCCGTCATTGCCATCGACCGCCCCGGGCGATGCGGAACAACCTGTACTGAGCTTCCCCACCTGCGACGGGAAACCCTCCACCTGGCACAGACCATCGCCGACGATGCCCCGGTGATCGTGGTAGCCCATTCCATGGCGGCCTTCCAAGCCGAGGCATTGGCCAGACTCCGCCCCGACAGCACCGCCGGGATCGTACTCGTGGACCCGTCAGTGGAGGCCCAGCCCGGCTTTGGTCCGCTCCGGCGGGCCGCCGCCGTCAGGATCGCGCGCCTCGCCGCCACGGTGCTGCGTGTCGAACTGATCCGGCGGCTGATCGCCGAAGCCGTTCGCGCCGGGATGCGGCGCGAGACTCACCATCCTGAGGTGATGGCTGATGAATCATGGCGGGCGGGGCACGAGACCTCGCAGGCCTTGGCTGCTGCTGTGGCCGAATTTCTCGCGTACGGGGAGCAGGCCGTCGACCTAGCGCGCCTGCGTCACGAGCAGAGGACGCCGGTGATCGCCCCGACCATCCTCCTCGAAGGGCAAGATGGCTATAGCCGGCAACAGCGAGAGTCGTTGCGGGGCGCCTTCGCCCGGCTCGAGGTCCGGCGACTTCCGGCTTCCCGCCACCTGATGATGCTTGATGCTCCCGAGGAGATCGCCCGCGCCGTGTTCGATCTCGACCGCGAGATCGAGGCTCGCCTCTGACGGCAACCGAACCGGCCAGAACCTGGCTGTCGATGGGGGTTCGGCCGCCCCGGGGTGGGAAGGTCCGAGGCCGTGAGCTACTCTCCTGCTTAATGATACTCAATCTCACTATGGATGGGTGACTGAAAGCAGGTATTAGATGAAGTTTCTGGTACGGATGGCGGCCGCCGCGACCGCCCTGCTCCTGGCCACGGCCGGGTGCTCAACCACCAACAGCAACCCCGCCGCCTCGTCGCCTGGCGCCTCAGGCAAGAAACTCCAGGTGGTCGCCACCACCGGATACCTGGGGGACGCGGTGAAGAACATTGCGCCGGAGGCGCAGGTGAGCGTGCTGGTGGCTCCTGGGGGCGATCCGCACACCCAGGCGCTGTCGACCGCCGACGCCGAGAGAGTGCAGTCGGCCGATGTCGTTGTGTGGACCTCCCATGACATGGAGCACCACATGATGGAGCAGCTCGACAAGCTCGGGAAGAAGCAGGTGGCTGCCGGGGAAGCCATCCCCGAGGCGGACCTGCTGCCCTGGAAGGAAGACGGCCAGGTCAAGGGCCACGACCCGCACGTGTGGAACTCGCCCGACAACTGGACCCATGTGGTGACCGCGATCGCCAAGAAACTGAGCGAAATCGATGCCCCGAACGCCGCTAAATACCAGGCGAACGCCGAGGCGTACAACAAAAAGATCATGGACATGAAGAAGGCGGCCGAGGCCAAATTCGCCAAGGTCCCGCAGGAGCGCCGGATCCTGATCACCGGGCACGACGCCTTCAACTACTTGGGCAAGGCCTTTGGGATCGAGATCCACGCCACCGACTTCGTCTCCACCGAGGCGCAGATTTCCGCGGCCCAGATCGACGAGTTGGCCACCCTCGTCGCTACCAAGAAGGTCCCGGTCATCTTCCAGGACAATCTGGGCAACCCTGCAGCCATTCAGGCAGTGAAGGAGGCCGTCAAGGCCAAAGGCTGGAAGGTCGAGATTTCGGATACCCCGCTCTATGCCGATTCGCTGGGCGAGTCTGCTCCCACCAACACCTACCTGGGTGTCTTCGAGCACAACGTCGACGCCATCGTGAAGGCGATGACCGCGTAGTGCCGGTTCTGCAGATCCGCGACCTCACGGTCGCCTATCAGCATCACCTCGCACTGATGGACGCGACCGTTGAGGCCTCAGCAGGGCATATTCTCGCCCTGCTGGGGCCCAACGGGGCTGGCAAGTCGACGCTCCTCAAGGCGGCGGTAGGGCTGTTGCCAACCATCCGCGGCGATGTCACTTTCTTCGGCGAACGGCTGCAGCAGGTACGCCAACGTGTCGGCTACATGTCTCAGGCGGCAGAGGTGGACTGGGATTTCCCGACCACAGTGCGCGATGTCGTGATGATGGGCCGGTATGGGCGGCGCGGCTGGTTGCGTCGCCCGGGAACCGCGGACCGCGCAGCAGTCGCCGAGGCGTTGGAAGCGGTCGGCATCCTAGACTTGGCGGACCGCCAGATCAGCCAGCTCTCTGGCGGCCAGAAACAACGGACCTTTATGGCCCGGATCCTGGCCCAGGACCCTGAACTGTTCTTGCTGGACGAACCCTTGGCAGGTGTGGATGTCGCCTCCCAAGACGCCATCATGCAGATCCTGAGGCGACTGCGCGCGGACGGTAAGACGATCATGCTCGTCCACCACGACCTGACCAGCGTCCCGGACCTGGCCGATGACGTGGCCTTGCTGCGGGAAGGCCGGATCGTGGCCGTGGGCCCGGTCGCTGAGACCTTCACCCAGGAGACCGTGATGCGGTGCTACGGCTTCGATGGCCTCACCCCTCGGACGGTGGTATGACCGCGCTGGACGCCTTCGGCGGGCTGTTGGGCAACTACACTTTCCGCACCATGATTCTCAGCACCGGGATCATCGGGGCGGTCTCCGGACTGCTGGGATATCTGCTGTATCTGCGCAAGCAGACGATGATCTCCGATGTCATCGGTCATTCGGCGATCGGCGGGGTAGCACTGGGATTCATCGTGTGCACCGCCATCTTCGGCATCGACGGTCGTTCTGTACTGGCGCTTACCATCGCCGCAGCCATTACAACGACAATCGCGGTGATCGTCACGAACCTGATCACCCGCCATTCGCGGCTGGGAGTCGACGCCGCCATGGCCGTCACCCTCGCGGTGTTTTTCGGTGGTGGGATGACGCTGATGCGTTGGATCCGGCATTCGTCGTTACCCAACCGGGCCGGGATCGAGAAATACGTTTTCGGGAACGCAGCCACCCTAACCAGTGACGACCTGATAACCATCGCGATCATCGGCGGTCTCGCTGTCGCTGTCGTGCTCGCGCTGTTCAAGGAATTCACCCTATCGGCCTTCGACCCGGTGCTCGCGACGACGATGGGATTCAGCCCTCGCATCCTGCAGCCGATCTTGCTGGTCACGGTCACCACGGGCATCGTGATCGGGATCAAGGCCGTCGGTCTGATCCTGATGATCGGCTTCGTGATGCTCCCGGCCGCTGCGGCCCGGCAATGGTCGCGTCGCCTGCCCACGATGGCGCTGATCAGCACGTTGATCGGCGGGATCTGCGGGATCGTGGGATCGGTTCTCGCCGTACAGCTGGGCCGGGTGCCGACTGGTCCGATCATCATCATCGTGTTGTTCGCGGTGCTCGTGGTCTCGCTGGTGGCAGCACCGCAGCGCTCGGTCCTGAGCACCTGGCTGGTACGTCGGCGGCAGCGACTCACAGGAGAGGAGGCCACGTGACGCTCCTCGTGGCCCTGTCCCTTCTGGCGGTGGTTACCGCCGTCACCTGTTCGCTACCCGGGGTCTTCCTCGTGGTGCGACGCCAGTCGATGCTGGTCGAGGCCATGAGCCACGCCGTCTTTCCCGGGATCGTCATCGGGGCCCTGCTGTCGGGCTCTGCCCGGTCGCCGTGGATGGTAGTTCTGGCTACTGCGATGGGACTGGTTATTGTCGTCGGCGCCGACCGGGCCCGCGAATCGGGTCTGGTCACCGCCGACGCCAGTCAGGGGATCATCTTTCCGGTGCTGTTCGCGATCGGCATCGCGTTGCTGTCGACGCAGCTGTCCAGCGTGCACCTCTCCGAGGCCGCGGTGCTGTCTGGCGAGCTGAACCTGCTGGCGTTGCCGACACAGCGGTGGATCATCGGCACCACGGATCTTGGCCCGCAGGCGATGTGGGTGCTGCTGGCGGTGTTCGCCGTCGACGCGCTGTTCATTGCGCTCAGCTACCGGGTGCTGCTGGTATCAGCCTTCGACCCGAACCTGGCACGAACCATGGGATTGCCTGCCCGGGTCATCAACCTTGTGCTGATGATGCTGGTGTCGCTGACGATCGTGGTGGCCTTCAACACCGTCGGGGCGATTCTGGTGGTGGCGCTGATGATCGTCCCCCCCGCCACTGCTCGGTTATTGACCCACCGCATGGGCTGGCTGATCATGGCCAGCCTGGTCATCTCGGCGGCCACAGCGATGCTGGGACTGTGGGCCGCCTACGCAGCAGACCTCGCCACCGCCCCGATGATGGCCTTCACCGACGGGGTGGTCTTCCTGCTGGTCCTAGTTGGTGGCCGATTACGCCACAGACGACATCGCCAACCGACCTGAGCCACGCGGTTGTCGATGCCCGGCACTAGCATGTCTGGCGGGGCCGGCGCGGTAGGCCGACCCGAACCAGCACAACGAGGAGATGCCCGGTGTCCCAGATCACGATCGTCTTGAGCGGCTCGCCCACCCAGATCGAACAGGGGACAACCGGCACCGAGATCTTCGCCGACCAGCGTGAGATCGTCGCGGTCAAAGTCAACGGTGAGCTTCGGGACCTGTATGCCGTCCTCGCTGATGGGGACCAGGTGGAGGGGGTCGAACTCTCCAGCCCCGACGGTCTGACGATCCTGCGTCACTCGACCGCCCACGTCTTGGCGCAAGCCGTACAGCGACGTGATCCGCAGGCCAAACTCGGGATCGGTCCCTTCATCACCGACGGCTTCTACTACGACTTCGATGTGGCCGAGGCTTTTACTCCCGAGGATCTGAGGGCGATCGAGAAAGATATGGCCCGGATCGTCAAGGAAGGTCAGCGTTTCCAGCGCCGGGCCGTGGACGACGAGCAGGCCCGGGCCGAGGAGGCCGCCGAACCGTACAAGCTGGAACTGATCGGGCTGAAGTCGAATGCCGACCAGGCAGCTGAGGGCGCCAGCGTAGAGGTCGGTGACGGCGGGCTGACCATGTACGACAACGTCAACCGCACAGGTGAGGTGGTGTGGACCGATCTGTGCCGCGGCCCCCACCTGCCCTCAACAAAGCTGATCGGCAACGGCTTTGCCCTCACCCGCAGCGCCGCCGCGTACTGGCGTGGTAACTCCAAGAATCCCATGCTGCAGCGGATCTACGGCACCGCGTGGGCCTCGAAGGAGGACCTGCAGGCCTACCAGGAGCGTCTCGCCGAGGCCGAGCGGCGCGACCACCGCCGGCTCGGCGTGGAGCTCGACCTGTTCAGCTTCCACGAGCTGGTGGGCGCCGGGCTGCCGCTGTTCCACCCCAAGGGCGGGGTGATCAAGCGGGTGATGGAGGACTACGTCCGCCAGGCCCATATCGACAACGGCTTCCTGTACGTGGGAACTCCGCACATCGCCAAGGAGGACCTCTTCTACACCTCCGGGCACCTGCCCTACTACGCCGAGGGCATGTTCCCTCCGATGGGTGACGAGGAGCAGCACACCTACCGGCTGAAGGCCATGAACTGCCCGATGCACAACCTGATCTACGCCTCCCGGGGCCGCTCCTACCGGGACCTGCCGCTGCGCCTCTTCGAGTTCGGCACGGTCTACCGCGACGAGCGCTCCGGGGTGCTGCAGGGCCTGACCCGGGTCCGCTCGATCACCCAGGACGACTCCCACAGCTATGTCACCAAGGAGGGCGCCGCCGACGAGATCCGCCACCTGCTGCGGTTCGTGCTGCAGCTGCTGCGTGACTTCGGCCTGGACGACTTCTACCTGGAGCTGTCGACCCGCGACGAGCACGGCGACAAGAAGAACAAGTTCATCGGCTCCGACGAGGACTGGGCCGAGGCGACCGCGATCCTGCAGCAGGTGGCGCAGGAGTCCGGTCTGGAGACCCGGCCCGACCCGGGCGGTGCCGCCTTCTACGGCCCGAAGATCTCGGTCAAGGCCCGCGACGCGATCGGGCGGACCTGGCAGATGTCGACCATCCAGTACGACTTCAACCAGCCGGAGCGGTTCGGCCTGGAGTACACCGCCTCGGACGGCTCGCACCAGCGGCCGGTGATGATCCACTCGGCGAAGTTCGGTGCCATCGAGCGGTTCATGGGGCTGCTGATCGAGCACTACGGCGGCGCCTTCCCGGTCTGGCTGGCGCCGGTCCAGGTGGTCGGTATCCCGGTGGCGGCGGACTTCGTGCCGTACCTGGAGGAGGTTGTGGCGAAGCTGCGGGCCGCTGGGGTACGGGCCGAGGTCGACGCCAGCGACGACCGGATGCCGAAGAAGATCCGGACCCACACCAAGCAGAAGGTCCCGTACCTGCTGATCGCCGGCGCCGAGGACCAGAGCCACGGCTCGGTCTCGTTCCGGATGCGCGACGGCAGCCAGGACAACCTGGTCCCGGTCGACGAGGCGATCGCCCGGATCGTCCGGACGATCGAGGAGAAGGCGCAGGTCTAGGCCGTACGGCGGGCCCTCACGCCCAGCCCAGCTCAGCCAGCCAGCGCTCGGCCAGGCCGGTCCACTGCCCCGGCGCGGTCCCTTCGGCCAGCCCCAGCCCGTGCTCGCCGGAGGCGAAGACATGGCCTTCGAAGCCCACTCCGGCCACCGCCAGGGAGCGCATCAGCTCAAGCGAGTGCAGGGCCGGCACCCCGGCGTCGTCGCTGGTGGTCCAGACCAGGACCGGGGGTACAGGGTCGCCCTCCCCGGGAGCGGTGACCCGGGTCCCGACCGACAGCTCGGCCGCCAGCTCGGGTGTCGCGTCAGGGCCGAGCAGCCGCTGGACGTCGGCGTGGAAGAGGTTCGGAATCCGACCCGGCAGCCACTCCCGCAGGTCGGTCACCGGGTAGCCGAGGATCGCGGCGTCTGGGCGGCCGGCGTACGTCCAGGGCTCGGCCAGCGTCACGTCGGCGGTGTCCGTGGCCAGCAGCCCACCCAGGTGCCCTCCGGCTGAGAAGCCGATCACCCCGACCCGGTGGTCGACCGGCATCCCGAGCCCGTTCTCCCGCAGCCCGGCGAGCACTTCCCGGGCGTCGTGCAGGGCGGCCGGGAAGCAGCCCGGCCCGACCCGGTACCTCAGCACCACGGCGTGCAGGCCGAGCCGGTTCAGCCAGCGGGCCACCGGCTCTCCCTCGTGGTCGGCGTGGTGGTCGTAGCTGCCGCCCGGCAGCACGATCATCGCGGGGGCGGGGGCGGTCCCGGCAGGAAAGCAGGTGGTGTCAGTGGCCATGCCCCTATCCTGGCCGATCCGGGCGGGTCAGCCGGGCTAGCGCGAGGGACGGTGCGCTGCCCTTCCTCCGCACCGGTACTGACTCCCCTCTGACCAGGGGTGCTGGCTCTCCCGAGGCGGCGCCACCGGTTGCCAGGCTGGCAGTCTGAGGCGGTGAGCAGCGACCTCCACCCCGCCGACCAGCATGACCAGATCCGGGTCCGCGGAGCGCGCGAGAACAACCTCCGCGGCATCGACCTGGACCTGCCCAAGCGTCGGCTCACGGTGTTCACCGGGGTCTCCGGGTCGGGCAAGAGCTCCCTGGTGCTCTCGACCATCGCCGCCGAGTCGCAGCGGATGGTCAACGAGACCTACTCCGCCTTTCTGCAGGGCTTCATGCCGAGCCTGGACCGTCCCGATGTCGAGCTGCTCGACGGTCTGACCACGGCCATCGTCGTCGACCAGGAGCGGATCAGCGCAAACCCGCGCTCCACCCTGGGGACGGTCACCGACACCAACGCGCTGCTGCGGGTCCTGTTCAGCCGCCTGGCCGAGCCTCGGCTCAGCTCGCCCCGCGCGTACGCCTTCAACGTGCCTTCGGTGACCGGCTCCGGTGCGGTCACCGTGCAGCGCGGCGCGGCCACCCGGGCCGTCAAGACCAGCTACAGCATCGAGGGCGGGATGTGCCCCCGCTGCGAGGGACGCGGGTCGGTCTCCGACATCGACCTGACCGCCCTGTACGACGACTCGCTGTCGCTCAACCAGGGCGCCCTCACCATCCCCGGGTACAGCATGGACGGCTGGTACGGGCGGGTCTTCGCCGGCTCGGGGTACTTCAGCATGGACCGCCCGATCCGCGACTTCACCGCCAAGCAGCTGCACAACCTGCTGTACCGCGAGCCGACCAGGATCACCGTTGACGGGATCAATCTCACCTACGAGGGCCTGATCCCGCGGCTGCGCAAGTCGGTGCTGTCGAAGGACCTGGACTCGCTGCAGCCTCATGTCCGGGCCTTCGTGGAGCGGGCGGTCACCTTTCAGACCTGCCCGGACTGTGACGGAACCCGTCTCACCCAGGCCGCCCGGGAGTCACGGATCGGCGGCGTCAGCATCGCCGACGCCTGCGCGATGCAGGTCTCGGACCTAGCCGAGTGGGTGCGCGGGCTTCAGGAGCCGTCGGTGGCGCCGGTGCTGGCGTCCTTGCAGGAGTCGCTGGACGGCCTTGTCCGGATCGGGCTGGGCTACCTCTCGCTGGACCGACCGTCGGGGACCCTGTCGGGCGGCGAGGTCCAGCGCACCAAGCTGGTCCGCCACCTCAGCTCGTCGCTGACCGACGTCACGTACGTCTTCGACGAGCCGACGACCGGCCTTCACCCGCACGACATCCAGCGTCTCAACGAGCTGCTGCTGGCGCTGCGGGACAAGGGCAACACGGTGCTGGTCGTCGAGCACAAGCCGGAGACGATCCAGGTCGCCGACCACGTGGTCGACCTCGGCCCGGGAGCCGGCAGCGACGGGGGAGCGGTCGTCTTCTCCGGTACGGTCGAGCAGCTGCGGGCCAGCGGCACCCTCACCGGCCAGCACCTGGGCTACCGGGCCCGGCTGAAGCCACAGGTACGCAGTGGGACCGGGGTGCTGGCGGTCCGCGACGCCACCCGGCACAACCTCCGCCACGTCGATGTCGACATCCCGACCGGGGTGCTGATGGTGGTGACCGGGGTCGCCGGCTCCGGGAAGAGCTCGCTGGTCCACGGCTCGCTAGCCGGCCGGGAGAACGTGGTGGTCGTCGACCAGGCACCGGTCCGCGGCCCGCTAGCATGGTCTGGTGAGCAATGATCAGCCGACCTTCACCCGTGGGTTAGGTGATGACCAGCCAAGTGTCGTCACCCTGGACTGGGAAGGAGACGAGGTCCGCTGGGTCGGGGTCGATGAGAGCTGGCGAGACCTGGTCGGCCCGGCGGGGCTGATTCAGCAGGTCACGGAGGCTTATCAGCAGGTGCGCCCCGGCCGTGCCGACTGGCGTCTCACGATCTCCCTGGCTGACGTTGAGCTGCAGGACCTGAGAGAGTTCACCCAGCTCATCCGAGAGGCCCGGGCATCAGAGCGGGCGGTGGCAACCGAGCCGTTCGTCGTGCGCTCCGGGCGGATCGAGTCGCACTGGTCACCCCGAGGTGAGCTGCTGGGTATCGAGGATCCCCACCAGTGGATTTCCACGGCCCACTGTCAGGCTTTGTGCGAAGCCCTGACCGAGGCCCTGCAACGACCTGCCTTCCCCAACGAGGAACCGACCCCAGCAGTACGACGGCTGCTGGCCTTCACCGGCAGAAAGGCCTGATCCGATGGGACTTCAAGAGCTGCCCGAGGACGTCCGCTACCGGGTGACGTTCTTCGACTCGGCGGGCGACAAGTGGGCTGAGGTCGCCCAGACCATGCGCACGACCCACACCACGCTCAGCACCGGAAAGCGCATCCCTCCGTTCTCCCAGCGCATACCGCAGAACCTGCGGAGCTTCGGAGAGGCCGCTAACAAGGCCTTTGACGCCTACCTGGGGGCGCTCGACAAGGGCGCCACCTGCGCCGACTCCGTCGGCAGCACCCTGCGGGCCAGTGGCCTGGCCTACCTGCGCCAGGAGCAGTACAGCGAAGAGCTGGTCCAGGAGATCGAGAAGGAGCTGAACCAGTGAGCGAGCCCAACCCGCAGCCCGACCTGACGACGCTGACCAGCACCCAGGCTCTGCTGGAGATGGGCAAGGTCATCGAGGACTCCCGCAAGTACTTCAACGACGTCTGCAAGGGCATCGGCGTTCAAGCTGATGGTGAGCTGGCGTACACGTACATCTTCACCCTGACGCGCGACAGCAAGCCGGGCTTCTGGGACAACGTCTGGAACCTGGGCAGCTGCCCTATGGAGTTCGACCACCACATCACCAACGACGAGCACCACCAGACCTGGGTCCCCAAGGACGGCGACGTCATGCCGCGGGACTGGGCCTGGCACGTCGAAGGCCACTACACGTCGAAGCCGATCAAGAACGTCAAGAAGATTCTTTCGGCCGACGCCCAGTACATCAAGAAGAAGCTCGAGACAGCCCGCAGCAACGCCGACGGTATCGCGAACATGCAGGCCGAGGACTTCGACGCGATCGCAGCCATTCCGACTGCGCTGGGGACGCAGAACCAGCAGCTGGAGGCGCTCATCACGACGCTGAACACTGCCGACGACGATGCCCAGAAGCTGCGCGAGGAGATCGAGGGGAGCTGGTCGTCCGAGTCCGCCACCATGTACGCTTCGCGGATCGGCAGCTTCAAGGACGCCCTAGTGGAGCTGAGCGAGGCCTCAGACTCGATGAAGGGGGCGAATGTCACCGTCGCCACCCACGTCGGCGAGCTGATGTACGCCATCATGGAGCTGTGGAAGGCTCGCGTCGAAGGCATGGACGAGATGGCTTCCGGTTTCCTGGGCGGAGCCAAGAACCTCGTCGACCTGCTGAAGGAGCCCACCGTCATGGGAGTTGTCCTCAAGGTCATCGACGTGGTCGGCTCGGTTCTTGAGAAGATGGCCACTGCCGATGTCGAGGACCGGATGAAGAAGCTCAAGGATCTCGGTGATATGGCCACCAAGCTTCAGCCGATCGAGTCGGCTGTGACAGCTGCCGGCGAGGTCAGCTGGCCCACGATGCCTACAGACACCGAGTGGACCCCACGGTGACGCGACTCGGTCGGCTGCTGCTGGTGGGCGTCGTCGGGGCTGCCACTCTCGGCGCCTGCGGGCAGTCAGACGGGTCGCTGCCGAGCCTGGTGGCGCAGCTCGCTGACCAGGCCGGCACCGATGTCGTCGCATCGCTCGTTGTCGAGCACGAGCAGGGACGACCGCTCGGGGTCCGCGTGGCTTTCCTCAAGCCCGACGGCAGCGCGGTTGGGTTCTACCGGAGCCCTTCCCACCAGAGCGTACAGACCACCTCTGACCCGGTCCCGGCCCCGCTGCGCGATGGTGTTCCAGTGGCCAGGCTCGACCTAGTCGGGCTGGAGCAGCGGATGGCTGCGCTGCCTCACTGCGAGGATGAGCGCGGTCAGCTGTTCATGCTCGACGGGCACGTCCTCGAGACCGTCCGCTGCAAGGTCGACGGCGAGCCCACCAGCCGCCTCGACGGGACTCCCGTGGAGAGAACGCCCGCCGGTGACCTGCCGGCAGCCGCCCGGCAGGTCCGCGACGACGCTGCGCTGGTGGGCGCCGAGCAGGTGACGGATGTCACCATCGCCCTTCGGTCGGACGAGGTCTCGACCCGGTTCCGGGTCAGCAGCCCGCCCCGTCCGCGGACGGAGGGGACGGACTGCTCACTCGCTGTGACCCGTGCCCAGGGGGCCCTGGCTATCGGCTGCGACAGTGTGCCCACCGACGGCTTCCCGGTCGCGGCTCTGGCCCCGGAAGCGATCGAGAAGATCTGGGTGGCCGAGGGCCGCCCGCAGAGCGGGTGGACCCTGAGCCTCGTCAACCCGAAGGACCCCTGCTGGCATGCCAAGCAGGGCAACCAGACGCGCCGGTACACCCTCACCGGGGAGCTCTCAGGCCCGTAAGCCAGTCGCCCCGGGAGATAAGGCAGCGCTGGAACACGAAGCGGGGACGAACTGCCTGCGACGCTTCGCTGAGCTGGTCGGCACTGACCTGCCCCGGGGCACGCACGGAGGCGGTGGAGACGTCTCAATCCGTACGGGACCCGGCTGCCCGTCCGCAGCCAACCGCACCGGCAGGTGACCCACGCCGGGCCAGACCAGCCAGCCACTGACCCGGCGTGGGAGCCGAGAGCAGGTCCGGGAGGTCCCGGCACGCTGGTACCGCAACCCGCCCCGGACCTGTCAGGTCACCGAGCGACGCTGCAGACGGTGTCGATCACCGACCCGTCGCGGTAGCGAACAATACCGACGATCTCGTCGGTGTGCTCGATGGGCCGCGGTACGCCGCTGATCCGGATCGCTTTCTGGTACAGCTCATCGATCCCGAACAGTGGCAACCGGGCGTCAGCGAGCCGAGCCGAGATGTCGGGGCGGCGTGGGTTGACCGCGATCCCGTAGTCGGTCACCAGCACATCCACCGTTTCGCCCGGGGTCACCAGCGTAGACACCCGCTCAACCACGGTCGGGATCCGGGAACGGATCAGCGGCGCCACCACGATCACCAGCTTCGCCCCAGCCGCGGCGTCACTGTGGCCCCCGGAAGCACCCATCATCAGCCCATCCGAGCCGGTGAGGACATTGACGTTGAAATCGTGGTCGATCTCCAAGGCCGACAGCACCACCATGTCCAACTGGTCGACACAGGCCGCTTTGGCCAGCGGTGAGGCGTACTCGGCTGCGGAAATCTCGTGGTGGCGGGTTGACGAGGCCAACGAAGCCGCGGCCACCGAGTCGAACGATTGGACGTCGAGAAGCTGTTCCACCAGCCCCTGCTCGAGCAGCTCAGCCTGCGCGGCGGTGATACCGCCGAGCACCCAGCGCGCGGAGATGTTCGCGCGGCGCATCCGTTCGGCCAGGTAACGGGTGGTGGCGATCGACGCCCCACCCGAACCGGTCTGCATCGAGAAGCCGTCAGTGAAATAGCCGCCATGCTCCATCACCGAGGCGGCATGGCGGGCGATCAGCAGGTCGCGTGGATTGCGGGTATTACGAACTGCGCCGACATTAATCCGAGACGGGTCACCGACCTCATCGACCTGGACGATCAGATCCACCTGATCCTGGCGGATACTGGCGTGATGATTAGGGTAGGGGACGATCTGCTCAGTCACCAGCACCACATGCTCGGCATAACCAGCGTCCACCATCGGGTAGCCCAGGGCGCCGCACTGGGAACGTCCCGAGGTACCGTTCGCATTGCCGTACTCGTCGCAGGCCGAGACCCCGATGAAAGACATCGTCGGGCGCAATTCCCCGGTCTGCATGAGTGCTGCTCGGCCGCCGTGAGTGTGGATCTGGACCGGGTGGGGGAGCAGCCCGCCGGCGGAGATCCGCCGGGCCAGGTCACCGCGCATCCCGGAGGTATAGATCCGCGAGATTACCCCGCGCTCGATATAGCTCACCAGTCCGGCATGACAGTTGTTCAGTGACGACGAGGCCAGGGTCAGATCACGGCGACCCAACGCCGCCAACTGCTCCACCACTTGGAGGATCACCTTGTCGCCCTCGCGGAAATGGTGGTGAAAACTGATCGTGTCACCGTCAGCGAGCCCGCACCGCAGCGCGGCCTCCTTGATCGACCCCACCAACTTGCGCCCGCGCTTCGCCGCAGAGTCGACCAGGTAGGGGGTACGAGCGGCCCATCCCTGGTATGGGGTCAACCCGGCCAGAGCCTCATGATCAGCCGGGAGACGAGTCATCGTCAGGTTCTGCTCAGTACTGGACACCGGACACCTCCGCCAGTCGAAGGACCCGCTGGGCGCTGGCCACGATCGGGGCATCAATCATCTTGCCGTCCAGCGAGACCACACCCATTCCCTCATCATCGGCCCGCTTGGCGGCTCCTACCACCCGCCGGGCCCACACGACTTCCTGCTCGGTGGGGGCGTAGGCGTTGTGAAGCGGTTCGATCTGACGAGGGTTCACCAAAGACTTGCCGTCGAAACCCAGCCGCTTGATGATCGCCACCTCGCGCAGGAAACCTTCGTCGTCGTTAACATCGGTGTAGACCACGTCGTAGCACCGCAGACCCGCGACCCGAGCAGCGTGCAGCACCGCGCAGCGGGCGTAGAACAATTCGGACTCGTCCTTGCCGCGAGCGGTACGCATGTCCATCACGTAGTCGTATGCAGCCAGCGCGATAGCCACCATCCGGGGGCTGGCTTTCGCGATCTCGACCGCATTCACCACCCCGGAGGCCGATTCCACCGCCGCCATGCATTTGGTGGAACCAGGTTCTCGTCCGCACCGCTGCTCGATCTCGGTGATCTGCCGGTCCAGCTCGCGGATCATCTCAGCATCACGTACCATCGGCAGCCGGACGATCCCGACTCCGGCTGGCACAATCGCCTCCAGATCGTCGCGGAAGAAAGGCGTGTCGATAGCGTTCACCCGTACCGCCACCGTCTGGCCGGACCAAATCGGCGACATCAGCGCCTGCCGGACCAGCAACCGGGCTGAATCTTTCTCCCGCAGCGCCACGCTGTCTTCCAGATCGAACATCACCGTGTCCGCGCCATAGACGTGCACGGTAGACAACCAGGCCGCATTCGACCCGGGGACGAACAGCATTGAGCGAGCCGGGCGCTCGACCTCTGCTGCCAGCAGGCTGGTGCTCATAGGACACTCCAATCCGGTGCTGTTTGGGCGGCTCGTAGGACGGCTGCTTGAATCCGGGCCCGGATCGCGAAGTCCAAGGCCCCCTTGTCCTCAACGGCGACTGAGGCCTCGGTGACCCCCATCTGTTCCAGGGTTTCGCGGACCACGGCCTCGATCTGGTCGCCATACTGGCCGATCACCGTGCTGGCAATGTTGATATCCAGCCGGTCACCCGGGCTGACCCGGACGAACAGGTCGCTTGACTCTAAGGTGCCAGCGACCGCTTCTTTCACGATCCTCATCTCGCTCCCTCGTTGGTTGTGGGTCGCCGGCATAGGTATGCCAGCGTGGTCGGGGGGACCAGGTCGGCCACCGTGTCTAGCCGGCCGTCGTGCAGCAACATTCGGACACGGCTTGCGGAGACCACCTCGCCGCCGAGCTCCAACCGAGGAATCTCATGGACGGTGATCGGTGGCTGGTCCATGGGTTCTTGCTGGAGCCAATGCCGCATTGCCTGGTTGTACTGATCGGTCACGGGGGAGAGCGGCTCGGTTCCCACGTACCGGTCGGTAATGCCAAGCGCCGGGCCGATATGACGCCGGAATAGTTGTAAATCCAGACCGGCCACCCCACGCTCGACCAGTGAATCGTCGCGCAGAAAATACTCCGGGAAGGTGGCCCGGCTCACCATGTAGACCGAGCCGGGATGGACCTGGATCCGAGATGCCTCGGGCAGCGCCGCGCATCCGTCCTGAACCAGATGCAACCGGTCAGCGGCCGAAAACTCGGCCCCCTCCTCGGCCACCACCCAGACATGGAGCCGATCACAGTCGCGGGCTGCGGTCCGGATCAGGTGCTCGTGGCCGAGGGTGAACGGGTTAGCATGCATCACCACTGCCCCGATCCGGCCTGGAACCGGATTATTTTCGCGGCGCAGCCGTTCGCAATAGCCCGACAGTCCGAAGGGGGTGTTCTCGAGCAGGGTTACGATGCCCGGCACCTCTGCGATTGGGCGATATCCCAAGGAGGTGAAGGTGCGTCGATTCGACGGTTGGGTATAGACGAACAGGTGCGCACGGCCGCGCTCCAGGGCCTGATATTGGACCTCGGCCATCAGCCGGGCCCCGATCCCGGCGCCGGCTTCGGTGGGGGTCACCGCCGTGCATTTGACGACATTGCCGGCCAGGCCGACGCACCCGATTAGGTCGTCGGCCCGGCGGGCGACCACGAAGAACTCAACATCATCATCTACGCCCAGCCCGCGCTCCGCGAGGAGGCCCGTGACCAGCCGCAGAGCGGCCGGGTCCCGGGCTGGCTCCAGTACCTCGATGATCGGTTCCTGCATGGTCTGATCCTCTAGTGGCTGGATAACTCCCGCCGTGTCACAATCGGACGCCGCCGAGGGTGGCGATCGAGATCAGGAAGATCACGAAGGTTCCGATGCTCCACAGGGCGGATCGGCGCTGCCAGGCGCCCATGTCGACCCGGGTCAGATGCAGCAGCAGGTAGATGAAACCGACCAGGGGCGACAGCAGGTGGAAGGCCTGCCCAGTGGTGGAGGCGACTGCGATGTCCATTGGCGTGAAGCCATACTGCGCCCCGGTCTGGGCCAGGACCGGCAACACTCCGAGGTAGAAGGCGTCGTTGCTCAGCAGGAAGGTTCCCGGGACCGAGGCCAATGCGGTCACCAGACCCCAGTGACCACCCATCGACGCAGGCACCACGTCAGCCAACCAGTGCCCCATCGCATCCGACATTTTCGAGCCATTCAGGATGCCCATGAAGATGCCCGCCGCCAGCACCATGGTGATCACGTGCATCGCATTGGCGCCGTGCTCCTCGATGATCTGGCGCTGGTCGGCCAACCTGGCGTAGTTGATCAGCATGGCGAGGGCGAAGGCAATCTCGAAGATGATGGACGAGTGGATCTTGGGAACATGCCAGGTGCCACCGAAGATCAGGAGCACCATGACCACGATGGTGAGGATGAGGTTGACCATGACCAGGCGGGGCCGCTTCAGGCTGATGGTGTCGGACTCGGGGTTGCCTAGGGTGTTGCCCACGCTCAACGCGTCGATCTCCTCACGACTGAGTTCGATGATCCCCAACCGCTGTCGCTCGGCCCGCCCTCGCAGGAAGGAGACCACGATCACCCAGAGCACAGCGATCCCCATGCCGGGGAGGATGCGACGCAGCAACTCGCCATCATCAACGTGGAGCGCAGTGATGATCCGTGCGGTCGGCCCCCCCCAGGGGAGCAGATTCATGATCGAGTTGCCCATGATGATCAACACCGCGAGATCCATCATTTTCATGTTCAACTTCTTATAGACGGGGATCAGCGCTGAGCAGACGATCATCGTTGTTGTCGATCCGTCCCCGTCCACCGAGACCACACAAGACAGGACAGCCGTCCCGACCAGCACCTTGAGCGGGTCTCCCTGTACCACTCGCAGGATGAACTTGGCGAGGGGGTCGAACAGACCAGCGGTGATCATGAGCCCGAAGTACAAGATCGCGAAGAGCAGCATCACTGCTGTCGGGGCCACCGTCTTGACGCCCTCCAGCGAGAACTTGCCGATGTCTTTGCCGAACCCGGCGACGAGCCCGATCAGGATGGGCGAGGCAATGAGCGCCGTGAAGGGAGTCGCTTTCTTGGTCATGATCAGTGTCATAAAGATGACGACGATCAACAGACCCCATAAGGCCAGCATCTAGTTTCTCCTTCTCATCAGGGGATCAAATGGGATGTTATGACTGGAGCCGCGTGGGATGGAAGTCTTGTGGCCGCTACGTGCACAAGCCGCTTTGCCGCATCTTCTGCACGTTCTGCTCGTACGGCCTAGGATCTGGCCATGCCCCCGTACTCACGCAAGCATCTGCGCTGGACGTTCCAGGTTTGCCTGGTCGCTCTCGCTGTGGTGACCGGGACCGCTCTGAGCGCCATGGCCGCCTCGGCGCTGGCCTCGCGTCACGGTATGGAGCGGCAGAACGAGGAACGCGCCTTGGCGATCGCCCGCGGAGTGGCGCTCGATCCGCGTTTTGCACAGTGGGTAACCCAGGCGACCCCAGCCTCGGACGGTCCGGTTCAGGCAGCGGCTGAGCAGGTAAGGATCCGTACCGAGGCCCGGTATGTCGTGGTCACCAATGCCTCAGGTGTCCGGTACAGCCACCCCAATCCCACCGAGGTGGGCCGCAAAGTCGCCACCGACTCAACGACCCCGCTTGTGGGTCACGACATCGCCCTCCTGGAGCGGGGGACCCTCGGACCGTCAGCCCGAGGCAAGGTCCCACTGCGCGATGCTCAGGGGCGAATCGTCGGCTCGGTCTCGGTCGGGATCCAGATCAACCAGGTCGAGGCCTTGCAGCAGCAGTTCCTCCTGCTGCTGACCGGAATCACTGGGGCCATGCTGGTCATCAGCCTGGTCGTGGTGGCTCTCGGTTCTCGGCGGCTGCTCCGGATCACCCGCCACTTGGAGTCCGACGAGATGGCTGATCTGTTGCGTGAGCACGCAGCCTTGCTAGGCGGCGCCCAGGAGGGAGTGTTGGCGGTTGACTCGACCGGCTGCCTGCGGATAGCCAACCCGGCCGTGGAACTCCTGTTAGGGGTGCCGCTGCGGGTCGGGGCCCGTATCGACCAGTCGGGACTGCCGGCCTCGGTAGCGGGCCTGCTGACCGACCATTCACCCGCGATGCCGGACGGCTCGCTGATGGTGGTAGGGGACCGGATCCTCCAGCCGCGCCGGCTCGAAGTCGAGCAGGCCGGACGGGATCTGGGTACGGTCGTGGTACTCAGCGACCGTACCGACCTTGATGGTCTGGGTCGAGAGCTGGAAGCCACCCGGGCCCTGACCGACGCCTTGCGAGCACAGGCCCACGAGCACACCAACCGTCTCCACACCCTGCTCGGGCTGCTGCACCTGGGGCATCTCGATGCGGCTCTGGATTACCTGGCTGACCTGACGGTCGCTGGCGCCGGTAGCGACGGCGTCGGCGACCCGTACCTCGAAGGTCTGCTGGTGGCGAAGACGGCAGTCGCCTCAGAGCGGGGGGTTGACCTGCGGATCAGCGAGACCACCTGGGTGGAGGGACGCCTGATCAGCCCCCTGGACGCGGTCACCGTGATCGGGAATCTCCTGGACAACGCCATCCGGGCAGCGATGACCGGGGAACGCCCAGCGTGGGTCGAGGTGTCGATGCTCTGCGATGGCAGCGACCTCGTTATCCATGTTGTTGACAGCGGACCCGGGGTGTCGCCGGATGCTCAGCAGGCGATGTTTCGCGACGGCTGGACCACCAAGCAGGGGGACAAGGATCGGCACGGGATCGGGCTGTCGCTGGCCCGAGTCACGGCTCGGCGTCATGGTGGCTACCTTGAACTTGCTGCGGCGAGCGGCCCGAATCATGGGGCTGCGTTCCAGGCCCGGCTGTGCGATGTGATGGCCCGTCCATCGCTCGAAATGGCAGGAGGGATTGATTGATGGTTGCCGGCAGGTTGCTCCTGCGGGTCCTGGTCGTGGACGACGACTTCCGAGTCGCGGCGATACATGCGGACGCCCTCAGTAGCGTCGCGGGCATTGCCGTGGTGGGCAGAGCCACTACCTTGGCCCAGGCCCGTCAGGTCCTGGACACGCGTCCAGTTGACCTGGTGGTTGCTGACGAGTACCTGCCAGACGGCAGCGGATCGTCTCTGATCGGGTACGCAGAGACCGCGGTGTTGATGGTGACCGCTGCCACCTCCGCCGAGACTGTCCGTCGGGCGCTGGTCCGCGGCGCGATCGGTTATATTGTCAAACCTTTCCCGATGATGATGCTGTTGGAACGGGTGACCGGGTACCGGGCCTTTCTTGATGAGCTCCAGTTGGAGGCGCCGCTTGAACAGTGCCAGATCGACGCCCTGGTGAGTCAGCTCCGTCCGCGCTCAGTCACCAGGCGGCTGCCTAAGGGACGTTCGCGAGTGACCGCTGAGGCCATCATCCGGGTGCTGCGAGATCGTGGCACCTCGCTGACTGCGATCGCGATCGCTGATGAGATTGGGATCTCCCGAGCCACCGCGCAGCGTTACCTGTCGGATCTGGTGGCCGAGGGATCGGTGAGTCTGGCGCTGCGGTACGGGAGCACCGGACGACCAGAACACAGCTACCAGTGGAGCGGCTGATGAATCCGCGGCGATCCTAGTGGTGAAGCTCTGAGATGGCTGCTCAGGCGACCTTTCACTAGTCCGATAAGGTGCATTATGACACTTTACCGGCGGGTGGTGGTCCCCTGATCTCTTCTCAGAGCCCAGTCTTCTTAGCCGCTGTCTGGGTCGGCTGCGGCCACAACGTAGGCGCGGGTGAACCCAGCCAGGACCATCCGCCCGGCGGATTCGGCGGCCAGCAACGCTTGGGCGTCTCGCGGATCATGATGCGCGAACCAACGCCGGCAACTGACGCCATGGCCCGGGGTCGTCCAGACCCGGACCTCGGATCCCGCGGTGACCGTACCCTCGGCCTCGACCGCGAAATACACTCCAACCCGATTACGGGCCGAGAAGACTTGGATCCAGTCTCCGCGGCCCATCCCACGGGCAAAGGTTGGGCAGGGATTACGCACCCCTGTTACCCGGAGCACTAGCCCGCAGGTTCTCTGCCACGGCCGGGACGCCCCGGGGAAAGTCTCGGCGGGCCCCACCCAGAGCCGGGCCCCCAATTCCAGATCATCAATCCCGGTCTGCGACCCAGCAGCCGAGCGGATCGTCAGGTTCTCCCCCATCCCGCCGACCTGGAGTCCCGGCATAACAGCCAGCCAATGATCTACCTCGGCAGCATCCATGGCGTACACCGCCTTATCAGGACCGCCATGATGATCCCGATCCGCCTGCCGGTCTCCCACCAGGCCCAGAGCGCCCACCTGGGCTCGCGGCACCGGTCCTTTCGCCATCGCGGACCATCCGGCCCGTCCAGCGTCGGGACGTCGACGCCGTATCAGGCACACTGCTTCCACCAGGCCAACCTGATCTCCCGCAGCGAAGCCCACCGGTTCATCGCGGTGGCACCCGTCTGCACCGGAATGCCGCTCGGCAACCCGCCGCGCGAGCGGCGGATCAACCAGGATCTCGGCCCCGTCGGTCTCGATAGGAAGCACGCCACCTCCTGGTGATGGTCCTCGACCAGGGTGGTCACACCTGGGCTCACAATCCAGAACTGGAAAGATTACCGATAAATGCTAGCGTCTTCAAAAGATCAGACGGGCGCCCTGAAAGATCTCCTGGTCGGATCTGAAAGCCACCGAAGAGTTCACCGCATGCTGACCACCAATTCGTCGTCTCGGTACTGGGCGCTGCTCACCTGACGGCCCAGCACGGAGTCGGGCAGAGCGATCCGGCGCCGCTGATTGCGGTAAGCCACGATCAGGTCGTTGCCCTCGTGCTGCAGGTCGAGCTGAGACTTCTGCGCTCCCGGAAGCCACAGATGGAGGCAGACCTCGTCACCGTGGCGCGTCAGGCGCAGCCGGTCGCCCTGATACCCGACGACAGCCGGATCGCCATCCCCGTACAGTTCTCGGCTCAGCTCGCGCAGTCCGGTCAGCCCGGCGATCTCATGATCCTGCAGTTCCAGCCGGTGGACCGGCAGATGCCCGAAGCTTTGCGACACCGTCTCCAGCCCCGCAGCCTGGATCGGCGCCCAGGCTGCGAAATACCCTGCCAGCGCGGCCTCAGGGTAGATTCGGTTCACCACCACCTGGTCCACCACAAAGCCGTAGAGGCTGAGCCAGGTGTACGCGCGTCGGACCTCCGCCACGACAATGCGTTCTGGTGTAGTGACTAATCGTACGGTGGTGTCTTTGTCGCGCAGCAGTTCCCCGAGGCGGGTCAGGCGATCGAGCAAGGTCAGCAGGTCGTCGAAGAGTCGGTCCTCGGGCATCGCGATGTTGGTGAGCTTCTCGAAAGGTCTGCCCAAGGCCTTGACCAGCGCCCGTTTGGTGGGCAGGGCGATCCGGAACAACCGGTCCAGCCGCTCCGGGTACTTCAGCAGCGACAAGGTCTCGCCGGTGGGAGCGCAATCCACCACCAGCGTGTCGTACTCCCCCGACTCGGCATGGTCGAGAATCGCCAGCAGATTGAACAACTCCCCCATCCCAGGCAGCAACAACGTCTCCTCGGTGGCCAGGCTGAGTTCCTCACCACGGGCCAGCAGCCGTCCGAGGTAACTGCGCAATGCTCCCCAGGCCCGATCATTCTCGGTCAGGGCATCGATCTCGAGCGCATCGAGCGCCTCAGCCACCGGCCTGGGCTGGTTACCGAGTTCCTGCCCTAGCGCATCGCCTAACGAATGGGCCGGGTCAGTACTCAGAACTAGGGTGCGCCTGCCGGTCTCGGCCAACCGCAGGGCGGTGGCGGCGGCGACCGTGGTCTTACCGACCCCGCCCTTGCCGGTGTACAGAATGATCCTCATCTCACTCCTCGACAGTGATTCGGCGGGACTGCTGGGCCGGTGGCGACGTTGGTGGATCGGTCAGGCATGCGATGATCAGGGCGCGTAGTTCACGGTCGATCACCTCGACGTGACGGCGAAGTCTGGAGGGCACCAGACTGAGAGCGGCGGCACCCAGGTGATGGCGGGCCTGAATAAGGTGGTCGATGAGATCGCGGTTCATGGCTGGACCTTCTGTGGGAGTCGTAGCTGGATGGTGAGGACGCCGTCACGTAGCCGAGCGCTGGTGACGTCGTGATGGCGAAGACTGTCAGGCAGGGTGATGCTGCGTCGGAAACCGCCGATCCGTACCGACAGGTCGGCCCCGGTTTGAGTGAGGTGGACCTGCTCCGACATCGCTGCGGGAAGCATCAGGCGCAGGTCATATCCTGCGTCGACCTTGAGGTACTGCTCGTGGGCGAGGTTCTCACGCACGTCGAAGGCGTGCTCGTCGAGGGCGACCTCGGCCAGCCGGCTAATGTCATCCAAGCCCAGCAGATCAGATGCGAAACGCGGCACTCGCGTCAGCGGCAGATGCCCGAATGCGTCCTCGATCTCGGTCAGGTGCTCACGCTGATGTTCGACCCAGCCACGGAAGAAACCATCGACTTGGTCTGGCAGCACCCCATTGACGAAGACCTGATCGACGCTGTAGCCGAAGAGATTCAGATAGAGATAGCTGCGACGGGTCTCCTCGATCACCATCCGCTCGGGCAGGGTTACCAGCCGGACCGAGGCCAGGCCGGGATTCTTGAGTAGCAGCTGCATGTCCTGTAGCCGTTGGTAGAGCCGTTCGACGTCGTTCATGGCCCGTCGGTTCGGCAGCTGAATGTGCCACAGTGGTTGTGCGACCGGGCGTAAGGCCCGCAGCGCCAACTTCTGCACCGGAAAAACCCTCTCCATCCACCAGCTGAGCATCTCTGGCAGCTGCAGCAATGACAGGGTCTCCCCGGTCGGCGCCAGGTCCAGTACGATCCGGTCGTAGTCGCCTGATTGCGCCAATTGCTGCACCCGCAGCAGGAAGAAGAGCGGGTCAAGACCTGGCAGGTCGATTACATCCTCAGTGTCCTCGCTGACGATCAGCCCCGCCAAGGCAGCATTCAGGTCTGCGAACTCCTCACGAACCTGCCCGGGATCGACTTCGATGATGTCGAGTCTCGGCGCGATCTCGACTGGCGCCGGGGCCGGCTCGCAGCCAAACAGGTCGGAGAGGTTGTGAGCGGCATCCATGCTGGCCAGCATGGTTCGGCTTCCCTGGCGGGCTGACGCCACCGCGTGGGCGGCCGCCAATGAGGTCTTACCGACCCCACCCTTGCCGGTCAGCAGTATCAATCGGTCCATCAGTCCTCCTTCGCGTACAGAATAGTTCATTGCGCGAACTATTTCCACTGAGGAGAGAGCCTCCAGGTCAGGATCGCTGCTAGTCGATGGGGATCCGGCGGCGTACTGGCCGGGGCGGCGCCGGCGCGGTCAGCAACTCAATCACCCGGTCGAGTACCCGCAGCACCACCGCGAATTCCTCGCGGCTCAACTCCCCCACTACCTGGTCGGCCAGCGCCAAAGCTTGCCGCAGACCCTGAGTCACCGCAGTACGGCCCTCGTCGCTGAGTGAGATCAGGACAATCCGCAAATCGTCCGGGCTGTGTTCGCGCTCCACCAGGCCGCGGCGCTGCAGCCGGGCGACAACCCCGGTCGCAGTGTTGAGCGGCACGTCGAGGTATTCAGCCAGATCGCCCATCCGGGACTGTTGAGCACGGTGCAGGTACAGCAACGACAGAAGATCGTTCTTGGACATCTCCATCGCCAACCGCCGCCAAGTCTCGGCAGCTAACAGGGTCCGGAAACGCTCCAGGTACTCGTAGAAGACCGATTCCAGATCCATCGACCAACCTCAGGTGCTTCTTCCCTCGAACTATCGAGAGCCTAGCACCTCAGGCTGATCACCCCTTCCCAGCTGAGACCGGCTGCTCCCACACGGAGGAAGCAGTGCGGGCCCGTTCTAGCGCGGTGGCGTACTGGTCCGCGTCAAAGCCCACCACCAGGTGCCAGGTCTGCGGGGTGACCTGGACCACACCCGGCAAGCCAGCTGCCTGCAGCGCCGCGACATCCACCTGGCTACTGTCTCGAACCTCAACCCGGACCCGGGTCTCGGCCACCTGCGCCACTGATTCCACATTGGCCGCTCCGCCCAGGGCAGCCAGCCACTGCTTGGCTTGGCTCTCCTCCTTGGCGCCCACCTCGACCATGATGACCTGGGGCTCCTCGATCTTGGGCTGGGCCTCGGCCAAGGCCGCGGCCTTCTGCTCTGCCGTGCGATAGTCGGACAGGATCACCAGTATCATCGACACAAAGAACGCTACGGCGACGGCGATGCCATAGAGCCACATCGGACTGAACACCGGAATCGTCAGCAGCGAGGTGAACGCGAAGGCGCTCGTCTTTACCCCGCCGAACAGGCCGATCACCAGACCGCCGCAGAGACAGCCGATCAGCATCCGCGGGTAGATGCGCTTGAAGCGCAGGTGAATGCCGTACAGGCTGGGCTCGGAGATGCCGCCGAACAGACCGGCTGCCAAAGCACCGGTCGCGGTCTGGCGCATCGCCACATCCTTGTCCCGGATCGAGAGCACCAATACCCCGGCGGTCGCCCCATAGCAGGCGAAGTTCCAAGCGCCCATCGGTCCCTGAATGAAGTCATAGCCCAACGACTTAATGTTGGCCAGCATCAACGCATTCAGCGGCCAGTGCAGCCCCAGCGGAACCAGGAACGGGTACAGCAGGGGGATCAGGATCGCGAAGACGATTGGGGCGTTGGTGTTCAGCCAGGCCAGGCCGGTACCGAGGGTGGTGCCCAACCAGATCCCGAGCGGTCCGATCAGGTAGGCGGTCATCGGGACCATGATCACGATCGACAGGAAGGGCACGAACACCATTTGGACGTTCTGCGGGAAGATCTTCGCCAGGAGCTTGTACACCAAAGCCAGCACCGCGACCATGATCAGCGGTACGAAGACTTGGCCACCGTAGTCGTTCAGCGGCATCGACCAGCCGAAAATCGTGGCCGTACAGACCGGGTCGGCTCCAGGGATCGGGCTCGCCTCGCAGACGGTGTTGGCGGCTTTTGACAGTTTGGCGAAGTCCGGGGTCATCACGGCCGCCATCACCGTGGCACCGACCCAGCCGTCGATGTTGAGGGCCTTGGCGGCATTGTAGGCGACCATGATCGGCAGGAAATAGAAGACCGAGCGCCACATGGTGTCGACGAAAACCCACGAGGCGGGCTTGTCGGCGGCTCGGAAGTCCACGTATCCCAGTGCGTCCAGCACAGCCGCGAAGGCGATGATCAGTGAGGCGCCCAGCAACACCCCGAGCAACGGGCGGAAGCTATTCGACAGGTATTCGAAGAAGCTGTCCAGCCAGGCGAATTTGCCGCGTGGTCCGCCGGCTCGGGCCGCAGCTTTGACCTCCTCGGCGGTCTGCGGTTTCCTGTCGGCCATCTCGGGCAGGTTCATGATCTCGCCGTAGACGGTGCCTACGGCACCGCCGATGATCACCTGATACCGATCGCCGGCCTGTGGTACCGCCCCCATCACGCCGGTGATGGCCTCAACCTGCTTGGTGTCGACCACCGAGGCATCACGCAACTGGAACCGGAGTCGGGTGGCGCAGTGGGTCAGGGCGTCGATGTTGGCAGCGCCACCAACTGCCGTCACGATCTCGTTCGCTGTGGTGCTCATGATGTCCTTCTCCCGGATTAGCCCTCGTCCACGGGGACGAGAGCACGGACGTCGGCGGGGGTGCTGCAGGCAATGGCCTTCTGGGCCAGGGCCTCACAGTCACTCATGGAGTACGCCCGGACTGCTGCCTTGACGCCTGGGATCGCGGGGATTGAGCAGCTCAGCTCATCGACCCCCAGCCCTACCAGGATCGGGACTGCCTGGGGATCGGAGGCGATCCCGCCGCAGACCCCGACCCACTTGCCACGCTCGTGCATCGCCTGGCAGGCGTTGCCGATCAGGCTCAATACCGCCGGATTGCACGGGTCGACCTGGGAGGCCAGCTTGGGATGGCCGCGGTCCATCGCCAGGGTGTAGCTGGTCAGGTCGTTAGTTCCCACGCTAAAGAAGGCCACGTCCTCGGCGGCGAACTGGCGGGCCATCACCGCCACCGAAGGCACCTCCATCATCACCCCCACCTGGACCTGGGATCCGATTCCCACCTTGGCGGCCTCCTCATCCCAGATCCGCTTCGCGAAGGTCCAATCATCGATGGTGGCGATCATCGGGAACATGACGCACAACTTGGCGCCGGCGTCGGCTGCCCGGGCGATCGCCCGGCACTGAGCCCGCAGCACCTCCGGCCGGTCGAAGCCGACCCGGACCCCACGGATTCCCAAGAAAGGATTCTCCTCGGCTGGGATTGGCAGGTACGGCAGCGGCTTGTCACCGCCGACATCGAGGGTGCGGATCACCAGCGGCCGGCCCGGCAGCGTCCGCGCGATGTTGGCGTACAGGCTGGTCTGCTCTTCCTCGGTCGGGGCGCTCTGCCGGCCGAGGAAGACGAATTCGCTGCGCAGCAAGCCGACTCCCTCAGCCCCCTGTTCCAGCGCGTCCTGAGCGTCCTGCAGGCCGCCGATATTGGCGACTACCTGGATCTGGTGACCATCGCGGGTCCGGGCCGGGTCCTGTGCCTGGCTGAGGTCCCGTGCCCGTTTCTGGGCGATCCGCTGCTGACGCTGCAAGATCTCGGTGATCTGGTCCTCATTCAGATTGAGCTGGAGGCTGCCGCGACTCCCGTCGAGAACGACCCGGCTACCCTCGGGGATGTCCAAAGCCCGGCCTTCGATACCAGCCACAGCGGGGATGTCGAGAGAGCGGGCGATGATCGCCACATGGCTGCTGGCGCCCCCTGAGGTGGTGGCAAAGCCAACCACCTTGGTGCGGTCCAGAGTCGCGGTGTCGGACGGGGTCAGGTCCTCGGCGACCAGGATCGTGCCCTCGGGGATCTCCTGGCGCTGGCGGCGCTGCCCGGTCAGTTCTTCCAGCACCCGCTGACCGACGTCGCGGACGTCAGTGGCTCGTCCGGCCAGGATCTCGTTGTTCAGTCCGGCCAGCTGGTCGGCGTAGGACTGGAAGGCTCCCCGCCAGGCGTATGGGGCGCTCTTGCCCTTGTCGATCGCGCTGACCGCGATGTCAAGCAAGTCCGGGTCCTGAAGGATCTGGGCATGCGCGGCGAAGATCGCGGCCTTGGCCGGGTCGGACTCCTGGGTGAGCCGTGACTCCAGCGCCGACAGGTCCAGCAGCGCCCGATCAATAGCCGTGTTGAGTTTCCGGCGTTCCTGGTGGTGATCGGAGGCCAGTTCAACTACCTGGACATCCTCGTGGCGGACCTGTAACACCTGGCCGACGGCTAGGCCTGGCGATGCAGACACGCCGAGCAGCAGGTTCGGATCACCGGAACGCGGCTCCGGCTCCGGTTCTGGCTCGTCCTTAATCGCTGGGATCGGGATGGTGTCATCACCGCCCGGAGGCAGTGGCGGGCAGTCTTCCCCTAGCCCGTCTTGGATCGCCTCACTGATGCGGTCCACCGCCTCCTCGGCATCCGGGCCACTGGCGGTGATGGTCACCTTGTCCCAGCGGGCCGCAGCCAACGCCATGATCGCCATAATCGACTTCGCATTGGCTGACTGCTCCCCGCGGCGCAAGGTAATCGTGGAGTCGAATTCCTTTGCCAGGGCGGCCAGGGTGGCAGCCGGGCGGGCGTGGAGCCCGGTCGGGTTCGGGATCAGCAGGGCCGGCGAGGTGACGCTACGGCCAACCGTTGCCGCCGACTCCTCCGTCTGCTCCGTGAGGACGATCTCAGCCACTATGTCGGTGCCTCCGCTCACGGGCCCGGTGCGGGGAGTGAGTGAGTCGATCCGCTCCGAATTGGCGATCACCACCTGGGTTAACAGGCTGGTGGCTTCGGCCGCCACCTTGTCCATGTCGAAGACGATGAGGTCATCGCCCACGTCGACCTGCTGTCCGGCAGTGACCTTGGCCTCGAAGCCAGCGCCTCCCATCCGTACGGTGTCCAGGCCGATATGCAGCAGCACCTCCAGACCCTCTGCAGAGCGGATGGTGACAGCGTGCTGGGAGGGCTGGACGTCGATCACCTCTCCGGCCACCGGCGCCCGCAGCAGGTTGCTGAGCGGGTCGATCGAGATCCCCTCTCCCACCATCTTGCGGGCAAAGACCGGGTCGGGTACCAGCTCCAAGGGCACCATGATGCCGTTCAATGGAGCAATCAGACGAACAGTGGGACTGACGGTCATGGGGCCTCCTGCGACCTCAGCGACTCTGGCGGACCGCTGGTGATCCTAGCGGCTAACCGCTCACAGCGGCTAGGCTTTGCCCACAGGTGGTCAGCGGCGGGGAGAGGCTGTGACATCGTTCGCTGAGGTACTCGACAGGGACACCAAACTCGCCAGACGGTTGGCGATGTCGACCTGGCCTGCCGACCGAGCCAAGGCGGACCGGCTCCTGCCCTTGGTCACGACGGCGAATATGGACTTGGTCTGCGCCGCGGTGCAGGCGGCTCAGGACCAGGAGCTCTCCTGGACGGGGTGGCACCAGAGCTGCCCCATGACGAATGCCCTGGTGATGCTGGTGCACGCGGCCGGACTCGGTGACACGGAGGCCGCCGTGACCCTGCTTCAGGTGGCGCAACGGTTACGCGACGAGCCGGTGCTTCTCAAGGAACGCTCGGCCTTCTGGGAACTCTTCGGTCTGTTCCGCGACATTCCTGCCGGGGCTGACGCCTTCGAGATCCTCGACGCGGTGTACCGGCACCTGCCTCCCACTCCAGCGGGTCAGTGGGCCGCCGAGATCGGACTGCCGGTGCCCACCGACCGCCGCTGGCAGTTTGAGATCGTCGTCACCTCGCGTGAGGTTCCGACAGTGGACGTCGATGTCGAAATAGGCTGGTCGCCGGACTTGGAGTCCGAATTCCACGCCGCACGGCTGGTGAAGGAGTTCTGGTCTGGAGGCGACGAGGTCCGCCTCTATGACAGTCGGACCTCTCCTACCGGGGCACTCCCGTACCGGCTCTCTGTCAGAGATGATGGCGCCAGTCGTACCCTGGTCGGTGCCATCGACCCGGCTCCAACCGACATTCGTGACCTGCCCCGGATCCTGAAGACGATCGAACAGCAGAACGGGATCACCTTTGACCGGGCCAAGACCCGGACGTATGGCGCGGGCCAGATGCGCGTGATCAAACCGATCCGGGCCTGGCTACGGGCAACTGCCTAACCAGGTGGCCACCCGAGGCCTCTGCACCGGCGGCCTCGACGACACCAGGTGGTGGTATGGGTTCCAGCGGAGCCGGCCGTGGCCACCGGCTACCGGTTGGGTCAGGCTAGCTTCATCCCACCAGTATCAGTTTCCGGGGCCTCCGCTCTGGCGCAGACCTGAGCTCACCTGATACGGTGATCCTGCACAGTCATCAGCCGACATGTTCGGGGAAGCCGGTCCGAGTCCGGCGCTGACCCGCAACCGTGGGTGGGCCGTTGAGGTCCACAAGCCGGAACACCGACAGGTCGGTATGTGCACCGTCCGTCTGTCGAGGATTGCAGATCGGCTTCTGAGCGCTTGCCCAGACTCCGACTCTGGGAAAGGCACTTCCCATGAGGACCGCCCGCATCATCCGGGCCGGCTTCGCCGCCCTCTTCGCTGCTGCGCTGATCCCACTAAGCCCGTACGGCGTCACCCGGGCCCATGCCGCTGATCCGGCCGCGGCTACCGCGACCGCGACCTGGCTTCGTTCCCAGCTGAGCGACGGCCGGGTCTACGTCAATCAGCAGTACAACTTCGACGACCTGGGCCTGAGCACCGACATCCTCTTTGCCCAGGCCGCCACGGGTGCCCCTACCGCCCGAACCACGGCGATCGCGAACCAGCTCGCTGCCCGCAGCGGCGACTACACCACTAGTGGTGACAGCGTCTTCGCCGGGGCCACCGGAAAGCTGCTGCTGGCCGCTGCGGTCGCTCGGATCGATCCCACCAAGGTGGGCGGCCGGGACCTGCGTGCCCAGGCCCTGACCACGGTCAGCGACACCGGGCGGGTGAAAGACGTCACCACCGGCGAGAACTATGCCAACGTCTTGAGTCAGTCGTACGTGATGCTGGGCCTGGCCCGGACCGGGCAGCTGCCGCAGAAGACGGTGGACTACCTCGTCAGCCAGCAGTGCGCCACCGGGCACTACCCGCTCACTCTCAGCGATGGGCCCCGCGCCTGTACCGAGCAGGACGCCCCCGACACTGACGCCACCGCGTTGGCGATCATGGCCCTGAAGGCGGCCAAGCCGGCCCCTGGGTCACCAGCTCAGGCCGCCCTCGACAAGGCCCTCGCCTGGCTGGTCGGAGCCCAGGACCCGAACAGCGGAGGATGGCGTGGCGGGGTCACCACGGCCGACCTGAACACCAACTCGACCGGGTTGGCGACGGCTGCCTTGGCCGGCACCTCATACCAGACCGCCCGGGATCGAGCCGCGACCTTTGTGGCGGCTCACCGGCTGAGCGAGGGAGCCGATGCGGGCGCCATCGCCTACAACCAGGCCGGGAAACAGGCCGGGGTGGACGCCAACCGTGACCAGTGGATCCGGGCCAGTGCCCAGGCGGTGCTCGCGCTGGCCCCGGTCGGCCTGGAAACCCTTCAGCTGGCCCCGCTTGATGCTGGTGCCTACGTGCCGGTGGCGTCGTTCCGGGTCGCGGATACCCGGACCACTGCCAAAGTCGCCCCGAATGCGGATCTGACCGTCACGGTTGCTGGCGTCCAGGGGCTGGCGAACCAGGTGGGAGCGGTGGTCCTCAACGTCACCGTGACCGAGCCGGCCGCCGACGGGTACATCTCGGCATACCCCAAGGGCGTCGACGCCCCTACCGCGTCCAGCCTGAATTTTGTGGCCGGGCAGACCATCCCGAACCTGGTCGTGGCCCAGGCCAGCCCCGACGGGCAGATAGTGCTGCGCAATGCCTCACCCGGGGCGAGCCACCTGGTCGCCGATGTGGTCGGCTACCTGACCCCGGGCGAGGCGACCGTGGCTGGGATGACCAGCACCGCAGCCCCACAGCGGATCCTCGACACCCGACCGAACAGCACGCTGGCCGCGAATAGTAGCCGTGAGCTGGTCGTGGCTGGCCGGCACGAGGTTCCGGACAATGCTGCGGCTGTTGTCTTAAACCTCACCGTCACTAATCCCCAGGCGCCCGGTTATCTCAGCGTCGGTGCGGCCGGAAGCCCGGCTCCGACCACCTCCAGCCTCAACTTCCTCCCCGGCGAGACCCGGCCCAACCTGGTGGTAGCCCGGCTCGGCGAAGGCGGACGGATCGTAATCACCAATACCTCCCCCGGATCGTCTGATGTGGTGGCTGACCTGGTCGGCTATGTGGTCGGTGGACAGGTGAATCGTTCCGGCGGCTATCAGGCGATCGACGAGGTACGGGTGTACGACGGCGTGGCCGCGCAGCAGCCGCTCGCTAACCGTTCGGTCCCGGTGACACTGCCGGGGTCTGGGGCCTTCGCGGCGGTGATGACCAACCTGACCGCAGCCGCTCCAACCGCCCCCGGGTATCTGGCCCTGGTTCGCGGCGGCAGCCGCTATCCCGCCCGTACCTCGACTGTGAACTTCACTACCGCGGTGCCGTCGTCCAATGCCGCACTGGCTGAGACCTCGGAGGCAGGCCAGGTGGACATCCACCACGCCTCCACCGGCACCGCGTACGCCCTGCTTGATCACGTCGGAGGATTCCGGGCGTGATCGGTTGGCAGCGTTGGCTACGGCTCCTGGCCGCGCTGCTGGGAGCGGCCTCGCTGGTCATCGTGGTGCCGGCTCGCGCCGCCGACACCTGGACCAGCGGGGCCTGCTCCGACGATCAAGGGGTCACGGTCGTGGTGGATCATGCCGCCCTGGGCGGCGGGACCGTGGTCCGCTGCGTTGAACGTTGGGCGGCCACGATCGCCGCCACCGGTCGGCGGGGCACCGGGATGGACGCGCTGTCCCTGGCTGGGTTGCCGGTCACCATGCCCCAGCGGGCACCGGGGGCCGTGTGTCGGATTAACGGTCGCCCCTCAGCGAGCGAGGCAATCCCGGTGCACGGCAACACCGGATACCGAGAATCATGTGTTCAGATGCCGCCGGCCAAGGCGTACTGGTCGTACTGGAACGCGTCGGCGGGCGGCTCGTGGCGTTACGCCACCAGCGGGGCTGGGCGGACGATTCAGGCTGGGGCCTTCGAGGGATGGTCCTTCCAGCTCAACTCGTCTTCTGAGAAAGACGCGGCCCCGCCGCGGGCGGCACCAGTCCGCGGCGCTCCGCGGGTACCTGCCCCGAACACGTCCGCGCCGGTTCCTGCCCCAGGACGGACGACCGCACCACCGGCTCCGCGCCCTGGTAACCGCGCCACCACGGCACCCACCCATCGCACGACCTCCGCCACGACTACTACGACTACTGGGGTCCCGACCGCCAGTTCCACCGCTACGTCCGCTGAGCCGACCCCCTCGCCGACGTCAGCTGTGAGCAGCGAACCGGCCCCGACACCCTCGCCGACATCCGAGGCTTCCGCCGTACCGTTGCCCGGTGACACTGGGGCCCCAGTCGAACCATCGGCAACACCGGTCACCGGCAGCGGCCGGGGTACCGCGATCGGCATCGGAATCGTGGCCGCTGTCGCCGCAGCAGCCGGCGGGGTGCTGCTGTGGCGCCGACGCCGCGGATGAGTCGTCCCAGCTGGCACCGGTACTGGCTGCCTCGGCAGGTCCATCCGGGCGCCTGGTGGTCATGGGCGCTCGGGCTGTGCCTGGCAGCCTCGTGGACCACCAATCCCCTGCTGCTTGGGCTGCTGGTCGCCGTGGCGGCGCTGGTGGTGGTCGCCCGTCGTGACGACAGCCCCTGGGCGCGTTCGTTCGGCTTGTACGCCGGCCTGGGCATGGCGGTGGTAGTGCTGCGGGTCGGCTACCGGGTGCTGCTGGGCGGCGGTGATGGGCAGACGGTGTTGGTCCGGCTCCCCGAGATTCCCTTGCCCGAGATCACCGCTGGGATCCGGCTGCTGGGTCCGGTCACCTTGGAAGCCGTACTGGCCGGTCTGTACGACGGGCTCCGGCTGGCCACCATCATCGTCGTGATCGGGGCGGCTAACGCCTTGGCCAATCCGCGCCGGCTGTTGGCCGGTCTGCCGAGTGCCCTGTACGAGATCGGCACCGTGCTGGTGATCGTGGTGACCGTGTTTCCGCAGCTGGGGGCCTCGCTGCAACGGGTCCGCCGGGCCCAACGGCTACGGGCCCCGGCCCGGCGGGGCCGGCTACGGCTGATACGCGGGATCATCGTTCCAGTCCTCACCGATGCCCTCGACTCGGCGATCGCGATGGCTGCCTCGATGGATGCCCGGGGGTTCGGTCGCACCGGCACCGCCAGCCCGACCCACCGTCGACTGGTGACCGGTCTGATGCTGGTGGCGTTGGTCGCCTTCGGCGCTGCCAGCTACGGTCTGCTCACCCCGCAGGCGCCGGTGCTGTTGCGCTGGCCGGCGCTGCTGGTGGCGTTGGCGAGCACCGTCACCGCTCTATGGTGGTCTGGCCGTGACGTTCGTCGTAGCCGGTACCGGCCGCTGCCCTGGCGGGCGGCGGAGGTCGTGGTGGTGGTCTGCGGGGCCGCTGCTGCGGCTGGGGTACTGCTGGTGGCTGGTGGGGAGCAGGCCGGGCTGCTTAACCCGCAGCTGCTGCCGGCCATCGAGTGGCCCCAGCTGCCGGTCTTGGCCCTGGCTGGGGCGTTGCTGGCTCTGGCTCCGGCGGCTCTTACCCCGCGGCCCCGGCTGGCCTCGGAGGGAGGGGTGCGGTGATCTCGCTGTACGACGTCAGCGTCTGGTATCAGACGGCGAATCGCCCGGTGCTGTCCCAGATTAACCTGAACATCGACGAGGGTGAACTGGTCCTTGTCGCCGGCCGTACCGGCAGCGGCAAGTCGACCCTACTCGGCACCGTCAACGCCTTGGTCCCCCGTTTCACCGGGGGCCGCCGCGAAGGGCGGGTGGAACTCGACGGGCATGACATCAGCCAGGCGGCACCGCGGGAACTGGCCGACCGGATCGGCTACGTCGGCCAGGACCCGGCGGCGGGTTTCGTCACCGACACGGTCGAGTCTGAACTGGCGTTCACCATGGAGCAGCTTGGTACCGCCCCAGCCCTGATGCGGGCCCGGGTCGAGGAGACCCTCGACCTGCTCGGGATCGCGGACCTGCGGGGCCGGGCCCTCAGTACCTTGTCCGGCGGTCAGCAGCAGCGGGTCGCGATCGGAGCGGTGTTGACTGCCCAGCCCCGGGTGCTGCTGCTTGATGAACCGACCAGCGCTTTAGACCCGGTCGCCGCGGAGGACGTGATCGCGCTGCTAAGCCGGTTGGTGCATGACCTGGGGATTACGGTGGTCGCCGCCGAGCACCGGATGGAACGGGTAGTCGAGCATGCTGACGCGGTCCTGCTGGTTGAGGCCGGCACGGTCCGCTACGGCGACCCGCGGGAACTGCTGGCTACCTCACCGGTCGTTCCGCCCCTGGTGGACCTGGGGCGCCGGTCGGGCTGGCACCCGCTGCCGCTCACGGTCCGCGACGGGCGACGGGCGGCCCGGACCGAACGGGAGCAGCTGTCTAGCTCACCCCTGCCGGGCCCGGCCTCGTCGGGGCCTGGGTTAGACGCCACCGGGATCGTGGTCCGGTACGGATCGGCGGTCGCCGTTGCCGGGGTTGACCTGCATGCCCCGGCAGGGCAGGTGACCGCTTTGATGGGACGCAATGGCAGCGGCAAGTCGTCACTGCTGTGGGCGGTTCATGGGGCCGGCCCGCGCCAGGGCGGGAACGTGACCGTCGCCGGGGCCCCGCCCGGCCCGATCGCCCTAGTACCGCAGTCTGCCTCAGACCTGCTCTTCTGGGCCTCGGTCGGCGAGGAACTGGCCCAGGCCGAGCAGGAGGCGGGCGCCGAACCGGGCTCCTGCTCTGACCTGTTGGACCGGTTCGCGCCCGGCATCGACCGCGACCAGCATCCCCGGGACCTGTCGATCGGTCAGCAGCTGGCCTTGGTGCTAGCTCTGCAGCTGGCCCGCCGAGCCGAGGTAGTGCTGCTGGACGAACCGACCCGCGGACTCGACTACGCGGGCAAGCACGAACTGACCCGGGTCCTGCGCGGCCTGGCCGAGGAAGGCCGGGTGGTTGTGGTAGCGACCCACGACGTCGAATTCGTGGCCCAAACCTGCCAACAGGTGGTGGTGATGGCCGAAGCCGAGGTGGTCTCGGCCGGGCCCACCCGGCAGCTGCTGCCAGGTTCTGCGTTACTGGCTACCCAGGTGGCCAAGGTGTACGCGCCGGTACCGCTGCTCACCGTGGCCGAGGTACTCGAGGCCCGGGGGCGCCGGTGACGGTGCAGGCAGGCAATGACCCGGTCCAGGTTCGGCTCGGCCTGCGGTCGGCCATCGTGTTGGGGGTGGCCTCCGGGCTGGGCCTGGTGCTGTTCTGCTGGCCGCTGCTGGTACCGGTCACGGCCGGGGTCTCCACCGCGACCGCTCCGTACGCTTTCGCGGCGCTGCTGCCGGTGGTGGTGTTGCTGGTCTTGGCGCAGCTCAGCGATGGGGGGATGGACACCCGGGCCCTGGCGATGCTGGGGGTGTTGTCGGCAATCAACGCGGCGCTGCGTCCCACCCTGGGAGCCGGGACTGCCGGGATTGAGTCGATCTTCTTCACTCTGGTCCTGGCCGGGTGGGCCTTCGGGCCAGGCTTCGGTTTTGTGCTCGGCTGTACCTCAATGCTGGCCTCAGCCCTGCTGACTGCCGGGGTGGGCCCCTGGTTGCCGTACCAGATGCTGGCGGCGGCCTGGATTGGTCTGGGCGCTGGTCTGCTGCCCGGGCGGCGCGCCGCGAGCCGACGGCGGGCCCGGCTGGCGGACGTGGTCGTGCTGGCCGGGTACGGAATGCTGTGTGCCTACGGGTACGGGGCGCTGCTGAATCTGTCATTCTGGCCGACCCTGGCCGCCACCGGGGGCGCCGGTCCGGCCGGATTGGACTATCTTCCGGGGGCCCCGGCCTGGGAGAACTTACGCCGGTTCGGGCTGTTCACCCTGGTCACGTCCACCGCCGGATGGGACACTGGCCGGGCGCTGACCACCGCTACCGGCATCGTGGTCCTGGGGCGTCCGGTGCTGGATGTGCTGCGCCGGGCTGCCCGCCGTTGCCATCCTTGAGGTGCGGGCCAGATCAGACGGCCCCCACGAGGGCTGCCACCCGGGCCCGGTGGTACGGATCAGACCAGATCCTGGCCAGGGACCGCCAGCGCCACCAGCCGTACCCCACGGTCGCGGCCAGGGCCACCCCCAGGAACCACCCGGGGGCCAGCGTGCCTACCGTGGCCACCGCCACCCCGGCCAGGCCGGCGGTGACCATCAGCCGGACCACATATTCCAGGCCTACTACCGGCGGGACCAGCGGGTCCCCGCGTCCGGTCAGCCGGGTCCGGTGCGGGCGACGCAGGGAATACCGCAGCGAGGATGCCGTCGCAATCACGCTGGCCACCACCAGCCCGACCACAAAAGACGGCAGGATTTGCCAGGAGTCGCTGAACCCGGCCCCGATCACCAGCAGCGCTGTTCCCAGCAGCAGGGTTACGACCAGCTGGATCCCGGCCATGGCCCGCAGCAACGGCCGCCAAGCACCCGGCTGGGCCAGGAGCAGGGTCACGGCCCCGCCGAGTGCGCCCAGCACGTTGACGCCCCAGCCCAAGGCCAGCGACAACGGAACTACCAACAGGACCGACGCCAACACCGAGGATCCCTGGCCGCCGGTGTAGCGGATCCCGCCGATCAGCAGCGGCATCGCGGCCAGCACCATCATCAGGATCGGGCGGCGGACCTCCCGGGAACGCCACAGGCTGGTCCCGATTACGGCGCCCAGCGCCAGCAGCGGCCGTTGCGGAACAGACACCGCTCGGACGGTCTGATCCTGGCGTTGCACCGGTGCGGGCAGCGCCAGCGCGGCCCGGCATAGCGCCATTCCCGCCAGCCCCAGCCCGACGCCACCGGCTAGGAGGACACCGATGCCCAGCAGGGCCGGGCCCGGCTCGCCGCGGGCCGCCGCCGACACGATGGCCGCGTAGCGATCGGCCAGGCCGAAACCGGTCCGGCCCCGGTTTGGGTCGAGCAGCACCGCCACGCCAGTTCCTGCGGCCGCGCCGGCCGCGGCGTACCAGCGCAGCCGGGGGGTCCAGCGCCGCCGCAGGTAGTCGATCGTCCAGCCGCTGGCTGCGAGCAGCGTCAGCAGCGTCAACCAGGTCACCCAGGCCAGGGCGACGGCTACCAACCGTCCTGGGCCCGAGCTGGTGACCAGTGAGGCGAGGCTGGTCAGGATCAGTAACGGGCTGGCGCCGACCGGGGAGACTACCGAATTCCAAACCCCGTCGAAGTATCGGTGCAGACGGGGCGGGCGGATCCCGGCCAGATCAAGATCGCTGAACTGGGCATGGGTCGCCGCCCCGGTCGCGGGCGCGAAAACCAGCCCGGCGACGACCAGGGCCACGGCGGCCGAGCCCCCGGCACCCAGCGATCCCCGGGCCATCTGGGCCAGCGCCTCAGCCAGGGGTGATCCCTGGCCGGCGGCCAGTCGGACCGCCAGGTCGCCGCTCAGCACCGCGACCACCAGGCCAGTGGCCAGCAGTCCGGCATCGATCCGGGCTTTGGTACGCGCCCACGAGCTACGGCTTCGGGCTTTCAGCCGAGACAGCCGAACCGTTGCCACTAGCCCTGGGCTGGCCTCGGTCGCCAACCAGCCTGGGATCACGCGGCAGCCTCGCTGTGGCGCAGCAGGTCCGCGTAGCGCTGTTCTCCCTGGTCGCCGGCGAAATCGGCTGCGGCTGCGGTGGCCACTCTCCGGCCCCGGACCAGGACGGCGATGTCATCGCAGGCGTGCGTCAGCAGCCGCTGCAGGTGGGTAGAGACGATCACGCTTAGCCCCGCCGCAGCGGCCTGCCGGATCGCCGCACTGGTCACCTCTACCCCGGTCGGGTCGACCCCGTCGAAGGGTTCGTCAAGTACCAGCGCCTCCCGGGCGGTGAGCACCGCCAGCAGCACCGACAGTCGCCGCTGCATGCCGTGTGAGAAGGTCCCCGCCGGCCGGTCTCGGCTTTCAGCCAGCCCGAACTGTTCCAACAGGTCAGCTGCCCGGCGCCGCTGCGAGGTTGCCCCGCGTAGCGCCAACACCACGTCAATATGTTCGCGTGGTGTGGCCTGCGCGATCAGCCCCCCAATGTCGGGGCAGTACCCGACCACGGCCCGGGCCGCCTCGGCTCCGGCGGGGTCTGCCAAGTCAAAACCGGCGACCAGCAGGCGACCAGAGGTGTGCGCGTTGACGCCTCCGATCGCCCGTAGCGTCGACGACTTCCCTGCCCCGTTGCCGCCCAGCATCCCCAGTACGCGGCCACCTACAGCGGTCAGCGTCAACCGATCCACGGCCCGGACATCCCCATAGTCAATGGTGACGTCAGTCAGTTCCACACCTGCCACACCAGCGACGGTAGGTGCGGCGGGACGCTGGCCGGCCTGGTTATGGGGAGACCCTCATCAGCCCAGATCAGCTACGGGGATTGCCCGGGACCTGATGCGTTCAAGCTTTGGCTGCTGCGGCCTCGTCGTGGCTTTCGGCCGCCTCATCACCGGCTGCGGCCTCAAGTTCGCTGAGCGGGTTGAACACCGAGGTGCTGCCCAGGGTTCCCAGCATCTGGCGGACGTTCGCCAGCTGGGCGGTGATCGCGTCACGGCGGGCTGCAGCCGCTGCCAGTTCACGCTCCGACTCCCGGCGCACCTTCTCGGCCCGCTCCTTGGCCGAGCTCAGCATCTGCCGAGACTCATCCCGGGCGGACATCAGTACGGCGTTCGCCTCGCTGTGGGCGTTGCTGAGGACCATTTCAGCCTCCCGCTCAGCAGCCGCCAGTTTCTCCTGGGCGGCGGCCAGCGACTGGTCCTGCGCGGCCAGTGCCCGGGCGAAGTCCGCGGCGCTCTTTTCACGCCGCTCCGCCAGGGTGGTTTCGAATTCGGCGGCTGCGGCTGCGGCCCGGGCCCGCTGGTGCTCGTACACCGCCTCGGCTTCCTCGCGCCGGGCCGCTGCCTCCCGGTCGGCCGCGTCCAGCAGTTCGTCGACCTGGCGGCGGGCCTCCTCCAAGACGACAGCGGCATCAGCTTCGGATTTGGTCCGCAGTTCCGCGGCCTGGGTCTGGGCGGAGGCGAGCATCCGGTCTGCCTCACGCTGGGCGTCGCCGCGGGTCCGGTTGGCCTGCTCGTTGGCGTTGGCCCGCAGGTCAGCGGCTTCTTCTTCGGCCAGGGTCAGCATGGTCCCGATCCGGGAGCCGATGTCGGCGTAGGTCGCCGGAGCGGCCTGGCGCCCCTCTTTCTCCATCTCGGATACCCGCTTGGAGAGTTCTTCGACTCGCTTGTTCGCGCCTTCCAGGGCCGCCTGCAATTTCTCGGTGGCCACGGTTTGTTCGGCGGACTCGCGGCGGGCATTGTCCACCGCTGTGCGCCACTGATCGATGGCCTTGTCCACCTCCATCGGGTCGTAACCCCGCAGCACGGTGCGGAAGCCGGTCTCAGACATGGATCTCTCCTCGGTCATGGATCTGGTTGGTTTCGGGGACTGCTGAGGGTTCAGGAACGGCGAGGGCTTCGATCACCTCGGCCAGGGAGCCAAGCTGGGCGGCGATGTCGTCGCGACGCTGAGCGAGGACCGCGACTTCTTCTCGGGCTGCGGCTAGGACCGAGCGGGCCTCGGTTCGGATCCGGTCAGCGTCTCGGCGGGCCTCTTCCCGCAGCGCTGCCGCCTGGGCGTGGGACTGCGCCTGCCGTCGTTCGAGATCGGCCCCGACCTGATCACGGATCAGTTTCGCTCCGGCTTCAGCCTCGGCCAGCCTGCGATCGGCGCGGGCGAGGGTGTGGTTCGCCTGGTCTTCGGCCTGGCGGACCCGCTCGGCGGCTTCCTGGCGGGCAGTCGTAAGAGTCGTCTCGGCATCGGCCTCAGCCGCAGCTACCAGCGCCCGGGCTCGCTGCCGGGTGTCGTCGGCGTCTGCCTCGGCCTGGGCCTGGATGTGGCGGACCTTCAAGGTGACGCGGGCCAGCACCGCCCCCAGCCGCCGGCGGGCGGCCCGAGTACGGGCCATCAGCTGTTCGTGGACTTGGCGCTGTTCGGCGATCTCATCCTGGCGGGTTTGGGCCACGATCTGGTCGACGCAGGCTTTGGCCCATTCCAACTGGGCGTCGGCCTCGGCCAGGGTCTCTTGGGCCCGTGAGGTCACCTCGGACAGCATCGCGTCTCGTTCGGCGGTGGCGGCTGCGATGGTCCGGGCTGCCTTGGCGCGGGCCTGCGCCATCACCTCTGCCGCCTCGTCGAAGGCGATGTCGACCCGGTTGTGAGCCTCGGTCAGCATCTTGGTGGTCTGCGCGTTGGCGTCGGCAATCACCTCCTGGGCCTCGGCGCGGGCATCGGCCATCATCTCGGTAACTTCTGCCACCGCCTGGCGCCGGACCCGTTCTGCTTCGACCGTGATCCGCTTCAGCCGTTGCTCGTGTTCGGCTACCTCGTCGGCGCGTTCTTCGGTGATCCTCGCCACCAGCGCATGAGCCTGCTGTTCCGAGTCGACGATCAGGAGCCGGGCCTGCTCGCGGGCTGATTCCATGGCCTGGGCGGCGCTCCGTTCAGCTGCCGCGGCCACCACCCCGGCCTGTTCCGCGGCGTCGCTGATCAGCTGGGCTGCCTCCGCCCGGGCGGCTTCCAGGGTACGGGCCGCGGCGGCCCGGTCCTGGGCGGCGGCTCGAGCGGCCGCGTCCGCGGCAGCATGGGCCTCCCGAGCGACCTCGGCCTGACGCTGGGCCCGTTCTCGGATCGCGTCGGCCTGTGTCTCAGCGTCGCTGCGGACGATATCGGCAAGGTCCTGGGCGCGCTGCAGGATGGCCGCCGCCTGGCTCTGCAGACCCCCGGGATGCTCGGACATGCGGCCTATCCTAGGCAGAGATCAGGCCTCTGGATACCGGGGTCTGCGCTTGACGAGTGTCGATATCGGGTCAAGTTCCGTCAGGTCAGCGTATTCGTTCTCAGCGCTCAGAGATCCGACCCGGCGCAGCAGACGGCAGGGCCTTTCCGGCGGTTCGCCGGCCCGGCCTGCCTTGGCCTGGGGAAGGCTGCGCCGGCGCTGGGAAACGTTGGATTTGGCCCTCCCCCGCTCCCGGGACGTGCCACGATGAACCGTGGCCAAGCTGAAGAAGAGCGTGTACGAGGCCGAGTTGCTCCGGCTGCAGCAGGAACTGGTGGTGATGCAGGACTGGATCCGCCACGAGGGCCGTCGGCTGGTGGTGATCTTCGAGGGCCGTGACGCTGCCGGCAAGGGCGGCGCGATCAAACGGGTCACCGAGTTCCTCAACCCGCGCATTACCCAGATCGTCGCCCTGCCTGCCCCCACCGCCCGGGAGCAGACCCAGTGGTATTTCCAGCGTTACATCGCCCACCTGCCGGCTGCCGGGGAGATCCGGGTCTTCGACCGGTCCTGGTATAACCGGGGCGGGGTCGAGCACGTGATGGGGTATTGCACTGCCGCCGAGCACCAGCGCTTCCTGCGCCAGGTGCCGATCCTGGAGCGGATGCTGATCGAGGACGGGATCTTGCTGCGCAAGTACTGGTTCTCGGTGTCCGACGCCGAGCAGGAACGCCGCTTCCGGTCCCGCTTGGACGACCCGATGCGGCAGTGGAAACTCTCCCCCACTGACCTGGAGTCGCTGACCCGCTGGGAGGACTATTCCCGCGCCAAGGATGAGATGTTCGTCCATACCGACATCCCTGAGGCCCGCTGGAACGTGGTCGAGAGTGAGGACAAGCGCCGGGCCCGGATCAACATGATCCACGACCTGTTGCAGTTCGTCCCGTACCGCCGCATCGAGCATGCCCGCATCGAGCTCCCGGCGCGGCCGGCGTCGACTGGTTACCGTCGGACCGATCGCAGCCTGCAGCACGAGGTGCCTGACTACGCCGCCACCCTCACCGGCGAGGGTTCTGAGGAGTATCAGGATCCCGAGGACGACTGAGCGTTACTGCTCGAAGGGCGTCGGGTCCCCGGCCCCGAGCCGTACTACCTGCACCTCGTCTCCGCTGAGGTCTACCACGGTGGTCGGGTGCAGGCCGACATCACCGGAGTCGAGCACTGCGTCGACCAGGTGGCCGAGGTTGTCGGCGATCGTCCAGCCGTCGGTAAGTGGGTCTTCTTCGCCGGGCAGGATCAGGCTGGATGATTGCAGCGGCTCTCCCAGCTCGGCCAGCAGCGCCCGGGCCGTGACATGGTCGGGGATCCGCACCCCGACAGTCTTCTTGCGCGGGTGCAGCATCGCCCGCGGCACCTCACGGGTGGCGGCCAGGATGAAGGTGTACGGGCCGGGGGTGACCGCCTTGATCGCCCGGAAGTCCCGGTTGCTCATCTGGACCCACTCCCCCAGCTGGGCGAATTCGCTGCAGACCAGGGTGAAGTGGTGTTTGTCGGTGAGCTGGCGCAGGCTGCGGATCCGGTCTAGGGCGTCACGGTTGCCCATCCGGCACCCCAGGGCGAAGCCGGAGTCGGTTGGGTAGGCCACCAGCCCCCCGTCGCGGACCAGGTCGGCGACCTGGCTGACTGACCGCGGCTGTGGGTTGGTGGGGTGCACGTCGAAGTAGCGAGCCATCACGCCAGCCTATCCCCGGCCTCACCAGACGCCCGGTATCGGCGAGGGCGCCGGGTGACCGTGGCTACGCGCCGGCCGGCGGGTACGCCAGGCCCGGGTGACTGCCGTCTTGGTGGTGTTGGCTGTCCTGTTGTGGGCAGGGGGTGGGGTGACACGACGAGGCTCGCCGTCATAGACTGAGAGTGGTGCAGCCTGGCCACAACGGGATTTGAACGATCAAATCGAGGGGCTAAGGATTCTTTCCCCAGGGCATGGGGGTGAGGCCTTGCAGGACCCATCCGAGGCAGTTAGGCTGATCGGGTCGTAGGGTTCAGACAGGCGAAGGTCAAGGTCCTCAACGAAGGTTCCGAGGGGTCTTGTCTCGGGGGTCTGAATAGTGCGATGCTGGTCTGGTCCACCGATACCCCCGTGGGAGGGACAGATGCACAGATGCCTCGTGGTCATGGCAGCCCTGGTGCTGTGGCTTCTCGTCAAGCAGCAGTCTGTAGCCGGGCCCGAACCCCCGCCAGGATGGGTCTGAGCTCGCGCTGCTGACCCGCGCCGACCTGTGAAAATCTGCGATGTTTTACCCCTGATGGGGCCAAGCTCAATGATGGTCGGATGAACGTCGAAACCCAGCTCTTCACGTGGTGTCCGGATAGCCGGATATGGCTGTTTTATTCGGTAGCCATCAGATCCTACTGAAGACACTCGGACGCTTTCCGCGGTACCTCAAGTACATCTCTCACCAGAAAGGAAAGAACCATGCCATACCTACAGCAGACTCCAACTAGTCACACCACCCCTGTGCTGCGGAGCCGGGCTCTGGTGTTGGGGGTTGCCCTGCTGGTGTGTGCCGTGGGCTGTTCTTCCCAGGGTGGTAGGCCGACGCCGAGTCCGCAGCTGATGTGTGAGCAGGGCCCGGTGGAGGTCGGCCAGCCTCCCAGGCCGCCGTATCCGTGTAGTAAGGCAGATTATGACAAGGTCCAGGCTCGGCTGGCCCTCGAACAGCAAGCTATCGCCGTCTACCGCGAATTCAACGACCACTACCTCAAACTGACCCGGGAAGGCGGCTCTGATACCCCGCAGCCAATCTTTGAGAAGACCCTCGAAAACCCAGCCAAAACCAAGATCTACCTACTCCTCTTCGGCCAGAAGCAAGATGGGATAACGGCGCAGGGACCGCCCGTACGGCAGAGTTGGCGGGTGATCCCTAATACCGGTGAGGATGGGTCTGAGGTCACCCTGCTGACCTGCGACGACAATCGCGGTACCGTGATCTACCAGAAAGACGGAAGCAAATTCGACGACGGCCGAGTTCTTGTTTCGACTCGGCATCTGAAGCACTTCCCCGATGGATCCCTACGGATTTTCCAAACTAAAGGCAAACTCCATGATGACTGTCCGTTCTGACCATGTCAGGAGATAGCCCATGTTCGTCTTATTCAATAAGAGCCGTGATATCTGCCTGTAGAAGGAGGAATCTCATGTCATATCATCGGTGCCGTTGGGTATCTGACCATGCCACGTCGAGTGGGAGCATACTGCGGAGCCGGGGTCTGGTATTCGGGGCGGCCCTGCTGATGCTGGTCGCTGGCTGTTCGTCGTCACAGAGCAGCAGTCGTAGCAGTGCCAGCAGTAGCAGGAGTAGCTCGACACCGAGTCCGCAGCTGATGTGCGAGCAGGGCCCGGTGGAAGTCGGCCAGACCCCCAAGCCGCCATATCCGTGTAGTAAGGCAGACTACGATAAGGTCCAGTCCCGGCTGGCCCTCGAACAGCAAGCTATCGCCGTCTACCGCGAATTCAACGACCACTACCTCAAACTGACCTGGGAAGGCGGCTCTGATACCCCGCAGCCAGTCTTCGAGAAGACCCTCGAAAACCCAGCCAAAACCAAAATCTACCTACTCCTCTTCGGCCAAAAGAGCAAAGGACATACAGTACAGGGCCCCCTCCCGCGGCAGAGCTGGCGGGTGATCCCCAATACCGGTGAGGATGGGTCTGAAGTCACCCTGCTGACCTGCGACGACAGTCGCGGTTCTGTCATGCACGATAAGGACGGAAATGAATTCAATAATGGGCGAATTCTTGTCTCGACTCGGCATCTGAAGCACTCCCCCGACGGATCCCTGCGGATCTTCCAAACCAACGGCAAGAACCGTGATGCCTGTCCGTTCTGACCATGTCAGGAGAACTCCCATGTTCACCGCTATCCCTACCAAGATCGTGCTGCCCGTGATGGCAGCCGGCGCCATGCTCCTCTCGGCGCTGCCTGGGCCAGCTCACGCCGAAACCCCGATCCCGGCCAGCGCCCCGATCCCAGCCCCAGCAGCCACCCCCAAAGACGACAAAGACCAAGAGACTCCTCACGACGATTATGTCAGTGGTGATACTAGTGATGGGAAAGTGACGCTGACAGCTAAAAGAAAAACTCAGAAGGCGGCGGCCCCGGCGCCTCAGCCAACCAGCACCAAGACCACCAAAGTGTCGAACGGATCCGGCGGCGGCCCCAGCGAGACTCCACGACCCCGGATCGACCAGAACGCCACCATCGTCTGCAACACCGACATCGCTATCGTCCCCGGCAGCGAACGCGGCACCAGGCTGCCTTCCGGCTGCCGACGAGTCTTCGACGACACCCAACCAACACCAACCCCCACACCCGAACCCGGCGAACCGCCAGCACCGCCACCACCCCCCGTCGTCACCATCGCCCGCCAAGCCGTCGCTTCCCTCACTCTGCCCGAAGTGAACCCCATCGTCCAACCCGACCCCCAATGGAACGAATGGAAAGCCTACGTCCTCGGAGTCGGCCTCTGGATCTGGACCGAAAGCCCTAACAAACTCCACACCACCGTCACTCAGCAAGGCATCACCATCGAGATCACCGCTGTCCGTGACAACATCGTCTTCGACATGGGTGACGGCAAACAGGTCACCTGCACCCACACAACGAAATACCAGCCTCTCCCCGACGACCACTTCGGCCCCTGGGACTCCCCCGACTGCGGCTATACTTACCGGAAACTCCCCAAAACCAAAAACCCTTCCTACCCTCAAGACTGGTGCCGCGAATACACCATGACCGCCACCGCCCACTGGACCATCACCTGGAGCGCACTCGACGCCACCGGTAAGATCCCGATGACGAGAACCCAGACCAAACGCCTCCCCATCATCGAACTCCAATCCGTCCTGGTCGACCCTGACGCCCCTCCCGAACAACCGCAGACCTGCCCCAACCGATAACCCCCCCACCACACGCCACTGGCGGCCCCCGCTACACGAGGGCCGCCAGTGGCGTCTCGGAGGTTCCTCGTGAGCTGGTCCAGCAACCTGGCCTAGGCCGACCAGGTTTACGCCCTGCTCTTTGGCCTACGCGACTAACCGTCCGGCGAGATCTTTTCTGATCGATGATCCTCCCGTTGTCACGGGATCGATCATCGCGGCCCGTACCCCAGGAACCGATCATCTAGGGTGCAGGTTATGGCGATCTTCGACGTGCCGCTGGCGGTGCTGCGGCAACGGACCTCCATGAAGTGGACCCGCTACCCGGCCGACGTCTTGCCGATGTGGGTAGCCGAGATGGACTGCCTCCCGTCACCGGGGGTCCGCCGGGCCCTGGAACACGCGGTGCGGATCGGGGACCTGGGCTACCCCGGCTACGACGCCCTGCCCCAGGCTTTCGTCCGGTTCGCCCACGACTGGTGGGGGCTTGACCTCGACCAGGCCCAGACGATGCCCTGCTCGGACGTGGTAGCGGGGATGTCCGACCTGGTCGACCAGCTCACCAGCCCGGGGGCCGAAGTGGTCATCAACACCCCCATCTACCCGCCGTTCCGGCTCTGCGCCACCACCCGAGGCCGGCAGGCAGTGGAAGTCCCCACCACCGCCGACGGCCGACTCGACCTGCAACTGCTGGGCGCCGCCTTCGCCCGTGACCAGGTCGAGGCGTTCCTGCTGTGCAACCCGCACAACCCGCACGGCACGGTCCCGACCCGGGCCGAGCTGGCCGCCGTGGCAGCCCTGGCCGCCGAACACGCAGTCCGGGTCATCAGCGACGAGATCCACGCGCCACTGGTGGCAGCAGGGGTGCCTTTCACCCCGTACCTGTCCGTGCCCGGCAGCGAACAGGCCTACGCGGTGGTCTCGGCGTCGAAATCGTTCAACCTGGCCGCCCTGAAAGCTGGCCTGCTCGTGGCTGGAACTGCCGCAGTAGATGAGATGCGGGCCTTCCCGTACGAGATTCAAGCCGGCTCGTCGCACCTGGGACTGATGCTGCAGGCGGCGGCCCTCGACCAGGACCGGGACTGGCTGGCCCAGGTGAACCGGGAGATCGTCGACCACAAACGCCTGCTAGCTGAGCTGCTGGCGCCGTTAGGGCTGGACTATCAGCCCAGCCCGGGCACCTACCTGGCCTGGGTCGATGCCTCCGCCACCGGCTGGCAGAACCCCGCTGCCGCATTACTGGAACGAGGCCGGGTGGCTTTCAACCCGGGCGCCGACTACGCCGCCGACCACGCGGCCTGGGTCCGGATCAACCTTGCCACCTCCCCGGACCTGATCCGCGAGGGGGTCCGGCGGGTCGCAGCCGCGCTGGGACGCTGACCAATCAGCGCCCAGGCCCGATATGAGCAGAGGCCGAACCGGTCGCAGTCAGGGTGTGGATACCGATCGCTTCCAGGAAGACCGTCGGGAATTGGGCCCGAGTCTCGACGTAGACCTCGTCTCCGACAACCCGGGTCGTGCCAGACACACCGATAGACTCCAGATGTCTCTGAGCGGCCTTCGTAGCCCGGACATGGCTTATAGACTTGTCTTTTTCAAGCCTGCCCCGCGAGGCCGCGTCAGCGCCGTACCGGGCCGCCTCATAGGCGACAATATGAAGATGCCGGGTCGTGGCTATCTGCCGGCCACCATCGATCACCAGCCCAGTCGTCGCCAGCAGCGCGGGCATCACCATAGCCATGAAGACAGTGACGGACTGGCCCCGATCTGCTCGACGCTGCTTTGCCTGCATGACGTGATCCTCTCCGAGAGATCCTGCCTGACGTGATCCAACCATTCTGGCGCACCATCGCGGCCGAACACCAGAGCCACACACTAGGCTGACATCAAAACCGGAACCACCGAGGAGTCCCCATGGTCAAGAAGGTTGCTCTGCTCACCGCGGGAGGTTTCGCCCCCTGCCTGTCGTCCGCCGTGGGCGGCCTGATCGAACGCTACACCCAGGTCGCGCCTCAGATCGAGATCATCGGCTACCGCTACGGCTACCAGGGGCTGCTCTCAGGCCTGCGGTGGACCGTCGACGACACGGTACGGGCGAAAGCCGGCCTGCTGCACCGCTTCGGCGGCTCCCCGCTGGGCAATTCCCGGGTGAAACTCACCAACGTCAAGGACCTGGTGAAACGAGGCCTGGTGGCCGAAGGTGAGGACCCGCTCAAAGCCGCCGCCGACCGCCTGGTCGCCGACGGGGTGGATGTGCTGCACACGATCGGCGGCGACGACACCAACACCACCGCCGCTGACCTGGCCGCCTACCTCGCCCAACACGACTACGGGCTGACCGTTGTCGGGCTGCCGAAGACCATCGACAACGACGTGGTCCCGATCCGCCAGTCCCTGGGCGCCGACACCGCCGCCGAGATGGGCGCCCGATTCGCCCGGAACGTGGTCGCCGAACACAACGCCAGCGCCCGGATGCTGATCGTGCACGAAGTCATGGGCCGCAACTGTGGCTGGCTGACCGCCGCCACCGCCCGCAAGCACCACCAGTGGGTCAGCGAACAGCAGTGGCTGCCGCAGTTCGGCCTCGACCAGCGGACCTGGGACGTGCACGCCGTCTTCGTGCCCGAGGCCGCGATCGACCTGGCTGCCGAAGCGGCCCGGCTGCGGTCGATCATGGACCAGAGCGGCAACGTGACCATCTTCTTGTCCGAGGGTGCCGGGGTGACGTCGATCGTGGCCGAACTGGAGGCCGCCGGGCAGGAAGTGGCCCGCGACGCCTTCGGCCACATCAAACTCGACACCATCAATCCCGGCAACTGGTTCGCCCAGCAGTTCGCCGAGATGCTGGGCGCGGAGAAGATCCTGGTCCAGAAGTCTGGCTACTACTCCCGCTCGGCGGCGGCCAACCAATTCGACCTGGACCTGATCCGGTCCATGACCGACCTGGCCGTCGACTGTGCCCTGCGCGGCGAGTCCGGCGTCATCGGGCAGGACGAAGAGAACGGCGACCGGCTTACGGCGATCGCCTTCGACCGGATCAAGGGCGGCAAAGCCTTCGACATCACCACCGACTGGTACACCGAGCTGCTGGCCGAGATCGGACAGCCGGCCCCAGTGCCAGCCCCACCCGCCGACCACTGACCAGCGCGGCCGCCGGCGGGTCTTCGGGCCCGCCGGCGGTCAGCGCCGCCGCCGAGCCAGACCCGCCAGAACCCGCCCGACCACAGCCCCGATCCCGAGACCGGTCGCGCCGCCCAACAGATAGCCGACCCCGAGGCCGACCCGGACCCCAAGCCGGGCCGTACGGTGCGGCACCATCAGCTCCTGACGTTGCGCGATCGGGGTCAAAACGGCGTCCGGCTCGCCCGGGTCGGCCTGGATCTCACGCTGCTCGTCCTCGGCTGAGGTGGCAGCCCAGGCGGCCCCCAGCATTACCAGGATCGCGAACAGGTTCAGTGACAAGATCCCCACGATGGCCGGGCCGAAGATCACACTGGCCCGGTTCTGGGAGAAGACTGGGATCAGCAACCCCGCCCCGTACTGGAGCAGGATCAGGCCCAGCGAGCCGAACAAGGCGCCGTGCGAGACCGCCCGCAGGCCGCGCCGGGTAGTCGGCAGCACGGTGTACAGGTAGCAGAACAACAACCACCCCACCAGGAGTGACATCAGCATCCCGAGCCCGGTCGTGACCCACGCCGCCAGGCCGGACCCGGTCAGACCCACCAGCCCCAGCAGCCAGTCCTTGGCGGCAGTGACCGCCAAGGAGATCACCATCGTGGCCGCACCCAGCAGGAGCAAGCCGAGCAGGATCACCAGATTCTTTGCGGTGTCGATCAGGATATTGGGCTGGTCCTCGGTGATGTCGAAACTGTCGCGCCACATGGCGTTCACGGCCCGTTTGATGTTGCCGACCCAGCCGGCCCCGGCGTACGCCGCCGGGATGATCGCGACCGTCCCGACCTCCCGCCAACTGGCCAGGGTGTCGGTGATCACCTGAACCACTTTCTCGGCGCTTTGCGCATTACCGACCTGGTGCTGAATTACGGTGGTGGCCTGGGTGATCAGGCTCGGGTCGATCACCACCACCGTCAACCCCAGCAGCGAGAACGCGAACATCAAGATCGGAACCACAGCGAGCACACTGAAATACGTGATCGCTGCCGCGAACTGAGTGCCCAGCCGAGTCTGGAACCGTTCCACAGCCCGCAGCAGATGCGCCACCCTCGGCCGGCGCTTCAGCGCCATCCACCATTTGCGCATGCTCCACCCACCTCCGGGGGGAGCCTAACCGAGAGTCACTGCCGATCTGGTCAGGAACAACAGTCGTCCTTGAGTTCAGTCGGCGAAGGCCTCCGGAGGCGGGCAGGAGCAGACCAGATTCCGGTCGCCGTACGAGCCGTCGATGCGGGCTACGGCCGGCCAGTATTTGTCGCGTCCGGTGCCGGCGACCGGGCCCCGGGTCTGCCCTGCGGGGAAGGCCGCGACAGCCCGGCTGTACGGGTGGGTCCACTCGTCGGCAGTCACCCGCGACAACGGGTGTGGGGCGTTGCGCAGCGGGTTGTCATCAGCGGGCCATTGCCCCGCGGCTACCTGCTCCGCCTCGGCCGCGATCTGGATCATGGCCTCACAGAACCGGTCCAGCTCGGCTAACGACTCCGATTCGGTCGGCTCCACCATCAGCGTGCCAGCCACCGGGAACGACATGGTCGGCGCGTGGAAGCCGTAGTCGATCAGACGTTTGGCGACATCATCAACGGTGATCCCGGTGCGCTTGGTGAGCGGACGCAGATCCACGATGCATTCGTGGGCGACCAGCCCACCATTGCCGGTGTACAGGATCGGGTAGCTGCCCGACAGTCGCTTCGCGATGTAATTGGCAGCCAGCAGCGCAGACTCGGTGGCAGCGGTGAGCCCATCTGGGCCCATCAAGGCGATGTAGGCGTAGGTGATCGGCAAGACCCCGGCCGATCCCAGCCGGGCGCTGGACACCGCGCCCTGCTCACCGGTGGCGGGATCCCCCGGAAGATAGGCCGCCAGGTGCTGACGGACCGCGACCGGGCCCACCCCGGGCCCGCCGCCGCCGTGCGGGATCGCGAACGTTTTGTGCAGATTGAGGTGGCTCACGTCGGCGCCGAACTTGCCCGGCCGGGCCAGGCCGACCAAGGCGTTCAGGTTGGCGCCATCCACGTACACCTGCCCGCCGGCGGCGTGGACCTGCTCGCAGATCTCACTCATCGTGTCCTCAAAGACCCCATGCGTGGAGGGATAGGTGACCATCACCGCGGCCAGCTGGTCGGCGTGTTTGTCGATCTTGGCGCGCAAATCATCCAGGTCGACCGAGCCGTCCGCGGCGGCCTTCACCACCACGACCCGCAGCCCGGCCAGCGCCGCCGAGGCCGCGTTAGTCCCGTGCGCCGACGAGGGAATCAGACAGATCGTGCGCTCCGGCTGGCCCTGCGCCTGGTGGTAGCGGCGGATCGCCAGCAGCCCGGCGAATTCGCCTTGGCTGCCGGCGTTGGGCTGCAGACTGACCCGGTCATAGCCGGTTACCTCGGCCAGCCAGGACTCCAGCTCGGACGCCAGTTCCGCGTAGCCGGCGGTGTCACTGGCTGGCGCGTACGGGTGCAGACCGGCGAAGCCGGGGTACGAGATCGGCTCCATCGCGGCCGCCGGATTGAGCTTCATGGTGCACGACCCGAGCGGGATCATCCCCCGGTCCAGCGCGAAATCCCGATCAGCCAGGGTCCGCAGGTAGCGCAGCAATTCGGTCTCACTGTGGTAGCTGTGGAAGACCGGGTGGCTGAGGTAGTCGTCGCGGCGGTGGTGACCCGCCAGCCGGGTCTGCTGGTCCGGCTCGGCCAGGTCCGAGCCCAGCACCGTGGCCAGCGTCTGCAGGTGGTCGTCGGTGATCCCCTCCCCCAACGACACCGCCAGCGTGTCCGCGTCCACCAGCCGCAACAGCAGGCCCTCCCGGTGGGCCGCGGCCACCAACTCCTCGGCCCGGCCCGGGGCCTCGATCACGACGGTGTCGAAGAAGTCATCGTGGCGGACCCGGAAACCGCCCGCCCGAGCCGTGGCCGCTACCCGGCGAGCCTGAGCATGCACCTGGTACGCGATCTGACGCAGCCCGGCCGGGCCGTGGTACACCGCGTACATCGCTGCGGCCACTGCCAACAGCACCTGGGAGGTGCAGATATTCGAGGTGGCCTTTTCCCGGCGGATGTGCTGCTCACGGGTTTGCAGCGCCAGCCGATAGGCCACAGTGCCGTCAGCATCCACCGAAACCCCCACCAGCCGGCCCGGGAGCTGACGCTCGAGACCCTGGCGTACCGACAGGTAAGCAGCGTGGGGGCCGCCGAAGAACAAAGGCACCCCGAACCGCTGGGTACTGCCCACGGCCACATCAGCACCCCAATCGGCCGGCGGCTCCAGCACCGTCAGCGACAAGATGTCGCAGGCCGCGATCACCAGGGCTCCCGCCTGGTGAGCAGCGTCGGCGATCGCCCGCAACTGCTGCGGGGTCCGCAGGCTACCGTCGGCGGCCGGCTGCTGGATCACCACGCAGCAGGCGTCAGTCATCGGTCCGGTCAGGTCAGTGACCTCGATGTCCACGTCGAAGGCCTGGGTCCGGGTCTGCAGCACCGCCAGGGTCTGCGGCAGCACCCCCGGGTCCACCAGGCAGCGCCGGCCTTTGCCGGCCCGGTGCGCCAAGGCCACCGCCTCGGCGACCGCCGTGCCCTCGTCCAGCAGCGACGCGCCCGACGTGGGAAGACCGGTCAGGTCACTGCACAGCGTCTGGAACGTCAGCAGCGCCTCCAGCCGACCCTGGCTGATCTCCGGCTGGTACGGGGTGTAGCCGGTGTACCAGGCCGGTGATTCGAGCACCTGGCGCCGGATTACCGGCGGGGTCACGGTCTGGGAATAGCCCAGGCCGTACATCGGCACGGTCACCACATTCTGGGCGGCCAGATCCCGCAGCCGCTGCTGGACCTGCTCCTCGGTACGAGCCGCTGGCAGCCGCAGCGGCGCCGAGGCCCGGATCCCCTGCGGGATCGCCGTTGCCACCAGGTCGGCCACCGAGGGGCTGCCGATCACGCGTAGCATCGTCTCCTGGTCGGCGGCGGTCGGTCCGATGTGGCGGTTCGCGAAAGTCGCCTCCTGGATGCTGGTCACCTGAAGCCCTCTCTGCTGGCGGGTTGGGAATGTCGACGACGCGCTCGGTCGCCGATTCATCTGCCAACCTATCGTGCCGACACCACTCGGGCTTTCCCGGCAGACGGTGGTTCTATCCGGCCACCCGGGCGGCCCTGCGGGCGGCCAATTCGTCATGGGATGACCCCGTGGCGTCACAACGTTCGGTCGGCAGGTCGTGCAGTGTGCCCTCGATGGAGCGCCAGACCCCGCCCAAGGCGATTGCGAACATCCCTTGCCCGCCCCGCAGCAGGTCCACCACCTCGTCGTCGGTAGTGCATTCGTACACCGAGACCCCGTCGCTCATCAGGGTCACCTCGGTCAGGTCCGCCACTCCTCGGGCACGCAGGTGCTCCACCGCGGTCCGGACCTGCTGCAACGAGACGCCGGCGTCGATCAGCCGCTTGATCACCTTCAGCACCAGCATGTCACGGAAGCTGTACAGCCGCTGGCTGCCGGAACCGGTGGCCGAACGGACCTCGGGTACCACCAGACCGGTCCGGGCCCAGTAGTCGAGCTGGCGGTAGGTGATCCCGGCTACCTGGCAGGCGATCGGCCCCCGGAAGCCCACATCATCGGGCAGCGGCGCGAAGTCGCCCTCGAACAGGCTGTCCTGCGACCGCTGCTCGGGCTTCATGATGGGAGTCACCGCATCTCACTTTCGCCGTCTCGAAGATCCGGACCGTGTAATTCCGGGCCTGAGATCACGCTAAGTCGGCCCCGGTGGCCCGTCAACGACGCGGACCCAGTTGAGCCCAGGTTGTTACCAACCGCCGGGCCGGCGCCACCTGCCCCCTCAGGACCGGATGCCGAACCGACCACAGACCCTGAAATCGGTTCTGACTAGGTATCGGAGGGGTTCTCGAAGTCTTCAGGGCTGACCTGGTCGAGGAACTCGCGGAACTTCTCGACCTCATCGTCGCCGGAAGCCTGAACCTCAACTCCAACTTGATCCAGCAGCTCCTCGGCCCCCAGGATCGGCGCCCCGACCCGCAACGCCAATGCCACCGCGTCCGAGGGACGCGCGCTGATCTGCTCCCCGTCGATCTGCAACACCGCGAAGAAAGTGCCCTGGGTGACTTCGGTGATCCACACCGCATCCACGGTGTGCCCCAGCGCCTCCAGCACATCAGCCATCAGGTCGTGAGTGAGTGGGCGGGGCGGCTCTTCTCCCTCCAGAGCCATTGCGATCGCGGCAGCCTCCGCGGCACCGATCCAGATCGGGATCGCCCGAGTCCCATCCATCTCCCGCAGCAACAGCATCGGGATCCCCGAGGGCATCTCGACACGTACCCCATGCACGATCAGCTCACGCATACCGCCAGCCTAACCGGATGTGGTGTTTGATCGCTCTTGCCTTCGCGAGGGCTGGCCGCCTCGCTAACTTCCCGGTCTTCCTCCTTACGACGAGAAACCTCTTGAGATCATGGTGAGATCGGTTCATGGTGAGGCCGGTTGTTTCTCGGTGCTCGTCGTCCAAGCCTCGGATCAGTGGTCCAGCGTCGACTGCATCAGCGCGGCATGGGCATGCATCACCAACTGCATGATCTCCACGGTCATCTCACGGGTCGCCTGCCGGCGTGGAATCTGCGCCACAGCCTGCTCCACGAGGCCGACTTCCCGTTCCGCCGAATGCTTGACCGCCCGCAGATGGCGGGCGTCGATCCCGAATGAAACCAATTTCCGGGCCACGACGGCGATTGTCAGCGCCTCCCGCCCGTAGAACGAAGTCCCCCGCCGGGGCCTGATGATCAACTGCCGCTCCAGCTCGACCAGCGTCGGCTCAGGCAACTTGGAGACATCCAGCAGTTCCCGCCGTGACAGCCGGATTGCCCGTTTCGGTGGCGCTGGGGCCGACGCCGGCTGGGCCGGGGCCGGGCCCGGCCGGGGAGCCTCCATCGAGGGTGGCTCCATCCCCTGGTCGATCAGCTGCAGATGCTCCCGAATCACCTTCAGCGGCAGGTAGTGGTTCTTCTGGGCGCGCAGCACATACCGCAACCGGTCGATGTCGGCATTGGCATACTTGCGGTAGCCGGACGGCGCTCGTTCTGGGGAGATCAGGCCCTCGGACTCCAAAAACCGAATCTTGGAGATCGAGATATCGGGAAACTCCTCCTTAAGAACGTCGAGCACCTGCCCGATACTGCGGAGTGGCTGCGCCATCACCCCAGCCCGTGGACGCTCACATAGAACACGAGCCGATACTTGCCGATCTGGACCTCGTCGCCGGTTCGTAGCACCACCGAACCGTCAATCAGGGTTCGGTTCACGTAGGTGCCGTTAAGGCTTCCCAAGTCGGTCACCGTCATCTGCGCGTTAGCCCGGGTGAACCGGCAGTGGTGACGGGAGACGGTGATGTCGTCCAGGAACAGATCGCTGTCAGGGTTACGGCCCGCTACCGCTTCGTCTGAGTCGAGCAGGTAGCGGGCCCCTTTGTCTGGTCCACGTAGCACGATCAACAAGGCCGAGCCTTGTGGCAGGGCCTCGATCGCCTGTAGTTCGTCGGCCGACAAATCCTCAGAACGCGGGTCACCCAGACCAACCGCCGCCAGCACACCGGTGGTATCACCTGTGTTACCGCGCAGCTTTCCACCACAGTGGGCGCAGAAGTTGCTGTCGGGGCTAGCGGGGGTGCCGCACATCGGGCACGTGGTCATCTGGGCACTCACTTCCTGGTTCCGATCCAAACAGTGTAGGCGCCGGTCCTCAGGCTCCCACGTGTTCGGCGTACGCGTCGGCATCGAGCAGATCGTCAAGATTCTCGTCTGCAGTGATCTCGACCTCGAACAGCCACCCCGTCCCGTACGGATCAGCATTGACCGTCTCAGGGGCATCAGCTAGGTGTTCGTTCACGGCGCTGACGACGCCACCCACCGGCGCGAAGATCTCAGAGAACGACTTCGTCGACTCCACTTCGCCACAGGCATCGCCGGTAGCGATCTCCTGCCCGACCGTAGGCAACGAGACGTAGACGATGTCGCCCATCGCCTCCGCCGCGTAGGAAGTGATCCCGACCCGAACGATGCTCCCGTTGCCTGACCTCACCCATTCATGCTCGGTGCTGTACTTCAGATCCTCAGGAAAACTCATGGCTCACCTTTCGACGGTTGTGATTCACGCCCGATTGTGTCCCATACCGCGACCTCGGGTCACGCAGGACGCGCGTATCGGTGTTCACGAACCTGGTGCAGGGCACTAATCGTCACCACAGCCGGGCGGGTGATCGTGACCGAACCAGAGATCGCGGACGCCTGCACCTGGCTCATCAAGCCGCCGCGAAACCGGACCGCACCTTCCAGGGCCTGGGGATCACCGATCACGTCCAACACGAGAGGTCGGGCGATTACCGTGCCATCGGCGACCAAGCCTGCCGGGGTGTCGGCAAACCAAGTCGACGCCACGACCCGGACCGAATCGTTGATCTCAATCACCTCAGCGCCGGCGTCGCGGAACTCCTCCACGGCATCAAGGATGATGTTGGCGCCCACCTTCTGCTGCGAGTCGTACACCACGACCCGGATCCCAGGTCCGGTGGCCGGTACGGTGCCCGCCAGGATCGCTAGCTGGTCGAGGCGTTTCTTGGACTCCGCCTCGGCCACCTTGGCGCTGTCGGCGCCTGACTGGAGCCGGTCCCGGGTCCCCCGCAGCTGGTTCAGCTCGGATTCCAACCGTCGGGTCTCAGCATTGGCCGCGTCGAGCAGCTGAACCAGGTCCTCGCGGCGGGCGTCCTGGTAGCCAGGTGAGGTGCCCGGGCTGCGGACCTGGGTGCCGATCAGCGCCCCGAACACCAGGAGGACGATAGCCACCCAGCACTGCCTGCGACTGGGACGCAACAAGCAGCAGCGCAGCCGGTGCCACTGCTCGCGACGGTTCTGCTGCTCGTCGGCCGAAGCCGGGTCGGGCGGGCTGGCGGCGGCCCGGCGGGCGGGCCGGGCCTGCGCAGTCGAACGACGACTGTCAGCTCGGCGTGGGGACGGGTCAGGCATGGAACACCGCCCGGCGGATCGCTGCGGCGTTACTGAAGATCCGGATCCCGAAGACCACTACCACAGCTGTCGAGAGCTGGGTGCCGACCCCGATCTGGTCGCCCACGAAAACGATCAAGGCAGCGATCAACACATTGGAGAAAAATGAGGTGGCGAAGACCCGGTCACTGTAGATTCCGTCCAGCCAGGCTCGCGCGGCACCGAAAAGAGCATCCAGGGAGGCCACGATCATGATCGGCAGATACGGGGTGAGGAAACCAGGCAGAGTCGGCTCAAGCCACAGCCCGAGGGCGATCCCCGCCAGCAGGGCCACGATGGCGATCATGCTCAGCGACCTCCCGGGGTGGCGCGGCTAACACCCAGGCCCGGATCGGCGGGCAACAGCAACGAGCGGGTCTGGGTGGCTTCCAGCCGCAGACCGTAGTTCTTAGTGGCGTCGCCCCACCAGGCCCCGCCGGCGGTCTCGGCGAACCGGGCCTCCAAAGTACGGGGGTCTCCAATCACTTCTACCCGGTACGGGGCGACCAGGGAACGGTAGTCGACGGTGATCGCCGAGCCAGCGCCGCGGATCGCGGTCCTCGCGCTGAGTCGGTGTCCGTTGATCGCGATCGCCTCGGCACCGGCCTGCCACAGGCCGTTGACCAGCTGACGCAGGTCGAGGTCGGTCACCCGGGAACCGCTCCGGTCGGAATCCGGGGCATCGTCGACGACGATAGTCAGACCAGGCCCCTGGACAGCCTGCTGCCCGGCTGCCGGGGCCAGCTGGCCGATCCGTTCCTGAGTTTGACGGTCACCGAGGCGGGACTGCAGGTCTCGGATCTCGCGATCGGTGGCCTCCTGCTGGGAGCGGAGCTCGTCGTTGCTCTGCTCGGCCTGCTGTACCCGGGCCAGGAGTTCCTGGCGCTGTACCGCCAGAGTGGGCGCCGCCTTGAGCGTCCGTACGGTCTGGAACGTCACCAGCGTCACCAGCACCAGCACCACCGCGGCGAATGCCCGGCGGTGGGACCGGTCGCCTCCGTGGTCGTGGACCACCTGGTAATCCGGGTCGAGCGGCTGCTGCCAGATCTGGGTCAGCAGATCCATGCTCCAGGCTGCAGGCCGGCTGGGGTCACCGCGCGGGTGGAACCGGTTCACGTCGCAGCCTCGGTCTGCGAGACCAGTCGGATGGTCTGTCGTACGTACAGCACCCCGGCCCACCAGTACATCGCGGTCCCCCAGATGGCGAACGCCCAGCCGAGCACCCGGCAGGCCAGGCCGATCGCCGAGGATTCTTCCCCCAGCAGCACCAGGGGGAAGGCGTACAGCAGCATGAAGGTGGCCATTTTGCCGAGGAAATGCACCGGCAAGCTGGTGAAGCCCCGGGTCCGCAGCACCGGCACCAAACAGGCCAGCAGCACGTCCCGACCGACGATGATCGCCACCAGCCACCACGGGATGATCTCCTGCAGCGCCATGGCGACGATGATCGCCACGATGTACAACCGATCCGCGATCGGATCCAGCATCTGCCCGACCCGCGAGACTTGGTGCCAGCGGCGGGCCAGATGACCGTCGAACCAGTCGGTGGCGCCGCCGATCACCAGGACTGCCACCGCCCAGCCGTAGTCTTGCCGCATCACCAGCCAAACGAACAGGGGCACCCCCAGCAACCGGACGAGGCTGAGCACATTGGGAAGCGTCAGCACCCGGTCGGTGTCGTACGGAACCCCTGCCACAGCAACAGCCTACAGACGTGACCCTGGTGCCAGCCGGGACCTGCTCGCGACCGGTACCCGCGGTGTCGCAGTCGGAACCCGGCGTCCCGCGATGGCCTCCCGATAACAGTCGACCACGGCAGGCCCGATCGTCGACCAGTCGAAGCGGGCCGCCAGGCGTCGACCCCGTACCGGGTCTCCGGCATCGGCGAGGGCCGCGATCACCGACCGGGCCACGGCATCAGCATCTCCGGGCCGGGCCAGCCGCCCCACGAGGCCCGTGTCGTCACGCAGCACGGCCGCAAAAGCCGGCAGGTCAGAGGCGACCACTTGGGCCCCCGAAGCCAGCGCCTCCAAGATCACGATCCCGAAACTCTCCTGGCCGGTATTCGGGGCCACAAAGACATCGCTCGTGGCCAGCAGGGCATTACGGACGGTGTCACTGACTGGCCCCACAAACCGGACACCCGGCGGCGCTGGTGGCCGCCGGCCCGCCCCGGCCAGCACCACATCAAGATCGGGGTGGGCGGCCAGGACCGTTGGCAGCGCCCGCAGCAACACATCCAGGCCCTTGCGCGGTTCCTGCAGTCGTCCGACGAAGGTGAGCCGGGGCCGATCCCCGCCCCGCCACCGCCCGGGGCTGGTCGACGCGGTGAAATCCGCCACCCGGATCCCGTTGCCCACCACCCGCGCCGTGAGCCCCAGGTGCCGGGTGACGACCTGCGCGGCGACCGGCGAGACCGCTACCGGCAGATCGATCCGGGCAACCGTACCCGGCAGCAGCCGAGCCGCGGCCGCCAACGAACGACTCGACTCGGCGGCAGCGTGGAAGGTCGCCACCAGGGGTGCGGTGGTGGCCCGTAAAGCCAGCAAGCCGAGGCTGGGAGCTAACGGCTCGTGGATGTGGACCACATCGAACCGGTACCGCTCGAGCCAACGCCGAACCTGGCGGGCGGTGAGCGGGCCGAAGGCGATCCGGGCAACCGAGCCGTTGTACGGAATCGGCAGAGAACGGCCAGTCGATGTGTGGTGGTTCGGCTGGGCCTGGTTGCCGGTTGGGGCCTGCCCCGGGCCGAGGACCTGCGGCTGGTGGCCCTGCTCGGCCAGCCACCGGGCCAGGCCCAGCACCTGGGACTGGACCCCGCCGGCAACGTCGAAGGAATACGGGCAGACCAGACCCACCCTCATCGGGGCTCCTCGGTGAAGAAGGGCTGGAAGACGTGCCAGTCGGATGGGTGAAGGGCCACTTCAGCGGCGAAGAAGTCGGTCAGCTGCTGGGTCATGGTCACCAGCCCCCGGGCTCCCGGGCGCTGCTCGATCGGCTCTGAGAAGGCGAGGTGGATTCCGCCGGGGGTGAACCGGGCCGAGACCCCGACCAGCAGCGCGTCGGTCTGGCGGGCCAGCAACGCCGGCCCGGCCGGGATCCGCACCGGCACCGGGCCTGTCGGAGTCGGCCAGCCCACAACCAGTCCGTGCCCGGCGAGGCAACGGTCAGCAACCAGACAGACCAGGCGCCCGGCCCGTAGATCCGAGGTCAGCGCCCGCAACACGGTGGGGTCGCGGTGAGAGTAGACCCGGAAACCGAGCCGTTCCCGGAAGCCTTTGAAGGCCGCGAACTCGGCCGGGCCGAGCTGCTCGGCCACCGTCGCTACCGGCATCCCGGTAGCGCAGGCCCAGGCCCCGGCATGATCCCAAGAGCCGATATGAGGCAGGGCCACCACTGCCCCACGGGTGGCCATGGCTGCTCTCAGGGCTTGCTCCCCGGCCGGGTCGGTCGTCACCCGGGACACGATCCTGGCCGGCGACCAGGAAGGCAGCACGAAGGATTCAGTAACCGACCGCAGATAGGAGCGGGCCGCCGTAACCAGGTCCTGATCGCTCGGACGACGTCCGGTGGCGATGGTCACATTCCGGCGCCACTGGTCGAGATGCTGCGATACCACGGCCGGCGCTTGCGGCCCGGTCGCCCATCGGGAACCGCAAGCTGCCAGCGCACGCCGAGTCCGCTCCGACCTCAGCAGGACAGGCCCCCACGACCACCCCGTGGTCCACAGGACACGGTTGAGCCGGTCGATCTGGTTCATATCGAGGTCTGCGAAGAGCACCAGGCGCGGCGCATCCGCTGCCCGACGGTCCAGGTCCCGAGCAGCGCCAGCGCCAGCACTGCAACCTGCAGCGCGTACGGGACGCCGATCCCCGCCAGCTCGAGCCCGACGAAGATGACCACGATCCGATCTGCCCGGGCAGCCACCCCGCCCGAGCCGTCCAATCCTAGGGACTCGGCCCGGGCCTTCACATACGAGGTGACCTGCCCGGCGATCAGTGCCCACAACGACACCGCCGCCCAGGTCTGCGATCGGCCGGGACCGGCGAAGTACAAGAGGCTGGCGCCGAACACGGCACCGTCAGCGATCCGGTCTAGGGACGAGTCGAGGAAGGCGCCGTACGCGGTGGACCGGTTCGACATCCGGGCCATTTGCCCATCCAACCCATCCGAGAGCACCAGCACCAAGACCAGCAGGCCGCCCTGCCACAGGTAGCCCCGCGGGATGGTCAGCAGCGAGGCGGCCACCACCAGCACGGTGCCGATCCAGGTCACCGTGTCTGGGGGTACCCGTAGCCGCAACAGCAGCCGGGCCGGCGGTGCCATCACAGCCGCCCAGATATGGCGGAAGCGGTCGAGCATCAGCGGGGCCAGGCCGCCGCGAGCTCCCGGCGGGAATCGTCGAGGAGCTTGGGCAGTGCCTTGGTGCGACCGATGATCGGCAGAAAATTCGCATCCCCGCTCCAGCGCGGCACCACATGTTGGTGCAGATGGGCGGCCACCCCGGCGCCCGCTACCGCGCCCTGATTCATGCCCAGGTTGAAGCCAGCCGGGTTGCTGACCTCGCGGATCACCCGCATCGCAGTCTGGGTCAGCTGTGCTACCTCTTCGGTTTCCGAATCGGTCAGATCGGTGTAATCGGCTACGTGCCGGTAGGGGCAGACCAGCAGATGGCCGGGGTTGTACGGGTAGAGGTTCAGCACCACGAAACAGTCGTGGCCGCGGTGCACGATCAACCCGTCTGGGTCGCTACGACCCGGACTCTCACAGAAAGGACAGCCGGAGCTAGGTTCAGGATCCTGGTGGGAGTCGATGTAGACCATCCGGTGCGGGGTCCACAGCCGCTCGAAAGCGTCTGACATCCCAGGCAGATCAGCCGCCGGCGTCGCCTCTGTCATCCTTGCTCACCACCTGTGGTTGCCAACCCGGTCTGTCGGGCCGCCGGCGAGGTTTCTCGGCACGGGCCCGTCCTCTCCTCGGCGCTGGTCCCGGCCGGCGCCGGGGCCATTGTGCTACATCCAGCGTTGCTGGTGTCCGGTAGCTGGGCCGCTCCCAGATCAGGTCTCCCATGGGTCAAACCGAATGACTCAGGAGGCGGTCACAGATGCAGCATCGGTGGGCGTAACTGGGTTCGAACCAGTGACCTCTTCGGTGTGAACGAAGCGCGCTACCGCTGCGCCATACGCCCGTACCTGCGACACCATAGCGGACCTCGGCGGTGTCGCGCACCTTTGTTGTGGGGTCTGATACGGGGACCAGGCCCACCGTCGCGGGCCGGGTGGCCCATGGCAGCCACCGCCAGCCCCAACTCGATGGTGCTTGGATGACCAGCCGATCCGGTTTGTGCCAGGCACCACCCACCCGCTATGGTCTAACCCGCACCTGTTGAGGGGCACGCGGACGTGGCTCAGTTGGTAGAGCATCACCTTGCCAAGGTGAGGGTCGCGGGTTCGAATCCCGTCGTCCGCTCGGAGGAGCACGGTGGAGTGGCCGAGAGGCGAGGCAACGGACTGCAAATCCGTGTACACGGGTTCAAATCCCGTCTCCACCTCGGGCGTTTGGCGCAGCGGTAGCGCGCTTCCCTGACACGGAAGAGGTCACTGGTTCAAACCCAGTAACGCCCACCAGTCCCTCTTCCCCCCACGATGCCTACGCTGCCGCTCGTCGCTGTTAGGGCAGCCTGGGCGGCGCCAGCCGCCGATTGGCGAGCACCGGCAACCCGCGGCGGGCCTGCCGTACCCGATCCAGGTCCAGATCGACCAGCAACAGGCCCGGATCCTCTGCGGCACCGGCCACGACAACGCCGAGCGGGTCCACCACCAGAGACCGGCCGATGGTGAGCGGCCCGGTGGAGCCGCAGGCCGCCAGGTAGCAGGTGGTGTCCAAGGCCCGGGCGGTGACCAGGGTGGTCCAGTGGTGTTCCTTGAGCGGCCCCCGGACCCAGGCCGCCGAGCACAAGATCACCTGGGCCCCGGCCAGGGCCAGCCCCACCGCGAGGTCCGGGAACCGCAGGTCGTAGCAGATCATGGCCCCCAACCGGACCCCATCCAGGCTCACCACCGGCGGCAACTGGTTCCCGGGGGTCACGGTGTCCGATTCGCGGGTGGTGAAAGCGTCGTAGGGGTGCAGTTTGGTGTACGACGCCAGCTGCTCTGCCCGGTCATACAGCACAAAGACATTCTCGACCGCCGCACCGCGACGCAGATGCACCGTCCCCGCCAGGGCGATTCGGCAGGCTCGGCTGACCTCGGCGAAGGCCCGCAGGAAAGCTCCGCTCTCGGGCTGGGCAACCTCAGCGGTGTACTGCGGCCGTTCGGGGTCGTACCCGATCAGCCCTTCGGGCAGCAGCAGTAGCCGGGCACCCCGGCCGGCCGCCTGCTGCGCCAGCCGCTCAATCGTCGCCAGGTTAACCTGCGGATCTCGGTCGATCTGAAACTGGCCCAGCGCCACCCGCATCGTCATCACCCGACGATCGTGGCACAGCGCCGATACGATGACCCAGGCCGGAAGGAGAAACCACCAGATGACGGTGCCGTTCAACGCTCTGGGGCGGGCCGCCGCCCAGCAGCGGGAGGCGCTGCTGGGCGCAACCGCTGCCGTGATCGACTCCGGTTGGCTGGTCCACGGTCGTCAGCACCGCAGCCTCGAGGCCGAACTGGCCGGCTTCCTCCAGGTGGCCGAGGTCTGCGGGGTCGGCAACGGCACCGACGCTTTAGAGATCGGGCTACGGGCCGTACGCCGCGACCGGCGCCAGACTGTGGTCACGGTGGCCAACGCCGGCGGCTACACCACCACCGCTGCCCGCGCCGCTGGGCTACGGCTGCGTTACTGCGATGTCGACCCGCAGACGCTGCTGCTCGACCCGGCACGGCTGGGCGAAGCGGTCGATGCCGACACTTTCGCGGTGGTCGTCACCCACCTGTACGGGCGGGCCGCCGACGTCGCCGCGGTCCGGGCCGTAGTGCCGCCCGGGATAGCGGTAATCGAGGACTGTGCCCAGTCGATCGGTGCCCGGACCACGGCCGGGATGACCGGATCCCTGGCGGATCTGGGCACATTCAGCTTCTATCCGACCAAGAATCTGGGCGCGCTCGGCGACGGTGGCGCGATCACCACCAACGATCCAGAACTGGCGCGGCGGGTCCGCCAGCTCGCCCAATACGGCTGGGTAGACAAGTACACGGTCGGCTCCCCCGGCGGTCGAAATTCCCGCTTGGACGAGCTGCAGGCCGCGTACCTCAGGCTCCGGCTGCCGCTGGTGGAGCCGGCCAACCAGCGCCGACGCGAGATCATCGCCCGCTACCAGGCCGCCGCGCCCGCCTCAGTCCGGGTGCTGCCGGCGCCTGACGCCAGCCACGCCGCACACCTGGCGGTGGTGGTCACCGACGACGCCGCCCGGCTGGCCGAGCACCTCGCCTCCCACGGCATCCAGACCGCCGTCCACTACCCTGTCCCCGACCACCGCCAACCCGCTTACCACGACCCGCGGGTGAGCCTGCCGGTGACCGAGTCGCTAGTCGGCCGGATCCTGTCGCTGCCGCTGTTCAGCGAGCTGACCGAAGCCGAGATTGAGCAGGTGTGCGATGCTCTCGCCGGTGCCTGAGCCCCGGTTCAGCGTGGTAGTCCCGGTATACGGCAACCGGGACACTCTCCCGGCCCTGCTGCAGCGGTTGGACCGGCTGGCGACCGACTTACCCGGGCCACTAGAGGTGGTGTTCGTGATCGATGGTTCCCCCGACGACTCGGCCCAGGTCCTGGCCGAGCATGCCCCGCGGGCCCAGATCCCGGTCCGGGTGCTGAGCCACTCGCGTAACTTCGGCTCATTCGCCGCAATCCGGACCGGACTGGGCGCGGCCCGCGGTGACCTGATTGGGGTAATGGCCGCCGACCTGCAGGAGCCGCCCGAGCTGATGGCGGATTTCTTCGCCGCGCTGCGTGACGGGGCCGATGTGGCCGTCGGACGACGTACCGGCCGTGCCGACCCAGCCTCTAGCTCGGCGCTGTCGCGGGCCTACTGGGCGCTGTACCGGCGCTTCGTGATGCCGGCGATCCCGCCCGGCGGGGTCGATGTATTCGCGGTCACCCGGGAGGTCGCCCAGACTCTGGTCTCGTTCTCCGAGGCCCACTCCAGCCTGGTCGGGCAGCTGTTCTGGGTCGGCTACCGCCGGGTCGAGGTGACCTACCAGCGTCAGCCCCGCCCATCTGGGCAGAGCGGCTGGACACTGCGCAAGAAGATCAGCTACCTGCTGGATAGTGTCTTCGCCTTTACCGACCTGCCGATCCGGCTGCTGACCCTGATCGGGGTACTGGGAGTGGTGCTGACCACGGGGGTCTCGGCCGTGGTGCTGGTGGCCTGGGCGCTGGGCCAGATCGAGGTGCCGGGCTACACCCCGCTGATGCTGGTGATGCTCTTCTGTACCTTCACCATGCTGCTAGGGCTTGGGATCGTCGGCTCGTACGTATGGCGGATCTTCGAGAACAGCAAGGCCCGGCCGCTGTCGATCGTCTCCGACGACACCAGCTACGGCGAGCCGTGGCACTGAACCGGGACCTGGCGGCGGGGCTACGGTTCCTGATCGCCGGAGGCTTCAACACGCTGATCACCGGGGCCGCGTTGAGCCTGCTGGCGCTGGTGATCGAGCCGCGGGCGGCGTACGGGATCGTCTTCGTGGCCGGGATCGTCCTGTCGCTAGTGCTGTCGGGCCGGTTCGTCTTCCAGCGCCGGATTACCTGGCAGCGTTGCTTGGGCTACGTCGTGATGTACCTGGTGGTTTTCGGGATCGGATTGGCGGCCCTGCAGCTGGCATTACGGGCTGGCCTGCCATCTGGGCTGTCCGGTCTGGTGGCCCTGGTGACCGCCCCGCTCACTTTCCTTGGCGGGCGACTACTGTTCTGGGGGTACGGGCCCGAGGACCCCGAGTCAGGAGAGCCAGATGAGCGTGTACGTCCACCCGCAGGGGATCTGTGATTCGCCGACCGTTGGTGATGGGACCCGGATCTGGGCTTTTGCGCACGTGCTGGCGGGAGCCCGGATCGGGCGTGACGTCAACATCTGCGACCAGGTCTTCGTCGAGAATGACGTGACCATTGGTGATCGGGTCACCATCAAGTGCGGGGTGCAGGTCTGGGACGGGGTGCACTTGGGCGACGACGTCTTCGTGGGCCCGAACGTGACCTTCACCAACGATCCTTTTCCCCGCAGCAAGGCCTGGCCAGAGCAGTACACCCGGACCCAGGTCTTGGCCGGGGCCTCGTTGGGAGGCGGGGCGGTGATCCTGCCAGGCGTGACGATCGGGCGTCGGGCGATGGTAGGCGCCGGCGCGGTGGTGACCAAGGATGTCCCGGCGAACGCGATCGTGGTCGGCAACCCGGCCCGGATTGTCGGCTATGTCGACGCTGCTGATGCCCGGCTGCCGGGGCTGCCGGCCGCGGCGGTGACTGCCAGCCAGATCAGCGGCGCGGTGGAGCCCCCGCTGTACCGGGTCACGATCGCCTCAGACATCCGCGGCAGCCTGGCGGCGATCGAATTCGACCAGCTGCCGTTTCGGCCGCAACGGTTCTTCACCGTCTACGACGTCCCGTCGAAAGATGTTCGCGGGATGCATGCCCACCGCAGCTGCGAGCAGTTCCTGGTGGCCTTGGCCGGCTCGGTTACCTGCCTGGTCGACGACGGCAGCCGACGGCAGACCTACCTGCTCGACGACCCAGGGGTCGGGCTGTACATGCCGGCGCTGACCTGGGGCACTCAGTACGGCTACGCCCCGGGTACGATCCTGGTGGTCTTTGCCTCCCATCCGTACGACCCGGACGACTACCTGCGCGACTATGACGAATTCGTCCGGCAGGTGCAGCGGACCTGAGTCACCGCGGTGGCGCCGGGCACCCGGCCGGGGTAGTCGCCGGGACCGTGACCCGGTAACGCAATTCCCGCCCGGCCAGGGTGGTCGCGGTCAGGGTCTCGACCAGCCGTTCCCCCGGCAGGATGCTGGCGTCGTCGTAGCTGAGCCGCACGCAGACGGTAGTGCTCGGGTACAACGCCCAGTACCAGGGCTCTCCCGGCTGGGCCTGGCGTAGCCCCCACGGCCCGGGCTGATAGAAGCCGAACCATTCGTAGCCGGCGTCCACCCGGTCCGCAGGATAACCGTCGGCCCGGTAGCCGACGCCGACCTGGTATTTGATGCCATCGTTGAGCGCTGCCGCGTCTGCGATCAGCAAGCCGAGCCCCCCCAGACCGGCCAGGGCGAGTCCGGCCACCACCGGTAGCCGACGCCAGGCCCGGGCGCCGGCACCCCGCAGTGCGTGGCCGACCAGGCCGGCCACCGGCACCACCAGCGGCATCAGGTAACGGTCGAAGAGCAGGTTCCCGGTCAGTCCCTGGATTGTTACCAGCCCCACCCCGTAGGCCAGCGCCCAGGCCAGGACCACCAGTGCCGGCCCGCTGAGCCGCCGCCGTGCGCAGCAGATTCCGATCACCGCTGCCAGTAGCCCAACCACGCCGCCGAGGACCATCAGGTCATAGCCGCGCCGCGGCATGATCAGCCCGGCGACCCCGGGAATGGTCTCGGAATACGAGGGGACCTCGGCGGTGTAGTTGCGTAATAGCGCCACCGGCTCGATCGTGGCCCCGATCATGGCCACACCCACCAGTGCTGCGACGATGAGCATCGCCAGCCACCACCGCCGCCGCAACGCGGCCCGCCTGGGGCGCAGCAGCATGGCCGCAGGCAGGATCAGCAGCCCGAGCGTCACCAGCAGCCGGGTCACCATGCTGGCGGCGTACGCCGCCGGCCAAGGCTCGTTGTGGGACACGAACGCCCCGGGCACCGAACGCCGCCATGTCAGCAGCCCGACCGCAGCCAGGGCAGTCACCAGGCCCAGCCCGGCCACGATCAGCGCCGGGCGCCACTGCCGCCTCTGCAGCCGCGACCAGCAGAGCACCGCGGTGGTGGCGCCGCCGGCTGCCAGGCCGTACTCGCGTACCGAGAAGGCGGCCAGGCTGGCCAGCAGGGAACCACCCATCCAGGCCAGGGACCGGCCGACGTCACTGCGCAGGGCTCGGATCCCGAGCACCAGGCTCAGCATGGCCAGGCCGGTCATGTACAGGTCACTCATGAAGGAGATCGCCAGGCTCGGGTAGAGCGGGCCGACAGCCAAGCAGGCACTACTCAGGGCAGCGCCGGCACGGGGCAGAAAAGCCCGTACGACCAGGTAAGAGACGGTCAAGGTGGCAGCTCCCACCAACGCGGTGAGGGCCTGGAGAGCCACCACCGAGTGGCCCGCCGCGGCGACCACCGGCCAGGCTAGAAGCACTTGACCGATCAGCATCGCCATCGAGAAGTCAGGGGCGAAGACCCCGGTGTCGTACCAGCGGAAAAGCGCCCTCAGGTAGACCCAGTCATCGCCCCGTAGCGCCCCCACCGCTCCCCTGGCCATGGCGTCAACCCACCACAATCCGGTGATCAGGACGGACGCCAAAGCGGCCAGGGCTGTCTCGCGTCGGCTGATATTCACCTGGATGCCTCCTCGTTCGCAGGCACCCTAGTGCCTGAGCCGACACCGCCGCGGGATGCCTCGCACGACCCACATCATGAGATATCGTCTTGCTATGTGAGATCCAGTTTGGAGGTTCGCGGCCTCGGCTACAAGAGTGCTCCTTGAAGGCGGCGAATAGCACGGCTAATCATCGCTTTCGCCAGTGGTCTCGCTCCGCGAGACCGCCCCCGTGGGTGGGTTACCCACATTCTGCGGCAACGGGGCCGTCCGGACGTTACGGAAGGTTGGGCCTCGGTATGGCAGCTCCCGCACTGGTGATGCTTGCGCCTGGCAGCAATGACCCGGCAGTCACCTCGGTTACTCACCGGCTGCGGCATGATCTGCAGACCCTACGCCCCGAGATCGGGGTCCAGATCGCCTTCCTCGATCACTGCTCGCCGACCGTGTCGCAGGTGGTCTCCCAGCTAGTCGGACGGGGTTATCAGGAGATCGTGCTCGTACCGCTGCGGCTTAGCCAGGCCACCAGCGACGATCCCGCTCTGACCGGGCTGCTGCACCGGGTGCAGGCTGCCTACCCGACCACCACCTTCGCCCTCGCCCAGCCGGTGGGACCGGCAGCCAGCCTGCTGGGCGTGGTCGACCACCGGCTGCGCTCAGCGCTGACCCAGACCCGGACGCTGGAATTGGACGGGCTGGTGCTGTGCATCGAAGGTGGGGCCGACTTCCGCGGCAACGCGCTGGTAGCCCGCCGGGTACGGCAATGGTCGGGACACCACAAACTCCCCTGCGTTGCGTCCGTGGCCGACGGCTCGGGCAGCAGCATCAACCAGGCGATCAGCTCGCTACGGGCCCAAGGCCGCCGGCATATCGCGGTCGGAGCCTTCTTCCTGACCCCTGATGACGCCTACCAGGCCCAAGCGCAACAGGCTCGCCGTCTGGGCGCAGTCGCGGTGGGCGAGCCGATCGGCGCTGACCGGGACCTGGTCGATCTGGTCCTGGCCCGCTATGTGGTCTCCGCCATGGACCTGCTCCACTTCGACGTCGAAGACCAGACCACCGCCGTCTCCTAAGGGTGGAGCAGCCGCAACCGTTTAGGCAGGGTTCTGCTCCTCCGGAGCGGCTTCAGAACACCAGGTCATCGGCGCGCCGGCCTCAGATCCCATTCGATCGTGGTGGGCTGGCCGCGCGACGCGGCCAGCGGGACGGCTGCTGGCCTGCGCGCTAGCGTAGGCCGAACCGACGATGAGGAGGCCGGATGACGGACAGGCCACGGATCCAGGTGGTCAAGACCGAGCGGGAATGGCGCGAACTGCTCAGCCCGCTGGAGTATCACGTGCTACGGGAGGCAGGGACCGAACAACCCGGCACCGGCGAATACGAGCACACCACCACTGAGGGCGTCTATCACTGCCGCGCCTGCGACGCCGAGCTGTTCCGCTCCGATCAGAAGTTCGCCAGCCACTGCGGCTGGCCCTCGTTCTGGGGGCCGCTGGCGCAGGACCGGGTGGTCTATCGGGAGGACCGGTCGCTGGGCCGGATCCGTACCGAGGTCCGGTGCGCGTCGTGCGATTCGCATCTAGGGCATGTCTTCCACGGTGAGGGGTACGACACGCCAACCGACGACCGGTTCTGCATCAACTCGGTCTGCTTGCGGCTCGCCCCGGCGATCTAGCGGCTGCGGCCCGTAACAACCGCCGGTCGGACGCATCGACCTGCGCACGGCGAGCCTTCAGAACCTGGGCGGCCGCGTCCGTAGGCTGCCTAGGTGACCTCACGTACGCGTCCAAACCTGCCGCCTGGTTTCCGGCAGGTAGTCGCTGACCTGCGCGCGGCGACCTGGCGTCCCGAGGTACTGATCGAGGAGATGCCATCTCCGCAGCGGATCGCCCCCTATTCGATCGCCTTGGACGCCGATGTGGTGACCAGCCACGAGGAACTGGGTTCGGGACGGCTGGTGCTGCTGCACGACCCGGCCGGCAACGAAGCTTGGGACGGCTGTTACCGGTGCGTTACCTTCTCCAAGGCCGAAGTGGAGCCCGAGATGGTACGCGACCCGCTGCTCGCCGATGTCGGCTGGAGCTGGCTGATGGATGCCTTGGCCGTCCATGGTGCCGATTTCCGCGAGGTCAGCGGCACCGTCACAGCCGTGATCTCCACTCCTTTCGGTGAACTGGCCGGCGACCCGGGCAGCGCCGAGGTAGAGATCCGGGCTTCCTGGACTCCGGAACTGGACCAGCCCGAGGCGGTACAGGCACATCTGTCGGCCTGGCAGGACCTCCTGTGCATGACCTCGGGCCTGCCGCCGGTACCGCCCGGGGTGGTGCCGATCTCGACCAAGCGGTCCCGGCGATGACCGACAGCGACCTACCCGAGATCCCAGTCCGTTCTCGTCCGCTGGCAGGAGTGCCCGACGTGGTCGACACAGCGGACGGGCTGCGAGAATTCGCGGCCCGACTGGCTGACGGCTCTGGGCCGGTATCGGTCGACACCGAACGAGCCCAGGGGTTTCGCTACACCGGTCGGGCGTACCTGGTGCAACTGGCCCGCGGCGGTGTCGGGATCGGTCTAGTCGACCCGATCCCGCTCAGCAGTGAGGATCTGCACCTGTTGCACCGCTCGATCGTCGACGCCGAGTGGATCATCCACGCCGCCACCCAGGATCTGCCCTGCCTGGCGGGGCTGGGGCTGCTGCCGGAACGCCTCTTCGACACCGAATTGGCGGCCCGGTTGCTCGGCTACCCGCGGGTCGCCCTAGGCACACTGACCGAGTCGCTGCTGGGGATCCGATTACTCAAGGAACACAGTGCCGCGGACTGGTCACGTCGCCCACTGCCGCGGGACTGGCTAGCGTACGCCGCCCTGGATGTCGAACTGCTGGCAGATCTGCGTGAACTGCTGGGTTCCGAGCTGGAGGCGGCTGGGAAGGCTGACTGGGCCGCGCAGGAGTTCGACTACCTGATCCGTCGGGCCCAGCTGCCGGTCGTACCCCGGCCTGACCCGTGGCGGCGGCTGTCGGGGATCCACACGGTGCGGACCCCGCTCGGGATGGCGGTCGTGCGTGAATTGTGGACCGAACGCGACCGGATCGCGCGAGACCTGGACCGGGCCCCTGGGCGGCTGCTCGGCGACGAAGCGATCGCCACCCTGGCAGCCCAGGTGAAACGACACCCGGTGAGGGTCGATCGGCAGACCCTACGCGCCATCGCCCGCTTCAACCGGCGCGAGGCCCGTCGCTACGAATCCAGTTGGCTAGAGGCCGTACACCGGGCGCTGGCGCTGCCCCAGGCTGACCTGCCTGCTACCACGGTCGCGTCCGACGGGCCGCCGCCACCGGGAACCTGGTCACATCGGGACCCGGCTGCTGCTCAACGGTGGGAAGGGGTACGGCCCAAAGTACTGGCGTTGGCGCAGCAACACCAGTTGCCGTTGGAGAATCTGATCGCCCCCGACGCGCTGCGGCGCCTGCTGTGGGCCCCCGACGGCCTTTCGGCGCCAGATCTGGACACCCAACTGAGCGGGTACGGGGTTCGACCGTGGCAGCGTGAACTGGTGGTCCCGGTCATCGCCGACATCCTGGCCCGGCTGTCAACCTAAGTCCCGGCTCAGGCATTGACCTGACGACAGCGATGCAGATCGGCGTGGCGAAGGAGATGCAGGTAGTGATGAGACGATACGAGGCAGCGCTGCTGGCGGGAATCATGGCTGTGACAGGCTGCGGTCAGGCAACCCCTTCCGGTCCAGGGGCTGGTGTTCCGGCGCCGGCATCCGCAGCCAGCAGCACCCGTGCCGATACCCCGGCCACCGCTGCGAGCATGGCGACCGGTCCCTGCGCTGGCAGCCCCAGCCAACCGAGCCAGTTGCAGCCCGGGGCGCAGTCGGTGCGGCTGTGCGACGCCAGCAGTCCCGGGCTGGAGCGGTTCGCTCCCCAAGACCTACTGACCACTAAGACCGACGCCGTTGTCGCCGCCTACAACGCCCTGCCGGGCAACACCGGGCAGGAGGTCTGTACCACCGAGATCTCGGGCACCTACCGCCTCGAGATCCGCTACTCGGACCAAACCGTCACCATCGATGGGCAGGCGTTCGGCTGCCACCAGGTCGGGGCCAAACTTGGCGCCGACGCAGTGCTGGCCGCCTTCAGCCAGGCGCTGCAGGAGCAGCGAACCACCACCAGGCCCGCCAGCCCGGCTCAGCTGCAGGCCGCCTGCCACGCCGGGTGGGTCCCGGCCCGGGTGGATGACACCACCGGTGGCTGGGTGTGCACCGGCGCCGGGGAATTGGTAGGCGAGATCAGTGCCGCGGACTGGTCGGTGATCAGCGAAGACCTGCGACGCAACCTGAGGCCAGGCGCCCCATCAGCATCCTGCTCTGCGGGGACCGGCCTGCCGCCGTCTCTCTGGCTGCGAGACGGCTACGGCAGCGTCCGCGAATTGCAGTGGCAATGCGGCTGGGTAAGCACCGGCGCCAATCACAAGACCGAGATCTGGACCCCGGGTCCTCAGGCGGACGCCGTGATGAAGGACTGGCTGACGAAGGCCCAGAAGGTGAGATAGGCGCCGTCACAGCCATGACGCGGCCCGGTCCCGTGGCCGCAACGAGGTCACCGGGCCGATCCTGCCGAAACCGACGCCGGCCAGGTTTGGCCAACGGTGATCGTCTCGATCACGGTCCGGGCCACCGCCTGGGCGGTGAGCCCGGCTGCCTCCAGAACCTGGTCGCGGCTGCCGTGAGACCAGAACTGTCTCGGGATCCCGAACTGCCGCAGCGGCACCTGATGCCCGGCCTGTTCCAAGGCAAAACCCAGTTGGGCGCCGAGCCCGGAACCGACAATCCCATCCTCGATGCTGACCACGAGATCGTGCTCGGCGACCATCGCCACCAGGGCGGGGTTCACCGGTAACGCCCAGACCGGGTCGACCACGGTCGCGCCGATCCCCTGTTGTCCGAGCCGGGCGGCGACGTCCAGGGCCAGGCCCGCCAGCTGCCCGTACCCGATCACCAGCACCCGCGAGTCGCCGGCCGTGGCCAGCACATCCACCCCGTCCACGGTCCGCAACGCGGGAATCTCGTCGGGTACCGGATCACGTGAGTACCGCACCACCGACGGGCCGTCGTCGATCTGCATCGCAGTCTGCAGGGCCTGTCGCAGCCGTTGGGCGTCGCGAGGAGAACTGAGGCTGATCCCCGGCACCGTCGACAGCAGCGCCAAGTCCCACACCCCGTGATGGCTGGCGCCGTCTGGTCCGGTGATCCCAGCCCGGTCCAGGACCAAGGTGACCGGGAGTTGGTGCAGCGCGACATCCATCAGGAGCTGGTCGAAGGCCCGGTTCAGGAATGTGGCATAGACCGCGAACACCGGGTGCAGCCCGGCGCTGGCCAGCCCGGCGGCACAGGCCACGGCGTGCTGTTCGGCGATCCCAACGTCGAAGGTCCGGCTCGGAAAGGTGGCCTGGAACGGGCCAAGGCCTGTCGGGTGCAGCATGGCAGCGGTCAGGGCCACAATCGACGGGTCAGCCGCCCCCAGCCGCACCAATTCCTCACCGAAAATGTCGTTCCACGAGCGGGCCACTTTTGCGGCCAACGGCTCCCCGGTCAGTTCATTGATCCTGCCGACCGAATGAAAGGCGTCCTCGTCGTTGTCCTCGGCGGCCTTGAAACCGCGGCCCTTGACGGTGAGACAGTGCACGATCACCGGTCCGCCGAAACCTTTAGCCTGGGCGAAAGCAGTCTCCAAGGCGACCAGATCGTGCCCATCGATCGGGCCGATGTACTTCAACCCGAGGTCGGAAAACAGCCCCTGCGGAGCGAGTACGTCTTTGATCCCGGTCTTCAGCCCGTGCAGCAGGTCGTACGCCGGCCGCCCCACGACCGGGGTGTGGGAGACGGTGTCCTTGAGAATCCGCAGGGTCTGCTCGTACCGTCTGTCGGTGCGCATCGCCGACAGGTGGTTGGCCACACCACCCACCGTGGGTGTGTAGGAGCGGCCGTTGTCGTTGACCACGACCACGATCGGCAGATCCGGCTCGTCGGCAATATTGTTCAAGGCCTCCCAGGCCATGCCTCCGGTGAGCGCACCATCGCCGACCACCACGCCGACGGTCCGTTTCTCACCTCGCAGCCGAAAACCTCTCGCCATCCCGTCCGCCCAGGACAAGGCAGCCGAGGCGTGCGAATGCTCGACCCAGTCATGTTCGGACTCGGCCCGCGACGGGTAGCCCGAAAGCCCGCCCGCCTGCCGCAACGTGGCGAATTGTCCCTGCCGACCCGTCAGCAATTTGTGCACATAACTTTGGTGTCCGGTGTCGAAGATGATCGGATCCCGCGGCGAGTCCAGCACCCGGTGCAGGGCGATCGTCAGCTCCACCACCCCCAGATTGGGGCCCAAGTGTCCCCCGGTCCGGCTCACACTGGAGATCAGGAAGGCTCGAATCTCGGCCGCCAAGTCGGCGACGTGGCTACGACTGAGGTCGCGCAGGTCGGCAGGGGATCCGATCTGGTCCAACAGGGGCATAGGGGCGAGTCTAGGGTCTCGCCACAGCCTGCTTCCGCCTCCCCGGCGACGATCACGCCCCTGGTCCGACTGCTGGGGCCAGATCGACGACCTCGGTCGGACCTCTGTCTGTCGCAGCGACCGCACCCGGGGGCGCTTCTCGTACCCTGGTACGGGTGCTGTGCCTGATCTCTCCCGCCACATCGCTGGACCTGGACTCACCACTGGTCACGTCTCGGTATTCGCAGCCGCGGCTACTGCCCCAGACCCAGGCACTGGTCGATCGACTTCGTGGTCTTTCGGTTGATGATCTGCGCGTATTGATGGGGATCTCGACCGAGCTGGCCGAGGTGAACCGGCAGCGGTATGCCACCTTCACCATTCCCCAGCCGGCAACGGCCCGGCCAGCAGTGCTGACCTTTGCCGGTGATGTCTACCGGGGGCTGCGGGCCGGCGAGCGGTTCACTGAGGCTGACTTCGACGAAGCCCAGCACAGCCTGCGGATCCTGTCGGGTCTGTACGGGCTGCTGCGTCCGCTGGACCTGATCCAGCCGCACCGGCTGAAGATGGGGACAATGCTCACCACGGCTCACGGTCGGGGTCTGTATCAGGTGTGGCGCGAGCAGGTCAGCGACCTGGTAGCCGAGGATCTGGCCGTGTCGCCGGGAGAACCAGTGATCGTCAATCTGGCCTCGGCCGAGTACGCCAAGGTAATCGACACCCGGCGGCTGCCTAGGCCGATGATCTCGCCGCGTTTTGAGGATCCCGACCGGTCTGGCCGCTATCGGGTGGTCTCCTTCCTCGCCAAGCGGGCTCGCGGTGAGATGGCGGCCTGGTTGGTTCGCGAACGGATCCGTAACGCCGACCAGCTACCCGACTTCGCCGTCGCCGGCTACCGCTATTACCGTGATCATTCCACCGCGACCGTCCCGGTCTACCGCACAGACCCGACCGCCTAGCCCCAGATGATCTCATAGCACCACAATCCGAATTCCAAGAAAACAATCGTCGCCAAGGCCACCGGGAACCAGTGCTGCAGGGATCCGCGACCCCGGCGCTCGGGGTCGCTGACCAGTGCCGCCCCCACCAGCAACCCGACAAAAAGCAGGATCGGCCACAGCGCCACCACCTCGATCCCGACCTGGAACGAGACCAGCAACGCGGCCACCATTAGCGCCCAGAAACCGGCCCCCAGCCGTAACGCGTAGCTACTCCAGCCCAACGCCAGACAGGTAGCACCCAACCAGACCAGGGTCCTGGCCACAAAACCGCATAGTCCGAACGGGTCGACGCGACAGACTTCGGCAGCGCTCATGAGCGGCGAGACCACGATCAACAGGATCATCCCGCCCAGACCAGCCAGTACGAACGCCAGCACGGCATAAGCCACCCGGGCGCCCCGGCTCGGAGTATCCGCGATCCGCATCGACACCATGAGGTACAAGATGTCATGCCCCGATAGCAGGCACTAGTTCATTACCGTGAGCCCATGCGACCTGCCGATGACATCGTCTGCCAGCTGGTACGCGGCGACCTGGCCGCCCAGGTAGTAGCTCGGACCGAGACCGCGGTGGCCTTCCTCGACCATCGCCCAGTCTTCCTCGGCCACACCCTGGTTTGCCCGGTGCGGCATGTGCGTACCCTGCCGGAGCTGCCGACGGACCAGCTCACCCCGCTGTTCAGCCTGGTCCAACGGGTGGCTCAGGCGATGGTGGATGGGCTGGGTGCTCACGGCAGTTTCGTCGCGGTCAACAACACCGTCTCGCAGTCGGTCCACCATCTTCACGTGCACGTCGTCCCGCGTACCAAGGGCGATGGCTTGCGGGGCTTCTTCTGGCCCCGCACGACCTATCGCGACGGCCAGATCGAGGCGTACGCGACCCTGCTGCGGGAGGCGCTGGCCGGCTAACGACTACGACGCCAGCAGTGAACGCAACACATACGGCATGATGCCGCCATTGCGGTAGTAGTCCGCCTCCCCTGGGGTGTCGATCCGGACCACGGCCTGGAAATTGACCGGGGCGGCTGCCCCGCTGGCCCGGACTGTCACCGTCTTCGGGATGGTGCCCGAGTTGAGCTCGGTGATCCCGGTGACCTCGAAGGTCTCCGTACCGGTCAGCCCGAGCGAGTCGGCGTTCTGGCCGTCGACGAACTGCAGTGGCAGTACCCCCATCCCGATCAGGTTGGAACGGTGAATCCGCTCGTACGACTCGGCGATCACGACCGTGACCCCGAGCAGGACGGTGCCCTTGGCGGCCCAGTCCCGCGACGATCCCGAGCCGTATTCCCTGCCGGCCAGGATCACCAGCGGGATGCCGGCCTGCCGATAGTGTTGGGCCGCCTCGTAGACGCTGGTCACCGGCCCCTCCGGTTGGGTGAAGTCTCGCGTCACCCCGCCCTCGGTGCCCGGCGCCAGCTGATTACGGAGCCGGATGTTGGCGAAGGTGCCTCGGATCATCACCTCGTGGTTGCCGCGCCGCGAGCCGTACGAGTTGAAGTCTGCCTGGGCCACCCCGTGCTCGGCCAGATACCGCCCGGCAGGGCTGTCGGCCTTGATCGACCCGGCTGGCGAGATGTGATCGGTGGTCACCGAATCCCCCAACTTCAGCAGCACCCGGGCGCCGCTGACGTCTTGAACCGGTTCCGGTTGAAGCGGCATCCCCTCGAAATACGGAGGCTTACGAACGTAGGTCGAATCCGGATCCCAGGCGAAGATCTCCCCGTCCGGGGTCGGCAGGCCCTGCCAGGTGGAGTCCCCGGCAAAGACGTCGGCGTAGCGTTCGGCGAACATGTCGGCCCCGATCGCGGTCGCGACCACCTCGTCGATCTCCTGCTGGCTCGGCCACAGATCCCTCAGGTAGACCTCCTGGCCGTCCCTGCTGATTCCCAGCGGCTCGGTGTCCAGGTCAATATCCATCGTCCCAGCCAAAGCGTAGGCGACTACCAGGGGCGGCGAGGCCAGGTAGTTCATCTTCACGTCCGGTGAGATCCGGCCTTCAAAATTACGATTCCCCGACAGCACCGCGACCACCGCCAGATCGTGCTCATTGACCGCCTGCGAGACCTCTGCGATCAGCGGGCCGGAATTGCCGATGCAGGTGGTACAGCCGTACCCGACCAGGTTGAAACCCAGAGCCGCCAGGTCCTGGTCCAGCCCGGCCCGGCGGTAGTAGTCGGTCACGACCTGCGAACCGGGGGCCAAAGTGGTCTTCACCCAGGGCTTACGGTTCAGCCCGAGCTGGTTCGCCTTGCGGGCTACCAGCCCGGCGCCGAGCATCACGCTCGGGTTGGAGGTGTTGGTGCAGGACGTGATTGCTGCGACCGCGACCGCGCCGTGGCCGAGTTCGAAGCCGCTCCCGTCGGCCAGGGTTACGGGAACCGAACGCCGCGGATCGTCGGTGTAGCCGGGCAGTGCCTCAGCGAAAGCCTGCTTCGAGCCGGACAGTACGATCCGGTCCTGGGGCCGCTTCGGGCCGGCGATGCTGGGCACCACGGTGGCCAGGTCGAGCTCCAGGTACCGTGAGTACACCGGTTCGCGGGTGTCGTCGTGCCACAGACCCTGCGTCGTGGCGTAGGCCTCGACCAGAGCCAGCTGCTGTTCGTCGCGGCCGGTGAGGCGCAGGTAGTCGATGGTCTTGTCGTCGATCGGGAAGACTGCGATGGTGGAGCCGTATTCCGGTGACATGTTGCCGATCGTGGCGCGGTTCGCTAGCGGCACCTGGGAAACACCCGGCCCGTAGAACTCGACAAACGTGCCCACCACCCGGTGCTGGCGCAGCATCTCGGTGATCGTGAGCACGAGGTCGGTGGCGGTGGTCCCCTCGGGGAGACTTCCGGACAGCTTGAAGCCGACGACGTTGGGGATCAGCATCGAGACCGGTTGGCCGAGCATCGCAGCTTCGGCCTCGATACCGCCAACCCCCCAGCCCACCACGCCAAGCCCATTCACCATGGTGGTATGGGAGTCAGTGCCGACGCAGGTGTCGGGATAGGCCTGCAGCACGTCGCCGCTGGCGCGGGAAAAGACCACCCGCGCGAGGTGCTCGATGTTGACCTGGTGCACGATGCCCGTTCCGGGCGGTACCACCGTGAAATCGTCAAAGGCGGTCTGCCCCCAGCGCAGGAACTGGTAGCGCTCCCGATTGCGTTGATATTCCAGTTCCACATTGCGCTGGAAAGCGTCGTTGCTGCCGAAGATGTCGGCGACCACAGAGTGGTCGATCACCAACTCGGCCGGCGACAGGGGATTGACCCTGGCAGGGTCGCCCCCGAGGTCGGCGACCGCCTCGCGCATGGTGGCCAGGTCGACCACACACGGCACCCCGGTGAAGTCCTGCATGATCACCCGGGCCGGGGTGAACTGGATCTCACGGTCGGGCTCAGCAGTCGGATCCCAGCAGCCGAGGGCGCGGATATCGTCAGCGGTGACATTGGCGCCGTCCTCGGTACGGAGCAGATTCTCCAGCAGCACCTTGAGGCTGTACGGGAGCCTCTCCTGACCCTCGACAGCGTCCAGGCGGAAGATCTCGTACGAGGTCTGGCCGACGTCGAGCGTGGATCGGGCTCCGAAGCTGTTGACACTCATCTGGTCGCTCCTCCAGTCACGGATGGGGCCACCCCACCCGATATACCTTGACGTCAAGGTATCATCGTCAACGAGTCCTCTCGCTGGCGTGGGAGCCAGTCTGCCAGCGTCGATCTGGTCCCGTCGCAGAATCCGCCGACCTTGGTCGGAAGCCCTGAAGGGGTCATACTTCTCTTACCAGAGGCAGCCTGCAGGAGGAATCGTGCCGAAGGACATCGGTCTCCCACCCGTTGAGGGGCGTTTCGCCGCCACCTTGACCATCGGCCCGAAGGGACAGATTGTGATCCCCAAGGGGGCCCGAGACCTGTTCGGTTTCCAACCCGGTGACCAGGTCCTGCTACTCGCCGATGTCGGCCGGGGCATCGCCATTCTTCCGGCTTCTGCGCTCGGCGAGCTGCTGGCCACGTTACCCTCTCCGATCCCGTCGGCAGGGCCCTAGACCCGGATCTGCCTCGACGAAGGCCTACCGTCGCCAGGGACGGCGAAGGCCGGCCGCCTCGAGGGGCGACCGGCCTGGCCTGGTTTGGCTACGGAATCAGCGGCTCCGGCCCTGCATGGCCGTCTGAACCTGGGCGAAGACGTCGCGGACCTCCTGACCGAAAGCGGTCACAGCTGCGATGATCACAGCCGCGATCAGCGCCACCAGCAGCCCGTACTCGACCGCGGTCGCACCCTTGGCCGCCTTGCCGAAACGATCCGACGCGACGAGCAGCAGGCTGGTCACGTAAGCAGAAACAGCGTTCATGAACAGGTACACCTTTCGATTACTATCACCCGACCACAATGACCCGGTGATATCCCCCGGCTCCTTCCCTCGAAGGGCCACCATCAGAATGACGCAATTCCGACCGTTACCGCAATCCACATGAGAACCACCTCACCTGGGAAAAATGACCAGGCCGGCCGCCTCGAGGGGCGACCGGCCTGGCCTGGTTTGGCTACGGAATCAGCGGCTCCGGCCCTGCATGGCCGTCTGAACCTGGGCGAAGACGTCGCGGACCTCCTGACCGAAAGCGGTCACAGCTGCGATGATCACAGCCGCGATCAGCGCCACCAGCAGCCCGTACTCGACCGCGGTCGCACCCTTGGCCGCCTTGCCGAAACGATCCGACGCGACGAGCAGCAGGCTGGTCACGTAAGCAGAAACAGCGTTCATGAACAGGTACACCTTTCGATTACTATCACCCGACCACAATGACCCGGTGATATCCCCCGGCTCCTTCCCTCGAAGGGCCTGAAAGAACAATGGCCGATGCGTGCTGGGCGATCAAGAAGGGTGAGAGTGGCCTCATCTGGACTCATCTGGTTCCAGCACCGCCAGACACTCCACATGATGAGTCATCGGGAAAAGATCAAAGGCGCGGACCTCGCTGGTCTGGTAACCATGAATGGCAAAATCGGCCAGATCGCGCGCCAAGGCGGCCGGGTCACAGGCCACATAGGCCACGCGTCGGGGCCGGCGGCGGGCGATCTCGGCTACCACTGTCGCGCCGCAGCCGGAGCGAGGTGGGTCCAGCACCACCAGGTCGACCTGGCCCGGCCATCGTCGGATCACCCGTTCAACCCGGCCCTGCTCGGTTCGAGCCCGGGCGACGTTGCGGCGGGCGAGGGCGACCGCCGGGCGGGACCATTCCACCGCCCGGACCGTGACCGATTGCGCCACCAGCATCCGCGCGAACAGCCCCACTCCGCAGTACAGATCCCAGGCCGATTCACCCGGCAGCGGCCCAAGACCCTCACGAACCGCCGTGACCAGGATGTCGGCGGCCGCGGGGTGCACCTGCCAGAACCCGTCCGGCTCGACGTGGAAGTCGAAACCGGCAGCCTGCTCGAGTAGCCGGGAAGGGCCGGCGACCACTTCACCGGCCACCAGGACCGCACCGTCCACCCCTGCCTGTACCACCTCGGCGCCCGGGGTAGCCCCGGTCAGCGCCGGGCCCGGAACCGGACGCAGCCCGGGGTGGGCAATCCAGCAGCCAGCCTCGGGCAGTTCGACCAGATCATGACCTCGATGACGACGTAATCCGAGCCGGTGATCGTCACTAACCCGGTATCGCATCCGGGTTCGCCAGCCTTGCCCGGTATCCGCGGGCACAGCCTCCACTTCACCCGTCCAGTGGTAGCCCGCCAGCCGTTCAAGCTGCTCGGCGACCACCGCGGCCTTCAACTGCCGTTGTAGCGGCAACGAGGCATGTTGGAAGTCACAGCCACCGCAGCCACCCGGGCGAGCCACCGGGCAGGGCGGCGGCACCCGCTGCGGATGGGCATCAAAAACCGCGACCGCGTCGCCGTACCCGTACCGCTGCCTGCGAGCGGTGATCCGCACCTGAACAGTCTCCCCCGGCAAGGCATGACGCACAAAAATCACCCAGCTCCCCACCCGGGCCACGCAGTGCCCGCCGTGAGCGATCGCCCCAACCTGGACCGGGCCCACCAGGTCGCCGACCTGCAAACTGATCGGGAAGTCGGCCATCATCACCCGAGGACAATACGACCTGCAGGCGATCCCGGCCCGGACTGCCGGGCCCTGGTCAGAGCCCGGCTACGGTGGTGCCATCAGGGGAGGAATGAGGTCCAGATGCACTACGTGATCATGGGATGCGGCCGGGTCGGGTCGCTCCTGGCGCGCGGCCTGGAGCGACGCCAGCACACCGTCTCGGTGATCGACGTCAACTCCGACTCCTTCCGACGTCTTGGCCCGGGCTTTCGCGGTTCGACGGTCACGGGAGTCGGCTTCGACCGCGACATCTTGATCGCCGCCGATATCGGGCACGCCGACGGTTTCGCCGCAGTCTCCAACGGAGACAACTCCAACATCCTGGCTGCGCGAGTGGTCCGGGAGAACTTCGGCGTCGACAATGTGGTAGCCCGGATCTATGACCAGGGTCGGGCCGAGGTGTACGAGCGGCTGGGGATCCCGACCGTGGTGACGGTGCGCTGGGCGGCGGACCAAGTGCTGCGCAGGCTGCTCCCGGTCGGCGCTGAAAGCCTGTGGCGGGACCCGGCTGGCGCGGTGCGCCTGATCGAAGTTCCGTACCACAGCGGCTGGGTTGGGCGCCGAATCCGTGACCTGGAGGCCGCAGCCGACACCCCGATTCCCGCCATCACCCGGTACGGTTCGGGGGCCGTGGTGAACGACGCCACCGTGCTGCAGTCCGGTGACATCGTGTACGCGATGGTGGAATCAGCCCGGATCCCGGACGTCGAGGCGGTTCTAGGTGCCGCCCCGGTGGAACAGTAGGAGGCAGCGATGAGGGTGGCGATTGCGGGAGCCGGCAATGTCGGCCGTTCGATCGCGCGGGAACTGATCGGCAACGGTCACCAGGTGCTGCTGATCGACCGGGACCCGGCAGTGATCAGACCGGCCTCGGTACCAGACGCGGAATGGCTGCAGGCGGATGCCTGCGAAATGGACTCGTTGGCCGAGGCTCGATTGGACTCCTGTGACGTGGCGATCGCGGCCACCGGGGATGACAAGGCCAACCTGGTGCATGCACTGCTGGCCAAGACCGAATTCGGGGTACCGCGTACCGTCGGGCGGGTGAACCACCCCGGTAACGAGTGGCTGTTCGACGAGATGTGGGGGGTGGATGTCGCGGTCTCGACACCTCGGCTGATGTGCGCGCTGGTCGAGGAGGCGGTCACGGTCGGTGACTTGGTCCGGCTGATGACCTTCCAGAAAGGCCGAACCAATCTGGTCGAGATGACCCTGCCTGAGGTGTCGCCGGCAGTGGGCCGGCGGATTGGTGACCTGGAGTGGCCGGGTGAGGCGGTGCTGACCGCGATCATCCGTGATGGACGCGGCCTGCCCCCCGAACCCGACAGCTGTCTGGAGGCTGGGGACGAGCTGCTGTTCCTCGTCGACCCGGAGCAGGAGCGGCATCTGTCGCGGTTCCTGTCACCGCGGCAGCCGAAGCCCGCAGCCGTTCAGGGCACGATCTCGTAGGCGGGGTTGAAAATCACCCGTCGTCCCTCGCTGATCGTCAAGGTCCCCCGAACCTCCAGGACCCGACCAGCGACCAGTCCCGGGATCGTCTGACGTCCCATCCAGATCACGATGATCGCTCCGGTCTCGTCTCTCAGCTCTGCCTCCAGGCGGCGCGCAGTCGAGGTGTAGGCGATCGACTGCAGCGTTCCCCGCAGCCGTACCCGATCTTGGACCCGAACCGAGGCGATTGGCTGGGCTGCGACGTAGCGGTCTCGCTCGGCTAGGTCCGGGGAGGCCGAGGCCTGGTCCGATGACCGGATCCGGTGCGCTAACCGGCGCCACAGCACCGGCACCGTCAGCCTTGTGGGATCGTGATCGGGACGGTCTGCCCAGCACCCATCGCCTCGCTGCCGCGCCGTACGATGAGGTTGCCGAAGAATTCTTCCATGACTAGCGAAGCGCCCTCTCCGTTCACATCCAGGGCGGCCTCCCCCATCAGCCGGCCGATCAGCAGCCAGCGAGGTCCCTCCGCGAACCAGTCCCGTAGCGGGGCAAAGCCCTCGTTGCCTTCCTGGTCGGTTGCCGCAACGACCCGTCGCAATTCGATCCCGAATGGGCCCCTGGCCACGTCGCAGGTACCGCCAGCCTCTTTGGTCTCGGCTTCAATATCACCGCGAATCTCTTTCGCGAAGCCGCCACTATTGGGAGCGGCCCGTACCTCAACCTGGATGGCGGAGGCTCCCAGAACAGCCACCAGGGCCATTCCCTGCCGGGTCTCGGCATCTGCCACGATCTGCAATTGCATCCCCTCTTCGGGGGTGATGATCAGGGCTCCGAGGTCCATCCGCTCGACCTCATCACCATCAAGGTCGACCTCGTCGAGGTCGAAGGGACCCTCTGAGCGCCACTCGGCTGGGTCCTCGTCCCAATCGTCATCTTCGTCAGAGTCGTCTTCGTCCTCGGAAACGTCGTCCTCGTCCTCAGAGTCGTCGCGGACTTCGGCATCAGCATCCTCGTCCGCTGCCGGGTCCGGCTCACGGTCAGTCTCCTCGTCCGGCTCCTGCGTGGGGTCGGCACTGTCGGGTGAAGCGGGTACCGCGGCCTTCTTCTTGCGCCCGAAAATCACGTCGTGTCTTCCTGTCCGTCGGTGTCGGCGCCCACGCTACGCCAACCGGCGACCCCGCCGCTCGAACCATGACCGGCCTGGCCCCGTACCGATGGCGGCAAGTCCGACACCTCGATGAAATTTGCCTGTACCACCGGCTGCACCACCAGCTGGGCGATCAGGTCACCGCGACGTAGGCTCACCGCCTGTTCGGTATCGGTGTTCAGCAGATTGATCCGAATCTCGCCACGGTAGCCAGCGTCGATCGTGCCCGGTGCGTTTACGATCGTCAGGCCGTGACGGGCCGCCAGCCCAGACCGAGGATGGACCAGGCCCACATAGCCGTCGGGGATCACCACCGCGATCCCGGTATCGACCAAGACCCGTTCTGCGGGCCCGATCGTCACATCGTCGCGGATAGCCAGGTCGGCGCCAGCGTCACCAGGATGGGCGTACGCAGGCAATGGCAGCCCCTGATCTAGGCGCAGCACCTCGACCCGTACCGGCATCACTGGTTCTGCTCGATCATGCTCATCGGCCGGTACAGGCGCGGGTGTTCACCGGAGGACATGAGCTCACCCTAGTCGGACCGTGAATCGACCAGCCTCAGCCCGGTACGGTGGGGGCATCCGGCCAGGAGGAGAGATGGACAACAAGATTCTGGAGAAGACATACCCGATGGTCGTCGGGGCCGTCACCGCACTGATCGCCCAGTTTGTGGTGCGCAAGATGTGGCAGGTCGCCACCGGCAACACCCCGCCGGACCCGAACGACCCGGACGTTCCCACCCGGGAAGCGGTGACCTGGTTCGTGGCCTCATCGCTCGGAGTGGGGGTGACCCAGCTTCTAGTCGGACGCTACTCGACGCGCAAGGTCAAGCAGTGGGTGGCGGACAAGGAACTGGTCTGATCACAGGGCCGCTGCCATGGTGCCCCTGGCCAAACCGGGGGCACCATACGGTGCAGCATCAGACACAGTCGACGCAGTACTCGACGCCATTGCGTTCCTCGGCGATCTGGCTGCGGTGCTTGACCAGGAAGCAGGAACCGCAGGTGAACTCGTCGGCCTGCCGCGGCAGTACCCGGACCGTCAATTCCTCATGCGACAGGTCTGCTCCGGGCAATTCGAAGGCCTCGGCGGCTTCCGCCTCGTCCTCGTCGACCTTGCCTGAGTTCTTGTCGTTGCGACGGCTCTTGAGTTCCTCGATGCTGTCTTCGTTGGAATCCTCGTCGGTCTTACGTGGTGCGTCGTAGTCAGTGGCCATCGCTCTTCCCTCATCCTTGACGTCTGTCCCGGTCCGACGGCTCCCTCAGGGTGGGTTCTGGGTGCGGTCCAGGTCGGGAAGCATGTGTACCACACGTGTCAACCCCGTGGGCATCCACCCTCGAATAGGCACGCCAAACGGGAGGATGGTGCAGTTGAAGGGGTTTGGGGCCTGGTACCGGTAGGTTGGCCCCAACCAACACCAAACGAACGGCCACCTGATGCGGACTGGGCGACTCCTCGGCCTTACCCCCGACGGAGCACTGCTCGTGGTCACGCCCGACGACGAGGAGATCTCCATCGCTGTCGACGCTCGACTCCGCGCAGCCGTGCGGGGGGATCGCCCGCGCCTGGGACAACTGGAGATCGAGATGGAAAGCCAACTTCGCCCCCGCGAGATCCAAGCGCGCATCCGAGCCGGTGAGAGCCTGGATGAGGTCGCGCAGGCTGCTGGCGTGCCGGCAGAGCGGATCGAGGCCTTCGCTGCCCCTGTGCTCGCTGAACGCGCCCACGTGGTCGGTGTGGCCCAGGCAGCCCCGGTACGACGCCGCGGCGAAGCCGCGTCGACCCGCGCTCTGGAAGCCACCATCGGACAACGACTGCGCAGCCGTGGTCTCGACGTGGACGACGTGGACTGGGACAGCTGGAAACGCGGCGACGGACGCTGGGTCGTCCAGGCCGGCTACGAGGCGGACGGGACCCGGCAGGAAGCGCTATTCACCTACGACACTGGTGGCCGGTTCTCAGTGGCCGAGAACGACGCAGCCCGCTGGCTGATCGACGAGGCCGAGCCCGCCACCACGGTTCGGCGGCGCCATGTCGACCCCGACAGCGAGCCCACCGTGGACCTGGACGACGATCTGGCGCTGGTCAAGGCAACCATGCCGGAACGTGGCCCCGACGAGTACACCTCCGAGACCGAAGTGCCCGACTACAGCCCAGCCGAGCTCGCCGAGGTGGACGGGGTCTACGACCTGGTCGCCCCATCATCTGAGATGGATGTGCTGTACGAGATGATCTCGGGTATTGATGAGGATTCGGTCCGGATCTACACCGGCCTGCAAACCCCAGTCACTCCTCGCGACGACCCCGAATGGTCCCTAACGCAGAGCGCGTCGGCTGCCAACCCTGAGCCAGAGCCACCCGAGAGCCCTGTGGCACCTGTGCCACCGGCCCCTGTTTCTCGCAGGCAGCGCCGCAAACCCCGAAACACTCGGCCGGCTCCGACCCCGGAACCGCCGAACGAGACGGCGGCAATCCCCGAGCAGCCGACGGATCCGACTCCGAAGACCAAGCCCGCCAAGACCCGGCGTAGCCGCAGCAAGCGAGCCTCGGTGCCGTCGTGGGACGAGATCATGTTCGGCTCCAAGGAATAGTCGGACGCACCACACAGCAGCCATGGATCGAACCTGGGATACGCCCCGTCACCTCGGCTTCTTCGCCAAACGGTGCCAGCACACCCGGCCCACCATGGTCGCCCATCCGCAGGGCGGAATCCCTGTTGCTATTCGACGATCAGGGGGATCTCCAGCTCCGGAGCGGTCAGGGAACCGTGCATCCCTACCAGGCTAAATTCGCCGCTGAGTTCATGGGTCAGCACCGCCCAGTCGTCACGCATGGCGACCACGACGTCGCCGAACCGGCCGGCGACTCGAGGCGCAAGTTTCCCGAACCACCCCTCGGCCACTGCCTGCTGCCGGGTCCGGACCCAGGCCAGGTCCCCCAACCGCTGGGCCCACCGGGCAGCGACCGCCTCGGGATGGTCGGTGTACAGCTGACGCATCCGGGCCTCGCCCCCGATCAGGTCAACGTCGGCCAACAGGTCCGGCTGGTCCTCGATCACGATCCGATGATCCTCGGGCACATCCACCATGCCGTGATCACCAGTAACCACCAGCCGGGTGTCGTCCGGTAGCCGGTCGCGCAGTTCAGCCACGAAGGCATCGATCTGCAGTAGTCGCTGATACCAGTGGTCGGATGCGATCCCCGACAGGTGACCGGCGTGGTCCAGCCACCGGTCGTACAGGTAAACCAGGGACCGCTCCCCCCGAGCCGCAGCGGCTACCGTTAGGCGGATTTTCTCCTCATCGTCGGTCTCGTCGACGACCGGCTCGAAAAGCCCGCCTCGAAGCCCTGCCATCGTCAGCCCGCTGTTCTCGAACCGCATCGGCAAGACGCTGGTCACCACTACCTGCTCGGCGCGAGCCCGTTCAAAGATCGTCGGCAGCGGCTGGAAGTCCTGCGGCGCGGTGGTGGTGTCCCACGAGAGCGGACAGAAAATCTTGCCTGTCCCCGGGTTACGCAGGGTCAGCCCGGCGACCCCGTGCAGCCCCGGCGGCAGCCCGGTCCCCAGGCTGGTCAGCGAGGTGACCGTGGTGCTGGGGATCCCGGCGGTGATCCGGCTCCCGTGACCGATCGAGGCGGCCAGAAAGGGGGTGGCCGCCAATGCCGACTGGATCGGGTGCCAGCCCAGCCCATCAATCAGCAGCACCACCCACCGCTGCCCCGGCGGTAATCCCAGCACATCCTGGCGGCATCCCGGCAAACCCAGTTGGGCACCGATGCTGGGCAGAACATCCGACAATGAACCGGACCCGTACGCCGGCAGCAGCGGCTCGTTCATCGAGCCACCCGGGTAGTTGTGGCGCCGGTTCCGGTACGTCGTTGCACCTCGACGGCGAAACCGACCAGCTTCTCGACATTGTCGACACCGTCCGCGGCCGCGCTCATGCGTACCGTGAGATCTTCTGTGGTCACGTTGCCCATGTAACCATGGTCGGCTTCGCAACTGGGATCGCCGCAGCCGGCTGGTTCAAGATCCAGCCGCCGTAGGGTTCCCCAGCCGACCGTTAGCCAGGCCTCCTCGATTCGGGACTGCGGTGTCCCGAACTTCTCCGGGCAGCTGACGACACGGCTCAGTGAAACCGACGTCAGGCGTTCCAGCGGCACCACCTCGGTGGTACTGGCTGCCTGCAGCGGCGCCAATTCCAACGTATATTCATCGGTGTGCCCCACCACCAGCCGGGTCTCGGTCAAGGCCAATACCGTCAGGTGCCGGTGCAGGGAATCCTCCTGGAAGGTGGCCTCGTGGTGTACCAGGTGACGCACCAGCGGCTCGTCTCCCAGAGCCAGCAGTACGCCGTCGCTCACCAGGTCTGGGAAGTATCCGCAGGCGGCGACATCAGCCCGCAACGAGCCAGTGGTGTCAGGCAAGGTCACGCGGCACATCCTCCCACTAGTCGACCAGCGGTTCGCACCATGGACGGCGTAAGCCCACACGCTAAGTTCATGCCATGTCGACGAGACCTTTCTTCGCCGCCCGTATCGAGACCGCCATCAACCGGCGCGTCGAGGCCGTGGCCCGGCGGGCTGGGTGGGTGGAAACCATCACCGCGTACGTCGGCTACGGCAACCACCGAACTCTACGGGTATTGGCCCGGCTCTCTCTCGCGCCCAAACGCCCCCGCGGCATGGTCGGGGCCGAGGTCCGCCGGCTCCTGGAGCGCCGCGGTTGGCGCAATTTCTTCACCCTGGCCTGTGTCTCACGGCCGGTCACGATCCGGCTCGGCGAGCGGCGCGTCGAGGCCACCACCGACCGGGGCGGATACATCGACGTCCACATCAAAGAGCACGGTCTCGAGCCGGGCTGGCACACCGTCCTCGTCGAGACCGAGCAGGCCGATCCGACTGAGGCCGATGTGCTCGTCGTCGCCAAGGACGTGGCCTTCGGGATTGTCAGTGACATCGACGACACGGTCATTTCGACCTGGCTACCGCGCCCCCTCATCGCCGCCTACAACTCCTTCGTCGCCACCGAGAACGCCCGCCAGGCGGTACCCGGCATGGCCGAGTTGTACCGAGATCTGCTGGCCCGGCATAGCGGCTCACCAATCGTCTATGTTTCGACCGGCTCCTGGAACACATTGCCTTTCTTGCGTCGTTTCCTGAACCGGCACCGCTATCCTGCCGGGCCCTTGCTGCTGACCGACTGGGGCCCCACGAATACTGGCTGGTTCCGCTCCGGACTGGATCACAAACGCAACGCCTTGCGTCACCTGGCTCGCGATTTCCCCCATATCTCCTGGTTGCTGGTCGGCGACGATGGCCAGCACGACCCGATGTTGTACGCCGAATTCGCCGAGTACGCGCCGAAGCGGGTCCGGGCAATCGCCATCCGGCAGCTGAACCCGGTCGAACAGGTCCTCGCCCACGGCACCCCCGGCGAACGGCTCGACACCCCGCCTCCCGAGGACGTCAGGAATCCCCGCCCCGTGGTCTTCGGGCCGGACGGCTTCTCCCTGGCCCGCAAGGTCCGCGATCGCATCTGACGAGGCCATAGCGGGTGTCGTGGGTCGAACGGTCGCCCGGCACAGCGGCCCTAGAATGCCCCACGAACCTGAAGGAGGAGCATGGCGAAACGCCCGGCCGTTGAACTGGAAGAGGACCTCGCAGAGCGGATCGTCGACATCGACGTGTCGGCCGAGATGGAGTCGTCGTTCCTGGAATACGCCTATTCGGTGATCTATTCCCGGGCGCTGCCGGACGCCCGTGACGGGTTGAAACCGGTCCAACGTCGGATCCTCTACACGATGGACGAGATGGGGATCCGCCCGGACCGGCCACACGTCAAGTGCGCCCGGGTGGTCGGCCAAGTGATGGGTGTACTGCATCCCCATGGCGATGCGGCGATCTACGACGCCCTGGTTCGACTGGCCCAGCCCTGGGCGATGCGGCTGCCGCTGGTCGACGGGCACGGTAACTTCGGCTCCCTGGATGCCGGGCCAGCGGCCATGCGATACACCGAATGCCGGATGGCGGCTCCAGCGGCCACCATGACCACCGGGCTAGACGAGGACACCGTCGATTTCCGCCCCAACTACGACGGTAAGGGCACCGAGCCGGCGGTGCTGCCCGCCGCCTTCCCGAACCTGCTCGTCAACGGAGCCACCGGCATCGCTGTCGGGATGGCCACCAATATCGCCCCCCATAACCTGGTCGAGGTGGTGCAGGCGCTGAAGCATCTGCTGCGCCACCGCGACGCCACAGTCGAGGACCTGATGCGTTTCGTCCCTGGACCGGATCTGCCTGGCGGCGGGAAGATCGTGGGACTGGACGGGGTCCGAGACGCGTACCAGACCGGACGGGGCACTTTCAAGATCCGGGCTACGGCCCGGGTCGAGCAGGTCAGCCCGCGGCGGCGTGGAATCGTGGTCACGGAATTGCCGTATCTGGTCGGCCCCGAGCGGATCATCGAACAGGTCAAGAATCTGGTCCAGTCCAAAAAATTATCCGGGATTGCCGACATCAAGGACCTCACCGACCTCACCAACGGGATGCGTCTGGTGATCGAGGTGAAGAACGGGATCAATCCGGAGGCGATGCTCGAACAACTTTACCGGCTGACCAAGCTGGAGGACTCGTTCGGGATCAACGCGGTGGCCCTGGTCGACGGCCAGCCACGCACCCTGTCGTTGAAGGAGATGCTGCAGGTCTACCTGGACCACCGGCTCTCAGTCACCCTGCGTCAGACCCAGTTCCGACTTGGCAAGGCCACCGACCGGCTACACCTGGTTCAGGGGCTGCTGATCGCGATCCTCGACATCGACGAGGTGATCGCGATCATCCGCTCCAGCGATGACGCCGCCGCTGCCCGGCAGCGGCTGATCGAGGCTTTCGACTTGTCCGAGGCCCAGGCGACGTACATCCTCGATATGCAACTGCGTCGGCTGACCCGCTTGTCCACCATCGAGTTGGAGCAGGAACGCGACCAACTTGAGAAACACATCAGCCGGTTGCAGGCGATTATCGACGACCCGACCCGGCTACGTCAGCTGGTCAGCGACGAGCTCGACCAGATCGCCAAGACGCTGGGCACTGCCCGCCGTACCGTGCTGCTGTCTGGATCGGGCGCGGTGACGCCCTCAGCTAAAGCGACCGCGGCGGCGCTTGAGGTTCCCGATGGCCCCTGCCGGGTCCTGCTGTCCTCGACCGGCCGGGTGGCTCGGGTGGATGGCCCCGCGGCGCTCGGCTCAGGCGGTCCCCGTTGCGCGCACGACGTGATCATCTCCCAGGTCGAGACCACCACCCGCGGCGAGCTGGGGGTGCTCACCAACCTGGGCCGGGTATACCGGCTGCAGGCCATCGACCTGCCCTCGGTGCCGCCACAGGCGGCAGCCCCCCACGTCCAGGGCGGTTCCTCGGTAACCGAACTGGTGTCACTCGACCCCGGTGAGCGGGTACTGGGGCTGACCCGGCTTGGACCCGAAACCGGGATCTGGGCCTTCGGCACCGAACGCGGCATGGTGAAACGTACCAATCCCGAGATCCTAGGCAAGGACTGCTGGGATCTGATCCGCCTCGACGAGGGCGATTCGGTGGTCGGCGCGGTCGAGCTGACCGACGACCAGCACGATCTCGTCTTCATCACGTCTGACGCCAGCTTGCTTCACTTCCCCGCCTCCACGGTGCGCCCCCAGGGCCGTTCCGGCGGCGGGATGGCCGGCATCAAACTGGCGCAAGCCGCCAAGGTCGTGTTCTTCGGCGCGGCACCGGTCAACGACGGCGAGGTAGTCACCGTCGCCGGTTCCCGGTCGGCGCTGCCCGGAACCGACGCCGGTACGGTCAAAGTGACGCCACTGGCGCAGTATCCCGGCAAGGGCCGCGCCACCGGCGGTGTCCGCTGTCACCGCTTCCTCAAGGGCGAGGATGTCCTGCTGCGGGCTTGGGCGGGCCTGACCCCGGCCGCGGCTGCGGCGGCCTCCGGGGTGCCAGTCCCGTTGCCTGACACAGACCCGCGTCGCGACGGCTCGGGCATTCCCGTCTCCCAGCCGATCGACGGCATCGGCAGCCGCCCGGTCTGATGCTGTCGTCGGGCTGTCCGGTGCCCGTCGGATCAACCTGCTACTCAGGCCAGGCCAGCGTTCATCAGGCGTCAATCGTCTCCGCATCGAGACGGTAGGCCCCCTCGACAATGAACTCCTTACGCGGGCCCACCTCGTTGCCCATCAACCGTTCGAAGGTCCGAGTGGCCGCCTCCGCGTCGTCGACGGTGAGCCGGCGCAAGGTCCGGTTCCCAGGGGACATCGTGGTGTCGGCCAGCTGGTCGGCGTCCATCTCCCCCAGCCCCTTGTAACGCTGCGGCTCGGCGAACCGGATCCCCCGCTTGGTAAGCTCGGCCGCCTTACGCTGATACTCCGGGTCAGAGTAGGTGTACAGGTACTTCGGCTGACCCTTCTTGGGTTGGATGATTTCAAACCGGTGCAACGGCGGCACCGCCGTATAGACCCGGCCCGCTTCCACCAGTGGCCGCATGTACTTGAAGAACAGGGTCGCCAGCAAACAACGGATGTGGGCGCCGTCAGAATCCGCATCGGCCATGAAAATGACCTTGCCGTACCGGGCCTGCTCCACGTCGAAGGTCCGCCCGGAGCCGGCCCCGACGACCTGGATGATGGCTGCGCATTCCGCATTGCGCAGCATGTCGGTCACCGAGGCCCGCTGTACGTTGAGGATTTTGCCTCGGATCGGCAGCAGCGCCTGGAATTCGGAACTGCGAGCCAACCGGGCGGTGCCCATCGCCGAATCACCCTCGACGATGAACAGTTCAGTGCGGTCGACATCGTGGGAGCGGCAGTCAGCCAGCTTGGGCGGCAAGGTCGACGATTCGAGAGCATTCTTCGCCCGCTGCGCCTCCCGATGGGTACGGGCGGCAACCCTGGTCCGGGAGGCCGCCACCACTTTCTCCATCAGGGCCCGGGCCTGGCTGCGAATGTTGGTCTTGGTCGCAGTCAGGTACTCCAGCAGTTCCGACTCCACGATCCGGGCCACGATCCGCGACACGGCCGGGGTCCCCAGGACCTCTTTGGTCTGTCCCTCGAACTGTGGCTCGGCCAGCCGGACCGTGACCACGGCGGTGAGTCCTTCCAGGATGTCGTCTTTGACGATTTCCTCACCGTTCTTCATGATCCGGGTCCCGTCTAAGCCCTTGCCGAAGGCCCGTACCAGGCCCCGTTCAAAACCTTGGACGTGGGTGCCGCCTTTGGGGGTGGCGATGATGTTGACGAAGGACTGCAGGCTGGTTTCATAATCCTGCCCCCACCGCACCGCGATATCGACTTCCAGATCCCGTTCGACATCGGTCGGGGTCATGGTGCCGGCGTCGTCCAACATCGGCACCGTCTCGGTGAACTGGTCTCGGCCACGCAGGCGAATCACCTCGGTGACCGGCTCGCCGGCAGCCAGGAAGTCGCAGAACTCACTGATCCCACCGTTGTGCTGGAATACCTCAGTTCTGGGCTCTGGTCCGCGCTGATCGCTCACCCGCAGCTGCAGGCCGGGCACCATAAAGCTCGTCTGCCGGGCCCGATTCAGAACCGGTTCTACCTGGATCTCAGCGCCCACGACAAAAATCTGCCGATCGGGCCAGTAGCGGACCCGGGTACCGGTCCGGTTCTTGGCCACCGTACCGGTCCGGCGGAGCTGGGCGCCGGGGGTGAACGGGGCATCCGGCCCGTCGCCGTCAAAGACTCCAGGCACGCCGCGGCGAAACGACATCGACCAAGTGGCGCCGCGGCGGTCGACCTCGACATCCAGCCGAGACGACAACGCGTTCACCACCGAGGCCCCAACCCCGTGCAAGCCACCGGCCGCGTTGTACGAGCCACCACCGAATTTCCCGCCACCGTGCAGTTTGGTGAAGACCACCTCCACCCCGCTCAGCCCGGTACCCGGGTGGATGTCGACCGGGATCCCGCGGGCATGGTCGGCCACCATCACCGAGCCATCGGCCCGCAGCTCCACCTCGATCCGGTCACCGAAACCAGCCAAAGCCTCATCTACGGAGTTATCGATGATCTCCCACAGGCAGTGCATCAGCCCTGGGGTGCCGTTGGATCCGACGTACATGCCGGGTCGTTTCCGCACCGCATCCATGCCCTCCAAGACCAACAGGTGCCGGGCCTCGTAGTCGTGGCCCAGCTGCCCAGCGGCGCTGCGACGGGTGGAACGGGTCGGTTCAGTCACGCAGCGAAGGTTAGCGACCGGGACGGACAACGCCGGCATGGCACGGCAGGTACAGCCAGACAGGACCTGCCCGCTATACTTGAGCCTGCTCGACTCAAGCCACCGGGGCACGGGGAACATTCCACTCGGGTCCCATGTTGACGCATGATGGATGAGATATACGCTGTTCCGGCCCGGAGCAGTGTGAGGGAACACGACCCGCACAGCACGTCCCAGCGACACCTGAACGGGAAGAGAGGCACTGTGAGCACGACCCTGTACGACGACTCACTGACCGCAGCCGACCGGTGTGACCGGTGCGGCGCGCAGGCGTACCTGCGGGTGACGCTGTCCGGCGGTGGCGAGCTCCTGTTCTGCGCCCACCACGCCAAGGCCCACTCCGACAAGTTGCGCCAGGTCGCGCTACGAATCCACGACGAGACTGACCGGGTCCGCTGATCCGGTCGAGGCGGCAGACCCCCGGCCTTCGGGTCGGGGGTCTTGCTGTGCCATCACCCGCGCCAGCTCACCACGGTCGTGACGTCCGGCATCTGGTTGGCACAGGAGCTTCCGGGTCCGGCGCCAGTAGGGTCCCGACTATGGACAGCGCCCTTCATCCCGACTTTCGACCGATGTACGAGACCGTGCTGACGCGCAACCCTGGCGAACCGGAGTTCCACCAGGCGGTCTTCGAAGTGATGCATTCCCTGGCGCCGATCGCCGACCATCCGGATTACACCGCATGGTCGATCCTGAAGCGGATCTGTGAGCCGGAGCGTCAGATCATCTTCCGGGTGCCGTGGGTAACCGATGCCGGCCAGATCGAGATCAACCGTGGTTTCCGGGTCCAGTTCAACTCGGCACTCGGCCCGTACAAGGGTGGGCTACGTTTCCACCCCAGCGTGAACCTGAGCATCATCAAGTTCCTGGGTTTCGAGCAGGTGTTCAAGAATTCCCTGACCGGAATGCCGATCGGCGGCGCCAAGGGAGGGTCGGACTTCGATCCCAAGGGTAAGTCGGACGCCGAGATTATGCGGTTCTGCCAGTCGTTCATGACCGAGCTGTACCGGCACCTGGGCGAGTATGTAGACGTCCCAGCCGGTGACATCGGGGTCGGCGGTCGTGAGATCGGCTACCTCTTCGGCCAGTACAAGCGGATCACCAACCAGTACGAATCGGGTGTGCTCACGGGTAAAGGGACCACCTGGGGTGGTTCGCTGGTGCGGACCGAGGCGACTGGCTACGGCACGGTCTTCTTCGCCCAGGCGATGATGAAGGAGGCCGATGACTCTTTCGAGGGCAAGACCGTGGTGGTCTCCGGCTCGGGGAATGTCGCGATCTACGCCGTGGAGAAGGCTCAGCAGCTCGGCGCCCAGGTGATCGCGGTCTCGGACTCCTCGGGCTACCTGGTCGACGAGGCCGGGATCAACCTTGAGGTACTCAAAGATGTCAAGGAGGTCCGCCGGGGCCGGGTCGCCGACTATGTTGCGGCGGTCGGCGGCAGATCCCGGGTAATTTCGGACGGTTCAATCTGGGATATTCCCTGCGATGTCGCTTTCCCGTGCGCCACCCAGAACGAGCTGGATGACCAGCATGCGGCGACGTTGGTGAAGAACGGGGTCCGGATGGTCGCCGAGGGAGCCAACATGCCTACCACCCCGAAGGCGATCGAAGTGTTCAAGGCCGCCGGGGTTCGGTTCGCGCCAGGCAAGGCCAGCAATGCGGGCGGAGTCGCCACCAGCGCCTTGGAAATGCAGCAGAACGCCTCCCGCGATTCGTGGAGTTTCGAGACTGCTGAGTCGCGGCTGCAGCAGATCATGAACGATATCCACGACCGGTGCGTCGAGACCGCCGAGAAGTACGGGCACCCAGGCGACTATGTGGTCGGGGCGAACCTGGCCGGCTACATCAAAGTGGCTGACGCCATGGTGGCGATGGGTGTGATCTGATCGACTCGGCGACCAGGTGGCTGCGTGTGCTCAGGAGCCGGCCCCGGGAATGTCTCAGTCGAGGTAGTCGCGCAGCACCTGCGAGCGGGATGGGTGCCGCAACTTCGACATGGTCTTGGATTCGATCTGGCGGATCCGCTCCCGGGTCACCCCGTACACCTTGCCGATCTCATCCAAGGTTTTCGGCTGGCCGTCGGTGAGTCCGAAACGCATCGACACCACCCCCGCCTCGCGCTCCGACAATGTGTCCAGCACGTCGTGCAGCTGTTCCTGCAGCAGGGTGAAATTGACCGCGTCAGCGGGAACAACGGCCTCTGAGTCCTCGATCAGGTCACCGAACTCCGAGTCCCCGTCCTCACCCAGCGGGGTATGCAACGAGATCGGCTCCCGACCGTACTTCTGGACCTCCACGACCTTCTCCGGGGTCATGTCGAGTTCCCTGGCCAGTTCTTCCGGGGTTGGTTCGCGTCCCAGATCCTGCAGCATCTGACGCTGGACCCGAGCCAGCTTGTTGATGACCTCGACCATGTGGACCGGGATCCGGATAGTCCGGGCCTGGTCGGCCATGGCCCGGGTGATCGCCTGCTTGATCCACCAGGTCGCGTAGGTGGAGAACTTGTAGCCCTTGGTGTAGTCGAACTTCTCGACTGCCCGGATCAGGCCTAGATTGCCCTCTTGGATTAGGTCGAGGAAGAGCATCCCGCGCCCGGTGTAGCGCTTGGCCAGCGACACCACCAGCCGCAGGTTCGCCTCCAACAGATGATTCTTGGCTCGCCGGCCGTCATTCGCGATCCAGTCATAATCGTCGACGTCGGTCTCTGGAACCGGCTGATCGTCATTCAGCCGTTCCTCGGCGAAGAGCCCAGCCTCGATCCGTTTGGCCAAGTCCACCTCCTGCTCGGCGTTCAGCAGGGCCACCTTGCCGATCTGCTTGAGGTAGTCCTTGACCGGGTCGGCGGTCGCCCCGGCTGCCATCACCTGCTGCTCGGGTTCGTCGGCGTCGTCCGCGTCGGAGAGACTGAAACCTTCGTCCTCGGTGATCTCCTTCTCCAGCTGGGCCTCCTTGGCCGGCTGGAATTCGGATTCGTCTACGTCTTCCAGGCTGCGTTTCTTGCCGCCCACCTTGAGGACCACGTCATCGCCCTCGCGGGTGAACTCGACCGGGACCTCCCGGGTCACCGCCTCAACGATCGAAGGCCCATCCTCGAGATGTAGCTCCTCGGTCTCGTCCGCCTGCCGTCGCGACCTGCGGCCACGAGCTTTGGGCTCGGCCGTAGACCGGGTTTTGCGAGAACTTGTGGTGCTCTTTGAGGTCTTGTCGGACTTGGTCGCGGTGGCCTGCTCGGCAGAGTCTGATTCCGCGGCGCTCGTCTTGGCGCTACGCCTACTGGTCGTCTTGGCTGCGGCCCGTTCGGCAGAGTCTGATTCCGCGGCGCTCGTCTTGGCGCTACGCCTACTGGTCGTCTTGGCTGCGGCCCGTTCGGCAGAGTCTGATTCCGCGGCGCTCGTCTTGGCGCTACGCCTACTGGTCGTCTTGGCTGCGGCCCGTTCGGCAGAGTCTGATTCCGCGGCGCTCGTCTTGGCGCTACGCCTACTGGTCGTCTTGGCTGCGGCCTGCTCGGCAGAGTCTGATTCCGCGGCGCTCGTCTTGGCGCTACGCCTACTGGTCGTCTTGGTCGCGGCCCGTTCGGCAGAGTCTGATTCCGCGGCGCTCGTCTTGGCGCTACGCCTACTGGTCGTCTTGGTCGCGGCCTGCTCGGCAGAGTCTGATTCCGCGGCGCTCGTCTTGGCGCTACGCCTACTGGTCGTCTTGGCTTTCGTGCCCGCCTTGGCAGTGGTCTTCGTGGTCTGATCCGTCGGCGTGCCAGTCGCTGTCTCCTCCGTCACCGACGTGAGTTTCGGGGCCCTGCGCCGACGGGTTGGCTTCTCTTCGACAGGGGTTGGTTGGAGAGCTGCGGTACCTGGCAACACGGAACCCTTCACGATGGTGACTCCAGAGGCGGACGCCTCGCTGACGAAGCCTCACACCACAGGTTCCCGTAAAGATGAGCACACAAGAACCCGCGGGTGTCAATAGCTCCGGCTTCCATAGTGCCACGTCGACACCCGGATCTCCAAGCGGCCGCTAGGCTGAGCCGGTGCTGGCGCCCCGACTCCCCCGCCGTCTGTCATCCTTTGAGCCAGATCCCTACCTGTGGGTACGAGCTGCTTGCGAGGCCGAACTGGACGACCACATCGCAGCAGAGAACCGTTACACCGAGGCTCTCACCGCTCATCTCGAGCCGCTGCGCCACCAGATCCTGGCCGAGATCAGTGCCCGCACCCTGCAGACCGACATGAGCGTGCCGGACTACGACATCGATACCCAGGGACGGGCCTGGTGGTACTACAGCCGCACCACCGAAGGCAACAGCTACCCGTCCTACTGGCGGGCCCCTGCACCCAACCCTGATCAGCTGCCTGACCTGTCCGGCCCAGTGCCAGGCGAGATGCTGCTTCTCGACGCCGAAGCCGCAGCTAGCGGACACGACTTCTTCGCCCTGGGGGATCTGGCGCCCTCCCCCAACGGCAACCTGCTGCTCTGGTCGTTCGACACCACCGGGGACGAGCGCTACACGATTCGGCTGCGTGAGCTAACCAGCGGCGCCGACCTGCCGGACCAGATCCTGGCAGTAGCCGAGGCCAGTTGGATCGATGACCAGCACCTCGCGTACACGGTCTGGGACGAGACCTGGCGTCCGTACCAGATGCGACGCCACCGCCTGGGTGACGCCGTCGAACAGGATTCGGTCGTGGTGGAAGAGACCGATCCGCGGTTCTGGCTGCACATCGACCGCTCCGCCGACGAGGCCTGGCTGGTTGTGTCGAGCGCCAGCCGAACCACCAGCGAGGTCCGGTTGCTGAGCGTGAACCAACCAACCGATACCCCATGGCTGGTGACGCCCCGGCAGCCGGGCTTGGAATACGACATTGAACCGGCCGGCGACCGGCTGCTGGTGGTGCACAACGGCACCCATGCCGATTTCGAGATAGCCGAGGCGCCGCTGCGGCCCGGGTCCCGCCAGGACTGGCGACCTGTGCTGCCGCCAGTGCCTGGGACCCGGGTGTTGATGGCAGAGGCCTGCGCCAGCCACGTCGTGGTGACCCGACGACGCGACGGGGTGCTGCGGTTGATGCTCTGCCCACGCGGCCCGGACGGTGCCGTGTTGGCGGGAACCGAGGTGACGAGCGGGCCGTTGACGACCCTCACCAGCATTGGTCAGCGGTACCACAGCGACCGTTTCCGCTACCAGCGTGAATCCTTCATCCACCCTGCCCAGGTAGTGGAACAGGGCTGGTCCGAGCAGGTGCCCCGGATTCTGAAGACCCGCCCGGTACGTCCCGACCTGTCAGGTAAACCGTTCGACCCGGACTGTTACCGCGAGCAGCGGCTGTGGGCCCCGGCGCCCGACGGCACCCAGATCCCGGTCTCGGTGATCTACGCTGCCGCCACCGAATTCCCCGCACCCTGCCTGCTGTCGGGCTATGGCGCATACGAGGCCTCGATCGACCCGGCCTTCTCAATCCCCCGCCTGAGCCTGCTGGACCGCGGGGTAGTGATCGCCTACGCACATGTGCGTGGTGGCGGCGAACTCGGGCGTTCCTGGTACGAGGCCGGGCGATTGAACGCCAAACCCACCACCTTCGGTGACTTTGTCGCCTGTGGACGATTCCTGCTCGACAGCGGGATCGCCGCTGCCGGGCGGCTCGCGGCCCAGGGCTTCTCTGCCGGCGGACTGACCGTGGCGGCGGCTCTGAACCTGGATCCCGACCTGTTCGCGGCGGTCCACTGCGGGGTCGGTTTCGTCGACCCATTACGGTCGATGCTCGATCCCGACCTTCCACTGACGATCACCGAACGAGATGAATGGGGTGATCCGCTGGCAGATCCCGAGGCCTATCACGTGATCGCCGGCTACAGCCCGTACGACAACATTCGCCACCGCCGCTACCCCCCGGTCCTGGCGACGGCCAGCCGCCACGATCAACGGGTCTCCTACACCGAGCCGCTGCGCTGGGTGGCTGCCCTGCGCGACGCCCATCCCGACAACGAGGCTCTGCTGCAGATCGAGGTCAGCGGCGGTCATGCCGGCGCCAGCGGCCGATACGCAGCCTGGCGCGACGAAGCTTTCGAGATGGCTTGGCTGCTCTCCCACCTCGGTTGTGTGTGATGGCCCGAGCCTGCGCTCGGGCAAAGTGACCTTCGACCAGGGTTGTTGCAGATCGGGACCTCAGGGTAGGTTCAGGGTCGCTTTCCGGCGTCTTCTGGAAACCTCTCAGGGCCGCGAGGCGTTGAGATGGATGACGTCGAAAGGATGAGGTTCATGGCTGTAGTCACTGCGCACCGCGCCCGAAGCACCGACGGTATCGATGGCAAAGACGCGGTCGGGCTATATCTCGAAGGCATCGCCAAGACCCCGCTGCTGACTGCCGCCGACGAGGTCGACCTGGCCCGAACCATCGAGGCTGGTCTGTACGCGAAGGCCATCCTCGACGGCGACCTGCTCGACATCGAACGTGGCGAATCCCCAGTCGAGGCCACCGCGGCCGAACTCGCCGAACTTGTCCGCCAGGGAGAGCAGGCGATGGAACGGTTCGTGACCGCCAATCTGCGTTTGGTAGTCAGCGTCGCCCGCAAATACGGCCGGGCTCAGATGCCGCTGCTCGACCTGGTCCAGGAGGGCAATACGGGGTTAATCCGGGCGGTCGAGAAGTTCGACTACACCAAGGGGTTCAAGTTCTCGACGTACGCCACCTGGTGGGTACGGCAGTCGATTAGCCGCGGGATCGCCCAGCAGGGGCGAATCGTCCGGCTGCCGGTCCATATCGCCGAACAGGTGAATCAGATCGCCTCAGTACGGCGAACCCTGGAACGTCGGCTGGGACATGATCCGGAGCTACCTGAGATCGCCGCGGAACTCGGAATGGAAACCGAGAAGGTACTGGAGCTGATTCGCTATTCCCGTGACCACGTCTCCCTCGACGCCCCAGTCGAGGATGACGGTGACACTTCCCTCGGTGACCTGATCGCCCGGGAACCGGCGCCCGGCCCGGACGAAATGGTCCTCGATGCGGAAGAACGCGAACGGCTAGAGCGGATGCTCGCCACCCTCGATGACCGTTCCGCCGACGTGGTCCGGCGGCGATACGGCCTGCTCGACGGCCGTCAAGCCAAGCTCAGCGACATTGGCCAGCTGTGGGGGATCACTGCGGAACGGGTCCGCCAGATCGAGCGACACGCGATTGCCCAGCTGCGTAAGGCCGAACTCGCCGCCTGAACCGTGCCATGCGACGGCCCGTCACTTCAGTGGCGGGCCGTCTTCGCGGCTACCGCTCCTCGCCGTGCTCGCGCTCGGCCAGGAATCGTTCAAACTCGGCACCGATCTCGTCTGCGGTGGGCACCGGCGCGACCTGATCGTGGGCGGCATCAAAAGCCTCTTCCAGAGCCGCGACCAATTCCTGGGTCTCGGCTGAGGAGGCCATCTCGTTGTTGATCAGGTCGAGACTCTCAGCGGCTTCCTCGGCTAGTCCGGCCATCGGAATGACCAAACCGGTGTCGTCCATCAAAGCTTGCAAGGCGACGATCATGGCCTGCGGGAAGTAGACCTGGGAGAGGTAGTGGGGCACATGCGCCACATAGCCGCTGGCTGATCGACCAGCCTGACCGGCGCGGAACTGAAACAGCGCCGACCATTGCGCCGGGACGTCCATCCGCTCGATGAGCGGTGGGTTGTCGTGGACCAGGCGCTCGTCGGTGGCGTGGCGGGTGATCCCGGTCGGACGGGTATGCGGCACCGCCAGCGGGATTCCGCTCAGGGTGTACAGCCGTCCCACGCCCAGATCGTCACAGATCCCGAGCACAGCCGCGATGGCCCGCTCCCATTGGGCGTCCGGTTCGACCCCGTGCAGCAGCAGGAAGGGACGACCTGTGGCATCTGTGAGCCGGTCGAGGACCAGCTGTGGCTGCTGCACCCCGACCCAGCGATAGGTGTCGAAGGTCATCACAGGACGACGGCTACGGTAGTCGTGCAATTCGTCCACGTCGAAGGTGGCGACCCGGGCTGGGGCGCAGGTCCGCTCGAGGTGACGTACTGCGCCGTGGAGAATCCGACCGGCATCTAGGAAACCGTCGAGCAGGTGGAGCAACGGGGCCTCCTCTCCGACCAGCTCAGGCCAACTGCCCGGCTCCATCTGAAACAAGTCTCGTGGGTCCCGCACCCGTCTAGGCTACGGCCAAGAACCATGCTGAGGCTGGGTTTCCCCCGATTGCCGCGCTGATCAGGCCAGGGCTGTCAGCGCGCTGCGGACCCGCTTCGCGGATACCGGCTCCGCGGTACGGAGCTGCTGGGCGAACAGGCTTACCCGCAGTTCCTCCAGCAGCCAGCCGACACGCGCCATCTCCGGGCTCAACGGGCCCTCCGGCTGCCGGGCGACCAGGTCGGCGTACTCGTCCTCCAACTGCGCCACCACAGCGGCCGGCTGACGGTCTCGGGCCGGGTTGCTGGCGTACGCGGTGAGCCGTAGCTCGGCCGCGTGCAGATACCGCTCCTGGTGGCCGAACCAGGGGTCGGGGGTGGCAGCGATCCAGCCGGTGAAGACCAAATTGGCGACCTGCTCGGCGACATCGTCGTAGATCTCGCCGGTGCGTCCAGCTATCAGCCGCTGGACCGCCTGATAGCGGCCCAGCAGATCACCGGTGTAGGTGACCACGGCACGCATGGTGTCAGCCATCCGTTCGCGTACCGGCACCGACACTGCCGCGAATCGTTCAGGGTCCCGGATCGTCCAAGGATCGACCCCCATCGTGTTCAGGCAGCGGTCTAGGGCCTTGAGCCGGCAATCAGCGAGCAGCGCGGTAACGCTGGGATACGGGCTGACGCCCAGCTGCAGCTTGGTCTGGTTCGACATCCGCGACACCACCCACCTGGTGGGATCGGGGGTGGTCAGGGCCAACAGCCGCCGCAGCCCCCGGGCATGGACCAAACGGGCTCGGTCCGGGGTGTCGAGCACCACCACCGCCACGCTGGTCGCATCGTCACGGATCGCCGGATAGCCTGCCAACTCGCTGTCGCCGCGACGGGTGGTATGACGCTGCGGCAGCGCCGGGAAAGACCAGCTGGTCGCGCCGGTGGTCGCGACCTGCCGGCTGGCCCGGGTCAGGGTCTGGGTCAGTTTCGGCGCCAACCGGCGTTGTAACTCAGCCAGATCATGACCTTGCGCCACCTCCCGGGTGCCGTCGACCACGAGCAGCCGAGGCAACAGATGAGCCGGGAGGCTGCGCTCCCCCCAGGCACCGGACGGGTCGGTGCCGGTGATGGCCCGCAGCGCGATCGCCAGCGCCTCACTCAGACTGATCGAGTCCGGGGCCGTGTCCCCGCGAGGGGCACGAGCCACGTCGGGACGCTGTTCTATCCAGGCCAAGGCAGCGGCGGCATGGTTCGGGGCTGGGACGAAAGCTGTCCGCAGCCGCTTCGGCAGGGAACGAATCAACTCGGTCGCAAGTTCGGCTCGCAGCCCGGGGATCTGCCAGGTGAAGGCCTGCGGCGGCAGCTGGTTGAGGATCGCCAGCGGCACCGTAATGCTGACCCCGTCATGGTGAGAGCCCGGGTCAAAGACGTACGAGATCTCCAGCTCATGCTCCCCGACTCGCCACCGGTCCGGGAAACCGTCGGCGTCAACCGCCTCCGCCTCCGGCACCACCAGATCGGCCAGGCTCAGGTCCAGATAATCGTCCTGCTTCTGGCGTTGACGGCGCCACCAGGCGTCGAAATGCTGCTGGGAGACTACCTCGGCCGGCACCCGGGCGTCGTAGAAGGCGAAGATCGTCTGGTCGTCGACCAGTAGGTCCCGACGCCGGGTCCGCTCCTCCAGCTCGGCGGCCTGATCACGGATCGCCTGGTTGCGGCGTACGAAGTGGTGCCGGGTCTGCCAGCGGCCCTCGACCAACGCAGCCTGGATGAACAGCCGCCTCGCCTCGACCGGATCTACCCGGGCATAGGAGACGGTCCGGCCGCTGATGATCGGGACCCCGTACAAGCTGACAGTCTCTTCGGCGACCACCGAGCCGGATGACGGCGACCACCGCGGCTCGGCATAGCTACGCTTGAGGAGGTGTTCGCCGACCGCCTCCACCCACTCCGGCGAGATCGCAGCCACGGTCCGTGCCCAGAGCCGGCTGGTCTCGACCAGCTCGAAGGCCACTGCCAGCGGTGGCGGGGTCTTGGCCAGGGCCGACCCGGGCGAGATTGCCCAGCGGCTGCCCCGCGAGCCGAGGTACTCCCGCGGGCCAAGCCGGGCGCGTTTTCTGGGCGGCAGATCCTTCCGCTCGGTACGCACGTCGAGCAACCCGACATGAGACAGCAGACCAGAGATCACAGCGGTGTGGAGCAGGTCGTGCCCAGCTGGTTCCCGGTTCCGTTCCAAGCCCAGTTCCGTGCACAGCTGACGTAGCTGCTGGTGCAGGTCCTGCCACTCCCGGATCCGTAGAAAAGAGAGGAACTCGTCTCGACACAACCGCCGGAAGGCGTTCCCGGACATGGACGTGCGCTGCCGCTTGAGGTACTCCCACAGCCGCAGCAGAGCCACGAAGTCGGACCCGTCGGGGGCCCCGGGAGCCGTTGCAGGCTCGCTCAAGGGGGCATGGAAACGACGGTGCAGCGCGTCGGCCTGCTGGCGTTTCTCCGCCGGCCGTTCCCGGACGTCGGGGATCGCCAGCGCACAGACCACGATCAGTGCCTCCCGCAGGCATCCACGCCGCGCCGCCTCGACCAGGATCCGAGCCAGCCGCGGGTCGACCGGGAGCCTGGCCATCTGGTGACCGACCGCGGTCAGCCGGGGTTCGGATGACCGCCCCGAACGCAGCGCCCCCAATTCAGTGAGTAGCCGCAACCCATCGGTGATCTGCCCGGTGTCGGGCGGCTCGACGAAGGGGAAGGCTGCGATGTCACCGAGGCCGGCCTGCGCCATCTGCAAGATCACGCTGGCCAGATTGGTGCGCAGAATCTCCGGCTCGGTGAATTCGGGGCGGGCGAGATAGTCGGCCTCAGAATAAAGCCGGATACAGATCCCCGGGGCGACCCGGCCGCAACGTCCAGCCCGCTGATTCGCCGAGGCCTGCGAGATCGGCTCGATCGGAAGCCGTTGCACTTTGGTCCGCTTGGAGTAACGCGAGATCCGAGCCGTGCCCGGGTCGACCACATAACGGATCCCGGGCACAGTGAGTGAGGTCTCAGCCACATTGGTGGCTAGCACTACCCGCCGTCCGGTATGTGGGGCGAAGACCCGGTGCTGCTCGGCGGCGGAGAGCCGCGCGTACAACGGCAATACCTCAGTGAAGCGCAACTGGAGGGCCTCAATCGCCTCAGCCGCATCACGGATCTCCCGCTCGCCTGAGAGGAAGACCAGGATGTCCCCGTCGCCGGCGGCGGTGAGTTCAGTCACCGCATCACAAATCGCCTCAGTGAACTCCTTGGCCACAGTATCCGGGAACGAATGGCGGGGTCCGGCGCTGCTGTCGTCGGTGACGGCACCATCGTCACGGATCGGCCGGTAGCGGATCTCGACCGGGTAGGTCCGGCCCTCGACCCGTACGATCGGGGCCTGGTCGAAATGCGCCGAGAACCGTTCGGTGTCGATGGTGGCAGAGGTAACGATCACCTTGAGGTCGGGGCGTCTGGGGAGTAACTGCTTGACGTAGCCGAGCAGGAAGTCGATGTTGAGGCTGCGTTCGTGGGCCTCGTCGATGATCAGGGTGTCGTAGCGGCGCAGCAACCGGTCGTGGCTGATCTCGGCGAGCAGGATCCCGTCGGTCATCACCTTGACCTGGGTCTGACGGCCGGTTTTGCGGGTGAACCGGACCTGGTATCCGACCAGGTCACCGAGTTCGGTCTGGGTCTCGGCGGCGATCCGCTCGGCGAGGGTCCGGGCCGCGATCCGACGAGGCTGGGTATGCCCTATCCGCCGCCGTCCTGCCAGCAGACACAACTTGGGCAACTGCGTAGTCTTGCCGGAGCCGGTTTCCCCCGCCACCACCACGACCTGGCTAGACAGCAGGGCGGCAGCGATCTCGGGAGCCGCTGCAGCGATCGGAAGATCCGGGTTGATCGCCAGCAGCGGCTCGTCACGGTCGAGATGGGTCATGGCCCGCCCAGACTAGCCAGGACGGTGAAGTCTCGCGTCGACTGTGTGCCCACAGACGCGACCTCTGTGGCACCAGGCTGGCAAGATGAGCAGGATGTTGCCTGGTGACGTGCCGATCCTCGACTACGACCCCACTCTCGACGATGTGGTCATGGGCATCCCGCCTCGGATCCTGCCCGTGGACCTGTTCCCACCGCGAGCCGTGATCGCATTCTTAGCGTCGACGGTTGATGATTTCGCCGCTCGGATCAAGGCCGAGGTGGTCCACACCGAAACCTCAATCAATGGCCAACACCCGTACTGGTTGGTCCCGGGTCGCTGCGGGCCGATAGTGCTGGTCCGGGCGCATCTCGGCGCCCCGATCGCGGTCATGCTGGCTGAGGTCCTGTTCCGGCACGGGGTCCGGGAGGCGGTCGCTGTCGGCTCCTGCGGCGGGCTGCGCCCATTCGCTGAGGGTGAGTGGCTGGTCGCCCGACGGGCCTTACGCGACGAAGGGACCAGCTATCACTATCTGCCGCCCGGGCGCTGGGTAGACCTCGACCCGGATCTCACCAACCGCTGCTTGACAACGATCCGAGACCGGGCACTGGCGGCCACCGAGGTGGATGTGTGGACCACCGACGCGATCTGTCGCGAAACTCAAGACATGATCTCGGCCCGGTTGGCGGAAGGCTGTTCGGCAGTGGACATGGAATGCTCAGCGCTGGCGGCCTGCGCGCAGGTTCGGGGCGTCGCATTTGGACAGATCCTGTTCACCGCCGACTCTCTGGCTGGCGGCGAGCATGATCCCCGTAATTGGGGTAAGGACTCCCACGAACTGGCGCTGGAGCTGGCACTGGCCGCGATCGGAGGCTAGTCGGTGTCGTCATCCTCGGATGGTGGTTCAGGGGTCGACACCAGCGATCCCACACCTTGGCCGGGCGCGGTACGCCCCACTGCCAGGGCGAAGTCGTCGCCGTGGGCGCTGACGCCTTGGACTACCGCCTGGTCGATCGCCATGTCGGCATAGCGGCCGCGCACGATTCGGGGGTCATGGCGCAGGTCCCGCATCAGGGCCAGCACCATGGCGATCATCACCACCAGGAAGGGCAGCCCCGCGATGATCGTGATCGACTGCAGTCCCGACAACGCGTCCTTGCCGCCGGCCACCAGCATGATCGCCGCCACCGCCCCGGTGATCACGCCCCAGAAGACGACGGTCGGACGGCGCGGCTCGATGGTGCCATTCTCGCTCAGGGTGCCCATGACGATCGAGGCCGAATCTGCCCCGGAGACGAAGAAGATCGCCACCAGAATCATTACCAGCACCGAAGTAATATTCTGCCAGGGCATCGTTCGCAGCAGGTCGAATAAGATGGCCTCGGCGTCGTTGGCCGGGTTCAGGTATGCCCCATGCTGCTCAGCGTGGATGGTGGCTCCGCCGAAGATCGCAAACCACACCAGGGAGACACTGCTCGGCAACAGCAACACCCCGGCCACAAACTGACGGATGGTGCGGCCGCGGGAGATCCGGGCGATGAACATCCCAACAAACGGGGTCCAGGACACCCACCAGGCCCAGTAGAAGATGGTCCACCCGGCCAACCACTTGCTGGCCTCGGCTCCCAAAGCTCCAGTAGTCGACGACATCTGCATGATCGTCTGCAAATAGGTACCTAGGGTGGTCGGGATCAGATCCAGCACGAAGACCGTGGGGCCAACCACGAAGACGAACAGGGCCAAGACCACCGCCAACACCATGTTGATGTTCGACAGATGCTGGATCCCTTTGGCGATGCCGGACACCGCCGAAAGGATGAAGCAGATGGTCAGACCGGTGATCAGCAGCACCAGCACAACATTGCCGGTGTGCCCGACCCAGCCCACGATATGCGCTCCGTGAGCGATCTGCAGCACCCCGAGCCCGAGCGAGGTCGCCGACCCGAACAGGGTCGCGAAGATCGCGAAGATGTCGATCACCTTGCCGCCGAGCCCGTAGGTCTGACGCTTACCGAGTAGCGGCTCGAAGACCGCCGAGATGGTCAGAGGACGCCCTTTGCGGAAGACGCTGTACGCGATCGCGACGCCGGCCACCGCGTAGATCGCCCACGGGTGCAGACCCCAATGGAAGAGGGTGGTTGCCAAGGCATTGCGGACCCGGTCCGCCTCTGGCGCCCCGGCATGGCCCGGCGGTGGGATCCGGAAGTGAGACAGCGGCTCGGCGGCACCGTAGAACATCAACCCGATCCCCATCCCGGCGCTGAACATCATCGCCACCCAGGAGATGGTGGAGAACTCCGGTTCCTCCCCGTCGCGTCCCAGCGGGATCGCGCCGTAACGGCTGATCGCCAGCCAGAGGATGAAGAAGACAAAGCCGGTCGAGGCCATGGCGAACAGCCATCCGGTGTTATTGACCACCCACGTCAGCCCAGCCTTGGAGGCCGCACCGAGGTTGTCGGGCGCGAGCACTCCCCACAAGACGAAGGCCAACGACAGCATCGCCGTGATCCCAAAGACCACTCGATCGAGCCGGCCAGGCTGCTCGTTGCCGAGATCTTCGACCGTAGGCTCCAGAGCCGGGTGGTTGGCGTCGTACACCGTCACAGGTCGCAACCGGGACATCCCAGCCCAGGACAACGCGAGCCCAGAGGACCGACGTTTGCCGCGGGTCCCGGCCCGTGACACGCGTGCCCGTCGGGTCGTCGTTACAGTGTTCTCCACCTCGTCTCGGGACCGCACGGCATCACTTCCCTCTATCGAGTCGAACAGGTCCTCGTGCACGCTACCGCGCCAATAGGATCAGCTGACGGATCATAGAAAGAATCCGGCAACGGCCAAACCCCTGGTTCTGTTCTTAGCGGACCAAGCAGACCGGGCACAGCGAGTGCGCCAGAACGGCCCGCAGCGGGCCAGAGAAGGTGACCCCGGTAACCGGGTGGCTGTGCACCCCAACCACTAGCAGGTCGACTTCGGCGGTCGCTCCGATCAACTCCTCCACCGGGATCCCGTTGGTCACCTCGCCTTCGATGGTGACATCGCGATACTCGGCCCGCAGTTGCTCCAGCATCACCTCCAGAGCAGCCTTCGACTTGGCCGCGTGCGGGGCCGGGTTCTTACCGAAGGCGGCCCGCAGCCCCTTGGGTGGAGGCGGAACCACCAACACCACGCTCAGCAGGCATTGGCGCGACCGGGCCTCGTCCAATGCCCAGCGCAGTTGGTGACGTGATCGGTCCGGCTTGCTGATAGCGACCGCGATCCTGCTGAACTCACCAGTCGGCTGGGGGGTTGAGGCAGCCGAGATTACGACCAGTGGACAACTCGCCATCCCCGCCAGAGAGACGCTGGTCGAGCCGACGAACATCCGTTCGACCGAACTGGAGGCCCGTCGCCCGACCACAACCATCTCCGCGTCCTCGCTGAGATCAGCCAAGACCGCCGACGGGTGCCCCATCAGGACCTCGGTGTGGACCCGCTGGTTCGGGAAACCGCGCTCCACCAGGAAACGGCGGGCATCCGCCAAAGTATCTTCGCCGACCTGGGACAAGATGGTCGGGTCATACACCACGCCCCAGCCACCGGTCAGCACCCCATCGTCCAAGGCGTGGACCAGCCAGATGTCGGCGCCGGTCCGCTCCGCTGTTCCCTGGGCGTACTGGACTGCACGCAGCGCGTCAGGGGAACCGTCGACCCCGACCAGGACCCGCTGAGCCGAGGACGGACCCCGGTTCACCTCGTCACTCATGGTCCGACCTTAGTGGACCCGGGTAACCAACCCGGTGACCTTGCGAAACTGGGATCGCGTCTGACGATCAGCCGGCCCTGGTCGAGATGCGGCTAGCGCCCCGCGGCCCCGCGGCCTACGAGACGGCCTGGTCGGTTCCAAGCCGCCAGTCACGTACCTCCGGCAGATCCTCCAGATGCTCACGGATGTACGCCTCGTGTCGCGCCAGCTGGGAGTCGCAGTAGGCGCGCAGGTCGTCGGCGCCAGATGGGGCCACTTTGGCGTTGTTCAGGGCATCCAGCACCAGGTGGTACCGCGAGGCGCGGTTCCGTACCACCATGTCGAACGGGGTCGTGGTAGTGCCCTCCTCGATGAAGCCGCGGACCCGGAATCGGTCAGCGTCGGGACGCCCGTGGACCAACTGGTGGATCGCCCCCGGGTAGCCGTGGAAGGCGAAGATCACGTCCTTGGTGTCGGTGAACAGCTCCCGGAAGTAGGTCTCGCTCATCCCGTGCGGGTGGTCCTTGGGTCGGCGCAGGGTCATCAAGTCGACTACGTTCACCACCCGGATCCGCAACGCCGGCAGCCGCTGCTTCAGCAGTTCGGCGGCCGCCACGGTCTCCATGGTCATGATGTCCCCGGCACAGGCGAGCACGATGTCCGGCTCGCCCGGACCCTCCGGGGAACCAGCCCACTGCCAGATCGAGGCGCCCTTGGTGCAGTGCGCGACTGCCTCGTCCATCGTCAACCACTGTGGCTGCGGCTGCTTGTCGATGACGATCAGGTTGACGTACGAACGCGAACGCAGGCAGTGGTCGGCCACCGACAGCAGGCAGTTCGCGTCCGGCGGCAGGTAAACCCGGCCCACTTCGCCACGTTGATTGAGCACCACCTGGATCAGGCCGGGCCCCTGGTGGCTGAAGCCGTTGTGGTCGTTGCGCCAGGCGGTAGAGCTGAGCAGGATATTCAGGCTCGGCACGTCCGCGCGCCACGGCAGTTCGATCGCCTCCTGCAACCACTTGGCGTGCTGCACCGTCTGCGAGGCAGAGACCATCGCGAAGGCCTCGTAGGTGGCGAACAGCCCGTGCCGGCCAGTCAGCGTGTACGCCTCCAACCAGCCGTGACAGTTGTGTTCGCTGAGCACCTCCATCACCCGGCCGTCAGCGCTGAGCTTCACGTCATCGGCGCAGGTCCGCTCCATCCAGGCCCGGTCTGAGACATCAAAAACCGCGCCGAGGCGGTTCGAATTGGTCTCGTCGGGACAGAACAGCCGGAAGATGTGGGGGTTGCGCTGGTAGGCCGCTTTCATCAGTTCGCCCAGCTTGCGGGTCGACTCGATCCGTTCGCTGGCCCGTTCGGTGACCGTCACCGCCAGCTCACGGAAGTCTGGCAGATCGAGATCTTTCGTCAGCAAGCCACCGTTAGCGTGCGGAGTCCCCGACATCGACGCCGGCTTGTCCGGATTGGCCTGCCGGACCAGGTCAACCACGGCTCCCGACTCGTCGAAGAGTTCCTCGGGGCGGTACGACCGCATCCACTGTTCCAGCATCCGCAGATGCTCCGGGTTCTCCCTGACCCCGGCCAGCGGCACCTGGTGGGCGCGCCACGTCCCCTCGACCTGGATGCCGTCGACGACGTCGGGACCGGTCCAGCCCTTGGGCGAGCGTAGGACGATCATCGGCCATCGCGGACGCTGACCGGGCCGGTTGCCGGCGCGGTAGTCAGCCTGGATCGCCCGGATCGACTCGTACGCCGTTGACAGAGCCTGCGCGAAGCGGAAGTGCATGCCGGGCAGGTCGTCACCCTCGACCCAGATCACCTCGTACCCATGGCCCTCGAAGAGCCGGGTGACCTCATCGTGGGGCTTGCGCGACAGCACGGTCGGGGCGGCGATCTTGCCCCCGTTGAGGTGCAGCACCGGCAGCACCGCGCCGTCATGGGCCGGGTTGAGGAAGGAGATCCCCTTCCAGGAGCCCTCCAGCGGGCCGGTCTCGGCCTCACCGTCGCCGACCACGGCGACCGTGAGCAGATCTGGGTTGTCGAATACCGAGCCGAAGGCGTGAATCAGGGCGTAGCCGAGCTCACCGCCCTCATGGATCGAGCCGGGGGTAGTGACCGAGACATGCGAAGGGATCCCACCCGGCGCCGAGAACTGCCGGAAGAAGGCGAGCAGCCCGGCCTCGTCCTGCGTAATCCGGGGATAGGCGTCGGTATAGGTGCCCTCCAGATAGGAGGCGCCGGTCAAGGACGGGCCGCCATGGCCCGGTCCCGTGACGAAGAGACACGCCTGGCCGGTGTGCCGGATCAGCCGCGAAACGTGGGTGTAGATAAAGGCCAGTCCCGGTGACGTTCCCCAGTGGCCCAGGAGCCGGGGCTTGATGTGTTCCGGGCGCAACGGCTCCCGCAGCAGCGGGTTGGCCATCAGATAGATCTGGCCCACGGTGAGATAATTGTTGGCCCGCCACCAGGCGTCCAGGGGGGCGAGCTCGGCCTCAGTTAGCGGAGGAAGCGTCGACATGACCCCCACGATAGCGACCGGGGCTCGGAGGGTCTAGAGGCTGACGAACAGTCAGGACTCGAAGGTGGTCCGGCCTCTGAGGGTGTCGGCGAGGTTGTCATCGATCCCGTCGGCGATCTGGGCGACCTCGCGTACTACTTGGTGCAGGTGGGCACGAACGAAGGGTTGCGCCAGCAAGGACATGGAGGCGTAGACCCGGTCCCTCAGCACCCAGAACCGCACGAAACGGCTCTGCGCGTTGAGATCGTTGCAGATCTCGGCGGCGCGGGAACGCCCCTCAAGGTCATGCACCACCGCCGAGAAGGCAATCACCTCGCGGCCGTCCGGGGTGACCCGGACGAAGATCATCGCCGAACCGACCCGGATCGCGAAGTCTCCTTCGCAGTCTCGGAACGGGGTATGACCGAACATCTCAGCGAGTTCCTCGCCGACCACGTCCGCGAGAGCCTGCGCCCCGGGCAGCATCACCGCGGTGAGCTCCTCGATGTCGTACGGCTTCTCCGGCCCGGGGCCGGCTCCTGGCCCGGGCTCGTCCGGGGCGGGCGGGGTGAGCACCTCGGCCAGGTGGTCGGGGGCGATGAAGACCGGGTGCAGCACCCCAAACACCGACCGCAGGGTCTCGATGCCCAGGGCCGCCAGCCCGTCGGTGTCGTCCTGGGACCAGCTAACGCTGAAGTCGGGGCTGGGATGGTCCCCGGACACACTCGGCGGCTGCCAGCCCAGCTGCTCCATCGCCGTCAGCTGGCTCGCGACAAGCTGGAAGTCCTCCCCCAGGCTGGCATTCGAGGAGGCCTCGGCGATGAGCTCACCCAAGTGGCGGCAGCGGAAATGCAGGTACGGCGCCACGTCATCGTCGGGAGACAGGGTCGGCAGGTGCAGGTCGGCCTCGTCATCCATCACCGACAACACATCGGACAGCCGTTCCCGGAACTGGTCCCAGGCCTGGTCGGTGCTGCGGTCGATGTCGAAATCGTCGATCTCCACGATCCCTCCTTTCTCGGCAACTTACAGGACCGTCACGAGCACCAGGATCACGACGGCCGACACGATCGTGGCCCGGAAGACCGCATCCCGGGCGAAGAGTTCCCGGACCCCGTACCGGGTCGCGATCACGTGCACATTCTGTGCTGGCGGTAAGGCAGCCAGCACCGTCACCGCCTTGACCGAGTCCTGCGGCAGCCCCAGCAACCACCCCACCAGGTACGCGATCCCTGGCTGTACCAGGCATTTCAGGCTGACCACGAGGCCCGATTCGAGACTTTCGGTGTTGTGCTCGGGGCGGGGTTCGAGCCGCAGCGAGATCCCCAACGCCACCAGCATGCTAGGCACCGCCATCCCGCCCAGCATGTCGAGTGGTGTCGCAATCAGGTTCGGGACCGTGATCTGCAGCAGGTTGAGCGCCAGACCAATCAGGCAGCCGACCGTGAGCGGATTGCGGAACGGCAGGGTGAGCAAGCCAGCGACCGGTATCCGGGCCCCATTGTCCCGGGCCTTGCAATAGTCCAGCACCGACAATCCGATCGGCTGCATGAACCCCATCTGGATCAGCAGGATCGGGGCCGCCCAGGTGGCGTCACCGAGTGCGTACAAGGCCACCGGGATCCCGATATTGCCGGCATTGGAATAGCACGACAGCAAGGTGGCGATAGTACGTCCGGCGAGGTCCCGGTGAAAGACCGTGAAGGCGAGCACGGTGTACAGCAGAGCCGACCCGGCGATCGCCCCGTACGAGGCGTACACGCTGCGGGCGAAGACATGACTCAAGTCAGCCCGCGACATCAGCATCACCATTAGTGCCGGCGAGGCCACCAGCAGCGCTACCTTGCTCAGCATCCGCTGATGCTGGGTGGTGAGCACCCCGACATGGCCGCAAACCGCCCCCACCAAGATCAAGAAGCCGATCGTGAAATATCCGGTCAGCGCTTGCACGGGGACACTGTACGAGGTCGACCGACGGGTCGTACAACGGTTGCGGTTAGGCTGCGGGCCGGTCCGTGACCGCCGTACGATCCTTGACAGCTGGGCTCACCAATGCCACCGTTGCCGGTGATTCTTCTGAGACGGCGGCGATGAGGGCGCTGCTGCGCGAAGGTGACCAGAAAATCGACCACGGCCACCGGTGACCGATAAGGAGGATGTCTGTCGATGTCTCGTCTGAGCCAAAAGACGCTTGCCATGCTGGCACCCCAGATGGTGTTCCCCCGCTATCCCCGAAGCGCGGCCGAGCATCGGGTAGTGCATCTCGGGCTCGGGAACTTCCACCGCGCCCACCAGGCCTGGTACCTCGACCAGCTGCGCAGCAACGGGGATCTGAGCTGGTCGATGCGCGGAGCGAGTCTTCTTCCCGGTGACGCTGCCCTGCTGACTGCGCTGGGCGAACAGGACGGGCTGTACTGCCTGACCGAGAAGGCCACCTCGGGTGAGATCAGGCACCGGGTGATCGGCTCGATTGAGGCGGTGCTGCCGCCTGGTGACCTGGACCTGCTGGCCGCCTGGCTAGCCGACCCGGTGACCGCACTGGTGACCTTGACGATCACCGAGGGTGGTGGCTACCTACGGCAGGCCGCCACCGGCCATATCGACCCGCAGGCGCCCGAGCCGGCAGCCGATGCGGCGCTGGAGCGGCCCAGCTCGGTGTTCGGCTTCATTGCCCGGGCCCTCGCGGCCCGGCGGGCGGCCGGAACGGCTCCGTTTACGGTGCTGTCGTGCGACAACCTGATCGACAACGGGGTGGCCGCCCGGGAAGCGGTAGCGGCCTTCGCAGCGGCCCTGGATCCGGACCTGGGCTCCTGGGTCGCCAGTGAAGTGGCCTTCCCGAATTCCATGGTGGATGGGATCACCCCGGCTGCGACCTCGGCAGATCGGGACCAGGCCGCGGCGGCGCTCGGGGTCCGCGACGAGTGCACGGTGACCTGCGAGCCGTTTCGGCAGTGGGTGATCGAGGATCGGTTCCCGACCGGTCGGCCCCGCTGGGAGAAGGCTGGCGCGCTGCTGGTCAACGACGTCGCCCCGTACGAACGGATGAAACTGCGACTGTTGAACGCCGGTCACCAGGTATTGGGCTGCTCGGGGGCACTGGCCGGGTTCCGCCACATCCACGATGTGGCTCAGGACCCCGACCTCGGCGGGCTGCTGGAGGTCTTCTGGGCCGATGAGGCCCGACCCCAGCTGGAGCCGCCGCCAGGGGTGGACCTGGTCGACTATTGCCGGGTGCTGCGGGACCGGTTCTCCAATCCGGGGATCGCCGACCCCGTAGCCCGTATCGCTGCCCAGGCCAGCGACCGGGTGCCGACTTTTGTGCTGCCTACTCTGGAGGCCAACCTCGCCACCGGAGGCAGCATCGACTGCGCCGCCTTCGTCCTCGCCGCCTGGGCTCGTTATCTGCTGGGCCGTGACGACAACGGCGAACCGCTGGACCCGGTCGACGATCGGCTGGCGACTCTGCTGCCCCTGGTCCAGGCTGACCCGGAGCTGCCGCTAGGACTGCTGGACCATCCGGTGCTGGCGTCAGTGGGGTCGCAACCTCGTCTTCGTACGGCTTTCGCTACCTTCTACCGCACCATCAGCACGATTGGGGCCCAAGCCGCGGCTCGTACCATCGTCGACAACCAGAACCCATCACGATGATCAACGGGACAAGCCTGGGCAGCGGAATCCAGTCACTCGGGTGAGACCTGGTCGGCGCCCCGAACTCCCGCCAGCAGGCTGGGGTGCGGCGGGGCGCCGGTCCGCAACAGGCTCAGGCTGCCGTCGGTCTCCAGCACCACCGCCAAGACCTGGTCGGGGCTGCTGACCCCGGCCTGACGCATCCGTGCCCAGACCATCGACTCGTTTAAGTGGTAGCGGCGCAGCACCCGCCGGTCGAACATTCCCTCGCGGTACAGCACAACCGGCCGGCGGTGACCGATCAGCCCGGCCCGGCGGCCGGTCCCGAAAAAAGTCTCCAAAGCGATCAAGGTGGCCAGGCAGATCAGCCCGCCGAGCAGGGTTGGTCCAGGGCCGAGCATCGAGCGGCCCACGATCGAGCCCAAAACCAATACCACCGCCAGGCCGGTGCCGGAACGGTTGGCGAAGAAACGTTGTCCCCACAGTCGCAGCACCGCCGTGAAGGTGAGATACAACACGCAGGAGGCGATCACCACGCCCACCGCCTGCGGTGTGCTCGTCCCCAGCTGGTGCCACAACTCGCGCCAGAAGGTCATGGCCTCATCGTGCCAGCCCCGATCAGACGGCACCCATTCGCGCCAGCACCCACAGGATCGGGTCGAGTACCCGGAACGGCGCGATCCCGTGCGGATGCACCCCGTCCGCGTCGGGGGCGTTACCCAGCGCCGAGACCGCGAAATAGCGGCATTCGATGCCTTTCTGCTGAGCAGCGGTGACGGTGTTCACCAGATTCTGGGCATGGGCCAGGGCCAGCAGGCTGCGGACCTCGGCGTCGAGCAGTTCCTGGTCGGCCAAGCTCGGGGTTCTCAGCGGCCCGACGTCGTGAAGCAACGACGAACCGAGGTTGCTCATGATCGCCTGATACGCCGATCCCTGCACCGAGCCGAGCTGGTGCATGATGTCAAATTTCGACATGCAGACCGCGAGCCGGCCCCGGCCCTGCATCAGCTCCAGGACCCGGGCCAGGACCGCGGTCGGTTCTCCGCCCAGGATCTGGCGGTGGCTGGCGATCCGCTCGTGGACCTGGGCGTAGATCTCCGGTACTCGCAGCGGGTCGAACAGGAAAACGACCAGGTCGGCGCGGCAGAAGAAACCCAGGTGGTCCTTGGGGGCGGCGTCTTCCAATTCTTCACCAGCCACATCCCGCAGCACCAGGTATCGGGGAATGCCCTGATGCTCACCGAGGCTGATGATCATCGGCATGAAATTGGGTTGGGTGGCGGCAGCGCCGGTCGCGGCCGGCAGCCCCTGGGTCTCGAAGAGTTGCTTCTCGTAATAGTCGAATTCCCGCCGTGAAGCCTCGTTGGCGTACCCGAAAGCCCGGTGCCGGGCCTCCATCGCGAGCGCCAGAAAATGGACCAGCACCCCGATGTAGACCGTCTTGCCGGTTGAGCGGGCCCCCGCGAAGGCGACCGTCACCGCATGACCCTGCCGCCATCCCCGCGGCAGAGCAAAGTGGCAGGTCAGGCAGCATTCTTTGGTGGGCCCGTCGCAGACCCGGCAGGGCTGAACTGTCGGAGCCACCCAGCGTTTATCCTCAGCAGACCTTTCCACCAGCGTAATCGGTGATGTGGTCTGGCCCCGTTTCCCGGCCCAGAGGCTTTTCTGCGGGTCCGGTTGGGGCTGGCAAGAACCGGTGCAGACGAAAGCCACCTGGTCTGGCAGCAGCGGGCTGAAGCACCACGGACAGACCGTCATCGGGCACCGCCTCGGGTCAACAGCGGGTCGGCGATCCGGCCAACCACTTCCTGCAGCAGCCGTTGGTCACCAGCCAGGCTCTCGGCCAAGTCGGTACCGACAGGGACCGGTATCGGGATCGCTTTGTCGGTGCGCCCATCATCCAGCAACGACCAGGCTCCAGGCCGGCACAGCACCACGACCCGCTGGTCCTGCTGCGGGTCATGGTCCACCGGGACCGCGTCGCTGACCAGATAGGTCAGAAAACCTTCGGCCGGGGCCCGGCTGGCGGCGCTGCTGCCAGACCTGGCCGTCGGTCGCTGCGCCCACTGCTGGACCGCCTGCTCCGCGCCGGCCGGGTCGACCCGGCGCCACCGCCCATCGCCCGGGTCGATCTCGAGGCCCCGACTGCCGCCGACTGCGTGGTCGATGCCGGTGAGGACGGCCACCACGGCCGCCGCCGATGTGGCCCAGGGCCGCATACTGGCCGAGCTGTCCAATACCACGGCGACATCCTTCCCGTTAGCGTGGGCGCCGCCGATCACCAGTCGTTTGGTCACATCACTGGCGAGACCAGCCAGCCCGGACGGGCGGTCCGGGGTTCCGATCACACTGATCTGGATCCCCGTGGCCGATGGTTCCAAGGTGACTGTCAGTACCTCGACCTGTCCTTCCCCGTGCACCTCGTTCAGAGTCGCCACCGACGGGTCCAAGCTCCGTTCACCGGACGAGAAAGTCAGTGAGGCCTGCTCGGCGCCGGTGAATGAAGCCTGATCGACGCGCGACAGGTAGACGTCGCAGGGACCGGTCAGCTGCGGCACCACCACCAGATCTGGCTGACGAGACGCTGTCCGGACCGTGGCGTCAAGGCGGGCTCGGACATCGATCCGTAGCCCTGGGATCGCCCGAATGGTGAGCGGGCCGGACGGGAAGGCAACGCTGGCGCCCTGCCTCAGGCTGTACTCAGGCATCTGTTCCTCATCTCTCTGCTCCGAAGAAACCGCCGATCCGGTCCCGTACGCTGCGGGGTCGGTTCTTCTGCAGCCAGCGGCTCAGGAATCTATCGGCCCGGCCCACCTCGGTCTGCTCGGCCAGGCGATACAAGTCGGCATCGGACAGGTTGTCGATCCAGAGCAACACCAGCCGCTCCAGCACCAACAGTTCACCAGTGGCGACTTTCAGGGCACCCAGCCACTGTGCTGTCTCGGCTGCCAGCGTCAGCTCGGGCGACCGGGGGTGCAGGCGGGTCAGGGCGACCAGTGCTGCGGAGGTCGGCATTGACTGCAGCTCGAGGGCCCCCTTCGTGATCAGTTCCTCGGCGATGGTGGGGATCGGCATCCGGCGTATCCACGGCGACTCCGACTCGCCCCGTAACAGCCCCACCACCGAGCCGACCTGCATCTGGCCCACCAAAGCCTGATCGAGGGCCTGGCAGTCTCCGCCCAAGACACGGCTGACGGCACTGCGGATCTGTTCGACCTCGGTCCGGTTCGGGGTCCGATGCGACAACCGACCCACCCGAGATCTCAGGTCGGCCACATCACGGATCGGCTGGCTGAAGGACGAGGACGCCTTCACGTTCGCCGCCAACTCCTCCAGCTCATTACTGTCCGGTTCCCGCAGCAAAGCCCGGAGCACTGGTTCCTCTGCGATGCCCGCGCCGTGGCTACGGACCAGCGGACCCAGCTCCCACGAGGTGAAGGTCTCGGCAGCGAGCAGCGCAGCCACGCCATGTGGGTCTGATCCCAGGCCCTCACGCAGCACAGCGTCGGTGGCAAGGTAGCGGGCCATCCGGCGCTGTTGCTCCGTGCCGGCCTGGTCGCGTAAGACCCAGATCGCCACCTCCGCTGCCAGAGCGGTCGGTCGGAGGCCCTCGTACAGCCAGGACCGGTCATCAAGCCGGTCCGGTGACAGCCCGAGGTACCGTAGTGATTCCGCCGCTACCCGGCCCCCCAAGGCCCCCTCGCCCGGCATCACCGTAAGTCGTAGACCCTGCTCGATGGTCGCAGCTACTCCCGGCCGTGGTGTTCCCGAGGTACGGATCACCTCGGCGGCCTGTGGCGAACGCAGGCCGTTCAGCACCACGTCCAGCAGACCTTCCCGGAATCCCTCGAGACGCGGATCCGGTAACCAGCCGAGCACCTCAAGCAGCCCGAGCAGGTGGATTCCGGCCCGGGCTGAGTCGACCGGGCCTAGCTGTGACAGCCGGGCCACGCTGTGGCCCACCCCGGCCAGGACCTCCGGGGTGAGGGCCGGCCGAACCTCGGCCGAAGGCAGCCGTGCCTCACCCGGCTGCGCTAACCAGGCGAGGTCCGCGACCGCTGCCTCGGCGTAGATCAACGCGACCACCCGGGCGATCGCAGCCGAACTGCTGCCGATCCCGGCTAACACCGACCACCGCTGCGCGGTGGTGTCTCCCATCTGGTCTCGGATGGCGGCCAGCACCTGCTCGTATAGGGCCGGGCACTGCGCTACCCGGTCTGGCGTGGTCCGGATCAGGGCCTGGGCGACCACCTGCTCCGTGCCGACCCGGTGCCCCAGCGCCGCGCGCATCGCCAATGGCCAGGCCGGCGGCAGGGAACTGTCCCCGATCTGGGCGGCGATCCAGTCCACCTGGGTCACCAGTTCCGGTAACTCGTCGGTGATCCCGAGCTGATCCATCACCAGCGCCGACCATTCGGTCGCGGTCACCGTCTGCCCAGTGCCGGTCTGGTGCCGACCGCCGGGCTCGCCCACCTCAACCTCACCGAGCGGGTCGATGACGACCACATTCGCCAAGCCCGCTGCCGCCTCGGCATCCAGCCGCGGCAGGAAGACCAGGTTCAACTGGTCCGCGGCCCAGGAGGCGGCGTTCGCGGCCCGTTCCAGGGTTGCGAACGAGATCATCGCCCCGGTCTGCGCCGAGCAGCACAACGATAAGGCCCCCAGCCATTCAGCGGCCTCGGCGCTCGACTCGACCAAGACCGCGACCACTGGTCCACCCGTCAATGCTGCCGCCACTGCGTCAGCCAGCACGCCCAGCGTGCCCAACGGCCAGCCCGGACCGTTGTCGAGAAAATACTGGGCCCGGGCTGCCAGGTCGACCGGCGCCGGTGGCGGCCCCACCGTGGCGGCTGCCACCTCGGCGGCCCCGAACGGCGTTAACCAACCCGGCGACGCGACCAGTGCGGCAGGCCGGGACGGCCCAGCTCCAACCACCACATGAGTGAAGACGTTGCCCTGCCGCCCAGAAGCGTCCGGGCCGGCCGGCACGCTGCTCCACCAGGCCGGGTACCCGCCCAGGTGAGCGAAAAGGACCCGCCGCGGTAGGTGTTGGCGTTCCTGTGCCGTCGGGTAGGCCGGAATCGTGACCCCCGCATCAAGGGTGGTCACGACCCGGTCCACGATCTGCTCTGGAGTCACCCCGGGCGGCAGCCCGACGGCCTGCTTCACCTGCCATCCGCCGCGAGCGGCACCCTGGGCATCGAACGACGCGTACGTCAGCTGACCGGGTTCGTTCATCGCCGCCACAACTTCCCCGGCTCCGGATCCACCAGGCAGAACACGGCCCGCTGGGCGGGGCTGAGCTGAACAGCGAAAAGCCGGATCCAACCGCGCTCGTTGCCCAGGTCAGTGATCCACGACTCGGCCAGGTCCGGGCCCACCCGGGTCGTGATCGATCGCTGCGGCTGCTGTGGTTGGCCGCTTTCAGTCAGCAACGACAGGTGCACGATCACCCCGTCGTCGACGTGAAGCGGGATCCGTTCCGGGTTGAAGACCAAAACGAACGTGATCGATGGGAAGTTCCGGTTCGACCACAACCGCAGCACCCGTTTGCCGGTGTTGAGCATGGAACCGATCCGGCCCTGAGCCTCCACGGTGTAGTGCACCCGGTAGGAGCCGGCGTAGCTCAGGGTGTACGGCGGTCCCTCGACCGCCCCCTCGGCGTCGTACGAGACCGGGACCAGGTGGATCTCCGTGCCGTTCGGATTCAAGGGTTCTGAGAAATGGATCCCGCCTTGGAGCCGGTACTGCTGCTGGGACAGCTGGAAGGCCGGGGGAACTTTGGTCGCCTCGGCCACCGGCACTGACTGCGGAGCCAGATGGACGTTCACCGCCGAGGCCCCCTCGGGCCAGCCGAGGGTGATGATCTGGGAATGCCCGCGGTCCACCACCACCGCCGAGGAGATCCGGCCGGGGACGACCACGCTCACGATGCTGCCGACGACTGCTTGCCCCTCCAGGAAGGTAACCGGGGTGAAGTAGACCCGTGACCAGCCCTGCCGCGAAGGGACGGCCCGCATCTCGGCCCGCCCATCCGCGGCCGGGCCAGCCGGATGGATCAGTCGGTCCTGCTCCAGCAGACCAGCCTGGGGCAGGATCTCGGGCGATGTCTCACCGGTCGGGGGCATGGGTCGGTCGTGGGTGCGGTAGATCTCGACCGCTCCGGTCACCGGCGGGGTCCAGCGCAACGTGAAAGTGGTCTTGTCGCTGGCCGGGTCCAGTTCGACATCCAGGTCGGTAACCGGAACCAGTTGAGCCTGGGTGACCAGCCGTCGATCAACTGGTTGCGAGCGCAGCAGCGCCCCACCGACGCTAGCAGTGGCCACGATCCGGTACAGATATCCCTTGCCGGGCTCCACGTGGGAGTCGACGCATCCGTTCAAGTGCGGATTGCTGGGGTCAACCCGGTTCTGCGGGTTCTGCAAAGCGGCGGTGCTGAGGCAGTCGCTCGGTACCCGCGTCACCGTGACCTCGGTGATGCCGGGGGCCACCGTCCACTTACCGATCACACTGCCGCCTTCGGGGCGGATCTCCAAGTCCCAGGGCGGAGCCACCATGGAGGCCGATGCGTACAGTTGTGGCTCGGCCCAGTAGGCCTCCTCCTCGGTGGTTCCGATGTTTGCCCAGACCTGGTAGTGGCGTACCGCCGAGCGCAGCGGGCGCCGGTCGTACGCCACCGTACCGGTGACGATCGCCACCGGGTCGGCGTGGTCGGGTGACAGCGGTTCCTCATTCTCGGCCGAGACCACCCGCAACAGCACCACCTGATCGTCGCTGTTCAGCGCCGGCCAGGTCAGCCGCATCCCGCCCTGCCCCTGGGCCACGCGCAGCGGGACCCTGTCGATCGGGTCGGGAATCTCCTCGAACATCATCGCAGCGAAGCCCGACATGGCCTCCAGCAGCTGTTCGGGGTTGTCGAGTGAGGCCAGAATCCCTCGCTGGTCCACGGTGGGCTGCGGTGTCGGGGCCGGAGCCGGGGCTACCGGCTGCGCCGGCCCGGCGGCCAAGGCCGGGCCCGGCTCCGGCCGCTGGGACGGCGCCGGGGGCCGCTGGCGGGGTGGGCCGCCCGCCGGCGGGACCGGCTGGGCAGGCGTTGTCGGGGATTCTCTCAGGAGTTGGCTGATCTCAGCGGCATGCTGCCGGTACGAGGTCGGCAGTCGCCTCGCAACATCTTTCTCGTTCGCCCCGGCTTTCGTGAGCTGGGCCAGGGTCCCCTCCGGCAACGAGATCCCCTTGCGAGACAACCACGTGGTCAGCCGTTCCCGAACCGAACCGGAGTCCGGATCTGTGGTCGGTTCACGGCGGTCAGGCGCCGGCGCGGCACCGGGATAGGCCGGGGAGACATTGCGACAGACACTATCCACTGCTACCTCCAAAGGCTGCGGATGCCCAGCGTCACAGGCCAGCATGATGTGAGCCAGCAAGGTTCCCCAATGCCCGAACTGGGCGTCGAGCGGCCGCCCGTCCCAGTTCCTGGCCAGGGCATGCAACGCGTCTCGCGGGGGCAAATTACGTAACCCCTCCAGCCGCGCCACGGCCAGCCACTGATCGAATGCCGCGATCCGACGGCCAACATGCGCAGACATGTCACATCACCACAGTGATCTGGTTGTTGTCGGCGGGCGGTTGCGGCGCCGCGCCACCTGGGTGCTCCTGGTAGCCCCGATCGATCCGGAACAGCTCGGCTGGGATGTCCGGGCTGAGTTCCACCCGGGCCACGGCCCGCCCCAACACCGGCAGCGGGCTGACCAGGGCCTGTTCCACCCCACAGAGGGCCTGGTCGGTACGGGCTTCCACGCTCAGGATCCGACCGTCAAAACGCTGCCCGAGCCGGTTCGGATCGACCAGGCCTCCCAGGAATGTGCCCAGCGGCAGCCGCCGGCCTTCGATATCGGTGACCTGGGTCCCGGCCAGGAAGTCGTCACCGCCGGCGCCGCTGAGCTGGTCGCGGACCATCGTCCGGGCGACAGCCCCGCCAGCGACGCCGACTCCCTCGTCCTCCAGGATCTGGGCCCAGCGGTCCAGCAGCGATTCGGCCACATCGGTCCGCTCCGCGTAGAGCCGTTCAGGGGCCCGCATCAGATCAGCGGCCCCAGGCCCCAGCCGCCGCGCGGCGTCGTTCAGCAGCGCCTGCCACGGGCCGCTCATCCAGCTCACGCCGAAAAGCCGACGCCGTAGGTGGGCGACGACCTGCTCCTGGGCAGCGGGATCCTGGTCGAGTTCCCCGACTGAAATATTGGCCGGGGTGCCGCTCAAACCCGCCAAGGCCGGGCGTTCGCTAGCCGGCTGCTCACCCAATGGCCGATGGACGAAGACCCCCAGTACCCGGCTCCAGGCCAGCAACTGGCTATAGGCGTCGCTGGTGCGGCGCAGGTCACGGACCGCGGCTCGAAGATTACGGAAGTTCACTTCGGCCTGCCCGACGGCGATCTCGCGCCGGTTCAAGGCAGCAAACAGGTTGCGTTGTCCCTGAACGAAGGTGCCCAGCGACCCCGCCACCCAGGCTCCGAACCACCCGATTCCGATCCCGACCGCCCAACCGGTGGTGAGGACGTTCGTCACGCCGAGACCCACCACCAGGACCAGGCCCAGGACGAACAGCGCCGCCAGCAGTTGCATGCGTCGGCCCAGCCGCGCCTGCTCCGCCTGAAGTTCGGCGCTGCCGTCATCGGCGGTCGCAGCCTGCCCTAACTGCGTCGACAAGGTGGTGACCTCGTCGATCAGCGACAACAGCAAACCTCCGAGATACTCCCCCACCCGGGCCGCGTACGAGGAGCCATGCCGCAGCCGGAAGTCTTTCACCCCTGAGACCGCGTCCCCGAGATAGGTGTCACGGGGATCGGCCGACCGAGCCTGTTCAACCAGCCTCACTACCGCATTCAGGGCGACCGAATCGGTCGGCGAGACCTCCCGCGAGCCCCGTACCCCGGGGATCCGGGCGTCCACCTGGAAACGAGTCTGCGGAGCCGGGGCAACCGCGTGGGGGGTCCGGACCACGGCGACCTCGGTGCCGACCCGTACCGGCGGCACCGCCTCGCTGCGGACACCGCCGTCGATCAGGGTCAGGCCTCCCGCCACGAAATCGCTCCACAAGCCAGGGAAGGTCGCGGTCGGCTCCAGGGTATTGCCCGCGACCCGATCCAGATGAGCACCCAATTGCTGCGCAGTATGGCTGATCTCGAGCGGGGAAGCAGTCCTCATGTCGGCCACAACCTGGTAGCTGGAGCCCTCCCCGAAGACCTGGCGGTGTACGACCTCCGCGATCTGGGCTCGGGCCCGAGCCAGCAGCGACCGGGACCAGGTCCCCGGGGCGTTAACCAGGGCCTTAGCCAGGAATCCCCACAGCATCTTCAACGCCGCCCCGATCCCCAATTCGGTGATCTTCGGGGCTGGCGCCGAGTCCCGCTGGCTCTTGAGCTCGTGGGCGTGGGCCCGTAGCAGCGAGGTTGCGGCCAGGTCAGCGGCCGCCGCCGCGTCGTCGATGTACGTAGTCGTCCCCAAGTTCACCGTCGGTCGAGGAACGACCGAGGTGTCCAGAGTCTGGTCCTCAATGGCATGGCTGAGGCTGGTGGCATCGGCCCACAACAGGTGGGCCCGGGCCAGCCGCGCAAAACGCCCGTTTACCGGGGTCAGACCCGCCAGCGGCGATTGCACACAACCAACCCACAAACCCGCCAGGCCAGCCACCGCGACCGCGGCATGCCGGCCGATCTCGTCCGGATCGGTGGTGGGCGGCAGCGGCGCGATCCCGACCGTCGGGTCAGCCGAATGCTCCGCAGACACGACCACGTTGTGCCATCCGGCGCTGCCGACCTCGGCCTTGATCGGGTCGAAGTCCCGGGCCAGCAGACACCGGATCGGCACGATCCGAGCATTGTTACGGGCCCCGCCCAGTTGCTGCCAGACCGCGCCTTCGAGATTCGGGGCGACCGTGGCAGCCCCAGCGATCGCGGGAACCAGCACGCACAGCACCAGCTCGTCGGCGGGCACCCGGCCCAGGTACGACTGAAGTTGGACCGGGGTGGCCCCGTCCGGGGCGATCAGGAGCGCCTCGGTGCCGTCCACCGTCACCTTGTCGTCGCGCACCCACAGGAAGGGCTTCACCAACCCGGCCGCGACCCAGTCCGTCAGATGGTCACGCAGCCCCAGCGGTACCAACCCAGATGGCGCGACCAGGATCCCCAGACTGGTCACATCAGGCCCATCTCGTCAGCACCGACAATCCCACCGCCGGCACTGCTCACCTGCCGCTCGGCCATGGTGAGCACCCGACGCAGAGTGTCGAGCACCACCAGTACATCCTCGACCAGGTCCCGCATCACCGGCATCTGGGATGCCAACTGCCGGTTCCCGATCGAGCCGAACTTACCCGTATCCGGGGCGAAGAAGTCCCGGCTGGTCTTCTCCATCAAGTCCAAGAAGGCGGTGGTGCCCTCGATCCGGGCAGCCACCGGGTCAGCGGCGTTCGGGTCGATACTTACCCGGGATGTCCCCCGCGGCGGCGTGGCTCCGGTCGCCAACCAGTCGGCGAGCAGGGTCTGCCCCACGAACGGCATGGTGCCATCAAGCGCCATGTCCCACTGTCGAACCCCCAGCGGGTCATCGTCGAAGATCTCTCGCAACGCCCGGTACGGCAGCAGCGATTCCGCCACCGGCTGCTCGTGAGCCCGGGCCATCGCCACCAGCGACGATTCCAGAACCGCCGGCAACCAGTCAGTGGTCGAGACCATCTCAGGTACCCGGGTCAGCATCACATCGCTAAACGGGCGCCACTGGTTGAGCTGAGGCACCCAGACCATGGCCGGGGGCACGTTCTGGCTGTACGGCGGGGCCGGGACACTGACCCGGCCCACCACCTGGCCCAGGAACCAGCCCGCGATCAGGGCCCGCCGCTCGGCACCGGTCATCGGCAGCACCCCCGGCAGCGGCCGGGAGCGGCGCAACGACCAGAAATCACCCTGCTGGAAGGTGCCTTTCTTCTGGTTCCACTCCTGCACGATCGGCTCGAAGACCGAGTCGAAGCAGAGCGGGGCATAGCACGGGTAGGAACCGAAAACGTCGATCCGAGTGGCCGTCTGAGAGCCGGTGAGGGCCGTGTCGTAGGCCTGCAGCGCCTCCTGCGCAACATCCATCCCGGCCTGCAGCACACTGCGCAGGCTAACCTCCAGGGGGTGAGCCTGGAACGGGATCTCAGAAAACTTGTATCGGTAGCTGACCTGGTGACCGTACAGCCTCATCACCATCGAGGCGTCGACCTTGGCCAGCGGCAGGGCCCGAACCAGGGCGGTCTCAAACTTCGCAGCGATCTCGTTGACGGTCTCGGGCGAGGTCGCGTACGAGCGCAGCGACTGGGAGACGAAGGTCTGGAAAGGGGCCCCACGACGAGCCACGAAGGCGCGGGCCCGATCCAGGACCGCAGCCGGGGTCGCCCGGACATCGAAACCGGCGATCGCCTGAGATTTGGTCTCCCCAGTCATCGGGTTGGTCGCCAGTGCCACCGGCAGCCAGCGTCGCGTGACCACGACTAAGTCCCGGGGCGGGACGGTCCCGTCGACCGAATCCCACTCCCCCGGCACCACCGCGGAGACGATGTCGTCGAGCGCCTCCGGGTAGCGTCCCGGCTTGTTCGATGTCGCCATCACCAGGTTCAGGTACGCAGCGTGGTACTGGTCGGGGGTGGTCAGGATCACCTCATTGGTGGCCTGGTACCAGCGCTTGGCGGGGGCCGACTCGGTCTCGTTCGGCCAGTCGGCGACCGAAGTGGTGGCGACATGGGCCACCCCGACGGTCCGGCTCTGGGCCTGCCGGGCCAGGGTCAGTTCGCTCAGCCGTGCTCCGAGTTCGGTATCCAGCGGGCCGAGGACGTCATCGAGATAGCTGGGCATGATCTCGTGCAGCAGCCGGCAAGCCGCCACGTACAGGTGCTGCTGGACCACCGTCTCAGATTTGGCCGCCATCTGCGCCACCACCGCCTGCGGGTTCTGCAGGACGCCCTTCATAGCGTCGATCACCCCGCTGGCCTGCGGGTCGATGGTCTCCAACGACTCGGGGGTGTACGCCACGAGGTCCCGTAGCGCGGGCTGCACCACTGTGGCGCCATGGCTGCGCAGCATCTGCACCAGCCGCTGACCGTAGGCCAGGCCGTACTGGCTGGTGGCCCGGACCACCACCTGCTGCGTTCGGTCGAAGAGTTGGTCGCACCAGCGTGCCGCCCAAGCGTAGGCGCCGTGGTCGATCGCGGTCTGAAGCCCAGGCCGGGCCTGCGCAAAGACTTGCCGGACCCGCTGCATCCAGTCCCGGGCCACCACATTCCCGCCGGCGGGGATGAAATCGATCAGCTGCGACTGGACCAGTTGCGCGGCGGCCGCGTGGGCCTCCGGCTGGGGCCAGGCCTCCCGGGCCAGCCATTCGCCCAGGGTGGCGTCTGGACCCTGCGGCCCGCCCCACAGTCCGACCGCTGCCACCTCGTGTGGCCACAGAGCGCTGGCCCGCTGCCGTAGTTGCTCCAGACCATCGGCCTGCGAACCCTCGAACAGGTGCCCGTCGACCAGCCGTCCCACCGCCTTTGAGGCGATCCGCTGGGAGGCGTACTCGGCGAACCGGTCCCGTCCCATCGACAACGAGGCGTACCCGAAGCTGCCCCACTCCAACTGCTTGGGGGCGTCGGATCCCCAGCCGAAGACCTGCTGGTCGAAGGCTGGGCCGACGGTGTTGGTGAGGTCGTACTGGATGAACGGGTAGGTCGCCTGGGGCGAGGTCATCAGGCTCGCCAGGCCCCGGGCCAGGGCCCGGTAGACCGCCTGGGGCGAGCCATCGCCGACCATGGTCATCTGGTTGCCGCCCTGGTACAGGTTGACCGGGAAGACCCGGGCAAACGGGATCCGGGTCCCTACCTCGTTTAGCCCGAGTGCCTCCAGCAGGCCCTTGTCCGCGGTCACCGCCTCACCGGTTTGGGAGGCCACAATCTCACCAAACATGCTCAAAGCGTTCGGCATGACCCCAGTGCGCTGGGCCGGAGACAGGCTTTGGAAGACGTCGGCCCCAACCATGAAGACCCCTGCCAGGGAGGCGTTGTACATCGGCAGGCTGGACAGGATCCGGCAGACGTCGAGCGCCATGGAGGCCCCCGCTCCACCGGCCATCGACGTCACCACCAGCACGATCGGCGGACGTTGAGGGTCGTAGCGGCCGAAGTCCTGCAGAGCCATCATCTGCTGGGTCATAGTGGCCGCCGACAGCTTCAGCCAGGCGGCCCGGAGCAGATCCCGCAGCTGGGTCGCCTTGTGCAGGGTCACCATCCGACCCACCGCCCGTAGCTGTCCGGCCCCGGTGGTCAGCGGCACCGAGACCTTGTCCACCGCCCGTGGCGCCCAGGAGCCCACCAGCTCGAGGTGCTGGTGCGCCGCCACCCGATTGGTGACGATCCCGTCCAGTTCCCGGTAGCTGCCTGATGCCAAGCCGAGCGGGATGTACGTGCCACCGCTCTGCGGGACGTTGAGCAGGCCCTCAGGTCCGTGATCGGCTGCCATCGGGACATCGACGTACACGAACTGCCAGCCATCCGGGATCCGGTCCACGCCCCGAGCTGCCAGGTCTGAGCGGAGTTGGTCCAGCATGTAGCTCAGGGTCGCTCCTCCGGAGCCGCCGCAGCCCACCACAAGGAAGCGGTGCAGCGCCGGGCCGGTATGCGCGGCCGGTGCCTGGTCGTACGTCGAGGACATGCAGTCTCCTGATTCATTGATGGGATCGGATCACGTAAAGGGGTTGTAGCCGCTCGGGGGCGTCTGCGGTGGAGGAGACGGTGGCCGTGGGGCGTCCGGGAACGAATTCGACGCCCCGGGAGGCGCGGCCGGAGCCGCTGGCCCAGCGCCAGCGGAACCGAGCGGGTTGTGCGGGACCGTGCCCGGTGGGCCGAACGGGCCACCGGGCGCCGACCCGGGAACCGCATTGCCGGTTTCCGTTTCTGCTGCACCGCTGACGGGTGCGGTGTCGGGGAAGGGCCTCGCCGGGGAACCCGGTACCGGGCTGACCGGGCCGCCGCTGGGTACCGGGCTCGCGGAACCGGTAGCACCTGGCGTGACAAAAGGATTCGCAGGTGTCGGGGCCTCACCAGAAGGGACCGCGGTGTGGACCGGCGAGGTCTGGCCGGGCCGGGCTGTGGCGAGCGCCTGGAATGACCGTCGGGCGCCGTCCGCGGCCGTGTCGTACAGTTCCTGCCGCTGACCTGATGAGGCGCTGACCCCTGCGATCAGGATCAAGGTTGCCTGGTCAGCAGGGTCGCTGAGCCGCTGTAGCAGGACCCAGTGGTTCTGGACCGCCACCGGCAACCGGGCGTACCCGGTCTTGGGCATCGGCACCTGGTGGCTGTCGGATACCCCGACCGCGTCGGGGACCACTACCTGCACGTACGGTGTCGTGAACGGCGACCAGCCGCTGCAGGCCCGCAGCACGATGCCGGAGCCGATGTCGATGCTGCGTAGCGGCTTGCCGGTCCCCGCAAGAATCTGGCTCAGGTCGTCGGGCCGCGGCGCCAGCGGGGCGCCATCTCGCAACAGCCGACCGTCGACCAGTGACACCGGGATCATGGTCACCATCAGCGACTCACCCGGGATCCGGGCCGCAACCAGGTACCGGAACAAGTAGAGCAGTCCCAGCGGGATTCCCGGTCCCAGCAGCAGGGCTGCCAGGAAGGCCAAGACAAAGCTGGTCTGGTTGAGCGGTTTGAATAACGAACCGTGGTAGGCCACGGTCACTTGCCGCGGGTCGGAGGTCTTCTCGGCCGGTGCGAAGAAGATCGTGACCTCGCCGGACACGCCCCCGTTGCCGGCCTGTTTGCTGGTCAAGGTGAGGGGCAGCGCACCAGTGGCGCCCTCGGCCACCGTGATGCAGGTCTCGGGCGAATGAGCAGGGCTGGTGACCTCCCAGGAGACCTGGTCGGGGCCCGCCAGGCCCCGGTGGGATCCGAGCCAGACACAGCCCGGGCCGGTCACCGGCAGCGAGGCGTTCAGGTTGGCGGGGCCTTCGGCCGAACCGAAGTGGATCGGGCCGCTGCCAATGGTCGGGTAACCCGGCGGCGCCAGTACGGACACCGGCGAGTCGACCCGCTGGGTGGCCAGGGCGGTCCCGCTCACAGGCCGACCTTGCGGATCGGTCGTGGCCTTCGTGGTGATGTCCAACGACAACGACAGGGTCGTGACGTCAAGGCCCACCGTGGTGGGATCGACCCTGACCGGAGCGCTCACGCTGGTCTGGTCGAGTACCGCGAGCCGCTGACTGCCCCGGCTGGACACGACATCGACGGCGAGTTGCATCGTGCCCAGGATGGCTGTCGGTTCGATCGGCTGACCAGAACCGTCGACGAGCCCGATCTGCAGGTCGACCGGATCGCCGCCCTGACGCCAGGTGCCGGTGCTGTCGGCGTTGCGCCAGACGGGTCGGACATCGCCGACGATCCGCAGGCTGGTCTTGCTCTTGGAACCGGCGCTGGCCTTGGCGGGGTCGACGAAGACCACCTGCCACTGCCCAGTCCAGGCTGCCGAACCGTCTCGGACTAGGGTGATCGCCACGGTCCGAGGCTCCAGCCAGCGGCTCATGCCCACGGTTTGGGGTAGTGGAAGTTTCTGGTCCCCGGCAGCGGTGGGGACCGTGATCTGAGCACCGGTGGGATCGATCAAAATCACCTGGGGCGGCTGTCCGCTGCCAGAGGAAGTAGCCACGATGTCTACCCGTCCCACCGACGGGTCCAGGACGAATGAATGCACACCCTCGGGGCAGACATCCCCCTGGCAGACGTCGCGCTCGGTGATCCGACCCGGCGAGTTCACCTGGGTGAACGCGAGCAGCAGGTCTCCGACGCTGCCCGCCACATAAAAATCTCCCGGCACCGGATCGCTGATGCTGCCACAGCGTCCGGTGGGGCTGTTGCCGGTCACGATCGAGCGCATCAGATCGAATCTGCCGGGGTTAGGGCCTTGCAGGCCGATCCCGAACAGGATTACCCCGGCTGAGCGGAGCTGGTCGGCGAGCCCTCCGGGTCGGCACAGGGATTCGGTTGCCCTTTGGTTCGCCCGGGCCCGATCGGCGGCGCTGCCGAGCTTATTGCTCGGGTCGTACGGGCGGGACGCCACCGTGTAATCGTCCTCACCGGGAGCCCGATCGATGTCCATCTCACCGTCGGAGAAGAACAGCACCGCCTGGCAGGTCGAACCGGCGGCGGCCCGCTCAGCCAGGTGCAGCCGGGCCCCATCTAGCGCCAGCCAGTAATCGGTTCCGGTGCCCTGCTGGCGGCCGGCTAGGGCCGAGACCTGACCCAGGACCCCTGGCAGGGACTGCTCGGTGAGTACGGTCCAACCGGAACCGTTGGCGTACGAGGTGGAGAAGGTGTCGACCCGGACGTTGACCGTCACGCCCTGTTTGGCCAGATCGGCGAGGCCCCGCATCAGGTGCTCGGAAGCGGTCACCCGGCCATGGCCGGGGTCATTCGTCTTCAGCGAGGCTGATTCATCGACCAGTAGGATCAGGTCTGCCTGTTTGGCACGTGCCAGGCAGGCGCCAAACCTGCTGGACGCGCTGGAGGATGGCTCCGCGGCCCGGGCCGCTGGGGCGGGCAGCCAGATGCCCAGCGTCAGTAGGAGCAGCCCCAGGCTTGCTAGCAGCCGCCTCATAGCCGACCTGCCCACATCGCGATCCGGAAGGCACAGACACAGACCGCCATCAGACACACCACGACTCCTGCGTAGAAAGCTGGGGTGACCCACGACTGACGGGCGTATACCCCTCGAGACTGGGCGATGGCGTCCTGATTCTGGAACAGGGCCAACAGACCCATGGCTACCGGACCAGCCAACGCCCAGCACAGGAAGGCCACCAACACCGCCCCGGACAGCCAGGCGCCCAGGGCAGCCACCAGGGCAAGCCCCACACAGGCTGCCAGGATCATCACTGGGGGGCGGTTGACGGTGATCCCGATCGTCTCGGTCGAGGCGCTTGCGAACGGGTTCGCCGTTGAGGTCGTCACCGTTGCACCGAAAGGATCGGCGCCAGTCGAGCCCACAGGCATGGCGGTCGTCGAAACGAATGGTTCGTCTTGGCCGATCGGGTTCGCCGGACCGAAATGCCCGGCCGCAGGTTGGTTCTGCTCGTCGGGCTGCGCGAGGCCAAACGGGTTCTGGTACGGCATCAGGACATCACCTCGATCAACACGGCGATCACACCATCGACCCAACCGGGTTCCACCCCGGATGCAGACAGGGCCTGGGCAAAGGCGGCAGTCAGATCGGCGCCGGGTGGCACCTCGGCGCGCAGCTGGGTGACCAATGCGCTCGCGCCGGTCCGTAGCCCGATCGCGATCGAGATCACCGGGAGCACCAACCCCACCACGATCCCCACTAGGCTGGCGGCTGAGCGGGCCCGGGTCAGCATCACCACCTGAGCGATCTCCAGGATCAGGCCCAGAACCAGCATCACTACCACCGCGTACCCGAAACTCATGGCTCGATCCCGGGTCGCGGCAAAATCAGCCAATCGGATGCCCTCCAGGGCAGCATAGGCGAAGGCCCCGGCGAGGACCCCGATCACCACCGCAGCGGCGGCCATGATCGTGGCGGACAGGGGCGCCGGCTGACCACGGTGGGGGCGAGGCGTCACTGTCTGGGGGGTCTGGACAGGGGCGACCGAAGACCCGAAGATGTCAGCGCTCTGAACGTTGGCGCAAGATCCGAGACGAGCATCCTTGAGCGGGTCATACCCGGACCCGTCAGCGGGCGTACTGGTTCCGAATGGGTCGTACGTCATGTCCCTGGGCCCCCTTTCCCTACCGGCCACAGGCTAACGTGCCGTCGGGTATTTTGCGTTGCTGACGCGGGCTCAGCGTTGGACGCGGGCGTTACCTTTCCAGATCGTCCAGACCTGGTCCTCGTCCGCAGGTGCGGCGTAGTCGTTTACCGACGTGGCGGCCAAGGCGCCGGTGGCCCAGCCGAACTGCATGCACTTCTCGGCCGGCCAGCCGCGCAGGATCCCGTACAACATCCCGCCGACGGACCCGTCGCCGCCGCCGATCCGGTCTAAGACCCCGATCTCGCGCGGCTCAGCAACCTGGAAACCACCATCACCCCAGACCACCATTCCCCACAGGTGTCGGTTCACCGAGATCACCTCGCGTAGGGTGGTGGCGATGAACTGGGCCTTCGGGTACTGTTCCCGGACCCGTCTGATCATCTCCTGGAACGAGGCGATCTGGGCCGGTAGGTCCTGTCCTCCGGCCTTAGGTCCGGGGATCGCCAGACAGAGTTGGAAGTCCTCCTCGTTGCCAATCAAGATGTCGCATTCGGCGGCGATCTGCCGGAAGGCCGCCGACAGTTCCTTCTCGCGTCCTTTCCAGAACGAGGCCCGATAGTTCAGGTCCATGGAGACCGCACAACCGCCGGCCTTGGCCTTGCGGACCACGTCGAGGCAGAATCGGGTGGTCTTGGCGGATAGGGCGGCCACCAGCCCCGACAGGTGCAGGATCTTCACACCCTCGGTGATGAAGAGCTGGTCGAGGTCGAAGTCGGCAGCGTCCAGATCGAGGCCCACCTCGCCGGCTCGGTCGTTCCAGACCCGTGGTGCGCGGCTGCCATAGCCAGAATCAGCGATGTTGAACTGGTGGCGGTAACCCCAGGCTCCGCCCTGTTGCTTATCCGGTCCCCGAAATGACAGTCCCCGGGAGCGGAGATCCGCCTTGATGAAGGCTGAGATCGGGCTGTCCTTGACAAAATTGGTGAGCACTATCGTCGGCAGGCCCAGGTACGAGGCGATGCTGGCGACATTCGACTCGGCCGAGGTGGCCTGCAGGTGGTACCGATCGCAGGTGTGAACCGGTTGGTGGTTCTCTGGGGTGATCCTCACCCCCATCGAGGTTGCGATGCAGAGAGCCCACTGGGCATCGTCGCGCAACTCCATGATCGGCTGGTCCTTCGTTCGGGCACGTCACAGCGTGCGATCTGCCGGTCTGATCCTGCCGAGGTTGCTCGATCACCACGACGGTTTCCGCTACTTGCCAGCCGGGGAATCCATTCACCTTATTCTTCTGGCCATATGGCCAAACTTTGGTTAGTCTGAGCACCGTCGCAATCACAACAGAATGGGGACTCATGTCCGCCCTCCACCGGTGGTCTGCGCTGGCGGTGCTCTGTCTGCCGGTGCTGCTGATCAGCATCGATATGACGGTGCTCGGCATCGCAGTCCCAGCCCTCAGCGCCAGCCTGCGTCCCAGCTCGGCGCAACTGCTGTGGATCGTTGACCTGTATTCCTTCCTGGTAGCTGGCCTGCTGGTGTTGATGGGCAGTCTCGGCGACCGGATCGGGCGGCGGCGATTGCTGCTGATCGGGGCTCTGGCCTTCGGGGTGGCCTCGATTCTGGCTGCTTTCGCTCCCACCGCCGCGGCCCTGATCGCGGCCCGGGCCCTGTTGGGTCTAGGTGGGGCGACCCTGATGCCCTCCACGCTGGGACTGCTGCGAACTATCTTCACCGATCGGGGCGAGCGCCGCACTGCGGTGGCGATCTGGGCGGCTGGCTTCTCCGCCGGCGCCGTGCTGGGTCCGATCCTTGGAGGGCTGTTACTGGAGCACTATTGGTGGGGATCGGTGTTCTTGATCAATGTTCCGGTGATGGTGGTCTTTGTGATCGCCGGCCGGGCCTTGTTGCCAGAAGCCCGGGACCCCGCCCCTGGCCCCTTCGACTTGATCTCGGCGCTGTTGTCGATCGCAGGCCTGCTGGCGGTGGTCTATGCCCTCAAGGAGGGCGCTCATCATCTGAGCTCGTCGGTCCTGGTGATCGCGGTGGTCGGCGTGATCCTGCTGTGGCTCTTCGTCCGGCGCCAGCAACGACTGGCACAGCCGATGCTCGATCTTCGGCTGTTCCTGGAGCCGGGCTTCTCCCCTGCCATCTTGACCAACGTGGCCTCGGTTTTTGCGCTGATGGGTGCCACCTTCTTCCTGCCTCAGTATCTCCAGCTGGTCCTGGGAATGAGCCCGGCCCGGGCCGGGCTCTGGTTGATGCCACTGGCCGTAGCCACAGTGGTGGCGTCGTTGGCCTCGCCATCTGTGGCGCGGTGGGTTCCAGTCCGGGTAGTCGTGGCCTCAGGCATGGGTCTGACGAGCCTGGGTCTTGCTCTGGGCACCCAACTTCACGTGGACTCTTCGATCGTGATCTTCGCAGTGGTTTCGGTCCTCGTCGGGCTGGGGGCTGGTTTCGCTGAGACCCTGACCAATGACGTGATCCTCACTGCCGCGCCACCGGCTCGAGCCAGCGCCGCCGCTGCGATCTCAGAGACCGGCTACGAGCTAGGCGCCGCCCTGGGGACCGCCGTCCTCGGCACCCTGGGACTGTCGGTCTATGCTCACCGGCTGGGCCCGGTACCGGGGGTCTCATCTGCCGACCTGGACCTGGCCCGAGCCACCCTCGGCGCGGCCCACGAGGTCGCAGCGAGGCTGAGCGACGAATCTCGGGCGGCTTTCCTGAGATCCTCGGCAGCGGCTTTCACCGACGGTCTGGACGTGGTCCTGGTGACCGGCGCCGTGGTCACCCTGGCCGCCAGTCTGATGGCCGCTCGATTGCTGGTGACCCGCGACGAGCACACCGACCCGAAGTAGTCTCGGCCATGACCCGGCGGACGCAGGCCCCAGTGGCCCAACGCCGAGCTGAACTGCTACAGGCTGCGCTGCGGGTCATGCGCCGTGACGGCGCCTGGGCCCTGACCACCCGCGCGGTTGCCGCTGAGGCCAATCTGCCGCACGGGCTGGTGCACTATGCCTTCTCCTCCAAACAGGCTCTAGTTCAGGCCGTGATCCGGCTCGACACCGAACGGGCCATCGCGCTGTTAGATTCCGCGGCCGCTGCCGGAGGAACCACCGAGCAGGTTCTGGGCAGGGCCTTCAGCGCCTATGCGGACGCCGTACGCTGCGACCCGGAGACCGAACTGGCGGCCCAGGAACTCACGCTGATGGCGGTCCGCGACGAGAGCCTACGCCCGCTGGCGCAGCAATGGTCGCAGGATTATCGGACCAGTGCGGTACACCTGCTAGAGCACCTGGCGATCCGTCATCACGGCACCTGGGATGCCGCAGTGGAAGTGATTGCCGACCAGACCCTGGCGCTGGTCCTAGCGCTGACCACAGACTGGCTGGTGACCCGCGACGATGATCGGTTTGAGACTGCGCTCGCGGACGCCGCCCGGATGGTAGCCGCCCGGCTGTTGCCCGCCGGGCCAGCCGGTATCTGAGAACCGGCTGGCCCGAGAGTGATCACGACCGCTGCTCCGACGGAGGATCCGTCTTGTCGGTCCCAGGATGCCGGGACTGTTCGCCAGGCCTAGGCGCCGAGCCCGACGCGGCCGAGCCAGCGGGGGGAACCTGCGAATCCTTTACCGGCCAAGTGCCCGAAGCCGGGGTGCTCGGAGACTGGGTGGACGTCGCTGCGGTCTGGGCTGCCTGCTCGGCGCGACGCTGGCAGCGACGTCGACGCAACCACCAGGTCAGGGGTGCCAGGACCAGCGCCAGCGGCACCAGCAGTGGAAGCAGGGCCCCCAGAACAGTTAGCAGCCCCGTGACCAACCAGGTCAGCGCCTGCCAGCCATAGGTCAATCCGGCCAGGAAACCCGTCTTGGCAGGCTTGGCCTGAACCGTTTTCGCAGTAGTCACTAAGCTGATCTCCACCGAGCTCTGTGCCACCCGCTGAGACAGTACCTTCTGCTGGGCGAGCAAGGACTCCAATTCCGCCTGCCGCTTAGTCAGCTCGGCCTCGACATGCGCGACCTCGGTAACCGAGCCGGCTCGCTGCAGCAGCTGCTGCATCCTGGCGATCGACTCCTGCATGGTGCGGATCCGAGAATCCACGTCCGCCACCTGGGTAGTGACATCCTGGCTTTTCACGGTTCGTTCCAGAACCCTGCCGACCTTAGCGGCCTCGTCCATGGTGGCGTCCAATTCCTCCGCCGGGACGTTCACGGTCACCGAGGCGGCGCCACTGGTCGAGCCGAGACTAATCTGCTCCTGAGTGACCTGCCCATGCCGGGCCTGGGCCAGGGTACGAAGCCGGGCAGCCGCCGCCGGGAGATCATCGACCTGCACCTTCATGGTCGCTTTCCGTGCGATCTTGCGCTCTTCTATGCCCTTGGTCGACTGTGATTCGGCCGTGGCCTCAGTCTTGGCAGGCGCCGCCTGCCCCCTGGCGTCAGTGGAGGAGTAGGAGACGCCGCTGCTGCAGCCGCCCAGTAATAATCCGTACCCCAGTACCGCAGCGACCATGGCGATAGTGATTCGTGGCATCAGCATTCTTATCTTTCGTTCACGACAATGACGACCACTAGACGCCTCGATCCCGCCGTTGGTTGACCCAGGCCCTGGTCCTGATCATCGGTCGCGCTGCTCCACGGCGATCGGCGAAGGGAGCCGGCCGGCGCGGGCCCTGCCAGCCACATGCTGTCGGAACAGGTCCGCGGCCGGCAGGAACCGACGGTCGGTGGCCCACACCATGCCGATCTCACGGCTGGCCCCCTCGTCGGTCAGCGTCAGATAACGCACCCGCCCACTGGCGGGCTCACCAGTGGTCTCCCATAGGGCCGGAACTACCGCCACCCCCAGCCCAGCCGCGACGTAGCCTCGGATAGTGGGCAGGTCGTCGGCGACCAGCGCCACCTCCGGCTCGAAGCCCGCGAGCCGGCACAGGTCTTCGGTCTGGCCACGGAGCAACGAGGCCGGGTGGATCATCACGAAATGCGCATCCGCAACGGCTTCCAGACTGGTCTGGACCTGTCCCGCGAGCGGGTCGTCGTCAGGCACCAGCAGCCGCAGCGGCTCGGTCGCCAGGTACAGCCAGCGATATTCCGGACCGGTCGGCCGCATGGTGGTGAGCTCGAGATCCACCTCACCGCGAGGACGAACCGAGTAGACCCGCTCGTCCGATTTAGCTTTCAGATCAAAACGGATCGCCGGATGGCTGGAACGGAAACTGCCCACCAGGTCGGGCACCAACCAGGTCCCGAGCGAAGCCTGGAACTGCAACGAGACCAGACCGGTCTCGGGTTCCACCAGTTGCTGCACCGCCGCCAGAGCGTCGTCGAGGTGGTGGATCACAGCATCGACATGATGCTTGAAGGCTGCCCCGGCATGCGTCAGGCGCAGCGTCCGACCATGACGGCGCAGCAGTGGCGCGCCCACCTCGTCTTCCAACCGGGACAGGGCCCGCGAGACGGTGGGTTGGGAGACCATCTCCAGATCGCTGACCTCGGTCACGGTGGTCCCGTCGGCCACTTGCTGGAACCAGCGCAAGACGTCTGTCTCCATGACATGAATCTAGCGCATGCATGATCATCATCGCCGCCCCTGAGCGCATGAATCATGCCGTGCAGACATCTCACTGAGCGCCTGAGGATCCGCCTGCTCGGCCTGAATCTGGCTACGCCCGAGGATTCCTCGGTCGTACGCCACGGCTTCAGGCCGTCAGCAGTGGTCTGGCCGCACTAACCACGCCTTCGTCGACCATCGGCTGTCCCACCACAGCCGGAAGAAGATCAGCGATCCGAGCCAGATGCTCCTCGATCACAGCGGTCTCCAGGGGAACGGCGCTACTACGGCACTGCGCGGACAGATCACTCAGCAGCTGGGCACCCGCCTGCTCGGCCTGGATCTGCCCCGTCACCGTGGTCATCAGCTCGGCCGAGACATCATCGCGGCCACCGACCTGGTGCTGCCAACTGTCGAGCAGTGAAATCGGCACCGTCAGCAGATCATGTACCGCGTCGATCGAGGCTGCTACGTCCGCCGCCAGGGCCGCATTCTCGCGTCCAAAATCGCTGGCGGCGGTCAACCCGTCGCGCAGGGTCTCGACCAGCTGACCGATCGCATCGGTGTGCTCGCTCGATGCCGAATCGATCAGCTCAGCCGTGAACTGCCCGGTAGCATCGTTGTGCAGCCTCGCCAACGCGATCCGGAACCGGGCGGTGGCGCTGCTGCGCGACAACTGGGCGAGCTGATCCTCCAGCCCGCTGATCGCGGCCTCGATCTCCGGCAGCATCGACACCCAGACGTTGACCGACAACATCACCGGAGCCAATTCCCCGGTCTGAGCTGAGATCACCTGCTTGGCGGTGACCTGGGCGGCCGCGGTAAGCGAGCGCAACCGTCGAGTCGCCTCGGTCAGTGACTGCGCCAAGTCGGCGAGGTCGTCCATCTGGGTGAGCCAGGCATCGAGCTGGTCACTGACCGCCCGTACCGAGCGCAAGATCCTGGCCAGCGGACCGTCACCGTCTCGCTCGGGCAGGCCGGCTGATGCGGCAGCCCGGGCTCGTACCTCGGCCGGTAGCGCCGTCAGCAGGAGGCTCTGATAGTCCCGCAGCGGGGTACCGGCCAGCAGTTCAGTGAGCAGCAGCCCACCGATCTTGGCGGCATTGGCCTTCGACCCGCCCTGGGCCCGGGCTGCCCGCTCTAGAGTGCGCACCTTGACGTAGATCCGCAGCGCTGCCTCCAACAGGTCCGGCAGGCATGGTCGGGACCGGACCGAGAGGTAGCCACCGCCGGACAGTGGGGTGATAGTGGCGAAGACCACGTACGGCCGACCGCTACGGGCCCGGTTGATGACGTAGCCGCAGAAGGGTTCCCCGGCCTTGATGGTGCTCCAGAGCAGGTCGTACACCGCTCCCGGCATCTCGTCGTGACGGATGATGCTGTGGGGAGCCCCGACGAGCTCCTCCCAGGGGTACTCCGACAGTCGGACGAAGACGCTGTTCGCCTTCTGGATGATGCCCTTCGAATCTGTGGTCGAGAAGAAGAGCTCGTCCGGGTCGAAGTCAATAAGGTCATGCATGGCGATCTCTGTCGGGGTTCGAGGAATAGGACGTGCTGAGCGACACCCTAGATTGCTCATCGCCTCAGAGCCGAGGGGATGAGGGCACTCTCACCCACAGGTCCAGACTCACCCCCACGACGGCAGGCGAGCACCATGGCCCGCCCCTCGCGCAGGCGAGGGCGATCAGATCCGACCCTCAGCTGCAACCACTAGTCGCGCCGCAGCCCTCGCAGGCGTAGCAGCTGCCAGACGGGCGCATCTTGGTGCCGCAGGTGAGACACAACGGCGCGTCGACCGCATGCCCGAATGACCTTTCCAGCAGTTCGACGCTGGTACGGGGCACATCCAACAGGGCCGGCTGAATCGGCCCGGCCTCGTCGATGCGCCGCCTGTCGTTCTCGTCGTTGCGCAGGGTCTGCGATTCCAGCAGCTGTGCCTCGTCCTCCTCCGACAGGTACGACCCGGTCTCGACATAGCGGGCTCGTTCGCTCGCGGTGTAGATGCCCAGTTCGGCCCGCTCGTCAAAAGTCAGGTAATCCAGCGCCAGCCGACGGAAGATATAGTCCATGACCGACTTGGCGATCCTCAGATCCGGGTCGTCGGTCATACCGGCCGGCTCGAACGCGAGGTTGGTGAACTTCTGCACGTAGGTCTCCAGCGGGACCCCGTACTGGAGCGCGATCGAGATCGCGATCGAGAAGGCATCCATCACCCCGGCCAGGGTCGAGCCCTGTTTGCCCAGTTTCAAGAAGACCTCGCCCAGGCGCCCGTTGTCGTACACCGAGGCAGTCATGTAGCCCTCGGCTCCGCCGACAGTGAACGAGGTGGTCTGCCCTCGCCGGGACTTCGGCAGCCGGACCCGTCGCGGACGGTACTCGATGCGGACCTCGGGGGCAGCCTGCTCCTTGTTCTTCTTGCCGTCCGACAGCGGCTGACCGACCTTGCAGTTGTCGCGGTAGACCGCCAAGGCTTTCAGACCCAGCCGCCACCCTTCCTGGTAGACCTGCTCGATGTCGTCGACGGTGGCTGATTCCGGCAGGTTGACGGTTTTCGAGATCGCTCCCGACAGGTACGGCTGGACGGCGGCCATCATCCGGACATGGCCCATCGGCTGGATGGCCCGCTCCCCCATCGCGCAGTCGAACACCGGGTAGTCGGACTGCTTGAGCCCGGGGGCGCCGACCACATGGCCATGGTCGGAGATGTACTCGATGATCGCCTCGGTGACCTCTTGGGAATACCCCAGGTTCTTCAGCGCCCGATTGACGGTGGTGTTGACGATCTGCATCGAACTGCCATCGACCAGCTTCTTGAACTTCACCAGCGAGAAGTCCGGTTCGATTCCGGTAGTGTCGCAGTCCATCATGAAGCCGATGGTCCCGGTCGGGGCCAGCAGCGAGGCCTGAGCATTGCGGAAGCCATGCTCGGATCCCAGCCGCACCACCTGCTCCCATTCCTGGGTGGCACGGCGATGGATCTCCCGGTCGATGCCGGCGCGCGTGGTCTCCAGCTGGTCGTTGGCAGTCTGGTGACGGCGCATCACCTTCTGGTGCGCGTCGGCATTACGGGCGTACCCCTGGTAGGGGCCGACCACCCGCGCCAATTCAGCGGAACGCCGGTAGGCGGTGCCGGTCATCAAGGAGGTGATCGCTGCCGCGACCGCCCGGCCCGGATCCGAGTCATAGCCCAGCCCGATCGCCATCAGCAGCGCACCCAGGTTCGCGTACCCGATCCCCAGCTGCCGGAAAGTCTTGGTGGTCTTCGTGATCGCCTCGGTCGGGAAGTCGGCGAAGGTGATCGAGATGTCCATGGCGGTGATGATCAGCTCTACCGCCTTGACGAAGGTGTCGGCGTCGAAGGTGTCGTCGTCGCGCAGGAACTTCATCAGGTTGAGCGAGGCCAGATTGCACGAAGAGTTGTCCAGGCTCATGTACTCCGAGCACGGGTTCGACGCGGTGATCCGCCCGGTCTCCGGGGTGGTGTGCCAGGCGTTGATGGTGTCGTCGTATTGGATCCCCGGGTCGGCGCATTCCCAGGCCGCCTGCGCGATCTTACGGAACAGGGTACGAGCGTCCACCGTCTCGATCACCCGACCATCCTTGCGGGCTCGCAAACCGAAGTCGCCGCCGTTCTCGACCGCCCGCATGAACTCGTCGGTGACCCGGACCGAATTGTTCGCGTTCTGGTACTGGACACTGGTGATGTCCTTGCCTCCCAGGTCCATGTCGAAGCCGGCATCACGCAGGGCCCGGATCTTGTCTTCCTCGCGGGCTTTGGTCTCGATAAATTCCTCGATGTCGGGATGGTCCACGTCCAACACCACCATCTTGGCCGCCCGCCGGGTGGCACCGCCGGACTTGATGGTCCCGGCTGAGGCGTCCGCGCCGCGCATGAACGACACTGGCCCGGATGCCGTACCACCCGACGACAGCAATTCCTTGGAGGAGCGGATTCGGGACAGGTTCAGCCCGGCCCCTGAGCCGCCCTTAAAGATGAAGCCCTCCTCCTTGTACCAGTTGAGGATCGACTCCATCGAGTCGTCGACGGACAGGATGAAGCAGGCGCTGACTTGCTGTGGGCTGGCGGTCCCCACGTTGAACCAGACCGGCGAATTGAAAGAGAAGACCTGATGCAGCAGCATCGCAGCCAGTTCGTGCTCGAAGATCTCGGCATCCTGCTCGGTGGCAAAGTAGCCGTTCTCCTCCCCCGCCGAGCGGTACTTCCGCACCACCCGATCGATCAGGGTCTTGAGGCTGGACTCGCGCTGTGGGGTGCCGAGAGCTCCCCGGAAATACTTGGTGGTCACGATCGTAGAGGCGTTGACGCTCCAGGTACTCGGGAACTCGACTCCTCGCTGTTCGAAGACCACCTCACCGGTTTTCCAGTTCTGCTGGACGACATCACGACGTTCCCAGGTCACCTCCTGGTAAGGGTGGATCCCCTCGGTGGTGAAGACGCGGGTAATCGTGAGTCCACCGGAATGGTTGTTGCGGGCCCGCGACGTGGCTCGGGTCTGAGTCATGGGATGCCTCTCTGCGCGAGATGGTGGGTACGAAATGGTGAGGAATGATGAAACTGGTGAGCTGGATCAGGTGGATTGGAAGCCGTTGCGTAGCTCGTGGATCGCCGCCTCGAAGTCGTCCACCGAGTCGTAATGGTGGTAGACCGAGGCGAATCGGAGATAGGCGACCGGGTCGAGGAGCCGCAAGGGCTCGAGGATCGCCAGTCCGACCTCCTCGGCGTTGATCTCGCCATGGCCGCCGGCCCGCAGCGTCTCCTCGACCTGCTGGCCCAGCCGGGCCAGATCGACGTCGGTCACGGGGCGGCCCTTGCAGGCCTTGCGTACCCCAGCGATCACCTTGTCGCGGCTGAAAGCCTCGACCACGCCTGATCGCTTCACCACGACTAGCTGGATCTGCTCAACTGTGGTGAACCGTCGCTCGCAGGACGAACACTGGCGACGGCGGCGGATGCACGTACCATCATCGGCCACCCGGGAGTCGAGCACCCGCGATTCCGTCTGCTTGCAGTACGGGCAACGCACAGTGAACTCCTTCCAAGGCGAAGTGAACGAAGGCCGGCCAGACGATGCCCAGCAACGACCTGATCTCAACTTCTAGGTGAATCCTACCGGTGTGACCACTAGATATAGTGGTACATCGTGCAACGCGAACCTCCAGATGTCAAGGCTCGGCGTGTCGCGCAGGAGAGCGCCACAGGTGCTACCAGACGGCCCGCAGCACCACGTATCCGATGCCCACCACGGTCGCGATCCAGGCCCAATGACGCCGCACCCAGGCTGGCGTCCAGACATCGGCCGGTGCCCCGGCTGGTTTACGCATCCACTCCACCATCCAGCCCAGGATCCGCACCCCTAACGCCACGCCGGCCAGCAACAGCAGGGGGTTGTACGACCAAGCTGCCGACACGTTGCCGTCGAGCAGTGAAGCGGCCATTCGGGTCCCCCCACAGAAGGGGCACTGGATCCCGGTCATCAGCAGCAAGGGACAGATGAGGCCCACCCCGACGGTCTTGTACATCAGGGTAATCGCCAACCCGATTCCCCCCACGACCGCGCAGGACGACAATGCTCGTTGGGGCGTCAGTGGGACCTGGGCAACCATCACCAGCCCAGTATGACGAACGGGCTCGCGAGATCCGAGTCGTGTTCCACCTCGCGATGAGGGCCCCATATTGGCTAGGCTGGCCGTTAGGCATCCGCCCTTGAGAGGATCATCGTGACTCAGAACTGGAACGACCCGGGCCAGCCGCAGCCTGGAACTCCGGCCTACGGTCAGCCCGGGGCGCCGGGCTATTCCGCCCCCGACAGCCAGGGCGCCGCCTCGTACGGCTCGGCCTCCACCTACCCGACGTCGGACCCCGCAGGTTACGGCGCCAGCGCCAACCAGGGCGGCTACGGGCAGGGCTCGTACCCCACGAGCGACCCTTCCCAAGGGTATGGCGCGACCACGCCAGACCCGGCCGGCGGTATCACCGCGAGCTATGGCCCCGCTGGCGGGTACGACCCGACAGCCGCCCCCAGCCCCTACGGCTCCGCTGATCAGGCAACGCCGAGTTATAGCGCCGGTACCGGCGGGTACGACCAGGCCAGTCCGTACGGAACCGGCGCTCAGACCGGCCCGGACTCTTTCAGCCAGGGCAGCGGCGGCTACGGCGACACCAGCGGCTACGGCCAGCCCAGCTACAACACCGGCGGCTACACCGCTCCCGACACCAGCGCCGCCTCCTACGGCTCCGGACAGAGCACCGGCGGGTACACCGCCCCGGACACCGGCGCTGCTTCCTACGGCTCCGCCGGACAGGGCAGCGGCGGCTACGGCGACGCCAGCGGCTACGGCCAGCCCAGCTACAGCACCGACCAGCCCGCCACCTCCTCCTACAACGCTGGCGGCTACACCGCCCCCGACACCAGCGCTGCTTCCTACGGCTCCGCCGGACAGGGCAGCGGCGGCTACGGCGACACCAGCGGCTACGGCCAGCCCAGCTACAACACCGACCAGCCCGCCACCTCCTCCTACAACGCTGGCGGCTACACCGCCCCCGACACCAGCGCCGCCTCCTACGGCTCCGGACAGAGCACCGGCGGGTACACCGCCCCGGACACCGGCGCCGCTTCCTACGGCTCCGCCGGACAGGGCAACGCCTACGGCGACACCAGCAGCTACGGCCAGCCCAGCTACAACACCGACCAGCCCGCCACCTCCTCCTACAACACCGGCGGCTACACCGCCCCCGACACCAGCGCCGCCTCGTACGGCTCCGCCGGACAGGGCTATGCCGCAGGTAGTTCCGGCTACGGAGCCACCGACAGCGCCGCTGGATACGGCGCCGCCGGGAGTTACGGTGCCAGCGACAGTGGGTACGGCGGCCAGTCCAGCTATGGCAGCAGCAACGAGTCGTCTGGCTATGAAGTGAGCGGTGGCTATGGATCAACGGGCGGCTATGGGCAGTCGCAGCCTGGCGGTTATGGGTCGACCGGTGGTTATGGCACTGCCGAGGCCTACCAGGATCCGAGCGCCGCTGCTGGCTACGGCACGCCCTACACCAGCCAGGCCATGACTCCGTACGGCTATGATTCGGGCTATGTGAGTCCCGCCGCCCCCCTGGCATCGTGGGGCCAGCGGGCTCTCGGCTGGCTGGTCGACTGGTTCGCACCAAGCCTCGTGGCTTGGATCTTGAGCGGGGTGTTCAGCTGGTTCATCGACAGTTCTGCCGTGGGGTTGCTCTTCAGCCTGGTGTGGATGGGTTTCGTGGTCTGGAACTCGGGGTACCAGGCGGGCACCACCGGTTATTCGCTGGGCCGCAAGATCGCCAAGATCAAGCTGATCTCTGAAGAGACCAATCAGCCTTTGGGCGCCGGCCAGGCCATCCTGCGAGTCGTGCTCCAGTGGGGTATGGGTTTGTTCACCTGTGGTCTGCTCGGTCTGATCAGCTGGCTGTTCCCGCTCTGGGATCAGAAGCGGCAGACCCTGGCCGACAAGATGGTCAAGAGCGTCGTCGTCGAAGATTCTGGGATGCCTCCCAGCCAGTACTGAGTTCTCTGATCCGCGTGGTGGCGCTGTCATAGACGGCGCCACCACTGCTGTTGGGGTCTAGCTGGGGCTGCTGATCGACCAGAGCACAGCCAGGCAGGTGACCAAAGCAGCCCCCATCACCGCGCCCACCAGGGCGAGAGCCACCGCCATGCCGCGCGGCGTCAGTTCCCAGGTGGGTTCCGTGGTCTCAAGGCGGCAGGCGACCACGCTGGCCCGGGCAGCGAACCGCGGCTGACAAGGCCGAGCAGCGCATGGCCGCTGGGAGGGTGGGATCGCTGCCGACATCGACTTTCCGGACGGCCAGCTGGGAGTCGGCCGCCGCCGACCTCGATGCTGCCCCCTGACGACCAGCGGTGTGCCCATGTTCATCCTCCTTCGAACTGCTGTTCGATAATGGTCTACCGGATCAACGCGCCTTCCATCAAACACCTGTTCGATTACGGCGTGTCGTCGCTGTTCGGGACCAGCTAAGCGCTGACCTGTGACAGTCCGCGCGACATGCTCGTACAAATGTTTGATTCTCTGCTTCGCAGGTCGTACGGTTCGAAGCATGGCCGACCAAAACCCCCGCAAGAAAGGCAGGCCGCGCACCAGCGACGTCGTGCGGCAGTTGCGTGATTCCCCAACCTCGACCGTGTCAGTCGCCGGCGATGATCTGACCCTTCGACAGCGGGCCGTACTAGAGGTGATCCAGGAGGCGGTGGAACGCCAAGGCTACCCCCCCAGCATCCGTGAGGTCGGTCAGCTGGCCGGGCTGTCGAGCCCTTCCAGCGTTGCGCACCAGTTGCGAGCATTGGAAGCCAAGGGCTATCTTCGCCGCGACCCGAACCGCCCCCGCGCGATCGAAGTCATCTCCCAGCCCACAACGAGCGGCCCGCCGGCCCCCGCTATGGCCGAGGCCTGGGTCGATGAGACCGGCTCCGGCGACACCCACCCAGCTTCGGTCGCAGTCCCGGTGCTGGGCCGGATCGCCGCCGGCGGGCCGATCCTGGCCGAGCAGACGGTCGAAGATGTCTTTGCGCTACCACGCCAGCTGGTGGGCGAGGGCAATCTCTTCCTGCTCGAGGTCCGGGGCGATTCGATGATCGAGGCGGCGATCTGCGATGGAGACTGGGTGGTGGTCCGTCAGCAGCCCACCGCCGACAACGGGGAGATCGTGGCAGCGCTGATCGGCGATGAAGCGACGGTCAAGACCCTGAAACGCACCCCAGGGCAGGTCTGGCTGCTGCCGCACAACAGCGCTTACCAGCCGATCGACGGTAACCAGGCCACGATCCTGGGCAAAGTGGTCAGTGTTCTGCGGCGTCTGTAGCCTGCACCAGTCGTCGCAGGGCGGCCCGGACCACCTGCGGATCGGTGGTCTGCCAGAACGGCGGCATGGATGATCTCAGGTATGAGCCGTACCGCGCGGTGACCAGACGAGGGTCAAGCACCGCCACCACCCCTCGGTCGCTGATCCGCCGGATCAGTCTTCCGGCCCCCTGCGCGAGCAGCAGCCCGGCGTGGTTGGCAGCCACCTGCAGAAAGCCGTTGCCTCCGGCCGCAGTCACGGCCTGCTGACGAGCCAACAGCAGAGGATCATCGGGCCGGGGAAAAGGGATCTTGTCGATGATCACCAGTTGGCAGCTTGCCCCCGCCACGTCCAACCCCTGCCACAGGGACAAGGTCCCCAGCAGACTGGTCTGGGGGTCGTCCGCGAAGCGGCGGGTAAGGTCAGCCAGGTGAGCATCCCCCTGGCAGAGCATCGGCAGCGCCAGGTGCTCCCGCAGGTATTCCGCTGCGCAGACCGCGTTGCGGTACGAGGCGAACAGACCCAGGGTCCGGCCACCAGCGGCCTCCACCAGCGCCGCGATCTCGGCCAGGACCTGCTCACTGAGCCCATCACGCCCAGGAGGCGGCAAGTGCCGGGCGAGGTACAAGATCGCCTGCCGACGGTAGTCGAAGGGAGAACCGACATCAACGCCCCGCCAGGCCACACTGCCCTCGGCCGGCTCCGACTGGTCGACCTGGCCGTCTGAGCCCAGCCCGAATTGGGAGGCGCTGGCCCTGAAAGTGCCCCCGATGGTCAAGGTGGCCGAGGTGAAGACCGCCGCCACGTCGGCGAGGACGACATCGCGGACTAGCCCGGAGACCGACAACGGGGCGACGACCAGCTGGCGACCGGCACGTTCCCGCTCGCTCACCCACACCACATCGCGCGAATCCAGGCCCGCCATCCGCTCGGCGATGTCGAAGACCTCCTGCAGCGCACCGCGGGCCTGAGCGCGTTCGGGATCGGCGTCTTTGGGCTGGCCCATCCCTGACAAAGCTGCTCGGGCTGCGACCTGCAGCCGGGCCAGGGCCTGGGCTACCGGGCTATCCGGCTCGGTGACCCGCTCAGCCGCCACCTCACCCAGTGCGCTCCGCAACGCATCCGCGGCCTCCAGCAAGTCCATGGCCACCTCGTCGCTCAGGTAGCCCACTACCCGCTTACCGACTCGCTCGACTAACTGTGGGCTGAGCTCGGCCGAGGCTGCACCGGTGACCCGGGTGGTGAGTTCGTGGGCCTCATCGATCACAAGCAGGTCATGTTCGGGCAGGGCGGTCCCACCGTGCAGCGCGTCGATGGCGAGCAGGGCATGGTTGGTCACCACCAGATCGGCCTGGCGGGCCCGTTCCCGAGATGCTTCCACGAAACATTCCGACCCGTACGGGCAACGCGCGGCCCCCAGGCATTCCCGGACCGGGATGCTTACCTGTGCCCAGGCTGCTGGCGAATGGGGCGGAGCATCATCCCGGTCAGCCAAGCCAGAACAGGTTAGTTGGTCCTCGACCCACTCCCGCAGAGCCACCACCTCAGCCCCGAGCACCGACTCCGGTGCGGCGTCAGCCGCCTTCAAGGCCCCTACCAGCTCGGAACCGTCGAGCAGGCCTGCCTGGGTAGGGCTGGCCCCACCGCGTACCCGGTATAAGCAGGCATAGTTCGAGCGGCCCTTCACCAGCGCAGTCCGGGGACGTCGTCCGTACACCTTCTCGGCCGCGGCGGCCACCATCGGGACATCCTTGGTGGCAAGCTGCGTCTGTAATGCCAAGGTGGCGGTCGCCACCACCGCCCGGGAGCCCTCGGTGGCCAAGACCTGAGCAAAGACCGGTGCCAGGTAACCCAGTGACTTCCCAGTCCCGGTGCCGGCCTGCACCAGCACGTGCACCCCGGACCGAAAAGCTTCCGCGACCGCCTCGCACATCGCCACCTGCCCATCGCGCCGGCTGCCTCCCACCGACTCGACAGCTGCGTCCAGGATCTGCTGGGCTAGGCTCTCGGACACCCGCTCACCGTACAAGCCAGGCCCAGTACCCCGGAGCCGAGACACCCCGGCCGTGGACAGCTGCTGATATGTCAGGCCGAGGCGAAGACCTGAAGTTCCCCAGCCAGGTCCGGATGTACCCGGGCCACGACCATCGTCCCATCGGCCGTGTGTTCCAGGCTCACCAGCTCACCTTCGCGGTGAATCCGGTTCATCAAGTCTCCCCGGGCGTACGGCAGCAGCACGTGCACCTCGACGCCGGGCTGCGGCAGGCGGGAATCCAGTACCTGCCGTAGCCGCTCCAGACCCTCGCCGGTGCGGGCTGACACGAAGACCGCGTCCGGGAAACGAGTGCCCAGAGTCTGCAGCGTGGTCGGGTCGGCGGCGTCGATTTTATTAACCACCAGCTGTTCAGCGACATCGGCGGCTCCGACCTGCCCTAGCACCTCGGACACCGCATTCACTTGGCCGAAGGGGTCCGGGTCGGAGCCGTCCACGACGTGCAGCAGCAGGTCGGCCGTGACTGACTCTTCCAGCGTGGAGCGGAAGGCCTCGACCAGGTCGTGCGGCAGGTGTCGTACAAAGCCGACGGTGTCGGTCAGGGTGTACACCCGCCCGTCGGGGGTACGGCAACGACGAGTGGTGGGATCAAGGGTGGCGAAGAGGGCGTCCTCCACCAGTACCCCGGCCCCCGTCAGCCGGTTCAGCAGCGACGACTTGCCGGCATTGGTATAGCCGACGATGGCCACCGACGGCACCTGGCGACGTTCACGCTGGCGCCGTTTTCGGGCCCTGTTGGCCTCGAGTACCCGCAGGTCGGCCCGCAGCCGGGCAATCCGGCTCCGGATCCGGCGCCGGTCGGTCTCTAGCTTGGTCTCACCGGGGCCGCGGCCACCGATGCCTGCACCACCAGCCGCTCGGCCGCCGGTCTGGCGCGATAAGTTGCCGCCCCAACCGCGCAGCCGTTGCCGCAGGTACTGCAACTGGGCCAACTCGACCTGGGCCTTTCCCTCAGCGCTCTTGGCATGCGAGGCGAAGATGTCGAGGATCAGGGCGGTCCGGTCGATCACCTTGACCCGGACCCGGTCCTCTAGGTTCCGCAACTGGCCCGGGCTGAGTTCGCCGTCGCAGATCACCGTGTCGGCGCCAGTCTCGACCACCACCTCACGCACCTCGTCAACCTTGCCGCGGCCGATGTAAGTGGCCGGGTCAGGACGGTCACGGCGCTGATACAGGGCCTCTAGGACCTGCGAGCCGGCGGTCTCGGCCAGCATCCGCAATTCGGTGAGGGCATTGTGGACATCCTGTTCGGTGCCGCTGGTCCAGACGCTGACCAGTACCACCCGCTCCAGTCGGAGTTGGCGGTACTCAACCTCGGTGATGTCGCTAAGTTCAGTACGTAACCCATCCACCCGGCGTAATGACTGCCGCTCGGCCAGGTCGGTCTGGTCACCGTCGTAAGGGCCGGTCACCATCAAGTTCGGATCGTGGATCATCATCGGACAGCCTCTCATCTGCTAAGACCGGCTGGCCACTGAATTATTCTGAGGATGAACCGTCAGTGGTCGCGCTCCGGTTCAGGCAAGGCCACCTCGCCACGGGCCACGATCACAGCCGGACCAGTGAGCCACGCCTGTCCCTGCTCGTCGAACAGGACCTCCACCGTCCCCCCCGGCAGCCGCACCCGGTGGTTTCCGGCAGCACCGTTGGCCAGCACCCAGGCCGCTGCCACTGCACCAGTCCCACAGGAACGGGTCTCACCCACGCCGCGTTCTCGGACCCGCATCGTGAAACCATCATCGCCGCGGGCCACCAATTCGACGTTCGCCCCGTGAGGGAACTGGGCGGGGTCCGGCTGCGGCCAGGTGTTCAGATCGGCGTGGTTCACTTGGTCCGGACTCAGTTCCACCACCAGGTGCGGGTTGCCGACGTCGACCCCTACCCCGGTGACGTTCGAGGACTGGTAAGTCAAGCTGACAGTCCCGGTGGTAGTCACCTGGCCCATCTCGACGCGGATCCGCCCGTCCGCAAGCACCGCTGCCCGGCGTAGCCCGGCCCGGGTCGCGATCTGGATCTCGGCGCCCCCGACCAGGTTCTCCTCGAGCAGGTAGCGTACGAAAACCCGCAGCCCATTGCCGCACATCTCGGCCACTGATCCGTCGCAGTTGCGGTAGTCCATGAACCACAGGTCCGGATCGCCTCTCCAGGCCGGAACGCTCCCCGCCTTGACCACCCGTAGCACCCCATCGGCGCCGATGCCGGCGTGCCGGTCGCACAGGTAGCGAATGTCGGCTTCGCCGGGGTGAAGCATCCCATGGCGGTCCTTGACCAGGATGAAGTCATTCTGCGTACCATGCCCCTTTGCGAAAGACCACATCCTCACACAGGTCAGTCCAGCAGGTCAGGGTCGATCTGCTTCTCTCTGGCCGATCTGCGAGACAATCGTCTCGCTGCTTGGTTGAGTGGAGGCATCGAGCCAGGTAATCCGGGGGTCGCGACGCCACCAACCGAGCTGCTTGCGGGCGAAGCGGCGAGTACCGGCCTTGGTCAGCTGGCGCGCCTGATCTTCGGTCACGGTCTGGTCGAGGTAGTCCAGCACTTGGGCGTAGCCGAGCCCGCGAGACGCCGTCCGCCCCTGGCGAAGCCCCACCCGCACCAGCCGACGGACCTCGTCAACGAGTCCTGCCTGCCACATCGCGTCGACCCGGGAGTCGATACGTCGATCCATCTCGGCACGGTCGATCCGCAGGCCGAAAGCGACCACCGAGTCCAAAACGTAGTGGTACGCAGGCAGCCTGGGCTGGTAAGAGCCAGTCAGCTCGACCACCTCAAGGGCCCGTACGATCCGGCGCCCGTTGCCGGGCAAGATCTGCCGGGCCGTATCCGGCGCCAGCTGAGCCAGCCGCTGGTGCAGCGGGTACGGCCCACGATGCGCCAGCTCCTGCTCCAGCTGGGCTCGCAGCTGCGGATCAGTCCCGGGAAAGGTGAAGTCGTCGAGGATCGCCCGCAGATACAGCGCCGATCCGCCGGTCAGGATCGGGATCACCCGGCGCCGATGGCAGTCGGCGATCGTGGCCCGGGCCAGTTGCTGGAACTGCGCCACGGTTGCGGTCTCGGTAACCTCCATGATGTCGATCAGATGGTGCGCTACCCCGCGCCGTTCGGCGGGCCCAGGCTTGGCGGTACCAATGTCCATCCCTCGATAGACCAGCATCGAGTCCGCGTTCACCACCTCGGCCGGGCGGCCTTGGGCGCCCAGGTGGAGGGCGGTCTCGATCGCCAGCGAGGATTTACCGCTCGCCGTCGGCCCGAGCAGCGCGAGCGTCAGCACCCGATGATTCTCCCGCATGGAGAGGACCCGATCGCAACGATCAGCCGGGACCGGCGTATCAGAACCAGCTCCGCACGACGGCAATCCGCGACTCCACTTGCTCGGTGGTGGCCGATGCCAGCGCCGGGCCGCCGCAACGGCGGCGCAATTCGGCGTGGACATGTGCGTGCGGTGTGCCGCTCATCCTGGCATACTGGGCGACCAAGGAGTTCAGCTCCTTGCGCCTCGACTCTAAAGCCCGGTGCAGTGGCTGCTCTGCCGAGGTCTTGGCAGCTCGGTCGGCCCGGGCTCGGCGGTCCAACTGCCGCTGCTGCCGTTGCGACAGCAGCGCCGAGACCTGGTCCGGCTCCAGCAGCCCAGGCAAACCCAGGTAGTCCTGCTCGTCGGCGGAATGCGGCTGCGCGTGCATTCCGTACGCCTGGGAGTCAAACAGCACATGGTCGAAGACCGCCGCCGATTCCAGCACCTCGAACTGGCCATCCAGCTCGGTGGCATGGTCTCGTTGCCGGTTCGCCTCGGCCACGACCGCGTCTTCCAGCGACCACAGGTCGTCTGAGTCCTGACGACGCCTGCCCAGGACATGGTCCCGTTGGCGCTCCAGTAGAGCCGCGTGAGCGAGGATCACCGGCACCGTGGGGAGAAAAACGGTAGCGATCTCGCCACGGCGTCGGGTCCGGACAAAACGTCCCACCGCCTGGGCGAAGAACAGCGGAGTCGAGGTGGCCGTGGCGTAGACCCCCACCGCCAGCCGGGGGACATCCACCCCCTCGGACACCATCCGGACCGCCACCAGCCACCGTTCGTCCGAACCGGCGAAGGTCTCGATCCTGCGGCTGGCGCCGGCATCATCAGAGAGCACGACCGTGGGCCGTTGCCCGGTCACCGACTCCAGCACCCGGGCATAAGCCCGGGCCTGCCTCTGGTTCGTCGCGATCACCAGCCCGCCGGCGTCGGGGATGTGGCGACGGACCTCGCTCAGCCGGACATCGGCCGAGCGCAGTACCGACTGTACCCACTCCCCCTTCGGGTCCAGCGCGGTCCGCCAGGCCTGAGCGGTGAGGTCCTTGGTGAGGGCCTCGCTCAAGTTCACCGCAACTTCGTCTCCGGCCCGGGTCCGCCACCGCATCGGGCCGCCGTAGGCCATGAACACGACCGGGCGGACCACCCGGTCACGCAAGGCCTCGGCATAGCCGTACGTGTAGTCGGCGCTGCTGCGCAGCACGTGGTCTGGGCCAGGTTCGTAGCGCACATACGGGATCGGATTGTCGTCGGAGCGGAACGGAGTCCCCGTCAGCAGCAGCCGCCGGGTGGCCGGCTCGAAGGCATCTCGGATCGCCTCACCCCAGCTCAGGGCGTCTCCGGCGTGGTGCACCTCGTCCAGAATCACCAACGTCCGAAAGGCCCTGGTCCGGGCCTCCACCGAGTAGGGCGCGGCCGCAACCCCGGCGTACGTGACAGCAACCCCGTCGAACTGCCGCGAACGGCTCTTGCGGCTGGATCCTGACCCCAGCCCGGGATCGATCTGGATCCCGACCCGGGCTGCGGCGTCGGCCCACTGCACCTTGAGATGCTCGGTGGGGGTCACCACGATCACCCGCTGTACGGTCCGGGAACTCAGCAGTTCGGAGGCGACGCGGAGCGCGAAGGTGGTCTTGCCGGCGCCGGGGGTGGCCACCGCCAGATAGTCGCGCGAGGCTCGCGCCAGATAGTCGTCGAGCGCCTCCTGTTGCCAGGCCCGCAGCCTGGCCGCGGTCCCCCACGGCGCCCGCCCCGGGTATGCCGGGGATAACGCCTCCTGGGCAGTCGCTACCTTGACCACACGTCTCCTGATCGTTGTCGGAAGGTGTCCGCCGGGCGGGTGAGTCCTGGACGTTACCCAACCCGGCGCACCGGCATCCCCAGGGATACGCCCCTGACCGGCAGCTCCTGGCGGGCCTGCCAGGCGTCTCCGCCCGCGGTCCGCAGTAGCCGGCTGATGCCGGCGTCGGCGACCAGGTGGTGCGGCGCCCCATGCGTGATCACCGCGTGGGCCAGGTCCCCGGGGCGAGGCCGCTGGGCAGCCTCGGCGGGCACGGTGACGTGAACCAGCCGGTTATCGCGAGCCCGTCCAGACAGCCGGGAGGTGGCGGTATCCTTGCGTCCCTCCCCCTCGGCGAACAGGATCTCCACCTCGTGACCGACCTGGGCCTGGTTCTGCTCCAGCGCCAGTTCGTCGACCAGCGCGACCAGGCGTTGGTAGCGCTCCTGGACCACCGGCTTGGGCACCTGGTCGGGCATGGTCGCGGCTGGGGTGCCGGGACGGATCGAATATTGAAAGGTGTAGGCGGCGGCGAACCGGGCCTGGCGTACCACCGCCAGGGTCTGCTCAAAGTCGGCATCGGTCTCGCCGGGGAAACCGACGATGATGTCGGTCGTCACGGCCGCGTGCGGGATCCTCGAACGGACCCGATCCATAATCCCCAGGAATCGTTGACGTCGGTACGAGCGGCGCATCCGGCGCAGCACCTGGTCCGAGCCAGACTGCAAGGGCATGTGCAGGCTGGGCATCACATTGTCCGTCTCGGCCATGGCCGCGACCACAGAGTCGGTGAAGTCCTTCGGATGCGGAGAGGTGAACCGAACCCGGCGCAGCCCTTCGATCTCACCGCAGGCCCGCAGCAAGTCGGCGAAGGCATCGGGTCGGCGGGCCTGCAGGCCGTAGGCGTTGACGTTCTGCCCCAGCAGGGTAACCTCCTGGATGCCCTCGGCCACTAGCTGGCGAACCTCGGCGAGGATCTGCTCCGGGGCCCGGTCCTGCTGCTGGCCGCGTAGCGCCGGCACGATGCAGAAGGTGCAGGTGTTCGAGCAGCCCACACTGATGGCGACCCACGCCGCGTAGGCGGAATCACGGCGAGTCGGCAAAGTTGAGGGAAAGGTCTGCAGTGATTCGAGGATCTCGACCTGTGCCTGTTGTTCGACCCGGGCCCGTTCCAGCAGGATCGGCAACGAGCCGACGTTGTGAGTGCCGAAGACCACATCTACCCAGGGGGCCCGCGACAGCACCAATTCCTTGTCCTTCTGGGCCATGCAGCCGCCGACTGCGATCTGCATGCCGGGCCGAGCAGCCTTGACCGGGGCCAGATGGCCGAGATTGCCGTAGAGCCGGTTGTCGGCGTTCTCCCGTACCGCACACGTGTTGAAGACCAGCACATCAGCCACCTCGTCGGTGGTCGCGGTGTAGCCGGCGTCCTCGAGCAGGCCGCCGATCCGCTCGGAGTCGTGCACGTTCATCTGGCAGCCGTACGTGATGACGCGATAAGTGCGGGCCGGGGCAGTCATAGCCCGGCAACTGTACTCGACATTCCCCGCCGGAGCCTCAGCGAAGAGCCAGCCCCGTCCAGACCTGAGTCCCGACCAACCAAGTAGCCCCGGCACACACCAGCGCAAAGGTGAGATTCCACAGCACAGCGGGGATGCGGGTCAGCTGGGCCAGCACGCCAGGGTCGCTCGAGGAGTCGGCGGCGCGTACCACGGCCGCCAGGTGCCTCCAGGCTCCGATGACCAGGACACAACCAGCTCCTAGCAGCACCGGGGCCTGCAGGTGGTCGTCTCGCCACCACCACAGGGCGCCGACCCCGGCCAGGGCCAAGAACGTCACCAGCGCGGTCAGCAGTGATCGGACCCGGATGAGGCAAGTCAGCAGGACAGCGAGTACGAGCAGGATCGCGGGCGCCGCCCACCCCTGTGCGCCGAGCCAAGCCAGTCCGGCACCAACCACCGCGGGAGCTGGATATCCAGCCCACGTAGTGACCACTCGCCCGAAACCGCGGGCCGGGCCGATGGTGACCGCGTGGCCGGACATGTCACCGCGCAACACAAAACCGGTGAAGCGCCGCCCCACCAACAGCCCGACCATCGCATGGCCGAGTTCATGAACCAAGGTGATCCCGACTCGCAGTGCCCGCCAGACCGGGGGCGTCCCCACTGCGACCGCAGCCACGACCATCACGACCAGCAGTGGTGACCCGGTAAGGCGGACCGGATCACCAGGCCTGGTCCGGATCCAGATCTCATCCACCAGGAGCCCGAACCAGTCCATGGGTGCCGACCGTACCTGAGGATCAGCCGCTCTGGGGGGCTATTCCGGGCTGGCGGTGGTGCCGTCCCGCCGGGCGCCGAGCTCGGAGTCGAGACGCAGCAGGCCGACACCGTCATCACCGACCATTCGCAGTTGGCCGAGGATCTCGCGTACCGTCGCCTCTTCCTCAATCTGTTCCTCCAGGAACCAGTTCAGTAGGGGGCGGCTGTCCAGGTCGCCGGCCTTTTCGGCCGCCAGGTAGAGCTCCCGGATCGCCTTCGAGACCTTCTCCTCGTGTGCCAGGGCAGCGCCGAAAACCTCGGCTGGGGAGCCGTTGACCGGCACCGTGGGTGCCGCGATGGCACCGATCGTGGGGACCTGGTCACGGTCCAGGATGTGGTCGATGAACTTGTTGGCGTGCCCGATCTCCTCATCGGCCTGGGCCCGCAACCACTGGGCCATCCCCGGAAGGTCGGCGGCTGCCGTCACAATCGCCAGCTGGCGGTACACCAGGGAGGCTTCGATCTCCATCGTGATCTGCTTATCGTAGGCGGCCAGCAGGCTGTCGGTAAGTTTCATGACCTCACTCTGGCACACCACCACCTGCGGTGAGAAATCTCTGGTGATACGCCGACAACCATCGTCTTTCGAGCATTTCTCTATGGGTGGTGGCTAGGTTGGGGATAGTCCCAATCAGTGGGCCACCGCGATGGCTCGGCTCTCGCGGACCAGGGTTACGCGAATCTGCCCAGGATAGGTGAGCTCCTCCTCCACTTGCCGGGCGATACTGCGGGCCACGACCGCCATCTGATCATCGTCGACCAGGTCCGAGTTAACCATCACCCGAACCTCGCGACCAGCCTGCATCGCGAAGACCCGTTCTACGCCCGGATGAGCCACGGCGATCTGTTCCAGGCGCTGCAAGCGCTTCACATACGCTTCCAGACTTTCGCGGCGCGCTCCTGGACGCGAGCCGCTGATGGCGTCGGCAGCCTGGGTCAGGACCGCTTCGACAGTCCGCGGCTCGACCTCGTTGTGATGAGCTTCAATAGCATGGACGATGTCGGGGTGCTCACCGTGACGTCGAGCCAGAACGGCCCCGACCGCGGCATGCGAGCCCTCGTGCTCGTGAGTGAGGGCCTTGCCGATGTCGTGTAGGAACGCGGCCCGTCGGCAGGTGGGGGCATCCAAGCCGAGTTCAACCGCCATCAACCCGGCCAAGTGGGCGCACTCCACCGAATGCTTGAGGACGTTCTGGCCGTGGGAGGTGCGGTAGCGCAGAGAGCCCAGCACCGGCAACAGCTCGGGATCCAGGTCACTGATCCCGACCTCGGCCACAGCTGCGCTAGCAGCATCCATGATCCGCTCGTCCACAGTCGTCCGGCACCGTTCGTAGACGTCCTCAATGCGCTGCGGGTGGATTCGCCCATCGCTGATCAGTTCGGCCAGGGCCAGTCGGGCAGTCTCTCGCCGCACCGGGTCGAAGCAAGACAGCAGCACGCTGCCCGGGGTGTCGTCGATCATCACGTTGACCCCGGTCACCTGCTCGAAGGTCCGGATGTTACGACCCTCGCGACCGATGATCCGCCCCTTCATCTCATCGCCAGGAAGATCGACCGTCGTCACGACGGATTCGGCGGTCTGCTCAGCGGACAGACGCTGGATTGCTGTGACGATCACCGCGCGGGCCTGCTGTTCGGCGTGGAGACGGGATTCCCGCTCAATGTCCCGGGCGACGGCCGCGGCTCGCAGCCGAGCCTCGTGCTCGGCCTGCGCCACTAATTCGTTGGTTGCCTGCTCGTGGCTGAGACCCGCGATCCGTTCCAGCTCGGCCTGAGCCCGGGCCCGGGCCCGGGCGACGGCGTCGGACTGGGCAGACATCTCGCTGTGAAGCTCGTCGATCCGGGCCGCTCGCTGTTCCAGAGCCTGCTGCTCGGCTTGGGCACGGCTCTCCCGCTCGCTGACCAGGGTCTCGCGTCGCAGCAGCGCCTCCCGTGCTGATCGCAGGTCTTCCCGGTCCTGGCCCAGCCGCTGGTCTGCCTCATCCTGTCGCTGCCGCGCGTCGGCCCGGGTACGGTCGAGGTCCGCTCGGGCCCGGTCCACCTCGGCCCGAGATCGGTCCAGCTCGGCAGCCCAGCTATGTCGGGCCCAGAGCAGATAGCCCACGAGCGCCAAAGCCAGCACCACGAGCACGACATCCAGGCTCGAGACTGCCCCCGGCATGGCTCCCCTCCCGTCCGCTCTCGCTTTCCAGATAGACGATCCATCACCGGGACATGGCGATGCTGGATAGCCCAAGCCCGGGTCGACCATTGTCTAGCGTGGCGTTAAGAACGCTATACCTCGACCATGGGTTCGTCAGCGAGCCCAGCATCGGCACAGGACCACCGATTCTCATCGTGGACCACTCACCCGACTCTCCGGTGATCCTGCATGAACACATCTGCGAACCGCCCCAAGCCGCCTATGGGTCCGTCACGATACCCGACGGGTAGCCGATGCCGCCCCAGGCGAGTGGCGATCCTGGCCCTGGATCCGCGACCACCAGCTGCGGGATCAGTCCAGGGCCTCGCCCACCACTCGAGCCACCACCGCGGTCGAGAAACCCCGCCGGGCCAAATAGGCTGCCAGCCGACGTTGCTGTACCGGGATGGCCAGCCCGGACAGGACCCGCAGACGTTGCCTCGCCAGATCCCGCGCGGTCTCCAGATCGTCCAGATCGCAGCAGGCCAAGGCTGCGTCGATCGTCTCCTCGGCGATTCCCTTCTGCCGCAACTGGTAGCGCATCCTGCTGACCGAAGAACGCTTCTGGCCGCTACGGCTCGTCACCCATTGCTCGGCGAACCGGGCATCGTTCACCAGTCCGACCTCTTCGAGGCGATGGAGTACGGCTTGGGCTACCGCGGGCGGAACTTGTCGGCGTTCCAGATCGCTGGCCAGTTCATGCCAGGTCCGGTCTCGAACAGTCAGCCGGCGTAACGCGATCTCGTGAGCGGCCGCCACCGCCTCGCGGTCTTCGTCATCCCCGCTCTTCTGCTGCCGGTCTGAACCATCACGATTCCGATCCAGGCTGCGCTCTGCCTCATCCTGCTCGAGCTGAGCGTCTGAGCCAGTACCGATCCGCCGATCAGGCCGTTGCGCATGGTGTTGGCTCAGCTCGGCGATCCGTCGTCGTAACTCGTCGACATCGGGTCCAGCCACCGCAGCCTCAGAACTCAACCTCGCCGGTCACCGGGTCAATCCGCTCCTCGCCCTGGCCGCTCTGCCCGATCCCCATCTTCTCGAGGATTCGACGCTCGATCTCGGCCGCGACCTCCGGGTTGTTCCGCAGGAAGGAGCGGGCGTTCTCTTTGCCCTGCCCGAGCTGGTCGGCCTCGTAAGTGAACCAGGCCCCCGCCTTGCGGATCACGCCGTTGTCGACGCCGAGGTCGATCAGGCTGCCCTCCCGCGAGATGCCCTCGCCGTACAGGATGTCGAATTCCGCCTGCTTGAAGGGCGGGGCGACCTTGTTCTTCACCACCTTGACCCGGGTCCGGTTACCGACCATGTCGGATCCGTCCTTCAAGGTCTCGATCCGACGCACGTCCAGCCGGACCGATGAGTAGAACTTCAGGGCCCGACCACCGGTGGTGGTCTCTGGGGAGCCGAACATCACCCCGATCTTTTCACGCAACTGGTTGATGAAGATCGCCGTGGTCCCGGCACCGCTCAAGGCGCCCGTCATTTTGCGCAGCGCCTGGCTCATCAGTCGTGCCTGCAGCCCGACGTGGTTGTCGCCCATCTCACCCTCGATCTCGGCTCGAGGGGTCAGCGCAGCCACCGAGTCGATCACGATCAAGGACAGCGCTCCTGAACGAACCAGCATGTCGGCGATCTCGAGGGCCTGCTCACCATTATCTGGCTGGCTCACCAGGAGAGCGTCGGTGTCGACGCCCAGCTTCTGGGCGTAGTCCGGATCCAGGGCATGCTCGGCGTCGATGAAGGCGCAGATCCCGCCTCCGGCCTGCGCGTTGGCGATCGCGTGCAGCGCCACGGTGGTCTTGCCGCTGGACTCCGGTCCGTAGATCTCCACCACCCGGCCCCGCGGCAGTCCGCCGATCCCGAGCGCGATGTCGAGTGCGATCGATCCGGTGGGAATCACATCGATCGGCTGTCGGCTGCCCTCACCGAGACGCATCACCGACCCCTTGCCGTGTGCCTTCTCGATCTGCGCAAGCGCTGCTTCCAAGGCCTTGCCACGATCTGCCACCGCCATGTCTGCATCCTTCCCTCGTACCTGGGTGGCTCGGTCGAGCCATCTGAGGTGGACAGTAGGCGGACCCACTGACAACCCGCTCGCCCCATGACCTGACCTGTGGAAAACTCCTGAGTCGATCGGGACCGGTGGATAATCTACCGAACATATGTTCGAGGCACGGCCGACACGCCGGTCAGCGTTCTGACGCCGGTAAGCCCAGCTGGGCCCAGACTGCCCGCCAGATCAGCTTGGTCTCGAGACCATGCCCCAAGGCCTCGGTCACGGTCCGACCGCCCAAATCCCCTAGCACCACCTGATCAGCCCAAGCATGGGCATAGCCCCGCCCCAGGACGGCCTCCAGCCGCCGCCACAGTTCGGCTTCCCGCACCTCAGGCGGCCGCGACAACCGTCTCGACCGGGAGCACCGTCACCGTCTCGAAAGCCGCGAGGCGACGAGATGCGTCGTCGAGGACAACAGACAGGGGCACCTCGAGCGCAGCGCAGATCGAAGCCAGCAATTCCGACGATGCCTCCTTCTGGCCTCGCTCAACCTCAGACAGGTAGCCGAGACTGACACTGGCGTCGGAGGAAACCTCTCGCAACGTTCGGCCCTGCGCCATACGCTGCTCGCGCAACGACTCTCCCAGCACCTCACGCAGGAGTGGAGTGACGTGGACCTTGTGCATGAGACGACTCTACCGGGCGATCGAAGCCTGAGCGAGCATCTCATCCAATAGGTCGAGCGCGCCGGCCACAGTCGCCCGACGTACCTGCTCGCGATCTCCGTGGTAGTGGCTCGACCGGGCCCGGATCTCGTATGGGCCCGCAACCGCAGTCCAGACCGTCCCGGGTGCTAGGCCGTCGACCTCATCCGGCCCGGCCACCCCGGTGACTGCGATCCCCCACGATGCCCCGCACACCCGTCGCGCGCCTGCTGCCATCGCCTGGGCCACCTGATCCGAGACCACACCGAAGCGTCGTACCACATCTGGGTCCACCCCGGCCAGAGACACTTTCAGCTCGGTGGCGTAGGTGAGCAGGCCACCTCGCACTACGGCCGAGGCCCCTGGTACCGATGTCAGCTCCGCGGCCACCAACCCACCCGTGAGTGATTCGCAGGTTGCAACGGACTCCCGCCGAGCCCGTAGCACGGCGACCACATGGTCCGCGTTCATGGGCCAGCGCGCTGGGCGAGGCCCTGCTGGCGCAGTTTCCAGGCCTCCCAGCAATAGTCGAGGCCAGTCACCACGGTTAGCAGCACCGCGATCCACATCAGCACCACGGCGACCGGTTGCAGTAACCAGGCCAGCGGCAACGAGCCGAGCGGCAGCATGTAGCCGACCAACGCCACAGACTGCATCACGGTCTTCAGTTTGCCGCCCCGATTGGCGGCCATCACCGCGTACTTCAAGACTAAGAACCGCAGCAGGGTGATCCCCCACTCCCGCAGCAGGACCACCACCGTCATCCACCATGCCAATTCGTGCAGGACCGACAGCGCCACAAAGGCCATCCCGGTTAATGCTTTGTCGGCGATCGGGTCCCACAACTTGCCGAACGTCGTGACCAGGCCGTAGCGGCGGGCGATCCGCCCGTCGGCTACATCGGTCACGCTGGCCACCACGAAGGTCAGCGTCGCAGCCCAACGCCACCCTGAGTCCTGGGGATGCGACAGCAGCAGAAAACCAAGCAGAGGCACCATCAGCAGCCGAAGCGCAGTCAGCAGATTCGGGATGTTCAGGGCACGAACCGGGACTGCCGTACGCTGGTCCCTGGTCACTTCAACCTGCTTCCACAACGAGTTCGATACGGTTGAAGTCTCGCACCACTGCCCTAACAATGCCACCGGCTGACACGGAATCGATCGGCCAGATGATCCCCTGGTGAGCCGCCCGCCCACGCTCGCACCCCTCAACCAGGACCCCGGTGATCGGTATGTGGCCAGCCTTAACCCGCCCGGCGTCCTCAGGTTCGAACACCAGATCGAATCCGCCATCCGCTGACTCTACGCTCTTGTGACAGGCGCAGCCCAGAGCGGCCATATGAACACGGGTCGGGCGCACCGGGACACGGTATCTCACCCGGCAGGGCCCCGCCGGATGACGTCGCTGTGGGGATCTGGCAGGACGTGATCACTGCTCGGCGAATCTCGCCGCCTTCGCGGCGTCCCAGCCCAGCATCTCCTGCAGGACCGCAGCCGTGTCGGCTCCGAGCAGGGGCGCCGGCCTATCCACGGAACCCGGCGTGGCGAGCATCTTGACCGGCACTCCCGGCATCCTCAGCCGACCAGCCGTCGGATGCTCAACTTCGACGATCATCTCGCGGGCCGCAACATGGGGATCGGCCACCACTCGGTCGACCGTGTTGATCGGGGCATTCGGGATCCCCGCTTCGTCCAGCTTGGCGAGCCAGTTGTCGGTGGTGTCCCTGCCGAATGCTCGATCCAGGATCTCACCCAGTTCGGTGGCGTGCTCGGTCCGGTCGCTATTGGTCAGGAAACGTGGGTCCGTCAGCAGATCTTCACGTCCCAGCAGGACACACAACTTCGCCCACAGTCGATCGTTACCGGCCCCGACAATCACCGAGCCATCGGCTGAGGTGTAGGCCGAGAACGGTGTGATCGACGGGTGTCGGTTGCCCAGTGGCTTCGGGACCTCACCAGAGGTGACATAGCGGGCGATGGCGTTCTCCAGGATCGCCAACTGGCAGTCGAGCATCGCGACATCGACCTTCTGTCCCTCACCGGTCGTCTGACGGTGGTAAAGCGCCATCATGATCCCGTAGGCGGTGAAGATCCCCGCGACCACGTCCCCGACTGAGGCCCCGACCCGGAACCCGGTGCTACCTTCGGGTCCGGTGATGCTCATAATGCCGCCCATCGCCTGAACCACCACATCGTAGGCCGGTTTGAGCCGGTACGGGCCAGAATCCCCGAAGCCGGAGCAGGCGGCATAGATCAGGTCGGGTTTGATCTGGCTAAGGACGTCGTAGCCCAGCCCGAATTTCTCCATGGTCCCGGGACGGTAATTCTCCACAACGACGTCGATGTTCGCGACAAGTTCCTTGAAGGTCGCGACATGATCAGGATCTTTGAGGTTGAGCACGATCGAGCGCTTATTCCGGTTCAAGCTCATGAAATAGGCGCTCTCCCCGTTGATGAAGGGACCGAAGGCCCGTGAGTCATCGCCCACCTGCGGCGGCTCGACCTTGATGACATCGGCACCGTAATCGGCCAGCATCATCGTGGCATACGGGCCTGCAAGCACGCGGCTGAGATCGAGAACCTTGATTCCTTCCAGGGGTCTCATGATTTCCTTCCCGATCAGATGGCAGCACCATCGACCTCATACCCTAGCATCCCGCAGACTCGGGGCGCTGTCGGCGCCTCGACACCGATCCGACTAGATGCCCTATCCGCCACCATACTGTTTTCTCCAGGCCTGCTCGACCTGTTCTTGGTAATGCCCCTCCCGGTACGGATCCAGGTTGAAAGGTGGCTTGGTCAGATCGCTCTGCTCAGTCGGGCCCAGTTGGATCGGGGCCCCTACCGCGTCTGGCGCTGCTGCGGCAGAGCCCTGCCAGCGTTCTTGAGCGGCGGTCAACGGATCATCGCCGGTGTAGTAACGCCGAACCTGTCCATTGTTGGCTTGAGCCACGAGGGTCCCCGGGTCAACCCCGTTCTTGTGGGCGACATAGTCGATTGTCGCCTGGCTGACCCCGGCAGCGTTGTAGGTCACCCCGGCATTACCGGTATCCATCGATGCGATCGCTGCCAACCGACCTCCCAGCGAATGTCCGGTGAAGACGAACTTGTCGCTAACCCCCTTGTTCTTCAAAGCCTCGGTGATCGCCAGCACCTGCTTGGTCTGAGGCGAGACCGTAGCCGCTCCCACCCCGTCTTCGATGATATCGGGTTTGCCTCCGCCTGGACCAACAAAGGTACCGCCGAAGGCCATCACATAGTTCCCATCAGGGGTCTTGAAAACCTCGGCGATGAAGCCGTTCTCGTCGGTAAGCATCTCGGGAGTCAGCCCCAGCTGCGCCAGCTCCTGATCACTGACCCGCTGATAGCCCTCAGGCAGCTGGGCATCCTTGTTGCCAACGGCCTGGTTCAGGTCGATCAGATCCCCATCAAGTTTCTGCGCACCGGAACCTTGAGCGGTCTGACCGAAAGTGCCTTGGGCTGGCGCGTCCACATTAGTTCCCGGGTCCCCCCGGCCGCTCAGCAGCGAAGCTGCGCGTTCAGCACGAACCCCGGCTCCGCTGATCTGACCGATCACGGCAACCATCGGTCGGATGCTCTGCTCGGCGAAGTCCGCGATCTGCCCCAGCACCGTGGAGACGTGACCTGAGGCCCAGGCCACATAGTTCTGAAAGGCCTGCTTCAACAGGGTCGGGATCGCATCGGCAGAGTCGGCGAAGCCCGAAACTCCACCCGAGATCGACCCGCCGATAAATCCGCTCACCATCCCGATCGGCCCGAGCAAGGCTCCGGCTCGGGCTCCTCTGAGGCCGCCCTTCCAGGCGGACTGCATGGTTCCTGACACCACCGTGAGGATCCCGTTGGCTAGGGCCAATCCCATCTCGGCTAGGAACCGGGCAATGGCCACGACCAGATCCGTACCCAGTTGAGAGACGAGGTCGATCACGCCTTGCTTGGCAACCGCCAACAGACCGAGCAAGCAGCGGTGAGCCGAGGAGGCGAATTTCAGCAGCCCGCTGGTAGCCGTTGCTGCTGAAGCCGTCGCGGTCATGGTGGAGCCGAAGGCATCCGAGGCCTGACCACTCCAACAGTCCTGCACCCTTCCGCGGACTGCTTCGATGGCCGGCGACTGCCTCTCGACCACCGCCGCGACCCGATCCAAGTTCTGGGCATGCTCCATGATGGCGTCGCTGCTGCCGGTGAAGGCGGTCAAGAATTCCTGGGTGGTAGCCAGGGCCTGAGCAATCCAGTCATAGAAGGGATTGATCGTGCCATCAGCGATGAACCGGGCCGTGTCGACGACATCATCTACCACCGAGAATACGGTGACGCTGGGAGCTGAGCCTGCCTGGGCCGCCAATTGCGGGTTGTTCCCCAGGATCTCGCTAGCCGATCTGATATCCGCCGTGGTGGCCGTCATAGCGTCGCCTTCCCGATCGTGCCTGCCAATCGGGCGTTGTCCTGCTCGACATCGACGTAGCACTGCCCACTCTGGTCGATCCGATCGGCGATGTTCATGATCAAGCCGCCCAGGCAGTGGAGCAGATCGTTGAAGGCGGTGGTGGTTGCCGGTTCACAGTCCTGGGCGGCGCTTCCCACCAGCTGTCCGTACATGCGGGGGTCAGGCACCGGGATCCCCTGGCCGGCTATCTCCTCGCCAATCGACCGGGTCCCGCCGGAACTAGACTTCACAGCAGCGGCATCAACCTGGAACGTCGTCACTGCTCCTCCTCAAGTTGAGAACGTACGATTCGGTCGAGTTTGGCCAGCCCAATGCGGACGGCGCTCAACAGGTGCTCCTCCTGTTGGTCTCCTGGCAGGCAGAGTTCCTCATCGCTGATGCTGGCATCCACCAGGAGCCGACTGCCATTGATTTCGACCTGGATACCGGCGACCGTGGCGTCGACCGTGAGGTCCGGCAGCCGGGCGGCGAGCTTGGCACCGGCCCGTAGCGCGGCCTCGCCCGCGCGCCGAGCGGCCGCGCCGTGGTCTGGCCCAGAGAGTGTCGGACTGGGCTGGGTGACCACGCCCGGCACCACCGCTTCGACAGATACCGGTTGACGGTTGCGCAGTGCCTCCTGATAGGCGCTGAGGAGGTCTTCCCGCCACCGGCCAGGAGAAGTCGCCGTTCCCGTGAAAGCTGCCCGAAGCACCTGCCCGCTGCCGTCGACCCTCACCTCGACGGTGCTGGTCCAGCCGCTCCCAGCACCAGCAGCGCTTCGGACCGCCAAGTCCTGGGACAGGTCGCGATATGTTTGGGCGTTGGCTCGCAATCGCGCCAAGGCGTGATCAATACTCACGAGGCATGAGCTTAGGGCCTGCCCGGTGCGCTCATGAGCCTGCTGAGAGATTTGCCAGAACCTCGTCCAGATCGTCAGGCTTAATCAGCACCTCGCGTGGTTTCGAGCCCTCGGAGGGACCGACGATTCCCCTGGTCTCGAGGATGTCCATCAGGCGTCCAGCCTTAGCGAACCCCACTCGCAGTTTGCGCTGCAACATCGAGGTCGAGCCCAGTTGCAGATTCACCACCAGCTGGGCTGCCTCGATCACCAATTCGAGGTCGTCACCAATATCCTCGGCGATCTTCGTGCTGGACTCGGCCGGTGCGGCCACATCTTCACGGTACCGCGGCTGAAGTTGCCCCTGGGCGTGGCTAACCACTTGGCGGATCTCGTTCTCGGTGACCCAGGCCCCCTGTACCCGCAGGGGTTTACCGGCTCCCATCGGCAAGAACAGCCCATCACCCTGCCCGACCAATTTCTCCGCTCCGGGCTGGTCCAGGATCACGCGGGAATCAGTCATCGAACTGGTCGCGAAAGCCAGCCGTGACGGCACATTAGCCTTAATCAGCCCGGTCACCACATCGGTCGAGGGCCGCTGAGTCGCCAACACCAGATGAATCCCGGCGGCTCGGGCCAGCTGGGTGATCCGGACGATCGAGTCCTCAACGTCACGCGGTGCCACCATCATCAGGTCAGCCAGCTCATCCACAATCACCAACAAGTACGGGTACGGCTCCAGGGTCCGCTCCGAGCCTGGAACCGGCTTAACATGCCCGGCCCGGACCGCCTTATTGAAGTCGTCCACATGCCGGAAGCCGAAGGTGGCCAGATCGTCGTAGCGCTGGTCCATCTCCCGCACCACCCACTGCAGCGCATCCGCTGCCTTCTTCGGATTGGTGATGATCGGGGTCACCAGGTGCGGAACGCCCTCGTAGTGGTTCAGCTCAACCCGCTTCGGGTCGACCAACAGCAGCCGTACCTCATCGGGTGTGGAACGCATCAGGATCGAGGTGATCATCGAGTTCACAAAACTCGACTTGCCTGAGCCGGTGGCTCCAGCTACCAGCAGGTGCGGCATCTTCGCCATGTTGGCGATCACGAAGCCGCCCTCGACATCTTTGCCCAGGCCGACCGTCATCGGGTGGTGGTCGTTGCGGGCGGTGGGGCTGCGCAGAACATCACCGAGTGACACAACTTCCTTGTCCCGATTCGGAATCTCGATCCCGATGGCGGACTTGCCGGGGATCGGCGACAGGATCCGGACATCGGGTGAGGCCACGGCATAGGCGATGTTCTTGCTAAGCGCAGTGACCTTCTCGACCTTGACGGCCTGACCCAGTTCTACCTCGTAACGGGTGACGGTGGGACCGCGGGTGTAGCCGGTGACGGCGGCATCGATCTCGAATTGCCGCAGGACCTCGGTCAGACTCCCGACGATCGCGTCCGAGGCCTGGGTCCGGGCCTTCGGCACTGTGCCCGGTTTGAGCAGGGCCGGATCCGGAAGCGAATAGACCACATCGCCCGACAGCATCTGCTGCTCGGAACGCAAAGGTTCGCCGGTGAAGGCCGGCGCAGGTAGCTCGGGCGGCTCCGGCTCGGCCTTGGCCGGTGGTAGCCCGGCGGTTACGACGGGGCGTTCTGGCTTCGCCACCGGTACCGGTGGAGCCAATACGCTCGGCGACTCCTCTGGTTCCGGATCCGCTGGATGCTCTTCCACCAGAGGGGTTTCGTAGGCCTCGTCGACGCCATATTCCGGTTCGGGGTCGCTGTGGCCCCGGATCCGATCCACCAGTCCTCGGGCCTCGGCCACGAGTTCGGCGATCGGGCGTCCGATCACGACCAGCGCCCCGAACATGGCCAGCAGGATCAACAGCGGTGCCGCCACCCAGACCGTCAGCAGATCAGCCAGCACCGACGATGACAGGTAGCCCACCAGGCCGCCGGCGCCGCGGACAGCGTCCATGTCGCTGGGCCGCGGTAGCCCATTGCCGATGCTGACCAGACCGAGGATTCCGAACAGGAATGTGCTCCAGCCCACCAATTGACGTCCCCACGGACCGTTGTGGTCAGGATGGCGAAGGGTGCGCCAGGCCATGGCCGCTAGTGCCACCGGGGTGGCATACCCCGCGACCCCGACCAATGACGAGATCCCCATCCTGCCGTAGCGCCCCACCGGCCCAGGCAGCCCGAACCAGAAAACCGCCACCACGATGATCGCCAACGCCAGCAGCAGCATCCCGGCTCCGTCGCGACGAAGCCCGGGATCCAGGTCCCGGGCTCCACTGCCAATCCCGCGCACCACAGTACCGAGCCCCCGGGCGATTGCCCGGAGCACAGTCGCGACCCCACGGCCGACAGTCTCGAAGAAACCCGGCCCAGATGCCGGGGATCGAGTACGCGACGTCGAGGTCTTCTTCATGCTTGCCCGCGACCGCGATCCGCCGCTTCGTGAGGATGAGGCTGAAGCGCGGGGCCGCGGCGGGGAAGGTGCACGGCTCGCCATAAGGCCAGCCTAGACGGCGCCGGTTCCTGTGCTGGGAAGCCTCGCCGGGCCTCAGGATGCCCGCAGGCCCCGGCGGTGTTCAGGTCAGGAGCGGAAGTGGTCCCAACCGTTGGGTTCCCAGGTCTCGCCATTCACCCGAACCTCGGGTTCTCCCTCGGACACGGCGCCGATCACCTGCCACTGCGGTGGCACCCGCCCAAACGGGAAGGTCGCCACCAGAGCATGGTCCTCACCGCCAGCGAGGATGAACGAGAGCGGGTCGGCGCCGGTAGCCGCGGCGACCGCCCGTAGTGGTTCGGGTACGTCGAAACGCGCCGTGTCGATGTCGATCAGCACCTCCGACGCGGCCGCGATGTGACCCAGATCAGCAACCAGGCCGTCGCTGACATCGGCCATCGCCGTGGCGCCGGCCTCTTGAGCCTCGGCTCCGGTGCCGTACCCCACCCGTGGGTACTGGTACGCCTCGACCAGCGCCCGCGGGGATCGGAAACCACGGCTGAGGACGGTCAATCCGGCGGCTGACCAGCCCAATCGACCGCGGTAAGCCACCACCTCGCCAGGGTTGGCGCCACTGCGCAACACCGGGGTTCGCCCTCGCAGCTCACCGACCACGGTGACGGTCACTGTCACCTGCGGTCCTCGGGCAAGGTCGCCACCCACCCAGGAAGCCCCGGCAAGTTCGCACTCAGTCCGTATCCCCCGCGCCAGGTCGTCAACCCAAGCGGCCGGTGTCTCACTCGGCAGCGAGACAGCAGCCAGGACAAAGCCCTGGCTGGCTCCCATCGCCTCGATGTCGGCGGCTGCTGAGGCGACGACTCTTCGGCCCAGATTCTCGGCCGTTACCCAGTCCCGGCGGAAATGGACCGATTCGACCTGCATGTCGGTGCTTGCTACCGCCGAGCCGTTGAGCAAGAAAACCGCGCCGTCGTCGCCAGGCCCGACCGCCACCGCGGGCCCCATGGGGAGACCAGCGGTGATCCGGGAGATCGTGGGGAACTCGCCCACCGAACCGACAGTGGTACCGCGCGGTGTGACCATGGCGGCCACCGTACCGGTTCTGGTGTCGAGCGATGATGCCGGCCTGGTCGGGTCAAGACACGACGACCATGCCCACGCCGGCGCACCACAGGATCATCATGATGGTCGAGGCTGTCGGGGATGAGCCCACCGCGGCTAGCGCAGACCGACAGGCCGAGCCAAGGCCAGATCGATCAGTTCCGTGACCAGAGCGGTGTAGTCCAGGCCGCAAACCTGCCACAACATCGGGTACATCGAGGTGGGGGTGAATCCGGGCATGGTGTTGAGCTCGTTGACGATCACCTCCCCGGAGGGCAGGACAAAAGTGTCGACCCTGGCCAGTCCCTCGACGCCGAGCGCCAGGTATGAGGCCAGCGCCACCTGCTGGATCTGTTCGCACAGGTACGGGTCCAGTTCAGCAGGCACCGAGAGCGAGACCGGCTGATCGCCCAAGTACTTCTTCTCGAAGTCGTAGAAAGCGTTCTCCTGGTGCAGCACCACCTCTCCCGGCAGTGACACTCGTGGCGGTCCCTGGTCGAGGGATCCGAGTACAGCGCATTCAATCTCACGTACCCCCATCAGCGCCTGCTCCACGATCACGGTCGGGTCATGCTGCTGGGCGGTTGCGACCGCCGCCTCAAGCTCACCGGGCCCGGTGATTCGAGAGATCCCGATCGATGACCCACCACGGTTCGGTTTGACGAACAGCGGATAGGTCAGGGTGTCGATCTGGCTCCAGACCGCTGCCCGGTTGGTGCGCCAGGTGTGCTGGTCGAAACCCACGAAGGGCCCGACCGGGATCTGGTGAGACTGAAGCTGACGCTTCATCGCCATCTTGTCCTGGCAGACCGAACTTGCCAGCACTCCAGCGCCCACGTAGCGCACACCCATCAGTTCGAACAGTCCCTGGATTGTTCCGTCCTCGCCGAACGGTCCGTGCAGCAGCGCAAAGGCCACGTCAATGGTCACCGGGTCGACGATCCGGTCACCACTGCGCCGTCCCAGTTCCAAGCCGTCTGCGGTCCGTAGCAGCACCGCATCGTCGAAGGCCGGGTCGACCTGCGGCAGCGAGCCATCGGACCCGATCCGGTAGTCGAGCACCTGGTCGGGGGCGACCATCACCCACCGTCCACCTCGCGCGATGCCGACGCAGGTGACGTTGAACCGGTTCTGGTCGAGGGCTGCGAGTACTCCCCGGGCAGTCAGACACGAGATCTCGTGCTCCGACGAATCGCCGCCGAAGATCAGCAGGACACGGATACGCTGCACTCCAGGCTCCTCAGTCGATGGTTTGTTCACCCTAGCGGCCGCCTGGACCGGTCCCCGGACAGGCTCAGGCGGACAACGAGGCCGGCCCCTCCCCCGTCAGGCCGCGGGGTACCGGGAGTCTCTGCCCGGCTCGTGGGTCCCAACGGCCTGGGCCGGCCTTGTCCCCACGCAACTGCTCGACCAGTCCAGTGAGCGCATCCATGATCCGATTGCTTGCCTCGACCATGACCTCCGTGGTGAATGGCAGCCCCCGCAGGTCATCCAACGGCACCGGATCACCACAGAGGACCTGAAATCGGTGCCGTTTCCCAACCACGAATGGAAAACCACGTTTACGGGCCGGCATGAAGAACTGACTTCCCCACTGTGCCACGGGCAGCACCGGCACCTCGGTTTCCAAGGCCAACCTGGCCGCACCCGACTTCGCTCTCATCGGCCAACCATCTGGGTCCTGAGTCAGCGTACCCTCGGGATAAATGGCAACGCACTTACCCTCGTGCAGGGCTGACTCAGCGGCTAGCAACGCATCCGAGGCTCGTCGGGTATGACGTTCCACTGGAATCTGGCCGCAGGAACGAGCCAACCAACCCAGGCCTGGGGTACGAAAGATCTGCACCTTACCCAGGAATCGCGGCCAACGACCCGACCAGATCAAGAACTGCCCGATCACCAGCGGATCGAAGTGTGATGTGTGGTTAGAGACCACCAGCAGGCCGCCATCGGCGGGCACCCGCTCTTGCCCGGACCATTCTCGATACCCCAGCAGCGGCATGACTCGGTTCACAATTCGAGCCAGCCGGCGATAGGTCGGCTCTACCGGCTCCTGGTTGACCGCGTCCAATGCCGGCAGACGACCTGCCGGCTGGGTCCCAGACCCGTCGCCCCTACCGACGCCCATGAGGTCTCCTTCTCGGTGTCGGGGACCACCGTAGCGACTCTCCTCCAAACCTGGCGACGCTCATGAAGCGGACGGGCACGGGTGGCGCCGCGGACCAGTCTGGTCCGCGGCGCCACCGCGTGGGATCAGCCGAGCGGAATCGCGCCCGAGACCATCCCTTCCAGCCGGGTGCCGGCTCGAAAACGGACATAGTCCTTAGCGTCGACATCCTTGCGGGCCCCGGTCTTTGGGTTCCGAACCGTCCGCGCCTCACGGTGCAGCTTCTCGAAGACCCCGAAACCGGAGATCGCGACCCGCCCAGTGCGGGCGGTCTCGATCATGATCGTCTCGACGACTGCCTTCAGCGCCAGCTCGGCCTCTGACCGGCTGCCGCGGTAGTAGCCGCGCGCGATCGACTCGACCAACTCTCCCTTGTTCACTGTTTGCCCCCATACCCCATCCAGAATCGCCGCGGAAGTGCGGCTGTCTAGGCTAGAAAGTCTAATGATAGGACAACAGCACCGGAACTCTGGGTGAGAGAAGCCTCAGCCTGCGGTACGCACCGGCAGTGTTGTCGGCTTGCACGGGAGCCGGCCGGCCTCGTACGTCACGATCGCGTCTTCCTGCTGCAAGGTGACCGCAATGTCGTCCAACCCGTTGAGCAGCCGGTAGCGGGTATAATCATCAATCTGGAAAGGAAATCGGTCTTCCGCAGCATGGATCTCACGGTCGTCGAGACTGACCTCGATAGGCATTCCGGGGCAGGATTCAGCCAACTCCCACAGGTTTTCCACCACATCATGGGTGACGGTCGCGATCAGCAGCCCGGCTTTGCCTGCGTTGCCTCGGAAGATGTCTGCGAAACGAGAGCCAATGACGGCCCGGAAACCGTAGTTCTGCAGGGCCCAGACCGCATGCTCACGCGATGACCCAGTGCCGAAGTCGGGGCCCACGATCAAGATCGTGCCCTGATCGTACGGTTTCTGGTTCAGCACGAAGGACGGATCAGCGCGCCAGGCAGCGAACAGACCGTCCTCGAAGCCGGAGCGGGTGATCCGCTTCAGGTAGACGGCGGGGATGATCTGGTCGGTGTCGACATTGCTGCGCCGCAGTGGCACCGGGATCCCGGTGTGCGAGGTGAACTTCTCCATGATCTCCTCCTGACGCTCAGAGGTCGGTGGGCGCACTCAACGTGCCCCGAACGGCGGTAGCGGCGGCGACGGCCGGCGAGACTAGGTGAGTACGTCCACCCTTGCCCTGCCGACCCTCAAAGTTGCGGTTGGAAGTGGACGCCGAACGCTCCCCTGGCGCCAGCGTGTCGGGGTTCATCCCCAAACACATCGAACATCCTGCCTCCCGCCATTCGGCGCCGGCGTCGAGGAAGACCTGATCCAGCCCCTCAGCCATCGCCTGTTGTCGGACCCGGGCCGATCCAGGTACCACTAGCATCCGGACCCCGTCGGCAACGTGTCGGCCCCGCAGCACGCTGGCGGCGAGCCGCAGGTCCTCGATTCGGCCATTGGTGCAGGAGCCCAGGAAGACGGTGTCGACCCTGATATCACGCATCCTGGTTCCGGCCTGCAGACCCATGTAATCCAGAGCTCGCTCGGCCGCCGCTCGCAATACCGGATCGGTGAAGTCCTCCGGCGATGGAACACTGTCGGCCAGGCCGACTCCCTGACCAGGGTTGGTGCCCCAGGTCACGAAGGGGGTGAGCTGGGTGGCATCGATCATCACCTCCGCATCGAAGGAGGCGTCGGGATCGGTGTAGAGCGTCTTCCAGTACGCCACGGCACCATCCCAGTCCTCCCCTTCGGGGGCATGCGGGCGTCCCTTCAGATAGGCCAGCGTGGTCTCGTCGGGAGCCACCAGACCTGCTCGCGCACCCCATTCGATCGACATATTGCAGATCGTCATCCGGCCCTCCATCGACAGCCGGTCGATGGTGTCGCCGCGGTATTCCACGACGTATCCGGCGCCGCCGCCGGTGCCCACCTTCGCGATCAGGGCCAGTACCACGTCCTTGGCGGTGACCCCATCGGGCAGGTCACCGGTAATGGTGACGGCCATCGTCTGGGGGCGAGGCTGGGGCAGGGTCTGGGTGGCCAGGACGTGTTCCACCTCGGAGGTGCCGATCCCAAAGGCGAGCGCCCCGAAGGCCCCATGAGTTGCCGTGTGCGAGTCACCACAGACGATCGTCATCCCCGGTTGGGTGATGCCGAGCTGGGGGCCGATGATGTGGACCACGCCCTGGTCCTTGTCTCCCAGCGAATGGATCCGCAGACCGAATTCGCGGGCATTGGCCCGTAGTGTCTCCACCTGGAGCCGGGAGATCGGGTCCGCGATCGGCGCGGTGATGTTCACCGTGGGGGTGTTGTGATCCTCCGTACACAGGGTCAGGTCTGGACGACGCACTGGACGGTGCGCCAGCCGGAGGCCATCGAAGGCTTGCGGAGATGTCACCTCGTGGACCAGGTGAAGATCGATGTAGAGCAGGTCGGGAGTACCGTCCCCCGCCTTCACCACATGGTCGTCCCAGATCTTCTGCGCCAGCGTCCTGCCCATCTCTCCCTCGTCCCATGAGCCACCGCCCGAGGCGGGCGTGGCCGGCCACAGTATAAGAACTAGACCAGTCACGATGTGGGACGCTAATATCAGATTATGGACAGTGGAAGTGGCGTCGGAGTCCTCGACAAGGCGGCCTTGGTGCTAGCTGCTCTGGAGACGGGACCAACCACCCTGGCCGGGCTGGTGACGGCGACCGGGCTGGCTCGTCCGACCGCCCACCGTCTCGCCGTTGCCCTGGAACACCATCGACTCGTCAGCCGGGACTTGCATGGTCGGTTCGTGCTCGGCCCACGACTCACCGAACTCGCCTCGGCTGCTGGGGAGGATCGGCTGCTCGCCACAGCCGGCCCGATCTTGGCTCGGCTGCGGGACATCACCGGGGAATCGGCCCAGCTGTTCCGTCGTCAAGGTGATATCCGGGTCTGCGCCGCCGCCGCCGAGCGGCCATCCGGCCTACGCGACACAGTGCCTGTCGGCTCCCACCTCACGATGAGCGCCGGTTCAGCCGCCCAAGTGCTGCTGGCCTGGGAGGACCCGGACCGGGTTCATCGCGGGCTGCAGGATGCCACCTTCTCGGCGGTCGCGTTGGCTGCGGTCCGGCGCCGCGGCTGGTGCCAGTCGGTGGCAGAACGAGAACCGGGGGTGGCATCCGTCTCCGCCCCAGTACGGGCGCCCTCGGGCCGGGTGATCGCCGCGGTATCCGTCTCGGGGCCGATCGAACGGCTCACCCGCCAGCCCGGCCGGCTCCATGCCGCCGCCGTGATGGCCGCTGCCGAACGGCTGTCGGAAGTACTGCGGCGCACCGGGGCCGCCGATTAGAGCTCGCCACCCGAATCGCGGCGGTCACCGATCAAGACTCGCCCGGTCACCAGCCGCCAGACCAGGGAGGTGGGGACATCCCGGCCGGTGACCAGGTACTGCAACGTGGAGTCGTCGTACATCGCCTCCCCCAGATCGTCCAGGGCATCCCGGGTTCCCACCAGCACCAGTTTGTCGCCACTTTTGAGTTCAAGATCGGCTGGCGGCAGGATCGTGCGCTCTCCGTCTCGGAGCATCTCGACCACCACCACCTGCAACATCCGCTGCCGGTTGCTAGGACTACGCAGCAAGTCACCCAGGGTTAAGGTGCGACTCTCTAACCACCGCTGGACGGCGGGAGTGTCGCGGCGTCCGACCGTCACCCGACCCTGGTGGGGGGTCGCCTTGCCGACCCGCGATACCAGTTCACTCAGAATCTCCTGCGCCCGGGGATCCTCCGATCGCATCACGTGATCGACGAAACCCCAGTAGCCGGGGCTGACCATCCGGGCCAGGCATTCGTACACCACGATCTCGCCGGGGAAGAAGCCTGAATCGGGCGAGAAGGCGGTGATCAGAGTCCGGTTGTTGTGCTCCTGCTGACGTACCGACAAGAAGATCTCCGGGTTGATCAGCCGGATCCGGGCCGCGGCCGCCAAATTAATCATGTCCGAGGATGTGCCAGCGACGAAGCCGACAATCCCGGTGGCGTCGATCGGCCCGTCATCGGGATGCATCACCCGGACCTCGAGCCCGTCGCGGCGCAGATCGTTGGCCACCTCATGGCCGAACTCCCCATCGGAAAGCACCACCCAGGTGCCGTCGGCGAGACCTTCCGGGCGAGCTGGCAGCGAGGTCCCAGGCTCAGCCAGCAGCCACCTCACCAACTGATAGGCGATCGGACGGTGGATCATCATGACCAGGTAGGCGCCGTAGCGGTCGAACGGGTTGAGCACCGCCTCCGGCTCGAAAAGACTCATCTGCAATGCAGCGTTGCGGGTCTCGCAGCGGGCGATCACCCGGATCTGGGGCCGTAGCAGCCGGGCCGCCATCACCAGGCCCAGGTTCTGATCGTCATCCTCGGTCATCGCCAGCACCGCCTTGCAGCGCGGATGTCCAAGCCCAGCCAGTCCGAGTAACGAGACGTTGCTGGCATCGGCGACCAGCCCCGGCACATCACCCACCAGTTGGTCACTCTCCAGGGCGTCGATTCGTTCTTGGCGTCGGTCCAGCACCACCAGTCGTTCCCCACGGGCATCAAGGGCGTGAGCGATCATCCGGCCGGTGTGGCCATAGCCAGCGATGATCACGAAGTCCTCCCGGAAAGCCCGGATCCGGCCCGCGAACCGTTGCCGGGCGATCGCGGTCTGGAAGGCGCTGTCGCGCATCAGCTGGAAAAGTTGGCCGAAGGTGTACGCCCAAGCCAGCACCGACAGGTAGATGCAGACGATCGTCCACAGCCGTTGCGCCGGGGTAAACGGGTAGGGAAGCTCACCGAAGCCGATCGTGGTGGCCGTGTACGAGAGGAAATAGAACGCCTCAAACAGCGACATGTAGTGCCGATTGCCCTGGGCGTCCTGCCCCGGTACCAGGGTGAAGCCGCCCATAGCAACCACGTACACCCCTGCCAGGATCAGCAGCGGCATCCGCATCCGGCGCAGGATCAGGAAGAGGGCATCGATCCTGGGCACCACGGGGACCGCCACTCGCCGCCGCCGCAGGTCGCCGTGATGCCTGGGACGACGCTCCTGCGGGCGAAGGAGCGGGTTACGCATCAGCGCCGCCGGAAGGAACTGGTCTCGATGATCAGCAGGACCACCGAGACCACATTGGCGAAGAGCGCACCACCCGACAGCGACACCACATTAGTCATGTGGGTAGGCGAGATCGCACCATGCTGGGAAGCCCAGACGTACACCGCAGCCGCGGTGATCAGCTGGATGTCGGCGCAGAGGCTAGTGGCCAGGTGAATCGCTCCGATCTGGGTCCGGTCGCCGAACTTCAGCACGGTGGCAACCAGGTTCACCACCACCGCGACGTACAGCTCCAGCACGTTGTGGTGGTGGACGATGTCGATGTCCCCGGTCCAGAACCCGAAGTTCAAAGTGGCGGCCAGAACCACGAAGAATCCGAAGACCACCTTCTCGAAATTCATGCAGGGCACCTTACGCCGAGAACATCACTACCCACGACCATCTGCCCTTGCCTCCGCAGCAGGGTGGCATGATCGACGCATGGTCTCGTCGCGTTGGAACGTCCGCTCCACAAAATCTCACCTATCAGTGTTGTCCAACGGGTCGGTGCTGTCTATCGGGTCGATCGGGTCGGTACTGTCCATCGGATCCGTCGGATCCTGTTGTTCGATCGTGTCAGTCGGCTCGTTCGCCTCACTGGCTTCGCTGCTGTCCTCGTGCAGCGCCTGGTCGATCCTCAGCCATCGTCGGATCCGGGCGGTGCTCGGCGGCCCGCGGACACACCGGCAGCGATAGCCTGGGGGCGTGTTCGACCTCTTCGACGGGCTCACCCCCAGCCACGTGAACCGATCCGACGGCACAAGATTGGCCCTGCTCGGGGCCGTCCCTGAGAATCCACGCGGGGTGGTCCTGTTCGTGCACGGCTTCACCGGCGCCAAAGAAGATTACCTGTTTGTGCTGCCCGAGATGCGCCAGCAAGATCTGGCGGCGTACGCGATGGATCTGCGCGGCAACCATCAGTCCACCTCACCGGGACCGTTCGACCTTGATGCGCTGGCAGCCGATGTGGTCGACGTTGCCCACAGCCTCGGCGACCGAGTGCACCTGGTGGCTCATTCGTTCGGGGGGCTCGCAGCCCAGCGAGCCGTGATCGGCGACCCGCAAAGATTCGCCTCGCTGACCCTGATCTGCTCTGGTCCGGCCGGGCTGACCGCCGAGCCGGACCTGGTCCCGGTCACGATCGACCGGGTTAGCCGGTTCCGTGCTGAGCTGGAGGGCAAGTCGCTGGCCGAGGCCTGGGATGCCAAAACCGCGTACGAGAACGTCGAGATGCACCCGGCGATGGCGGCCTTCCTCCGTGACCGGTTCGTTGCCGGCGATCACGCGGCCGCGCTACGCAACATCGACGACCTGCTGGGGGCAGCAGACCGGATCGACGAGGTCGCCGCGACCGGGGTGCCCTGCTTCGTAATGTACGGGGCGAACGACGGGACCTGGAACCAGCGAACCCAAAACGAGATGGCCCGCCGGCTGGGCACTGAGCCCGTCTCGATCCCCGAGGCCACTCACCTGCCGATGCTGGAGAATGTGGACGCTACCGTGGCCGTCCTGCTGGCCAACATCGCCGCGGCTCAGCAGTAGCCCGGACGAAGCAGCGGGCGAGGTCCTCTCGCTCGCAGTTACCCAATCAGCTTACGAAGAGGCCTCAGTACGTCATCTGCATCGCCTGGCGGACCTCAGCCAGGGTCGCGTCGGCGATCTCATTGGCCTGCTGGTTACCCGCCGCCAACACCCGCTGCAGATGACCGGGATCGGCGACCAGTTCAGCACGCCGGGCCCGAATCGGGGCCAGGTGCTCGTTGACCACCTCGGTGACCAGCCTCTTCAGCCCGCCACCGCCGGCATCCCCAAGCTCGTCAGCCACCTGGACCGGGTCCTGGCCCAGCAACAACGCCGCGATCGTCACCAGGTTCGACACTTCGGGCCGGTTGACCGGGTCATAGCTAATGTGGCGATCTGAATCGGTGACAGCTTTCCTGATCAGCCGCGCGGTCTGGTCAGCGCTCATCCCAAGTTCGATCACGTTCCCGCGGGATTTGCTCATCTTGGTGCCGTCCATCCCCAGGATGCTCACCGCCCGATTCGCCAGCAAGGCTTCAGCGGCGGGGAATACCGGCCGATCCGGGTCGGCCCGTCCGTACCGCTCGTCAAAGCGTCGTGCGATCACCCGGGTCTGCTCCAGGTGCGGCAGCTGGTCTTTGCCGACCGGGACCAGGTTCGCCTTGCAGAACAAAATGTCAGCCGCCTGATGGACCGGGTAGGTCAGCAGCAGCCCCGACATCGGTCGATCACCGGTCTGCTCCAGTTCAGCCTTCACGGTCGGGTTGCGTCGCAGCTCGGCATCGGTCACCAACGACAGGAAGGGCAACATCAGCTGGTTCAGGGCAGGAACCGCCGAGTGGGTGAAGATGATGCTCTGGTCCAGGCCAACCGCCAGATAGTCAGCCAACAATGAGTAGACCCGCTCCCGGATCGCGCCCACCCCGTCCCGGTCGGTGATCACCTGGTAGTCGGCGATCACGACGAAGGTCTCGACGCCCTGGTTCTGGATCTGAACCCGGTTCGCCAGCGAACCCAGGTAATGCCCGATGTGAAGGTTCCCCGTCGGACGGTCACCGGTGAGCACCCGGAACCGGGACGAGTCTTGGGCGATCTCCTGCTTGATCTGCTCGCTGCGCTGGATCGAGCGAGCCAGGGATGCCTGCGAGGTGCTCTGGGCTAGCTCCTCGCCGACGTCGTTCGCGGTCATCGTGTCCTCTCCCCCGCAGGTCGGCAAACAACAACGACCGACCCGTGGGACGGTCGCTGGAGACGTTGTTGGGTGCAGTCGACGAGCGCCGTCAGGATGACAGCCACCACGCTCCTGGTCGCTGCACGGCTGCACGCTATCAGATCAGCTGGGCAGCACCCCTCCCCGTTCTGCGATGCGACGCAGGATCTCGCGGTACGCGCTGAGACTGGTGGTGTTGATCCCTAGGGGGTTGTTGGGCTTCCCGGTGCCGTGATAGTCACTGCCCCCGGTATGAATCAGACCGGTACGCTCGCTGAGCCTGGCCAGCCGCTCCCGGTCGCGAGCATCGTGATCGGTGTGGTCCACCTCGATCCCATCCAATCCGTCCGCCGCCAACGATTCGATCACGTCCTCGCTCAGCCGGTCCCGGTTGCCCCGGCCCCACGGGTGAGCCACCACCGGTACGCCTTTGGCGCGCCGTACCATCGCGATCGCCTCGCGCAGGTCGGTGGCGTAGCGTCTCACGTACGCCGGGCCACCTTCGGACAAGTACAAGCCGAAAGCTTCGTCGCGGTCTTTCACGTACCCCTTGGCGACCATGGCGTCGGCGATGTGGGGGCGCCCCAGCGAGGGTGACAGCCCGACCTGCGTCATCACCTCGTCCGCAGTCAATGGCATCCCAAGCTCTGCCAGTCTCTGCAGGTACTTCTCCAGCCGGCCCGCTCGGCTGGCCCGCAAACGTTTCATCTCGGTCGACAGCTCGGGATGCCGCGGGTCGCATCCGTACCCCAGTAGGTGGACCGATTTTCCCTGGTACCTCGTCGACAGCTCGACCCCGGCTAGCACCTCGACACCGATCTGTTGTCCGGCCGTGGTGGCTTCGACCAGACCATCGAAGGTGTCGTGGTCGCATAGGGCGATCACATCGAGCCCGGCTTCGCGGGCCGCCACCACCAGCCGGGTCGGCGAATCGGTACCGTCCGACACCGACGAGTGCACATGCAAGTCGATCCGCATGGCCACATCATGTCAGGCCAGGCTGGTAGTGGCGGCGTGGGTCCTCAGCCCGCCAGCAACGAACGCAGCATCCTGACCGTGACCGACAATCGCCCAAGGTCGGGGCTCCCGGTCGCCAGTTGGTCGAGCAGTCCCGCCACCCGGCTCGTCTCGACATGAGCTGCGACGAAGCGGTCGACGGCCTGTTGCGCTGCGGCGCCCGGTTCAGCCCCAGCTACCACCTGGTCAGCCAACCGCGCCTGGACATCCAGCAACTCGTCCAGGACCGCTGCCTGGGCCATCAGCGACCACCGGTCAACCCGGCTCAGGGCCTCAGCCAAGTCGAAGAACCGGTACAGGCCCAGCCGCTCGCGGACGGCAAAGAAGTCGGCCGCGACTTCCAGCAGGTCCCGTCCGCGGGTCTCGGCGATGGTGACGATAGTGGGGATCAAGGGGGTGAAGGGGGCCCCGGCCACAGTCCGGGCGATCTCCTGCGGCACGGCCTGCGCTTCCAGTCCGGTCTTGATCCGCTCGTACACCTGCATGCCTTCAGGGGTCAGCACATCAGCCAGGCTGGCGACCACCTGCTGGGTCGGCTGGGCGTACTGGTCCACGATGGCCTGGACGTTGAGTGGACGAGGCTGGGTCTGCAGCGCCCAGCGGGTGCCACGGTCCACCATGTGCCGCAATTCGATCCGCAGATCAGTCAGCCGAGCCGCCGGCAACGGCAGCCGACCGAGCTGGACCTCCAGCGGCCCGACTCGGAACATCGCCCGGGCCGCCAACTGGGCCCGGATCACATCTGCGGCTGCCGCCCCGGTGTCGGAGGCGAGCCGATGGAAGGCGGTGATCCCCTGGCTGTTGACGAACCGATTCACGGCCACCGTGGTAATAATTTCGCGACTCAGCCGATGCCCGGGCATCGCCTCCCGGAAACGCTCACGCAGCTGCGCCGGGAAGTACTGGATCAGCCGGTCGGCCAGATACGGGTCGTCGGGCAGGTCACTGTCCAGCACGATATCGGCGAGCCGGATCTTGGTCCACGACATCAGGGTCGCCAATTCCGGACCGACCAGGCTCTCACCGGTTGCGATCCGGCGTCGCATCTCGGCGCTGGATGGCATCTGTTCGATGCCGCGATCCAGGTAGCCATCGGCTTCGAGCACCCGCATCCAGTCCTCGTGGATAGCGGCGAAACGGCTGGCTCCATGCCCGGCCATCGCTAGGGCCCGGTTCTGGTCGATGTTGTGTGCCAGCACCAACGCGGCTACCTCGTCGGTCATCTGAGGCAACAGCTGGTCGCGCTGCTCGTCGGTGATCTGTCCTTTGGCCACAAGCGAGGCCAGCAGGATCTTGATGTTCACCTCATGATCGGAGGTGTCGACGCCGGCTGAGTTGTCAATGAAGTCGGTGTTGATCCGCCCCCCACCGCGGGCGTAATCGATCCGGCCGGCCTGGGTCCAGCCCAGGTTGCCGCCCTCCCCAGCGCAGCGGGCCCGGACCTGATTGCCGTCCACCCGGATCGCGTCGTTGGCCCGGTCGCCGGCGTCAGCGTGGCTCTCGGCACTGCCTTTCACGTACGTCCCGATGCCCCCATTCCAGAGTAGGTCTACCGGGGCCTGCAGGATCGCGTGGATGTACTCGTTGGGCGTCATCGTCGTCACCCCCGGATCCAACCCCAACACTTGCCGGGCCGGTTCGGTGACTGGAATCGTCTTCGCCGACCGCGGATACACCCCTCCGCCGGTCGAGATCAGGGCCGGGTCATAGTCGGCCCATGAGGACCGCGGCAGCCGCGACAGCCGTTCCCGCTCGCCGAAACTAACCTCGGGGTCAGGATCGGGGTCGATAAAGATATGCCGGTGGTCGAAGGCCGCCACCAGCCGGGTATGCCGCGAGCGCAGCATCCCATTACCGAAGACATCACCGGACATGTCGCCGATCCCGACGCAGGTGAAGTCCTGGTTCTGGCAGTCGATGCCCATCTCGAAGAAATGCCGCTTGACTGATTCCCAGGCACCCCGAGCGGTGATCCCCATCGCTTTGTGGTCGTAGCCTTTGGAGCCGCCCGAGGCGAAGGCGTCACCCAGCCAGAAGCCGCGCCGTAGGGCGATGTCGTTGGCCAGGTCGGAGAAGGTGGCGGTGCCCTTATCGGCCGCCACTACGAGGTACGGGTCGTCCGGGTCGTGACGCACCACGCCAGCCGGCGGGATCACCTGGCCGTCGGCCCCGATCGAGTCGGTCAGCGACAGCAGGGAGGTGATGAAGATCCGGTACGCAGCCTTTCCCTCCTCCAGCCAGGCTGCCCGATCCTGGGTTGGGTCGGGCAGCTGACGGGGCACAAAGCCACCCTTGGCGCCGACTGGCACGATCACGGTGTTTTTCACCATCTGGGCCTTGGCCAGACCCAGTACTTCGGTCCGGAAGTCCTCGGAACGGTCGGACCAGCGCAGCCCGCCACGAGCCACCTGTCCGAAACGCAGATGGACCCCTTCGACCCGCGGCGAACAGACCCAGATCTCAAACTCGGGTCGAGGCTGCGGCAACAAGTCCAGTTGCCTGGGCAGCAGTTTGAACGCCAGCGCGGCGCCCTCCGCTTCGGCGAAGGCGTTGGTTCGGACCACGGCCCGCTGCAACGCCACCAGGGCGCGGATGATGCGGTCGTGATCCAGGCTGGCGACCTGGTCCAGGGCCTGTTCGATGTGGGTCAGCTGCTCATTCGCAGCCGCCCGCTGGCTCGCCGGGTCGCCGGCGCCGGGCTGGTGAGCGGCCCGGAAAGCCGCCACCAGCTGGGCGGCAAGACCGGCCTGGGCGACTAGCGCAGCACCCATGAAATCGACCGAATACGGCAGCCCAGCCTGCTTCAGGTAACGCAGCATGGCCCGCAGCCAGGTCACCTCCCGCCAGTCCAAGCCGGCCCGGGTCACCAAGGCGTTCAACGGATCGACCTCGATCCAACCGGCTTGCGAGGCCTCGAAGGCTGCCACGAAGCGCTCCCGATCCTGGGGTGGCCATTGCGACAGTGGCCGGTCGGCCCGCAGCCCGAATTCGTACAACCAGGCGGGCTGGTCACGCAGCCGCAACTCGTACGGCCATTCGTCGATCACCTCGACCCCCAGCCGTTCCAGGTGGGGCAGGATCTGCGGCAGCGCGGTCCGCGACCAGCTGTACAGCCGCAGCCGCAGATCGGCGGCATCAGACTCGTCCGTCTGCGTCAACCGGACCGCGATCGAGTCGGGCGCCAGAGCGTTCAGCACGGTGAGATCAGCGACTGCCTGCTCGGGGGAGAATTCCTCCATGTAGGCCTCGGAGAAGGTGACGCCACGGTCTTCGCTCGGCCAGCCCTGGACCTGATGGATGAAACGGTCGTCCCAGCTCTGGCAGGCCTCAGCCAGTTGCTGTTCAAGGGCCGGCAGATCAATCTCGGCACGGGTCCCAGTCGGCAGTTGGATAACGAAGTAGAGCCGTGCCAGCGCCGATTCCCCGATCTGAGCCTGGAAATCAACCCCGGTACCGCCGAAGGCCCGGACGAGGACCTCCTGAAGCCGGAGCTGGACAGTGGTGGTGAAACGATCATGGGGCAGGTAGACCAGGCAGCTGGCAAAACGACCCCAGGGATCCTCGTGCACGAAGAGCCGCACCTGGCGCCGCTCCCCCATCCCCGCGATCCCCTCAATCACGGGATAGAGCTCGTCCGCGGAGGCCTGGAACAGTTCATCACGGGGGTACTTGTTCACCGTGGCCAGGAGGACCTTGGCGCCATGGCTTCCGGGGGCGTAGCCAGACTGTTCGATGATGCTGTGGGTCTTGGCCGCCAGGGCTGGGATCCGGGTGACGACCTCGTCGTAGGCCTGCGCAGCCAATACCCCCAGGAAACGGCGCTCCGCGATGATCTGACCGGAGTCATCGAGGACCCGGATACCGACATAGTCGAGTCGGCTGCCGCGATGCACCCGCGATCGGCGGTTGTCTTTCGTGAAGGCCACCAGCCGTGTGGGTTCGCCGGCGCGTGGGACAGCCTGGAAGGCACCCGCCGGCTCGTCATCGCAGCGGAGGATCCCCAGCCCGGTCCCCGGCTGTGGCTGGTAGCGGCCATCGACCAGGTCGTAGCCTCGGTAACCGAGCAGGGTGAAATTGTCGTTCAGCAGCCACGACAGCAGGTCAGAGGCCGCGTACCGATCTTGTTCGGGCGCGGCGCAAGCCTCGACCTGCTCGATGCAGGACGTCATCTGTGCCCGCATCGGCTTCCAATCCTCATTCGCGACGCGGACCTCAGCCAGCACCTCACTGACCCCGGATTCCAAGGCACCAGCCAGCTCGGCGGCGCTAGCTCCCAGCGGCGGATACACCACAAAGGTCATCCAGGACTCCCGAATTGCCTCCGGCGCCTCGGCTCTGCGGTGCACCAGGTCGGTCAGCTGCCCGTCCCTGCTTCGTACCGCCAGGTACTGCGGATGGAGCACCTGCTGCAACGACCAGCCTTGGCGGCTGATCTCCATGGCCGTCGAGTCCACCAGGAAGGCTCGGTCGTCAGTCACCACCTGCAGCAGGGTCGACTCGCCCAAGTGCCACTGGTCGTCTCCGGCAGGCGTGGTGACCTGCACCAGGTCGGTACCAGGCTCCCGACGTGATGCCAGCCGGAAGTGGGATTCCAGGATCTGGACCAGGCTGTCCGGATCCATCTGTTCCAGGTCTGTAACCGGGACGTGGTCAAGGTAGTGGGCCACGAAGTCTCGCACTCGCTCGGCAGACACCTCGATCGGACCGCGGTCTCGGTCGGTCCCGGCCTGAGACACCGCCTCGATCATCCGACTCTTCACGATCCCGCGGTCACGCGGCACGGACACGTCGTCTCCTTCAATCCCTGGGCGGCAGCCTCGCTCGCCCTACGGCCGAGCCTATCCCTCCGGATTGGACGAGACGTGGCCGGACCGCTGCGGTTCGGGTACAAATATGTTCCATGCACCTGACATCGCAGCTGGACTTTGCCGCTCCCCCGGCCGCCGTGGCCGCCATGTTGACCGACCAGGAATTCCTGGAGCAGGTCTGCGTCGCCTCCCACGCCACGGAGCATTCGGTGCAGGTGAACGGCAGCAGTACCACCTCGTCGCGGACTCTCCCGGCGCCGGCCGCGGCCGCGAAGTTCACCGGGCCGACGATCACGATCGTCGAGGAGACCGCCTGGGGGGAGCCGGCTGCCGATGGAGGACGACGCGGCGAGCTCCACCTCCAGGTACCCGGCCTTCCGGTAGAGATGACTGGAACCGCCATCCTGCGTGCCGGTGGAAAGGGCACCACGGTCGCCTATGAGGCCGACCTCAATGTCAATATCCCGTTTGTGGGCAAGAAATTAGAACAGTCAGCGGCTCCCGCGGTCCTGAGCGGGATCGCCCTGCAGCAGCGAGTCGGCGACCAATGGCTGGCTGAGCGCTGACCCTGACCGATCCCTGGCCCAGGCTATCCAGGCCAGGCTGGCTCAGTCCATGTGCGGGTAGCGGATCGAGCGAGGCGGAACCAGGGTCTCCTTGACCGCCCGCGGCGAGGTCCACCGCATCAGGTTCCACACCGAACCGGCCTTGTCGTTGGTGCCGGAGGCCCTTGCCCCGCCGAACGGCTGCTGGCCGACCACGGCGCCGGTGGGTTTGTCGTTGATGTAGAAGTTGCCCGCCGTCTGGCGCAGGGCCCGGCTGGCTTGAGCGACAGCATGACGGTCGGCCGCCAGCACCGCCCCGGTGAGGGCGTACGGGGAGGCGCTGTCTACCAGGGTCAGCACGTCCTCCCAGGAATTATCGGGATACACGTAGATCGCCAGGATCGGTCCGAAATATTCGGTTCGGAAGATGTCCTGGCCCGGATTGTCGGAGACCACCAGGGTGGGGTGGACATACCAGCCCTGGGAGTCGTCGTAGGTCCCGCCGGCGACGATCTTGGCGTCGGTGGCCGCGCGAGCCTGCTCAATAGCCGCAGCGAGTCGGGTGTAGGCCCGCCGGTCGATCACTGCCGAGGTGAAGTTCGACAGGTCTCGGACATCCCCGACCGCCAGCGCGTTAATCTCGTCCACCAGGTCACCCGAGATCCGCTCCCAGATCGAACGGGGCAAGTAGGCACGGGAGGCTGCCGAACACTTCTGGCCGGAGTATTCGTACGCCCCACGCACCAGCGCCACCCGCAACGCCTCCACATCGGCAGATGGATGGGCCAGTACGAAGTCTTTACCTCCGGTCTCACCCACGATCCGCGGGTAGCTGCGATAGGTGGCGATGTTCTGCCCGACCTGTTGCCACAGCTGCTGGAAGACTCGGGTCGAACCGGTGAAGTGGATCCCCGCCAGGGCCGGATGGGTCAGCGCCACCTGAGACACCTCAGAGCCGTGACCGGGGACCATGGTGATCACCCCGGACGGCAGCCCGGCCTGCTCGAGGACCTCGAAGAAGACATCTGCCGCCAGCTGTTGGGTCAGCGCCGGCTTCCACAGCGCCACATTGCCCATGATCGCGGGAGCCGTGGGCAGGTTGCCCCCGATCGCGGTGAAGTTGAAGGGCGTGATCGCATACACGAAGCCCTCCAGCGGCCGGTAGTCCATCTGGTTCCAGGTCCCGGGCGCCGACAGCGGCTGTTCGGCGTGGATCTGACGAGCGAAGGACACGTTGAAACGCAGGAAGTCGACCAGTTCGCAGGCCGCGTCGATCTCCGCCTGCTGCACCGTCTTGCCCTGCCCTAACATGGTGGCGGCGTTGATTCGAGCCCGGTACGGGCCGGCGATCAGGTCCGCGGCGCGCAGGAAGATCGCCGCCCGGTCATCGAACGACAGCTCTGCCCACTGTCTGGCGGCCCCCAAGGCGTGATCGATAGCAGCCTGGGCGTCAGCGGCGGTTGCCTGCCAGACCCGTCCCAGAACGTGGTGGTGATCCGACGGCATGCAGACCTCGAGCTCATCGCCGGAGCCTGGTCGACGGCTCTCGAACCGGCCGTGCAATTCCACCGGATCAGCAGCTGCGGTCTGTTCCACCTCGCGGACCAGGGCTTCACGTTCAGGGCTGCCGGGCGCGTACCCGCGGACCGGCTCGTTGCTGGGCGGGGGGACTGAGGTCACAGCATCCACGGTCGACACCCTAGTCTGGGGCAGAGGGTAGCCGCCACCGCCCCTGACGATCCTGAGTCATTCGTCAAGCCTGATGGGGCGACGGACCGTCAGCAACGCCACCGCGGTAGCAACCAACGTCATCGCGCAGATGGCCACTGGGTCGAGGACGAGGTTAACGTCGAAGGGGGCGATTCCCCGCTGCCAGACCAGATAGGTTCCGACGATGCCGCAAAGCACACCCGCGGTCACCCGGGTGGGGCTGGCAGCAGCTCCGTAGCGCAGCCAGATCCGCTCCCCCGGCACCACGACGGCGATGATCAGGGACAAGAAGGCGGTAGTGATGAGCAGAACCAGCGGGCGCAGCGCCCAGAATGTCGCCTCGTCGGCCGGGAGTAGCCAGTCAACGGCGGTCCCGAGTCCGAGAAAGACGAAGAAGGCGGGTAGGTGCCACAGGAAGACCGGGAACAACAACAGGTTTGCCCAGGTGAGGAAGGTCTCGGTCCGCCGCTTCGGCTGCCAGCGACCCACGGCCGGCGCAACCAGAGCCATCAGGCAGACTTGGGCGACGGCGAGCAGCACCAGCGCCAGTGTCGGAGGCATCAGGTTCTGGTTCGGGTGGTCAGCCAGCCCGATCGTGACGTCAGGATAGCCTGCCTGGCCGACCAGCCCGACAATGCCCAGCACCGCCGCCGCGGTGATCGCCCACAACCCGAACCGCGGGACCCGGGCCAGGCTGCCCCGCGCGTACACCACGCCCAGCTGGTGGCAGGTGAGCCACACCAGCACCACATTGAGGTCACCAAGCCCAGGAGCGGTGGGCAGCAGGCGGCGGGCGCCGTCGTTGGCGGTGACAGCCGCAGCCAGCGCCAGCAGGAGCGGCCACCAGCCAAGCCGATCATGCGACCGGACCGCCAGCGGGGTCGATGCCACGCACACCAGGTACGCGACCAGGAACCACCACGGGTTCGCGGTGTTGTCCGCGATCTGTCGTGCCGGGCCGCCCTGACCGAGCAGCCAGCCCAGGGTCGTCAACGGTGCTACTACGAGCAGCACCGGCAACGTCGCAGTCAGCAGCCGGCGGGCGCGGACCCCGACAAAGGCCGCGTCGGATTCCCCGTTGCGTGCCGCCCGATCATAGGTGATGGTGTTGACGACACCACCGGCCAGGAAGAACAGAGGCATCACTTGCAACAGCCAGGTGGCCGCGACCGCCACCGGGCCATGGAGCGCGTTCTCAACGCGAAAGCCGTCGGCTCCCCACGAGACCCGTTGGACGGTCCAGTGCATGAGCACGACGATGACCATCGCCATGGGTCGTATCAGGTCGACCAATCGGTCCCGGACTAGCACCGTCACGGTCGACGACCATAACCCCGCCTTCGAGGTCTCCGGCTGCTCCTCACCGCAGCCGTCACAAACCCGCTGTACCTGATGCGGCCACTATCACGGGAGTGGATGTGACGGAAGCTGAGATCCTTCTGCTCGGTAGCTGCGTACACCGTGATCGGGATCATCACCAGGCCGAACGAGATCGTGTCCTTCCACATGCTGCGTGGTGCCATGGACCTCATCTTCATCAGGGCGAGGTGAACCGGCCAGTCCCAGCAGGCTGCTGGCCTCCTCAGCACCAAACCACAGCAGGTCATGGTCAACAAGCAGGCTACGCACCGCGGCCAGGTCCCAGGCCTCGTCTAAGGGCTTCCCAGCTGCCTGCTGATAGGCCAGTCGGACCGCTGCCCCGGCTTCAGCGGCGTCAGCAAAAACCGCCTCGATCCTGGTCACCTGAGTCACCGTGCCCTGCCCTAGGTAGCCGTCCGGGTCGGCCGTGTACGGCGCTCTGGTCACCACGACCAGCCGCCGGCCGTGCTTCACCAGGGCATCCAGGCTGGCCACCTGTAGAGCGGTCCGCTCGGCCTGTTCAGTCTCGGCCTCGGACAGGTCAAAGGTCTGCAGCAGCAGTGAGCTGGCTGCGTACGCGCGCAGCGGACCGGCCACTGGTTGGCCAGCACTCAGTCGGGCCAAAGCGTCGGCTGAGACCGGCACCATGACCACCATCAACGATGACCACCGTCCAGCCGGTTCAGTTCCGAGACGATCCCGTCGACCAGGACCTGGACCGGGGCGGCCGCAGCCGCCCCGAAACAGACCCGACCGTCGTAGCTGGTGACCGAGACCGTGACGTCCTGGGAATCAGCCAGCCCCACCAGCGGGTACGACGAGTGCATCTGCCAGGCGCCGAGGTAGCGACGACTGTCTGGTCCGGGGGCATTGCTGATGAAGACGTCATGGGCCCGTCCCGAGGTGACGCTACGAGCAGCAAGGGCGTGCAGGGTGGGCGGGGCAAAGCCGCTCAGCCGGGTCAGTTGGTCTGCGCAGACCGTATAGCCGGAGTCGATCCGGGAACGGGTCAATGAGGCGATCTGGTCAATGCGCCCCTGCGGCGAGGTAGCCCGTACCGGCAGGGTCACAAACTGCGGCGCCACCTGGCATCCCACCGATGACGCGGCACCCTTGCGCTGCTGCACCGCCAGCGGGACCAAGGCCACCACATCGACAGGGTCGGCCCCCAGGTGGGTCTGCCACTGCCGCAGCCCGGCCACCACGAGGGCCACTATCACATCGTGGGTGGTACACCCAGCAAAGTCACGGACCCGGTTGATGGCAGCCAGCTGCACCACCGCACCGGCGGCGTAACGGCTGGTCGGCACCACCGGCTGATTCCGGAAGACCCTCGGAACTGCCTGCTGCTGCAGCAGTTCCACCCCGTGCCCCATGCCCCGGGCCAGCCGGGCGCTGACCCGACCCAGCAGACCCAACGGGTCCTGCAAACCGCCAACCATGCCCGACATCAGATCATCATTCGGAGCCGGGTCAGGGACCCAGGGCTGCGGCCGCGGTACGTCGGGTACCGGCCGTTCGTCGTACAGCTCATGCAGCAGGTGCACCTGAGCACCGCCGTCGACCAGGGCCGGGTGTGAGCGACACAGCAGCGCCACCTGCCCCCCCACGAGGCCGTCGACCAAGGTCAACTCCCACTGCGGGTGGCCAGAGTCGAAGGCCTCAGTGAGACCAGCGGCAACAAGATCCGTGATCTGTCGCAGCTCACCCGGCGATTCCAGCGTCATCTGACGCAGGTGCCGGTCGATGTCGAAGTCGACATCATCGACCCAGTCCAGGCCGGTGACGGTTTCCCGCACCCGCTGCCGGAATCGGGGCGCGTACGGCAGCCGGTCCAGGACCCGGGCCCGTAACTCGTCGATTCCCAGCCTGGCATCCACCGCGGGGCGGTCGAAGACATCCACACTGACGAGATGCCAGGGGGTGCCTTGAACTCCGCGCGACAGGGTCGAGATCTCGGTCTGAGACAGCGGGTCGGGCATGGCAACCACCCTACCCACCGTCCGGCAGCTACCAAGGCGCCGGCACGTTATCCACAAATTCGATGGTGGGGTCTGGCAGACGGTCACGCAGCCTGGGCAGCGTTGTCGCATGACTTCCGTTCAAGACCTGTATTGCCCAGCCTTAGCCACCTGTCGTCGGGTCGTAATCGACGATGGCCTGGCCTCGTGGGGCTGGGCCGACCTGGCGGGTCCAGCTCAGCCCAGCCTTCGCGATCAGCCGCCGCTGCCGTTCGCCGGGCCCGAGCCAGACCCCATCCCCCAGGTCGGTGAGGATGTACCAGCCGAGGTGAGACAGACCGCGGTGGTCATGAGCCGGATTCTGGTCGAGGCTTTGCGCGGCTCTCGGCCAGCACACCAACTGGAACGCTGGTTCGACGAGGCGGACCTGACCACGATCGTGGACCGGGCCCGGGCCGAACGGAGGCTGTCGCCGCTGACGCTGGCCTCGCTACGAGTACAACAGCCACGGCCGGGGGCCGCTGAGGTAACCCTGCGACTCGTCCGTGCCGGGCGTTCGATCGCGGCGGCGCTGCGACTGGAACAGCGGCAGAAAGGCTGGCGAGTACGCGGCCTCGTTCTCGGCCCCTGCCCTTCAGGCAGCTCGGTGGTCGCGGCAGCGCCCAGCACCCCCCAGTATCCGCCGAGGCGGTGAACTACCGGCGCTTCTTGTTACGTCGGCCTTGGGAGCCGGGACGGGTCCGGCGCTGCCCCGCCGAACCACCCTTCTGGGTGGTCTGCTCCGGTTTCTGGGCGGTCTCGCTCATCTCGGCCAGGGTCTGCTCCACCTTGTCGGCCAAGGCGGTCGGCTCTGACTCCGGGCTCTGTCGAGCCGCCTTCTTACGGCGAGGCTTCTTGGAGCGCTGCTGGACACTGGTGGCCGGCTCACCGTCGAGACCATGCGAACCGATGTTGAGGTGGCGCCGGGCGGCGGCGGCCTCAGCCTCCAGCTCGGCGTCGTGGTAGCGCCGCACCACGTTCGCAATATCGGTCGTCTTCCCGTCTGCATCCAGCACCGGAGCCACCTGAGGCACCGCCTCGACTTGCAGGTTGAAGATGTACCCGACGACCTCTTCCATGAAGGAATCCATCATGGCGTTGAACATGTCGCCGCCCTCACGCTGATATTCGACCAGCGGGTCGCGTTGGGCCATCGCCCGCAGCCCGATGCCCTCGCGCAGGTAGTCCATCTCGTACAGGTGCTCGCGCCATTTACGGTCCAGGACGGTCAGCAGCACCCGCCGTTCCAATTCCCGCATTACCTCGTCACCGAGAGTCTCCTCACGCTTATCGTACGCGTTCTGGGCGTCGGCCACGAAGTCCTCGATCAAACCTTCCTGGGTCAGCGACTTCGTCTCATAGTCATGGAGATCGAGGCTGACCGGGTACAGGGTACGGACGTGGGACCACAGCTGATCCAGGTCCCAGTCCTCCTCGAAGCCCTCGGTCATCCCCTCCACGTATTGGGTGACGACCTTGTTCACGGTCTGTCGCAACTGTTCCTCGACGTCAGCGCCTTCCAGTACCAGTCGCCGATCGCTGTAGATGGTGTGGCGCTGCCGGTTCATGACGTCGTCGTATTTGAGGACGTTCTTGCGCATCTCGAAGTTCTGAGCCTCGACCTGCTCCTGGGCGCTTTGAATCATCTTGCTGATTCGCTTGTCCTCGATCGGAACATCATCGGGTACCTTCAGCGCCCGCATGAACCAGTCGACCATCTCGCCCTTGAACAGCCGCATCAGGTCATCGCCGAGCGAGAGGTAGAAGCGGCTCTCGCCCGGGTCTCCCTGCCGCCCGGAACGGCCGCGCAGCTGATTGTCGATTCGGCGTGATTCGTGCCGCTCGGAACCGATTACGTACAGCCCGCCGGCGTCGACCACCTCGTCATGTTCCTTGGCCACCTGCTCGGTGATCTCGTCGAAGGTCTCTGACCAGGCCGCCTCGTATTCCTCAGAATTCTCCACCGGGTCCAGGCCCCGTTCCCGCAGTACTGCGTCAGTGAGGAATTCGGGATTGCCGCCAAGGATGATGTCGGTGCCTCGACCAGCCATGTTGGTCGCCACCGTGACCGCACCCTTGCGCCCGGCCAGCGCTACCACCGCGGCCTCCCGGGCATGCTGCTTGGCATTCAGCACCTCGTGCGGGATTCCCGCCTTCACCAACAGCTTCGACAGCTTCTCGGATTTCGCCACCGAGGCGGTCCCGATCAGGATCGGCTGACCTTCCTCATGCCGCTCGGTGACGTCCTCGACTATGGCGTTGAACTTGGCATCCTCGGTACGGTAAATCAGGTCCCGCTGATCGACCCGGATCATCGGCATGTTGGTCGGGATCGGGATCACACCCAGGCCGTAGATCTTCTGGAACTCCGACTCCTCGGTCTTGGCGGTACCGGTCATCCCGGCTAGCTTGTCGTACATCCGGAAGTAGTTCTGGAGTGTGATCGTGGCTAGGGTCTGGTACTCCTCCTTGATCTGCACATGCTCCTTGGCCTCCAGCGCCTGGTGCAAGCCCTCGTTGTAACGCCTGCCGACCAGGGTCCGGCCGGTATGCTCGTCGACGATCAGAACCTCACCGTCGATGACCACGTAGTCTTTGTCGCGCTTGAATAGTTCCTTGGCCTTGATCGCATTGTTCAGGTACGAGATCAACGGCGTGTTCGCCGACTCATATAGGTTCTCGATCCCGAGCCGATCCTCGACCTCCTCGATGCCGCGCTCCAGCATCGACACGGTACGTTTCTTCTCGTCGACCTCGTAGTGCTTGTCCCGCGTCAGGCGAGTCACCATCCGGGCAAACTCCGGGTACCACTGCCCAGTGTCCTCTGACGGTCCGGAGATGATCAGCGGGGTCCGAGCCTCATCGACCAGGATCGAGTCCACCTCATCCACGATCGCGTAGTAATGCCCGCGCTGCACACAATCACCCAGCGCCAACGCCATATTGTCGCGCAGGTAGTCGAAGCCGAATTCGTTGTTAGTGCCATAGGTGATGTCGGCCTCGTACGCGGCCCGTCGGGCGGCCGGATCCATGTGGGCCAGGATCGCCCCCACCTCCAGGCCCAGAAAATGGTGGATCCGGCCCATCTGCTCAGATTGGAACTGAGCCAGGTAGTCGTTGACAGTGACGATGTGCACGCCTTTGCCGGTGAGCGCGTTGAGATAGCTCGGCAGCACCGCGACGAGGGTCTTGCCCTCGCCGGTCTTCATCTCGGCGATCTTGCACTGGTGCAGGGCGGCGCCACCCATGATCTGGACGTCGAAGTGTCGCTTGTCCAGGACCCGCTGGGTAGCTTCCCGTACGGTGGCGAAGGCCTCCGGCAGCAACGAGTCCAGCGACTCGCCGTTGTCGTGGCGCTGCCTGAGATCAGCGGTCTGCCCCTTCAACTCATCGTCAGACATCGACTGGTAGTCATCCTCGATCGAGTTGACCTGCTTCGCGATCGCCTCCAGCTTCTTCAGTTGGCGGCCTTCGCCGATGTGCAGCATCCTGTCGAGCAAACCCACGTCCGGAACTCCTCCAGTCCGTCCCCGCCGAGCGCGAGGTCTGGACCATCCTAGTGGCGTCAGGGTGGTGGCTCGTCGCTACTCCAGTTGAGTCTTGGTTTCTGCGGGCATCCAACCCAGTTCGACGGCAAGACCGACCCTTCGACGAGACCAGGATTCTGGGAAGGTTCAGCCATCCCGCCAGATCGAGAAGCTCGGCGGCCAATTCCCGGACCAGATACCGCTTCGCCGGCTTCTGCGGATGGCTCTCCCAGGCGATCTGGACCCCGGAAAGCGCCCGCCCGGCAGTCGGCCTTGAGATCCACTCGGGCACCAATCGTCTCCTCCAGCCCCGCGCTCGTCCAGCAGGTCAGCCCGACGGACCGCGGACAGAAGCACCCTCATCCAGATGTCGTCGATCCTCTCGAACTGGGCTGTTCGGCGCGCTGAGGTAAGCCGCCCGGACCACAGCAGCCATTCCAGTGCGGTCTTGCTGGCGGTCCAGTTCCAACCCCAGCCGCTCCGCGGTCGCTACTCGGTCTGCTTGATCTGGCGAGCGGTGAGCCCGCCCGGACCGGGACCCAGCCACCCGCTGGTACACCTGCTCAACCAGGTAGGAATTGTCACGCTGTACCCGGACCATCTCGTCCCAGGCCTGCTCGGCGGAGCATGGCCAAAGCTGCGGTCCAGCAGATCACACGAATACGGGCCGAGTCGGCTGTCCACCAGCAGATAGTGAGCTCGCTGGACGACGTTGATGGAAGTCGAGCTGGAACTGGGCCAGCCGATCGATTTCACCCTGGATCCGGCGAATCGTAACTGGCCCAGCCCGAGGTCGGCCGAATCCCCGCTCGGCCAAGACGACCCGGCGGGCTTGGACCAGACTGAAGTGGGTTACGGCGACAGTCTCACCAGCCTGCTCTCAGGCATCATCAGTCGACCGCAGACGGACCGGCTGGTCTGGCACCAGCCGGTCCGAGGCACCTACACATCGATTCAGACGATCAGCTCTGGTCCACTTCCAGGTGAATCACGCCGTAGTCGTACGCCTTGCGCCGGTAGACCACCGAGGGCTGACCGGTCTCGGCGTCGACATACAGGAAGAAGTCGTGGCCGACCAGTTCCATCTCGTCGAGGGCCTGTGCCAGGGTCAGCGCAGCGCTTGTGAAGTGCTTCTCGCGCACCACCAGTGGCCCATCGCCTTGGACCTCCAGGCCAGCGATCTGGCGTACCTCGTCCTGCTGCGGTTCCACTGCCGCGGCCGGGACCGGTTCAGGGGTCTTCAGGGAATCGGCGACCCGCAGGCCTCGGTGTGCCTTACGTCGGTCGGCCGCGCGTCGCAGCTGTGACTTCAGCCGGTCCAGAGCCCGGTCGAAGGCGATGGTCTTGTCATCCGAGGAGGCTTCAGCCCGAACCACCGGTCCCTTCCCGATCAGGGTGATCTCGACCCGGACCGCCTGATCAGGTTGCTTGGTCTCGGAGCACACCACCTTCACCTCACCGCGGATGATCCGGTCTCGGATCCGTTCGATGCTGCTCATCCGCTCGATGACCTGTTCGCGGAACGTATCCGAGATCTGGCAGTGACGCGCCGTGACGACAACGTCCATGGCTCCTCCTCATCACCTCACCGGCGCCGGGTCCTTCCCAGGGCCGGAGAAAACAGCGGGCACCGCCTGCCAAGCTCGAGCAAACCCGAGACATGACCGGTGGTGCCATGGCCCGAGGCTAGTACGACCTGCCTCATCGTGAGACGACCGGGCAGCGAGTCGTGCCAACTTGCTTGTCTGGCACACACCAACATCGATGATCACGTGGCGCAGTGATTCGTCGGCCAGTCCACCAGCGGTTGTCTCGGCGACCGGAGGCTGGTCGCCGCCACGGCGGCCCCGCCGATCAGGTCGACCTCAGCTGCAGCCAGGGCCCGGCATGCCTCTGCCATGGTGGACCCGGTGGTCACCACGTCATCCACGACAAGGGCCGGTCCTGCCAGCCAGTCGGCTCGCAACGCCCCGGTGAGATTAGCCAGGCGTTGTGCAGAGGTCAGGGTGGATTGGTCGTCGACGGCTCGCATGTGCCGCAGTGCCCGCCCCACCGTCACCGTCATCCCCGTTTGGTGCAGGATGCGCGCGGCCCGCTGGGCCACCAGGCGTAGCGAGTCGTATCCGCGGGCTCGGATGGTCGCTGGCCGTGACGGTACCGGGACCAGGGTAACTGCGCCGACCTCGGCCTCCAGCAGCAGCGCCGCGGCTGCCCGAGCCAGTGCCTCGCCCAAGACCAAGGTTCCCGCCCTGGCCCCGCGTTCTTTATGGGCAGTGATCAGGCTCCGGGTGATCCCCTCGTAGCGGGCCGTGGCCCAGACCACCGGCCAGCCAGGTAGTTGACGGAATTCGCGATGCGGTGGTTGGCGGCGCACCTCGTTGCGACAGTCGCCGCAGACCCCGGCGCCGGCCTGGCCGCAACCGGGGCAGGCGGCGCCCAGCATCAGGTCGGCCCCGACCGACCACCAGCCCGCGATCCCCACACCATCAGCCTGCCGCAACCGGCGATGTCCATGTCCCAAGCCTGGACTGATTGTGGACAGTACCCGGCCCCGATCCGGATCTGTGGATAAGGCGTTTCGATCGACGAAACTCAGCCGGGATACGTAGGCAGGCGCAGAGTCGGAGCTGCCGCGCCGTCGGTCGGCAGCGGCAGCGGCGCCCACCGAAGCCCCCCCTGGTACAGCCACACCAGGCGGGCGTTGTCGGCGACTGCCTTACGCACCGAACTGCGCGGACTGGTGGTGAGGGTGACCGCTGCCCAGTCGTCGGCTCGTCCGATGTCGCGAACTGTGACCCCGTCCACGTCCACCTCCACGACCTCGGGCCGAGGTTCGCCTCCTTTCAACACGGTCAATGTGGTGGGGCCGCTCCAGCCCACGTCCAACAGCTCGGTGAGCTCGGTAGAGTCGCGTACCAATGGGATTCGACGAGCCGCCGCCCAGACGCCACCGGCATCGATCCGCAGCAACTGCAATTCCCGATTCCGGCCGTTTTCCGGTTCCACGATCACCGCCATGCGTTGCCCGTCGGGCGAGATCCGGAAGGCGACCACCATGCCATCGAGGCTCCGTACCGGAACCTGGTCGATCTGGTCGCCTGTTATCCGCGACAGGGACCCCGACGCGGTCATCGCCCACAGATGTCCCGCCCGGCTGTATTGGGGGCGCAGCAGTTGCGCAGCTGCTAGCACCTTGCGCGTCTCGCCGCCGTCCACCGGACCTCGGTGCAGTTCCCGAGCCTGCTCGGGCCCGACCACCAGCGCCGCCTCCAGCCCATCCCGGGTGATGGCCAGCCCGCTGGCTGACCAGTTCTGGGTCCCGAAGATCCCACTGACGGCGCGCGGCGCCTCGCCGGGGGCCTCCGAGACCCGTACCAGCCGGTCATTCTGGATCCCGAACAACTGAGTGCTGAGCCCCTGCAGCGGGTCATACCGATCGGCCAGCGAGAGGGGGGCGGAGCCGTCCGAACGTTGACCATCGATAACGACCGGTCGACCGTCGACGGTAATCCGGAAGCCATCCAGGTACGGGATCTGACGCAGGGTGGCGGCCAGCTGAGCAGCGAAAGGAGCGGCCTGCGCCGGCGCCGGCGCCGCCCGCAAGGGGATGGTCAGGATTCCGGAGCCCGTGACAGTACCGGCCAGGCCGACCTCGTGCGGGGCGGCGGTGATCACCGCAGGGGCGAGCCAGTTCGACGGGCCATTGAGCAACATCCGTACCAGGCTGGTGGCGTCTCGGGTGCCCCGCGCCACATACCGGGTGTCTGGCACCAGTGTGGCACCAGTGTGGTCGAGGAAATATACCTCGCTGCGAACGTACGCGGTGGCGAACAAGTACCGCGAGATCAGGATCCCCTCAGGGGGGTTCGAGATCCGCAACTGGCCGGCCGAGTTTCGTTCAATCCGAAAGTCATACCGGATCCGCTCGTCGTGGGCCGTGAAGGAGCCGTCCGCTGCGACCCGGCCGATGATCGTTACCGGCTCTGCTGCGGCCCGAGGTGGGGTGGTGTCAGCATAGACGGTAACGCCTGATTCCGGCCGCCAGGCCTGCTGAGCCTCCTCCGTCAGGTATAGCCGGGCCGCCGGATAGCCCGGCTGATAGGTGGCCATGGCATGGAGGAAGCCGTCGATGATCAGGGATTCGGTCGCCCCGTCGGGGGGTGGATCAGGTGCGATCGCCACACCTCCTGGCCCGGGCTGCCGAGAGCGGCGGGTCTCCTGGAGGACAGGTCCCTGGGTCGGTAACGCGGCACAACCAGTCAGCAGCGCTAACCCCACCCCCACTATCAGCAGCAGCCGCTTCATGAGGACACCTCGCCTTGGGGGCCAGACCCCAGCCAGTCTTGAGCCCGTTCCCGTGGAACCACCGGAAGCGGGGAACGCAGGACCGGGGCGTCCTGACTTCTCGGCAGCGTGACGCGAAACTGGGCTCCCTGACGCGGCCGGCTCCAGGCGTTCAGATACCCGCCGTGAAGCCGAACATCCTCCAACGAAATAGCCAGGCCAAGCCCGGTCCCGCCGACGCGTCGGGAGCGGGCCGGGTCGCCGCGCCAGAAGCGGTGGAAAACGTTTTGTGCATCGGCAGCCTCGAAACCCACACCGCGGTCCCGGACGGTGATCGCGACCGCGCTGTCGTTGCTCGCCACCTCTACCGTCACGGGTTTCCCGTCACCGTGCTCGATCGCGTTGGTCAGCAGATTCCGCAACACACGACCAATCCGGCGGGCGTCGATCACAGCGGCAGCTGATTCCGGCGAGATCAGCTCCAGAGCGCTCTGCTTGGTCTGAGCAAAAGGTCGCAACGCCGCTACCTCGGTAGCCACCAACTGGACCAGGTCGGTCTCCTCCACCGTGAGGTCAACTGCGCCGGCATCAAATCGGCTGATCTCCAGCAGGTCCGCGAGCAGGGCCTCGAACCGATCCAGTTCGCGCCGCATCAATACCGCGCTGCGCTTCTCCACTGCGCCGAAGTCCTCCCGTCCGTCGTACAGCACATCCGCGGCTAGCCGGACCGTCGTCAGTGGGGTCCGTAGTTCATGAGAGACATCCGCCACGAAACGTTGCTGCAGTTGGGACAGTTCCTCCAGTTGGACGATCCGGTGCTGCAGCTGCGAGGCCATGAAGTTCATCGACACAGCAAGCCCCGCCAAATCGTCGGTGCCTCGCACCGGCATCCGTTGGGTGAGTTCGCCAGAAGCTAACCGCTCGGCCGCCAATCGGGCCTCGCGGACCGGCCCCATCACCTGCCGAGCCACCCAGTACGAGATCAACGCCAATGCCGCCATCACGACGACGCCGGTGGTGACGATCGCGGATTGGAGGACCCGAAGGGTGTCGACCTCCTGATGCATCGGAAACACAAAGTAGGTCGGGTATCGAGCGGCGCTAGTGGCACCGACCGAGGCCCCCACCACGATCCCGGGCACAGTGGCGGTACCGTCGGTATAACGCACCTCAGTGGGCGTCACAAAAAATGCCGACTCTCCCGCCTCACTGGCCCGTGACACCGCTTCCCGAATCGATCCTGGAATACAGCCCCGATCGAGTCCGGGGGTAAAGATGTCGGAAACCGGTCCCTGTACCACCACAGAGTATTGCCCCACAGCCCCGCGTTGGACCGCCGTGAAGGCTGCCCGGGTCAGAGTATCGGTTGACCCGACCTGTCCGGGCGGCGCATCTCGCAGGGACACCTCCATGGCGTCCACCGCAGTCGACGCCTCGGCAAGAGCTGAAACCCGCTTGCCACGCTGGATCCCCTCGGAAGCCTGCTGTTGGAGCAACCAACCAGCCAGCAGCAACACCACGATGGTCCCCGAGAGGGTGATCGTGACCACGCGCAGCGGCAATGAGCCCCACCAGACCCGACCTGGGACGCGGAGAATACGGAGGGCTCGGTCGACGACCGCGATGCTAGCCAGTGGAACTACTCCCGGCCCGATACCCCACTCCCCGCACGGTCACCACCAGTTCCGGCCGCTCTGGGTCCCGCTCGATTTTCGAACGCAGCCGCTGAATGTGAACATTCACCAGCCGGGTATCCGCCGCATGGCGATAGCCCCAGACCTGCTCCAGGAGCTTCTCTCGCCCAAACACCTGTTGCGGGCGACGAGCCAGGGTGAGGAGCAGATCAAACTCCAGCGGCGTGAGGGCGATGATCTGACTTCCACGGCGTACCTCATGAGCCGGCACATCAATCACAAGGTCACCGACCCGGATGGTCTCGCTCTCGGATTCGGCAGGCGGGCGCCGCAACCGGGTCCAGATCCGAGCAACCAGCTCACGAGGCTTGAAAGGCTTGGGAACGTAATCGTCGGCTCCGGCCTCGAGACCATCCACCACATCACCGGTGTCGGACTTAGCCGTCAGCATCACGATCGGCACGCCTGATTCCTCCCGGATCCGACGACACACGGCCACCCCATCTAATCCTGGCAGCATCAGATCGAGCAGCACCAGATCCGGAGATGAGGCCCTGAATTCCTCCAAGGCCTGATCTCCGCTGGAACACCAGATCGTCTCGAAGCCTTCCTGGCGCAGCACCAACTGCAACATCTCAGCCAACGACGCATCGTCATCCACCACCAGAATGCGCCGCCGCACTCGCGCCAGGTCAACCACGAACCACTCTCCTTCCAGGTACCGATGCTAGCCCCCGGAACGGGAAGACACCGAGACTCGCCGAGGCTACGGTCGAGTCAGGCTCCGTAGTCCGACGTCTGCAGGCCTTTGCCGTCGCCGCGCTCAGTACCGGGCGCACTCGGCAGACCCGATGCCCCACCCGGTGCGGTGTACTTGGGCGCAGTTGGCGGCTTGAGCCCTGAGGTGTCCCCCTTGGCAGCGTTCGGCCACTTGTCTCCCTTGAGGACCTCGGGACTGGTGACCTTGGTGGAGGTCATCTGTCGCACATGATCATCCAGCGGGGGCTTCCAGTATTCCTTACCGGTCATCATGGTGTCCTTAACCCAGTCATTCGCCTGCTTCAGCGCTGCCCGGGCCCAATCACACCGCTGGTAATAGTGTTCACCGGGATCCGTTTCGGCGTATCCGGAGATGGCCTCCTTGCGGGATGTCAACAGGCTCTGAAAGCCCAAGAAAACCCCGTGCTGCAGCAGCGCGGGTGTCTCCACTCCAGAACCGGCCACCTGGATGTACTGACGAAACTCCTGGACCGCCGCGTACTGCGCCGGCAACTGCTTCATGTACTCCTCTGCCCCGGGACCTTTCCAGTGGGTCTGCTGCTGCCGATTCTCGATATCGGTCAGGATGGGCTCGACCGCCTTGTCCATCTGCTGCCAGGTATCGTTGTACACCTTGTGCAAGTTGGTGGCGACATTCTCATGCGTACGCAGCCCTGATTCGTAATTTTCCTTCAGCGCATTGTACTGAGCCCACATGTCGTCGACGATCTTGGTCGCCGCCTCCTTGAACTTCTTCACCTCGGGGCTGCGGCAGAAGCCATCCTTGTCGTCGATCTTCTTCTCGGCCGTCTTGGCTTGCTCATCATCCTTGTCCTTACAGGACTGGACTGCCGTCTTCAGGTCAGCGAGAGCTTTGACGATAGCCGGGTTCACATTAGTGATCTCTTCGGTCATGCTGTGTCCTTCCTAGACCGCGGTCGGACCGTCTTTACGCGGCTGATCAGCCGGCGCAAGTTGCTTTGCGCTCTGCTTGTTCTGTTCCTCGGCTTCTTGGTAGTCCCCGGAGGCCGACTGAAGGGCATCACTGATGGCTTTGAACTCTTGGCCGCCGCTGGCAGCCAGGGTCTTGAGCCTCTCCAGCAGATCGCTGTACGAGGGGAATGCATCCGCCATCATCCCGAACTTGGTCCGGTCGGAGGTAAGTGACTTGATCCTGTCAGTGATCGTCTTGGTCCAGGCATCCGAAGTATCGGCCCAGTGCTGGGCCTCCTTGTGCAGCATCTCCGGCGTGACCTCCACCGGGGTCTCGCCCGGAGGGCCACCAGAGTCCTTAGAACCACCAGGATCGGGGGTACCGCCAGGCGGCGTACTGGGATTCTTGGGGATACCACCACCAGGCGACGTACCGGGATTCTTAGGGATACCAGCACCCATATCGGGAATCCCACCAGGACCGCCGGGGCTCACGCCAGGAACTGTGGGGCTGCTGCCCGCACCCGGGATGTTAGCGCCAGGGACCCCCGCTCCCAGATCACCAGGAGCTCCCGCTCCGGGAACACCAGGAGTACCCGCTCCGGGAACACCAGGAGTACCCGCTCCGGGAACACGAGGTGTTCCCACTCCAGGAACACCAGGAGTACCCACGCCAGAACCGCCAGGAGTCCCGACACCTGGGATATCAGGTGACGATACGCCACCACGTTCGATCCCTGATATAGGCGAGACCCCGGGCGTTCCAAAGCCAGGAGTATTGGTCTTACCCGGCAGATCTAGACCAGGCGTATCAGACGAGGGCATTCCCGCTGCTCGGGTGCCGGGCATCGGGATTCCCCCACCACCGCTGCCCAGACCGCCGATACCGCCACCGAGGCCACCGCCACCGATACCGCCACCGAGGCCACCGCCACCGACACCGCCACCGAGGCCGCCACCGGCACCGGCTCCAGAGCCACCAGCCGCATGGGAACCGAGTCCAGCCGCGCCAGTACCGGGCATTCCGACACCGCGACCAGCGAGCCCGGCAGCCCCAGCTGCTCCTGCTCCCGCTGCGCCACCAGCACCGGCCCCCATCATCCCGGGCGGCATCATCATCGGTGAACCGCCGGCACCACCACGCTGCCCGCTCTGGCCTCCGCTGCCATCATGAGGGTTGACCAAGGCCTCGTAGATCTCCACGCCACCTACGACGTCATCGGTATCAGACCTGTGCCCGGTTACCCCGGACTGCTGGACCCGCAGCTCTTTGTCGGGAGTTGGAGTGCTCATAGACTTCCTTCCTGGAGTTCGGAGCCGCGACTGATCAGTGCGCTGGCCCGGTGATGCAGCAGGTTGAGTTGACACGCCAGCCGTTCTCGGTCACCTGGCACGAAGACTGGGGCGACAAAAGCCGCGTAGGCATCTTCATGGGCCTCCCGAACGGCATCACGCACCTGAGAGACTCGCGACTCCGACAACCACTGCTCGTCGAACGTCACCTTCTCGGTCTGTCCGTGGACCGTCAACCGCACCTGCACCTTTCGGTTGCGGCTGTAGCCCTCGGCAGGCTTACCCTCCCATCGAGCGGGCGTGACACTGTCCGGATTAGCATCGAGCTTAGCCGACTCCTCGACCAACTCCTGAGTCTGTTCTTGAATCGCGGCCAGCGACTCCCATGTCAGCAGGTCAGATCCTGTCTCGGCCGGGTCCTCTCCCCACACATCAGGTGGCGCCCCGCCACCAATGGAGGCATTGGCCAGCAGGAAAGCTTCGTCAAACATGCTGGATAAGGAGGTCCCGCGGGCCCGCTCCCGCCAACGGTTCGAGATCTGGACATCGGTCAGACGTTTATCCTCATCCACCCAGATCCGCACCGACAGGGTACTGTCCGGATATCCCTGGGACGGATCCCAAGACTCACCTTCGCCCTGAGCCGCCAACAGGTCATCTTCTGGGGCCAGCCCAGCCGCCAGCGGGTTGTCCTCAAAACCATCAGCCGACGGTTCGTCCATCCACATGCTCACGCGGAGACTCCCTTGCTCGACACGAGGACTAGTCTGACACGATACCGGGGTCAGTTGTCCTGCGGCGAGGCCGTCCAGGTCGCAAAATAGGCCAATGGGTTCCCCTGCCGGTGGAGGACGCGCTGCCACAGATCGATGTACTGGTCGCCGAAGATGTCGTCATAGAGCGCTGGCACCACATGCCAGGCTCCCCGCCGTAGTTCTCCCGCCAGTTGCCCTGCCTCCCAGCCGGCGTAGCCCGCGTAGATCCGCAGGTCCCGGAAAGCACCCCTGACGATTTCGACCGGGGTGTCGAGATGGAGTAGTCCCACCTGGTGGAACAACCTGCGCCATCCCGGTGGCTCAGCTTCTGAGGAGTCCAAGCTGGCCAGGCAGATGGCCCCGTTAGGTGACACTGGCCCGCCCGCATACAGCAACTGCGGGAAACTTACTTCGGGCACCCACTGCGGAAGTACCTGGCTCAGGTCAACCGGCGAGATCCGGTTCAGGACCACACCCAGGGAGCCCGATTCGTCATGGTCCAGCAGCAGCACGACGGTCTGATCGAAGACCCCGTCGCGAAGGGCGACACTCGCCACCAGCAGCAATCCTGCCGCCGGCTCGACGCTCTCGTCCACGACGCCATCCTCTCATGGGCCAACGAGATGGTCACCATAGCGGCACGGCCTCAGGTATAGAAACGCCTGAGGCCGGCCAGGTGGTGGAGGTGGCGGGAATTGAACCCGCGTCCTTGAGCGGTGAACCAGGACTTCTCCGGGCGCAGCCAGTGGTGACGTTCTACTCGGCTCTCACCCTCGTACCGGCACGTGATGAACAAGCCCAGTCCTCGTGATGTCCCGTAGCGACCCGAGGACACGGTCGCCACAGCAAGCCTTCTGAATGAGGCCAGGATCCGGACGGAAGGCGCATCCGGGCTGACCCTTCGATCACTGATCAGGCAGCGAGAGCGAAGTCAGTGCGCGTGTTGTCGGCACTTATTAGGTCCCAAGGGTCGTTTACGAGCTGACCTTGGATCCTCGGCCCGCTTCTCCTGGGACTACCGTCCCGAGTCGAAACCAGTCACCCCCTATCGAGTTGTCGCCCCCAGCTTACCGCTCTTTCAACACCTCCCACGACAGCCACCGCTTGAGGGGATGGTTCCAGTCCAGGCCCTGAAGCGCCTGGATCATCCCCACCGTCAGCGACAGGAACCAATACGCTCCGAGCGCCGGGAGCAGGATCGCCGTCACACCACTCGTCAGGAAGGCCAGCAGGAAGACGATTACAGAGCCGACCGTGGTGAGAAAAGACAAGTTGAAGGCCTTGGCCGCCTCTCGGCGAGTCGCCGTGCCGGGGCTAGCCGTGAAGAAGATCACCAGTGGCCCAAGCAGGAAGCAGAAGACAGCGCTGAGGTAGGCAGCGACCACCCCAGCCGGGGCCTGCACACGAGCCTGGTGAGGTCGCTCCACCTGAACTAGTCCCAGAAAGGCGCTGTTGAGATCGCGGCGCGTGTGCGCCAAAGCCACGATCCCCGAACGGCGGTCGAAATCCTGCGGGTCGAGCCGCCCCATCTCGTACGCAACCCGAAGCCGGTGGGCAGCCTGTTCACGCTCAGCCTCTGAGACGGCCTGGGTCAACGTCGGATGCTGGGGAAACACGGTCATGGGAACATTCTGGAGCAGAGCTGCCCACCTCTGGGATCAGGTCCTACCCTGAGTTCTCCCCACGGATGGTGCGTGCCTGGCGCCGGCCGCTATCGTGGGTCTCTGCCGAGAGGAGATCCGCCGTGCCCAGACCGAAGGGGCGAGTCATGGTCGCGCAGAACCGCAAGGCGCGACACGACTACCACCTGCACGACACTGTTGAGGCTGGTCTGGTGCTGACCGGAACTGAGGTGAAGTCCCTACGTGCAGGAAGGGCGTCCCTGTCGGAAGCTTTCGCCACCGTCGACGACGGCGAGGTGTGGCTGCGCAATGCCCACATCCCTGAGTACTCCCACAGCACCGAGAACCACCAGCCACGGCGCACCCGCAAGTTGCTACTTCACCGTCGCCAGATCGACAAGCTCGCGCGTGAGGTCGCGGCCGCAGGTCGAACCATCGTGCCCCTGGCGATCTACTTCCTCGACGGCTACGCCAAGGTCGAGCTTGCTCTCGCCACCGGCAAACGCGACTGGGACAAACGAGCCACCATCGCCGAACGAGAGGCCAATCGGGAAGCCCAGCGGGCAATGTCTCAGCACATCCGCAACCGACGCCGTGCCTAAGCAACAGACCTGATCGGTCGGGTCCTTCCGGACCGGGCTCCCTACAGGAGAGTCATCGCGTTGACCATGGAACCGTTCACCCAGGCCATCAGGTGCAGATGGCAACCAGTGGAGTATCCCGTGGTGCCGACATAGCCAATCACCTGACCGGCGCTGACCCGCTGCCCAGGGCGGACTGCATAGCCCGACAGGTGGTTGTACGAAGTCACGATGTGGCGGCCACCGACATTCCCGTGATCGACAAACAGCCGATTGCCGTAACCGCCGTTGTAATAGGCCTCAGTCACCACCCCGGCTGCCGCCGAGCGGATCGGGGTACCACATCCCGCGCCGAAATCGGTCCCGTCGTGGAGCTTCCAAACCTTGAGGACCGGGTGCAACCGCATCCCATACGGCGAGGTCAGCGGAGCGTTGACCGGGCGTACCAGGCCACCAGAGGAGGTCGCCGGAGCCGCTACGGACGGGGCAGGAGCTGCTGCCGGGGCCTTGCCACCGCGTTTCGCCGCGGCAGCCGCAGCCCGTGCCTGTTCCGCCTTGATCCGCTGCTGCTCGGCATTCGATGCCGCGGACTCGGCCGCCCTCTGATCAGCGAAGCGCTTGGCGATCCGCTGGTTCACCGACTGCAACTCGGCCTCCTTGGCCGCGAGCGCTGCCTTGTCAGAGTTCAAAGCCTGCTGGGCGGCTGCCTCCGCGGCCACGTTCGCCGCCACCGCCTTCTGGACCGCGGCCTCGGCGGACTGTGCCTGAGCACGGGCCTTCTGAGTAGCGGACAGGTTGGCGGCCGCGTTCCTACGATCGATCGCCGCGCGGGCCTCGACCACAGACTGGGTGTTCTTGGCCTCGGCTAACCGCGCCTGCCGGTCCTCCAGCCGCGTAACTTGCGCTGACGTGGTGTCGAACATGGTCGTCGCCCACTGGAACCGATTGCTGACATCCACTGTGGTGCTGGGAGTGACCAACGTCGCCAATCCCACCAGAGACGTGTTCTGCTGGTACTGCTGGCGGGCCAACCGTCCCACCTTGGCTTGTTCGTTGTCGAGAGAGGCCTGGTTCTCAGCCACCTGCTGCCTGGCCATGGCCAGCTGAGCCTGGCTCTGCACTAGCCGGGCTGCAGTCTCAGCGTCCTTGCGTTCGGCCGCCTGCACCTCCTGCTGGGCAACGGCCAGCTGAGCCTGCGCCTGGGCCAAAGCCCCGCGAGAGGCTGCCAGCTTGGTAACCGCCACGCTCAGCGCCGCAGACGATTCGTTCACCTGACCGGCAAGTGAGGAAGCCGCTCCCTGAACCTGGCTGCGCTGCCCCTTCAAGGACAGCACATCCGACTGCGCAGCGGCAGCTGCTGCCCGCTGCCGATCTCGCTCGTCGGACCACTCATCAGCCTGCGCTGGCAGCGCCCATGCCAGGGTCAGCGCCACGGTCGTACCGACCGCAGCCAGCCGTACCCCCGTCATCACCATCGAGCGGCGCATGATTGCCTCCCCTCTCAGACCCGCAGATATCTACGAGTCGCGATCAATGTCGGAATCATGGACAGCAGGACCGCCACGACCGCAACCCCCGCCATGGCGATGCCGGTGTGTGACCAACCGATCCACTTTAAAGCCTTGAGTGACACTTGAGCGTTACGCATGATCACGAAGTACACGCCGGCGGCCAAAGTGCCACAGGCCAGGAGGGCTCCCACGATGGCCGCGAACAGCGACTCCAGCAGGAACGGCAACATGATGTACCAGTTGCCGGCACCCACCAGGCGCATGATCCCGAGTTCCCGGCGCCGGGCGAAGGCCGCCATCCGGATCGTGTTGCCGATCTGCAGCGCCGCCGCCAACAGCAACAGCGCACTCATCCCGATCGTCCCCCAGCGCAAGGCGTTGAGCCAGGCAAAGATCGGGTCCAGATAGGTGTGCAGGTCCTGCACCGTCTGGACTCCCTTGAGGGTCTGCACTTCGCTCACCAGCCCCTGATAGTTGTTGGGATTCCTGAGCTTGACCCGGAACGAATCCTGCATCTGGTCCGCGGTCAGGGTGTCTTGGATGGGCGAATCGGCGTAGGCCTTCTTGAACTCTTCGAAGGCTTCCTGCTTGCTCTCGTAGAACACCTGCGCGGTCTCCGGGTTGGCCTCGATCACCTGCCGGATGGCCTGCTTCTGGGCCTCGGTAGCATCCTGCCCGGGATCGCAGTTGTCGCCCTTCACGTCCTTGACGCAGAGAAACACGGAGATCTCGATCTTGTCGTACCAACGATCCTTCATCAGCTCGACTTGCTCAGCGGCCAGCAGACCAGATCCGAACAACGACAACGACACCCACATGGTCACGATGACCGCCAAGGTCATAGTCGCGTTGCGGCGTACGCCGCTCCAGGCCTCAACAAATGTGTGTCGCATCACTGCACCCCGTAGATGCCCTTGGCCTGGTCTCGGACGACCTGGCCGGCTTCCAATTCGATGACTCGCTTGCGCATCTGGTCCACGATCGCGGAGTCGTGGGTGGCCATCACCACAGTGGTGTCGGACCGGTTGATGCGGTCGAGAAGCTTCATGATCCCGACGCTGGTGGCCGGGTCAAGGTTGCCGGTCGGCTCGTCGGCGATCAGGATCTTCGGACGATTCACGAAGGCCCGGGCGATCGCCACCCGCTGCTGCTCACCGCCGGACAGCTCCTCCGGCAGTCGGTCCCCCTTGCCGCCCAGACCCACCAGTTCCAAGGTCTCCGGCACCACCCTGCGGATCACCGAAGAAGATTTGCCGATCACCTGGAGCGCGAAGGCGACGTTCTCGCTCACGGTCTTGCCCGGCAGCAGCCGGAAATCCTGGAAGACGGTCCCGATCTGTCGGCGCAGGCCCGGGATCTTCCAGCCGGGGATCCGGGTGAGGTCCCTGCCAGCGACGAAGACTCGGCCCTTGGTGGTGCGGTACTCCCGCAGGATCAGCCGAAGCAGGGTCGACTTGCCCGAGCCCGAAGCACCAACGAGGAAGACGAACTCGCCCTTGTCGATGTCGATGTTCACGTTCCTGAGGGCTGCGCGTTTCTGGCCGTCGTACACCTTCGACACGTCTTCGAATCTGATCACGAGATCACCTTGGGCCGGGGTTGGAGACAGGGAAGGATCCTGAGATTTCTCAGGCCGGCCATCTCGAGTGTAGGTGAGCTCGCGTCGAGACGGCGTAGCGGCGCGCCGGGTCGCAGCTCAGCTAGTCGTGCTGGTGCGCCGCCACCGGATGCCGGCGTCGATGAAGCCGTCGAGGTCCCCATCAAAGACTGCCTCGGGGTTGCCGACCTCGTGCTCGGTACGCAGGTCTTTGACCATCTGGTACGGGTGCAACACGTACGAGCGCATCTGGGAGCCCCAGGAGTTCCCGCCATCGCCCTTCAGCTCGTTCATCGCAGCCTCCCGCTCGGCGCGGGCGCGTTCCAGAAGCCGGGCCTGAAGTACCCGCAAAGCCGCAGCCTTGTTCTGAATCTGGGACTTCTCGTTCTGGCAGCTCACCACTAGCCCGGTCGGCAGGTGGGTGATCCGGACCGCAGAGTCGGTGGTATTGACCGACTGGCCGCCCGGGCCCGAGGAGCGGAAGACATCGACGCGAATGTCCGCCTCGGGGATCTCGATGTGGTCGGTCTCCTCCGTGACCGGCAACACCTCGACCCCGGCAAAGGAAGTCTGGCGGCGGCCCTGATTGTCGAACGGGGAGATCCGCACCAGCCGATGCGTACCCTGTTCGACCGATAAGGTCCCGTACGCAAACGGTGCCTTTACAGCGAAGGTCGCCGACTTGATCCCGGCCTCCTCAGCGTAGGAGGTGTCGTACATCTCGACCAGGTAGCCGTGACGGTCTGCCCAACGCAGGTACATCCGCATCAGCATCTCAGCGAAATCAGCCGCGTCCACCCCTCCCGCCTCAGAACGGATCGTGACCAGGGCATCGCGTTCGTCGTACTCGCCCGACAGCAGGGTACGAACCTCCAACGCCTGGATCTCCGGGGCCAACGCGGTGAGGTCGCGCCGAACCTCCTCGAAGGCGCTCTGGTCTGCCTCTTCCTGGGCCAGGTCGACCATCACGGCCAGGTCATCGATCCGAGACCGCAGCCCCTCGACCCGGTCCACCTCGGCCTGTGTCCGCGACAGCCGGGAGGTGACTCGCTGGGCATTCTCTTGGTCATTCCACAGGTCAGGAGCAGCCGCCTCCTGCTCGAGGTCCGCGATCTCGCGGCGGCGGCGGGGCACATCGACTACAGCCTCGACCGAGCGCAGAGTCCGGTCGAGACGGCCGATCTCGTCGAACAGGTCGTCAGCTAGAGCCACGCTGGGACAGTCTAGCGATCACCCGACCACGACAACGACCGTGCTCGCTGCGCCGGCCCGGAGCATCCTGCCGAGCTTTGGCGGCCCTCGACATACGACTGGTCCAGCTCGACCGGAGTCGGTGGGCGCAGAGGGACTTGAACCCCCGACCCCTTCCTTGTAAGGGAAGTGCTCTGACCACCTGAGCTATGCGCCCGGTCCGCTGATCCATTGTGTCAGCACCGAGGCAGCATCGGCAATCAGTCAGCGCCGCTGCCCTCGACTTCGGACCATCTTATCGGCGGCCCAGTCCTTGGACACGTTCAGCGTCGACGTCAGCACCAGGCCGGCCGTCGCGGCACCCTCGGCGATGTCGACCTGAGGGATATGCCCGCAACGACCCACCTTAGGCGTCAGCAGCCAGATCACCCCGTCTGCGGAGAGGTCGGTCAGCGCGTCGACCAAGGCATCGGTCACGTCACCATCCTCTGCGCGCCACCAGACCAGGACCGCGTCCACGGCCTCGTCGGAGTCCTCCACCATGTCGGCGTCGATCGCATCCATGACCGAGGTCCGCAGGTCCTCGTCGACATCACTGTCCCAGCCCAGTTCCTGGACTAACTGCCCGGGCCGCAGTCCGAACGGGTGACCCCCTGAAGCCTCCGTGGTCATGCTCCTTCCCCCCGCCTCAGGCGTCCCCACCCACGGCGCCGGACCTGCCGGCCGCAGGATCGTCGATGCGCCAGGTGGCATAGGCCTGGCTGGCCCATTCGACGGGAATCTGGCCCTGGCGTCCCAGCAGCCGCAATGCCGCAACCGCCATCGACGGACCATCGATCTTGAGGTATCGCCGCGCGGCCGAACGGGTATCGGAGAAACCGAAGCCGTCAGCACCGAGCGCAAAGAAATCGCCCGGCACATACGCCGCCACCTGGTTCTGCAACTCGGTGGCGTAGTCCGACACCGCGATCACCGGGCCCGGACGGTCTTGCAGCGCCCGAGTCAGGTACGGGATCCGGTCTCCCCCGTCATCAAAATTGGCCTTACCGCAGGCGATGGCCTCCCGGCCCAGCTCGTTCCAGCTGGTGACGCTCCAGACATCGGCCACGATCCCGTACTCGTTCCTCAGCAGCTGCTGCGCCTCGAGCGCGGATGCCACCATCACCCCGGAAGCCAACAGCTGGCAGCGCGGAGCTTCGAGCGGCAATCCCTCAGTGGAGCCCTCGGCCAGCAGGTACATCCCCTGCCGGATCCCGGCCACATCCACACCCTCGGGCTCAGCCGGCTGTGGGACCGGCTCGTTGTATACGGTCAGGTAGAAAATGTCATCGTGCGGATCATCCCCGTACATCCGTTCCAGCCCGTATTCGACCACGTGCGCGATCTCGTAGGCGTAGGCACAGTCGTACGTCCTGACCGCCGGGTTCGTCAGCGCCAGCAGCGGCGAATGTCCGTCCATGTGCTGAGTACCTTCGCCGGTCAAGGTAGTCTTGCCGGCAGTGGCCCCGATCAGGAAGCCCCGGACCAGCTGGTCGGCTGCCGCCCAGACGAAGTCGGCGGTGCGCTGGAAGCCGAACATCGAATAGAAGACGTAGACCGGCACCATTGGTACCCCGTGCGTGGCGTACGCCGAGCCAGCGGCCGTGAACGCCGCCACCGATCCGGCCTCGTTGATCCCGGTGTGGTAGATCTGACCGGCGCTCGACTCGCGGTAGGCCAACATCAGCTCGTTGTCGACCGGGGTGTAGTTCTGCCCATGCGGGTTGTAGATCTTCAGGGTCGGGAAGAACGAGTCCATCCCGAAGGTCCGCGCCTCGTCGGGCACGATCGGGACCACATGCTGGCCGAAGCCTTTCTCCCGCAGCAGGTCCTTGAGTAGCCGCACAAAAGCCATGGTGGTGGCGATCGGCTGGTTCCCCGAGCCCTTCTTCACCCCCTGGTAGGCCTTGGCCGACGGCAGGGTCAGCCTCGCCGGCCGGTTACGCCGCTGTGGCAGGTAACCGCCCAGGTCCCGACGTCGCTGCTGCATGTACTGGATCCGCGGATCCTCCGGGCCCGGGTTGTAGTACGGCGGTCGATAGGGGTCCTCTTCCAGCACCTGGTCACTGATCGGGATCTCGAGCCGGTCGCGGAACGACTTGAGATCGTCGAGGGCCATCTTCTTCATCTGATGGGTTGCGTTGCGGCCCGCGAAGTGAGTGCCGAGGAAGTAACCCTTGATGGTGTGCGCCAAGATCACGGTCGGTGCCCCGGTGAAGGTGGTGGCCGCGCGGTACGCGGCGTACACCTTCCGGTAATCGTGGCCACCACGGCGCAGGTTCCAGATCTCGTCGTCGGACCAGTCCCTCACCATCTCCAGGGTGCGTGGGTCACGGCCGAAGAAGTGGTCACGGACGTACTTGCCGTCATTGGCTTTGAAGGTCTGGTAGTCGCCGTCGGTGGTCGTGTTCATCACGTTCACCAAGGCGCCTTCATGGTCCGCTTCCAGCAACGGATCCCAACCCGAGCCCCAGATTACCTTGATCACGTTCCAGCCGGCGCCGCGGAAGAAGGCCTCCAGCTCCTGGATGATCTTGCCGTTGCCACGGACCGGGCCGTCGAGACGCTGCAGGTTGCAGTTGATCACGAAGGTGAGATTGTCCAGCTCCTCCATCGCAGCCCACTGCAAGAAGCCCCGCGATTCGGGTTCGTCCATCTCCCCGTCGCCCAGGAATGCCCAGACATGCTGGTCAGAGGTGTCTTTGAGACCCCGGTGGTACAGGTACCGGTTGAAGGAGGCCTGGTAGATCGCGTTCATTGGTCCGATCCCCATCGAGACGGTGGGGAACTGCCAGAAGTTCGGCAGCTGGCGCGGGTGCGGGTACGAGGGCAACCCCAACAGGCGGCCGTCGACATAGTGGCTGTGTTCTTGGCGGAAGCCATCGAGTTGGTCGCTGGTGAGCCGCCCCTCAAGAAAAGCCCGGGCATACATGCCAGGCGAGGCGTGCCCCTGGAAGAAGACCTGGTCCCCTCCGCCGGGAGCGTCCTGGCCGCGGAAGAAATGATTCAGGCCCACCTCGTACAGCGTCGCCGACGAGGCGTAGGTCGAGATGTGTCCGCCGACTCCGACGCCGGGGCGCTGGGCGCGGTGCACCATGATCGCGGCGTTCCAGCGCAGCAGGCGCCGGAAATTCCGTTCGGTCTGCTCGTCGCCGGGGTAGGCCGGCTCGATCGACTTCGGGATCGTGTTCACGAAGTCGGTCGCCGTCAACGACGGCACGCCGATCTGCTTCTCGCGGGCGCGATCCAGCAGCCTCAGCATCAGGTATCGGGCGCGGTTACGGCCTTGTACCTCGATCAGACTGTCCAAAGATTCGAGCCACTCTCCGGTCTCGTCCGGGTCGGTATCGGGAAGATTCGTCGGAAGTCCGTTGAGGATCGGCCCGCCCTCATCGCGTGGGATCACTGTGTGTACGCCCTTTCGTGCCGTTATGCCCACCCTGTTGCGGGCCATCTTGTCACGTCGAGTACGCCTGGAACAGCCGCTGCACGATGCCAGAGACATCTCGACCCTGAACAGCAGGCCGATACCCGGGCCAACACCTTACGCTGGCGCCATGGCCAAGGAGTCCACAGTCGAGAGAGTCCGGGGCCGCACGCTGGTGCCTTCAGCGCGCGCTCGTGCCCAGACGGTACGGCGGCTATCCGCCCTGGCCTCGGCGATGACGACCGCCACGTTGTTGGAGATGGATGCCCGCCACCCATGGTTCACTCAGCTGGACCCCCAGCACCGATCCTGGGTGAGCCTGCTGGCGCGGGCTGGGATCGATTCTTTCGTCGCCTGGGTGGCCGATGACGCCGACGAGCCGGTCAGCGCAGGAGACCTGTTCTCAGTGGCGCCCCGAGAGGTGATGCGGCGGATCTCGCTGCACCAGACGGTGGAGCTGGTCCGAACCACGGTCGAAGTGGTCGAGCAGCAGGTTCAGCAGATGCCGCGCAGTGACCGGGTAGTCCTCACCCAGGCGGTGGTCTACTTCAGCCGTGAGGTGGCCTTCGCGGCAGCCGAGGTGTACGCGACTGCGGCGGAGGTCCGCGGCTCGTGGGATGCCCGGCTGGAGGCCCTGGTCGTGGATGCCGTGGTCCGCGGCGAGGCTGACCAGAATCTGGTCTCGCGGGCGTCGACCCTGGGCTGGCAATCCCCCAGTTCAGTGGCGGTGATAGTGGGGACGGCACCAGCCGAGCCGTACGAGGCGATCGAAGCGTTACGCCGTACCGGCACCCGGATCGGGCTCGACACCCTGGTCGCCACCCAGGGCGACCGGCTGGTGGTGGTGGCCGGTGGCACCGAGCTGGGCCAGAACCCGATCGGCTTAGCGGAACGGCTGACGCCGTTCTTTGGGGCTGGACCGGTCGTGGTTGGACCGGTGGTGGACCATCTGGTTGACGCTGGCCGCTCGGCTCGCTCGGCCTTCTCTGGAGTCCGGGCGGCGCACGCCTGGCCTGGTGCTCCTCGTCCGGTCGCAGCGGTCGACCTGCTCCCGGAGCGGGCGCTGGCCGGGGATGGACATGCCCGCCGGGCTCTGGCCAGCGAGGTGTACCAGCCGCTGGTGGCAGCCGGTGGAGAACTGATGGCCACAGTGGTGGCCTTTTTCGACGCCGGTAACTCGATCGAGGCTGCAGCCAGAGCCCTATACGTGCACCCGAACACGGTCCGATACCGGCTGCGCCGGGTCCAGGACGTGACCGGTTACCACCCTGGGGATCCGCGTTCTGGGTACGTGCTGCGGCTGGCGCTCACCGTGGGAAGGCTGCTTGGCCCGACCTAAATGGTCGCAACGGCCGGTTCTGTGATCTTCCTACAAACTTCCTGGCCCAAACTTCGTGGTGTCCCCCACGTGCGATCGGCCCCCATTAGCGCCAGAGTGGTCATTGTGCTTGTGATCGTCGCTCCGGGCCAAGGAGCTCAGACCCCCGGCTTCCTCGCCCCCTGGTTGGAACTCCCCAGCGTCGCCACTCGGCTTGCCTGGTTGTCGACTGTCACTGGTCTCGATCTCGCTCGGTACGGAACTGAGGCCGATGCTGACACCATTCGCGACACCGCAGTGGCGCAGCCGCTGCTGGTCGCGGCCGGGCTGATCGCCGCACTGGAACTGTTTCCCTCCCCCTCCGAGGCCTACCCGAAGGTGGGAGCCGTGGCCGGCCATTCAGTCGGCGAGATCACGGCCGCCGCTGGCACCGGCTGTCTCTCGGTCGAGGCCGCGATGGTCCTCGTCCGAGAGCGCGGCAAAGCAATGGCAGCAGCCAGCGCGAACCGCCCCACGTCGATGTCGGCGGTCGTGGGCGGTGATCGCGAGGAGGTCCTCGCCGCAATCACCGCTCACGGCTTGACCGCCGCCAACAACAACGGCCCCGGACAGATCGTCGCCGGGGGCACCGTCGAGCAGCTGGAGCAATTGGCGGCCAACCCGCCACGGCGAGCCCGCATCGTGCCGCTAAGCGTTGCAGGCGCCTTCCACACCGTCCACATGGAGCCGGCCGTCACCCATCTGGAACGGTTGGTGGCTGCCGTAACCACCTACGATCCTCGAGTCCGGCTGCTGTCCAACGCCGACGGCCAGATCGTGACCTCAGGCGAGGAGTACCTGCAGCGGATCGTGCGTCAGATCGCCAACCCGGTCCGTTGGGACCTCTGCCTGCAGACTATGGCCGAACTGGGGGTGACCGGCCTGCTGGAGCTGCCCCCTGCCGGCACTCTCACCGGGATCGCCAAGCGCAATCTCAAAGGCGTGGACCTGTTTAGCCTGAACTCACCCGACCAGCTGGAGGAGGCCCAAGTCTTCTGCGACCGTCACGGCCATCCTGCCGGGGAACACCCCGGGTCTTTGCCCCAGGAGGACCTCGCATGAGCGGGACCATCACTCAACGGCCGATTCGTCCGGGTTCTCGAATCGCAGGCGTGGGTTCGTACATCCCTCGCCGCGTGGTCACGAACGCCGAGATGTGCACCATGATCGATTCCTCCGACGAGTGGATCCAGCAGCGCACCGGGATCGTTGAGCGACGCTGGGCCAGCGATGACGAGTCGCTGCTGATGATGGTGACTGAGGCCTCACGCCGGGCCCTGGCCCACGCCCAGGTCGCCCCCGACCAGGTCGATGCGGTGATCATCGCCACCGTCACCCATCTGGTCCAGACGCCTGCCCTGGCACCGCTGTTGGCTCACGAACTCGGCCTTCAGGACCCAGCTGCCTACGACATCTCAGCCGCCTGTGCGGGCTTCTGCTACGGTCTGGCTCAGGCTGATGCCCTGATCCGGACCGGGGCCGCGACTACCGTCTTGGTGGTGGCCGCCGAGCGTCTTTCCGATCTGACCGATACATCGGACCGGGGTACGGCTTTCCTCTTCGCCGATGGTGCTGGCGCAGCCGTGGTGGTCCCCAGCGAGACCCCGGGGATCGGCCCAGTGGTCTGGGGTTCGGACGGCAGCCAGTCTCAGGTGATTCGTCAGACCCAGGACTTCCGCGAGGCTGTTCCTCAGGGCCGGATGCCCACCGTGGCGATGAATGGCCAGCCGGTTTTCCGCTGGGCGACGACCTTCATCGCCGAAGCGGCCCGGCGGGTCCTGGACGAGTCCGGGGTCCGGCCGGAGGATTTGGACGTATTCATCCCCCACCAGGCCAACAACCGAATCACCGATTCGATGCTGCGACACCTCAAACTGCCCGAGCAAGTCGTCGTAGCGCGTACCATCCGTCATCTAGGCAACACCTCGGCATCCTCGGTGCCGATCGCGATCGACACCCTGCTGACCGAGGGGCAGGCGAAGTCTGGCCAGACCGCGCTGATCATCGGTTTCGGCGCCGGCCTGGTCTATGGCGGACAACTGATCACGCTGCCCTGATCCCACAGTTCCCACACACATAAGGAGAATCACGCATGGCCACCACCGAAGAGATCCGCGAGCAGCTGGCTGAGATCGTCAACGACGTCGCGGGCGTCGCGGCGGAGGACGTCCAACTCGACAAGTCCTTCACCGAGGACCTCGATGTCGACTCGCTGTCCATGGTCGAGATCATCTACGCCTGCGAGGACAAGTTCGGCGTCTCGATCCCCGACGAGGACGCCAAGAACCTGCGAACCGTCGGCGACGCTGTCGCCTACGTCGAGCGCGCACAGGCCTGAACCCTGACAATCTCGTGGTGGGGCGCGCCAGCCGCTCCACCACGGCTCACCACCGCTGGTTCCGTACTCCAAGAAGGACACCCATGCCCACCGTCGTGATCACCGGTCTTGGCGCCAGCACCCCCCTCGGCGGAGATTTGCCCTCCACCTGGGAGGCGATGCTGGCCGGACGCAGCGGCATCAGCCGGATCGAAGCGCCCTGGGCCGAAGAGCTCAACACCAAGATCGCCGGACAGGCCGCGGTCGACCCGGCCAGCACCATGGAGCGGGTGGTAGCGCGCAAGCTTGACCGTTCGTCCCAGTTCGCTATGGTCTCCGCCTTGGAAGCCTGGGCCGATGCCGGCCTGAGTCTGGACGACGAGTCCGCAGTCGATCCGGACCGGTTCGCCGTCTCGGTGGCGTCAGGTATCGGTGGTTTGCATTCGCTGCTCGACAACTGGGATGTGCACAAGGAAAAGGGTCCCCGCCGGGTCTCTCCGCTCACCATCCCGATGCTGATGGCTAACGCCCCGGCAGCCAATGTCGGGATCCGGCTACGAGCCCGCGCCGGTGTCCACGCCCCGGTCTCGGCCTGCGCCTCGTCCAATGAGGCGATCGCGCACGCCTTGGATCTGATCATGCTGGGCCGCGCTGATATCGCAGTGGTGGGCGGCGCCGAGGCAGTCTTGCATCCGCTGCCGGTGGCGGCCTTCGGCCAGATGCAGGCCCTGAGCCGCCGCAACGACGAGCCGGAGCGCGCCTCCCGCCCCTGGGACGTGGACCGTGACGGATTCGTCCTCTCTGAGGGTGGGGCCTGCCTAGTGATCGAGACCTTGGAGCATGCGCAGGCCCGCGGCGCCGCTATCTACGCCACCCTGGCCGGTGCCGGCACTACCTCCGACGCCCTCGACCTGACCAATCCCTCTCAGCGTGGGCAGGTGCTGGCCATGAGCAAGGCGATCGCCGATGCTGGACTCACCCCGGCTGACATCAAGCACCTCAATGCGCATGGGACTTCCACCCCCGCCGGCGATCCGGTGGAGGCGGCCAGCATCCGCGAATTGTTAGGACGCCACGTCGACGGCTGCGTGGTCACCAGCACCAAGTCGATGACCGGCCATCTGCTTGGAGGGGCCGGGGCGTTAGAGACGGTGGCCTGCGTTAAGGCGCTGCAGCAGCGCCAGGCCCCGCCAACCATCAACCTGGACAATCCGGAACCCGGGCTGGGTATCGACATCGCTGCTCTGAAGGCTCGCCAGCTCCCCGATGGTGATCTGGCGGCGATCAACAACTCGTTTGGTTTCGGCGGTCACAACGTGTCGGTGGTCGTAACCACGGCTCACGCCACTCGCTGATCAGGAGGCCGCAGTGCCCTCCTCACTCTCGGGGCCACGCGACGTTACCGTCGCTGCACCAAGAGCCGCGGTGGGGACAGCTTCTCGCCGCACCGTACCAATCCGCCCGGCCGAAGCCCAAGATGCGGCCCAGGTGGCCTGGTTACACCATCTGGGCTGGACCGAAGGCTACCGGGGCCTGCTGCCTGACGACTATCTCGACTCGTTATCTCTGCCCGCCTGCCGAGCCCGGTGGGAGGCGACGCTCAGCAGTCCGTCGGTGGTGACCGTCCTCGTGGCGGGCGCGGTCGAGGTGCTGGGTTTCGCCTCGTACGGGCCCTGTTGTGATCCTGATGCACCTGCCGCTGGGGAACTCTGGGACCTGTGGGTGGCGGGGGAGGCCCGAGGCCGAGGAATCGGCAAGGCGCTGCTGGCAGCAGCGCTCGACGCGCTGGCGGTCGATCACCATCACCAGGTGGCTGTGACCTGGGTGCTGGCTGCCAACAGTCGAGGCCGCGCTTTCTACGAGCGAGAAGGCGCTCTGCGTGACCGGCTGGCTCGAACCGCCGGCCCGGTTCACGACATCCGCTACCTGTGGGACCTGCGTGGTCGTCTCGCCGCCGAAGCCGGTAGCGAGTAGCCTGGCGCGGGCTCGTCGACGAAAGAAGGCAACAGATGCAGTGGTGGGATGCTGTCATTCTCGGCATCGTCGAGGGGATCAGTGAATTCCTGCCGATCTCGTCGACGGGACACCTCACGGTGGTGGAGGAACTGCTGGGCCACAACGTCGCTGATGCCGGGATCACCGCCTTCACCGCGGTCATCCAGTCTGGCGCGATCCTGGCCGCGATCGTCTACTTCTGGCGCGACATCATCCGGCTCGCTGTCGGTTTCTTTCGGGGTCTGGCGTCGAAGCCGGCCCGCGACAGCGCCGACTTCCGGCTCGGGTTGGGCGTGATCGTGGGAGTGATCCCGTCAGTGATCGTGGGTTTGGCCTTCAAGGATCTGATCGAAGGCCCGCTGCGCAGCCTGTGGGTGGTAGCCGGCGGGCTGATCGGATGGTCGCTGGTGATGTGGCTGGCAGACCGATACTCGGCACGCCGATCTGAGCCCCGCTGCGAACAAACCATGACGGTTACCGATGCCCTGATCATCGGCCTGTGGCAGTGCATCTCGGTGGTCCCCGGAGTGTCTCGTTCCGGCGCCACTATCTCCGGGGGCCTGCTGCGAGGGATCGACCGGGTGACGGCGACCCGGTGGAGTTTCTTCCTCGGTATCCCAACCCTGTTGGGGGCTGGGATCTTGGAGGCCGTGACCCAGGCGCCCCAGATCGCCTCCACCGTCGGCTGGGGATCGACTGGGATCGGGATCGCGGTGTCGTTCGTAGTCGCGTACGCGAGCATCGCCTGGCTGCTCACGTTCGTCCAGTCGAACACATTCACGGCTTTCGTCATCTACCGGCTCCTGGCAGGAGGGACGATCATCGCCCTGCTGGCGACGGGCCTCATCTCCTGATGCAGTCCCGCTCGGTCGGCGACTCGGGGCTGCGGGTCTCCCGCCTCGGCCTGGGGACGATGACGTGGGGGCGGGACATCACGCCCCGGGAGGCAGCCCAGCTACTCGAAACTTTCTGCGGTGCCGGCGGTTCTTTGGTAGACACTGCCGCTGCGTACGGACATGGCGAGGTAGAGCGGTTGCTGGGTTCTCTGCTGGCGACGGTGGTCGATCGGGAGGACGTGGTGCTGGCAACCAAGGCTGGCTTCGTCACCCGTGACGGGGAACGGGTAGTCGACACCTCCCGTCGGACCATGCTGGACGACCTAGCCGGCTCGCTGCGCCGGCTACGGGTAGAGGCCGTCGACCTGTGGCAGGTCCATGCCTGGGGCGATGCCCCGATCGAGGAAACCCTGGCCGCCCTGGACCATGCGGTGTCGACCGGGATGGCCCGCTATGTCGGAGTCTCGAATTTCATCGGCTGGCAGACCGCGCAGGCGGTGACCTGGCAACGGGCAGTCCCGGGGCGGGTACCGGTGGTCTCGACTCAGGTGGAGTATTCCCTGCTGGCCCGCCGCGCTGAGGTGGAGATTCTGCCCGCTGTGCGGGCCCTGGGACTCGGCTTCTTCCCCTGGTCCCCGCTGGGGCGAGGGGTACTGACCGGGATCTACCGCCGTACCACGCCGCGGGGCTCCCGGGCCGCCTCATCTCATCTGGGCTGGTTTGTCGAGCCGTATCTTGATGTTCGTTCCCGCGGTGTCGTGGACTCGGTGGCCACAGCCGCGGACGGGCTGGGACTTACCCCGGCCCAGGTGGCGCTGCTGTGGGTCCGCGACGCGCCTGGGGTCACTGCCCCACTGCTGGGCGCTCGGACCGTGGCTCAGCTCAACGAACTACTGGCGGTCGAAGAGACAATCCTGCCGGGCCCGATCACAACAGCTCTGGATGATGTCTCAGGCGGTCCCAACTACGGCCGTACCATCTGAGCCAGTTCAGGCAATATCGAGCAGGCTGTCCAGGACCCGGCAGCCGAACTCCAACGAGTCCACCGGCACGCGTTCGTCGATCCCGTGGAAAAGACCCACGAAGTCCAGATCCGGCGGCAACCGCAGCGGGACGAAACCGAAGCACTGGATCCCGAGCGCCTGGAACGATTTCGCGTCGGTTCCTGCCGACAGCAGGTACGGCGCGGTACGGGCTCGGGGGTCGTGCCGGAGCAGGGACTCATTCATGGCCTCGACCAGGGCCCCGGCGAACTGTGTCTCGACCGAGGGCAGTTCAACGGTCAGCTCGACGCGGATCTTGGGTCCGACAATCTCGCGGACCATCTCCAAAAATTCCTCTCGTCGCCCAGGCAGGAAACGACCATCGACCTGGGCGGTGGCCCGACCGGGAACCACGTTCACCTTGTAGCCGGCGTCCAGCATGGAGGGGATGGCCGTGTGGCTCATGGTGGCCCCCACCATCCGCGAAATCGTGCCCAGCCGGGCCAGGGTCTGCTCCACCGTGTCAAGGTTGATGGTGATCTCCAGGGCATCCTCGACCGCATCCAGGAAGGCCTGCTGGGCGGGGTGCAGCTGGTACGGCCAGGGATACTCGCCGAGCCGGCTCACCGCCTTCGCCAGCTCGGTCACCGCGTTGTCGTTATTGCGCATCGAACCGTGGCCGGCGGTGCCCTCGGCCACCAGCCGCATCCAGGCGATCCCCTTCTCGGCGACCTGCACCAGATACAGCCGGGCATCGTCGTTAACAGTGAGCGAGAACCCGCCCACCTCACCGATGGCCTGGGTGCAGTCGCGGATCGTGTCGGGATGGTTCTCGACCAGCCACTGGGCGCCCAACGCGCCAGAGGCCTCCTCGTCGGCCGGGAAGACCAGCCGAATCGGGCGCCGCGGTGGCCGGTTGGTACGGATCCGATCCCGGACCACGCTCAGGAGCATCGCGTCAAAGTCCTTCATGTCGACCGCGCCGCGACCGTACACGAAACCGTCGCGGACCTCCCCTGAGAACGGGTCAACGGACCAGTCGGACGCCACCGCCGGCACCACATCGGTATGCCCGTGCAGCAACAGCGGTGGCAGCGAGGCGTCAACACCGGCGGGCTCCCAACGGGCAACCACCGTGGTTCGACGGGAAGCCGATTCGTACAACTCTGGCTCCAGGCCTACCTCGGCCAGCGCCGCCGCCACGTACTCGGCGGCGTCACGTTCCCCCGGCCCATCCTGGTCAGGACCATAGTTGGATGTGTCGATCCGGATCAGGTCGCTGGTGAACCGCACCACCTCGGCCGCAGGCATGCTCATGGGCTCATCCTGCCGCACCGTACTGCCCACACCCCAGGACGACCGCAATCTGGCACCCAACTGGCGGATCGCATCCCGGTCGCAGGATTGCTACACTGTCCGCGCTGGTAGCACGCCAGCAGAGCTCGTCCGGGTGGCGGAATAGGTAGACGCGCCAGCTTGAGGTGCTGGTGCCCGTTTTAGGGCATGGAGGTTCAAGTCCTCTCTCGGACACTCACGGGTCTCGCGTATCGCGGAATAATTATTCGGCCGGGCGTACGAGCGCCACAGCGGCCCGACTCGCCATCGAGGCCTGAGACCCGATCCGGGGCCGTCCTTTCCAGGCTCGTCCGGAAATCAATCGCAATGCGGTGCTGCCATCGACCTCGGTGATCCCGGTGGGAGTGGCCAGGTAGACCCCCAGCACCCGGCAACCGGCTTGGCTGGCCACATCCATCACGGCCTGCCGCCAGGCCGCATCCCAGGGCCCGGGAACTCCGTCCTCCCTAGCTAGGACCGCTACCACAGTTCGGGCCCGATGCAGCGCGGAGACATCAATGGAATGGCGGCGCTCCTCGGCTCGACTACGCCAGACGACCTGGATCACGATCTGGTGCATCACCTGGCCGGCATGGTCACCCAGCAGCAGGCCGATCGTCCCAGCTACCCGCTCAGCCACAGGTAAGTGAGTGTTGATGGTCGCGACCACGGCTGGCCGGTGCAACGACCCCTCAGTCAGTCCCGGAGTACGACGTAGAACTGTCATGATGAAAGCCTGCCCACCGGGTGTTGTCCCATGTGCTGGCGTACGGGCGTCAAGTGCTGTCGGTTCGGCACCGGTGTTGTCCGTGCCGATCGAGGCGTAACCACCAGCGGGGCACAATGGGCACCATGGCAGAGAACGCGAAAGAGCGCATCGTCCTGACGGGTATCAGTTCGAGGGCATGGGAGCATCCCGCCGACCGGGGAGCCTTGGTCGCGCTGCGCAAATTGCGCGGCTTCGACTTCGTCCTGAAGAAGATCAGCAGCTTCCTTAGCGAGCGGGCGGTCCGGATCAGCCTGCTCGGCTCAGCGGTCAAGGTGGACACCTGTCAGTTCCCCCGCGTCTTCCGCCTGTATAACCAGGCCGCCACCGCCCTTGATGTCGAGGATCTGCCGGACCTGTACGTCGCGGCGAACCCGTTTCTCAACGCGATGACCGTAGGGCTGGATCGACCGGTGATCGTGCTCAATTCCGGACTAATCGACCTCTGCGACGAAGACGAATTGCGCTTCATCCTCGGCCATGAGCTCGGACACGTCGGCAGCGGCCACTCCCTGTACCACACGATGCTGCTGGTGCTGACCCAGCTGTCGTCGACCTTCTTGTCGATCCCGTTCGGTTTCCTGGGCGTACGAGCAATCCTGGCCGCCCTCGGAGAGTGGTCGCGCAAGTCTGAATTGTCGGCCGACCGGGCCGGCCTGCTGGCCTGCCAGGATCCCGATGCGGCGCTGCGCGTACACATGAAGCTCGCCAGCGGCGGGCATCTCTCCGAATTGGACACGCAGGCCTTCTTGGAACAGGCTGCGGAGTACTCCGAGGACCATGACATCCGGGATCTGATCCTGCGGGCGCTGATGGTGGAAAGCATGAGTCACCCCTTTGCCGTGGTCCGAGCCGGCGAACTCCGCTCGTGGATCTCCAGCGGCGAGTATCACCTGGTGATGCAGGGGTCGTACCCGCGGCGAGCCGACGATGCCAGCGCGAAGCTGTCGGAGGATGTGGCCCGGGCAGCTGCCTCCTACCAGGATCAGTTCGCCCGAGCCGAGGACACTATCGCCACCACCTTCGGCGACATCGCCGACGGTGTCGGCAGCGTCGGCTCGTGGGTCGGAGGTCTTTTCAAGAACGCCACCTCGCCGCTGCGCAGGCAGACACGCGGAGACGAACCGGAAGATGATCGACCCGGCCCAGTTTGGTGACGGCCGCCACGGCGGCGGCCCTCAGTGAGGTCGTAGTCTCCACATCCCCTCGGAGGCTGCCGTGACCATGTCCTGGTCGACCAGTCCCTGCAGCGCCACTAGGCACTGTTGTACACCCAGCCCACTGCGGATCACGAGTTCGTCGGTGCTGACCTGGCCCCGAGCGGGCAGTAGTTCGCGAACCATCTGCTGCTCGGCTGTGAGGAGGTCGAAGGGGGTCGCCGGCTCGGGCTGATAGGCCGGTTCCGGCACCAGCCCCAGGTCCGCACAGATGTCGGATCCGTTGCGAACCAGGATCGCGTTAAAGTCCCGGATCAGGCTGTGTGGGCCTGCCGACATAGTCGAGGTCACTGGTCCCGGGACAGCAAAGACCCGGCGGGAGAGACTGTCGGTCCAGGTCACAGTGTTCCGGGCGCCGCTGCGGGTAGCAGACTCCACCATCACCGTCCCCTGCGCCAGGGCAGCGATCAGCCGATTTCGGGCCAAGAACCGCGAACGGTTCACGATGGTGCCCGGCGGGTGCTCGGTGATCACGGCCCCGGTGGCCCGGATGTGACGCAGCAGGCCGGCGTTACCCTGGGGGTAGTCGCGGTCGATTCCGCAAGCAAGAACAGCCACGGTGGTACCGTTGACCGCCAGTGCGCCCCGGTGTGCCGCTGCATCGATTCCGTACGCGGCCCCTGAGACTACCGTCACATCCCGCTCTGCCAGATCAGCAGCCAATTCGGTCGCGACTGTCTCGCCATAGCTGGTGCAGGCACGCGACCCCACCACCGCCACTGCTCGACTGCTGGCCTGTGACAGATCGGCCGGCCCAACGATCCAGAGTCCGAGAGGCGGCGCTGACCAGGTGTCGCCTACCTGGTCGAGCATGGCCAGGTCGTCGAGGCCGGTGAACCACTCCCGATCGCCCGGGATCACGAACCTGGCCCCGGCTCGCTGGGTCTGCTGCTGTACCGCCCGAAGATCCACGTCGGCTGGGTGCAGCCGCAACCCGGTCGGCGAGGTTCGCTCCTGGATCTGGCGCCACACGGCCTCTGCACCGCGCCGCTGGACTTCCTCGGCGAGACGGTGTCGGCCAGGTTCAGTCACGCAGGCCAATGCCATCCGGGAATCCCGTTCTGCCTCGTGGCTCATGCTGCCGCCCCCACTGTCTCACCGCGACGCATCGCCAGCGCGAGCCGCAGATGATCTGAGGTGGGGCGGTCAGCCCCAGCCAGGTCGCAGACCGTCCATGCCACTCGCAGCACCCGATCCACCCCACGCGATGTCAGGCTGCCATGAGCCACCGCCTGGTCGATCATCTCGATGCCTAACGGCAGCGGCAGCGACATCCGCAGGAAGCTGCCGCTAACCTCGGCGTTCGTCGTCCAGCCGGTCCCGGCCAGCCGTCTCGCCTGTCGCTGGCGAGCCTGGGCCACCCGTTCTCGGACCGTGCCCGACGATTCCCCCGGTGGTGCCTGAGCCAGCAATGACTGGCGCACCGGCCGTACCGTCTGCTGCAGGTCGATCCGGTCCAGCAACGGACCCGAGATCCGGGCCAGGTAGCGCCGGACCGCCATCGGAGGGCACTGGCAGCGGCCGTTCGGGTTGCCGTATTGCCCGCACGGGCACGGATTGGCGGCCATCACCAGCTGGAAGCGGGCCGGGTAGCGAACCTGGGCCCCGGAGCGCGAGATCAAGATGCTGCCGCATTCCAGCGGGGTCCGTAGCGAGTCCAGAAGTTTGCCTGGGAACTCCGGCGCCTCGTCGAGGAATAGCACTCCCAGGTGGGCTCGGGAGACCGCGCCGGGCTGGGCGGCCCGTGGCCCACCGCCGACCAGGGCGACCATCGATGCCGAATGGTGGGGGTCAGCGAAGGGCGGGCGAGTGATCAGCTGGTCGCTGATCGGGGTACCGGCTAACGAGTGGATAGCGGTGACCTCGAGCGCTTCTGCCACTGTCAGGTCGGGCAGGATTGTCGCCAGCCGGGCCGCCAGCATGGTCTTACCCACCCCGGGGGCGCCGTGCAGGAAGAGGTGGTGACGTCCTGCCGCTGCCACCTCGAGCATCCACTTCACCTCGTGGTGGCCCACCACGTCAGCCAGGTCGAGTCCTGCCGCAGATTGCGTGACCTCGGGTGGGGGTGGTTCGGGCAGTAGCACCGGATGGCCCTGCAGGACATCCATCACATCTCGCAGGTGCCGCACGCCCCACACCGTGATCGCGTCGACCAGGTTGGCCTCCCCCACATGCTGATACGGGACGATGGCCCGTGTGAAGCCAGCATGGGAGGCGGCCAGCAGCGCTGGCAGCACGCCGCGAACCGGATGGACCCGGCCATCGAGCCCGAGTTCCCCCATCAGGATCGTGTCGTTCAACAGGTCACCGGGAACCGTGCCGTTGGCCCGCAACACCGCGGCAGCGATGGCGAGGTCGTAGTGGGATCCTGCCTTGGGCAGGGTCGCCGGGGTGAGGTTGATCGTCACCAACCGGTCTGGCCATGCCAAGCCCGAGGTCCCGATCGCTGCCTTCACCCGGTCCCGGGCCTGATACAGCGCGGTGTCGGGCAGGCCCACGATCACGGTCCGGGGCAACCCACCGCCAAGTGCCGCCTCAACCTCGATCACCTGTCCGTCCAGACCCGACAGGGCGACCGATCGCGCGCTGCCGATCATAGCGAGACTCCCCGCCGATGCTTGACCACCGGTTCCCGACCGGGCAGCAGCAGTACCCCTACGGCATCGAGGCGGACATGGTCGAACCAGCCGAGGCTGTGGGACCGCAGCCAATCGCAGGCCAAACCGTTGAGCCGTCGCATCTTGGCGAAGGTGATCGCCTCGAGCGGGTCGCCGTAGCCGGTGCCGCGACGACATTTCACCTCGCAGAATACGATCGTGCCTTTCGGTGCGGGTTCAGGGTCGATCGCGACCACATCCAGCTCACCATGGCGCCCCGAACGCCAGTTGCGGTCGATCACCCGATATCCCGACCGCTCCAGATACGCTACCGCCAGCTCTTCTCCGAGCGCGCCTGTCTGTCTGCGGTTCATCTCTGCCACCTCCACACCGCAGACCATGGACCGTCCAGCCCGGATCGGACGCCTTCGGTGGTGTCGGTTTCGGGGTAGGTGGTGTCGATTTCAGGTGAGGTGTTGTCCGACAGGCTCTACTTGCTGTCGGGCACCTGGAGGTCAGAGTGGGCGATCTCCTCGATCGACACGTCACGGAAGGTGAGCACCTTCGCCGACTTCACGAACCGGGCCGGACGGTACATGTCCCACACCCAGGCATCGCCCATCGACACCTCGTAGTACACGTCTCCACCCTCGGTGCGGACCTTCAGGTCGACCGCGTTACACAGGTAGAAGCGGCGCTCGGTCTCGACTGCGTACCGGAAGATCCCGACCACGTCCTTGTACTCGCGGTACAACGCGAGCTCCAGGTCGCTCTCGTACTGCTCCAGGTCCTCGGCGCTCATGGTTGTTTCACTCTACTGGCTCGGCGGACGTTGTCGTAGCGCAACCGATGGATCTCGCACGGCCCCAACTGTTCCAGCCGGGCCTGGTGCAGCGGCGTGCAGTATCCCTTGTGACGAGCGAAGCCGTAGCCCGGATAGCGTTCCTCATACTGGTCCAGGATCCGGTCTCGGTGGACCTTCGCCACCACCGAAGCAGCCGCCACGCAGGCGGCGAGCCGATCCCCCTTCCACATCGCCAGGCCAGCTACCCCCACCCCATCCACCGGGAAACCGTCGGTAATCACAAAACCCGGCTGCAAGTCGAGCCGCAGCACCGCCCGCCGCAACGCAGAGACATTAGCTACCTGCATCCCCAGCTGATCACACTCGCCAGGGCTGACCTCCACCCAGGCCACGGCCAGAGCCTTCTCCAGGATCTCGGGGTAGAGCTGTTCACGAGCCTTGCTACTCAACAGCTTCGAGTCTTGCAGCCCCGCGATTCGGCTGCGCCGGGAATCAGACAGAATCACCGCCGCCGCCACTAAAGGACCGGCACAGGCGCCCCGCCCGGCCTCATCGGCACCCGCCACCGGCGCCAACCCAGCCCGTGCCAGGGCCTGTTCGTACCCGTACCAGCCTGCTCCCGGCCGTACTGGCATCGGTTAGCAGCCTCCTCCTGACACGACGGCCGTCGACGGAGGCGTCTGTTGTGCGGCTGGGACCTTAGAATAGGTGGCCGGAGCCGAGAAGGTTGTGAACCGGCTGAACGGGAAGACGTTCAGCCGGGCTGGGCCCTGGATCGAGTCCAGAGCGGGGAAGGCGTTGGCTCCCTTCCCGCTCGCAGTGACATCGCACAGGTGGTAGCGGGAGTCGGCGCTGGCGTCGCGATGGTCCCCCAACACAAAGACTCGGTTCTCGGGGACGATGACGTCGAATGCGATCTCGGACGGCTTAATCGGCTTCCCGTCGACCCCGCGGTAGAGGTAGCTGTCCTCTTCTATCTCCACCCCGTTGACTGAGATCCGACCGTTGGTCGAGCAGCAGACCACGTGATCTCCGGGAAGCCCGACCAGTCGCTTGATCAGGTATTGGTTGCCCGAGACCGGCATCACGCCCACGAACTCCAACACGCGGCGGGGTGTCGAAGGTGGGTTCTCGGCCGGCAACCAACCCAGGTTGTCCTCGAAGACGATGATGTCGCCGCGCTGGTAGTGACCCACTTTGAGCACCATCACCCGGTCGTTGCGTTGCAACGTGTTCTCCATCGACTGCGATGGGATGACGAACATCTGCACCAGGAAAGTCTTGATCAAGGTCGCCACTAACAGGGCGACCACGACCACGATCACGAATTCCCGGGCTGCCTCGAAGATCCGCCGACCCGGTGACAGTTGCCGAGCTCGACGCGCTTCTCCCCTACGATGCTTGCGACCATCAACTGGTTCGGGCTCTCCGACCGCCGCGTCCTGGTCCCAGAGGGAATCAGGATCGATGGTGTCGAGCACCGGACGCTGGGGCGCGTCCTCCATCTCGCAGGACTCGGGCAATGCCCGTCGGGGCCGGGGCGCGTCCGTGGCGTCCGACGTGCCCGGATGGGAACGACGCGACGCCGTCACCTCAGAAGTCCCGCTTCTCCTTGATCTTCGCAGCCTTGCCGCGCAGACCACGCAGGTAGTAGAGCTTTGCCCGGCGGACATCACCGCGGCGCTCGACCTCGACCTTCTCAATGATCGGCGAGTGGAGCGGGAAGATACGCTCCACGCCGACCCCGAAGCTCACCTTGCGGACGGTGAAGGTCTCCTGCAGGCCGGATCCGGTACGGGCGATCACCGGACCGGCGAAGATCTGGACCCGGGAACGGTTGCCCTCGACCACCCGGACGTGTACCCGAACCGAGTCACCGGGGCGAAAATCAGGGACATCGCCGCGTAGGCTGGCGGAGTCGATGGAGGCAATGACATCAGTCATGAGTACTTCCTCGCCGGGTGCCACAGGTCACCATGGTGCTGATCAGATGGTCCCGGGAACGAACAATCCCCCTGTGGCAGGTGTCGCGAACCCGGGCAACGGCCTCATAGTCTGCCACATAGCGAGCGCTGCGGGGTAATCTGCCGGGACGCCCGCGATCGGATCCGGTGCAGCCACATCGTCTGCCCGTGCGTTATGGCAGCGTCGATCGGAAAGGAGAGCGATGGATGAGGCCCAGTTTCGAGACCTGTATCAGGATTCTTTCGACCGTTTGGTTGGGCAGCTGGGAACGATGACCGGCAGCTTCACCGAGGCCCAAGACTGCGTACAGGAGGCTTTCGTCCGTGCCTGGGATCACCACCGTCGACTACGTTCGACGCCGCAAGCCGAGGCCTGGGTCCGGACCACTGCCTACCGGCTCTTTGTGTCCCGTTGGCGGCGAGGCAAACTCGCATCCCGCGCCAGCGACCGCTCGGTGGCACCCAACCCTCCGCGTGAGCCCGGACCAGAACGGATCGCTGTGGTTCAAGCACTACAGAAACTACCCGTGGACCAAAGACAAGCCCTCGTGCTGTACCACTTGGCGGATCTCTCGGTCGCCGAGATCGCCACCGAGATCCGAGTTCCGGTGGGAACTGTGAAGGCCCGACTCTCACGAGGCCGGGCTGCCCTTGCCGTCCATCTAGCCGATACCACGACGCCCGAGGAGATCCAGCATGCCTGAAGACTTCGATCCACAGATCCCGTTCGATGATCTGCGGAACTTCCAGGCCGCAGACCGGATGAGCGTGGAAGACGTGCTGACGCTGGGGCGACGCCGTCGCACCCGTCGCCGCACGATCATCGTCTCCACCGTCACCGCCTTGGCGCTCATCGCCGGGGGCGGGGTTGCCGCGAACCGGCTCTCAACGACACCCCACATCGCTGATCCGGCCGGTGTCCCAGCCACTGCCCCGGCCACGACGAGTCCCTCGACGACACCGTCCGCACCTACGGCGAACCCCAGCAGCCCCACAGCCTCGGGGACGCGTACGCAGGTCTCCCCTTCTGCTGCGAGTACCAGCGCCGCTAGCCCTCGTAGTGCGAACAGTCCTTCCGCGACCGTCACCCTCGCCGCATCGGATGTCTTAACCACGGAGGGCATCGGCGGCTTCCGACTGCATGCCTCCGTGTCCGGCCTGGCCCCGGGCGGTTACGCGACCTACAGCTCTGACAATTCCTGCCCAGGGTGGCGCCCCACCCAGAAGCTGGAGAACCAGGGGGTCGGGTGGGTCGGGGAGAAGACCATCGACATGATCCTTCTGAACAACCCCCAGCACCCGACTGCCTCCGGGGCCCGGGTCGGAATGACGTTCGGGCAGGTAAAGCAGCTCTACGGCAACCGGGCCCGGCTCGAGCTCAAAGACGGGGTCGGCGGCAAACACCAGGTGCTAACGGTGGTTGCTGATGGCCGTGAGATCGCCTTCATGCCGAAAACGGACACTCCCAAGACGAGCATCGCCGACACAGACAAGGTCGACATGATCGTGCTCCAGGATTACAACTCTTTCCTCGGTTGGGATGGCTGCTGAGCACACAACACAGCAGGGCCGGCCACCATCCGGTGGCCGGCCCTGTCGATGTCGGGTTATCTGCCGTCCAGCTTGAACAACGACTTCAGCAGGTCACGGTTAAGCTGCGAGATCGACTCCAACGGAATCTGCTTGGGGCAGACCGAGGCGCATTCACCGATGTTGGTGCAGCCACCAAAACCGAGCTCGTCGTGGCGGGAAACCATGCTCTTAACCCGGGTGTACCGCTCTGGCTGACCCTGCGGAAGCATCGCCAGGTGCGTGATCTTGGCCGAGGTGAACAGCATCGCTGAACCGTTCGGGCAGGCTGCCACGCAGGCGCCGCAGCCAATACAGGCCGCGTTGTCGAAAGACCGGTCCGCCTCTCGCTTCGGGGCTGGGGTCGCGTGAGCATCGGGGGCCGCACCAGTGTTCACCGAGATAAAGCCACCGGCCTGGACGATCTCGTCGAGAGCTGTCCGGTCAACCACCAGATCCTTGATGATCGGGAAACCACCAGCCCGCCACGGCTCGATGTAGATGTCAGCACCATCGGCGAAACTACGCATGTGCAATTGGCAGGTGGTGGTCGGCACCGGCGAGGCATAGCGGCCATGCGGGGAACCGTTGATCACCACGCCACACATGCCGCAGATGCCCTCACGGCAGTCGTGGTCGAAGGCCACCGGCTCTTCATTGCGATTAGTGAGTTTCTCGTTCAGCAGGTCGAGCATCTCCAGAAAACTCATGTCGCCCGAGACCCCGTCGAGCGGGTAGTCCACCATGCGGCCCGGAGTCTTCGCGTTGTCCTGGCGCCAGATGTGCAGTGTGATCTTCACTTGTAGCTCCGCTGCTTCAACTCGATGAACTTGTATTCCAGGGGCTCCTTGTGGAGAATCGGCTGCTGCCCCTCTCCTCGGTATTCCCATGCGGCGACGTACAGGAACTCGTCGTCATGCCGCAGCGCCTCGCCGTCCTCGGTCTGGGACTCGGAACGGAAATGGCCGCCGCAAGACTCTCTCCGGTGCAAGGCATCGATACACATCAGCTCCCCGAGCTCCAAGAAGTCAGCCACCCGGCCGGCCTTCTCAAGCGCCTGGTTGAAGCTCTCATTGGTGCCGGTGACCCGGACATTCGACCAGTACTCCTGTCGCAACTTGCGGATCCGGTCGATCGCGATCTGGAGGCCGGCGGCGTTACGCTCCATGCCGCAGTACTCCCACATGATCTGGCCGAGTTCCTTGTGGAAGGAGTCCACGGATCGGGTCCCCTGAACGGAGAGCAGCTTGGTGATCCGGCCCTTGCTCGAATCGACAGCCTCGGTCACCGCCGGATGATCCAGATCCACCTTCGGGAAGGGGCCTGCCGCCAGGTAATCGTTGATCGTGTTGGGCAGCACGAAGTAGCCATCTGCCAGGCCCTGCATCAGTGCCGAGGCGCCAAGCCGGTTTGCGCCGTGGTCGGAGAAGTTGGCCTCCCCGGTCACATACAGCCCCGGGATACTGCTCTGCAGGTCGTAGTCGACCCAGAGCCCGCCCATGGTGTAATGCACGGCAGGGTAGATCCGCATCGGGACCTCGTACGGATCCTCACCGGTGATCTGCTCGTACATGTCGAACAGATTCCCGTAGCGCTTCGAAACCCCATCCTTGCCGAGCCGGTTGATGGCGTCGGCGAAGTCCAGGTAGACCCCACGACGGACCTTATGCTCGTTCCCGTCGAGGTCCCGCTCGACCACGGCCGGGCCGACTCCGCGGCCCTCGTCACACCGGTTCTTCGCCTGCCGCGACGCAATGTCGCGCGGCACCAAATTACCGAAAGCGGGATAGATCCGCTCCAGGTAGTAGTCGCGGTCCTCCTCGGGGATCTGGCGTGGGTCCTTGTCGCAGTCCTCGGCCCGCTTCGGGACCCAGATCCGGCCATCGTTGCGCAGCGACTCCGACATTAGAGTCAGCTTCGACTGGGTCTCGCCGTGAACCGGGATACAGGTCGGGTGAATCTGGGTGTAACACGGGTTAGCGAAATAAGCACCCTTGCGGTAGGCCCGCCAGGTGGCGGTGACATTGCATCCCATCGCATTGGTCGACAGGAAGAAGACGTTGCCGTACCCACCGGTGGCCAGCACCACCGCATCCGCCACCCAAGGCTCGACAGCACCGGTGACCATGTTGCGAGTCACGATCCCACGTGCCTTGCCGTCCACGATGATCAGTTCGATCATCTCGTGGCGGGCATACATCTTCACGGTGCCGGCCTCAACCTGACGCTCCAACGCCTGATAGGCCCCGATCAGCAACTGCTGACCAGTCTGGCCACGGGCGTAGAAGGTGCGCTGCACCTGGACACCACCGAAAGACCGGGTATCCAACAGTCCACCATATTCGCGCGCGAAAGGGACCCCTTGCGCCACGCACTGGTCGATGATGTTCGCGCTGACCTCGGCCAGGCGGTACACATTGGTCTCGCGGGCCCGGTAATCACCGCCCTTGACCGTGTCGTAGAACAGTCGCTGCACCGAGTCGTTGTCGTTGCGGTAGTTCTTGGCGGCATTGATGCCACCCTGGGCCGCGATCGAGTGGGCCCGACGCGGACTGTCCTGGTAGCAGAAGTTCAGAACGTTGTAGCCAGCCTCGCCGAGGGTTGCCGCAGCCGCACCGCCGGCCAGCCCGGTACCGACCACGATCACCGTCAGCTTGCGACGGTTAGCCGGATTGACCAGTTTGGCCTCGAACTGGCGGGTGCCCCACTTCTTCTCGATCGGCCCATCGGGGGCCTTCGTGTCGGCGATCTCGTCACCCGGCTTGTAGAAAGCCAACGCCGGGTCTGTTCCCCGGTTTTCCACGGTCCTGGTCGTCATCACTTCACCAACCCCACGAGGACGGACACCGGCATGATCATGAAGCCGAAATAGAGCAGCAAGGCCACGAGAATGCCCAAACCATTGAGCACCTTACGAGCCTGAGCACTGGTGTTCATGCCCAGGGTCGTGAAGGCGCTCCAGAAGCCATGCCGGATATGCATGCAGACCGCGACCATCCACAGGGCGTACAAGACGAAGACCCACCAGTACTGGGGCGAGAATGAGGCCACGACCATGTCGTACGGAGCAGTGCTGGCGTTGAAGCCGGTCTGGATGGCGCGAACCGTGAACTGTCCGATGTGGAACAGCAGCATCAGCGCCAGGATCACGCCGCCCCAGCGCATGGTCCGCGCCGAGTAAGTCTGGGCCCGGCGGTCAGTCCGCTGATAGCGACCACGCCCAGCGTGCGAGCGGCCGGTCAGCACCAAAGCAGACCACATGTGCAGCCCGATCGCCGCCACCAGAGAGAACCGGAAGATCCAGATGAACCAGCCATGGGGGACGATCGGGTACAGCAGGTCGGACTTCAACCATTCGGCGTAGTGGTTGAAGGCCTCCGGCCCGAGAAACATCTTGAGGTTGCCCCACATATGCATCAGCAAGAAGAGCACAAGGTACAGACCCGTGACCGCCATGAGCATCTTCATGGCGACCGCAGACCGGACTGCCTTGGCATGCACAGTCATCGTGTTAGTGGCCACGGCTGACACCTTAGCCATCGCTGCGGTCGCGCTATGCCTAAGGCTCACCTAAGCTGTTCAGCAGGTCGCCGACGGTCGGTACGGCGCCTTGCACCAAGCCACCCCGGCGGTCCACTCCCCAGGCTGCGCCAGTTCCGACATGCTCACTACCGTGACCCCGGCCTTCTGGAGCGCGGCGAGGATCCCGGGCACTGCCGTAGCAGTCGTGGGATGGATGTCGTGCATCAGCACGATGTCGCCGCTGGTGGCCGCGATCGCCCGGGATGTGACAATGGAAGGGTTGCGATGCTTCCAGTCCTCGGTGTCGATGCTCCAGATGGCACCCGCTGCCCCTTGCTGCCCCAGGGCTGCGAGGACCTTGGCGTTCCGGTCGCCGTAGGGCGGGCGAACTAGCCACGGCTGGTATCCGACGATCGTCTTCAGAGCCTCTGCCTGCTGACGGGCCTGAGCCGCGCCGGAATCGGCCTTGCGGCTCATCTGGTCGTGACGCCAGGTGTGGCTCTGGATGTCCATTCCAGCGAGGGCCGTGGCCAAGACGCCGGCCTCGTTGCCCTGACTGGCCTCGCCCAGGACAAAGAAGGTCGCACCTACCTTGGCCTTGGTCAGCGCCGCCACCACGTCGGAGGTGCTCGGCATCGGGCCATCGTCGAAGGTCACCGCCACACACCGCAGCCGCCGACAATCAGGCACCACGCCGACCGTGGGTCGGTCATCGTTACCGGCCGGGGCTGTCGCGCTGGTTGAGGCATTCGCTGTAGCGCTCGGTTTGGTGCTACTGGAACCACTGGGGGAGGCCGGGGCACTCGGGTCTGATCCCAGATCGGGCTCCGGAGCCGGCTTGGTGGTCACAGTCGCCGGGTCGAAGGCACTGGGAGCGATGGTGGCCTGCCGGGCCCGGTCCCCCAGCTGGGACAGCATCCCGTTCACTGCGGATCCGGGCACGGTGACCATGACCGGGGTGGCCTGGTCGTTCACTGTCGCGCCGGCGAATTCCACCGCCAGGTCCCCGGTAGTGGTGAAACCGATCGCCGGTCCGGTTCCGCGGGGGGCCATGTCCGATGCCAGGGCCTTGCGGATCCGATCCTGATCATGGCCGTTCGCGGCCGCGACCACCGCATCGGTGAAGCTCTGCCAGGAGCCAGGCCGTACCAGCCCGGGAGCGGCCACCACCCGGTTGGTGCGAGCGTCAAACCAGATGCTCGCGGGAACCTGGGCGCCGCCCTCGTGGGCTGCCAGCAGCCGGAACCCGATCACATCTGCCGAGGTCGCCGTCAGTGTCCAGGTCAGGTTCAGCCCCTGCCGCTGCGCTCCGGCCGCGTAGCCGCGCAGGAACTGGCCCCGCACAGTCGCAACCCCCTGCGTCAGGGCCGGCGCGGTATCCACGAACGGAACCTCGGTGGTGATCTTCTGAGCAGCCGACCCCAGGCTCGCCGCACGCAGGCCTTTGACCAGGTCATTGGTGGCGCTGCCAAGATGGGTAGGACCGGCGGGCGCCGACGACCGGCCTCCGGAACCTGCGGGGGTAGTCGAGCCTCCCGGTGCGGGCGTTGCCTGCCCGCATCCTGCCAGTACCAGTGCAGCACCCAGCGCCGCACAGATCACACCCCTCATGTCAGCCCCTTTCGGTCTGTCCATCCGTATCATCCCAGTAGGTCCGGGCGCCGTTGGCGGGTCAGCTGGACCGACTGGTCTCGCCGCCAGGCCGCGATCTGAGCATGGTGCCCGCTGAACAGCACATCGGGAACTTCAAGTCCACGCCAACACGGTGGTTTGGTATAAACCGGGTACTCCAGCAACCCTGCGCTGTGATCCGAATGCGATTCCTCGACCAGCGAGGCGGGATTGCCCAGCACCCCCGGCACTAACCGGACCACAGCCTCAATAATGGCCAACGCCGCCACCTCGCCGCCGTTGAGCACGTAGTCACCGAGGGACAGTTCCTCCACCACCAGCCGTGATCGGTAGTGCTCGACGACGCGAGCGTCGATGCCCTCGTAGCGTCCGCAGGCGAACAGCAGATGGTCAGCAGTCGCCAAATCAGCGGCCTTAGTCTGGGTGAAACGGGAACCGGCCGGAGTCGGGACCACCAACCGGGATATTGACGGCGCCTGCGCCAGCAGATAATCGAGCGCCTCACCCCAAGGCTCAGGCTTCATCACCATCCCGGCACCACCTCCGTACGGGGTGTCGTCGACGGTTCGGTGTCGATCGTGGGTCCAGTCCCGCAGATCGTGCACCCTCAGATCGACGACCCCGGCGTCGACCGCCTTGCCCACCAGGGAGAGTCGCAGCGCGTCGAGGTAGGCGGGAAAGATCGAGACCACGTCGATTCTCATGACGGTTCCTCGGTGAGATCGGCGAGTAGCCCTGGCAATTCGACCACGGTGACGACGCCCGCAGCGAGGTCGACCTGAGGTACCAGGGAGGACACGAAGGGCACCAGCCGGTGTCCCGCCTCGGTGTGGATCTCCAACAAGTCCTGGCTGGGAAGATGGACCACGTCACTGACGATACCCCGCTCAGCCCCCGTCTGGTCCACCACCCGCAAGCCTCGAAGCTGATGGTCGTAGTACTCGTCGTGGTGGGCTGGACGTTGCGCGGGATCGACCAGCACAGTGAGCACTCTTCCTCGCAGAGCCTCAGCGGCAGTACGATCCGTAACCTCGACGAAACTGACCAGTAGCCGACCGGCAGCGAACGGCCGGCTAGCGGCGACGGTCAGTCGAGCCCCGGATAGTTCCTGAGAGCCCACGACGGAGCCGGTAGCGAAGCGAAGCTCCGGCTCGTCGGTACGGACTTCGACCACGACCTCGCCGCGCAGCCCGTGGGCACGACCAATCACCCCCACCACGACCTCTACCGAGGCAACGTCACGACGCCCCGCCTGAGACTGAGACGAGGCGTCGCGCGTTCGTGGCATCAGCGCCGCCGGGACCCGGAACGACGCGGCCGTCGATCAACGTCGACGAAATCGACCCGGACCTGGCTATGTCCGGCGAGCGCGGCCATGACGGTTCGCAGAGCAGTCGCGGTCCGTCCCTGGCGGCCAATCACCTTGCCCACGTCCTCGGGGTGCACTCGCACCTCAAGGATCCGCCCCCGACGCAGGTCGAGATCTTTCACCTGTACGTCGTCGGGGAACGCCACTATTCCGCGGACGAGGTGCTCCAGCGCCTCGGTCAGCATGTCAGGCCTTATCGGCGGGATCTTCGTCGGCCTCTGCCTCGTCAGCCTTCCGGGACTTACGGCTGCCCTTGGAGATGGCAGCCGAGTCGGCCCCATCGGCCTCAGCCAAAGCCTTGTTGAAAGCGGCCATCTTGTCGCGCGGCTCAGGCTGCGGTTCGATGCCCGACGGGCTGGTGTCGCCGGTGAACTTCTGCCAGTCGCCAGAGCGCTTCAGGATCGCCACCACCGCCTCGGTGGGCTGGGCGCCGACCCCGAGCCAGTACTGGGCGCGCTCGGAATTGACGCGGATCAGCGACGGATCGTTCTTCGGGTGGTACAGGCCGATCTCCTCGATCGCCCGGCCGTCGCGCTTGGTACGCGAATCCATGACGACGATGCGGTAGTGCGGCGAGCGGATCTTGCCGAGCCGCTTGAGACGGATCTTGACTGCCACGGGTGTGGTTCTCCTCTGAAGGGACATGCCTGGACGACCCAGGCTGGTGGTGGACCCTCAGACCGGTGTGGGGACACGGCTGCTGGTTCCGGGGTGTCAGGCACGCCCGCGTGAGAGGGCCGGAACGTACCAGACGCGCCGACCAGTCTGCCAGACCGGCCCGGTCAGACGAAACCGTGCCCCGCCCATGGGCCGCTCTGATTGCCAGATCCTCACGGCGCCAGCTCGGCCGTAGGAACCGGTTTTACCTCGGGCCGGTGTTCTTCGGGTTCAGCATCTGCTGCAGCTCGGGCGGCAGCTGGAAATTCTTCATCGCTGCCTGCAATTCGGCCTCGGTGGGCCCACCGGTGGCGAACGCAGCCAGAGTGTCCTGCAGGTCCGTGACGCTAGGAACGGCCGGCTGGGAGGCGGCATTACGCTTAGCGGGATTCCCCGAGACCTTGCGGCCGCCCTTCTTCCGGCTCTGACCACGGCGTCCGGCCCGGCCACTGGGACCGCCCGGGGGACCCATCTGCTGCACCATGCCGCCGATCGACTGCATCAGCTTGCGGGCCTCAACGAACCGGTTGACCAGACCGTTCACCTCGCTCACAGTGACGCCGGCCCCGCTGGCGATCCGGGCCCGGCGGGAGCCGTTGAGGATCGACACGTCGGCCCGCTCGGCCGGGGTCATCGATTGAATGATCGCCTCGATCCGGTCGATCTCGCGCTCGTCGAGGGCATCCAACTGATCACGCATCTGGCCCATTCCGGGCATCATCGCGAACACTTTGCGCAGCGGGCCCATCTTGCGCATCGCCTGCATCTGGTTCAGGAAATCTTGCAGCCCGAATTCGCCGGTACCCGCCAACAGGGCGTTGGCGGCTTTGGCTGACTGCTCAGCATCGAAATGCCGTTCGGCCTGCTCGATCAGGGTCAGCATGTCGCCCATGTCCAAGATCCGGCCGGCCATCCGGTCGGGATGGAACAGATCGAAATCTTCCAGCTTCTCGCCATTGGACGCGAACATGATCGGACGCCCGATCACCCGTGCGATCGAGAGCGCAGCGCCACCGCGGGCGTCACCGTCGAGCTTGGTCAGCACCACCGCGTCGAAGCCGACACCGTCTTGGAAGGCTTTGGCCGTATTGACCGCGTCCTGGCCGATCATCGCGTCGACCACGAACAGCACCTCGTCAGGTTCGACCGCGGCCTTGATGTCGGCCGCCTGACGCATCATCTCCTCGTCGACGCCCAGCCGCCCGGCGGTGTCGACGATGACGACATCGTGCAGATGCCGCTCAGCGATCCCGATCGAGTCTCGGGCCACCTCGACCGGGTCCCCGACGCCGTTGCCGGGCTGCGGTGCGTACGCGGCCACCCCGGCCCGTTTCGCAACCACCTGAAGCTGGGTGACGGCGTTCGGGCGTTGCAAATCGCAGGCCACCAGCATCGGGGTATGGCCCTGGGCCTTAAGCCACTGGGCCAGTTTGCCGGCCAGAGTCGTCTTGCCCGCGCCCTGCAGACCGGCCAGCATGATCACGGTCGGTGGCTTCTTGGCGAGACGCAATTCACGGGTCTCACCGCCGAGGATCGCGATCAGCTCCTCGTTGACGATCTTCACCACCTGCTGGGCCGGGTTCAGCGCCTTGCTCAACTCTTCGCCCTGGGCCCGCTGCCGGATCGCTGCGATGAAATCCCTGACCACCGACAGGTTGACGTCAGCCTCAAGCAGCGCGATCCGGATCTCACGCAGCGACTCGTTGATGTCGGCGTCAGACAATTTGCCCTTGCCCCGCAGCGAGCGGAACGTCGCGGTCAGGCGGTCTTGCAGGGTGTCGAACACGGTGCGTCCTTCGGCAACTGGGGAGCAGACCGCTTAATCGTACTAGTCGGTCTCGAAACCGGCGGGAAGGATGAGAGCCGGTTGCCTGATCGCCCTCGCCTTCACGAGGGCCACATTCACTGTCCGAGCACCCCGTCGACGAACTGCTCGGCGTCGAACGGTGCGAGGTCGTCCATCCCCTCCCCCAAACCGATCAACTTCACCGGGGCGCCAAGTTCGCGCTGAACCTGGACCACAATCCCGCCCTTGGCTGAGCCGTCCAGCTTCGTCAGCACGAGGCCGGTGACGTCCACCACATCGGAGAAGACCCGGGCCTGGCTGAGCCCGTTCTGGCCGGTGGTGGCATCCAAGACCAAAAGCACCTCGGTCACCGGGGCCAGTTTCTCGATGACCCGCTTCACCTTGCCCAGCTCGTCCATCAGGCCGGTCTTGGTGTGCAACCGGCCGGCCGTGTCGACGATCACCACGTCGACGCCGGTCTCGATGCCTTGTCTCACCGCGCTGTACGCCACCGAAGCCGGATCGGCTGCCTCGGCGCCGCGAACCGTCTCCACCCCGACCCGCTCACCCCAGGTGGCCAGCTGATCGGCGGCCGCGGCGCGGAAGGTGTCAGCGGCCCCCAACAGGACACTGCGTCCCTCAGCCACCAGGACTCGGGCCAGTTTGCCGACGGTCGTGGTCTTCCCGGTGCCATTGACCCCGACCACCAGGACCACCGCCGGCAGGCGCTGACCGTCTTTCTCGGTGACCTCGGTGCTCAGGTCTCGACTCAGACTCGGATCGACCAGCTGGACCAGCTCTTCATGCAGCACCTGCCGGGCCTGTTCTGGGTCCATCACGCCGTCCAATGCCAGCCGACGCCGCAGGGCGGTCACCAGCTCATCAGTCGGGCCGACCCCCAGGTCCGATGTGATCAAAGTGGTCTCCAGATCCTCCCAAGTCTGCTCATCGATCCGGTCCCGTGCCAGCAGGTCAGCTAGTCCGCGGGCCAGGGCATTGTTGCTGCCTGCCAGCCGACGTCGTAGCCGGGTCAGCCGAGACTGAGGAGCCTCGGGGACTTGCGAGCCGGTCGGCTCGGTACCCGGCTCTGGTTCGACTTTGGTCGGCTCGGTTAGTTCGCCCGGGGTCAACTCGGCGGATGGTTCCACCGGAGGTAAGGCGCGCCCCCGCGAGCGCGCCACGATCACCGATGCCACCAGGATCGCGGCCAGGATGCCGCCGACGACGATCCAGAAGATCATGCTCACCGGGACATCCTAGGCAAGACCGCGGCCTGCGATCTCGGGCTGGATGCCGGGACCGAGCCGTGTCACCGCTCGGACTAAGGTATGTCGCATGTCGGCCATGCAGCGCGAACCCACCAATGAGCAGCTCTGGTCCCAGCCGGAACAGCCAAGCACGCCACCGCTTCCTGCTCCCGCCCAGCTAGCTCCCCTCAGCCAGCCAACCGTTGGGCGCCGCCCCAGCAACAAGCAGTTCGTGCTGGCTGTGATCTCGTTGGTGTTCGCCATACCTCTGACCGCCATCGCGTCGGAACGGAGCTTGTTCGCGCTGCTCCTCACCTGGGGCGGAATCGTGGCCGTGAATGCGATCCTGTGGATGTCGACCAGCCACAACTCCTCCAACAATTGAGCCTGAACCCTGATCATCCGGGGAAGGATCGTCGATGACAAGCCCATACCAGCCCTACTACGAGCAATACCCCAGGACAGCCGCCCCGGGCGCTCAGCCCGGTGCTCATGCGCTGGTCCGGGAGCAGCCCTTGGTTCAGCTGGGCGATATCGTGGTCACCCGCACCGAAGTGGTGACACCCAGTGGTCGGTTACCGATCCAACAAGCCCAGCTGACGTTTCTCGACGGATCAGTGACCACACAGGCCACCCCGACCTGGGCGGTCGTGGTGGCCGTGATCGGTTTTTTCTTCTTTCTGCTGGGGCTGCTCTTCCTCCTGGTCAAAGAGGAACGCACCAGCGGCTACGTGACAATCATGGTGACCGGTCCGGGTCTCATGCATTCCTGCCGGCTCCCCGTGACCTCCCGGTTCCAGGTTCACGACCTGGCCGCTCGGGTCAATCACGTAAACGGCCTAGCCCGGTCCCAGAGCTAAGCGACTGCTCCACCAGGCGCACCAGCCGCTGCGGCGGCTGAGCGTCGCCATTGAGATGGCGGGCGATCTGTTCCAGGCGATCAGCAAGCTCGCAGTCCATATCTCGGCCGATACCCCCGATCCCCATCCCGACCACCGCCAGCAGGGCGATGACGATCATCAGGACCAGGCTCATGGTCGCGACCACAGACAGCATGCACAACGACCTTTCGATAGCAGGACGGGGCCCTCAGTATCGACCATGGCTAGGTTCCGGACCTGATCGTGGCGGTGTCTGTGAGAGAAGGCTCATTCGCAGCCCGGGTTTAGGTCTGTCGCAGACGCTGACTAATCACCGTCGACACCCCGTCGCCGCGCATTGTCACCCCGTACAGGGCGTCGGCAACCTCCATGGTCCGTTTCTGGTGGGTGATCAGCAACAATTGCGATTCCTCGCGCAGTTCCTCATAGATCTCCAGCAGCCGGCCCAGATTGGTGTCGTCCAGCGCTGCCTCGACCTCATCCAGGATGTAGAAGGGGCTAGGACGGGCCTTGAACAGGCTCACTAAGAAGGCCACGGCCACCAGGGAACGTTCACCTCCGGACAGAAGCGACAGTCGTTTCACCTTTTTCCCAGCCGGTCGGGCCTCCACCTCGACCCCGGTGGTCAGCCAGGCGTTCGGTTCGGTGAGCAGCAACCGGCCTTCACCGCCCGGAAACAGACGAGAAAAGACCTGTTCGAACTGCTTGGCGACATCCTGGTACGCCGCGGCGAAGACCTCTTGGACTCGTTGGTCGACCTCATCCACGATCGCCAGCAGATCGGCCCGAGACCGCTTCAGGTCATCCAGTTGAGTCGACAGAAAGGCGTGTCGTTCCTGCATCGCGTCGAATTCTTCCAGAGCCAGCGGGTTCACCCGCCCCAGCAGCTGGAGTTGGCGTTCCGCCGAGCGAAGCCGTCGCTGCTGCTGGTCCCGGTCGTAGGCCATAGTCTGTGCCGGCTCGGTGGACACCGGGAGCCCCTCTGGGTCGACCAGGACCGGAACCGGGACGTCTGGGCCGTATTCGGCGATCAGCGCGGCTGGCTCGATCCCCACCTCGGTCAGGGCCCGTTCGGAGAGGCTCTCGACTCGCATCCGCTGTGCTGAACGAGCCAATTCGTCACGATGGGCGGTGTTCACCAGGTTTTCCAGTTCAGCCGCCAACGCCCGAGCCGAGGACCGGGCCTCGGTCAAGACCTGATTCGCCTGCTGTCGAGCCGCCTCGGCTGCCTCCCGCTCGGTCGCCGCCAGCGCCTGCGAAACCTCCACCCGGTGCAGCAGCCAGGTCGATGCGGTGTGGACGGCCTGCGCTGCCGCTGCCTCCCGGCGTACCTGCTCGCGATGGGCTTCGGCCCGGGCCCGGGCCTGCCGCTCGGCTGCCGCGGCCTGACGTAGGGACTCAGCCCGGCCGGCTACCGCCCGGACCCGTTCCTCCATGGTCCGCAGCGCGAGTCGGGCCTCCATCTCGACGCTGCGGGCGTGGCGGGCCTGCTCGGCCAGGGCATCCCGCTCGGCTGGGTCGGGCTCTTCTAGATCCTGCTCGGCGGTGGCTGCGTCGAGGCGCGCGGTCATCTCGGCCAGGGCCGCCTCGTCGTCGGCCTGGCGCTGCTGCGCCTGTTCGATCTGGGCGGCCAGCCGCTCGGCCTCCCCGCGGGCTGCCCGGGCAGTCTGGTTGAGCTGGCCCAGCTGCTCGGCGAGCGCGCTCTGCCGGGCGTCAGACTCATGCAGTCCGTCGAGCGCGACCTCCACCCGGCGGCGAGCCTCAGCCAACTGTGCCTTGGTCTCGGCGCTTGCGAAGGCAGCCCGCTCCACCCGGTGTTGCGCAGCCTCCACAGCGGCCGCGGCCTCGTCGACCGCGGCCTGGATCTGGATCAGGCTGGGTCGACTGTGCGAGCCTCCAGAGGCGAACCAACGCGACAGGATGTCGCCATCGTGGGTCACGGCAATGGTCTCGGGTAGATCGGCGATCAAGTCCTGGGCCGCGGCCAGGTCGTCGACGATGACGGTCTGATGGAGTAGCCGCCGTAGGGCGGCCTGAACCGGGGCCTGGGTCGACACCACATCGATCACGTACCGGGCACCATCGGGCAGTTCAGGCCAGTCCTGCCCGCGATCGTCGACACCAGCCACCAACAACCCGGCCCGACCCAAATCATGCTCCTTCAGGTACCCGAAAGCATTCACCGCGGCGCCGACTCCGGCCACGGCCACGGCATCCGCCGCCCACTGAAGGGCGGCTGAGACCGCTGCCTCATAGCCGGCCTCCACCGTCACCACTGCAGCCACCGAACCCAGCAGACCGTCAACCTTCCCGTCAGCTGCGAGGAGCTGGGCGGAGGCGTCCTCTCGATCCAGGCCAATCAGCAGCGCCTCGTGACGGGCGGCAGCCGCGGCCCAATCCCGGGAAGCGGCCTGTTCCTCCTCGCGGAGCCGGTCATGGGCCTGTTGGGCCCGCTCCAGCTCAGCCTCAGCCGCCTCATACTCCTCGTCCAGGCCAGCTTCCCCGGCATCCAGCCCGGCCACCGAAGTCTCCAACGCCTGAAAGGCCCGAGTCGCCTCCTCGCCGCGGTCGGCAGCGGCGGCTCGGGCAGCCTCCAACCTTTCCACCTGCTCGGTCGCATTCTCGATCCGGCTCCGCAACGAGCCAACCTGGCCGTTCAGGCGGGCCATACCCTCGCGGCGATCGGCGACCGCCCGTACCAGCGCGGCCAGGCGGGACTCGGCCTCGGCATGGGCCTGTTCGGCGGCAGCCCGCTGCTCGGTCGCCTGGCGTAGCCCGGTCTGACGGGCCTCAACCTGCTGACGCAACGACTGCTCCGCCCGAGCCTCAGACTGGGCCTGAGCCTCCAGCGTGTCCGGGTCCTCGCCGGAGTGATGCGGCAGATCCTGGGCATGCCGGATCCGTTCTGTCGCAATCGACAGGGTCGAGGTGATCCGCTCCCGTAAGGCGGCTAGGCCATACCAGATCTCCTGGGCGGCGGCCAGCCGTGGTTGGGCCGCGGCCACAGCCTGATCTGCCTGGTCCTCCCGCTCCCGGGCGCTGGCAACCTCCTGCTCGACCCTGGCTCGGGTTGCCAGCAGCGCCTGTTCATCCGCCAGATCTGCCTCCAAAGCCTGGGTGGCCTGGGCCAGGTCATCGGCCAGCAGCCGAGCCTTGGCATCGAACAACTCCGCCTGGATCACCCCCGCCTTGCGAGCCACCTCAGCCTGCCGCTGCAGCGGTTTCAGCTGACGTCGGATCTCGGTCACCAGATCAGTCAGACGGTTCAGGTTGGCCTCGGTGCTGTCCAGCTTGCGAAGCGCCTTCTCCTTGCGTTTGCGATGTTTGAGTACCCCAGCTGCCTCCTCGATAAAACCGCGCCGGATCTCCGGGGTGGCCTGCAAGATCGCGTCCAGCTGCCCCTGCCCGACGATGACATGCATTTCTCGGCCGATCCCGGAGTCGCTGAGCAGCTCCTGGACATCCAGCAACCGCGCCGCATGCCCATTGATCGAATAATCGCTGCCACCGTTGCGGAACATGGTGCGTGAGATCGTGACCTCGCTGTACTCGATCGGTAGCGCCCCGTCGGTGTTGTCGATGGTCAGTTGAACCTCGGCTCGGCCCAGCGGCGCCCGACCGGAGGTCCCAGCGAAGATGACATCCTCCATTTTGCCGCCACGCAACGACTTAGCGCCTTGCTCCCCCATCACCCAGGCCAGGGCATCGACCACATTTGATTTACCCGAACCGTTCGGACCGACCACGGCGGTGATCCCTGGCTCGAACTGCAAAGTGGTGGCCGAGGCGAATGACTTGAAGCCGCGCAGGGTGAGGCTCCGCAGGTACATGGCTCAGTCCTGGTGAAAATCGGCCTGTTCCCCGGGATCACCCGCCGGCTCGCGGGTTCGGTGGCTGCGTACCGCCCGGAACGTCCAGACTTTGTTGATGACGAAATTGATCGGAGTGGTCACCACGATAGTGATCAGGTGCGCCCAGTACTCGCGCGATTGCAACCCCGCCCCATCGCCACCGTGGAAGTACGGCTCCGGCAGGAAGAAGGGAGAGGTCGGGTTGGTCATCGCGAGCTTGATGAACAGCCCAGCCGCTGCCGCGGCGCTCCCGACTGCGAGGAACGGCCAGAATTCCGAGAACCAGGTGGCGTGTTTGGCGCTACGAAAAGTCCAGGAACGGTTGAGCTGGAAGTTCCACAGGTTCGCGACAAGGAAGGCTCCGACCCAGACCAGACTGGTGAAACGGAAGTTGTACGCGGTGCCGGGAAACCCGAACAGGATGTCCTGAGAATGCGCGGGGCCACCGTTGAGCTTGTTCATGATGATCGCGACCACCATGTTCACCAGCACCCCGGAACCACCCACGAGCCCGAATTTGAGGAACTGGAGCAGGGTACGACCGTGGCGCTCTCGCAGCAAGGATCCGGCGTTGTCGATGGTCACAGTCTGGACACCCTAGTACGTGGGCCGTTGGCAGCGTGGACAGCGGAATGAGGAACGGTTAGCGAAAGCTTCCCGGACTAGCGTCTGTCCGCAACGTGAGCACGGCCGACCGGCCCGGCCGTACACCTGGAGGGACCGGTCATGGTAGCCGGACCGGCCATTCACATCCACGTAGAGGCTGTCGAAGGAGGTGCCTCCCTGTTCCAGGGACTCGCCCATCACGGACTGGGCATGCCGCAGCAGGCTCGCCAGCCGGCGTACCGACAGAGCTGCTGCTGGGGTGTTGTAGTGGAGCCGTGCCCGCCACAGCGCCTCGTCGGCGTAGATGTTGCCGATCCCCGACACCACGCACTGATCAAGCAGCAGCCGTTTAATCCCAGCCTTGCGGTGGCTCATGGAACGCGCCACCGTGACCGCATCAAAAGCTGAGTCGAACGGGTCGAGCGCGATCCTGCGGACCTCATCGGGCAGGTCAGCGCCGCCCGGGCTCAGCCAGAGACCGCCGAACATCCGTTGGTCCACAAACCGCAGCTGGCGTCCATTGTCGAGGTCGATCAGGACCCGCGCATTGGGCGGCAGCGGCGCCTCTGGATGGTCGTCTCGGAACTGGCCACTCATCCCGAGATGAGCGACCATCGCGTCACCATCGGCGAAAGGGAACCACAAGAACTTGCCGCGCCGCCGCGGCGCGCGTAGCCGCCGACCGATCAAGGTGGCCGCGAAGTCGTCTGGGCCTGCCGGATGGCGACGGACCGGGCGCGGGTGGAGTACCTGAGCCGAGACCACGCTACGTCCGTCCAGCAGCGCAACCAGGCCGCGCCGTACGGTCTCAACCTCTGGCAGTTCAGGCATGCTCGTTCTCGGTCGCGTCGGCAGCCTCCCGCAGCGCGGTGAATGCCATCGCAGCCGCTTGCTGTTCGGCTTGTTTCTTGTTCAACCCCTTGCCAGGGCCGAAAAGGCCCTCCCCGGCCCGGACATAGGCAGCGAACCGTTTGTCATGGTCAGGCCCAGACTCCGCCACCTGGTAGCCGGGGACCCCCAGGCCCAGTTCGGCGCAAAGTTCTTGCAGGCTAGTTTTCCAGTCCAGGCCGGCTCCCAGTGAGGATGCAGCCTCGACTAGCGGGTCGAAAACGTGATGGACGAAGACCCGCGCCTGTTCGATACCGCCCGACAGGAGGACCGCTCCGATCAGAGCCTCAACCGTATCGGCCAGGATCGAAGCCTTGTTCCGGCCCCCGGTCGTGAGCTCACCGCGACCCAGTCGGATGTCGCCACCGATCTCGAGTTCTCGCGCCACCGTCGCCAAGGACTGGGAATTGACCACGGCCGCTCGCAATTTGGCCAAAACCCCTTCGGGGCGGTCCGGGAAAGAGCGATACAGGTGCTCAGTGACGACCAGCCCGAGCACCGCATCACCCAGAAACTCCAAGCGCTCGTTGGTGGGAACGCCACCATTCTCGTACGCCCAGGAACGGTGTGTGACAGCCAACTCGTACAGCTGGGGATCGATGATGATCCCCAGCTCAGTTAGCAGATCATGGATGCGGCTCATCGCCGCGCTGGTCAGTTCTCCAGCACCTGTCGCCGGGCGCCTCGGGCCCCGTACTGCCCGCAGCTGGGACAGGCCGTGTGGGGAAGGTGCTTCGCCTTGCAGGCAGCGTTGGCGCAGGTCACCAGGGTCGGCGCGCTGGTCTTCCACTGCGACCTGCGGGAACGGACGTTGCTCCGCGACAACCGCCGCTTCGGAACTGCCACTGTCGTTGCTCCTTGCTCGTGCCGGGCTGACCCCAGCTTCTGTCATCAGCCCTCCGGCGTCCAGCCGGAGAGTCCATCCCACCTCGAGTCCACCAGATCGGTGTGCTGGTGGTCGGGTTCCTCGTTGAGGTTGACACCGCAACGCTGGCACAACCCGCGACAATCGTCGCGGCACAATGGCGCGAACGGCAAGTCCAGCACCACCGCATCCCGGATCGCCGGCTCCAGATCGATGCGCTCGCCCTCGACCCGGCTGACCTCATCACCATCCGGTCCGTGACCGGGGTAGTGGAACAACTCCTGGATGTCGACCTCCGAGGTGGTGGAGATCTCAGCCAGACAGCGCGTGCACTCCCCTGCCAGACGAACCATGGCAGTGCCGGTGACCAGCACCCCCTCGCCCACCGCCTCGAGCCTGACATCCAACTCGACCGGTGACCCAGCAGGCACCTCAATGACCTCGAGACCGACTCCCTGGGGAGCCTCGGCGGTTCGCCGTAGCTGCCGCATAGTCCCGGCCTGCCGCGACAAGTCATGGACCTCAAGGACCAGACCGCGCGCGTCGGCCGTTCGGCGGACGGACATAGACGAAAACCCCTCTGGCAAGGCAGACAGCCTCGGTGGACACCGACGCACTACGATACCGGGCCGCGTGCCCGGTCTTCAAGCTCAGTCGATGGCCGGCAGGGCCTGGGTGTCGGAGGCGTCCAAACCAGAACGCTGGGACAGGCGCTGCCGCATCGTGGTCACCTGACCGATCGTCTTCTGCAGGCTGGCCTCGAATTCGGCCAGTCGGGTGTCGACGTACATGTCGGCCTCGACCTTGATCTGTTCGGCCTCCTCCTGCGCCACGCGCCGGGCCTCGGCGGCGTACGTGTTGGCTTGGGCCGCCACTTGAGAGACACTGACCAACTGCTGGGCCTCAGCGCGGGCATGCTCGATGATCTCGGCCGCCCGCTCCCGGGCACTGGCATGAGCTGTATATTGCTCGGTGATCACCGACCGCGACAGTTCCAGGTCCCGCGGCAGGTCGGCCACCACCTCGTCAATCAGGGCCAGCATCTCAGCGCGGTTCACCATGCAACTCGCCGACATCGGGACGGTACGGGCCTCCTCGACCATCTGCCGCAGCCGCCGCAGCCGCTGGACGGTGAGAGCCTCGTGGGCCTCCATGGCCCTATTCATCTGCTGATCAACCATTGCCGTCCTTTCTCTGACGGAGCTGGGCAGCCACCAGCGGCGGGACGAAGTCAGTGACGTCCCCCCCGAGAGTGGCGATCTGGCGCACGAACGTCGACGATACGTGACCCCACTGTGCCGAGGCCGGAAGCACAACGGTCTCCACTCCGCTAAGAGCGTGGTTCATCCGAGCCATTTGGAGCTCGACGTCGAAATCGCGGGCGGTCCGGGCTCCCTTCACGACGGCGTGGGCGCCGTGCCGGGTGCAGAAATCCACTAGGAGCCCGTCCAGGGGTTCAGCACGCACCCCGTCCCAGCCGGCGGTGGCGGCCCGGACCAGGTCCAGCCGCTGTCGAAGGTCGAACAGATGGGTCTTGCCCGCGTTAATCCCGACGGCGACAATCACCTCATCGAAGATCCGGCGAGCCCGGACGATGACATCCAGATGCCCGTTGGTGATCGGGTCGAAGGAGCCTGGCACGACGGCCTTCACGACTCGCTGTCCTCCTGTGACGGCGCTCGGGTGGCGTAGTGGATGGTGGTCTCACCGTAGCGACGCGACCACTGCTCGGTCAGCCCGGGGGGTGGTTGCGGATCGGGACTACGGCTGGAGCGCTCAACGACCAGCAAACCCGCTCTGGCCAGCCAGCCGTTGTGGACCACCCGCTGCAGCACCCCGGCCAGTTCGGAATCTGCCAGCCGGTACGGAGGATCCAACCAGACCACGTCGTACGGTTCCGGCGCCGGCCGGGCCAGCACCGCCGCCACGGCGCCCCGGGTCAGTTTCAGCCGCAGCCCGAGCCTGGTGGCGTTCTGTCGGGCCACCGCCATCACTCGGGGATTCTGTTCCACCAGGTGGACCTGGCGCGCGCCACGGCTGGCCGCCTCAATCCCGCAGGCCCCGCTGCCCGCGTACAGGTCGAGAAAGCCCACGCCGGCAAGGGCCTGAGCCGCAGGCTGATCGGCAGTACCCAACCAGGACCCGAGCGAGGAGAAGAATGATTCGCGGACCCGGTCTGAGGTAGGACGGGTCTGGTCTCCTGCCGGTGTCACCAGTACCTGGCCGCGGAACCTGCCGCTGATCACCCGGGTCATCGCTCCACGGTATCGACTCGCCCGGCCTCGATCAGACCCGACCATGGGAGAATAGAGCCATGGCTGATACCGAGAACCCGATCACTGTCCTGAGCGAGGCACGCGCATGGGATCTCCTCGCGGGGCAGCAGGTGGGCCGGTTGGCCACCGCCCTGGACCGGATGCCCGAGATCTTCCCGGTGAACTTTGCCGTCGATGGGGAATCGATCGTCTTCCGGACTGCGGAGGGCTCCAAGCTGGTCGAGGTGGTTCTCAACGAGCAAGTGGCCTTCGAGGTCGACGGTTGGGACGACAACGGCGGTTGGAGCGTGGTGGCCCGAGGCGCCGCCGAGGTGATCCAGGATGCCCAGGGACTGCTCCGGGCCGAGGCGTTGCCACTGCGTCCCTGGACTCCGACGGTGAAGTCCAATTTTGTTCGGATCGTGGTCGACTCGATTTCGGGTCGGTCCTTCGTCTTCGGTCCCGACCCGGTTGCACGTTACCGGTACGGCCACAATCGCCGGGTCTAGTCCGTACGCCTTAGGTGGCCCGTTCCCAGTCACCCGTCGCCACCTGCTCGATCAGCGCCACATAGTCCGCGATCGCTGGATCGAGCAGTTCGGGGTCGGCTTGGACCACGCGGTCGGCGAGGGTTCGTGCGATCGTGATGTCGTCGGCGTGTTCCAGCACCCGCAACAGACGCAGGCTGGACCGTCCCCCCGACTGGCTCTGTCCCAGCACATCTCCCTCGCGGCGCTGCGCCAGATCAACCTCGCAGAGCGCAAAGCCATCGTGGATCTGGGCGACCGCCTGTAGCCGTTCTCGGGCGGTCGTGCCCGGCTCAGCCGAGGTCAGCAGCAGACACAGCCCCGGCCATCGTCCTCGGCCAATCCGACCCCGCAACTGGTGCAGCGACGAGATCCCGAAGTACTCAGCATCACAGATCACCATCATGGAGGCGTTCGGGACATCTACCCCCACCTCGACCACGGTCGTCGCCACCAGAACATCGGTCTGGCCAGCGGCGAAGGCCTGCATGGTGGCCCGTTTCTGCTCGGCCGGCATCCGGCCGTGAAGCATCTCCACCCGCAGCTGCGCCAGCGGGCCCTGCCGTAGCCGCTCGGTCAGCTCCTCGACCCCGATCCCCTCACCAGACTCGCCGGCGCTGATGCGGGGGCAGATCACGAAAGCCTGCCGCCCCTGGGCCACCTCCTCGCAGATCCGCTGCCAGGCCCGATCCACCCAGGTCGGCTGGCGACGCTGATCGACCAGGGTGGTGCTGACCTCGGCCCGCCCCTGTGGGAGCTGGGTCAGGGTCGACACCTCAAGATCACCGAAGACGGTCATCGCCACTGAGCGGGGAATCGGGGTGGCGGTCATCACGAGGACGTGCGGGTGCTGATCACCTCTGCTGCCCAGGGCATGACGCTGTTCCACCCCGAAGCGGTGCTGCTCGTCGACCACCACCAGGCCCAAATCGGCCAGCTGGACCCGTTGGTCCAGTACGGCGTGGGTGCCGATGATGATCCCCGCCTCGCCGGAGGCGATCCGGGACCGCGCCTCACGTTTTGCCGCGGCCGAGACCGAACCGGTCAGCAGCACCACCTGGGTGGCCTCGTCGGCGCCGCCAAGCTGGCGTCCCAGCCCCAGGTCACCCAACAGGTTCATGGTGGAGAGGTAGTGCTGCTGAGCCAGCACCTCGGTTGGCGCCAATAAGACGGCCTGGCCACCGGCGTCGACGACCGCCAGCATCGCCCGCAACGCCACCACGGTCTTGCCGGAGCCGACCTCACCCTGCAGTAGTCGCTGCATGGGGCGGTCACAGCCCAGCTCGGCGAACAGGAGGTCTCCGATCTCACGTTGCTGGTCGGTGAGCTGGAACGGCAATCGGGCGTCAAAAGCGTCGAGCAGCCCACCGGCTCGCCGGGGCCGCGGTATGGCGGGGCTTCGGGAGGCGTCGGCGCGCCGATAGGCCATCGCGACCTGCGTCCCGAAAGCTTCATCGAAGATCAGACGTCGGACTCCCGCTGCGTGCTGATCTCGGGATTCAGGCTGGTGCACCGCCCGGCAGGCGGTCTCGAAGTCCAGCAGGTCGGCCTCCTCCCGAACCCAGACGGGCAGGGCATCGGGCAGGCCCGCGATCCGTTCGAGGGCCAGTTCCAGGCATTCGGCGATAGTCCAGGTCCGTACCTGGGAGGTCTGGGGATAGATCCCCAGGAAAGAAGCCTTGCGAACCTGCTTGGCCATGGCCATGTTGTCCAGGGTGCCGACCAGTCTGCCATCGGGCATGAGCATCACGAAGGCGGGGTGCGCGAGTTGAGGCTGATCGCGGAACCAGCCCAGTTTGCCGGCGAACAGTCCGCGGTCGGAGCTGCTCAACAGGTCGGACCAGTAGCGCACCAGCTGCGGTTTTCCGAAGAAGGCCACCCGCAGCTGATCGCGCCGGTCCCCCAGGACTACCTCGACTCGCTGCCGCCCGTTACTGGTTCTGACCGCCACATTCAGCACCTTGGCCACCACCGCGATCTGATCGGGGACCACACCGCGGCGATAATCGGCGATCAACTGGCCGATGTCGGTGAGATCAGTGCCGGACATCAGGTGTAATGGCAGGTGCCGCAGCAGGTCGTGGACTGTTTCCAAACCGAGTGGGCGCAGCGCCTTCGCGGTCCGGTCTCCGAGCAGGCCGGTCAGCGCAGCGGCTAACTCGCGGAACATCGGGGTCTGCCAGACGGTCACCTGCTCGATCCTAGAGACCGGCTCTGACAGGTCCGGCTAATCCGGCGAGAAGATCTGTTCCAGGGGCAACTGGAACAGGGCTGAGATTTTGAACGCCAACGGCAGGCTCGGGTCGTATTTTCCCGACTCCACCGCATGGATGGTCTGCCGCGAGACGTCCAATGCGGCAGCCAGCTGCGCCTGGGTCAGGTTGTCACGCGCCCGCAGTTCGCGTAACCGGTTCCTCATGGAGAACATCTCCGCGCCGCGGACTCTCGGCTCATGAGTAGTGCCACCTCACGATCGCCGTTCCGATCGCCCACCACAGCGCGTACCCCACCCATACGAACATCCAGTTCAGGTGTGGAGCCCCCACCACCTGCAGCAACCCGTACGAGAAGCAGGTCAGGCTCCCACCAGCGAAGCCGATCGCCAGGGACTCCACCAGGCTTCGACTCTGGAACTCATCGGCTTCGCGCAGCAGACGGACCACGGCCCAGACCACCCCGACCTGCGGGGGTAATACCAGCAGCATCGCGGCGTACCGCAACGGACCCGGATCTATCCGGTTCACCACGATGATCGCGACGCTCAGGAGCACGCCGTAGATGATCATCACCACAGCGAGCCGTCTCAGGTACGTCCAACCGGCTTTCGTCATGGCCCTTACCGTGCCAGAGCCAAGCCCAGCAGCGGAAGCCCTAAGAACACCGCATCGAGCAGCCAGTGCCCGATCACCAGCGGCCATAGCCGCCGGAACCAGACATACATCGCCTGGACAGCGAGTCCGACTAGGAATAGGGCCAGCACCCGAGACAGCATGGCGCGCCCGTCACCCACAGCGAAGACCAGATGTTGGAGACCGAAACCGGCGGCGACGAGGATGAAACCCATCGCCTGCCCGAGCCTGGACTGCACCCGCGCCAGCAGATAGCCCCGATACAGCACCTCCTCAGCGAGGGCGATCGTCACCGGCATCAGCAGAATCGCCCAGATCCCCAACCAGAGAGGAACCGGTCCCATGTTCGAGGGCGAGGTCGGCGGTGGACCACCGTAGGCGACCAGGTTGCCGACGAAGGTCGCACCGAAGAAGGCCACCACGAACAACAGAGAGGCCGGGACCGACCAGGCCAGGTCACGACCGGTGAATCTGCCCAGCAGGGCCTTCCATGAGGTCCCCTCGCGACGCAGCAGCCAGGCGACCACCGCCAACGTGATCAGGTCGACCGGCACGATCCACACATTGGACCAGAGCACGGCCGTATCGCGGGGAGCGACGCTGCCGGCGGCGTTCAGAACCGCAAAGGACCCGCCCACAGCCACCAGGAGCAGCCCCAGCCGAAGTACTAACAGCCCTACCAGGACGGCGAGTGGTGGGACCCGGGTGGGGTCGGGCAATGGCGGGAACGGCCGTCGCGCAGCACGGACGGCAGGTACGGGGGCAATGGGATCGCTCATACCCCCAAAAATAAAGTTTCGTTTACATAATGTCAAGGATGCTTTACATCTGGTCGTCTGGCCTTCTTCAGGGATTTCATCATCACCACCGATCGGCGAGCGGCGTTGTACGTCTCACGTCGTGCCGGTGGCAGGTCCTCAACTGAGGCCTGGGTGAAACCATGCTCCAAGAACCAGTGCGGGGTCTGAGTAGTGAGCACAAAGAGTCGGTCGATCCCCCGGCGGCGGGCCTGACGTTCGGCCCGGATCAGCAAGGTCGCAGCCCGTTGACTGCCCCGATACTGCGGATGCACCGCGACACAGGCCAGCTCCGCCAGCCCCTCCTCAGGGTAGTCGTGCACCGCATGGGTCGCGATTACTAGCCCGTCTCGGACCATCACCGCGAACTGGTCGATGTCCCGCTCGAGCTGCTCATGGCTGCGGGGCACCAAGATCCCCTCAGCCTCCAGGGGTGCCAGCAGGGCCAGGATTCCTGGGATGTCCTCGGCCCGAGCCGCCCGCAGCGCCTCGTAATCTTCCGCGGCATAGAACATCAGGCCGCCGCCGTCTCGGGTGTATAGCTCCCGCAGCAGGGCCCCGTCATGGGCACCGACGAGGTGTACCCGGGCCACCCCGTGGCGGGCTGCCCGGAGCGCCGACCGAACACAGCCACGCTCCTCGGCCGGCAGCTGTCCCACCAGCTCGGGACGATTCAACGACCGTTCGGCATCGCCCACCAGGAAATGGTTCCCATCGCCGCCGGGGCGTACGGTCGGCCACGTCTGCGGGTCCGACCCCAGCACGAAGATCAGCTTGTCGGCCTTCAAGCCGACCGCCACCGCCTCAGCCACCTCCGCGGTCCGTAGATTGAACACCTCCCCGGTAGGGCTGTAGCCGAGCGGCGACAGCAACACCACCCGGTCCTCGCTGATGGCCTCGCGGATCGAATCAATGTCGATCCGCCGAACTCGTCCGGTGAGCGCCAGGTCAACCCCGTCGCGGATCCCTTCCGGGCGGGCGGTGACCCAGGTGCCCCCGGTCACCGGTACCTGCCCACCCCCGATCGCAGCCCGGGCCAGAGCAGCCGCCAACGCCGCTTCGATGTCGAGGCGCAGGGCACCCACGGCGGCCTTCACCCCCACCATGGTCGCGGCATCAGTGATCCGCAGGTCGTGGTGGTATCGCGGCTCGATCCCGCGCAGCTCCAGTTGGGCATCGATCTGGGGCCGGGCTCCGTGCACCAGGACCAGCCGGACACCGAGGCTGGACAACAGTGCGATGTCGGTAAGCAGGGCGGCGAACTGTGGGCTAGCGCAAGTCCGTCCGGGGAAGGCGACCACGAAGGTGCTGCCGTGGTGGGCATGCAGGTACGGCGCCGCGCCCCGCAAGGCAGCAACAAAATCCTCGGGTCTCACGCTCGCCGAGTCTATGCCGGGTGCCGGCGCTAACGGCGGCCCCACTGCCAGGTCGGTCGCGACAGCAGACCTTGATCAATCACGACTGTCTGCCCCGATTCCTTGGCCAACTCGTGCCACAGGGTGCCTTCCCTATCGGCCAGACGAGTGGCCAGTTCGGTGGAATGGGTAACGACCACCATCTGAATTCGTGAGACAGCCTGGCTGATCAGCTCGGCGACCGCGGGCAGCATGTCGGGGTGCAGACTGGTTTCTGGTTCATTGAGGACCAGCAGCGCCGGCGGCTGCGGGCTTAGCAATGCTGCAGCCAGAGCCAGGAAACGCAGTGTTCCATCACTCAGTTCACCGGAGCCCAGCGGCCGCAGTAGCCCAGGTTGCAGCAGCGTCAGCCCGAACCAGCCATCGGTCTCGGTCACCTGAAGTCGGGATCCGGGAAAGGCCCGGTCGAGGACACTGTCCAATGTGGTCGCGTACGCGGATTCCCGGATCGTCTGCAGGGCCGGCGCCAGGTTGTCTCCTCCGTGGTCGAGCACCGGACTCCAGGTTCCGATCTGGGGCCGGCGGGCCGGCGCCTGCGGATCAGTGCGGATCTGGTCGTGGAACCGCCACGAGACCACGTTGGCCCGTACCGCGGCCAGTTCGGGGCAGATCGCAAGGTCACCGCCCCGGCCCAATACCGAATCTCGCGGCGACAGGCCCGTGCCGAGCTCGGTGAACCGGTCATCTTCACCGCGCAGCCGCAGCGCCCCGTTCCGACGTTGCAGCAGCAATGACCCGGGACGCAGTACCGGGCCAGCCCAGATCAGTTCACGCTTCACCTGCGGATCGCGGGAGAACATGGTCGTCTGCTGCGGGCTGGGCAGGCCGATGTCGATCAGGTAGCCGAGGTCGTCTCCCGAAAAACCCAGCTGCAAGCTGATCGGTTGTCGCCGGGTGGTGCCGGTCACCGCCACCTCACCGCGGCGCATTGCCGGCGAGATCGTCTCTGGTCCGGCCCACAGGACCGAGTCCAGCCCGCCGGCCACGGCCAGGGATCCGATCAGGTCACCGGTGACCGTACCGGCAAGTAGCCGGAATGCCTGGTACAGGCTGGACTTGCCGCTGCCGTTGGCCCCGGTCACCACTGTCAGCGGGCCGAGTGGCAGCACGAGGTCGCGTAGCGACCGGTAGCCATGCACCGCGAGCGTACGGATCATGGGCTGAATCTACGATCTGCCGCCGAGGGCCACGGGCATGACAAAGCCCGCCCCAGCGGAGGCGGGCTCGATCAGGTGGCTCAGCGGCTGACCTTGCCGGACTTCAGGCAGGAGGTGCAGACGTTGAGCCGCTTCGGCGTTCCCGACACCACCGCGCGGACGCGCTGGATGTTGGGGCTCCACTGCCGGTTGGTCTTCTTCTTCGACCAGGGCACGTTGTGACCGAAGCTCGGGCGCTTGGCGCAGATGTCACACACGGCAGCCACGGGACTCACTCCTCGATCTGGGGACGGGCACGACCGTGCCCGAAGCAACCCGAATAGATTAGCCGACATGCTCGGGTCGTGCCTAATCGGCTAGGTCGCCACCACCACCGGCAGGATCATCGGCCGGCGCCGGTGAGTCGAGGAGACCCACCGCCCCAGGGTGCGGCGCATGATCTGTTGTAGACGGTACTGATCGTCGACCCCGTCAGCCAGGGCCCCTCGCAGATCGTCGATGATCTGCTGGCGGACCTCGTCGAAGACCCCGTCATCGGCCACGAAACCGCGAGCATGGATGTCCAACGACGTGAGCCGCTGAGCATGCAGGTTGATCGCGGCCACCACCGTGATGAAGCCCTCCGAGCCCAAGATCTTCCGGTCCGCGAGAGATTCCTCGGTCAGCCCCCCGACGCTGGCGCCGTCGACCAGGATGTAGCCGGCGTCGACCCGTCCCACGACCTTGGCGACCCCACCGGCCAGGTCCACCACCGAGCCGTCCTCGACCACGATCGTCCGTTCCTGTGGCACCCCGGTCGCGATGGCCAGGTTCGCGTTGGCGATCAGGTGCCGGATTTCCCCATGGACCGGCATCACGTTGCGGGGCTGGACGATGTTGTACGCGTACAGCAGTTCCCCGGCGCTGGCATGACCGCTGACGTGCACCAGCGCATTGCCCTTGTGGACGACCCGGGCACCGATCTTGGCCAGCCCGTTGATCACCCGATATACCGAATTCTCATTGCCGGGGATCAGCGAGGAGGCCAGCAGGACCGTGTCGCCGGCTCGCAATTCGACGTGCGGATGGGCCCGGTTAGCCATCCGCGACAGCGCCGACAGCGGCTCCCCCTGGGATCCGGTGGAGATGATCACCACCTCATCCTCGGCATACGTCTTCAGGTCCGCCAATTCGATCAGCGTGTCGCTGGGCACCCTGAGATAGCCCAGATCCCGGGCCACGCTCATATTGCGCACCATCGAGCGGCCGACGTACACCACCTTGCGACCATGTTGGACGGCAAGATCCAGCACCTGCTGTACCCGGTGTACGTGGGAGGCAAAGCAGGCCACCACCAGTTTCTGCCGGGACTGTTCGAAGACCCGTTCCAGGGCCGGCTCCACGTCCTGCTCGGGCAGGGTGAACCCCGGCACCTCGGCGTTGGTGGAGTCCACCAGGAACAGATCGACCCCCTCAGTGCCGAGCCGGGCGAAACTACGCAGGTCGGTGATCCGTCCATCCAACGGCAATTGGTCCATCTTGAAGTCGCCGGTGTGCAGCACGGTGCCGCCGGCGGTCCTCACAAAGACCGCCATCGCGTCCGGGATCGAGTGGTTGACCGCGACGAATTCCAGATCAAAGGGGCCGAGGCTGACCCGTTCACCATCGGTGACCGTCCGCAGCTGCACCCGACGCAGCCGATGTTCGCGGAGCTTCTCGTTGAGAAAACCCAGGGTCAGCCGGCTCCCGAGTACCGGGATGTCGCCACGTTGCCGCAACAGGTATGGCACGGCGCCGATGTGGTCCTCATGGCCATGGGTCAGGACCAGCGCCTCGACATCGTCGAGCCGGTCGGCGATTGCCTCCAAACCTGGCAGGATCAGGTCGACTCCGGGATGGTCGTCTTCCGGGAACAGCACCCCGCAGTCGATCAGCAGCAACCGACCATTCACCTCGAGGCTGGTCATGTTGCGCCCCACATCACCCAGCCCGCCCAGCGGGATTACCCGCACGATGTCGGGGGCGAGTGGCGGCGGCGTACGAAGTCCGGCATCTGGCACGTACCCCAGCGTAGTGCTCTGTGGCCGGGCGACAGGCCGCTAAGGTTCCCCCGATGAGCGGGTTTGTACGGCTGGCGCTGCCGGCAGAGGCAGCGGCGATCACCGCAGTGCAGCGGGCAGTGCTACGTGACCCGACCCACCCGTACCACCCGTTGCTGGCGCACCTGGTGCCCGAGGAGATGACAGCGGTCTGGCGGCAGGCGATCCTGGCTCCACCGTTGGCCAGCTACCGGGTGCTGGTCGCTACTCCTCTCGGCCCGTCGACCGGTTCGGAGCCGATCGTTGGGATGGTCGCGGTGGGACCGTCGTCGGATCCGGACGCCGAACCCACCGACGGGCAGGTGCTGGACCTGCTGGTGCACCCGGCGGCCCGAAGGCGAGGGCATGGTAGCCGCCTCGTCCAGGCGGCGGTGGAGACCTTGCGGATGGATGGCTTCACCCGGGCCACCTGGTGGCTGACCGCCGGCGACGATGCCCTACGAAGCTTTGTGCAGGCGATGGGCTGGGCGCCCGACGGTGCCCACGCCGAGGTCGACAACGACTATCTGAGGCTGAAGCAGGTCCGATTGCATACCGACATTTCCCAGGTCAGCGGTGTAGCTGAGTGAGGTCCACATGGTCTCCGGAGACACTCAGCACCATCCCGGATTCGCCCACCGAGACCTTCGTTGCCTTCAGACCGGCGGGTAGCTGCAGATCGATCGGGACCAGCGCAGCATTCGCCAAGGAACGGGTCGCCTGCTCTGGCAACCGCACCCCGTTGACCTTGACCTGAGGTTCGGTGAGCATCAGCTGTCCTTGGGAGTCGATGATCGGTCGGGCAGTGATCACCGCGCCCACCGGGATCCCGCGGAAGGTCTTCGTGATCGTCGTCTCCACGACATCTCCGGTCCCCTTCTGGAGGGGGATCCGGGCCAGCGTGGAGACATCAGCCCAGCTCAACGTCAGGTCGGCGGTGAGACTACCGGCGACGGGGGAATCATCCTTCAAACTGACATCGGTCATGACCACTGTGATGTCGGGCCTCGTATCAACCCCGGCCACTGTGAACGGAACCTGTTGGGCCGCGACCTCGATCCGATCGGCCTGTCTGCGCAGCAACGACCAGACCAGCAGCGAATCCTTGATCGAGACTGTGGGGGCGGACGACAAACCAGCCCGCGCCTGTGCGGCGGAGGCCAGCTGTCGTTCCAGGTACGAACGCCCGACCGTGTTGCCCAGCAGCACCACCCCGGCGGCGAGCGCCGCCACGACTACGAGCACGACCAGCAGCCGGGCCCCGCCCCGTCCTGCCGCCATTAGGCGCTCCTCGCCCCGGCGAGGTACCCGTGAAGGTCGAGGTTTCCAGGTCGGATCATGGATCCAGCCTAGCCGCGGGTCGAGTCCGCCCCGTTCTCAGTTCCGGGCGGTTGCGTCGACAGGCCCAGCAGCGGGCCGATCCCGATCGTCAGACCGGGATGGGTGGGTACCCAGCGCACCGCGCTCAGCACCCCTGGCATGAATGAGGCTCGGTCCATCGAATCGTGCCGGATCGTCAAGGTTTCCCCCGCCGAGCCGAACAGCACCTCCTGGTGAGCCAGCAGCCCCCCGAGTCTGACGCTGTGGATGTGAACCCCGGCCACGACCGCCCCGCGGGCCCCGGCGATCTCCTGCACGGTCGCGTCCGGGACCGGACCTAGCCCGGATTCCTGCCGAACCGCGGCGATCTGGTCGGCGGTGGCGACCGCGGTGCCGGAGGGGGCATCCACCTTGTTCGGGTGATGCAATTCGATGACCTCCACCGAATCGTAATGTCGGGCCGCGATCGTGGCGAAGTGCATCATCAGGACCGCCCCGATCGAGAAATTAGCCGCCACCAGAACCCCGACCCGGGGTTCAGAGCCTAACCATTCTCGAACCTGCGCGTAGCGTTCCTCGGTGAAACCACTGGTACCGACCACGACGTGGAGGCCGTGATCGATACTCCACTTGATGTTGTCCATCACCGAGTCGGGATGGGTGAAGTCGATCACCACCTCCGCTTGGCGGGCGTCCTTGCGGTTGTCACCGGCGTCCAGGCCCGCAACCAGATCCAGGTCCGGGCTCAGTGTGAGTGCTCGGCAGACCTCACCGCCCATCCTGCCGTGCACCCCGAAGACCGCTACCCGCATCATTCCTCCTCGCCTCGGCTGATCTCTCCCAGACATTGTGACGGCCCGCCGTCGGCTCGTCCGGCAGGCGCGGACAGAATCGACGGCGGGCCGGTCGGAACTCACTCAGACTCGGCCTGCTCCACAACCGGGACTAGGGACAGCTTGCCCCGGTCGTCGATGTCGGAGATCTCGACCTGAAGCTTCTGCCCCACCGCCAGCACATCCTCGACGCTCTCGACCCGAGAGCCCCCGGCGAGCGGCCGCAGCTTCGAGATATGCAGCAGGCCGTCCTTACCGGGCAGCAACGAGACGAAGGCCCCGAAAGCGGTCAGTTTCACCACGGTACCGAGGTAGCGTTCCCCGATCTTCGGCAATTGCGGGTTGGCGATCGCGTTCACCATGTCGCGGGCAGCCTCAGCGGCCTCGCCGTTATCGGCCCCGATGTAGACGGTGCCATCGTCCTCGATCGACAGGTTCGCGCCGGTATCGTCCTGGATCTGGTTAATCACCTTCCCCTTTGGGCCGATGACCTCGCCGATCTTGTCGATCGGGACCCGGACGGTGATGATCCGCGGCGCGAACGGGCTCATCTCGTCGGGAGAGTCGATGGCCTGGGCCATCACGTCCAGCAACGTGAAGCGGGCTTCCCGGGCCTGGACCAGGGCCCCGGCCAGCACATCGGCTGGAATCCCATCGAGCTTGGTGTCCAGCTGGAGGGCGGTGACGAAGTCGCGGGTACCGGCGACCTTGAAGTCCATGTCACCGAGCGCATCCTCGGCGCCCAAGATGTCGGTCAGCGCCACATAGTGACGGGTCCCATCGATCTCCTCGCTCATCAGACCCATCGCGATCCCGGCCACCGGCGCCTTCAGCGGCACCCCGGCGTTCAGCAGCGACAGCGTCGAGGCACAGACCGATCCCATGGAGGTGGAACCGTTCGAGCCCAGTGCCTCGGAGACCTGACGGATCGCGTACGGGAACTCCTCGCGGTTCGGTAGCACCGGCACCAGGGCCCGCTCCGCGAGGGCGCCGTGGCCGATCTCGCGCCGCTTCGGCGAACCGACCCGCCCGGTCTCACCGGTGGAGTACGGCGGGAAGTTGTAGTTGTGCATGTAGCGCTTGCTGGTCTCCGGCGCCAAGGTGTCCAGCTTCTGCTCCATGTCGAGCATGTTCAGCGTGGAGACTCCCAGGATCTGGGTCTCGCCGCGAATGAACAGCGCCGAACCGTGCACCCGGGGCAGCACTCCGACCTCGCAGGACAGGGTCCGGATGTCACGCACCCCACGCCCGTCGATACGGACCTTCTCGGTCAGGGTCCGATGCCGGACCACTTTCTTGGTCAAGGCCCGGTAGGCGCCGGTGATTTCTTTCTCCCGGCCCTCGAACTGCTCAGCCAATTCGGACTGGAGCGCAACCAGCAGTTCCTCGGTCGCCACCTCCCGATCCTGTTTGCCGGGAATCGAATTGACCTGCCCGACCCGCTGGGTACCGGCAGCGGCCACAGCCTCATACACGTCAGGCTCGTAGTCGAGGAAGACCGGGAACTGCCGGCTGGCCTTGGGCAGCAGCGTCGCCAATTCGGCCTGCGCGTCGCAGAGCGCCTTGATATGCGGCTTAGCAGCCTCCAGGCCCTGCGCCACGACCTCCTCGGTCGGCGCGGTCCGCCCGGAGCGGACCAGGTTCCAGGTGTGCTCGGTGGATTCCGCCTCGACCATCATGATCGCGACATCCCCATCTGGCAGCACCCGACCGGCCACCACCATGTCGAAGGCGGCGCCCTCCAACTGGTCCACGGTCGGGAAGACGACCCAGTCTGAGCCGATCAGCGCGACTCGAACCCCGCCCACCGGGCCGGAGAAAGGCAGCCCGGCCAGGGTCGTCGCCGCCGAAGCGGCATTGATCGCGACCACGTCGTAGAGCACCTGCGGATTCAACGCCATTACCGTGGCCACCACCTGGACCTCGTTGCGCAGGCCCTTGGTGAAGCACGGCCGCAGCGGCCGGTCGATCAGTCGGGCGGCCAGGATGGCGCCCTCGGAGGGACGGCCCTCACGCCGGAAGAACGAGCCGGGAATCCGGCCAGCGGCGTACATCCGTTCCTCGACGTCCACCGTCAGCGGGAAGAAATCAATCCCGTCACGGGGATTGGCGGAGGCGGTCGTCGCCGCCAGAACCATGGTGTCGTTGTCGAGGTAGACCGAGACACAGCCGTCGGCCTGCCGGGCCAACAGGCCGGACTCAAACCGCACCACATGTCGGCCATGGGCGCCGTTGTCGATAACGGCCTCAGTAAAACGCAGATCGGGACCCTCCACGGGTCCTCCTTTCGGTTACGCGAGCATCACGGTCGATAGATGACCCGACGGCCCGGGAACCGGTCTTCGATCGAGGGCCGCGGGGCGGCCAGGCCTACCCGTTGCCCACTACCGAGGACCGCCGTTCCGCCGGTGACGGGACACTCGCTAGGTGTGATGTTGCACGTGTGCAGTTGTACGAACGGCCCGCCCAGGTTCGGGCGGGCCGAGCAGGATCACCGACGCAGACCCAGGCGTTCGATCAGCCTGCGGTAGTGCTCGATGTCATTCTTGGCGACGTAGTTCAGCAGCCGGCGGCGCTGACCGACCATCAGCATCAGACCGCGCCGGCTATGGTGATCGCCCTTGTGCACCTTGAGGTGCTCGGTCAGGTGCGCGATCCGCTTGGTGAGCAACGCGATCTGGACATCGGGAGAGCCGGTGTCGCCCGGGGCCGTCGCGTACTCGTCGATGATCTTCTTCTTGGTCGCAGCGTCCATGGCGTGCTCTCCCCTCCAGGTTCCCGTTGCGCGATGCCTCGGTTGCACGGTGCAGGTGAGGCGTTTGGGCGTTCGCGGCCGATCGACGGCGTCTATCAGGCTATCAGCCCCCGCCTGACTTGGTGAAATCGTGTCTGCGCTGCGAAGTCGGCACCCCGCCCGCTGCCAAGTGCGCCGGGATGGGCATCATGGACCGCAAGGCTCGTCGGTCAGCATCCGTGGCTGCAGGGCTGATGCCTGTGATCAGGCATCGTCAGGATTCACCATCGTTCGTCACTAATGGCAAGGAGTTACGTATGGCTGATCCGATCGTGGTCCGTTTGGTGACCCCCGAAGACCTGCCGGCATTGCGGGCGCTTGAAGATCGCAGCGACGGCTACGTCTGTGACCGTCGCTTCGTCGAAGCCCAGGACGGCTCCTCGTACTACATCATCGCAATCCGCGGCACAGATCCCCATGGCACCGTGGTCCTGGATGTCAGCGAAGGCGACCTATGCCCGGAACTGCGCAACATGTACGTGTACCAGCACGCCCGTCGGCAGGGGGTGGGCACGACCTTGGACGAGTTTGTGCAGCGGTTTGCCCGAGACCTGGGCTTCGAGGAGGTGTTCCTCGGCGTCGACCCGGACAACTACCGGGCTATCCCGCTCTACATCAGCCTCGGGTACGAGCCAACCGGCAACCACCGCAGAGTCGAGACCGGCATCGTCGAAGGCGTCGACACCCCCGACGACAAAGCCGTCTACCACGACGCGATCTACCGCAAGAGCCTGCGCTACCTCGACTGACCGAGTTCAGGCTCGGCTGAGCAGGTCGCGCGCCTGTTCAACATCGTGCACCATCTGGCCCACGAGGGCCTCGACCCCGTCGAAACGGACCTGCCCGCGCAGCCGGTCGATGAAGTCGATCCCGATCGGGACCCCGTACAGTTCGAGGTCGTCGCGGTCCAAGACGTGGGTCTCGACGCGGCGCTCGACGCCGTCGAAGGTGGGGTTGGAACCGACCGAAATCGCCGCCGGATATCGTTGATCGGTGTCTAGGCGGGTCAACCAGCCCGCGTAGACCCCGTCGCTCGGGCAGGCCCGATCCATCGGCACCGTCAAGTTGGCGGTCGGATAGCCGATGGTCCGGCCGCGCTGATCGCCCAGGACCACGATCCCGCTGAACCGGAATGGCCGTCCCAGCATGTGGGCCGCCTGGCGGACATCCCCGGCGGCGAGTGCTGCCCGGACCCGGCTTGATGACAAGGTGGCCTGGTCGCCGAGCAGCGGCAGCGAGACCACTGTGAAGGCGCCAGCTGCGACTTCCCGCAGGACCTCCACGGTACCCGCCGCCCGGTGTCCGAAACGGAAGTTTTCCCCCACCACGACCACCTGGGGCCGCAGCGGGAGAATGGTGAAGTCGACGAAATGTTTGGGTGACCAGGTGGCGGTCCGGGGCGTGAACTCGACGACCCGGACATCGTGGGCGCCGGCCTGCCGTAGCAGCCGGATCCGCTCCGGCAGGTCACACAGCAGTTGTGGGGCCTCGTCGGGGTGCAGCACCGACATCGGATGTGGCCAGAAAGTGACCACGATCAGCGGCAGGTCAGGCGCCACGGCCTGGGCCTGGGCCAATAATGCGCGGTGACCGGCGTGGACGCCGTCGAAATTACCGATCACGACCACCGATCGTTGCCCCGTCATCGCTTCTCTCCTGGGCTCTGCAGCACGGCGACCGGCCGGCCACCGTCAGGACCGTACAAACCGGCCAAGGTCTCGTGAGGTCCGATCGCGGCGGTGAGCGTATCGACCGGAGCCGACAGCGGCCGCCCGTACGCCAGGTCTCGGAGCTGATCGGCATCAACCTCCACGACCGGGAAACAGAGCCTGGCGGCCGCCGCCAGCGACAGCCAAGCTTCGTCCGGTAGCCGTTCCAGGTCAGAAGCCAGATGTGGTTGGTCCAGCGTGAATGGTCCGACCCGGGTACGGCGCAGCGCGCTCAGATGTCCGGCGCTGCCTAGCAGCCGGCCCAGGTCCCGAGCCAGGGCTCGAACATACGTTCCCGATGAACATTCGACATCCACATCTAGATCGAGCACCGCGGCGCCGTCGGTGGCGGTCGTGGCGCGGGCGGCGTCGATCGTGAGACGGGTCACGTTCACCTGCCGGGCGGGTAGCTCCACCTGCTCACCGGCCCGGACCCGGGCGTACGAGCGGCGCCCGTCGACCTTGATCGCCGAGACCGCGGACGGCACCTGCCAGATCTCGCCAGTGAGCCGGGTCGCGGCGGACCGAACCTGCTCCAGGCCAATCCCAGCGGCGCCCGGTGCCGCCACTACCTCACCCTCGGCGTCATCGGTGACGGTTGCCTGGCCGATCCGGATCGTGGCCTGGTAGCGCTTGTCGTGCAGGGCGAGGTGACCCAGCAGCCGGGTGGCCCGGTTCACCCCGACCACCAGGACCCCGGTGGCCATCGGATCCAGAGTGCCGGCATGACCGACCCGTCGGGTGCCGGCCAGGCGCCGGATCCGGCCCACCACCTGATGCGAGGTCCAGCCGCCCGGCTTGTCGACGACCAGCAGGCCTGACCTGTCGCTCACTCCTGATCGTCGCCGGCCGGCTCGTCGGCGGGCTTGCGGTAGGGGTCGGGCTCCCCCGCATACCGCGCCCCCTGCGCCTGGGCCGCGACTTTGGCGTCTCCGGCCCGGGCCTGGGCCAGTAATTCCTCGATCTGCGAGCTGGTCTCGGGCATCGCGTCCGGCACGAAAGTGATCGTCGGGGCGAACTTCAGTCCCAGCTGCCGCGAGACTGCGGTCCGCACCTGGCCCTTGGCGGTGTCCAGCGCAGCCGCGGTATCGGCCACCTCCTGCGGGGTGCCGAGGACGGTGTAGAACAGGATGCACTCCCGTCCGTCCTTGCTGAGCCGGACGTCGGTGACGGTGACGAAGCCGAGCCGTGGATCCTTGATCCGCTTCTCCAGCATCTCGGCTGCGATGTGCTTGATCTGCTCGGCCCGTTTCAGGGCGTGTGGGCTGGTCATGCTTTTCCTCCTGGTGGTAGGGCCGCCGGCCGACGCCGACGGCCCAGCGTCGTACCTGCTAGCTGCGCGGCTTCTCCACCATCTCGAAGGTCTCGATAACATCACCGATGCGGATGTCGGAATAGTTCGTGAGCGTGATACCGCATTCGTATCCCTCACGGACCTCGACCACGTCGTCCTTCTCCCGGCGCAGCGTGTTGATGCTGGTCTCGGCGACGACGATTCCGTCCCGCAGCAGCCGGGCCTGCGCATGGCGCCGGATGATGCCGTCGATGATCATGCAGCCTGCGATGACGCCGACTTTGGAGGAACGGAAAATCTCACGGATCTCCGCCTGGCCACGGGTCTGCTCCTCGAATTCCGGTTTCAGCATGCCCTTCAGAGCCGCCTCGACATCGTCGACTGCCTGGTAAATCACCGAGTAGTAGCGGATGTCGACGCCCTCACTATCGGCCAGACGGGTGGCCTTGCCCTGCGGACGGACGTTGTAGCCGATGATCACCGCATCCGAAGCCGAAGCCAAGGTCACATTGGTCTCGGTGATCGCGCCGACGCCACGATCGATGATCCGCAGGGAGACCTCGTCGCCGACCTCGATCTTGAGCAGTTCGTCTTCCAGCGCCTCCACCGAACCAGCGGTGTCGCCCTTGAGGATCAACTTCAGCTCTTGAGTCTCCCCCTTGGCCAGCTGCTCGAACAGCTGATCCAATGTCTTGCGGCGTGTCGAGCGAGCCAGCTGCGCCGCCCGCATCCGGGACTCACGCCGCTCAGCGATCTGGCGGGCCTTGCGGTCGTCCTCCACGACCAGGAAATTGTCGCCTGCCCCGGAAACCGAAGTCAGGCCCAGCACCTGAACCGGCATCGACGGCGGGGCCTCGGCGACGGTGTTGCCGTCATCGTCGATCATCGCCCGGACCCGGCCGTGCGCTGAACCAGCTACGACCGAGTCACCGACGTGCAGTGTCCCGCGGTGCACCAGCACCGTCGCCACCGGGCCGCGGCCCTTGTCCAGATGGGCCTCAATGGCCACGCCCTGGGCCGGCATGTCCGGGTTGGCGCGCAGATCCAGTTCCGCGTCGGCGGTCAGCACGATCGCCTCCAGCAACTGATCCAGGCCGGTTTTGGCGATGGCCGAGACATCGACAAACATGGTCTCGCCGCCGTACTCCTCCGGCACTAGGCCGAACTCGGTGAGCTGGCCGCGGACCTTGGTCGGGTCGGCCGACGGCTTGTCGATCTTGTTCACCGCCACCACGATCGGCACCTCGGCCGCCTTGGCATGGTTCATCGCCTCGATTGTCTGCGGCATCACCCCGTCGTCCGCGGCCACGACCAACACCGCGATATCGGTCGACTTCGCGCCGCGGGCTCGCATCGCGGTGAACGCCTCGTGGCCAGGGGTGTCGATGAAGGTGACCCGGCGTTCGACGCCGTCGACCTCGGTCTCGACCTGGTACGCGCCGATGGCCTGGGTGATCCCACCGGCCTCGCCGGCCACCACATTGCTGTGGCGCAGCGCGTCCAGCAGTTTGGTCTTGCCATGGTCGACGTGGCCCATCACGGTGACGATCGGCGGTCGCGGTGCCAGATCCTCCTCGCCCCCGGTGTTCTCCCCGAAGTCGATGTCGAAACTCTCCAGCAGCTCCCGGTCCTCATCCTCCGGCGAGACCACCTCAATGTCGTAATTGAGTTCGGCGCCCAACACCTGCAAGGTGTCGTCGGCCACAGACTGGGTGGCGGTGACCATTTCACCGAGGTTGAACAACACCTGTACCAGGGTTGCCGGCTCGACGCCGATCTTCTCGGCCAGGTCGGTCAGCGAGGCCCCCCGGGCCAGCCGGATCTTGGAACCGTCGCCAGGCCGGATCCGGACACCACCGATCGTCGGGGCCTCCATCTGGTCGAATTCTTGCCGACGCTGCTTCTTCGACTTGCGGCCTCGTCGGCCGGCGGCACCCTGCCGCCCGAAGGCGCCCTGGGTTCCGGAACCGCCGCGGCCGCCGCGGCCACCGCGGCCACCGCCGACCGGCCCGGTGCCACCGCCGAGACCGGGACGGCTGACACCGCCCCCACCGGGACGGCCCCGGCCGGGGCCACCGGCCCCAGCGGCCCGAGCCCGGACCGAAGGACCTCCCAGCGAGGTGGTCTTGGGCATCATGCCGGGGTTAGGTCGAGGCATCCCGGGCCGCGGTCCGGTGCCACCGGGTCGAGGCATCCGGGAGTCAGTCTCGCCGGGACGGCGTACACCCATCCCCTGCGATGAGGCGTACGGATTGTTACCGGGCCGTGGGGTGCCGGACGGGCGCCGACCGGCACCTGCCGTGGCGGGCCCGGGCCGCGGGCCCGGACGGGGGCCTGGGGTGGGGGCGGTTGGGCGAGGAGCCGCCGCCGGGCGGCCGTCGCCGGGACGAGGAGCCGAGGGACGACCGTCGCCGGGACTGGCCTCGGGCTGGCGAGCCGGTGGCTGCTCGGCCGGGCGAGACTCCGCCGGCTCGGCCGGGCGAGACTCCGCCGGACGTGGATCTGTCGGGCGCGGACCAGGACGAGCTCCCGGGCGAGGTCCGGGTGTCGCCGAGGTGGTCTCTGCCACGCGGCTGGCGCCCGGTTCGGGAGCACCGGAGGCAGCCCGAGGATGCGCTGGGGTAGACGCCGGGGCGGCTGGCTTGGCCACCGGACCCGGCCGGGGCGGGCTGGCGGGCTTGGCGGGGGGCGGTGCCGCCGGGGTCACGGCGGCCGGGGCCGCTGCAGCATGGGCGGCATTCTCCCGTAGTCTGCGCACCACCGGAGGCTCGATCGTCGACGAGGCGGAGCGCACGAACTCACCCATGTCGTTGAGCCTTGTCAGAAGTTCCTTACTTTCGAGTCCGAGCTCTTTTGCGAGCTCCCAGACACGGACCTTGGCCACTACTCTCCTTCAAGTCCGCACCGGAACGTCGCGGACCGCTAGCTGGTTGTCATTGCGGCGTACTCATCGAGTGGTCATGAGCGCTAGCCCACCTTCTGGTCGTCACCTGCCCGAACTGGGCCACCAGCTACCCAGTCTAGGCCCTCTCGCGCCCTAGTCGGCAATCGCGTCGTCGATGTGGAGTGCGGTGGGGTCCACCGGGATCCCCGACAGTCGCAGCGCACGGGTGAAGGCCCGCCGGCGGCCGGCCTGGCGCAGGCACTCCGGTGTCGGGTGCAACCAGGCACCTCGCCCCGGTAGCCGACACTGCGGGTCCCACCGGAGCCGGGCGGCGGCAACGTCCCAGACCACCCGTACTAGCCGCGAGGCGGACTCTCGTCGCCGGCAGCCGATGCAGGTACGGACCGGTTCGGACATGACGAGACGCCGACTAGCCGGGCGAGTCGGTGGGGGTGTCGGGACGGATGTCGATCCGCCAGCCGGTGAGCCGGGCCGCCAATCGGGCATTCTGCCCCTCCCTGCCGATCGCCAAGCTGAGCTGGTAGTCCGGGACGACGACCCGCGCCGAACGGGCAGCCGGGTCGACCACGGTTACGCTGCTCACCCGGGCCGGAGAGAGCGCCGACGCGACGAAGGTCGCCGGGTCGTCGGACCAGTCGACGATGTCGATCTTCTCCCCGCCGAGCTCATTCATCACGGCCCGGACCCGCTGCCCCACCGGGCCAATACAGGCGCCCTTAGCCGAAACGTCGGGATTGACCGAGTGGACTGCGAGCTTGGTCCGGTGCCCGGCCTCACGAGCCAGGGCCTTGATCTGCACCACTCCCTGCTCGATCTCCGGCACCTCGAGCACGAACAACTTCTCAACCAGGCCGGGATGAGTCCTCGAGACCACCACCTGGGGGCCGCGGAAGTCACGCCGGACCGCCACCACGTAGACCCGCAGCCGGGTGCCGTGGCGGTAGTCCTCGCCCGGCACCTGCTCGGCCTGGGGCAAGATCGCCTCGACTTTGCCGAGATCCACCCGAACCGTGGAACTATGCCGATCCTGCTGCACCACCCCAGCCAGGATGTCTCCCTCGCTGGCGGCAAAGTGCCCGAACTTCTGCTCGTCCTCGGCCTCACGGATCCGTTGGAAGATGATCTGGCGGGCGGTCGCAGCTGCCACCCGGCCGAAACCGGACGGGGTGTCGTCGTATTCGCCTACCTGCTGGCCGTCCGCGTCCATCTCGGGCGCTAAGACCTGGACCTTGCCGCTCTTGCGGTCAATCACGACCCGGGCCCCCTTAGCGTGGCCCGTGGTCTTCTCGTACGCGTTGAGCAGCGCATCGGTCAGCGCCTCGATCACGACTGCGGTCGGGATCTCCTTGTCGCGCTCCAGCTGGCGTAGCGCGGCCATGTCGATGTCCATGTCACTCCTGCTCGTCGGGTTCGTCGAGATCGGGATCGGCCGGGCGGTTGAATTCGACCTGGATGGTGGCGCGCTGCACCTCGGCATACCGGACCGGGCCACTGTCCAGCAATGCCTGTTCCTCGTCGGCACCACGAATCCGCTCGGTCCGGCGAGAACCGTCAACCAGCCTCACCTCAACCAGGCGCCCACGATTTCGGCGCCAGTGCTGCGGCTTGGTCAGCGGGGCGCTGACCCCGCGCGAGGTGACCTCCAGCAGGTACGGCGCGGAGCCGGTGAGGTCGCAACTATCCAAGGCCTGCGAGATGCTCTGGGAAGCCGCGGCCACGTCATCCAACAACGGTCCACGACCCTTCGGGCCATCGCCGTCGACGGTCACCCGCAGCACCCGCCGACCACCGCCAGGCACGACCTCGAGACTGTCCAATTCCAGGCGATGGGCAGCCAAGACCGGCTCCACGAGTACCCTGAGTACCCTCAGGGTAGTCAGCTCCATGCGGTCCTCCGGTTGGGCGCAGCGGTTGTGGCCGCCAGCATAACCTCAGACACGACGGAAAAGACGCACAAAGTCGATGATGCCTCGATCAGTGAACCGGGCTACGCGGTGGGCGGAATCGGTCCTGGACCGGATCAACCGGCGGCTCTGGTGGGACCACAACGAACGGTTCCACCCCTGGCTATTGGCCCGAGTCCCGCAAGAAGCCATTAGCGCGCTCGACGTGGGCTGCGGCAGCGGGTTGCTGGTGTCGCGGCTAGCGACTCGGGTGGATCGGGTGCTGGGAGTGGACCCAGACCAGACGATGGTCGCCGCTGCCCTGGCCCGGGCCGGGTCCCTGCCCGGGGTCTCGATTCGGCCCCTGTCGGCGGCCGAGCTGACGACCATGACCTCGTACGATGTGGTGACTGCGGTGGCGGTACTGCACCATCTCGATCTGGAGGCTGGGTTGGCGGGCCTTGGCCGCCTCGTCACTCCTGGAGGACGACTGCTGGTGGTCGGCCTGGCCAGATCATCTTCCCCCGCCGACCGGGCGCTGGACTTCGTGGCGGTGTTGGCGAATCCGCTGCTGGGATTCAGCCGCCGGATCTGCGGCCGTACCAGCCCAGGTCCGGACCCCACGATGCCGGTACGGGAACCGAAACAGACCTACGCCGAGGTCCGAGCCGCTGCCCGGCGACAGCTGCCGGGAGCCAGGTACCGCCGGCGGCTGTTCTTCCGCTACACCCTGGAGTGGACCGCCCCGGTAGGTTGACCCCATGCGACGGCGGGCGTTCGTGGGGATCACAGTGGCAGCACTGGCAGGGTGCTCTGGGACCTGGCTGACCGACCCTCGAATCAAGGGAACCCCGCAGCCTCAGCTCGCCGCTGTCCCCTCCCGCCCGGCCGGGTCCGATCAAGCCCTCGGCCTGGAGTTAGCAGCCGCAGCGGTCCTGAACGGCTCAGCCGCAGCTTCCTGGGCCGGTTCCGATGCCGCCCGTTGGAGGTCACTGGCCGAGATCCGCCGGCGTCATGCCCAGGTCCTAGCCACCGACCAGCCCCTACGCCGGGAGCCCGGCCTGGCGCCCTCAGCCGCCGCCAGGGCCACGGGCAGCCGCGAGGCCGGCTTGGCGGCGATGACCTCGGCGCTTACTGCGGCTCGAGATGCCGAGCTGGTGTTGGCAGCCGAGTCCAGCGGTGTCTTGGCGGCATTCTGGGCGGCGCTGGCAGCGTCGGCGCAGCAGGCACGCACAGCGCTCACGCTGCCAGTCTCCGCGGCCCGGGCTGGAGTGGCGATGCGACTGGTACAGGCTGCCGGCTCTTGGGACGCGGCCGCGAACCAGGTACTGGCCCGGCTACACGAAGCGGTCTACGGCGTACAGTCGGCTCTTGGTCTGCTGCCCACTCGGCATTCGTGGCGCCCGACTGTGGAGACCCTGCTGACCACGCTCAAGACCGACCGGGACGCTCTGATGGCCTATCTACGGACCCGGTCAGTGAGTCCCGATCCGGGGCTGGGCGCGTACTCGCTACCACCGACCTCGGGCGAGGCGAAAGTGTCGGCCCTGCTCGGAGGGCTCATCGACGCGCTCACCCAGGCCAGCGCGGTCTGGGTGGCCTCGGCCGGGCCCGAGGACCGTCGCCGGGCCGCTGACTTCCTAGTAGCCGCGAGCGGGTACGGGTTACCGTTTGGGTTGGGTCTGGCTGAATACCCTGGCTGGCCGGACTGACCCGGGTCAGGCGTACGACTCGGCGGCAGCCAGGGCGACCCGCAGGGCGTTGTCAACCGCCTGGGCCTTCGCCTCCAGCACCGGCCGCTCTGCGCGAGTCCGCTGGGCAACGACGCCGAGGACACACCCAGCCCGGAATCCGTAGACGAGTCCCATCGTGAACAGGGTGCCGGCCTCCATCTCGTAGGCGAGGACGCCCAGGTCGCGGTATTCGTCGGTCTGCCCCTGGATCCGGCGCAGCAGGCTCGGGTTCGCTGAGGAGGCCGAGCGTTCCTGTCCCTCGAAGAAGGTGTCGGTCGAGGCGACAACCCCGACTCGGTGCTCGATCCCGAGGTCCTCGGCTGCACGGGCCAGGTCGACGCTGAGGAATGGGTCCGCGGCAGCCGGGAATCCGACCGGTGCGATGTCGCCGGTAGCGCCCTGGTTCGACAAACTCGCCGCGGCGACAACGACAGCACCGGGCGCCAGGCCGTCCTGGATCGAGCCGCAGGTACCGATCCGGATAATCGTCGTAATCCCAACCTGGACCAATTCGTTGACCACGATCGACATCGACGGGGCACCCATGCCGCTAGTGGCGCAGACCACCGGGCGACGCGACGGCAGCTCCGCCACGAACGAGTCCAGGCCGCGGTGGCGGGAAAGCTCCCGGGCCTGGCTGAGGTGGGTGGTAGCCACCAGCTCGGAGCGGCCCGGGTCTCCGGACAACAGGGCGACCCGGGTCCCGGCGGGAAGATCATCACGGCTAAAACCGATGTGGTAGTGCTGCTCGCTGGTCACGACCGCATCGTAGGTGCGGTCTCGGGAAGACCACGGATACCACCCGGTCGAGGATCTCATCAGAATGGGGCAGCGTGAACCGTGACCCTCTGCCGCAGCCCGCCCTGCGGCTCACCGCCGAAGCCGTCCGCAATGCTCCGCCACCGCTGTCGATACGTACTCTCCCCATCGATGCGCAGGCCCTCGGGCTGTACGGCCCCCACTCGCTCATCGACCTGCTGACCGGCCACCGCGATGTCGTGTCATGGGTGCGCCATGGTCGCGGTCTGGTCGGGTTCGGACGTTGCCTAGAAATGTCTGCGCTGGGGGCTGACCGCTGTGAGGTTCTCCGCGCGGCCTGGCGCGCCATCATCTACGCCTCTTGGTGGTCTGATCCCCTCGTACGACCGGGAACCGGACCTGTCGCAGCCGGAACAATCACATTCGCCGAGAGCTCCACAGCCAGATCGGTGCTGATTGTCCCGCGAATCCTGATCGGGCTGGACGAGGCTGGCGCCTGGCTGACGACGGCTGTGCCGCACGGTGAAGCCCACCCAGAGACTGCCACGGTTCTTGCTGAGCTGCACGCGGGTCGCCGGGAGCCAGGAACACCAGACGGTGACGTACAGGTGGAGACCGGCTCTCGCACCGAGGCCGAGTACCTGGCCATCGTGGACGAGCTTCGCCGCCGGATGCGCGCCGGCGAGGCTGACAAGGTGGTCCTCGCCCGCGACGCCCTGGTACGTCCCGGCCGCGAGGTGGCCGCCGGGACCCTGCTAGCCCGGCTCGCCCGCGCCTACCCCACCTGTTGGACCTTCGGCGTCGACTCCATGATCGGAGCGAGCCCCGAGCCCCTGCTGCGGCTGGAGGGCCGGCGCCTGCGCAGCCGGGTCCTGGCGGGTACGGCCAGACGGCGCGGTGAGGATGCGGCGCAGGTCATTCGTCTTGGAGCCTGGTTGGAGGCCTCGGATAAGAACGTCCGCGAGCACGACTTCGCCCGCGCTTCCGCGCTGGCAGCGCTGACTCCCCTGTGTTCGGTGGTCGAGGCCGGCGAACGTTTCGTACTGACCCTGCCCAATGTCTTGCACCTGGCCAGTGACATCTCGGGGGTTGTCGCCGGGGACACCGGTGCGCTGTCGTTGGTGAGAGCGCTGCATCCCACGGCAGCCGTCGGCGGAACCCCAACCGGGGCGGCCCTCGCACTGATCGCCGAGCTCGAAGGCCTGGACCGAGAACGTTACGCCGGGCCTGTCGGGTGGGTGGACTGGCATGGTGAGGGAGAATGGTGCATCGCCCTGCGCAGCGCCGCCCTCGCGGCGGGGGTCGCCGGGCCGCGATCGCCGGCTCGGGTCTTCGGTGGCGGGGGGATCCTGCCTGAATCTCAGCCTGAGGACGAATTGGCCGAGACCTGGGCGAAGATGCGGCCCATGCTGGCCGCCTTTGGAGCTGTGCCCGACCGGCTCAATCCTTGATCTGTTAACGCTCAGGGATGAACCCGTACGTGGACCACGCTCAGACCCCGCGGCGGCCTGGACAAGATGGCGTGCAGGTCGCTGCGAGAACGCGGCTCGTGAACGTGGGCGCCCAATGCCCGTGCCAGCCGGGGGATGTCCGTCGCCTGGGGGGCGGTGAAATAGCGGTCGAAAACTTCGGCTGCCATGAGCTGTGGGTATTCGAGGGTCGAGAAGATGGCGCCGCCCCGGTCGTCGACGACGACGGCCTGCAGATCAGGTTCGGTCTCTAAGCTGCCGCGGGCAAGACTCATGGCGTCATGCAGGAAGGCTAGATCACCCAGGACCACCCGGGTCGGCTCCCCTGAGGCCAGGCTCAGCCCGACGGCGGTGGCGAGTGTCCCGTCGATACCCGCGAGCCCGCGGTTCGCCACCACCCCCGGGCCGGGCCCCACAGCCGGTGGCGCGAAGCGGTCGAGGTAGCGGATCGTCATGGAGGAGGCCACCACGAGCCGGGGCCCGGGCCCCTCAGGCTCGACGCTGGACCGGTAGGCAGCGAGCACCACCTCGGCGGCCGTCAGCTTCTCACCCGGTACGGGCAGGGGCGCCAGCGCCGCGACCGCCCGGCGCCACCCGCCGACCCAATCGCTGCCGATGGGGTCCAGCCCAAGGATGCCCACCAGTTCCGGAACCTGGCCGGGGTCACGCGGTAGCGGCAGGACCCGGGCCGCATTTCCGGCGACGTCAGTCCAGCGGGCAGTCGTGGCGAGGACCTCAACCGGTATGTCGGTACGCGCCAGGAGAGCGGTCACGGGACGCGACAGGCTCGGGTGACCGGCGACCAGGATGTGCTCGGCCTGGCCCGCCAATTCCTGACCAGCTGGAGTGGCCAGGAGCTCGGCGTAGCGGGTCAGGGCCATCGGCCCGCCCCTAGCCCCGGACGTCGGTTCGGCCAGCAGCGGCCAGCGAAGGTGCTCAGCGAGAGCCCGGGTGACCGGCCCGGCCTCGTCCGGTCCGTCACCGGCGACGATCAGCCCGCGCCGGGCCACGGCCTGGACGGGCCGGGCGGTCGTCGGTAGCTGCGGTCCGGGCAGGGGCGCCAGTGCCTCGAGCCGGCCCGGGCTGGGGCCGACGGGGACGCCCTCGGCCGCGGTCAGGGGCGGGCGGAACCGGATATTGAGCTGGGCCGGGCCGGGATCGTCGCTGAAGGTTCCGCGGGCGGCGGCGACCAGTCTCCGGACCTGGCCGGCGATGGCCGCGGCCCCGGCCGTCGAACCTAGGTCGGCGAGCAGATCAGCGGGCAGGTCCACGACCAGGCGCGCAGCAGCTCCAAAAAGCCGCGTCTGTTCGGTGGTCTGACTCGCCCCGGTGCCGACAAACTCATGGGGCCGGTCAGCGCTGACGACCAGGAGGGGCACACCCGCGGCATCGGCCTCGGCAACCGCCGGGTGGAGGTTGGCCACCGCCGTCCCCGAGGTCGTGATGACGACGGCGGGGCGGCGGGTACCGCCGTAGGCGCGGGCCATCCCCAGGGCCATGAAAGCGGCGCTGCGCTCATCCAGGACCACCCGGACTCGCAATGCTCCGCCCGCCTCGGCTGCGGCCAGTACCGGAACGAAGGGCGCCGAACGCGAGCCCGGGGCGATGACGACATCACGTACCCCCTGCGCCAGCAAGGTCCCGACGACAACCCGGGCTGCCTCGACCGAGGGCGGATGGGTCAGCCCTGCGGATTTCACAGGGGGACCCCCGCCACCGGAGCTGACCAGCCACGCAACTCGCGTTCCCGGCGGTCGGCCAGAGCCGCCAGGATGCCTACCAGGCGGGTACGCCACCGGGAGACGAGCTCCTCGCCGGCCCCGGCGGCGGCGAGGAGCGGCTCCGAAACCTCGACCGGTCGCAGCGGCAACAAGCCGCCACGCGGCACGACCGACGGCAACGCCACATCCGCTGCCAAGAGGCTGCTGGTCCCCAAACCGCAGGCGTATCCCAGATCGGGTAGAGCGGCGGCGAGAACAGCGCCCGCCCCTAGCCCGACACTCGTGTCCAGGGCAGACGAGACAACCGCGGGCAGCCCCAGTCTCTCGGCCAGGGCCAGGGCTCGTCGGATCCCGCCCAGCGGCCCGACCTTGAGTACCGCGATGTCGGCGGCCCCCAGTCGGCAGACTGCCACGGGGTCCGCAGACAGCCGGATGGCCTCGTCCGCGGCGATCGGGATGTCCAGGGCGCGCCGCAGGGCGGCGAGCTCGGTCACCTCCCGGCAGGGCTGTTCGACGTATTCCAGGCCACCGGCCTCCCGGTCCAGGCGCGGCAGAAGAGTCTTGGCGGTCGCCAGGTCCCAGGCCCCGTTGACGTCGATGCGTACCCGTCCCTGCGGTCCGAGCGCAGCGCGTACGGCGGCGAGCCGTTCCAGGTCGGCGGCGAGACTGTCGTCGGACCCGGCGACCTTGACCTTGGCGGTGGTCGCGCCAGCGGCGGCGACCAGGTCCCGAGCCGTGTCGCCATCGACTTCAGGGATGGTGACGTTGACGGGGATCTGCGCGCGATGTACGGGCAGGCTCGTAAGGTCGCTCGTCGCCTGTTCTAGGCCGGCGGCGAGCCAAGGGGCGCTGGCCGGCGCGTCATAGTCCCAGAAAGGGGCGACCTCGCCCCAGCCTAGGGGGCCGTGCAGGAGCAGGCCATTGCGGCGGGTCAGGCCTCGAAAGCGGGTCCGCAGCGGCAGATCCCAGACGATGATCCGGTCGATCTGCGCGAGCAGGCCGGTGGGGTCCGCGTCGCGTAGCCCGGCCAGGGCGAGTTCACCTTGTACGCCCGGCCAGGTTTTGCTCACGCGGTCAGGATAATCAGCGCAGCTCAGGCCTGCTCGTCGGCGGCGACACGGGTGGATCGCAGTAGCCCGACGCTGGCGGCAGCCGCCGCGAACGCAGCGGCGCCCAGCAGGACCGGGATGTGGCTGGCCACGCCCAGCTCCGGGTCGCCGGGGCGCTGGAAAGCGATACCGGGAAAGCCGATCGCGACTCCGATCGAATCCCCGGCCAGCATCCAGACCAGCCCGAGTAACAGCCCGACCAGCACCCCGTGGACCCCCCAGCGGGCGGTGACGGCAAGCACCACCGTCCCCAGCACCAGGCAGGTCATGATCTCGTACGTCGTCAGCTGGCCGGGCCGAGAAACCCAACCCGGGCCCAGCACAAGCCCCAGCCCACCCCAGTAGAGCAGCAGGGTGCAGCGGCGCAGCAGCGGCTCCCGCAGCAAGGTGGCCGAGAGCCCCGGCAGCCGGTCGGGTAGGGCCGGGCCCATCCCGGCCGGCAGGAAGGCCACCAGGTACTGCCGCAGGTAGCGGGGCCCGTCGGCGAGCGGCAGGTTGGCTTGTACCCGGCCAGCTACCCAGGCCGCCACAGCACTGGCCAGCAGCACCCCGGCGAAGATCAGCAGGCCCCGGGCCCGGGCCACCACCCAGATCATGCCGGTGATGCCGGGATCGGCTGGTAGGCATCACCCCAGCCCCACCCCATCACGACGAGCAGTGCCGCCAGGAGCGCCGCCGCGATTACCAGCCAGCGTCGGGGCCGGGCCCCGCTCGGGTGGCCGAAGCGGTGCAGCAGCGCACAGGCCGCCAGCGCCAGCAGCAGGTTCACCGCTACCGTGGCGGCCAGGTGCGAAGGCGCCGGGCGGAATCCAGCATTCGCCATCGACCCGGTCGCCATCGTGAGGGTTACCAGCTCAGGCAGCGACGTCCAGTACAGCGGACGGTGGCCGAGAAACAGCCCGACGGTCACCGCCGGAACCGCCCAGGGCGAACGCACCAGCAGTCCCACCAGCAATCCCAGCGCCACCGCAGCCGCCAAGGCCGCCGGGGCGGTCAGCAACTGCCAGGGCAGAACCAGCCCGCGCTGGTCTGCCTCGTACTGTTGGCACCAGTAGGCGCCTACCCCCAGGCAGAGCGCATAGCTGAGCATCGCCTGCAGCCACAACGCCGCCCCGGCCTGGAACGGAACCAAGCCGCCGCGGGGCGTGACGCTCGTCAGGTCCAGCAGCCCCCGCGGGTAGGAGCGCAGCATCACTACCACCGCCGCCGTGGCCAGCAGCGGCGATGCCAGCAGGGTGGAGCCGGTGACCAGGGAGAACATCCACGACCAGTCCCACCGCCACGCACTGCCCCGCAGCAGTCCCGAGCCGAAAGCCAGCAGCATCATCGGGCTCAGCCACCAGCTGCTGCGCAGCCACAGCCCCAGCGGTCTCACGGCTCACCCCCAGCCCCGGTCTGGCGCTGGAACCAGGCGGCGTCCAGACAGGCCGGGCGGTCACCGTCGTAGACGATCCGGCCCTGGTCCAGGACCAGAACCCGGTCCGCCAGCTCGGCCACGTCCTCCAGGATGTGGCTCGACAGCAGCACCACGCGGTCGGTGATCTGCCCGAGCAGCCGGACCATAGTGGCCCGCTGCCGAGGATCCAGCCCGGTGCTGGGTTCGTCTAGCAGCAGCACCTGCGACTGGGCAGCCAGAGCCTGCGCCAGCCAAACCCGTCTCACCATCCCGCCCGAGAGCCGACCGGTACGTGAGCTGGCGCGGGCGCTGAGCTCGACCGCGTCGAGGGCCTGCGTGGCCCGTCGACGGGCCTCGGTCCACGAACAGCCCCGCATCCAGGTGGTGTAGGTAACGAGCTCGTGAGCGGTCAGTCCCGGCACTGACAGCGCGGTCTGCGGCATCCAGGCGATCCGAGACAGGCCCCGGCGGCGCTGGTCCCGGTACAGATCAGCGTCGCCGCAGGACACTGTTCCCCGCCACGGGGCCAGCGCCCCGGCCGCCATCCGGATCAGGGTGGTCTTTCCGGCGCCGTTGACGCCGACAAGACCCGTGACCCCGACCTGGAGCACGAACGAGAGAGTGTCGATGACCGGTCTCCCCCGCCGCCCATATCGGTGGCTGACTGCCTCAAACCGCAGCCCCGGCTCGCTGCCGACAGCTCTACGCGGGACCGACATCTGCCTCACTGCAGCTGTCGAACCAGAACGGGATGTCCACACATGCTTGGCCCTTGGTAATCCCGGATCCCGCGCCATAATAGGCAGACTTTCTCGTGTACACGTATGACGTGATAGTCGTGTGAGGGTTCTCTATCGTTGCGCTTCGCCCATACGACTGGACACTTCCCCACGAGTAGCCAGCATGCCCACGAGGCTTGGTTACGCGCACGTGAGCCTCGTTCACAGCGTAGACGAAACTCAGGTACACGGCACCGTAGGCATGGACCCCTTGATCGCCGTTGAGATGCTCCCGGTACCAGCCCGCATCCGCGGGAGTGGCTGGGAACGTCAGACACAGGCATAGCGCCAGTCTTGATAGCCGATCGTGAAACAGACATGGTCACCTCCACGACAATCCAACCCGGGCTTGCCAGGACTCTGGTATCAGCTTCTGCCGCCGGCCGGCCTCCTGTCAAGAGGGAGAAACGTCTGGAAGGCCGGCTCGCCTGGCGCCAGCCAGCTCGCGGCTCGTGAGTTAGGGTGACGTCATGGGCAAGGCATTGCTGTTTTCGCTGGTGGCCGCCGCCCTGACGGCCGGGACTGCCGGCTGCGCCGCCCCGGCCCGGGCGTACGTCTGGAATGACTCTCCAACTCAGGTTCAGGTGACCTGGGTCACCGGGAACACATTCTGGAGCTACCGGCTGCTCCCGGGAGAGGCGGTCAGTGCAGTCACCGACGCCTCCTGTGAGCTACGCGATCTGTCCTGGGCCGGCTCGCCTGGCGGTGGCGGGCTGGAGCGGCTGTGCCCGGGCCAGGTCTGGACGATCCGGTCCGACCGGGAAGACGTCGGGCCGGTCCCGGATTCCTGGGCAGCCAGCCCACCGCCGCGGGTCAACACCGCACCCCCGCGATAAGCCACGGGGCCCGGGCCGCTCAGCGGTGGGATCCGTCCTGAACGGCGGCCACCACGTATCTGACCGCGTCCTCGAGCGCGACATCGCACTGATCACCTGAGGCTCGGTCCCGGACCTCGACCAGGCCTTGGGCCAGCCCCCGGCCGACGATGACCGCGGTCGGTATCCCGAGCACCTCGGCGTCGGTGAACTTCACCCCGGGCGACGCCTTCCGGTCGTCGATCAGCACCTCCAGCCCGGCTCCGGACAGCTCCGACGCGATCCGCTCGGCCTCCGCCACCTGTCGCTCGCCGTTGCCAGCGACCAACACCACCACGTCGTACGGGGCGAGCGCCCGCGGCCAGGCCAGACCCCGTTCGTCGCAGGTGGTCTCAGCGACCATCGCCACCGCCCGCGAGATCCCGATCCCGTACGAACCCATGGTCACGGTCCGGAGCTTGCCGTTCTGGTCCAGCACCTGCAGCCCGAGCGCCTCGGCGTATTTGGTGCCGAGCTGGAAAATGTGGCCCATCTCCACCCCTCGGGCGAGTTCCAGCGGCCCCGAGCCGTCGGGGGCCGGATCCCCAGCGCGGACCTCGGCGACGTCGATGCTGCCGTCGGCGGTGAAGTCACGGCCCATCACCAGGTTCACCAGGTGGGTGTCGACGACGTTGGCGCCGCTCACCCAAGCGCTGCCCTCGACCACCCGCGGGTCGACCAGGTACCGGATCCGGGCCGGGGCCTTCTCCCCCAACAGCTGGGCGCCGCCGGCGGCTGGGCCAATGTAGCCTTTCACCAGCAGCGGATGCTGCTCAAAGTCGGCGTCGGTGAACGGCACCGCCTCGGCCGGGGCAACCGCCGCCTCTAGCCGTTTCGGGTCGACTTCCCGGTCGCCGGGCAGCCCGATCACCAGGGGCTCGGTGCGACCGCCAGGGTGACGCAGCATCAGCACCACGTTCTTCAACGTGTCGCCTGCTTCCCAGGGCCGGTCCGGGCGGGGTGCCATCTCGTTCAGCGCAGTCACCAGGGCCTCGATGGTCCCCGCCTCCGGGGTGGTGACACGGGTCGGGGCCGGGACCTGGCTGGCGTCGACCGGCTCGGGCGGGTTCACCACCACCGCCTCCACGTTTGCCGCGTATCCGCCGGGTGAGCGGGCGAAGGTGTCCTCTCCGTTCGCGGCGACCGCCAGGAACTCCTCCGAGGCCGAGCCGCCCATCGCGCCGGAGGTGGCCTTGACGATCACATACTCCAAGCCGAGACGGTCCATCACCTTGATGTACGCCTCGCGGTGGCGCTGGTAGCTGGCCGCCAGCCCGTCCGGGTCCAGATCGAAGCTGTACGAATCCTTCATCACGAATTCGCGTCCGCGTAACAACCCGGCCCGAGGGCGGGCCTCGTCACGGTATTTGGTCTGGATCTGGTACAGGATCAACGGCAGATCCCGGTACGAGGAATACAGGTCTTTCACGAGCAGCGTGAACAATTCCTCGTGGGTCGGTCCGAGCAGCAGGTCAGCGCCCTTGCGGTCTTGCAGCCGGAACAGGGTCGGGCCGTACTCGTCCCAGCGGCCGGTAGCCTGATACGGGTCCTTCGGCAGCAGCGCTGGGAAACGGACCTCCTGGGCCCCGATCGCCTCGATCTCCTCCCGTACGATCTGCTCCACCTTCGCTAGCACTTTGAGCCCCAACGGCAGCCAGGAATAGATCCCCGGCGCCGCCCGGCGGATGTAGCCAGCCCGGACCAGCCACTGGTGGCTCGGCAGCTCAGCATCGGCCGGGGCCTCCCGCAAGGTACGGACAAAGAGGTGCGACATCCTGGTAACGGCCACGCGAGACTCCTTCATCGGCCGGGTTCTGATCGCGCAGGAGCCTACTGCCGCCAACCCGCTCGGCGCATCACACCCGGCGAAACCCCGCCGCTGGGGACGGGGCCCCGCCGGGCCAGGCAGGCCTATCGAGTACGTTCCGTGATGGTGTTCAGGTCGGCACTCACCTGATAGCCGACCCGCTTACCGTCCTTGGTGCCCCGGGCCAGGAACGACCCGTCGGTGGTCTTGGACACCTTGTCGATGGTCACGCCCGGATACTTTGCGGTGATCGCGGCGGTGACCTTGGCCGTCTCGTCCGCGTTCGCCGGCTGGCCCCGGCCGGGGCCCCGATCAGCGGCCTCGGTGACCGTGGCCAGATCAGCGCTTACCTGGTAGTGAACCCGGGAGCCGTTCTTGGTGCCCAGCGCATGGTAGGAGCCGTCCTCGTCTTTCATGACCTTCTCGACCGTGACCGCCGAGTCCTTCGCAGTGACCGCCGCCGCCACCTTGGTCGCCTCCTCACCGGTTACCTCGCTATGGCGGGGACGACCTTCCTTGCCGTCGACCTGACCAGAACCATCCGGGTTCGGGGCGTGGGCCCGGCCGGCGACAGCGCTGGGGTGCGCGGCCCCCGGGCCGGCTTGATCAGCGGTGGCCATGGACGCCACCCCGAGCGCGATCCCACCCCCGGCTAGCAGCGCTGCGGCGCCGACAACGAGTTTCTTCTTGATGATCACCGGCATGTCTCCTCTTCGGTGTGAGCGATGGGCCGCGGCCCGATTTCCCTACCAACGATCCAGTTCCTACCTGTGAAGAACCTGTCGTTGGCCTCAGGACTAGCTGAGGATCACCGCCCTCTAAGATGAGCCCCCGTGACTTACCAGCCGCAGCCGTACGAACAGCCTCAGCCGAATCCCACACCAACCCCGCAGTACGGGCAGCCCCAGCCGGGCCCCGCCCCTCAGCCGCAGCCGGGATTTCCGCAGGGGAACGCGAATGTGGCGAGCCAGCCGGCGGTGATCCAGCTCACAGTGCAGGGCAGCATGCTGAGCAGCAGCATCGTCCCGCCCTCGGCCACCCTGAACGGTTTCCCCCGGACCCTGAACTACGGCCTGAACACCATCCCGGTGCCGGCCGGTCCTCTGCACCTGGGCATCAGCATGCAGTGGCTGGTCACCTTCGGTAAGGCAGAGATTAACCTCAATCCGGAACCGGGGCAGCAGATCCGCCTCTGGTATGCCCCGCCGTTTCACCAGTTCGCCGCGGGCGCCCTCGGTTTCGAGCCGCAGAAACGCCGGGGGCTGGGCATTACGCTCGGGATCTTGGGAGTCATCCTCGGGCTCCCAACTCTGATCATCTTGCTGGCCGTGATCTTCGGGTAGACGACGGTCGATGCTCAGTACATGATCGTGGCGAGTTCCCCAGCCTGCTCGAAGCCTACCCGCTGGTACAGTTTGCGGGCCACAATGTTGAAGTCGTTCACGTACAGGGTCACGTGGGTCCATTCCTGACGGCACAGTTCCACGACAGCTGCCATCGCGGCCACGGCCCGGCCTTGCCCCCGCAGCTGCGGCCGTAGCCATACCCCGGCGACCTGGCAGACGTCGGTGGTCGCCGAGCCGACATCGGACTTGAAGATCACCCGGCCGTGGTCCACGATTCCCATCGCCCGGCCCTGTTTTATCAGCTGCTCCACGTACCAGCGGTAACTGTTCGAGCCGTCCAGCGGTGAGACCCCGACCTCCTCGGTGTACATCGCAACCGCCGCCTCGAAGTAGCTGTCGGCGTGGTCCAGACCAACCCGCATCACTTGCGGATCGGGGGCGACGCGGGGCGGGCCAGACAACGCCAGCAGCGGCTGGTGGCGCCGGATCTCACGGGGCTGGGCCCAGGGTTTACCCCAGCGGTCCACCAGCCGATCCCACAGGCCGAGTACCTCGCCGGAGACTCCTACCATCGAGGCACAGCAGCGGACCGGGCCGAGCGCGGCACAGTACGCGTCCAGCGCGGCCGGCGTGGCGTTGATCGGGACCAGGTTGGTGCCGTGGTGCAGTAGCGACACCAATCGGCCGTCTTCCTCGTAGCCCCACATCTCGCAACCCAGCGTGAACGCTTCGAGCCCGCCGACACGCACCCGGGAGGCGACGAAGGCGTTCTCGAACGGGCGCTGGATCAACACCCTGACCGCGTCGGTCAGGTCAGCGTTGGTGAGGGTACGGATGGTGCCGGGCATCAGACGACGCTGACTACCGGGGCGCTGCCCTCAATTTCGCCCACTTCCTCGGCCAGCCGGTTCGCTTCGGCTAGCAGGGTCTCGACGATCTGGTCCTCGGGCACTGTTTTGATCACCTCACCGCGGACGAAGATCTTGCCCTTCCCATTGCCGGAGGCCACTCCCAGATCAGCCTCGCGGGCCTCGCCGGGGCCGTTCACGACGCAGCCCATCACCGCCACCCGCAACGGCACCTCCATCCCCTGCAGGCCTTCGGTGACCTGTTCGGCGAGGGTGTACACGTCGACCTGGGCCCGACCGCAAGAAGGACAGGAGACGATCTCGAGGTGCCGGGGGCGCAGATTCAGTGCCTCCAGGATCTTGACCCCGACCTTCACCTCCTCGACCGGCGGCGCCGACAACGAGACCCGGATCGTGTCGCCGATCCCGCGGGCCAGCAGGGTCCCGAAGGCGACCGCCGATTTGATGGTGCCTTGGAAGGCCGGCCCGGCCTCGGTGACACCCAGGTGCAGCGGATAGTCGCACCGTTCGCTGAGTTGTTCGTAGGCCCGCACCATCACCACCGGGTCGTGATGTTTGACCGAGATCTTGAAGTCCCGGAAGCCGTGTTCCTCGAACAGCGAGGCTTCCCACAGGGCAGATTCCACCAGCGCCTCCGGGGTAGGGCCCCCGTACTTGTCCAGCAGCCGCTTGTCGAGCGAACCGGCGTTCACCCCGATCCGCAGGCTCACCCCAGCCTCGCTGGCGGCCTGGGCGATCTCGCCGATCCGGTCGTCGAAGGCTTTGATGTTGCCGGGATTGACCCGGACCGCGGCGCAGCCGGCCTCGATCGCGGTGAAGACGTAGCGGGGCTGGAAGTGGATGTCGGCGATTACCGGGATCTGTGACTTCCTCGCGATAATCGGCAGCGCATCGGCGTCGTCTTGGCTGGGGACGGCGACCCGGACGATGTCGCAGCCGCTGGCGGTCAACTCGGCGATTTGTTGCAGGGTGCCGTTGATGTCGGTGGTCTTGGTGGTGGTCATCGACTGTACCGAGACCGGCGCGTCGCCTCCCACGAGCACCTTGCCGATCTTCAATTGTCGGGTCTTGCGGCGAGGGGCGAGGACGGGGGGGGCCACCTTCGGCATCCCCAGATTGACGGCAGCCACGAGACTCCTGATGCGTTAGAAGATGCGGACGGGACTGATGATGTCGGCCACGATCAGCACCGCGCCGGCGAACAGCAGAAAACCCCCTACAACATACGCCACCGGCAGCAAGCGGGCGGTGTCGACGTAGCCGGGGTCGCGGCGGCGCAACAGCCGAGACACCGCGCGACGCAGCCCCTCCCACAGCGCCCCCGCGATATGCCCGCCGTCGAAGGGCAGCAGCGGCACCAGATTGAGCAGCGCCACAAACAGGTTCACCCCGGCCAGCAGCGAAAAGTACGACGCGATCCGGGACTGAGTGGTCAAGCGCTCGGTGGTGGCGATCTCCCCCGCCGCCCGAGACGCCCCGACCACGCTAATCGGGCCGTTCACGTCCCGCGGTTTTCCGGTGACCAGGTCGTAGGCGGTGGTGATGACCTTAGCTGGGAAGCCGATCAGGGCCACCACGCTCTGGCGGGTCAGGTCCCACATGTCGATCGCGGTCTGGACCGGGCCGACCCGAACTAGGGCGGAGTTCGGCTGCACCCCGACGAAACCTGCCTCCACCGTTTTGGTCGGGTCGTCGAGCGCGGCCATCGTGCGTACCGCGCCGGGAACCGGTGTGAGGTCGATCCGCTGCCCGCCCCGGTCCACAGTAAGCCGGACGGTGCCGGAGCCATTGGCCCGGACTAGGGTCACCAGGTCGCTCCACCGCGACACCGGCTGCCCGTTGAAGGCGACGATCGTGTCGCCGGGCTGAGCCCCGGCGGCCTTGGCCGGCGACTCGACGCAGGCGGCAGGAGCTTCGGTGACGCAGGCAACGACCGACTTGATCTGCAGCGTCGACTGCAGTTGCCCGTGGAACTGGTTGATGCCGAGAAAGATCCCGTAGGCGAGCAGGATGTTCATAAACGGCCCGCCGAACATCACGATGAGTTTCTGCCAGGTCTTTTTCTGGTAGAAGAGCCGTTGATCGCGGACGTCGTCGGGGGTGATCGTCTCCCACTCGGTTGCCCTGGCCTCGTTAGCGATCTGGGCGAGCCGACCGGTACGACGTTTCGACTCGGGCGGGAACATCCCCACCAGCCGGACATAGCCGCCAAGCGGGATCAGTTTCAGCCCGTACTCGGTCTCCCCGACCTGTTTCGACCAGATGGTCTTGCCGAAGCCCACGAAGTACTGCGAGACCCGGACCCCGAATCTCTTGGCAGGCACCATATGCCCCACTTCGTGAAGCGCGATCGAGACCAGGATCAGGACGAAAAACCCGATCGCGGCCACGATCATCAGCAGGATGTTCACGCTACTCCTCTCCAACCGGCCGGCTGGTCAGCCGGACGGCCCGGTCGCGGGCCCAGGCATCGGCGGCGAGGACCGCCTCGACGCTCAGGGAGTCTATGTCGGGCCTGGCCAGGTGCTCGTCGACAACCGCGGCTACGGTGTCGACGATCCCCAGGAAGGACAGCCGCTGCTCGCAGAAGGCGTCCACGCAGACCTCATTGACGGCGTTGAAAACCGCTGGCGCAGTGCCACCGGCGATCCCGCAGCGCCGGGCCAGTTCAACGGCGGGAAAGGCCTCGGCGTCGAGCGGCTCGAAGGTCCACGAACCGGCCTGGGTCCAGTCACAGGCCGCGGCGGCGTCCGGCAGACGCTGCGGCCAGGTCAACCCGAGCGCGATCGGCAGCCGCATGTCCGGCGGTGAGCACTGGGCGATGGTGGAGCCGTCGCAGAATTCCACCATCGAGTGGACAACCGACTGGGGGTGTACCACCACCGTGATCTGGTCGAGTGGGGTCTGGTACAGCAGCCCTGCCTCGAGCAGTTCCAGTCCCTTGTTGACCAGGGTCGCCGAGTTGATCGTGATCACCCGGCCCATCGCCCAGGTGGGGTGAGCCATCGCCTGGTCGTAGGTGACCTCGGCTAGGTCGGCCCGGCTACGTCCCCGGAACGGTCCGCCAGAGGCAGTCAGGATCAGACGGCGCACTTCGTCGGCCCGTCCGGCTCGCAGGGCCTGGGCGAAGGCGGAGTGTTCTGAGTCGACGGCCACGATCTGCCCGGGCGCAGCCGCCTCGGTGACCAGCCGACCGCCAATCACCAGCGACTCTTTGTTGGCCAGGGCCACGGTGGTGCCTGCGGCCAGGGCAGCCAGGGTGGGCAGCAACCCGGCCGATCCGGTGATGGCGTTCAGCACCACATCGCACCGGGAGCCGGCGAGCCGGGTTGCGGCGTCAGGACCAGCCCAGATCGTGGTCTGTGGTCCGATCAGGGCCCGCAGCTGGGCCGCCGCCCGGTCGCTACCAACAGCGACCACGGGTGGCGCGAAGCGGCGTACCTGGTCGGCCAGGAGCTCGACCTGGCTACCTGCGGCGGCCAGCCCCGCGATCCGGAAGCGGCCCCGGTGACGGCCGACGACATCGAGGGTCTGGGTGCCGATCGACCCGGTCGAGCCGAGCAGGATGACGTCACGCACGGCTGGGTTCAACGCCGGGCAGCGTCAATATTGGCCAGGGCCCGTGGGATCGCGACGCCGAGCAGTACCCCGAGTGTGGTCTTGGTGTTGTCGATCAGCAAAGTGGCTAACAGGTCGTCGCCGGATCGGACCACGACCAGGGAATGGTCGCTGTGCAGATCGAGCAGGAAGAACCGGTTCAGCTCGGGGTAGGCGATCCCCTCCAGCATCTTGTTGATCTGGTCGGCCATCAGCGGGAACATCGCCGTCGCAGCTGGGTTCGCGTTGAACCCAGCCAGGCTGATGCCGCTGGTCAGGTCCAGGATGTCGGCGGCGACCAGGCCGTCGCGCAGCTGCGCCTGCAGTTCACTGACCGCGCTGTCGAGCTGGGACAGTTCCACGTCCAACATGCGTCGTGCTCCTTAGGGCCGGGTGTCGTGCTGAGGGTACCGCCTCTGGGGCGCTGCCAGCGTCAGTCATGGCATTCCTCTCACGGCGGCTCGAGCAGCCTATCCGCGTGACTGCTCCTCCCCGCTGTCGAGGATCGTCGAGACTGAGATCCTGGAAAAGGTCGACCAGCACCTGGCGGGACGCAACCACTGGACCAGCGTCCTGGCGGCCTGGCTGCTGCAGGCGCTCAGATCTGGGCGTCCGACGGGCGCCCAGATCCACCTGATCGGCTCGACCTCTGAGGCCTTGGAGCGGCTCGGCCGATCAGAACCCAGCCGGCGGCAGCGCCAGCGGCTGCCGGCCCAGGGCACCCACCAGTTGTGCCCGGTACTCGGCCGAACGGCGCCACCGCAATTCGTCACGGGAACGCGCCAGCCGCTGCTCCAGACCGATCCGGCTGGCCGCCTCCTCATTGCCTTCCCGCTGCAGGAAGTGCTCCATGGTGGCGATCCCCCGCTCGATGTGGCGCACATCGGCGTCCTGCTGCGAGTCGAGCCGGGCCGCGTACCAGTCGCTGGCCAGGATGGTGTCCCTCTCGAAGAGCCGGCGGAAGTCAGCCGTGGTGAGGTCCCAGCCTTCCCGCGACTGGCCCTGGGCCATGATCTCCAGCAGGGCCCGCAGCGGCGGGCAGGCCTGCTCGATCGAGCCGTCGCGCAGGTAGGCCTGGGCAACCCGCTCGTGAGTGGTGACGATGGTGTCGACCGATTCGCAGTAGGCCTCCAGGTCTTGCAGCTCGGGGGCCAGCATTTCGGGGGTGAACACCACATGCGGATGCATGAAGATTCGACCGAAGTACCAGCGGGCGAACCGAGCGGTCATCCGGTAGCCGAGCCGGCTGGCCCGGACCAGGCGACCCTGGTAGGTGATGTCGCTGATCCGTTCCAGACAGCCGTTCTCGATCAGGGCCTGAGCCGAGCGCTCCTGCGCTGTCATCCGAGCGAAGACTTCCGGCACCAGCAGGCTGACGTCATGATCGACGCGAACCTTGGGCCCGACATAGCCGGCTGCCGACAGCCAGCCGTCGTAGCCGGTCAGCGCGTACGACAGCAGCGCCGCGTTCAAGTCGTACACCGTGGGCATGGCGTTGAACGGGCCTTTGGTCATGGCCCCTTCGGAGCCGGCGCCGGTGGTCGAGGGCGACTTTCCCGTCATCGAACTGATGAACTCCATGAACAGCTCCGGCAGTTCCATGTAGTGCAGCGGGTTGTACGCGCACAACGGGGCCACTCCCGGTTCGGCCGGGTTGTTGCGCCGCCCGGCGGCAACCAGGTCCACCGGCAGCGCGATCTGCTCCGACAGCGGCACCCGCCACAGCAGGTGCACCGCGACGTCCGCGATCTCGGTTGACACCGGATGGGAAAGGTCCGGGCGCTGCTGCAGGTAGCGGGGGTTCTTCGAAGGTTTGCCGCCGACGAGCCGGGGATTGGCTGAGGAGACGAAATAGGTTTCGCTGACCTGTCCGTCGGCCACCTGTCCGATCAGGCGACGCATCGGCTCGGTGAAGGCGTGGTAGCCGATCGCGTCGTCACGCATCGCGATCGCGTCGTCGCGGTCCAGCGGCTGGAAGTTGGACAGGAAGGTGCCTGGCTGGGAGATGTCCAGCTCGGCTTGGGTGTCGTAGCCGCGGTGGATGGCGTCATCGGGACGCTGGAAGAGCAGCTGTTCGCAGTTCGCGACGAATTTGCGGGAGACCGTCGGCCAGGTCCGGGCCGCACCGGGCGGGGCCACGATCGAGGCGGTGATGTCGTCCTCGGTCTGCACCTTGATCGCCGGGTTGAAGTCGTGCCGCAGCCCGAAGATCCGCCAAGAGCCGTCCTCGTCGAAGCCGACCCGCAGCGTGTTGACCTGGATCCGTTCCCCATCCAGGCGAAGGGCGTTGCCCTTGCGGCCGTTCATGATCCCCACGGTGAAATGGCTGCGCCAGTCAGCTCCCCATTCGGGCCGGTAGAAGCGCTTGATGACAAAGACCAGTTCCTTGATGTGCTGCGGGATCGAGGCCAGCCAGTCGTTGTACTCGTCGGTGTACTCCACCGAACTTGGGGTGAGCAGCTTGATCACGCTGCCGACCGAGCGCTGGTCAGACAGGATCGGCCGGGTGTCGGTACGCCGATCCGGGTCCTTAAACCGACCGGACAGGTCCGCGTCCAGGATCGCCGCCACCTGCTCCATGTCGGCGTCGTAGTCGGCGGTGTAAGCGTTGCCGTGGATGATGGCATCCGAGATCGCTTTGCTGATCTCGGACTTGCCACCGCCCGACACCGTGGCCGGCTTGTGGCAGGTGGTCGGCATCGGCTGGGTCGAGATCAGGCTCCACTGGTTACCGTCAGCCGCGATCTGACGCATCTCGGTACGGAAACCGACTGGGGATAGGTAGCTGCGGTCGGCTCGCAGCTGGATCGTGGCCACCCCGTCAGCCGCTGGCCAGCTGATGGTCTGGGTCCGCAGCGAGAAGGTGGCGTTGGCGGGGACCAGCACGATCCGCGGCTGCATCAGGTCGAGGGCGTGACCTTCGGGCTGGCAGGCGAAACGTTCCGGGTCGCGGGCCACGACATCATCCAGGTGATAGCCGTCCGGGGTGTGCTCGGTAAACTCCTGCCCGTTGTTGTACGAGGCAAAGACCACCGCGCCACCGGAGTGTTCCTCCTCGACACCTCCGATCAAGTTAGCCGAGTACGACAGCTGGGTCTTGACCTCTTTCTTGCAGTAGCCGAAGTAGTTGTCGGCGATCACGGTGACGATCACGCCCCGCTCGTCACGGGCGCAGCATTTGAAGGCCTGGCCGTTGTTGTACAGCTCGTCCTCGTCAGACCAGCACATCTGGTCGCGCCGCTGCCGCTCGGTGGCCTGGTCGATATGCGGCAGGCCCAGTTCCTTCTTGGTGAGCCGGGTCAGATGCGGGGCCAGGATCACGCAACCGGTGGTGCCGGTAAAGGTGGCCTGGTCGAGGGTGGCGTCATTCTCGGGCAGGTACGGGTCGCCGGCGTTACCGAAGACCGACTCGACGAAGTCGAGGTTGGCGACCAGTCCGCCGGGGACGATGAACCTGGTCTCCATGGTCTTGGCCTGCGAATAGCCCGGCACCTGCGGCACCACCAGGGGACGCAGCAGAAGCGACACAAAACAGCGGGCCGGCTCGGCCATCCCCGCCGTGTACGGCAATTCCATCGCCGACTCCGGGGGCTGGAAGGCCCTCACCAGCATCCGGGCGAAGACCTCACGCGGCACCGCCAGCTTGTCGTCAGGGATCGGGCTGCCGCCCTCGCTGATGTGGAAGACCCCGGCCGTGGTCCGCCGATCGTTGGCCGGGTTGTGGAGCACGCCGTTGGCGAGCCGGTAGCTCGACAACAGCGGTGAGGTGAAAGCGTCTGCGTTGGCCGGCAGCGAGAGGGTCCGGGCCAGCCCGGGACAGTCCAGCACCAGGCTTCGCCGGGGCAGCTGCGGGCGTTCGTCGATCCCCTCGAAGTAGGAATCCAAGAAACGCTGGATCCGGGCGTCGGCCGGGCACAGCCGGTCGGCCAGGCGCCGGTTCAGTTCTCGCTGCCGAGCGATGATCGGGTCGATCAGGTGCGCCGTCTCGGCGGCGTTCTCGGGGACCGGCAGGCCGGTCAGCGCAAGTCGCAGGTACACTTCGGCGGGCTGGAGTGTCATGGACCCATTCAACCGCGCTGAACTGACGCTCGCGAGGGCGGCCCATCCCTTGCCACGGTTAGCAGCTAGCAGCCCCTAGCCCGGGTTCGTCGGTACGCGATCCCCGGCGCCCTGACCGCGCTGACGGGCGGCGAGCTGGCCGCAGGCGCCGTCGATCTCACGGCCTCGGGTGTCGCGGACGGTGACCGGGATCCGATGCGCCTCGAGGCGTCGGACGAAATCGTCCTGGGCCTGGGGCCGCGATGCGGTCCACTTCGAACCAGGGGTCGGATTCAGCGGGATCAGGTTGACGTGCGCCCAACCCCAATCGCCTCGCGCGGCCAGTACCTCGGCGAGCCGGTCGGCTCGCCAGGCCTGGTCGTTGATGTCGCGGATCAGGGCATACTCGATCGAAACCCGCCGTCTGCTGGTCCGGGCATATTCCCAGGCCGCATCCACCACCTGGGCCACCGGCCACCGGGTGTTGATCGGTACCAGACTGTCGCGCAGTTCGTCGTCGGGGGCATGCAATGACACCGCCAGGGTCACCGGCAACCCCTCTGTGCCCAGCTGCCGGATCCTGGGTACCAGCCCTACCGTGGACACGGTGAGGCCTCGCGCGGAAATCCCCAGCCCCTGCGGCACCGCTGTCGTGATCGCTCGTATGGCGGTGATCAGGGCTCGATAATTCGCCAGCGGCTCCCCCATCCCCATGAAAACCACGTTGGTGAGCCGGCCCGCTCCCCCGGGCAGGTCACCGGTGGCCAGGATCGCCGCCGCGGCCCGAACCTGGTCCACGATCTCAGCGGCCGACAGGTTGCGCTGCAGCCCGCCCTGCCCGGTGGCGCAGAACGGGCAGGCCATGCCACAACCAGCCTGGGAGGAAACGCATAGGGTGCTGCGGATCCCGTTCGAGCCCGGGCTGCCGTCGCGGCGTAGCCCGTACCGCATCAGGACCGACTCGACCAAGCTGCCGTCGTGAAGCCGCCACAGGGTTTTGACGGTGGCTCCCCGGTCGCAGGAGACCTGCCGGACGTGGCTGAGCAGGGGCGGGAAGAAGACCTCGCGGACCGTCTGGCGCTGGTCCTTCGGCAGGTCGGTCCAGGTCTGCGGGTCCACCGACAGGTGCTCGTAGTAGTGGGTTGCCAGCTGCTGGGCGCGAAACCTCGGCAGCCCGGCCGCGACGACCGCCGGAGCGCGTTCGGCCACGGTCAGGTCAGCCCAGTGGCGAGGTGGTTTGCCTCGGGCCGGCGCTGCCAGCCGCAGCCGTACCGGCTCAGCCACCGGGCACCATCAGGTGCAGCAGGCCCCAGGCCACCGGGGCGGCGAACAGCAGCGAGTCCACCCGATCCAGCACCCCGCCATGACCAGGCAGGAAGTGACTCATGTCCTTGATTCCCAGATCCCGCTTCAGCTGGGACTCGACCAGGTCCCCCAGGGTGCCAAAAACCACCATGGCGGCCCCGAAGACCAGACCTAGCCCGACCGGAATCCGCAGCACCTGGTGGGCCATTACCGCTCCGACCGCCAGCGACAACAGCAACGAACCGATCGACCCCTCCCAGGTCTTCTTGGGGCTGATCCTGGGCGCCAACGGGTGTCTGCCGAAGAGCACCCCGGCCAACCAGCCGCCGGTGTCACTGGCGGCGACACAGAGGATGGTGGTAGTGATCCGCGAGCCGCCGTTTGGGGTGCCCACCATCAGCGCCAGAAATGAACCGAGCAGCGGAATATAAGCGATCGTCAGCATGCTCGCCGCCACGTCCCGGACGAAACCGGTCGAGCCGCCCGGCAGACGCCAGGCCAGCGCCGCCAACACCGTCACCCCCAGCGCAATGATCAGCACCGTAGTCGGGGTGAAGAGGGTCTCGCCCTCGTGGGCCAGGTACGAGCCGGCCACCATTGCCACGGTGCCGATGCAAATCGGTAGCACCGCCGAGGTCATCTGCGCCTGGGCTCTGAGGACCCGGTGCAATTCGATCGACCCCAGCACCATCCCGACGGCCAGCAGCAGCATGAAGCCGGCCTTGAAGAACAGCAGGGTGACGATCACGTAGCCGATCAGACCGACCGCCACTCCCACCGCTGCCGGCAGATTCCGCCCGGCCCGCTCGTTGACCCGGTCCACCCGTTCCCGGGCCAAGTCCCGGTGGGAACGATGCCCGGTGGTGTCATCACTCACGCCGAATTTCAGAGCTCGAGGAGCTCTGCCTCTTTGTGCCTCAGCAATTCGTCGACGGCATCGGTGTGCTTCTTGGTGATCGTATCCAGCTGCTTCTCAGCGCGGGCGGCGTCATCTTCGGACACCTCCTTGTCCTTCACCAGCTTGTGGATCGCGTCATTGGCATGGCGGCGGGTGTTACGGATCGCGACCCGCCCCTCCTCGGCCTTGTGCTTAGCAAGCTTGGTGTACTCCTTGCGCCGGTCCTCGGTCAATACCGGCAGCGTCACCCGGATCGTGGTGCCGTCATTGGACGGGTTCACCCCCAGGTCAGAATCCCGGATCGCTCGCTCGATGGCGGCCATCGCGCTGCGATCGTACGGGGTGATCAGCACGGTACGAGCCTCGGGCACCTGGAACGAAGCGAGCTGCTGCAGCGGGGTCGGGGTGCCGTAGTACTCGGCATTGAGTTTGTGGAACATGGCGGGGTGGGCCCGCCCGGTACGGATCGCTGCGAGTTCCTCGCGGGCGAAGTCGACCGCCGTGTCCATCTTGGTATCGGCACTGGAGACGATCTCGGCTGTCACGGGTGGTCCCTTCATGTGTGGTGGGCGATGGGTAGACCGTATAGCAACCCAGCAGAGGTGGTAGCTCAGGCGTGAACAGTGGTACCGATTGCAGCCCCCGAGACCACCCGGGCGATGTTGCCGGGGACATCTAGGTTGAAGAAAACCATCGGCAGTCCGAAATCGCGGGCCAGGCTGATCGCCGTGGCATCGGCGACCTTGAGGTTGCGCGCCAAGTATTCATCGTAGCTGAGGTCGCCGAATCTGGTGGCGGACGGGTCGATGGCCGGGTCCGCGTCGTACACCCCGTCGACGCCCTGCTTCGCCATCAGCAGCACCTCACAACCCGCCTCCAGGGCCCGCTGAGCCGCGACCGTGTCAGTAGAGAAGAACGGCATTCCGGAGCCGGCGCCGAAGATCACGACCCGGCCCTTCTCCAGGTGCCGTACGGCGCGGCGCGGGACATATGCCTCGGCGACCTGCCCCATGGTGATCGCAGTCTGGACCCGGGTGTCGATCCCGGCCTTCTCGCAGAAGTCCTGCAGGGCCAGGCAGTTCATGACGGTGCCCAGCATCCCGATGTAGTCGGCCCGGGCCCGCTCCATGCCACGCTGTTGCAGTTCGGCGCCGCGGAAGAAATTACCGCCGCCGACGACGATCGCGACCTGGACCCCGCTGCGGGCGACCGCAGCCACCTCACCGGCGATCCGGGACACCACATCGGGGTCAACCCCCAGGCCGCCGCCGCCGAAGGCCTCCCCCGACAGCTTCAGCAGCACCCGTCGGTAGTGCGGGCGTTCCCCCTGGTCCACAGTGCCTCCTTACATGGCGGTACGCCGCAACCCGTGGGTCGCGGCGCACCGCACTCTAGATGTTTCAGGCTCCTGCAGCGAACCGTACGAAGCGGGTGACGGTGATCCCGGCCTTCTTCAGCAGCGTCCCGACGCTCTGCTTGTCGTCCGAGATCGCCGGCTGGTCCACCAAACAGACATCCTTAAAGAAGGCACCCACTCGGCCCTCGACGATCCGAGCGATCGCCTGCTCCGGCTTGCCCTCCTCACGGGCAGCAGCCTCGGCGATCCGCCGCTCGTTGGCGACGGTCTCCTGTGGCACCTCATCGCGCGAGACGAACTGCGGCGACATGGAGGCGATCTGCATGGTCACCATACGGATCAGGTCAGCATCGTCACCCTGATACTCGACCAGCACCCCGACCTGAGGCGGAAGATCCTGGCTGCGGTGGTGCAGGTAGGTCTGGGTCTGCCCGGCGAAGCGGGCGACCTTGACCAGCTCGATCTTCTCCCCGATCTTGGCGACCAGGGCCGCGATCCGGTCGGCGACGGTCTCGCCCGTGGCCAGGTTCAGCGTCAAGGCGGCCTCGACGCTGTCAGCCCCGGCCTGGTCGACGGCCTCGACGATCTGCTGGGCGGCGGTGACGAATTCCTCGTTCTTGGCGACGAAGTCGGTCTCAGCGCCTAGCTGCACCAGGGCGTGCCCGCTGGCAGCCACGATGCCGTTACTGGCTTCGCGGTCGGAACGCTTGGCGGCCTTGGAGGCTCCGGTGATCCGGAGCAGTTCGACAGCCTTTTCGAAGTCTCCGTCGCTGTCGGTGAGCGCCTTCTTGGCGTCCATCATCCCGGCTCCGGTCATGTCCCGGAGCTTCTTGACGTCAGTGGCAGTAATGGCCATTCGTTGGTGTTCCTCGCTGGTACGGGTCGGTCAGTTAGTGGTCTGGGTGGTCGCCGGCTGGTCGGCGTTGGTCTCGGCCGGCTGTCCGGTAGGGGCCTGCTCGGGGGCTGCGGCCTCCTGGCCGGCGAGCAGCTCACGCTCCCACTCCGGCATCGGCTCGGCCTCGGTCTTCTCACCGGTCGCACCGTGCCCGGAGCGGGACACCAGCCCGTCGGCGACGGCGTCGGCGATCACCCGGGTCAGCAGCCCGACCGAGCGGATTGCGTCGTCGTTGCCGGGGATCGGCCAGTCGACCTCGTCCGGGTCGCAGTTGGTGTCCAGGATCGCGATCACGGGGATCCGCAGCTTGCGGGCCTCGTCGACGGCCAGGTGCTCCTTCTTGGTGTCGATCACCCAGACCGCCTGCGGCGGACGGCTCATGTCGCGGATCCCGCCCAGGGTCTTGGAGAGCTTGTCTTTCTCGCGACGCAGCCCCAGCAGCTCCTTCTTGGTCAGCCCCGAGGCGGCGACGTCGTCGAAGTTCATCGCCTCCAGCTCCTTGAGCCGCTGGATCCGCTTCACCATGGTATGGAAATTGGTGAGCATGCCACCCAGCCAGCGCTGGTTCACGTACGGCATCCCGACTCGGGTGGCTTGTTCGGCGATCGCCTCCTGGGCCTGCTTCTTGGTGCCCACGAAGAGGATCTGCCCGCCCTTGGCGACTGTGTCCTTGACGTAGGCATAGGCCTGGTCAATGTAGGTCAGCGACTGGTGCAGGTCGATGATGTAGATGCCGTTGCGCTCGGTGAAGATAAAGCGCTTCATCTTGGGGTTCCAGCGACGGGTCTGGTGCCCAAAGTGAACGCCGCTGTCGAGCAGCTGGCGGGCGGTGACGACGGCCATGGCCGTTCCTTTCTGTACGGCCGGCGTCGGCCGCGAGGTTCTCCCGGCACCGAACGGTTCGATGCCGCCTGACGCCGACGCCGTCCCCGCCCGGAGACCGGGACCTCTGGGTGACGACCCGTGCGACCACGGTGTGTCGGCATGCGAAGTCGACCGGGGTTGCCCGGTCGCTGCCGATAGCGTACAAGCGCTGCCCGGTCCCGGCAAAGCCGTCAGAGGTGTGACCTGTCCACAGCCGCCGAACGACCCCGAGCGTTATCCACAGCTGCCCAGTGGAAATGTCCGATTCCGGTGGCGCTGCCCATAGTCGAAGGCATGAGACGAATTGTGGTTGTCCTGGCGACCCTGGTGTTCCTGAGCCTGGCAACCCCGGCGCGAGGCGATGTCGGCCTGCCCCGGGGCCGGTTGCCGGTGGCCGGGCCGGTGGTGACACCGTACGACCCACCCGAGGTCCGGTGGGGCTCGGGACACCGCGGTGTCGACATCGCCGCCGAGCCCGGTGCCACCGTGGTCGCTGCCGCGTCAGGGCGGATCTCGTTCTCCGGGATGGTCGCGGGACGCGGCGTGCTGGTGATCGATCACGGGACGGTCCGTACCACGTACGAGCCGGTGACGGCGACAGTGGCAGTCGGGACCCAGGTGGCGGCCGGAGACCCGGTCGCCCGGCTGGAGGCGGGACATCCGTGTCCGGCTCCGGCCTGCTTGCACTGGGGGCTGAGATCCGGCGAGGAGTATTTGGACCCGATGTTGCTGATCGGACCGTCCCAGGTTCGGCTGCTGCCACGGGGCGTCACCCCGCGTCCGGTCACGGCCGCCCAGGTCGCCGGCTCGGGCAGCTCTCGCCCAGCTGATGGCCCGATCACCTCGCCGTTCGGTATGCGGCGCCATCCCGTAACCGGGGTCTGGAAGCTGCATGACGGGGCTGATATCGGCGCTGCTTGTGGGACCCCGATCCGAGCCTGGGCCGATGGCGTGGTGGTCTCGGCCGGCTGGGACGGGGCCTACGGCAACCGGGTCCTGGTCGATCACGGTACGGGCTCGCGAGGCCATGTCGTAACTGGATACGCCCACGCCCAGTCATTCGCGGTCCGGGCCGGGGCCCGGGTGGCTCGGGGCCAGGTGATCGCAGCGGTCGGCACCACCGGGATGTCCACCGGCTGCCACCTGCACGCCCAGGCCTGGGTGAATCAGCAGCTGATCGACCCCACTGGTCTGTGGTGATGCGCCGATGGGTGTCTGCCGAGATCGTCGGCCACGGCCTAAGCACGGGGGTGGGCCTGGGCGTAGGCGGCCCGCAGCCGGTCAGTGGTGACGTGCGTGTAGAGCTGGGTGGTCGCCAAGCTGGAATGTCCGAGCAGTTCCTGGATCGTCCGCAGATCAGCCCCACCTTCCAGAAGATGGGTCGCCATCGCGTGCCGCAGACCATGCGGGCCCAGGTCAGGGGCACCGTCGACCAACCCCAGGGCCCGGTGCACGATCCGGCGCACCACCCGCGGGTCGATTCGGGCACCGGCTCGTTGCCCGATGAAGACGGCCCGTCCGGATCTGGGCCGGGCCAGTTCCCGGCGGCGGGCCAGCCAGGCATCCAAGGCCCGCTGGGCAGGGTTCCCGATCGGAACAGTGCGTTCCTTGTTGCCCTTGCCGAGGACCCGGATCGCCTGCCGGGCCAGGTCGAGGTCTCCCAGGTCGAGCCCGCACAGTTCGCTGACCCGGATCCCAGCTGCGTACAACAGCTCCAGGATCGCGACATCGCGGGCACCGACCGCAGAATCATCCTCGGCGGCCACGGCGATCGCCGAGCGCAGCATCTCGGCCGCCTCGGCCTGGGTGATGGTGGCCGGCAGTCGTTTCGGGGTCTTCGGAGACCGCAGGCCCGCGGCCGCATCGCTGGGCACCAGCCGGGCGCGGACAGCCCAGGCGTAGAAAGCTCGGACCCCGCAAGCCCGCCGCTGGACGGTGGCGCGGCTGGCCCCGGTCTGGGCAGCCAGCCAGGCCCGCAGGGTCCGCAGGTCGACCTGGTCTGGGCTGGTACACCCCTGCTGGCGCAAAAAAGTTTCCAGCGTGGCCAGGTCCTGGGCATAGCCGCGTCGGGTGTGCTCGGAGTAGCCGCGGTCACGCAGATGGTCCAGGTAGCGCTGGACCAGGTCCCCCAACACTTGTGGCTCGCTCACCCGGTCAGTCTGCCGCTCGCACACCAGCTACCGCCGCAGCCGGCGGCCTACCGGATTCGTGTCGACGGATGCCGGGCACGGGTCCAGGTTCTGGCCGCTGCCAATATTCGGAGGGCACATCATGATCTGATGGCTTCGCAACGGCGCTGTGGCCGATAGCCTGGTTCGGGAAACGGGACGAGGGAGGACGATGGACATCCGAGATCTGACGACGGGTGGCTCGGTCCTGCCGATCACCCGCTGGGGCGAATCGGTGATGCACACCAGGACCCGCCCGGTGACAACGTTCGACGCTGGGCTGCGGGATATGGCGCGGGACATGTTCGCGACCCAGGCCGCGGCTCAGGGAGTCGGGCTGGCCGCCACCCAGATCGGGCGAGACATCGCGATGTTCGTTTTCGCATGCGCTGACGGCGACGACGTCATCCGGGTCGGGGCAGTCTGTAACCCGGTCGTCACCCTTCCTGAGGGCCGGGCTCGCAACCTGGAGGAGGGCGAGGAGGGATGCTTGTCTTTCCCCGGCGCTTATGAGACCCTGGCGCGACCCGACTATGCGGTCTGTCATGGTCAAGACCTTGAGGGAGAGCCGATCGAGGTCATCGGGACCGGCATGCTGGCCCGTTGCCTACAGCACGAGACAGATCATCTGAACGGGATCGTCTTCGGTGATCGACTCTCGCTGCGACGACGCAAATCCCTGGACCGCAAACAGGAACGCCTGGCCTACCGCTACCCGCCAGACTGGCCGGTGTCGCCCAAGCTCCCGTTCGACCCGGCGCGAGAGGGTCGTTGAGCCATGGCCAGACCCCGCCGAGCCATTGAGGACATGGAGGACATCGACGTGTCTCAGAGCCAAGCAGAACCGGAACCCACGCCACGGGCCAGTGCCGATCACGAGCCACCACCCCAGGTTCGAGCCACTATCGCCGGCCGGGCAGCGTGCCTGGTGACGACCCACGGTGCGGTCTGGTTGGAGTCGGTTGTCGGGATCGGACGTACCGACAGCGGGTCCCTGGCCGCGCTGACCTCCGACGGATCACGACATCCGTTGGTCAGCCACCCGGTCCCCCATGAGGTGGTTCCCCGGCTGCTGCACCTGCTGGCCGAGATCAACCGCAACGCCACCCGAGACGAGATCCCGGGCCGGCTGTACGTCGTCAGCCTCGACACGGATCTGGTCGTTCGGGTCACGATCCGCCATATCGACACGTGGCAGCTACTGAGCGAGCAGCGTTACCACGGGATCGCCGCGGCTGTCGGCCAGTGATTTAACGCAGAACGTAGGCCGCGACCGCCGCGGCGGCCGCCACGTTTAGCGAATCCACCCCGGCCGCCATCGGGATCCGGGCCACCACATCGGCGGCCGCGACCCAATCTGGGCTTAGACCGTGTCCCTCGGTGCCGAGCAAGATCGCCCGACGCCCAAGATCCTGGCGAGCCACCTCGGCCAAGTCGGTGGCGTCGGGGCTCAGGGCCAGCGCCACAGTGGTGAAACCGGCTGTTCGTAGCTCACGCAGCACCTGGCTGTTGTCATGGGCTCGGGCCCAGGCCAGCCCGAGCACCACTCCCATGCTGGCCTTGATCGCCCGCCGGTACAGCGGATCAGCCGAACCCGGGCTCAACAGCAACCCGTCCCAGCCCAGGGCCGCGGTGGTCCGGGCGATCGCCCCCAGATTGGCGTGGTCGACCACATCCTGGGCCACGACCAGCCGTGAGCAGTGAGCCAGCAGGCCGGGAACTGTCCAACGCTGTTCACGCCGGAACGAGGCCAAGGCCCCGCGATGGACGTGGAACCCGGTGAGAGCCTCGATCGTAGCGGCCGGGGCAGTCAGTACCGGGACCGAGAAGCCCTGCCAGACCTCGCGCAGCGGCTCCACCCAGCGCGGAGCCAGCAGGAACGAACGCGGCTGGTAACCCGCAGCCACGGCCCGGCGGATTACCAGCTCACCCTCAGCGATGAAGGCCGCGTCAGCGCCCGGGCGGCGCAACGTTGCCTCCCGCAGAGCCACATAGTCCGCGGCGCGCGGATCGTCAACACTGCTCAGCTGAACGACGCTCACCCGCTGACGATAGCGGGGCCTCTACCCTGGTGCGGGTCGAGAGGAGCTCACGGTGGGGTGGGTGAGGCAGCTCAAGCCGGACGGTTTTCTGATCGCCATCGTGGTGGCGGCGGTGGTCGCCTCTTTTCTGCCGGCCACCGGCAGCGCCCAGACCGCGCTGAGCTGGGCGATCACGGTGGCGATCTTCGCGTTGTTCTTCCTGTACGGGGCCCGGCTGAAACCATCCGAGGCGCTGGTGGGTCTCACACACTGGCGGCTTCACCTGACCATCTTGGCTTTCACCTACCTGGTGTTTCCCGTGGTCGGGCTGGCGCTCGGGGTGCTCTCGCCGCGTCTCCTGTCCGCCGAGTTGTACACCGGTCTGCTGTACCTGATGACCGTGCCGGCCACGGTCCAGTCCGCGGTCGCCTTCACATCGATCGCCCGGGGTAATGTCGCGGGCGCGATCGTCAGCTCGTCAACCTCGAACCTGCTCGGGGTGGTGCTCACCCCGACCCTGGTGATGGTGCTGTTGGCGACCTCCGGCCGGGTTCAGGTGGGGGCCTCGGCGATCGTCGATATCGCCCTCCAGCTGCTACTGCCCTTCTGCCTGGGGCAGCTGTCGCGCCGCTGGACAGCTGATGTCGTGGCTACTTACAAAGCGCCGCTGCGGCTGGTCGACCAGGCATCGATCGTGATGGTGGTCTATCTGGCCTTCTCGCGGGGGGTTGAGGAGCAGATGTGGTCGCGGACGACCCCGTTCCAGCTGGTGGTGCTGGTCGTGGTCTGTCTGCTGGTGGTGTTGCTGATGCTGACACTGACCTGGTTCACCGCCCGCCGACTGGGTTTCAACCGGGAGGATGCGATCGCGATCCAGTTCTGCGGGACCAAGAAGTCGATGGCCACCGGGCTGCCGATGGCGCAGGTGCTGTTCGCAGGAATGCCGATCGGACTGCTGGTGCTACCGCTGATGGTCTTCCACCAGATCCAGCTGATGGCCTGCTCGGTGCTGGCCGGGCGCTACGCCCGCCAGGGTGAAGCAGCGGCCCAGCCCTCATCGGGCCTCCCCTAGGAGTCTGGCGCGCCACGACGCAGCCGGGGCCGCAGCACGAGCAGACCCACCACGAACAACACCACCAGGATCGGCACCTGAGCCCACCACAGCCGCCCCAATGCCAAAGCCAGCAGCGCGGTAATCCCGGCGGCGGCTGCCAAGGTGGCGTACCAGCGGTCTCGACGCAACAACTCCAGCGCCACGCACAGAGCAGCCAGGAACAACCACAGCAGCCACAGGTGACGGCCCAGCCAGTCGTTGAGATTGAGGTCCATGACTCAGCCCTGGTGACGTTCGGCTCGTGCGACCCAGCGGCCGTCGCGTTCGTCGACCAGAAGTCGCAGATCGAAGGTCCGCGACAGGTTGGCTGCGGTCAGGGTCTCGCGGATCGGCCCCGCCGCGACCACCCGACCCGCTTTGAGTAGCAGGCAGTGGGTGATCCCGGCCGGGATCTCCTCGACATGGTGGGTGACCATCACCGAGGTCGGGGCCTGCGGGTCCTCGGCCAACGCGGTCAGGGTCTCGACCAGGGCTTCTCGCCCGGCCAAGTCCAGCCCGGCTCCCGGTTCGTCGAGCAGCAGCAGTTCCGGGTCGGTCATCAGGGCTCGGGCAATCTGGACTCGTTTGCGTTCGCCCTCGCTCAGGGTACCGAAGGTCCGCTCTCCCAGGCCGTCCACCCGCAGCAGCCCCATCAGGGCCCGGGCCCGGGTGAAGTCCTGGTCCTCGTAGTCTTCCTTCCAGCGGCCAACCACCCCGTGGGCAGCGGAGACCACCACGTCATCGACCCGTTCCTGATACGGGATCTGCTCGGCCAGGGCCGAGGAGGCGAGCCCGATCCGGGGCCGCAGGTCAAAGACGTCGACCGCGCCCAGGACCTCACCCAGGATCCCTGCCACACCGCAGGTGGGGTGGATCTGGGTGGCGAGGACCCGCAGCAGGGTCGTCTTCCCGGCGCCGTTGGGTCCGATCACTACCCACCGGTCCCCCTCGCAGACCGTCAGATCGATCCGGTCCAGCAGCAGTGACTGGCCACGGCGGACCGTGACCTCGGCGATCTCGACGACAGCGGTCATGCCGATGAACCTACCCCGGCCCTAGGCGCCGGTGGAGTGAACCCCGCCGTCGACGTGGATGATCTCGCCGGTGGTCTTGCTGAACCAGTCCGACAGCAGGGCCACGACGGCCTTCGCGGTGGGAACGGCATCGGTCGGATCCCAGCCCAGGGCGGCCCGCTGACCCCAGGTAGCGTCGAGGTCGGCGACCCCCGGGATGGCCTTCTTGGCCAGGGTGTCGAGCGGCCCGGCCGAGACGATATTGGATCGGATCTGGTCCGGTCCCAGGTAGCGGGCGAGGTAGCGCGAGGTGGATTCCAGGGCCGCCTTGGCGACCCCCATCCAGTCGTACATCGGCCAGCTCAGGCTCGCGTCGAAGGTCAGGCCGACCACCGAGGCTCCCGCACTCAGAACCGGTTTCGCGGCCCTCACCAGGGAGGCCATGGAGTACGCCGACACCTGCAGCGCCTGCCCGACGTCGACCCATTCGGTCTCCAGGAAGTGTCCCCCGAGCGCGGTCTCCGGGTTGGCGTACGCGATCGAATGCACCAGCCCGTCCAACCCGTCCAGATGTTCACGGATCTGGTCTGCCAGACCAGCCAGGTGTTCGTCATTGCTGACGTCGAGTTCCAGCACCGGTGGCACCGGGTCCAGCCGCTGCACCACCCGACGGGTCAGGCTCAGCGCCCGGCCGAAATTCGACACCAGTACCGTCGCGCCTTCAGCCTGAGCGACCTGCGCCACGGCGTACCCGATCGAGGTAGTGTGAGTGACCCCCGCGACCAGGACCCGTTTGCCTTCCAGAATGCCCACCGTTCTCCTCCTCAGTGACCCATGCCCAGGCCGCCGTCGACCGGCAGCACCGCGCCCGAGATATAGCCTGCCTGGTCGGACACCAAGAACTCGACCGCAGCCGCCACGTCGGCGGCGGAGCCGAGCCGGCCCGCCGGGATCCGCGCCTGGTATCCCTTGACCACCTCCGGGTCCAGGACCGCGGTCATGTCGGTCTTGATGAAACCGGGGGTCACCACGTTGAAGGTGATCCCGCGTCCCCCCAGTTCACGGGTCAGGGACCGGGCCATGCCGATCAGTCCAGCCTTCGACGCGGCGTAGTTGACCTGGCCGGCGGAACCCATCAGCGCCACCACCGAGGACACGAAAATCACCCGGCCGTACCGGGCCCGCATCATCGGCCGGACGGCACGCCGGGCCAGTCGGAAAGATGCGGTGAGATTGGTGGCGATCACCTGGTCCCACTGCTCGTCAGACATCCGGATAGTCAGCGTATCGGCGGTGATTCCGGCGTTACAGACCAGCACCTCGACCGGGCCGTGCTCCTCAGCTGCCGTGAAAGCGGCCTCGATCTGGACCGGGTCGGTGATGTCAGCCTGGACCCCTACCACACGGTCCGGGACGCCACCGCAGCGGTAGGTTCCGATCACCCGGTGGCCAGCGACGGCCAGGTGAGAGGCGATGGCGGCGCCGATGCCTTTGCTGGCGCCAGTCACGAGCACGGTACGCGGTGTCTGGTTCACGTCGGCCAACCTAGCGGGTGACAGCCACATCGGGTCGCGCCGGCACTCCGCGGGAGAGTCGTGCCGCGCTGGGAGCCGGTGATCTGGCCAATCACCAGCGAGGCTTGCCAGGTGCCCCGAGCACGTGCTTGGCTCGGGGCACGCATCAGCCCAACAGCCAGATTCGGCCGTCCACCACCAGGAGCAGTCGATGAAGCGCTTCATCATTGCTGTCGCTACGGGGATCACGCTGACCTGCGCCGGCGTCGCTACCGTTTCCGCCCAGGCCGTCATCGCACGGACACCGGGCGCGAACGGCACGGCGTCGGTCTCGGCCTCTCCCGCCGCACAGTCCACCACCCAACCGATTCTGTCCCTCGACACCCCCGAGGATCTCAAGCGGGCAACCGCATTGCCGGGTCTGGTGTGGACCAGGGGGTCCGCGACCTGGAACGACGGTTTCCCCCAGCTTTTCCAGATCCTGGACTCGCCGCCCGCCGAGACATCGTTACAGCGGATCGGGATCCCGCTCCAGAACGGCCGTTTCGCCGTACCGGCTCAGTTGCGGCGTGACGTGCCGGCGGCGGCCGCCCCAGACCAGACCACCCACGACGTCGTTGCCCGGGCACAGACTTTCGTGGCCGCGGGCAGGAATCTGATCTGGGATGCGAAGCGCAAGGCTCCGTTGATGACCGCAGAACCGGTGCACAAGCTGTACAAAGAACAGCCCCCGTATCCGATCACCTGCAGCAACTTCGCGGCGATGCTGCTGTACGGGTACAGCTACTCGTCGACGACGTACGTGGCAGACCAGAATACCGTCGTCGGGGCGGCGATTGACTTCGGCAAGGAGCAAGGCACCTCCCGGATGGTGGGCGCAAACCGATTGGCGCTGTGGTTCCAGAACAACCAGCGGTTGTGGCTGCCCTCATCGCAGGATCCGAATGAGGTGGTTAAGCAGCTGGCCGTCGGGGACATTCTGTTCTTCTCTCGCCAACGGCCCGAGGGTAAAGATGAGAACACCGGAGCTTTCTTCGGCAACGTGTACCACACCGCGGTCTATGTCGGGAACAAACAGGTAATCCACTCCTACGGCCCCAAGACCCCAGGCGGGGTGGTACAAGAGCCGATCACGAAGATCCCCATGGGGGAACTCAGTTTTGTCGCTCGTCCCGACTGGAAGCTGCCTGGTGTCGACGGATGGTCGTCTCACCCGAATCCTGCGATCACGGGAAAGGTGGCTCTCGGCTCTACTCTTCAGGTCCACCACCGGGCTTTCGTCCCGGCTCCCGCGACGATCAGTTACCAGTGGCGACGCGACGGGCAGCCGATTCCCGGCGCCACCAAGACCGATTATCAGATCAGCCAGGCGGATGTCTTCCATCACCTGTCGGTGAGCGTGACCGCGTCCCAGGCCGGGGCCGCCCCCGCGGTCCGCACCAGCGCCCAGATCCTGGTTCCCGCCCTGGAGGGGCAGCCGGAGGTCAAGTTCAACGGTCCGGCCACGGTCGGCTCGAAGGCGCAGGCCTTCTCCAACAGCTGGTACCCATACGTGAAGGACATGCGCCAACAGTGGAAGATCGACGGCAAGCCGGTGCCAGGAGCAACCCAACGCTGGTATGTCCCAACCGCCGCTGACCGGGGCAAGAAGCTGTCGGTAACGGTCTGGATCGTCCGCGACGGCCTGCCTGACGTCGAGCGCAGCAGCGACCCAGAAAAGGCGATAGTCATCACCTAGCCACTCTCCGCCCTGGTACGCATGGAGCACGAGGCTCGTTGGACGGGCCGACCTGATCACCAAGGCCGGCCGAGGAGGTCGAGGAGGCCAGATGGATCTTGAGCTACGAGGCCGCTGCTACGTGGTCACTGCGGCCAGCGCCGGGCTGGGCCGGGCGACCGGCGAGGCACTACTCGCCGAGGGCGCCCAGGTGGTGGCGGTGGCCCGCCGTCAGCAGGTGCTGGACGATTGGGCCGCCGACCATGATGGCACCCTGGTCCCGCTGGCCGCTGACCTTGCAGACCCGACCACACCACAGCGGGCCTGCGATCTAGCCGTGGAACGGTTTGGGCGTCTGGACGGGGCCCTGGTCAGCGTTGGCGGTCCGCCGCGCGGACAGGTTCTCGGCAACACCGACCAGGAATGGCTCGACGGTTTCGGCTCGGTCTTCCTGCCGGCGCTGCGGCTGGCCCGGGCCGCTACCACGACCGCTGCGGCGGCAGTGCTGGGTTTTGTGCTGTCGACCTCGGTAAAAAGCCCGTTGGCCACGATGGCGATCTCGAACGGGCTGCGGCCCGGTCTGGCGATGTTGGTCAAGCAGCTGGGCGACGAGATCGCGCCACAAGGTGGGCGGACCTTCGCCATGTTGCCCGGCCTGATCGACACCGAACGGCTCCAGGTGCTCCGCCGCGCCAGCCCGGACCCGGAGCAGGCCCGACGCGAGCAGGAGGCGTCGATCCCGATGGGGCGGTTGGGTCGTCCCGAGGAATTCGGCGCCGTGGCAGCCTTCCTGCTCTCGCCCAAGGCCTCGTACATCAATGGCTCGGTGATCGCCGTGGACGGCGGCTCGATGCGGGCCCTGTGAACCTCGTAGCCGCGGCCGGTCTGCTGATCTGCCCTGCTTGCGGCGGGGACCTGGACCTAACCGCTAGGCCGGTCCGGTGCCCAGCCGGGCACTGCCACGACGTGGCCCGCCAGGGCTACCTGAACCTGCTCGGCGGGCCACAGCCCGCCAATGCCGATACGGCGCCGATGCTGGCCGCCCGGGACCGGTTTCTGGGCAGCGGCGCGTACGACCCGCTGGTCGACCTGGTGGCCAGACTGGTCGCCGATGCCGCCCCACGAGTGGTGGTGGAGCCGGGAGCCGGCACCGGTTTCTACCTGGCCCGGGCCTTGGACGCGTTGCCCGAGACGGTGGGCGTGGCCAGCGACGTCTCAGTGGCAGCGGCTCGGCGCGCGGCGCGTGCCCATCCACAGCTGGCCGCGGTGGTCGCTGATACCTGGCGTGGGTTGCCGGTGCGCACTGGTTCGGTCGATGCGATCTGCTCGGTTTTCGCGCCCCGGAACCCGGCGGAGTTTCACCGGCTGCTGCGCCCCGGTGGGCTGCTGGTAGTGGTATTGCCCCTGCCCGACCATCTAGCCGGGCTGCGCGCTCGCCTGGGCCTGCTCAATATCGAACCGGACAAGCAAGAACGCTGGTCAGACGCGGCGGCCGACTATTTCCGGCCCGGTCACGTCGAGGTTCTGCGCCATGATCTAAATCTCGACACCGGCCAGGTCGCTGACCTAGTCGCTATGGGTCCGAACGCCTTCCACGGCGCCGTCGCCGGGACCGGGCCGGTCCACGATCAGGTGGCGGTCCAGGTGACGCAGCTACGGTCGATCTGAACCCGGGCGGGTGTCAGGGCACCTGTTCCCACAGCCGGCCGGCGAACTGCGCCATCTGGTCGACCTTCTGGAAGCCGGAGCCGGAGATCAAGATCACCCCATGGTCGAGAGGCAGCACGCAGCTCGCGCCGACCGTGCCCTCGGCGTCGATTGAGCCGCACAGCGCTGGCCCGTACACCTTGGCATTCGTGTAGGCCGGTCCCAACGTCGGTGAGCCTGCCCCCGGTATCACCGTCACGATGACCAGGTCCGCGGGCGCCTCGGTTACGGCGTAGGTCACGGACTGTTGCCCGGTCTGTCCGGTCTGCTGCTGGGCTCGGTAGTCGCCGACCGAGGCTGGCAGTTTCACGGTGGCGAGTCGTTTTGGTGTCACCGTCGACCCTAGTCCGCTCGACGCGGACGTTGCCGCGGTCGAGGTCGTCGACTCCTCCGGTGTCTCCTCTGACGAAGAACTTTCGTCCGGCGAGGGGCTTTGGTCCGATCCTAGGGTGAATCGTCGGGTGGCGGAGACCGATGACGTCGGCCCGGTCGGAGTCACGGTGGGGGTCGCTGGTGTGGTGAGAGCACATCCCGTGGTGACCATCACCATGCCCGCCCCCAGCATCAGCCTTCGCATCCGTACCTAATCCTCCTTGGTGAGACATCATCTTGCCGGAGTACGCCTGGTTCAGGCCAAACCGACCAGGTCGGCGTAGTCAGCCGACCACAGGTCCTCCACTCCGTCTGGCAGCAGCAGTACCCGGTCCGGTTCCAAGGCGTGTACCGCTCCCTCGTCGTGCGTGACCAGGACGATAGCCCCCGGATACGTATGGATCGCGGCCAGCACCTCCTCGCGGGAAGCCGGGTCGAGATTGTTGGTGGGTTCGTCCAGCAGCAAGACGTTGGCCGAACTGACGACCAGCATCGCCAACGCCAGGCGGGTCTTCTCACCGCCAGACAGCACCCGGGCTGGCTTGTCGACGTCGTCACCGGTGAACAGGAACGAACCGAGGACGTTGCGAACCTGGGTATCGTCGAGATGCGGCGAGGCCGAAGTCATGTTCTGCAGGACTGTTCGGGCAGGATCCAGGGTCTCGTGTTCCTGGGCGTAGTACCCCAGTCTCAGCCCGTGTCCGGCCACTATTTCCCCGGTGTCGGGCGGTTCGATCCCAGACAGCAGCCGCAGCAGGGTGGTCTTCCCGGCGCCGTTAAGCCCGAGCACCACCACCTTGGCGCCGCGATCGATGGTCAGGTCGACGTCGGTGAAGACTTCCAACGAACCGTACGACTTTGACAGTTCCCGGGCCGATAGCGGGGTCTTGCCACACGGCAGCGGTTCCGGTAGCCGGATCTGGGCCACCTTGTCGGCGCGACGTTCGGCTGCCATCCCAGCCAACAGCCGCTCGGCTCGGCGGGCCATGTTCTGCGCTGCAGTCGCTTTGGTCGCGGTGGCGCGCATCTTGTCGGCCTGGGCCAGAAGCTGCTCGGCCTTGCGTTGGGCGTTGGCGCGTTCCCGCTTGCGGCGCTTCTCGTCGGTCTCGCGTTGCACCAGGTACGCCTGCCAGCCCATCGCGTACTGGTCCAGCACGGCCCGGTTGGCGTCTAGATGGAAGACCTTGGTGACCACCATGTCCAACAGCGCAGTGTCGTGGGAGATGATCACCAGGCCACCGGGATAATCCTTGAGATAGCCGCGCAGCCAAACCACCGAGTCTGCGTCCAGGTGGTTGGTGGGCTCATCCAGCAGCAGCGTGTCGGCGCCAGAGAACAGGATCCGCGCCAGTTCCACCCGGCGCCGCTGCCCCCCGGATAAGGTTCCTAACGGCTGGCTCAGGACCCGTTCCGGCAATCCCAGGTTGGCTGCGATCCGGGCCGCCTCCGCTTCGGCGCCGTACCCGCCGGCGGCGAGCAGCTCAGCCTCGGCCCGGGCGTACGAGGTCATCGCCCGCTCCTGGCCGGACGGGTTCTTGGCGTCAGCCATCTCGACCGAGTAGCGCTCCAGCCGTTCCAGCACCGTGTCCAGGCCGCGGGCCGACAAGATCCGGTTTCTGGTCAGGACCTCCAGGTCCCCGGCCCGCGGATCCTGCGGCAGGTAGCCGACAGCCCCGGTACGGGTGACCGTGCCCGCAGCCGGGATCCCTTCTCCTGCCAGGATCCGAGTCAGGGTGGTCTTGCCGGCGCCATTGCGCCCAACCAGCCCGATCTTGTCGCCGGGGTTGACCGGGAACGATACCGGCTCCAGCAGCAGCCGGGCACCCGCCCTGACCTCCAGATTGTTGACCGTGAGCACGAGCACCGATTGTTCCAGAACCCACCAGCCTGATCTCCTCAGGAATGACGGCGGCGATGGGGAACCCGGTCTAAAACACCCCAACCGGCCACCATCGCTCGGGATCTTCTCGTCGTGAGGGGGACGGGGACTCAACGCCGCAGCCAGCCCTTGCGAAAACGAGGGCGATCAAACCCGTATCCTGACGATCGGCGTCTGTGATCGCATCGAACGCCGTATTCGGAAGGAGGGTTTGCGTCGTGCCGCTGCGCCTCGCCGTCTACGGCAGTGGTATCAGCCTTGATGTCATGAACGGTTTCTCGCTGCCAGCCGAGACCGATTTCACGGTCACAGGCCAGTCCCTGGCCAGCCTGACCGGCCCGGTGGACCCAAACCGGCTCGATCTGCTCTCCTCGGCCGATTCAAGCATCGTCACGGACGACGCCCGTGGCTCGGTGCTCGACCTCGTGGACGAACGCGGCGATGATCTGGACCTGCTGGTGATCGATCTCGGCAACGAGCGGGCTGGCGTAGCCCGCCTGGCCGGCGGCGGGCTGCTCACGTTGTCGTCCGAACTGCACTTGTCAGGCGCGTTGGACGGCGTGGATGTGATCAGGCGGGTCCCGTTCGGCAGTGAAGAGCATTTTCAGCTGTTCCGTTCGGGGCTGGATCTGTTGGTGGCCCGATTGCAGGCCCACCACCTGGTGGAACGAACCTTCGCCCTGAATCTGGACCTGGCGGTCCTAGCAGACCGGGCCTTACGCGCCGATGTGGTCGCTCTGGCTGACTGTCGCCGGATGGCGCTAACCGCCAACCCGGTCTTCGAGCGCTATTTCGCCGCGTTGGCCGAGCGCGGGATCAACGGTCTTCGGCTGACCTCAGAGCAGACCCGGATGGATCCCGACCATCCTCGCGGGTTGGCTGCCGACCATTTCACCCCCGCAGTGTACGAGACGGCTCGTCGGGCGGTGGCCAGTTTCGCCACTGCCCTGCCGCTGCGGCCACCTGCCGCTGCTGCCCCGATTGACCGGCTCGGCTCGGCCCGTGTCGGACGGCTTGGCCGGTTCCGCGACGATCAGGGACACGTCATGCAGGTGCTGCGGCGAGATCCGGCCAGCAGCCTGGTGTTGGTTCTGCACGGTCCGGATTCGGAACCCAGTGTGGATCTGGCCGGTTTGCCGACCAGTTGCCATGCGCTGGCGCTCGACGTGCAGGGGCCGACACCGGTCGATGCAGCCCGGTCCGCTGCCGAGACCCTAGTGCTCGCCCTGACGGCGCTCAAGGTGGGCCCTTGCGATGCTGTGGTGTTGGCCCCTGATCATCTGGCGGCGAAGGCGGTGCTGATCGCGGCACAAGTCCCGGGGTCACGGGTGGTCATCGTGCCGCACCAGGGCGAGGAGCCGACACTGTCGCGTGGGCTGGGCGAGGTTGAACAGGTCCTGGCTCGGATGCCATGGCTGCCGACGGTGTCGCTGACCTCGACCCGCGGCTCGGATGCTCTGAGCATGGTGTGGTGGCTGGTTGACCGTCTCGGCGACTTGGCTGATGGCGCCGAACGAGCCGGGACCATGAGCGTCGTGATCCATCCGCTGCCGCAACCGTCTCGTACAGCCGAGAGCATTGCCTGGGTGCTGACGGATCAGACGGCCTCGCTGACCGACGCTCAGCGCCCGCACATCACCCTGCGAGGGGACCACCTGGTGGCCCCTGGCAGCAGCCTGACGTTGGAAACCGAGCCACGATGGGTACTCACGGCGCCCGGGCGGCATGCGGTCCGGGTGACCGCAACAGTGTCGGTGCCTGCCGCCGAGGGCAGTGCCCGAGGGGTGCTGCTCGCGGTGGCGGCGGCCGGGCTGAACCATCAGCAGGCCACCTCGGCGCACCTGGCCGAGTCCGAGGATCCGCAGATCGGCTGGTTCCGGTTCCTTCCGGTCGGCTCAGGTGAGACCCGGATCAACGAGATCGTCGCTCTTCCTGCCGGGACCCTGGTCCGTGCGGTCGCCTTGGTCCGCGGCGACCTTCCCGAGGCGCGGGTCAATGACCTCACCGTGACCGCCCTATAGGCACAGGCTGGTGTCGGCGTCGGCTCAGGTCAGCGGTTCCACGTCGACCCGGTCCACCGCGAGCGGCTGCGCCGCGTCCGTCCGGCTCAGCCCCACCGCGCGCAGCAGCACCGCCCCGGAACTACTGATCGTGGTCTGACACGAGCCGCCGCCTTCGGGTACGTCGACCTCATGCGCCAACGCGTTCCTGCCGAGGGTGTCTGCCCCTGACTGGGCCTGGGCCGTGGCCGCCACCACTCGGACCGTGGCTGCCGGGCTGGCTTCGGAGGTAACGACCGTGACCCGGACGTGCCGGATGTCGGGCGGTAGCAGCACCCACTGGGTCTGACGGTCCAGCACGTCCAGCTGCTCGGGTCGTCGCAGGCTGGCGCCGTCCAGCATCTCGTCCGGCGGGGGCGCCTGGCCCAGCAGCCGCGTAACCGCCGCCAGGGCCCGCTGCCGGTCGGGCTCTCGTTCCTGGTCGACGACCTCGATCGACACCGTTCCCAGTTGAGCCTGGGCTGATAGGTCCTCATACAAGCTGATCAGCCACCACAGGATCTGCAGGAACGGGCTACGCCGCCTGGTGAAGATGAGCAGGGACGGGAGTTGGGGGCGAACCTGGAGGGCTGCTACCACGTGCCCGAGCCGGTGCCCCATGGCATGGTGATCCTCCGCTTCTGGCAGCACCACGACCGAGGTCTGGGGCACCCCGGAGGCGGTCACCACTGCGGTCACTGCCATCGCCTCGGACGCGACCACCACGGCCTGGTGAGGCGCCAGCCGCGACTCGGTCAGCAATTCACGTAGCCGGCTGGCAGGCTCCGGGGTGGTCTCCGGATCCTGCTCGGCCACCTCGCAGGATTCGATCCGAACCCATGCTGGCAGATCCTCTGGTCCGATCGACGGCACCGATCCCGAGCGGTGCAGCAGCAAGACCAGTGCTCTGGGCTGCTCGGTCTCTGCCGGCCGGTCTGATCTGGGGCCGGTACGCGCCTCAAGCTCGGGTTCTTCTGGCCCGGGTTCCAGCGGTTGCGGCAGCCCCAGCCGGTGTGGGTCGTCTCCCGGCTGGTCGTCCGTGGTGTCGAGGTCCGATCGGGGCGGCTCGTCCCCGACCACAAACGGCTCCTCCTCGGCCGGGTCCAGGAAGACGTCCTGAGCTGTGTTCACCAGGGCAGTCTGTCGCAGCAGGGGCCCGTCGACGAAGGCCGAAGCCTTATTCCGGATTGCCTCCAGCAGGGCCTGATAGGTCGCATCCTGGTAGTGGAGGATGCTCAGTCCACCCGGATGCCCCGGGTCCATTCGCACGGTGTCGATGCCGAGCCGTAGCACGCTGATCCCCCGGTATTCAACTTCGGCCAAGTAGTCCGGGTAGAGACGGTTGAACTCTTGCGCCTCTCGACGCAATCGGTGCACATCGGCCGGGTCCACCTCGGCCCCTGGCAGTAGGTCCTCGGCGAAGGCTGGGGCCAGCAACAGGGTCCGGTCTCGCAGCCCAGTCTGGGTCAGGGTCTTCACAAGCAGGTCCAAGCCCTGCCGGAAGAGGTCCAGGTGTTCCGGCGACCCGAGTCGCAGGGCCTGCGCCACTCCGACCTCTTCCAGCAGCCCGCAACGGCGAAGCTCGTCTGAACTGGTCAGTAGTGCCTGGTCACGGGTCCGGACCAGCCCATACCGTTCGTCGAACAGGTCGATCAGCAGCAGGTCCAGTTCGGATGCGTGCCGCTCGATGGTGCTGATCAACGACCCTGCCAGGTCTGCCAGCACCATCGCCCGCTGGCACGGCGACGCCAATGCCGGTGGCGGTACCTGGTCTGGATCGAGTGAGGCCAAGGGGCTCGCCAACGACTGCCGCGCCACCCAGAAGATTTTCTCCGCTGCTGCGTCCGGCAGATGAGCGAAGGTGTCGTGGGCGACGCCACCCACGATCCCGACCCGCAGCGGGCCGCTCACCGCTGGTCCCCTACCTTGCCGGGCCGGGCAAGGGCGAACAGGCTAGCTGGCACGGTCATCGACGGTCGGCTCCTCACGTTCGTGGTAGCGGGCACAGCCGGCTGCGGACATCCTGCCCGCCACTGTCCCCACCGTGATCGTAGGCGCCCAGGGCCGGCCCGCGCTTCCTGCTGGGTGCTCCCTCATTCCCTGTCCGGGATGTTTCTGGCTGTGAGTACCGAGATGCCGAGCCCCACACGCACCTTCGATCCCGGATGTCAGATGATGAAGCGGCGGCAAGACGCCAGTGTCTGGCCGCCCACTACCCACAGTAGCGACCACCTTGTTGCCCATTGCGGCCACCCCCCATGAACGTGGCCCTACCGATCAGGAACGACCGATTCACTGGCGGTCTCATCCACTCGAGCACGCCGGACGATGCCGTGAGCGGCATCGGATGGCCGTGCCGGTGGCGCCCGCTTGTTTGGAATCGACCCCGTCTCAGACGTTGTACCCGATCGCTCGCAGCTGTTCGATCCCGTCCTCGGTGATCCTTTCGAGGCTCCACGGCGGCATCCAGACCCAGTTGATGGTGACGCTGTTCACCAGCCCGTGCAATGCCATCTGGGTGTCGTACTCGATCCGGTCAGTGAGCGGGCAGGTCGGCGAGGTCAGGGTCATGTCGATGGTGGCGTTGTACTCCTCGTCAAGGTGGATCCCGTACACCAGGCCCAGGTCGACGACATTCACCATCAGCTCCGGGTCGACGACATCTTTCATTGCCTCTTCGAGATCCTCGACCGTAGTAGTGAAGGCCAGACCGGCCTGCTGGGTGCCGGGCAGCGGTTCTCTCACCAGGTCCGAGGGTCGTCCCTGCGGATCGCGGGGCTCTGGTGACGAATCGGTCATCGGTCCTCCTTACGTGGTAGACGCGCGCAACAGCGCATCCTTGAGCGCGGCCCAGGCGAGCATCGCGCATTTCACCCGGGCCGGAAACCTCGCCACGCCTTCGAAGGCGACAGCGTCACCGTACCGGTCCTCGTCCAGGCTCACCTCGCCCTTGCCCTGGATCATCTGCTGAAAACCGTCGTACAGCTCCAACGCCTGGCTCACTGGGCCCCCGACCACGAGTTCACTCATTACCGAGGTCGAAGCCTGGGAGATCGAGCAGCCCACCCCGTCGTACGAGATGTCGCTGATCTGGTCCTGGTCCAACCTCACCCGCAGCGTCAATTCGTCACCGCAGGACGGGTTCACGTGGTGGACTTCGACGTCGTACGGCTCCCGCAGCCCGCTGTGATGCCTGGCGCGGTAATGCTCCAGGATGATCTCCTGGTACAACTGCTCGACGCTCACAGCTGCGCCTGCCTGGTGCTCGGGGTCGATAGGCGCCCGGTGAAGAAGGCCACGGTGTGCTCCAAAGCCGCCACCAACCGATCGATCTCCTCGGTGGTGGTGTACAGGTACGGTGAAACCCGCACGCTCGACTGCACCCGGAGCCGGTCGTGCAGCGGCCGGGCGCAATGGTGCCCGCCGCGGACCGCGATCCCCCGAGAATCCAGCACTTGCATCACGTCATGCGGGTGCACCTCAGCCAGGCTGAAACAGATCGCCCCGCCCCGATCGACCACCTCGCCCGGGCCGAGCAGCCGCAGCCCCGGGACGGTCGCCAAGCCGTCCAGGGCGTACCGGGTGATCTCGGACTCGTGGGCGGCGATCCGGTCGATCCCGAGCCGGGTCAGGTAGCCGACCGCGGCCTGCAATCCGACCGCCTGGGCGATCGGCGGGGTCCCGGCCTCGAAGCGATGCGGCGGTGGCGCGTACGTCGAGCCGGTCATCGTGACCACCTCGATCATCTCCCCGCCACCCAGGAACGGCGGCAGATCAGCCAGCAGGTCATGGCGGCCCCAGAGCACCCCGATCCCGGTCGGTCCGCACAACTTGTGGCCGGTGAACGCCAGCAGGTCCGCACCCAGCTCCGTGACCGAGGTCGGCAGTTGTGGCACTCCTTGGGAAGCGTCGACCACCATCACTGCGCCCACCGCGTGTGCCCAGTCCGCCACCCGACGGACCGGGTTCACCGTACCGAGGACGTTCGACACCCAGGTCAGAGCCACGACCCGGGTCCGGTCGTTGATCAGTCCTTCTCGTTCGGCGGTCTCCAGATCAAGACGTCCCTCATCGGTGATGTCGAACCAGCGCAAGGTGGCCCCGGTTCGCTGGCAGGCCAGCTGCCAGGGCACGATGTTGGAGTGGTGCTCCATTACCGAGATCACCACCTCGTCGCCCGGCCTTAGGCTGGAGCCAAGGGTGTGGGCGCACAAGTTCAACGCCTCCGAGGCGTTTTTGGTGAAGATGATCTCCTCTGGCCGGGCAGCACCGACGAAGGCGGCCACCGCGGCCCGGGCACCCTCGTAGGCCTCGCTCGCCTCCATCCCCAGCGCATGCATGGCCCGGGCGACGTTGGCGTTATGGTCGCGGTAGTGCTCGGCCACCGCGTCGATCACCGACTGCGGCTTCTGGGAGGTGTTGGCGCTGTCGAGGTAGGTGAGTGGATTCGACCCGACCCGGCGCGCCAGGATCGGGAAATCCTGACGTACCGCATTGACGTCGTAGGTCGGCCGGTTCACGCGCCCTGCGCCGCCTTCAGGTATCTCTCGTAGCCGGCGATCTCCAAGCCGTCAGCGAGTTCCTTGCCGCCCTCCTCGACGATCCGGCCGTCTACGAAGACGTGCACCACATCAGGTTGGATATAGCGCAGGATCCGGGTGTAGTGGGTGATCAGCAACACTCCCCGATCGCCCTGCTGGGCGTACCGGTTGACGCCCTCACTGACGACGCGCAGGGCGTCGATGTCGAGGCCTGAGTCGGTCTCGTCGAGCACCGCCACCTTGGGGTTGAGCAGTTCCAACTGGACGATCTCGTGTCGTTTCTTCTCTCCGCCGGAGAAGCCCTCGTTGACCGACCGGGAGGAGAACGACGAGTCGAGCTGGAGCCGATCCAGCGCGGCATTGACCTCTTTCACCCAGGTACGGACCTTGGGCGCCTCGCCGCTGAGCGCGGTCTTGGCGCTGCGCAGGAAGTTCGCCACCGAGACCCCCGGAACCTCTACCGGGTACTGCATGGCCAAAAACATGCCGGCCCGGGCCCGCTCGTCAACGCTGAGCTCGGTCAGTTCGACTCCGTCCAGGCGGACAGATCCGGAGGTTACGTGATACTTCGGGTGACCGGCGACGGCATAAGCCAGGGTTGACTTTCCGGAGCCGTTCGGGCCCATGATGGCGTGAATCTGGCCCGGCCGTACGGTCAGGTCGACTCCCTTGAGGATCTGTTTGGGGCCCTGCTCGGTCTCCACTGATGCGTGCAGATCAGTAATCACCAGGCCGCTGTGGTCAGTCATGCGTTGTTCTCCAACGTGGTTCGGTTCGGTCGGTCGACGTCGACGAAGAGGTCGTCACCGGCGACCAGGACGGGGTAGGTGGTGATGGGTTCGGTAGCCGGCAGTTGGTCGGGGATGCCCGTCATCAGATCGAAACGGGAACCGTGCAGATAGCATTCCAGGTGGCAGCCGTCCACCTCTCCTTCCGACAGCGGAACAGCGCCGTGGCTGCACTCGTCGTGGACCGCGAAAAAGCCCTCCTCGCAGTGGACCACAGCGACGTCGACACCGTTCACCTGGGCAGCGACGACGCTGCCGACAGGCAAGTCAGCTGCCGCGCAGACTCGCTCGGGGCTCATACACTCACCGACTTCGCCAGCTCGGCCTCGACGACCTCCAGTAGCCGCTGTTCAAGCTCGGGAGCTCCGATCTTGGCGATAATCGTGGCGAAGAAACCGCGGACTACCAGTCGCCGGGCCTCCTCGGTGGGGATTCCCCTGCTGGTCAGGTAAAACAGTTGCTCGTCGTCGAAACGCCCCGTGGTGGAAGCATGGCCAGCGCCGTGGATCTCACCGGTCTCGATCTCCAGATTGGGTACCGAGTCGGCGCGGCAGCCGTCGGTAAGCAGCAGGTTCTTATTCGACTCGTACGTCGTGATCTGTTCGGCGACTTTCCGGATCAGCACGTCCCCCACCCACACCGAGTGGGCCCCCTCGCCCTGCAGGGCGCCGCGATAGTCGACCTCGGACTCGGTACGGGGCTGGTTGTGGTCGACGAAGAGCCGGTGCTCGACGTGCTGGCCGGCGTCCACGAAGTACAGCCCGAGCTGTTCCAGCCGCCCCCCCGGGCCCTGGTAGCGGGCGGTTTCAGCGATCCGGACCAGTTTCCCGCCCAGGGTGATGCTCACGGTGCGGACCGCAGCGTCGACCCCGACCAGTACCGAGCTTTGTGCGCCGTGCAGGCTGTCGTCAGCCCAGTCCTGCACTGAGACGAAGGTGACCTGGGCACCGTCGCCGACCAACAGGTCAGTCTTGGCGGCGTACCGGGCACTGCCCTGGTGGGTGAGGATGATCGTGGCTTTGGCGTGATGCCCAACCTGGACCACCAGATGGCCCCAGGCCTGCCGCCCCTGGCCGGTCAGGTCGATGGTGACGGGTTCAGCGAGCTCGGCCTCGGCCGGGATCTCCACCAGCCGGGCGCTACCGGCGTGGTGGGCCGCGAGCGCGGCGACCCGGTCGACCGGTGCTTCGGCGGCCAATTGCTGGGCCTCGACGCTGCCAATCACCCGGCTAGAGACCGCGCCAGGGCAGTGGATCTGCCAGTCCAGGGGGTCACCGGACCGGTCGTCGAGCAGGGGACGGATCTGCCGGATCGGGGTGAACCGCCAGATCTCCTCCCGACCGGTCGGCACTGGGTGGTCGGCGAGTGACCAGGAAGGGGTCGGATGCAGGTGTGATTCGACGGTCTCCACCGCCTGGCGGACCGCGTCTGTGCTGTTGGTGGCCGTCACGTCAGCCCACCGCCCCTTCCATCTGCAGTTCGATCAGCCGGTTCAATTCCAGCGCGTACTCCATCGGCAATTCCCGGGCGATCGGCTCGACGAAACCTCGCACGATCATGGCCATCGCCTCGTCCTCGCCCATCCCCCGGCTCATCAGGTAGAACAGCTGATCCTCGGAGACCTTGGAAACGGTGGCCTCATGGGCCATGGAGACATCGTCCTCGCGGACATCAACGTAGGGATAGGTATCGGAACGGCTGATGGTGTCGACCAACAATGCATCGCATTTCACCGAGCTGGCCGCGTGATGGGCTCCCGGGTTGACATGCACCAGGCCTCGGTATGAGGTCCGACCTCCGCCCCGGGAGACAGATTTCGACACGATCGAACTTGAGGTATGTGGGGCAGCGTGCACCATCTTGGACCCGGTGTCCTGGTGCTGGCCCTCGCCAGCGAAGGCGATCGAAAGGGTTTCACCGCGAGCATGCTCACCCAGCAACCAGACCGCCGGGTACTTCATGGTGGCCTTGGAACCGATGTTGCCATCAATCCATTCCATGGTGGCGCCCTCCGCGCAGGTGGCGCGTTTGGTGACCAGATTGTACACGTTACTCGACCAATTCTGGATGGTCGTGTACCGGCAGCGGGCACCCTTCTTGATGATGATCTCGACCACCGCCGAATGCAGCGAATCAGATTTGTAGATCGGCGCGGTGCAGCCTTCGACGTAGTGGACGTAGGCGTCCTCGTCGACAATGATCAGGGTCCGTTCGAACTGGCCCATGTTCTCGGTGTTGATACGGAAGTATGCCTGCAGCGGGATCGACACCTGGGCACCCTTGGGCACGTAGACGAAAGAGCCCCCCGACCAGACGGCCGTGTTCAGGGAGGCGAATTTGTTATCGCCGGCCGGGATTACCGACCCGAAGTATTCCTCGAAGATCTCGGGATGCTCCCGCAGACCGGTGTCGGTGTCGAGAAAGATCACGCCCTGCCGCTCAAGTTCCTGGTTGATCTTGTGGTAGACGACCTCCGACTCGTACTGGGCAGCGACCCCAGCTACCAGACGTTTCTTCTCGGCGTCGGGGATCCCCAGCCGGTCGTACGTGTTCTTAATGTCCGCCGGCAGCTCTTCCCAGCTGGAGGCCTGCCTCTCGGTGGAGCGGACAAAGTACTTAATGGAGTCGAAGTCGATCTCCGACAGGTCAGCGGCCCAGGTCGGCATCGGTTTACGGTCGAACATCCGCAGCGCCTTGAGCCGACGTTCCAGCATCCATTGTGGCTCGTTCTTCTTGGCCGAGATGTCGCGGACCACCGCCTCATTGAGACCACGTCGCGCCGAAGCTCCGGCGGCGTCGCTGTCGTGCCAGCCGAAGCGGTACGTGCCGAGGGCCTCCAAATGTTCATCTTGGGTCCCGCCGAGGCCAGGGACGGTCGGCTGGGTCTGGGTCATGGTGTCTCCTTGCTGATCGGACGAGGGATGTGCGTAGTGCAGACCCCGTCGCCGTGGGCGATGGTCGCCAGCCGCTGGACGTGTGACCCCAGCAGTCGGGAGAAGGCCTCGGTCTCAGCCGCACAAAGTTCCGGGAACCGGGCCGCCACATGGGCCACCGGGCAGTGGTGCTGGCACAGTTGCTCACCCGAGCCCACGGGTTGGACCTGAGCCATGAAGCCCTCATCGGTCAACAGTTCGGCCAAGGCCTCAGCCAGGCTCGCATGATCAACCGCCACATCGGGCAGCGCTCCGGCCAGCCGCTGTTCCAACTGGGCAATCCGCTGCCGGGCGAATTGGGCGATCGACTCGGGCCCGTTCTGCGCGGCGAGGTACGACAGCACCTCGATGGCGAGAGTGTCGTAGGCGGCGCCAAATTCGGCCCGGCCTTTGTCTGTGGCGACATAGGTCTTGGCCGGCCGCCCCCTACCCCGAGCCTGGTTCGACCGGCGTTCCCGGGTGGTGATCAGTCCCTGCTCCTGCAGCGAGGCCAGGTGGCGTCGTACGGCGGCAGGCGTCAGCTGCAGCACCTGGGCCAAGCCAGCAGCCGTCGCGGAGCCTCGTTCCATGATCAATGCCAGCACCCGCTCACGGGTCCCGAGGTCCGCGTCCTGGGAATGCGCCCGGTCAGCGGTCTGGGTTTTCACAACGCCAGTCTTTCCGAAACGGGCGACAAGTCAAGTAAGGGCACCCTCACCCGAGACACCCTCGGACTATCGCTGTCGTCGCCACCCGGCGCTACCACCGGACCACGGCACAGCCTCTCGACAACCAGATCTGCCGTGCTGGCAGAACTTTCCATACGCCGGTAGCTCTGCTGAGCGATACCGCGATTCTCATCCTGCCAGACTGCGACCCATTTCACCGAACCACGGTCCGGGTGGCAGGCTGAGCCCGTGACAGCTGCGATCCTGATCCTCGCGCTGGTGACCATCACCGCGATCGCGTTCGACTTCACTAACGGCTTTCACGACACCGGCAATGCCATGGCGACATCGATCGCTACCGGTGCCCTGCGACCCAAGACTGCGGTGATCCTGTCCGCCATCCTCAACCTGATCGGCGCCTTCCTCTCGGTCGAGGTGGCCCTCACCGTCACCAACTCGGTGATCCGGATCCAGACCCCGACCGGCGCCCCCGATCCCACGCTCTTGGCCGGTGGCGGAGAGACCCTGCTGCTGATCATCCTGGCCGGCCTGGTCGGCGGAATCGTCTGGAATCTGCTGACCTGGTTGCTGGGGCTGCCCTCCAGCTCCTCCCATGCCCTCTTTGGCGGCTTGATTGGCGCCACCATGGCCGGTCTCGGCCCGTCCATGGTCAAGTGGGCCGGGGACGGGACCAAGCTCGACGGGGTGGTGGGCAAGGTGATCCTCCCCGCGCTGGCTTCGCCGATCGTCGCCGGGATCGTGTCGACCGTCGGTACCTGGCTGATCTTCCGGATCACCTCTGGCGTTGCCCACAGCTATCGGGAGGCCGGCTTTCGGTGGGGACAGATCGGTTCTGCCTCGCTAGTGTCGCTGGCACATGGCACCAACGACGCCCAGAAGACCATGGGGGTCATCACCCTGGCCCTGATCGCCTCGGGACAGTGGAGCAACACCACCTCGGTCCCGTTATGGGTCAAGGTGGCCTGTGCGTTGGCGATCGCGCTGGGCACATACACCGGCGGCTGGCGGGTCATCCGAACTCTCGGCAAAGGGCTCGTTGAGATCAGCTCACCCCAGGGGCTGGCGGCCGAATCGGCTTCTGCGGCGACCATCCTGGCCTCTAGCCACCTCGGCTTTGCCCTGTCCACCACTCATGTCGCCACCGGATCGATTCTCGGCTCGGGGGTCGGGGCGCCGGGCGCCCAGGTGCGCTGGGGAGTGGCGTTGCGGATGGTCGTGGCCTGGTTGATCACGCTTCCCGCGGCCGGCTTGGTCGGCGCCCTGATGTGGCTGGTCGGGCATCTGATCGGTGGAGCGGCTGGGGCGACAACGATCTTCCTGCTACTCGCGGCTTCGGCCGGGTATCTGTGGCACCGTTCCCAACGAGCCCCCATCGACCACAACAACGTCAACGCGGACTGGGACAAATCCACGACGGGAGCAGCCTCATGAATAATGTCTACCTCGCCCTTGAGGGCGCCTGGCGAGTGCTCCTGGCCTCGCTCCTACTGGGAGCCGGCCTGCCCAACGTATTCGCCATGGGGGTCCGCGCCCTCGCCTACGGCAAGGGCGGCGACGCTGAGATCAGCCAGGAACGCCCCCATCCGGTCGGAACAGTCTTGGCAGGGGTCTGTTTCCTGATCGTCATCGTCGCGATCGGCCTGGGCATTACGTACATCGTCGCCTTCGGGTTCGGCTACGACGTCTCGTTTGAGCACACCACCCCGACGTTGACTAGGAAAGGCTGACCATGGCAGATCCCACCGCCACTGCTCGCGTTCTCGGCTGGATCCGGGCCGGCTACCCAGACGGAGTACCGCAGGCGGATTATCCGGCCCTGCTCCACCAGTTGCGCCGCCGCCTCACCGAGGACGAGGTACGGGCCATCGCCCCTGACCTAGGTCGGTTATCCCACGGGAACACGGTCCCCGGCAACCAGATCAACAGCCTGCTCGCCGCCCGGTCCTACCAGTCTGTCGGCGGCGACGACCTGCGCCGGGTTTCGGCCCGGTTAGCGCTCGGCGGGTGGCCACTGGCCGAGGCCGATGACAGCGATGAGGAACCCAGCGAGGGCACCTTCCTGTCCCGGGTAATCGGCTGGCTGCGGGCCGGATACCCCGAGGGCGTGCCCACCCACGACTACCTGCCGTTGCTGGCCTTGTTGCAGCGTCGGTTGACTCGCAGTGAGGTCAAGCAGGTCGCGAAGGCGCTGCGCCGCTCCAAGGTCTCCCCCGCCACTCCGGCCGACGTCAGCGCGGCGATTGAAGACTACATCCACCAGAAGCCGGCTGATGCCGACCTGGAACGGGTCCGCCGACGGCTGGAGAAGAAGGGGTGGCCGCTGGACTGGAACAACGCCTGACAGGTGATGACCGCCCTCCCCGTGCCCAGCCACGGCAACTGGGGACCCCCGTAACCCCAGACCACGGTCCCAGCCGTAAGGTGTGCCCGATCATGACGGCATGGATGCCGAAATCCCGACAAGGTGAGGAACTTACTGTGTCCAGATCGACAAGGTCTGTTCGCAGGAGCACGGTCGGCGTCACCACTGGCCTTGCGCTCCTGCTCGCCGGATGCTCTGCTGCCCCCTCTCAGGGCGGTCACCGCGGTGGTGGCGAGGCCAACCTCAAACTTCCCGACCTCGACCTGGTGTCGTTCGGCGGGATCTCCGGTCGGCTGCTGCTGATGCTGGGGTTGCTGATCTGTCTCGGCGGTATCGTCTTCGGTGTCATCTCCCTGCTGTCGCTGCGCAGGCTGCCGGTGCATGCCTCGATGCGAGAGATCAGCGAATTGATCTACGAGACCTGCAAGGCCTATCTGATCCAGCAGGGCCGGTTCCTGCTGATGCTGTGGTTGTTCATCGGGGCCGTGATCTTCATCTACTTCCAGTTCCTGGCAGGGTTAGGGATCAGTCGGACCCTGATCGTGCTGCTGTTCTCGGTGATCGGGATGGCCGGCTCGTACGCCATCGCCTGGTACGGCATCCGCGTCAACACGTACGCCAACAGCCGTACCGCCTTCGCCTCACTCAAGGGCCGACCCTACGACGTGTACGCGATCCCGCTGCGGTCGGGGATGAGCGTCGGCATGATGCTGATCTCGGTGGAACTGTTCATGATGCTGTTCATCATGCTGTTCCTGCCGGGGCCCATCGCCGGCTCCTGCTTCATCGGATTCGCGGTCGGCGAGTCGCTCGGAGCATCAGCGCTGCGGATCGCGGGCGGCATCTTCACCAAGATCGCCGACATCGGCTCTGACCTGATGAAAATCGTCTTCAAGATCAAGGAGGACGATGCGCGCAACCCGGGCGTGATCGCCGACTGCACCGGCGACAACGCCGGCGACTCGGTGGGGCCTTCGGCTGATGGCTTCGAGACCTACGGGGTCACCGGCGTCGCCCTGGTGACCTTCATCCTGCTCGCAGTGAGCGATCCGAGCAACCAGGTCACCTTGCTGGTGTGGATCTTCGTAATCCGTGCGGTGATGGTGGTCGCCTCCTACCTCAGCTACCTCATCAACGCCGCAATCGCCCGGGCACGCTATGGCAACTCCCCGACGATGGACTTCGAGGCTCCGCTGACTTCCCTGGTCTGGCTGACCTCGATCGTCTCGATCGCGCTCACCTACGTCACCTCGTACCTGATGATCGCCTCCCTCGGCGACGGCAGTCTGTGGTGGAAGCTGGCCACGATCATCTCCTGCGGCACCCTCGCCGGAGCCCTGATCCCCGAACTGGTCAAGGTCTTCACCTCGGTCTCCAGCAAGCACACCCAGGAGGTCGTGAAATCCGCAGGCCAGGGGGGCGCTTCCTTGGACATCCTCTCCGGCCTGGTAGCGGGCAACTTCTCCGGCTACTGGCTGGGCGCGGCGATCATCGTCTTGATGGGCGGCGCTTTCCTGATCTCGACGCTCGGGTTGTCCGCGCTGATGGTCGCCCCGGCGGTCTTTGCCTTCGGCCTGGTCGCCTTCGGCTTCCTGGGCATGGGCCCGGTGACGATCGCGGTCGACTCGTACGGACCGGTCACCGACAACGCCCAGTCGGTGTACGAATTGTCGGTGATCGAGACTCTGCCCGACATCACCGCCGAAATCGAACGCGATCACGGCTACACCCCGCAGTGGGATGTCGCCAAGACCATGCTGGAGGAGAACGACGGCGCCGGAAACACCTTCAAGGCGACCGCCAAGCCAGTCCTGATCGGCACCGCCGTGGTCGGCGCCACGACCATGATCTTCTCGATCATGATGGGCCTTACTGGCGGCATGAGGCATGACCTGGAGAACCTGTCGTTGCTGCATGCGCCCTTCTTGCTCGGGTTGATCACCGGCGGTGCGGTCATCTACTGGTTCACCGGGGCCTCGATCCAGGCAGTCACCACCGGCTCATTCCGAGCGGTCGAGTTCATCAAGGAGAACATCAAGCTCGACTCCTCGGTCACCAAGGCCAGTGTGGAGGACTCCCGCAAGGTCGTCGAGATCTGCACCCAGTACGCCCAGAAGGGTATGTTCAACATCTTCCTGGGGGTCTTCTTCGCCACCTTGGCGTTTGCCTTCGTGGAGCCGTACTTCTTCATCGGCTACCTGATCTCGATCGCCCTCTTCGGGCTGTACCAGGCGATCTTCATGGCTAATGCCGGCGGCGCTTGGGATAACGCCAAGAAGATCGTCGAAGTGGACCTGCGCGCCAAGGGCACCGACCTGCACGACGCCTCGATCGTGGGCGATACGGTCGGCGACCCGTTCAAGGACACCTCCTCGGTGGCGTTGAACCCAGTCATCAAGTTCACCACGCTGTTCGGACTGCTGGCGGTCGAACTGGCGGTCAGCCTGTCCGCCCAGGGCAATCGGGCACTGGTCTGGGGGCTGGCCGCAGTGATGTTCATCGCCTCGGCGTTCTTCGTCTGGCGCTCCTTCTACGGGATGCGGATCCCCGGTGACCTGGCTTCGGCGGTGTCTACCGAGACCGACGATGACAATTCCCGGACCCCGACCCCGCCCGAGACCAGGGTCGCGAACTGATCCGCGCCATCTGAACACCCCGACGGGGTCGGCCCGAGTGCCGGGCCGACCCCGTTCTTGACGCCCCCTCCCCGACGCGCGGAGCAGGGAGCTAGCGGCCGCAGAGTACCGAATTGGTAACTTTTTGTCAGCCAGGCCAGTCAGATCGTGGTGTGTGCGCCGAAACCGGGATTGGATAAGGGATGAGCCGACGTCCCCCGTCGGTGAGCATCCCCATGAAAGGCACCACTCAACGATGAAGCTTCTCGGTGTGGCCGCGCTCGTCGCCTCGGCGGCCTTGGCCCTTACCGGTTGTGGGTCCACCTCCTCCACGGCCGGCGCCTCGTCCTCTAAGCCCGCCCTAACGGGCCAGCTGACAATCTGGATCGACGCCAACCGGCAGCCGGTGTTGCAGGAGGTGGCCGCCCAGTTCACCAAGGAGACCGGCGTCAAGGTCGACCTGGTCATCAAGGATTTCACCACGATCCGGGATGAAGCGATCACCCAGATCCCGACTGGCAAGGGCCCCGACATCCTGATAGGCGCCCACGACTGGACCGGCAAGCTGGTGCAGAACGGGGTCGTCGCCCCGGTCGAACTGGGCAACAAAGCCTCCACGTTCCAGCCGGTGACGGTCAAGGCGATGACCTACCAGGGCAAGGTGTACGGCGTCCCGTACTCGATCGAGAACATCGCCCTGCTGCGTAACACCGCCCTGGCCCCGACTGCGCCCGCCACCTGGAATGACCTCGTCGCCACCGGCAAGACCGCCGTCAGCGAGGGCAAGGCCAAGTACCCGGTGCTGGTGGGGCTCGACCCCAAGACGGCGGATCCCTACCACCTTTATCCGCTCCAGGCCTCGTACGGGGCACCCGTCTTCTCCCTCAAGGAGGACGGCTCCTACGACGGAAGCACCGTGGCCATGGGCAATGCCGGCGGTCAGCAGTTCGCCGCCGCGCTGGCGCAGTGGGGCAAAGACAAGGTCCTCAATCTGAGTGTCTCCGCCGACATCGCCAAGGACCAGTTCGTGCAGGGGACATCCCCCTACTTCCTGACCGGCCCATGGAACCTGGCCGCCATCAAGCAGGCCGGCATCGCGTACGCGATCGACCCGATCCCGGCCGCCGGGTCGCATCCGGCGACCCCCTTTGTCGGATCCCATGGTTTCTTCGTTTCCAGTAAGAGCCCGAACCAGATCGCCGCGAACACCTTCCTGCTCAACTACATCGCCTCTGAGAAGGTCCAGACCGAGCTGTACAAGGTCGGCAATCGGGCCCCGGCCCTGACTGCCGCATTCGAGGCGGCCCAGGCCGACAAGGATGTGGCCGCCTTCGGCAAGATCGGCCTCACCGGCGTTCCGATGCCGAATGTGCCGGCCATGGACCAGGTCTGGGCTGACTGGGGTACCACCGAAGCCACTCTGATTAGCGGTAAGGCAGCTGACCCGGCCACGGCCTGGACTCAGATGGCCAATACCGTCCAGGGCAAGATCTCGTAGTCCCGCACCGTGGGTCCGTCTGTACGGGGCGGACCCACGGTTCCCCCTTCAACCCGTCAGCCCGGTAAAGGAACCCATGGACACCAAGCCAGCGAGCGCTGGTACGCGCTTCGTCTCCCTTCCCACCCTGCTGGTCCGCATCGTCCTGCTCGGCCTGGTGGACGCCTTCGCCGTTGCCATCGCCATGGCACTCGCTTCCGCCGCCGAATGGGCGGCCCTAGCCGTCGTAGTGGTGGCCACCGTGGTGGTAAATGTGATCTACCTGGTCCCGAATCGGTTCTTGCCCGGCAAATACCTGGCTCCCGGGCTGATCTTCCTGCTCGTCTTCCAGATCTTCGTCGTGATCTACTCGGCCTACGTGGCCTTCACCAACTACAGCGACGGACACAACTCGACCAAGGCCGACGCGATCGCTGCGATCCAGGCCAACAACCAGGAGCGGGTCGAGAACTCACCCGAATACCCCACCGCCATCGCGGAGAAGAATGGCGGCTTGTGGATGCTGGTGGTCCAGGACCAGAAGGTTCTGGCCGGAGACGCCAACCATCCGCTGAGCGAAGTCACCGGGGCCGAGGTGGGGATCACCGGGGCCCCGATCCGGGCCGATGGCTTCACGATCCTGCAACTAGGCGACATCCTGGCCCGTTCGCAGCAGGTGACCGAGCTGAAGGTCCCACTCAGCAGCGACCCGGCCAAGGGCTACCTGCGTACCCAGACTGGCCAGGTCTCCTACCTCTATCAACCGTCCGTGGTCTACGACCGGGCAGCCGACACCATGACCGCGAAGGACGGGACGGTGTACCGCGACACCGGCACCGGTGCGTACGTGTCCAACGACGGCCGCCGGATCGAGCCGGGTTGGAAGATCAACGTGGGCTTCGCCAACTTCGCCAAGGCTTTCGGGGAACAGTCGATCCGGGGCCCGCTGCTCAAGGTGACCGTCTGGACCTTCGTCTTTGCCTTTTTGTCGGTCCTTGCTACCTTCGCGCTCGGGCTGTTCCTGGCGATCGTGTTCAACGACCCTCGGATGAGGGGCCGCAAGGTCTACCGGACGATCATGATCCTGCCGTACGCCTTCCCCGCATTCCTGACCGGACTGATCTGGAGCGGCCTGTTCAACCCTGAATTCGGCTTCATCAACGAGATCCTGCTCGGGGGCGCCCACGTGGACTGGGTTAACAACGCTTGGCTGGCCCGATCCACGGTGCTGATCGTCAACTTGTGGCTTGGTTTCCCGTACATGTTCCTGGTCTGCACCGGTGCCCTACAGTCGATCCCGGAGGAGTTGACCGAGGCGGCCCGGATGGACGGAGCATCTGCGTTGCAGACCTTCTGGAACATCAAACTGCCCCTGCTGATGATCCCGCTAGCGCCGCTGCTGATCTCGTCGTTCGCCTTCAACTTCAACAACTTCACCCTGATCTTCATGCTGACCCGGGGCGGACCGCGGTTCACCGAGGCGAGTATCGACGCGGGCGCCACCGACCTGCTGATCTCGCTCGTCTACAAGGTGGCTTTCGGCGCCGGCACCGGGCGCGACTACGGCCTGGCCAGCGCATTCGCGATCATCATCTTTGTCGTCATCGGCGTGGTCTCCTACCTGGGCTTCCGCCAGACCAAGACCCTGGAGGAGTTGTCCTGATGTCGACCACCGCAGCTAGCCCACGTCGCCGGTCCGTCGGACACTGGTTCGTCACCACTGGGTGGCGTCACCTGGTGGGGATCGTGGCCACCGTCTTCGCTGTCTTCCCGCTGCTGTTCGTGCTCTCGTCCTCGTTCAATCCGTCGGGGACCCTCACCGGCTCCAACCGTCTGTTCCGGGTCATCTCGCTGGAGAACTACCGGCTCCTGCTTGCCAACGACTCGCAACCGTACGCGCTGTGGTACCTCAACACCATGGTGATCGCCACCTGCTCCGCCCTCGGCACCGTCTTCATGGGGGCGCTGGCCGCGTACGCCTTCTCTCGGATGCGTTTCACCGGACGCCGGCTCGGCCTGCTCAGCCTATTGCTGGTCCAGATGTTCCCGCAGATCTTGGGAATGGTTGCGATCTTCCTGCTGCTGAATTGGCTGGGCGATGTGATGCCGATCCTGGGCCTGGGCTCCGGGGTGGCCCTGGTGATGGTCTACCTCGGCGGCGCGCTGGGCGTGAACACGTACCTCATGTACGGCTTCTTCAACACCATCCCGGTCTCGCTGGACGAGGCGGCCCGGGTGGACGGCGCCGGGCATGCCCGGATCTTCTTCACCATCATCCTGCGTCTGGTGGCCCCAATCCTGGCCGTGGTCGGCCTGCTGTCGTTCATTAGCTCGGTGAACGAGTTCGTGATCGCCTCGGTGGTGCTGGGCGGCAACCCGCGTACCCAGACCCTGGCTGTCGGGCTGTACCAGTTCGTCTCCCAGCTGTTCAACACCAATTTCCCTGTGTTCACAGCGGGTGCGGTCCTGGCCGCGATTCCGGTGATGGCACTGTTCCTCTATCTGCAGAGGCACATCGTCTCCGGTCTCACCGCCGGCGCCGTGAAGTGACCGTTCCCGAGGCTGGACCGTGTGGCGCGAAGGCGCCCGCATAGCCGATACTTGAAGGGTCATCAAGGAGGCCCCTGTGAACTCGGCTACTCGTCAACGCATTGCCCTCGTCCCGTTTGTCGTGCTCCTGGTCGCCTTGGTGGCTGCCTGCAGCGGCACCGGCACCGTGTCTCAGACGCCGGCGGCCACCTCCACCGCGACCACAGACACTTCACCGTCACCGGTCTCGTCGCCGACCCCGAGCCAGGGCCCGTTCAGCCTGACCACAAGCGTGGGCGACGGGGGCCAGGTCCCGGTGGACCACCGCTTCATGGCGGTCGCCAGCGGCGGCACAGTGACCTCGGTCAGCTTGACCTCGACCGACCCACGCCCGGAGAAGAAGACCGTTGCGGGCGAGGTCTCCGCCGACCAGACCACCTGGACCGCCGCCAGCTTGCTCGAGCCCGGGGTCTCGTACACGGCCGTGGTGCAGGCCAGCGCCAACTCCGGCGAACCGGTCAGCAGGACGGTCAGTTTCTCCACAGCGCCGCTGAGCCTGAAGCAGCAGGTCTTCGTCTACAACATCATCGGCGCTGGGCAGACCGTGGGGGTCGCCATGCCGGTGGTAGTGAGTTTCGACACGCCGATTGCGGACAAGGCCAGTTTCCAGCGCCACATGCACGTCACCAGCACACCGGCCCAGAACGGCACCTGGAGTTGGATCTCAGACACGCAGGCCCACTGGCGGCCGGAGGTCTACTGGCAGCCCGGCACCCAGGTGGACATCAATATCGACGTGAACGGGGTTAACGCTGGTGATGGCCGGTACGGGCAGGAGTCGAAGCGAGCCGGTTTCACCATCGGCCGGGCCGCCCAAATCAACGTCGACCTGGCGGCTCACACCGCCACCCACCTCGTGAACGGGCAACCGACCAGAGTCATCCCGATCACCGCCGGCAAGTCGGGCTTCGAGACCCGCTCGGGAACCAAGGTAATCATGGAGCGCCTGGACGCAGTGGACATGAACGCCGGCACCACCGGAACCAACCGGAACTCCCCCGAGTTCTACGATCTCAAGGGCGTCAAGTACGCGATGCGGGTCACCCAGTCCGGCGAGTTCATCCATGCCGCCCCGTGGTCGGTCGGCTCCCAGGGCAAGCGCAACGTCAGTCACGGCTGTGTCGGGATGAGTACCGACAACGCTGACTGGTTGATGGCCAACACTCAGGTCGGCGACCCGGTGGTCTACACCGGCAGTTCCCGGGCTTTGGAGAATGGCAATGGATGGACCGACTGGAACATCACCTACGAGCAGTTCAAGAAGGGGTCCGCTCTGTGAGACACTTCTCGGCCGGTCCTAGGCGATACTGGACCGGCTCGGCACCCAATCCTAGGAGGTCACGATGACGCTCTCCCGCCGTACGGTGGTGGCGCTGTTGGGCGCCGGCACCGCCGCCACGGTCAGTGGCTGTGCCCAGAAGACCCCCGGCGGTTCGAAGCCGGAGGCTGACGGTCCAGCCTCGGCCGCTTCGACTGCCGCGCCGCCGGAGGTAGTGATGACCCCCAATGTCGCCGAGGGAGCTCAGGTCCCGGTCGATACCAAGGTTTCAGTCACCGCCACCCAGGGGACCCTGGTCGCCGTCACTATGACCTACACCGACCCGAAGGCTGGCCCGCAGACCGTGCAGGGCACCCTGGCCCCAGACGCCGCCACCTGGACCGCGAACAGCCTGCTGGAGCCGGGGATGACCTATCAGATCGCCATGCAGGGCCAGAGCACCGCTGGGGTCTCGACCAGTCGGACCGCCACGTTCACCACCCAGGCCCTGTCACTCAAGCAGCAAGTCTTCGCCACGATCGCCTCCGGCGGCACGGTCGGGGTCGCGATGCCGGTGGTGGTACGTTTCGATGTCCCGGTCACCGACCGGGCCTCGTTCCAGAAGCACATGAGAGTCACCGCCACCCCGGCAACCGAGGGTTCCTGGAACTGGCTGTCCTCCACCGAGGCCCACTGGCGGCCGCGGGAACTATGGAAGCCGGGGACCAAGGTCAGCATCGAGATCGACATCAACTCGATCCCGGCCGGTAACGGCCGGTACGGGCAAAAGTCGGTGTCCGGGTCCATGACCATCGCCCGTTCGGTGATCCTCAAAGCCGACCTCGCCAGCCACCAGATGACGGTGGTCATCGACGGCGCCCCGGCTCGGACCATCCCGATCACCGGAGGCAAGCCCGGTTTCGAGACCCGCAGCGGCAAGAAGGTCGTGATGGAGAAATTCTCCACCCTCAAGATGGACGCCAACTCGGTCGGCATCGAACCGGGCAGCCCGGAGTACTACAACATCCCCGATGTCCGGTACGCGATGCGGGAGACTGATTCCGGGGAGTTCATCCATGCCGCCCCGTGGTCGGTCGGCAGTCAGGGCAAGGCCAACGTCAGCCACGGCTGTATCGGGGTCTCCACTGAGCACGGCGCCTGGCTGTTCCAGAACTGCCGCGTCGGTGACCTGATCGAGGTGACCGGCACCAAACGTGGCCTGGAGACCGGCAACGGGTGGACCGACTGGAACGTCTCCTACGATCAGTACCGCAAAGGGTCGGCTCTGTAACCAGCCCGCCCACTGACACCATCCTCCCTGCGGGGAGGGCGGTAGGTTGTGCGAAGACAGCCAAGGAGAGGGGCGCCGTGCCGGACGAGAAGCTCACCAATCCCCTGCGGGACCCGAGGGACCGGCGACTGCCTCAGATCGCGCCGCCCTGCGTCCTGGTGATCTTCGGGGTTACCGGTGATCTGGCCCGTAAGAAAGTCATGCCCGCGGTCTATGACCTTGCCAGCCGAGGCCTGCTGCCGCCAGGTTTCGGCCTGGTGGGGTTCGCCCGACGAGACTGGGCCGACCAAGATTTCGCCCAGCTGGTCCACGACTCGGTCCGCGACCATGCCCGGACCCCGTTTCGCGAAGAGGTCTGGCGGCAGTTGTTAGACGGGATTCGTTTCGTCCCCGGTGACCTGGACGACGACACCGCCTGGGATCGGCTCCATGCCACAGTCACCGAGCTCGACCAGCTGCACGGCACCGGCGGCAATCACGCCTTCTACCTGTCGATCCCGCCGGGGCTGTTCGAGCTGGTGATCAACCAGTTACGCAAGCACCAGTTCGCCGACTCCCGCGGCGGACGCTGGAGCCGGGTGGTGATCGAGAAGCCGTTCGGCCACAACCTGGACAGCGCCAGGGAGCTGAACCGGGTGTTGTCGGGTGTTTTCGCGCCCGAGGCGGTGTTCCGGATCGACCACTATCTGGGCAAGGAGACGGTTCAGAACCTGTTGGCGCTGCGGTTCGCGAACCAGATGTTCGAACCGATCTGGAATAACCACTATGTCGACCATGTCCAGATCACCATGGCTGAGGAGATCGGCGTCGGTGGCCGGGCCAGCTACTACGACGGGATCGGCGCCGCCCGGGACGTGATTCAGAACCACCTGCTCCAGTTGTTGGCCCTGACCGCCATGGAGGAGCCGGTCTCATTCGATGCCACCAACCTGCGCCGCGAGAAACAGAAGGTGCTGTCAGCGGTCACCCTGCCCGATCGGATCGACCTGCACACAGCCCGCGGCCGCTACGCCCCCGGCTGGCTTGGAGGCCGACCGGTCGTCGGCTATGTCGAAGAGGAAGGCTTCCGGGCCACCTCGAATACCGAGACCTACGCCGCGATCCGGGTCGACATCGACAGCCGCCGCTGGGCCGGGGTCCCCTTCTACCTGCGGACCGGCAAGCGGCTGCCGCGGCGGGTGACCGAGATCGCGCTCGGTTTCAAGAAGGTCCCACACAGCCCGTTCACCGCGCTAGATGCCGAGGATCTGAGCCGTAATGCGCTCGTGATGCGGATCCAACCCGACGAGGGAGTGATCGTCCGTTTTGGCTCCAAGGTGCCCGGCACCCAGATGGAGATCCGCGACGTCAGCATGGACTTCTCGTACGGCGGAGCTTTCACTGAGGCCTCACCGGAGGCGTACGAACGGCTGATCCTCGACGTACTGCTCGGCGATCCGCCCCTGTTCCCGCAGCAGGAGGAGGTGGAACTGGGCTGGCAGATCTTGGATCCGGTCCTCGACTATTGGGCCAGTCTCCCCGACAGCCCCGAACCCTACCCGGCGGGTACCTGGGGTCCCCCATCGGGGCTGGACATGATCCGCCGGGATGGCCGGATGTGGCGCAGGCCGTGAAGGACAGCAGATGATCATCAACCTCACCGACACACAATCCTCCGAGATCGCCGCCGCGCTGCTGCGGGCCCGCCGTAACTTAGGCAACGCCTCCGGGATGGTGCTGACCCTGCTGGTGGCCGCCGAACAGCGGACCTACACGAAGGTGTACGAGGCGGCCCGGGTCGCCGCCCGGGAGCACCCCAGCCGGTTGATCCTGGTGGTCAACACCGGGTCTCGGACCACCAAGATGGACGCCGAGATTCACCTTGCCGAGGATGTCCCCGGCGAGGTGATCGTGTTGTCGATGTCGGGGGATCTGCGCGAGCACGCCGACTCGGCGGTGCTGCCGCTGCTGCTGCCGGATTCCCCCGTAGTGATCTGGTGGCCCGCGGCCTGCCCGGCCCAGCCGGCGCTGGACACTCTCGGTAGGCTCGCCAGCCGCCGGATCACGGACGCTGCCGGTGACCCGTCCCCGTTGAAGGCGCTCCAGCTGCGGGCGGCTAACCACGCCCCCGGCGACACCGATCTGGCTTGGACCCGGCTCACCCTGTGGCGGGCGCTGCTCGCGGCCGCCCTGGACCAGCACCCCACCCGAGTGCTGTCGGCCTCGGTGAGTGCCGCTCGGCAGAACGCACCGGCCGATCTGATGGCCGCCTGGTTGCAGGCCCGGCTCGGGGTCGAGGTGACCCGGAAGAACTCCAGCGGCCCGGGGATCACATCAGTGAGCCTGGAGACTTTGGGCGGGCCGATCGTCGTAGCCCGGCAGGACGGCTCTGCCGCCTCATACTCGATCCCCGGCCAGCCACGGCGAGTGGTCGCGCTGCAACGCCGCGACGTGAACGAGTTACTGACCGAGGAGATCCGTCGGATGGATCCCGACGAGATCTACGAGGAGGCGCTACAGACCCTGCTGCAGCGCTCCAAGGCTGGTCAGGCCCCGCAGATCCCGGCGACGCAGCCTGACGGCCCGCCCCGGCGACGCAGCCGGACCACCAGACCAACCAGCCGTTCGGACCGAAGCGCACCCGCACCGGCAGGATCCCAGCCTGCCGACTCTGAGAGCGGTGAGCCCTGATGCTGGGCCTGCTGCGTCGACATTCGTCGGCTGAGGCGATCGCCTGTGATGTCGCTGGCAGTCTGCTCACCCGGTTGGTTGAATTGCAACACGAATTCGGCAAGGCCGAGCTCTGCCTGACCGGGGGGCAGGTCGCCAACCTTGCGTACGAGCGTTTGGCTCAGCAGGTGCCAGGATCCGAACTGGACACGGGCCTGCTGGAGTTGTGGTGGACCCATGACGCGTTGGTCGCCACCGATGACCCGCAGCGGCAGTCGCTGCAGGCGCTAAGCCGGCTCGCGGGCAGTTTCCCGCTAGACCCGGCCCGGACCCATCCGATGCCGTCTCGGGAACTCACCCCCGACCCAGCCGAAGCCGCGGTTAGCTACGCCCGAGAGATTGAGGGCCGTACGATCGACATTTGCCTGCTGACTCTGGGGGCGCAGGGCCAGGTCGCGGCCCTCTACCCAGGGCATCCGTCGGCAGAACCAACCCCGAATCTGGCAGTCGGGGTGGTGGACGCCCCAGTCTCGCCCGCTGAACAGGTTTCGCTGTCGCTGACCACCATCAACCGGTGCCGGGAGGTGTGGCTGATCGCGTCCGGGGCTGACCGAGCAGACGCCCTGGGGCGAACCTTCGGCGGGGATCCGGCGTCACTGGCCTCCCACGTACGGGGGGTCGAGCGGACGCTGTGGTTTGTCGACGCGGATGCCGCGTGCCAGCTCCCCTTCCATCACTGCCGGCTATAGTCGCAGCCGGGCCGGCGGACCTGAACTTGTCCACCCAGGCCGCGAACAGGTCCCCGGTCGGGGCGGTGATGCTGCGTACTTGACCGGTCTCGTAGCCGGTGGGAAAATCCAGCACCGCCTTGGTGGTGCTGCTGGTCGAGGCCGCGGCCCGCAGTTCGGGTAGTCGTGCGGCGAGCATCAACGCCTGTGGTCTCGGCTACCTGTCGCTGGTCAACAGGCCGAATGTGTACTCCAGGCCCGCTCCAGGTTGTGGCTGCACCACCAGGTGATGGCCTTCCAATCCGGGCATGTCCAGTACGGCATCCACGACATCGCTGAGGTACTGGGCCGGATCGGGCACGTGGCTGCGTGGGACACCGATCTCCTGCAACCACAGTCTCCAGTCCGGGTCCGGGGGCCAATTCCAGCAGATACGGTGGGAAACCGGCCAAGGCCGGGTGCCCGGAACCGAAGCGTGGCCTCACCTGCATGAACGCCCAGGCGTGGACGGTGGTGGCGGCGCCCCAGATAACGGCGTGGCGCGGCGTGAAGGGATGGCCGCCGACGAACCACAGGTCGTCGGCGAAACTGTGGTGGTGCTGCCCGTCAGGCCGCTGGCAACGGCCCTAGCAGCTGCTCGAACCCGTAGTCGATCTCGGTCACGGTCACATCCGACCGGTCCGGGTGCCGATGTGGATCCACCGCCGCCGCGAACTGGGGGCTCGTTGCCGAGCGTGATCCCGGTCACCGCCGGGTGCTGGCGCAGGGCCATCACCAGCGCGGCCTCACCGCAGACGGCGTCCGGGCTGGTGGGCAGATTCTGCCGGTGCCAGGTGCTCACCCAGCTGGGTAGGAAATCGAAGCTGGACCGGCCGCAGCGTCACAGACCCGGACCAGATCGGTGATGGCGCTGACACGGATCAGGCCCCGACTGGATTGGCAGCAGTGGCCCCAGCGGGAACAGCCGAACATGATCCAGGCCTACATCGGCGATCTGGTCGAAGTCGGCCCGGACCGCGTCCAGGTCCAGCCAGGGATGAAACCAGCCCTGCCGTGAAGCGTCATGGACGCCGATCTGCATCAGAGCCGGCTGTTTCTGGGACCGGTCTTCACCGGGCCTCAGTAGATCACCTCGCCCCGGGCCCGGCGGGCCCGTAACCCCTGCAGAGCCTCCTCCAGGATGGTACGGGCCTCGGCGCTGCTACGACGCTCCTTCACATAGGCCAGGTGGGTTTTGTACGGCAGGATCCTCGGCGGCGGGGGCGGGTTCTGAGAGTCGAGGTTCGCTGGCAGGCCGCAGCGGGGGCAGTCCCATTCCAGCGGTACCTGCGCGTCGGCAGCGAAAGCCGGGCGGGTCTCGTGCATGTTGGCGCAGAAGTACGAGACGTACAATCGAGGTGCGGCGTCGCCCCGTTCGGCTTCACCCATCGGCCCGGCGCCGACACGGCTACCGCGGATGGCACTGCCTCCGACCACAGTCGAACTCCTTGTTATTGCGTGTAGAACGTGAAACTGCGGTCAGATGCCGTAGCGGTAGAAGATCAGCAGCGTGATCACGCTGGCCAACCAGATGATAGCGATGATGATCGTGATCCGGTCCAGGTTGCGCTCAGCCACGCTGGTCCCGCCCATCGACGAGGAGACGCCACCACCGAACAGGTCAGACATGCCGCCGCCTCGGCCCTTATGGAGCAGCACGAACAGGGACAGGATCACGCTCGTCACCAGCAGCACGATGGAGACCCCGAAAACAGGCCAGGTGATCAACGGCACAGGCAAGTTCACCGGACAATGGTAACGGACGTGATTGGTCCTTCCGAATCTGAAACGGACCAGCCCGACCTCTCGGGGCCGGGCTGGTCCTTCGATCTTCCTGCCGGCTAGGCCTGATACAGCACGATCCGGGCGAACTCCTCCGGATCCAGGCTGGCGCCACCGACCAGAGCGCCGTCAACATCCGGCTGGGCCATGATGTCGGCCGTGTTGCTCGACTTCACCGAACCGCCGTACTGGATCCGGATCCCGTCGGCAGCAGCCTGCCCCAGTTCCTGAGCAACGAAGCCGCGGATCGCCCCACAGACCTCCTGCGCATCAGCCGGGGTGGCGACCTCGCCGGTGCCGATCGCCCAGACCGGCTCGTACGCGATTACCAGGTCAGCGACCTGCTCGGCGGTCAGGCCGGCCAGGCAGCCTCGGACCTGACCCAACACGTACGGGACCTGGTCGCCGGCTTTGCGGGTCTCCAGCCGCTCCCCCACGCAGATAATCGGGGTGAGGGCGGCGTCGAGGAGCTGCTTGGCTTTCTGGTTGACCAGTTCGTCGGTCTCGCCATGGTATTCACGACGCTCCGAATGCCCGACCACCACATACCGGCAGCCGAGTTTGGCCAGCATGCCCACCGACACCTCACCGGTGTAGGCCCCCGAGGCATGCACCGAGACATCTTGAGCCCCCCAGGCGATCGGGTACTTCTCGGCCTCGATCAGGGTCTGTACGGTCCGGATGTCGGTAAAGGGCACGATCACTGCAGCCTCGACCGTGGCCGGGTCGTATTTCCTGTCCGCCAAGGTCCATGCCAGCTTCTGAACCAGGCCGGTGGCCTCAACATGGTTGAGGTTCATCTTCCAGTTCCCCGCAATCAGCGGGGTCCGCTTCGTCATCGCTCAGCCCTCCAGAACTGCCAGCCCGGGGAGAGTCTTGCCCTCCAGATACTCCAGGGAGGCGCCGCCCCCGGTGGAGATGTGGCCGAAGGCGTCGTCAGCGAAACCGAGCTGACGTACTGCGGCCGCCGAATCGCCGCCGCCGATCACGGTAAAGGCGTCCGACTCGGCCAGCGCTGTCGCCAATGCCTTGGTGCCCTGGGCCAGGGCTTCGATCTCGAAGACCCCCATCGGGCCGTTCCAGAAAACGGTCTTGGCCCCGCGCACCGCGTCGCCGAACAGTTTCTCGGTGGCCGGGCCAATGTCCAAGCCCATCTTGTCGGCCGGGATCGCGTCTGCGGCCACCACCTCGACCTCGCCGGTCACGGTCCGGGCCTCGAAGTCCATCCCGTGGGCGACCCGGACATCGACCGGCAGCAGCAGCTGTTTGCCCGCGGCCTTGGCCTGCTCCAAGTAACCCCGGCAGGTCTCGACGTTGGCCTCGTCCAGGATCGAGGCACCCACCTCGTAACCCTTGGCCTTCAGGAAGGTGTACGCCATGCCCCCGCCGACCACGAGGGTGTCGGCGACCTTGAGCAGGTTGTCGATCACGGCCAGCTTGTCAGCCACCTTGGCCCCACCCAAGACCACCACGTACGGCCGGGCCGGCCGAGTGGTGAGCTGCTCGAGGACATCGACTTCCTTGGCCACCAGATTCCCAGCGGCGTTCGGCAGCAGCCTCGCCACGTCGTACACCGAGGCCTGCTTACGGTGCACCACGCCGAAACCGTCCGAGACAAAGACCTCACCCAAGGCTGCGTACCTCGCCGCCAGCGCCTGCCGCTCGGTCTCGTCCTTGCTTTCCTCGCCCGGCTCGTAGCGGACGTTCTCGCACATCGCGATCTCACCCGGGCCCAGGCTGGTGGCCACTTCCTGGGCCGCGGGGCCGGCCACATCGGTGGCCAAGATCACCTTGGTCCCCAGCAGCTCACCGAGCCGGCGAGCCGCTGGGGCCAGGGAGTACTTCGGGTTGACCTGCCCCTTGGGACGGCCCAGGTGGGCAAGCACCACGATCCGGGCGCCTGCATCCCGCAGCGCGGTCAAGGTCGGCAGAGCCGCCCGGATCCGCCCGTCGTCGGTGATCGTGTCGCCGTCCAGCGGCACGTTGAAATCGCAGCGGATCAGAACACGCCTGCCGGCGAGGTCGCCGAGATCGGGTACTGACTTCACCTGTCCAGCCCTCCTTGGGTCAGAGCTTCGAACCGACCAGCGCGGTCAGGTCGACCAGCCGGTTGGAGTAGCCCCACTCGTTGTCGTACCAGCCGACGACCTTCACCTGGTTGCCGATTACCTTCGTCAGCTTGGAGTCGAAGACGCACGATGCCGGGTCGGTCTCAATGTCCTTGGAGACGATGTCATCCTCGGTGTAGACCAAGATCCTGCCGTCAGCGGCCTTCTTCACGATCTCGTTGATCTCCTCGACCGTGGTCTCGCGGGAAGCCTCGAAGGAGAGGTCGGTGGCCGATCCGGTCGGGGTCGGAACCCGCATCGCGTAGCCGTCGAGCCGGCCCTTGAGCTCCGGCAGCACCAGGGAGACCGCCTTCGCAGCGCCGGTGGTGGTGGGCACCATCGACAAGGCTGCGGCCCGGGCCCGACGCAGGTCCTTGTGCGGGCCGTCCTGCAGGTTCTGGTCCTGGGTGTAGGCGTGGATGGTGGTCATCAGGCCCTTCACGATGCCGATGCCGTCGTTGAGTGCCTTCGCCATCGGAGCCAGACAGTTCGTGGTGCAGGAGGCGTTGGAGATGATGTTGTGGACGGCCGGGTCGTACTTATCGTCGTTCACACCCATCACGATCGTGATGTCCTCGTTCTTCGCCGGGGCGGAGATCAGGACCTTCTTGGCGCCTGCGTCGAGGTGGGCCTTGGCCTTCGTGGCGTCGGTGAAGAAGCCTGTGGACTCGATGACGATGTCGACGCCCAGCTCCTTCCAGGGCAGAGCGGCCGGGTCCTTCTCGGCGAAGGCCTTGATCTTCTTGCCGTCGACGTAGAGAGCCTCATCGTCGAAAGTCACTTTGCCCGGGAACCGGCCCAGGATCGAATCGTATCTGAGCAGGTGGGCGAGGGTCTTGTTGTCGGTGAGGTCATTGACGGCCACCACGTCGAGGTCGGCTCCAGAGGCGATCAGAGCGCGGAAGTAGTTGCGGCCGATGCGGCCGAAGCCGTTGATACCAACCTTGACCATAGGGAGGGTCTCCTTGTCTACCGAGGCCATCACGCCCCGGTGAGTGATCTGGATACCCTCAGCCTAACGAATCTGGGCTGGCGATGCTCGTCCTCGTCTCAGTCGAGTTCGTTGAAGTCTGGCGGCAGGACGGCCGAGGTGTCTGGGATGCCCAGTTCCTGGGCTCGACGGTCAGCGGTTGCCAGCAGCCGCCGGATCCGACCCGCGATTGCGTCCTTGGTCAGCACCGGATCGTGCAGCGAACCCAACTCCTCCAACGAGGCCTGCTTGTGCTCCAACCTAACCCGGCCGGCGCTGAGCAGGTGATCAGGAACCTCTCCGCCGAGGATCTCCAACGCCCGCTCTACCCGGGCCCCGGCCGCGACCGCGGCCTTGGCCGAGCGACGCAGGTTCGCATCGTCGAAATTAGCTAGCCGGTTCGCTGAGGCCCGCACCTCACGCCGGACCCTTCGCTCCTCCCACATCAGCACGGTCTGGTGGGCGCCGAGCCGGGTCAGCATCGCGGCGATCGCGTCACCGTCACGGATCACGACCCGGTCGATGCCCCGGACATCGCGGGCCTTGGCCACGATCCCCATCCGACGAGCCGCGCCGACTAGCGCCAAGGCTGCCTCCGAGCCGGGGCACGTGACCTCGAGTGCGCTCGAACGACCCGGCTCGGTCAGCGAGCCATGAGCCAGGAAGACCCCGCGCCAGGCGGCGACCGCGTCGCACACCCCGCCGCCGACGATCGCCGGCGGAAGTCCACGCACCGGACGGCCGCGGTGGTCGACCAGGCCGGTCTGGCGAGCCAACGCCTCCCCATCCTTGAGTACCCGGACCAGGTAGCGGCGCCCACGCCGCAAGCCGGACGAGGTCACCATCACCAGGTCGCAGCTCAGGCCGTACAGATCGGCGATGGTGGCCCGCAGCCGGCGCGCAGCCGCCCCAGTGTCGAATTCGGCCTCGACCATGAGCCGGCCGCCGTTGATGTGGAGACCCCCGGCGAAACGCAACATGGCGACAGCCTCGGCCCGCCGGTCGCACGGCTTGCTCGTCACGACCGTGGCCAACTCCGCCTTCACCTGCTGGGTCAATGCCATTGGCATATCTTGGCACAGCCGGCGAGGGATTCATCGCCGGGGCTGGCCCGCAGCACTCAGACCCCGAAGACCTCGGCCAGGGAGGAGGCCAACAGCAGCGGGTCATGTCGCGCCGAGCCATCACGGACCCCCAGTCGGGCCACGTGGAGCTCTCCGCCGAAGCTTTCGGCGAACGAACGCAGGTGCCGATCCTGGGCCACAAACCGCTCGTCGGCGATCACATGGTCGAGCCGCAGCCGGGGGGCGTGCTCAGCCAGGACATCCAGATGGCCGCTCGGGGTGAAGCCCGCGGTCTCCTCCGCGGGCACCAGGTTCAGGATCAACACCCGCCGCCCGGGCGCGGTGACGATCGCCTCCTCGAGTTCCGGGACAAGCAGGTGCGGGATCACCGAGGTAAACCAGGAACCGGGCCCCAGGACCACGAAGTCGGCGGCCTGGACGGCCGCGATCGAGGCGGGATGGGCCGGCGGCTGAGACGGATCGAGGCGGACGTGAAGCACCTGCCCGGGAGTCTTGGCCACGGTCGCCTGGCCCCGTACCACGGACTGCTCGTCGGGAGCCTCCGGCAGCAGTCCGACTACATCGGCCTCAATGATCAGCGGGACCGCAGACATCGGCAGTACCCGGCCCCGGGTCCGTAGCAACTGGGCCACCATGTCGAGCCCCTCGACCGGGTCACCCAGACGCTGCCAGAGCCCTGCGATCAGCAGATTGCCGATGGCGTGGCCGGCCAGCGGGCCAGACCCCCCAAAACGAGACTGGAGCACGTCAGCCCACAATCGTCCTTCCCGGTCGTCGGAGCACAGCGCCGCCAGCGCCATTCGCAGGTCGCCGGGCGGCAGACAGTCCAGCTCGCGGCGCAACCGACCCGACGATCCGCCGTCGTCAGCGACCGTCACCACCGCGGTGACCCGATCGGTCAGGCGCCGCAGCGCGGCCAGGGTCGCCGACAGGCCGTGCCCCCCGCCCAGGGCCACCACCGACGGCAGCGCAGCCAGATGCCCGTTCATTCCCGTCCCAGATCGCGGTGAATCACCGCCACTGTCAGCCCGCTGTCCCGCAGCCTGCGGGCCAATTCCTCCGCCACCGCTGTGGAACGGTGTTTGCCGCCGGTGCAGCCGATCCCGATCTGGAATTGCCGCTTGCCTTCGCGGATATACCCCGGGCGTACCGTCTCGATCAGGCCCAGAGCCTGGTCCAGGAAGAGCCCAGCCGACGGCTGCCCCACCACATACTCGGCGACCGCGGTACTCAGCCCCGTCTGCGGGCGAAGCTGCGGCACCCAGTGTGGGTTGGGCAGAAAACGGACGTCAAGCACCATGTCGGAGTCAATCGGGACCCCGTTTTTGAAGCCGAACGACACCAGCGTCACCCGCAATTCGTCGCGGGCGCTGCCGCCGTACGCGTGCGCCACCCGTTGCGCCAGCTGGTGCACATTCAGCGAGGAGGTGTCGATCACCAGGTCGGCTGTGGCACGCAGAGCGGACAGCAGCCGCCGCTCGCGCTGGATCCCATCCAGCATCCGCCCGTCCTCCTGCAGTGGGACCGGACGACGAGAGGATTCCTGACGGCGGACGATGGTCTCGTCGCTGGCTTCCACAAAGCAGATCTCCGGCTGTACCCCGGCCTCGCGGAGCTGCTCGAAGACCACCGGCAGTTCGTCGAAACTGCCCCGGCTACGGACGTCAAGTACCACGGCGAGCTGGGTCACTGCATCATCCAGGAGCTGGCGGCATAACTGCGGCAGCATTGCCGGTGGCAGGTTGTCCACCACATACCAGCCATGATCTTCCATGGCATGGGCGGCGGTCCGGCGCCCAGCGCCGGAGATCCCGGTGATCACCACCACTCTCGACTGCGGCTTGGTCGACACCGGCTCATTATCGCCCGCCGATGTCAATCCTGCAGAACTTCGCCGGTGGCGAGGTTCACCGCCTCGCCTGGCGGCTGGGCCGCGACCGCTGCCACCACCGCTGCCGCCAGCCGCGGACCGAAGCCGGGTACTGCCGCGATCTGTTCCTCGGTCGCAGCCCGGATCTGCTTCAATGAGCCGAATTTGCGCCGCAACGCCGTGCGCCGGACCTCGCCCAGGCCCGGGACCTGGTCCAGCAGCGACTCCAACAGCGAGGCTGACCGCCGCCGCCGATGATGGCTGATCGCGAACCGGTGCGCCTCGTCACGGATCCGCTGCAGCAGGTATAGCCCCTCGCTGGTCCGGGGCAGGATCACCGGGTATTCCTCGCCCGGCAGCCAGACCTCCTCCAGACGTTTCGCCAGGCCGCACAGCGCAACCTCACCGATCCCGACCTCGGCTAAGGCCTCGGCGGCCGCCGCCACCTGCGGGGCGCCCCCGTCCACGACCACCAGTGCCGGCGGGTAGGCGAAGCCGCGCGGAGTGCGGGTTTCGGCATCGACCAGCGCCTGCGGATCGGCTCCCAGCTGCCGCTCGTCGAGCAGACGCCGGAAACGACGTCCCAACACCTCCCGCATCGCACCGGTGTCGTCGGAGGCCACGGTCCGGATCACAAACCGGCGATATTCGGATTTGCGCGCCAGTCCATCCTCGAAGACCACCATCGAAGCAACGGTCTCGCTGCCCTGCAGGTGAGAGATGTCGTAGCACTCGATCCGCAGGGGAGCCTGCGCCAGGCCGAGCGCTGTCTGGATCTCTTCCAAAGCCCGGTTCCGGGTGGTGAGATCCGAGGCTCGTTTGGTCTTGTGCCGGGCCAGTGACTCGGCCGCGTTGCGGGCGACGGTCTCCAGCAGCGCCTTCTTGTCGCCGCGGCGCGGAACCCGAATCGTGACCTGGGCACCCCGCTCACCGGACAGCAGGGTCTCCAGCATCTGGGCGCTGGCCGGCAGCTGGGGCACCAGGATCGTGCCCGGGACCGCGCGGCGGCGTTCCTCGGCCGGCAGCCGGGACGAGACCAGGCCGGCGTAGAGCTGCAGCAGGAAGGATTCCACCAGTTGGGGCAAGTCGCTGTCGTCGGCCCGGTCCGCAACCCAGCCCCGCTCCCCCACTACCCGACCGTCGCGGACGTGGAAGACCTGGACGGCGACCTCGAGCGGGTCGACCGCCATCGCGACTACATCGGCGTCGGTGCCGTCCGAGAGAACGATCGCCGTGCGTTCCAGCGCCTGTCGCAGCGCCACCAGTTGGTCACGCAGCACCGCCGCCCGCTCATATTCGAGATTGCCGGCCGCGATCCCCATCTCGCGCTCCAGTCGTCTCACCACCGCCGAAGGACGCCCGCCTAGGAACTGGCAAAAGTCGGCCACCAGGTCTCGGTGGCGCTCCGCATCGATCCAGCCCACGCACGGCGCCGAACATTTGTCGATGTGGGCCAGTAGGCAAGGGCGACCGCTGGCCTGAGCAGAGCGGAAGACCCCCGGGGTGCAGGACCGGACCGGGAACACCGTCAGCAGGGTGTCGACGGTGTCCCGGATTGCCCAGGCTTGGCCGTACGGGCCGAAATAGCGCCATCCTCGCCGCTTGCTGCCCCGCCCGACGAAGACCCGCGGTACGTCCTCAGACCAAGTGACGCACAGCCAGGGGTACGACTTGTCGTCGCGGTACTTGATGTTGAACCGCGGGTCGTACTCCTTGATCCAGGCGTACTCCAACTGCAACGCCTCTACTTCATTGCGGACCACGGTCCACTCGACACCAGCCGCAGTACGGACCATGGTCCGGGTCCGGGGGTGTAGACCATCCGGGTCCGCGAAGTACGAATTCAGCCGCTGCCGCAATGACTTCGCCTTGCCGACGTACAGCACTGTGCCCGCCGAATCCCGGAACCGGTACACCCCCGGGTCCAGCGGAATCGAGCCCACGGGGGGCCGGTAGGTCGCCGGGTCTGCCACGGCGCTCACCCTACCCAGGCTGCCGCAGCGGCCCTGGTCACCGAGACCGACTCCTCGAGCGTGACCTGCCGGCCGTGCCCGACAGTTGACGCCTGGGCCGGGCCACCGGCACTTCGCTGCCGCGCAGCGCCTCGGCTAGGAACTGACCGGTATGGGAGCCGGGGGTGGTTGCGACTTGCTCCGGGGTGCCCTGGGCCACGATCTGTCCGCCACGGGAACCGCCTTCCGGGCCGAGGTCGATCACCCAGTCAGCGGTCTTGATCACGTCTAGGTTGTGCTCAATCACCACCACGCTGTTGCCGGCGTCCACGAGCCGTCCCAGCACCTCCAGCAGCCTGCGGACGTCTTCAAAGTGCAGACCGGTGGTCGGTTCGTCGAGGACGTACAGGGTACGGCCGGTGGCCCGGCGCTGCAATTCAGCAGCCAGTTTCACCCGCTGTGCCTCACCACCGGACAGGGTCGGCGCCGGCTGCCCCATCCGGACGTAGCCGAGGCCCACCTCGACCAGGGTGTTGAGGTGGCGGGCGATGGCCGGGATCGCGGCGAAGAAGTCCGCACCCTCCTCGATCGGCATGTCGAGGACCTCGGCGATCGAGCGGCCCTTGTAACGAACCTCCAGGGTTTCGCGGTTGTAGCGGGCCCCGTGACAGACCTCGCACGGGACGTACACATCGGGCAGGAAGTTCATCTCGATCCGGATCGTGCCGTCCCCGGCGCAAGCCTCACAGCGGCCACCTTTGACGTTGAACGAAAACCGGCCAGGCTGATAGCCGCGGACCTTAGCCTCCGGAGTCTCGGCGAAAAGGCCCCGGATCCGGTCGAAGACCCCCGTATACGTGGCCGGGTTGGAACGGGGGGTCCGCCCGATCGGGGACTGGTCGACGTGGATGATCTTGTCCACGGCGTCCAGACCGTCGATCCGCTGGTGGCGTCCGGGTACGGCCTTGGCGTTGTAGATCCGCCGTGCCAGCGCTGCGTACAGGATCCCGTTGACCAGCGTCGACTTGCCTGAACCGGAGACTCCGGTAACGCAGACCAGCTGCCCCAGCGGAAAGGCGATAGTGAGATCGCGCAGGTTGTTCTCCCGCGCCCCGACAACCGTGACCGCGCGGCCGTTGCCGGGTCGCCGCTGAGCCGGCAACGGGATGCTACGCCGACCCGCCAGATACGCCCCAGTGATCGATTCCGGGTTGTTCAGCAGGTCAGACACCGGCCCGCAGACCACCACCTCTCCTCCGTGTTCCCCAGCCCCGGGCCCGATGTCGACCGCCCAGTCAGCGGCCCGGATGGTGTCTTCGTCGTGCTCGACCACGATCAGGGTGTTGCCCAGGTCCCGTAGCCGCAGCAGGGTGTCGATCAGGCGACGGTTGTCGCGCTGATGCAATCCGATGCTCGGCTCATCCAGCACGTACAACACCCCGACCAGCCCGGACCCGATTTGCGTGGCCAGGCGGATCCGCTGCGCCTCCCCGCCGGAGAGGGTGCCAGCCGGGCGAGACAGGGTCAGGTAGTCGAGGCCCACATCAAGCAGGAACCGCAGCCGCTCGTTGATCTCTTTCAGTACCCGCTGCGCGATCTGAGCTTCCCGGCTGGTGAGTTCCAGGGTGGCCAGAAAGTCAGCAGCAGCGGCGATCGACAGGTCGGCCACCTCGGCGATATTCAACCCGCCGAGGGTGACCGCCAGCGAGGTCGGCTTGAGCCGGGCCCCGTGACAGGCCGAACACGGGATCTCGCGCATGTACTCGGCTACCCGGTCCCGGGCGCTGTCAGTCTCGGCCTCCGCATGGCGGCGTTTGAGGTACGGGATCACGCCCTCGTAGTTCGCCGAATAGGTCCGGACCCGGCCGTACCGGTTGCGGTGCCGGACGAGTACCGGGTCCTCGACCCCGTTCAGCACCAGGGTGCGTACCGGTCCCGGCAAATGGCAAAAAGGGGTGTCCATGGAGAACCCCTCAGCACGGGCCAGACCGGACAGCACGTTCTGGAAGTAGCCCGAGACAGCCGGTGAGGCCCAGGCCGCGATCGCGTTCTCGGCCAGGCTAAGCGAGTCGTCGGGGATCACCAGCTCGGGATCCACCTCCATCGTGGTGCCGATCCCCGAGCAGGCCGGGCAGGCCCCCCAAGGGGCGTTGAAGGAGAACTGCCGCGGCTCCAATTCCTCGATCGAGATGTCGTGCTCGTTAGGGCAGGCCAGCTTCTCGCTGTAACGCCGTTCGCGGTCCGCGGCGTCGGCAGGGCGGTCGACGAAATCGATCGCGACCACGCCCTGCGCCAGCCGCAGCGCGGTCTCCACCGAATCAGTGAGCCGCTGCTTCATCGCCGGTTTCACCGCCAACCGATCCACGATCACGTCGATGCTGTGCTTCTTCTGCTTGTCGAGCCGGGGCACGGCGGTGAGTTGGTACACCTGCCCGTCAACCCGGACCCGGGCGTACCCTTCGGTCGCAAGCTCGGTGAAGACCTCAACGTATTCTCCCTTGCGTCCTCGGACCACCGGTGCCAATACCTGGAACCGGGTCCCCTCAGGCAGGGTTAACAGCCGGTCCACGATCTGCTGCGGCGACTGCCTGGTCACCGGCTCGTGGCAGTCGGGGCAGTGCGGCCGGCCGGCCCGAGCGAACAGCAGCCGTAGGTAGTCGTACACCTCGGTGATGGTGCCGACCGTGGAACGGGGGTTACGGGAGGTCGACTTCTGATCGATCGAGACCGCCGGCGACAGGCCTTCGATGAAGTCGACGGCTGGTTTGTCCATCTGCCCGATGAACTGCCGCGCGTACGCTGATAGCGACTCGACGTAGCGGCGTTGGCCCTCGGCGAAGATGGTGTCAAAGGCCAGCGAGGATTTCCCGGACCCAGACAGGCCGGTGAAGACGATCAGCGCGTCCCGCGGTAGGTCCAGCGACACATTCTTGAGGTTGTGCTCACGCGCACCCCGGACCATCAGTCGGTTCATCACCCGGACATGGTAGGGGCCAGCTGCGACAGTGGCCGGTCACGACCCGGGTACCCCGACCGGTCCGATCTGCCCTAGGTTGGACCCCATGACCGTTCCCCATGCCGGCGGCGATACCGCACTGGCTGCAGTCAGGCGGTCGAAGTTGACCAGTACCCAGCGGTTGTTGGGTGACACCATCACCATCTCGCAGGCGGACTGGGGCCAGCCCACGATCCTGCCCGGTTGGACGCGAGCCCATCTGGCCACCCACCTGGCTCGCAACGCCGACGTCCTGCGCCGGGCCGTGGAACGGGTGGTTGCCGGGGAGCCGTTCCGGCTCGACCCAGACGACGACCTCACCGACCTGGAACAGGGATCGCGCCGTACCCCGCTCGACCTTCAGATCGACTTGGACACTACTGCGGGCCAGCTGACAGAGGTCTTCTCCTCCCTCACCCATCAGCAGTGGCAGTTGCCGGCCGGCGAGGGGCTCACCATCGCCGATCTGCCCCTGGCCCGGCTGAATGAAGTAGTCCTGCACCACGTGGATCTGGACTGCGGATTCTCCTTCGTCGACATCGATCCTCAAGTCGCCCGGTGGCTTTTGGAATGGAATGTTCGCCGCCGTACCGACCTCGCAGACCGTCCCCGGATCACCCTTCAGTCCAGCAGCGGCTACCAGGCCAGCCTGGGCTCGTACGGCGGAACGGTGCTGATCAGCGGCAGTGACGCCAACCTGCTGGGCTGGATCACCGGGCGGCTATCACCGAGCACGGTCAGCGGAGCGGACCGGATCGAGGTAGGACCGGCTCGTTAGCGAGCCTCGCCGGTTTCGCCGGCTGCGACGAGTTCCGGGTTACGCGAGGAGGCGATCAGACTGGCCACTGTCGTCACTACCAAAGTTCCCACGATCACCAGCAGCGACAACCACATCGGCAATTCGCCGTTGAAGCCCAGCCGCTGGTCAAGGTGGTACTCGTGCATCGCGTGCAGGAGCAGCTTGGCGCCGATAAAGGCCAGGATCACCGACAGTCCCAAAGACAGGTAGACCAGCCGTCGCAGCATGTTGCCCAACAGAAAATAGAGCTGGCGCAGGCCCATCAAGGCAAAGACGTTCGCGGTGAAGACCAGGAACGGTTCCTTCGTCAGCCCGTAGATGGCCGGGATCGAGTCCAAGGCGAACATCAAGTCGGTGCTGCCCAGGGCCACGATTACCAGGAACATCGGGGTCATGCGGCGACGCTGTTCGACCTTCACCTGGATTCGCTTCCCATGGAAGTCCTCGGTGAATCGGAAACGACTCCTGACTACCCGGATCGCAAAACTCTCGGTGACGTCGTCCTCTGATTCGCCGGCCAGGTATTCCCGGACCAAGCCGACAGCGGTGTACACCAGGAAGGCGCCGAAGATGAAGAAGACCCAGGCGAACTGCGATATCAGGGTCGCCCCCAAGGCGATGAAGACCCCCCGCAGAACTAGGGCCAGGATGATCCCGATCATCAATGCGTACTGCTGCAGATGTCTCGGCACCCGCATCTTCGCCATGATAATCAGGAAAATGAACAGGTTGTCGATCGATAACGAATATTCAGTCAGCCAGCCGAGTAGGAACTCGCCCCCGTACCGGGGCCCCCGCAACCAGAACACCCCGGCCGCGAACAACAGCGCGGAGACGACATAGACCGTGATCGCGATAGTGCATTCGCGCATGGACGGCTCGTGGGGCCGCCGACCGATCACCACGACATCGAAGACCAGGACCGCGAACAGCACCAGCAAGGTGATGCCCCAGGCTAGGGGGGTTACGTGCACTGAGACCCCTTTCCGAGGCGAGGCGTCCGTCCCTCGCCGAAAAGGACACTCTAGCGGGTGGCCTCCAGCATCTGGCGGAGTTCTCGTTTCAGCTCGGCCACCTCGTCGCGCAGCCGGGCAGCCGCCTCGAACTGCAGGTCGGCGGCAGCGGCGTGCATCTGTTCGGTCAGCTCGGCCACCAGATCGGCCAGTTCACCTGCCGGCAGGGTCGACAAGTCCCGTTGGGCGACCTCGGCGGCGAGAGCCGGGACCGGGGTCCGCTGTCGGCTGCTACCGCGCCCTGAGGGCCGACTCATCAAGGACCGGGTATCGGCATCCTCGCGGGCCAGCAGGTCAGTCAGGTCAGCGATCTGTTTGCGCAGCGGCTGTGGGTCGATCCCGTGGTTGGCGTTGTACGCCACCTGCTTGGCCCGGCGCCGGTTGGTCTCGTCGATCGCCTGCTGCATAGATGGGGTGACTTTGTCGGCGTACATGTGGACCTGTCCGTCGACATGACGGGCAGCTCGACCGATGGTCTGGATCAGGGACCGCTCGCTGCGCAGGAAGCCCTCCTTGTCAGCATCGAGGATTGCCACCAGGGACACCTCGGGCAGGTCCAGTCCTTCACGTAGCAGATTAATCCCGACCAGCACGTCGTACTCTCCGAGTCGCAGTTCGCGCAGCAGTTCGATCCGGCGCAGGGTGTCCACCTCGGAGTGCAAGTAGCGGGTTCGGACCCCGTTGCCCAGCAGGTAGTCGGTTAAGTCCTCGGCCATTTTCTTGGTGAGCGTGGTCACCAGTACCCGCTCATCGCGTTCAGCCCGGATCCGGATCTCCCCCATCAGGTCGTCGATCTGGCCCTTGGTGGGTTTCAGCACGATCTCCGGATCCACTAGACCGGTCGGTCGGATCAGCTGCTCGACGAAGCCGTCTGCCTTGGCCAGCTCGTACTCGCCGGGAGTCGCAGACAAATAGACCGTCTGCCCGATCCGATCAACGAATTCCTCCCAACGCAGAGGCCGATTGTCCATCGCGCTGGGCAGTCGAAAACCATGCTCGACAAGCATCCGCTTACGTGACATATCCCCCTCGTACATGCCGCCGATCTGAGGCACCGTGACATGGGATTCGTCAACCACCAGAAGGAAGTCGTCTGGGAAATAGTCGAGCAGGCAATTCGGTGGGCTTCCGGCAGCTCGTCCATCAATATGACGCGAATAGTTCTCGATGCCGGAGCAGCTGCCGATCTGGCGCATCATCTCAATGTCATACGAGGTCCGCATCCGCAGTCGCTGCGCCTCCAGCAGCCGCTGATCGGTCTCCAACTCGGCGAGCCGGGCCTCCAATTCGGTCTCAATGCTCGCGATGGCTCGCTCCATCCGGTCTGCACCGGCGGTGTAATGGGTGGCCGGGAAGATGTACATCTCCTTGTCTTGGCTCTGTTCCTCACCGGTCAGCGGATTCAGCACCGACAAAGCCTCGACTTCGTCACCGAAGAATTCAACTCGCCAGGCCAGCTCCTCGTACATCGGGAAGACCTCGACGGTGTCGCCCCGGACTCGGAAAGTGCCACGGGTAGCGGCCAGGTCATTACGGACGTACTGGATATCGACTAGCTGGCGCATCAGGTGGTCGCGGCCGTGCTCAATCCCGACATGGAGTCGGATCGCACGATCCAGGTACTCCTCGGGAGTGCCCAAGCCGTAAATCGCCGAGACCGTCGCCACCACGATCACGTCTCTCCTGGTCAGCAGGGAGTAGGTGGCCTTGTGGCGGAGTCTTTCGACCTCCTCGTTCAACGAGGAATCCTTCTCAATGTAGGTATCGGTCTGCGGGATATACGCCTCAGGCTGGTAGTAGTCGTAGTACGAGACGAAATACTCGACGGCATTGTTGGGGAAAAACTGCCGCAATTCGTTGGCGAACTGGGCGGCTAGGGTCTTGTTCGGCTGCATCACCAGCACCGGTCGTTGCAGCCGTTCCGCAAGCCAGGCTACGGTCGCGGTCTTACCCGTTCCTGTGGCCCCCAGCAGCACCACATCCCGCTCGCCATCACGGATTCGGCGCTCCAGCTCATCGATCGCCGCGGGCTGGTCACCGGCCGGCTCAAAATCAGCCTGCACCCGAAACGGCGCCCTGCTCTGCACCAGATCCTTCGATCGCATGACGGCGAGCCTAATGGGCAGCGCCGACAGGGGTCACTGCGCCGCTCACAGCCGGCGGCTCCCAGGCTGTCGCAACTGCATCGTCAGCCGTCGCCAGGCCTGGTCGACCTGGTCCTCCAGGTGGGCAAGGTCGCCGGAGTTGTCGACCACGAGATCAGCGATCGCCAGCCGCTGCTCACGGCTGGCCTGGGCCGCCAGCCGAGCCCGGGCCTGCTGCTCGTCCAACCGGTCCCGGGCCTGAACCCGGGCCAGCTGGGTGGCCGGGTCGATGTCAACCACGATCACCTGGTCGTACCGGTCCGGTTGCCCGGTCTCGACCAGCAGCGGGATCATGTGGACCACTACCGAGCCGGGCGGCGCGGCCGCCTCGAGTTCATCTGCCCCGCGCCACACAGCAGGGTGAATCACCGCCTCCACCTGGGCTCGAAGGCCAGGGTCGGCGAAAATCAGCCTGCCCAGCGCCGAACGATCCAGGTGCCCGTCGGGAGTCAGGATCTGCGGGCCGACCAGCCGCACCAAGCTGGCCAGCCCGGTGCTGCCCGGCTCCACCGCCTGCCGGGCCAAAATGTCGGCGTCGATGATCACTGCTCCCCGCTGCCGAAACAGCTCAGCGACGGTGGACTTGCCGGAACCAATGCCTCCAGTCAGGCCAATCCGCAGCGATGGGCCCCCGCTGCTGCGCAGGCCCATCGTCGTTGCGGTCGGGGTCAGCTGTTGCTGCCCGTCAGTTTGTCGCGCAGCGCCTGCAGCGCCTCGTCTGAAGCCAGCGAGCCCTCGGATCCGGAGCCACCAGCCGCATACGAGGTGGCGTTGCCGGCGCTGACCGCAGCCTGATTCTCGGCCTGTTCAGCTTCCTCGGCCTGACGCTTGTGCGCCTCCCAGCGGGCGTGGGCCTCGGCGTACTGCTGCTCCCAGGCTGCCTGCTGCTCCTCGTAGCCGGGTTTCCACTCGTTGGTCTCCGGGTCGAAGCCCTCCGGGTAGATGTAGTTGCCCTGCTCGTCATACGAGGCGGTCATGCCGTACAGCGCCGGATCGAAGTCGTCGGCGGCGATGTCGATGCCCTCGTTGGCCTGCTTCAGCGACAGCGAGATCCGCCGCCGCTGCAGGTCGATGTCGATGATCTTGACCATCACCTCGTCGTTAACCGTGACCACCTGCTCGGGGATCTCGACGTGACGCTCGGCCAGCTCAGACACGTGGACCAGGCCCTCAATGCCCTCCTCGACCCGGACGAAAGCACCGAACGGCACCAGCTTGGTGACCTTGCCCGGCACGATCTGGCCGATCTGGTGGGTCCGGGCGAAGGTCTGCCACGGATCCTCCTGGGTCGCTTTCAGCGACAGCGAGACCCGCTCCCGGTCCATGTCAACCTCGAGCACCTCGACGGTGACGTTCTGGCCGACCTCGACCACCTCGGACGGGTGATCGATGTGCTTCCACGACAACTCCGAGACGTGGACCAGGCCGTCCACACCACCGAGGTCGACGAAGGCACCGAAGTTAACGATGCTGGAGACCACACCGCGACGGATCTGGCCCTTCTGGAGCTGGGTCAAGAAGTTCTGGCGAACCTCAGACTGGGTCTGCTCCAGCCAGGCCCGCCGCGACAGGACCACATTGTTGCGGTTCTTGTCCAGCTCGATGATCTTGGCCTCCAGTTCCTGACCGACGTACGGCTGCAGGTCGCGGACCCGGCGCATCTCGACCAGCGAGGCGGGCAGAAAGCCCCGCAAGCCGATGTCGACGATCAAGCCGCCCTTGACGACCTCGATCACCCGGCCGGTGACCACCCCCTCGGATTCCTTGATCTTCTCGATCGTGCCCCAAGCGCGCTCGTACTGGGCGCGCTTCTTGGACAGGATCAGGCGACCCTCCTTGTCCTCTTTCTGCTGGACCAGGGCCTCGATCTCGTCGCCGACTTGGACCACCTCGAAGGGATCCACGTCGTGCTTGATCGAAAGCTCCTTGGAGGGGATCACGCCCTCGGTCTTGTACCCGATGTCGAGCAGGACCTCGTCCCGATCGACCTTGACGACGGTGCCGGTGACGATGTCACCGTCGGTGAAGTATTTGATGGTCGCGTCGATCGCGGCGAGGAAGTCCTCGTCAGAGCCGAGATCGTCGATCGCGACCTGCGGCGCCTCGAACGTTGAGGTCATGTAGTAGGGCTCCGATGGATTGTGTCGTCCGGCGCACGGCGACCGCCGCCGTCAGCCAGTGTTGTCGGAACCGGCCCGTACGAGCGCGACCTACTCCATGCCGAGGCCGCGCAGATCACCACGCCCGCACCAGCCTATCGTGGCCAACACCCAGTCACAACCGGGACCTATCCGGCCAGCAGAAGCGTACCCACGAGCACCCCCGCCGCAATGCAACACACCAGGGTGAGCGACATGAAACGGGCAGCGAACCTCGTACCGAAGGCGCCCGACTGCATCGCGAAAAGCTTGATGTCCACCATCGGGCCCACCACCAGGAAGACGAGTTGCGCGGTCGGGGAGATCGCGGAGAACGAGGCCACGACGAAGGCGTCCGCTTCCGAGCACAGCGCCAGCAACACCGCCAGGGCCGCCATCACCAGGACCGCGAGCCACAGGTTGGCCCCGATCCGGCTGAGCACCCCGACCGGTACCACGACCTTGATCGCGGCCGCCGCTGCGGCACCCATCACCAGGAAGCCTCCGGCCTGCACCAGGTCGTGCATCGCAGTGGTCCGAAACACGGTGGCTCGTGAGACCCCCTGGTGGTCATGACCAGTCTGGGGTCGCATCCATTCCGGTTTGCCGAGCAGCGCCCACAACCAGCCGACGACCAACACCGCCAGCAGGGAGGCCAACAGCCGCGCCCAGACCATCCGGGGGTTGTTGTTGAAGGCGACCGCGGTCGCCACGAGTACGACCGGGTTCACTGCTGGGGCTGCCAGCAGGAAGGCCAGCGCTGCGGCCTGCGACAGACCACGCCGCATCAGGGACTGGGCGACAGGGACCGAGGCGCATTCGCAGCCGGGCAGCACCATCCCGGCCACCCCGGCGGTCGGGACGGCCAGCAACGCGGAGCGGGGTGTGATCCGTGAGAGCAGATCCTTCGGCACGAAGGCAGCAATCGCGCCCGACACCAGCACCCCGAGCACCAGAAACGGGGTGGCCTGGACCACGATCCCGACCAGCAGGGTGGCCCAGGTGGCGTAGGCCCCGTCCAGGCTCACCAACGGCCCCACCCGGAAGGCGTGTTGGAGGATCACGAGCACCCCGATCACGGCGACGAACGGCAGCAGCCAGACCTGGACGATGGACTTCACAGGTACGGCATCTCAGGCTCGGGTATCACCGTCACCGAGCTCGCAACGAGCACCGGTAGGCTGCCGCTAGCCGGAAGGTCAATGACCCCTTCCAGCTGGACCCAGACCACATCACCAACGGGCATCGGGGCTCCCCTGACTGCGACCGAGTACAGCTGGGCGTCTGCCACGCAACAGAAGATCCGGAATCGGTTGAGGGTCCAGTCCCCCTGGGTCGCGTCACGCGCCGGGGCGACAAAGCCCACCATCCGTACTCTCCGGCCCACCAGGTCGGTGCGTTGGCCGGACCGGTAGCGATCCAGGTAGTCGGCGAGGGTCAGCTCAGTCGTGGTCTCGGTGGGCAGCGGTGAGAACTCGACCTGATTCTCCGACGGTGGCGGGCTAGCCTGGTTCAGCGCCCCGGCTCCCAGGGAGGACGGGGTGGCCAGAGCGAACAACAACGACGGCACTACCAGCAGCAGACCCACCCGGGGCAGCCCGTGGCTGTGGGCCAGCTCGGATCGGGCCTGCCGGTCGGTGGTGTCGAGCAGGGTCCACACCCCCAGCACCGCCATGGCCAGTGCGGCAGCGATCAGGTAGGGACGAAACCACTCCTGGACGTAGTCCACGTAGGAACCCGAGATCACCATCGACCCCACGACGGTAGCCAGCAGCAGGACGACCGTGGCCGCGATCGACTGTTGAAGGGGTTCAGCGAAGCCACCGCGGGTTGTGGTTGGCGCGGCCGGATCGGTCATCGAGATTCCTGACGGTCGACGGTTCAGGTCCAGACCATGATGCCAGCCTGCGGCCCGGCTCTTGCTCGTGCCCCTGACTGCGGCCAAGGTTCAGTGGGCCGCCTCGTACCAGGAGCGTCCCACGCCCACCGACACGTCCAGCGGTACGGCAAGGTCGACCGCACCGGCCATCCGTTCCCGGACCAGGGCCTCGACCGTCTCCCGTTCCCCAGGCGCGATCTCGAGGACCAGCTCGTCGTGGACCTGGAGCAGCATCCGGCTGCGCAGGCCTTGCTCGGCAAGACCAGCCTCGACGTCGAGCATCGCCACCTTGATGATGTCGGCGGCCGAGCCTTGGATTGGTGCGTTCAGGGCCATTCGTTCGGCCATCTCGCGCCGCTGCCGGTTCGAGCTGCCCAGGTCAGGCAGGTATCGGCGCCGGCCCAAGATGGTCTCGGTATAGCCGTTGCGCCGCGCCTGAGCCACGATGCCCTGCAAATAATCGCGTACCCCGCCAAAACGTTCGAAGTACTCCTCCATCAGCAGTCTCGCCTCGCTGGCATCGACCCCCAGCTGCTGCGACAGCCCGTACGCGCTGAGCCCGTACGCCAAGCCGTAGTTCATCGCTTTGATCCGGGCCCGCTGGGTTGGCGAAACCTCGTCGGATTCGACCCCGAAGACTCGGCCCGCCATCACGGTGTGGAAGTCCCGGCCACAGCGGAAGGCCTCGATCAGGCCCTGATCGCCGCAGGCATGAGCCATGATCCGCATCTCGATCTGGCTGTAGTCGGCCGTGAGCAGGGTCTCGAAACCGTCACCGACGACAAAAGCGGCGCGGATCGTCCGGCCGGCGTCGGTACGGACCGGGATGTTCTGCAGGTTCGGGTCAACAGAACTGAGCCGCCCGGTCGCGGCGATGGTCTGCACATACGTGGTGTGGACCCGTCCGTCGTCGGCCACCGCCTTCTGCAGACCCTCCACCGTTTGACGCAGTCGGATCGCGTCTCGATGTTCCAGCAGGTGCGCTAGGAATGGGTGCTCGGTCTTGGCGAAGAGGCTTTCCAAGGCGTCGGCGTCAGTGGTCCAGCCTGATTTGGTGCGTCGGGTCTTCGGCATCCGTAGTTCGTCGAAGAGCACCACCTGCAGTTGCTTCGGTGAGCCGAGGTTGACCTGCCTGCCGATCACCCGGTGGGCTTTGCTCTCGGCCGCCGCCACCCGGGCGTCGAAACCCTTCCAGAGCTCGTCCAGCAGGGCTAGGTCGACAGCGATCCCGGTTCGTTCCATCACGGCTAGAGTCCGCAGCAGCGGAAGTTCCACATCCTGCAGCAGGCTAGCCTCGCCCCGGCGGGCCAATTCCTGCGCGAGCGACTCGGCCAGATCGATCACCGCGCGGGCCCGCAGCATCGCCGTGTTGGCGGTCTCGTCGGTGTCAGGATTCTCGTCGAGATCGTCCTCGCCGCCGAGGTCCAGTGGCAATTGGTCGTCCTGGTCGGGCGCGCCGGCATCAAGCCGCAGTTCGCGCTTGAGGTGACGCAAAGCCAGGTCGGCCAAGTCATAAGTGCGCTGGTCGGGACGCAGCAGGTAGGCCGCGAGTTGGGTATCGCTGACCAGCCCTCCCAGATCCCAGCCCCGCGCCCAGATCCCATGCAGCGGGCCCTTCGCGTCGTGCATCGCCTTCGGCCGGCGCGGATCCGCCAGCCAGGCGGCCAGCGCGGCATCGTCGGCGGGGTCCAGATCGGTCACGTCCAGGAAGGCCCCGCAACCATCGGAACTAGCCAGGCCAATGGTCCGTAAATCCCCGGTGCCCGAGCCCCAGTGGCCGGTGACATCCATCCCGGTCAGCGGGCCAGTCCCGTGCTCGGCTAGCCAGTCGGCCACGGTTCCGGGCCGTAACCGATCACCGAGCAGTGCGAAGCCGCCTTCCGCCCGTACTTCCTGCGGCGGCAGCATCTCCAGCAGCCGGTCTCGCAGTACCCGGAATTCCAGCTGGTCGAAAAGCCGGTGCACGGCTTCCCGGTCCCAGGGGCGGCGTTCCAGGTCCGTGACCGTGACCGGCAATTCCAGGTCACGCAGCAGCGCATTGACCTTGCGATTGGTGACCACCGTGTCGATCATCGACCGGAAGGTCACTCCCACCTTGCCGGGGATCGTGTCGGCCTGTCGGATCAGATTCTCCAGCCCGTCGAACTGATTGAGCCATTTGGCGGCGGTCTTCGGCCCGACGCCCGGTACGCCCGGGAGGTTGTCACTGGTCTCGCCCACCAGGGCGGCCAGTTCCGGGTACCGCTGCGGGGTCACCAGATATCTCTGGAGCACCATCTCTGGCGTCATCCGGGCCAGGTCTGAGACCCCCTTGCGCGGGTAGAGCACGGTGACCTGGTCGGTGACCAGTTGCATCGCATCCCGGTCACCGGTGCAGATCAGCACCTCGATCCCCTGAGCGGGCGCCTGGGTGGCGAGGGTGGCGATGATGTCGTCCGCCTCGTACCCGTCGACCTCGATATGAACCAGCTGCAGGGCGTCCAGGACCTCCTTGATCAGCGCCACTTGCCCGTCGAATGCCGGTGGTGAGGCGGAACGGTTGCCCTTGTAGTCCGCGAACAGCTCGGTCCGGAAGGTGGTCCTCGAGACATCAAAGGCGACCGCCACATGGGTCGGCTGTTCGTCGCGCAGGACGTTGATCAGCATCGAGGTGAACCCGTACACGGCGTTCGTGTGCTGCCCGGTGCTGGTGGCGAAATTGTCCACCGGAAGGGCGAAGAAGGCCCGGTAGGCGACCGAGTGGCCATCGATCAGCAGCAGCCGGGGTGTGGTGGATTCCGCCATACGGGCAGCCTAGTGCCGACGCCAGGAGTCCCGGATCAGGCATGGCAAGGTGAGGCGCGTGACGGCAGATGTACCGGACTGGGTAGCCACGATCAGTCACCCGTTGGAGGACCGGCTCGGCATCCAGGTGCAGCGGCTCAGCGTCGACCTTGCGATCGCCACGATGCCGGTTGCTGGCAATACTCAGCCGGCGGGAATGCTCCACGGGGGCGCGTCCTGTGTTCTGGCCGAGGGACTCGGGTCTTTGGCCTGCGCCGCGTACGGGCGTGAGCGGGGACTGTTACCGGTCGGAGTGGACCTCAACATCACCCACCACCGGGCAGTGACCAGCGGCCAGGTGACCGCCACCGCCCGCCCACTCCACCTCGGTTCCCGGACCGCCTGCTACGAGATCGTGATCGTCAACGACCACGGCGAGCGGACTGCTACGGCTCGGCTGACCTGCCGCCTGATCCCAGCACCACCTGGTCGTGGTTGACCTACGACTTGGACCTGTTCGTCTTGCGGCCCTTTGTCTGCCCGGCCTTCTGATAGTTGATGACCTCTTCGGCGACCTCCCGCATCGACTTGCGCAGGTCCATGGCGGTCTTTTGGATCCAGCGGAAGGCTTCGGCCTCCGACAGGCCGTGGCCCTCTTGAAGGATCCCCTTAGCCTGGTCGACGGCCTTGCGGGAGGCCAACCGTTCCTCCAGGTCCTGGACCTCGGACTCGACGGCCAAGACCTGCGCGAACCGGGCAGCGGCGATCTCGATGGCCGGAACCACATCGGAGGCGTCGAACGGTTTAACCACGTACGCCATCGCACCGGCCTCAGCAGCCCGCTCGACGAGTTCCCGCTGGGAGAAGGCAGTCAGGATCACCACGGGCGCAATGCGCTCGGCTGCGATCGTCTCGGCGGCGGAGATCCCGTCCAGCCGAGGCATCTTCACATCCATCACCACGACATCAGGATCCAGACTGCGGGCGAGCTCGATCGCCTCCTCGCCGTCGGTGGCCTGCCCCACCACGTCAAAGCCCTTTTCGGTGAGCAGCTCGACCAGATCGAGCCGGATCAGAGCCTCGTCCTCAGCGACGAGAACACGGCGACGGGTACCGGGCTGGTCTGTTGTTGCTTCTGTCACAGGGGGCATTCTATGGCTCTCGGCACCGGCCCTATACTGATGCCCGCTACTCGCCCGAGTGGCGGAATGGCATACGCGGACGGCTCAAACCCGTCTGCCCGCAAGGGCATAGGGGTTCGACTCCCCTCTCGGGCACCCAGGTCGGGGTTGGTCTGCCAACCCCGACCATACGATGTTCACGTCCTAGTCGAGCGGGTCCCAGCCGTCTCGCGGATGGTACCGGTGCACATGAAGGGTGTTGGTCTTGCCGGGGATCCCCATCGGGGAGCCGTAGACGACTACCAGGCGATCACCGCGCTGGCACAGATGCCGCTGACCCAAGACCACGTCGACCTCGTCCAACAGGTCCTGGATCTCAGTGTGCTCAGCTGTGGTGTAGGTCGTCACCCCCCAGGCCAGAGCCAGTTCCTGCCGGGTGGATTCGCTAGGGGTGAAGCAGAGCAGCGGGATCTCGGCACGCAGCCGCGACAACCGTCGGGCGGTGTCGCCCGATTTGGAGAAAGCTAGCAGGTAGCGGGCGTCGAGCCGGTTCGCGATCTCGGCGGCAGCCATGGCGATCACCCCGCCGGTGGTGTGCGGGTCCCAGTTGATCTCGTTGATTCCGGCGAAGCCGTGCTCCTCGACGTTGGCGATGATCCGGCTCATCACCGACACAGCCTCCACCGGGTAGGCACCGACGCTGGTCTCACCTGAGAGCATCACCGCGTCGGTTCCATCGAGGACCGCGTTCGCCACGTCCGAAGCCTCAGCTCGGGTAGGTCGAGGCGCGGAGATCATCGACTCCAGCATTTGGGTGGCGACGATTACCGGTTTGGCCCACTTCCGCGCAGCTCGGATGATCCGCTTCTGGACCAGCGGCACCTCTTCCAACGGAAGCTCCACTCCCAGATCACCACGGGCCACCATGAAGGCGTCGAAGGCGTCGATAATGTCGTCGAGGTTCTCGACCGCCTGCGGTTTCTCGATTTTGGCGATCACCGGGACCCGGCGTCCCTCCTCGTCCATCACGCGATGCACATCGCGGATGTCGAGACCACTGCGGACGAAGGACAGGGCCACCAGGTCGATCCCGTTGCGTAGCGCCCACCGCAGGTCCTCGGTGTCCTTCTCGCTGAGGGCGGGGACGCTGACCGCGACGCCCGGCAGGTTGATCCCCTTGTTGTTGCTGACAGGCCCGCCGACCACCACCTCACAGATCACGTCGGTCTCGGTGACCTCCTTAGCCCGCAACTCGATCCGTCCATCGTCGATCAGGATCGTGTCGCCCGGTGAGACGTCGCCGGGTAGCCCTTTGAAGGTCGTCGAGCAGCGGTGGACGTCGCCGTCCACCTCGTCGGTGGTGATGGTGAACGTGGCGCCATTCACCAGGGTGACCGGTCCGCCGCTGAACCGCTTCAGCCGGATCTTGGGGCCCTGCAGGTCGGCGAACACCGCCACAGCCCGGCCGGCTTTCGCCGCTGCCGCCCGTACCTCGGCTAGCCGGGCCTCGTGGTCGGGATAGTCACCGTGGCTCATGTTGAGTCGGGCCACGTCCATTCCGGCGGCGACCAGCCGGTCAATCTGCTCACCGGCCGTCGCCGGTCCCATCGTGCATACGATTTTTGCCCTGCGCACAGGGTGACTGTACTGGTTTCACCAGGTCCGTACGGTCTCCAGGGCCTGGTGTAGGTCATCTGGGTATCGTGAGTGGAAAGTCACCCGCGACGACGTCGCGGGATGCAGGAATGAAAGCTCCACGGCATGCAGCCATTGGCGGATCAGTCCCAGCCGCTCACTCAGGATCGGATCTGCGCCGTACAGCGGGTCACCAACGCAGGGATGGTGGACGGCAGCCATGTGGACCCGGATCTGATGGGTCCGGCCGGTCTCCAGATGCACCTCGAGCAGCGAGGCACGGCGGTGGGCCTCCACAGTGGTGTAGTGGGTGATCGCATGCCGACCGGAGGCCACCACCGCCATCTTCCAGTCGTGGCCTCGGTGACGCCCGATCGGAGCCTCGATAGTTCCCCGTAGCGGGTCCGGATGGCCTTGGACCAGGGCGTGGTACACCTTGTCGACGGCGCGGTCTCGGAAGGCCTGCTTCAGCACCGTGTAGGCCCGCTCGCTTTTGGCCACCACCATCAGCCCGGAGGTTCCCACGTCTAGCCGCTGCACGATCCCTTGCCGCTCTGGGGCCCCGGAGGTTGAGATCCGCAAACCCGCGGCGGCAAGATGCTCGACCACGGACGGCCCGTCCCAGCCGAGGCTCGGGTGGGACGCCACCCCAGCCGGCTTGTCGACCACCACCAGGTCGGGGTCGTCGTGCACGATGGTGAGCCCGTCCGCCAGGACGGGGGTGAAGCTCACCTGCCCGTCTGGCACCGGGAGCGTCACCTCAAGCATCGCCCCGGCCCGGACCCGGTACGACTTCGGCACGGCCTGACCGTCGACCAGCACCCCGCCGGCCGCCAACAGATCCTCGATCCGGGACCGGCTGACCCCGGTCATCCGGGCAGCTGCGACATCGACCCGCTCCCCGTCCAGCCCGTCAGGGACCAGATGCACGCTCATTGCGGCTCTCGCCCCTGGCCTCGGACGGTGCCGTCGTAGCTGGCCCGGTTACCCAGCGACAGCAGGATGATCCATCCGGCCGCGGTCGTCAGGCAGATGTCAGCGACGTTGAAGATAGCGAAGTACGGCAGCTGGATGAAGTCCACCACATGGCCATGGAAGAAACCAGGTGCTCGAAACATCCGGTCGATAAGGTTGCCGCCGATCCCGGCCACCAACAGGCCTGTGATCACCGCCCAGGACCGGATCCGGACCCGGGGCGTCAACCAACCCAGCACCAAGGCCAGGGCCACCACCGCTAGCAGGGAGAAGGCCCAGGTAAGGCTCTCCCCTAGGCTGAAAGCCGCCCCGGGGTTACGGACCAGGCGCAGCGTCACCAGCCCTGACAGCAGCGAGACTGGGCGCGCCGGATCCAGGTAGGTCACCGCCGCGGCCTTGGTGGCCAGGTCAAGCATCAACCCGACGACGCCGACCACGCCGATCAGGAGCCGTGCTGCGCGGGCCGGCATCGCCCCCCGCGCCGAAGCGCTTATCGACGCTCCTCACGCTGCTTGCAGTGCACGCACATGGTGGCCCGAGGGAAGGCCTGCAGGCGAGCCTTGCCGATCGGCTCGCCGCAGATCTCACAAGTCCCGTACTGGCGGGCGTCGAAAAGCCGCAGCGCCAACTGGCTCTGCTCCAACATTTCAACCGCGTTCTGAGTAAGCGACATCTCCTGGTCACGCTCGAAATTGCTGGAGCCGACATCGGCCGGGTCCCGACCGGCCCCGTCTGGGCCGTCTCGCAACAACTCGGCCAGTTCGGCCCGAGCCACTGCGATGGCACGCTCCATCCGAGCGACCTCGGCCACCAACTCCTCTCGTTGCTCCGCCAATTCAGCCTTACTCCAGGGCTCCTCGCCCTCACCAACCGGGATCACCAGGTCTGCAGCCTCAGGCTCGGTGACAGTCTCTGTGGATCTGTCCCGGGCCTGCTCGGCCGCTGGGGTGCGACGCGTGGCCATGAGATCCTCTCCGTGACAACTGGACCCCCGCGACCCTACACGACACCTGTCCCATTCGTGGGCTTAGACGCAAAGGGCGCCCCCTAACGGGACGCCCCTCAGCGTTCTGGGATGATCTCAGCCCTGCTGGCCGCCCATCAGGGCGTCGAGCCTTGGTGTTGAGGAACTGGTGCCGGTACGAGCAGCGCTGTCGCGCGGCACCAGGACCGGGACATCGGTGGGCTCGAAGACCCCTCTCTTGATGCCTTCGATCTGCGCGGTGAGGTGGTCCACCAACTGGCGGCGGTAGGCGCTCTCGAAGTCCCGCAGGTGCGAAACCTTACCGATCAGGTCATCCCGCTCGGTCTCCAGGGCGGCGAAGAGTTCAGTACGGCGCTGCTGCGCCTCACGATCCACCGAAGCAGCCCGAATCTGGGCCTCCTGGACCATCCGCTCGGCATTGACCCGGGCCTCAGATTCCACCCGGTCTGCTCGGGTCCGCGCATCAGTGGTGGTCTCGTGCGCCTTCTGAGCTGCCTCGTCCAGACGACGCTTCGCCTCGCTGGTCGACTCCTGCTCGAGCCGACTGGCCGCCGACTGAGCCTGGTTAGTGAGCGCCTGGACCCGCGCCGTCGCCTCGTTGGTCATCCGCTCAACCTCAGCGTGGGCCTCGCGGGTGACTCGCTCCACGTGGGCATCGGTCTCGGCGGTCCGACGGACCGCGTCGGCCTTGGCTTCGTTCACCAGGGACTCGGCCTGCTCAGTCGCCAACTGCACCAGCCGGACCACGGCGGCGCTGGCCTCCTGACTGGTGCTGACCACCAGCGGGACACTCTTCACCGAACCGTCCTCGGCCACCGGCCGAGCGTTCAACTCGTCGATCTGGGCACGGAGCCGTTCATTCTCCTGCGCCAACTGAGCAGCTTCGGCACCATTGCGGGCTTGCGACTCGACCAAATGGCGCAGGCGCTGGTTCTCCTCCACCAGACCCTGATCGCCGATACCCGAGCGAGCCTGGTCCAGTTCAGCCTGAAGCCGGTCGTTTTCCATAGCCAGGTTCGCGCCGTCCTCGGCGACCCGCTGCAGCCGGGAGATCTCGGCCCGGAGCCGGTCGTTCTCCGCCTGCATCTCAGGGTTAGCGCCACCGGCCTGGGCCGCCTCCAGCTGCCGACGCAGATGCTCGTTCTGCTCGCCGATGGTCATCAGAGTCGCCTCGACCTTGTCCACAAAGATGTCGACGTCGGTCACTTCGTAGCCATTGCGGCGGGACATGTGGAACCGAGTCTTGCGGACCTCGTCCAGCGTCATCGTCATCTGTGCACCTCTGGGAGAATGTGGGGCCAAGCGGGGACTACTGCGCCGGGTAACGATCGGTGAACCACCGTCATCCGGCTTGCCCAGGCTAACGCAGGGTCCGCGGCGGCGCCAAAGACTCGGGAACGTTCTCTCATGATTTCCGCGTAGAGTCTCGACATCAGGTCGACACTCAACTCTGGTTGTAGAAGCCGCCAGCGATGCGTTCCTTGTCCTCGGCGGTAACCACGACCTCCCGCGGACTGAGCAGGAAGACCTTGTTACTGACCCGCTCGAAAGTGCCCCTCAGGCCGAAAATCAGGCCAGCTGCGAAGTCCACCAGCCGCTTGGCGTCGGAGTCCTCCATCTCGGTGACGTTCATGATCACCGGGACCGCGTCGCGGAAGTGTTCGCCGATGGTCTTGGCGTCGTTGAAGGTCCGCGGATGGACGGTGATGATCCGCGACAAATCAGCTGGCCGGGGCGCCGGCGGCGTCAGGGCCGGGCTGGGAGCCGGCGGCGCAGGCCGAGTCGGCAGCTGGTGGATGCTGGCGCTGGGCTCGTCCTCGTCGGACGGGTAAGGGTCATACACCGCTTCGGTGATGTCCGCGTCGACTGGCTCACCGCGGTCGTCGTAGCGGTTGTCGGCGACCAGCCCGAGCCAGGCAGCACCGCGCTTGATCAGTTCGGGCATAGGGGTTCCTCCTGTACGACTCCCCCGCGAGGGTAACCGGTGCCAGCCTGGGATCGGGGGATCTGCCGCCCGACACGCAGGGTCGGGATCACCCCAGCCAGATCAGCCCTACGAGGCGGCCTGCTCCGACGCCGTCACGGCGGTGGGAATACAGATCGGGCGACTCCAGGGTGCAGCGGCTGACGTCATAGACCTGTACCTGACGAGCCCGAAGCACCTGCGCGCAGCCCGCGCCCAGGTCGAGAGCCGCGGTGGCGTGACGGGTCTGGGAGCGGCTTGCCGGGATCTGGGCGGCAACCTGATCGGCCATCTCGGTCGGGACCTCGTAGCACCGTCCGCAGACATGCGGGCCGATCCAAGCCGTGAGCTGACGGGCCCCAGCGCCCAGGAGCGCGTCCACGGTGGCGTCCAGGACCCCGGCCGCCAATCCCACCCGGCCGGCATGCGCGGCGGCCACTACTCGGGCCTGCGGGTCCGCCAGCACCACCGGGACACAGTCGGCAACCCGGATACACAAGGCCACCCCGACGGCCCGGGTGATCAAGGCATCGGCCTGCGGCAGCCGTCGGCCTCCAGGCAGCGAATCGCCCAGTTCGGCGCCGGGCGGCCAGTGAACGGCATCGCGGACGGTGTGCACGATCGTGCTGTGAGTCTGCCGGGTCGCAGCCAAGTGTTCCACTCCGATCGCAGCTGCGACCTCGCGGAAGTTCGCCGCCACCGCAGCCGGCTCGTCGACATCGGTCCGGCCTAAATTCAGTTCGCCGAAACTGCCCCGGCTATGCCCACCCCATCGATCGGTGAAGGCGATCCCGATCCCTTGGTTCTGCTCTGGAAGAAGCCGATAACTGAACAACGGCTACTTCATGAATTCGGGGATGTCGAGATCGTCTGAGCCACTGCTCGGGGCCGGCGGCGGAGGTGGCGGTGGCACGGGCCGCGACCGCCACGGATCAGGGGCCGGGGTCGGAGTCGGGGGCTCAGCTGGGCGCGGAGGGATGATCACGGGTGGCGCCGGACGCGGCTCAGACCGGGCAAAGGCCCGCTTCGGTGGCTGGCCGCCGTCGAAGCCAGCCGCGATCACGGTGACCCGTACCTCGTCGCCGAGGGCGTCGTCGATCACGGTGCCGAAGATAATGTTGGCTTCCTCGTGAGCGGCCTCTTCGATCAGGTTGGCTGCCGCAGAGACCTCGTGCAGGCCCAGGTCTGACCCGCCAGCGATCGAGAGCAAGACCCCGTGGGCGCCGTCGATGCTCGCCTCCAGCAGCGGCGATGAGACGGCCATCTCGGCTGCTGCCCGGGCCCGCTCTTCGCCCCGCGCACTACCGATTCCCATCAGAGCCGATCCGGCGTTCGACATGACCGCCTTCACGTCGGCGAAGTCCAGATTGATCAGTCCCGGCGTGGTGATCAGGTCCGTGATCCCGGAGACACCCTGCATCAAGACCTGGTCGGCCTGCCGGAAAGCGTCCAAAATCGCCACCTGGTGATCGGTCATCTCGAGCAATTTGTCGTTGGGGATCACGATCAAGGTGTCGACCTCATCGCGCAGGGTAGCGATCCCGCTTTCGGCCTGGCTGGACCGACGTCGACCTTCGAAGGTGAACGGACGAGTGACCACGCCGATCGTCAACGCACCGAGGGAGCGGGCGATCCGGGCCACGATCGGGGCCCCCCCGGTACCCGTCCCGCCTCCCTCGCCGGCGGTGACGAAGACCATGTCGGCGCCCTTCAGCACCTCTTCGATCTCATCGCAGTGGTCCTCCGCCGCCTGCCGCCCCTTCTCGGGATCGGCCCCAGCGCCCAGTCCCCGCGTGAGATCCCGGCCGATGTCGAGTTTGACATCAGCATCGCTCATCAGCAAGGCCTGGGCGTCGGTATTGACCGCGATGAACTCCACACCGCGCAGCCCGGCCTCGATCATCCGGTTTACGGCGTTCACTCCGCCGCCGCCGACACCGACGACCTTGATGATGGCCAGATAGTTCTGGGATGCGCTTGCCACTGAACCGCCTCGATAGTGCGTCGACCCCAGCAGGGGTAACCGGTCTCGGTCAGGCTAGAAGACCAGTTGCCTTCGACGCACGATTGATGGCCAGACGCGCCGAAGGTCTAGACCTCAGGTTCAGAGTCCCCGCAGGAGTCTGATGTGATAGTTGAGGTCACGGTGACGAATGCGATGGCTGTGATTGCGGTGGATTGTTCATCGGGTGATCGCCGGGTGGCTCGGTGAGCTGACGTCGTACACCGAACCGGCCTGGGTCAGCAATGCGGCCGCCACCTGAGCCTTCTGTTCCGACTGTTCGGCGCTGCCCCAGACCAGTCGGGCTCCCCCTGAGAGCTCGATCACAATCTGGTCTGGAGTGGCCGCAGAAACCAGCACCGCCCGGGCCCGGACCGCGTCTGGCAAGACGACCACCACGGTCGCCGTGTCCCGGCGCAGGCGCTGATCCCTAGGGTCGGTCAGATTGGCCACCAACAGTCCGGGGGTCAGATCCGCGACCTCGTGAAAGGAGACCCCTTCGCTGTCGACCAGGCTGTAGCCCGATCCCGATGACATCGCATACACTGCCCGCCGTTCCGTGACCGATATCACCACCTTCCCCGGCAGTGAACGGGTCACCTTCACCGCCTTGATCTCCGGTAGCGCCAGCACCCGGCGTTCCACCCCGGAGATGTCGAGCCTGACTAGCGGCACCCCACGCGGCACCTGCGCTGTCTGCTCCACCTGGGCTGCGCTCACCAGCGAGGTCCCCCTCACCTCGAGGGTACGGACCGCGAACACCGAACTGAAAGCGACCAGGTGGATGACCGCCCCCAGCGCTACCACGACCACCACCACGGCTCCCAGCCGCAGCAGCCGCCGCCGCTGGGCCACCTGCTGTCGTCGCTGCAATCGGCCGGTGGCGTCTGCGATGGCTGATCGCTCAACCGGCATCCGGGCGCTCCAACAGACTGGCCAGCCGCGGACCCACCGTGGTGATGTCACCGGCGCCTAGGGTGAGGACCAGATCGCCGGGGGCCAGCAGCCGAGCCAATGCGGCCGGGACCTGCTCCAGCCGTTCGACGTAGCTCACCGTGGCCCCCGCCGCCACTGCCGCCTGCGCGACCAATGCCCCGCTGATCCCGGGGATCGGCTCCTCACGGGCCGGGTAGACATCGGTCACCATCACCAGATCAGCACCAGCAAGGGCCTGCCCGAAGTCGACGGCGAAGTCCCGAGTCCGGCTGTACAGGTGCGGCTGGAAACAGGCCACGACCCGTCGTACCCCCATCTCGCGAGCCGCGGTCAGGGTAGCCGCGATCTCGGTCGGATGATGGGCGTAGTCATCGACGATGGCGATCCCGCCAACCTCGGCCACCAGCTGAAAACGACGCTCGGTCCCCCGGAACTGGGCCGCTCCCCGCAATAACGCATCCGGGTCCAGGCCCAATTCCAGTCCGACCGCGAAGGCCGCGGCGGCGTTGTGCAGGTTGAACACCCCGGGTACGGAGAGCACCAGGGGCGCCTCCTGCCCGGCCCACAGCAGCCGAGCCTGGGCACCACCAGCGGGGTATTGCAGGTCTACCAGCCGGATCTCGGCATCTGAGGCCTCACCCACAGTCACCACCCGCCGGTGTCGGCGGCGGACCTCGGCCACCAGCAGACGACAGCCGGGATCATCGGCGTCGATGATCACCACCTCCACCCCGGACGCGGTGGCGAAGTCCACAAACCCCTGGGCATAACGCTGCGCGCTGCCCCAATTGTCGAGGTGGTCCGCCTCGAGGGTAGTGACAACGCCGATCCGGGTCGGGTACTGCAGGAAGGTCCCGTCAGACTCATCGGCTTCGACCACGAAAATGTCTCCCTGCCCTAGGTGGGCGCTGGTCCCCGAGGTCTGCAGCGGCGAGCCGATCACATACGACGGGTCAGCGCCAGCAGCCTCGAGCATCATCACCGCCATCGCTGAAGTCGTGGTCTTGCCATGGGTACCAGCAATGCTGATCCCGACCCGCCCCAGCATCAGTGCTGCCAGCGCCGCGCTGCGATGCCAGACCCGCAAACCACGGCGCCGAGCGGCAGCGAGTTCCGGGTTGGTTTCGGGGATCGCCGAGGAGACCACCACCGTACGGGCCTGGCCAAGCTGGCTCGGATCATGCCCTACAAAGGTGGTGACACCAGCTGTACGGAGCCGCTGCAGGACCGGGCTGTCAGCCCGGTCCGAGCCGGAGACCCGGATCCCCTGTTCAGCGTAGAGCTGGGCGATCCCGCTCATCCCAGTCCCCCCGACCGCGATGAAGTGCACGTCGCCGACCTGATCAGGCGGGCACACCGTCACCGGAGGCCGCAGGCTCACCGCGCCGCCTCCAGGGCGATCCGGGCCAAGGTAGCGGCGGCATCGCGGGGTATCAGGTCCTGACCGGCCCTAGTCATCTGCGCCAGCGCCGCCGGGTCGGTGACCAAGGGCAGCACCTCGCTCAGCAGACGCTGCGCGGTCAGGTCCTTGTCCGACACCAGCCGGGCTCCCCCGGCAGCCACCAGCGCGGCCGCATTCTTAGCCTGCTCGCCATTGCCGTGCGGCAGCGGGACCAGGATCGTCGGCAACCCAACAACGGCGGTCTCGACGACGGTACCGGCCCCAGAGCGACCCACCATCAGATCCGCTGCCGCGTACGCGTCCTCCATGGCGTCCACGTACCCCAGGGGAAGATAGCGGGCTCCCGTGCCGACATTGCTGCGACCCATCATCGCCGGTGTTAGGTTCTTCGGCCCCACCACGTGCAGCACCGAGACCCCAGCCTCGAGCAGTTGGTCGAGCGCGGTTTGGGTGGCCAAGTTCAGCCGGGCCGCTCCCTGCGAACCGCCGCTGACCAGCAGCACCGGTCCGTCATCAGGTAGGCCCAGGCTGGCGCGCGCCACGGGTCGGCGGGCGTCCCGATCGAGACTGGCGATCGCTGCCCGAATCGGCAGGCCGACATACTGCTGTTGAGGTAGCCCGGTATTCGGGAACGAGACACAGACCGCGGTCGCGAACCGGGCCCCGATCCGGTTGGCGACCCCCGGCAAGGCGTTTTGCTCGTGGACCACCACTGGCACCCGGAGCAGCCGGGCAGCCAGGTACACCGGCAGCGAAGCGTAGCCGCCGAAACCGACGACCACCTGCGCCCCAACCCGGCGCAGGATACCGCGGGCCTTCAACACCGCCCCGGAGAGCCGAGCCGGCATGGTGGCCAGGTCAATCCCGGGGGTCCTGGGCAGCGGCACCGCCGGAACCAGTGACAACTCCAGTCCAGCCGCCGGAATCACCCGCGATTCGATCCCCTTCGGCGTCCCAACACAGGTGATCGTCACCTCGGGCTCGGCCTGCCGTAAGCCCTCCGCCGTAGCGATCAAGGGCGAGGTGTGCCCCGCCGTGCCGCCCCCCGCCAGCACGATGCTGACCATGCTGTTCCCCCTCTCAGCCGCGCCGACTGTCGACCACGGCAGTCACCCGAGCCGCCGGCTTCCGGTCCCGTCGGGCGCTGACCCGGCGGGCTGCCGGCTCGTGGCGGGCGCACACGGCCAGCAGGCCGAGGGCCGCCAAGTTGGCCAGCAGGCTGGAGCCACCGTACGACACCAACGGCAGGGTGACCCCAATCACCGGCAGCAGCCGCATCACGACCGCCATGTTGAGCACCGACTGAACCATGAACCAGGAGCCGACTCCGAGGGCCAGATTCCGGGTAAACGGGTCGTCGCAACGACGTCCGATCCGGAACGCCGCCCACACTAAGGTGGTGAATAACGCGATCACCGAGAGCGTCCCGAACAGACCCATCTCCTCCCCGATAATCGCGAAAACGAAGTCGGTGTGGGCCTCGACCAGCATCCCCCACTTCTGCTTGCTCTGGCCCAGGCCCAGACCCCACCAGCCGCCGGATGCCAGTGAGTAGATCGCTCGCATCGGCTGCTGGTTAACCCCCTCGACGTCGGCGGTGGGGTTCAGGAAGCCCGAAACCCGACTCATCCGGTTAGCGGAGGTGAGCACCAGCGTCGCCGCAAGCGCCGCCGCCGCGCCCAGCAGCACCCCGAGCAGCCGTAACGGGGCCCCGGTCAGAAAAAGCACCAAGAAGATGATTCCGCCCAGAATGATGGCAGTGCCGAGATCACGCTGGAGGATCACCAGCAGCACCACAATCGTGCTGAAACCGAGGAACGGGATCAACTCCCGGGGCCGATCCAGGATCTTCTGCTTACGGGCGAGATTGTCGGCGCCCCAGAGTACGATCGCTAGCTTGGCGAATTCCGACGGCTGGAATCGCAGCCACGGGGTTCCGAACTGGAGCCAATTGCGGTTGCCAGCGACCTCATGACCGAGCGGGGTGAAGGTGAGCATCAGCGCCACCGTCGACAGCAACAGCCCAGGCCAGGCAAAACCACGCAGGGTGGCAGGTTTGAGTCGCAGGATCAGCCAGACCCCGGCCAGCCCGACCAGCAGGAACATCAACTGCCGCTTCACGATGTAGTACGAATCCCCGTATGCCACTTCGGCGTGCACACTGGAGGCCGACAACACCATCAGCGTTCCCAGCCCGACCAGCAGCCCGGATGAGACCACCACCAGATAGAAGTTAGCCATCGGCTGCGCCAACGCGTGCCGGATCAACCCGGTGGCGGTAGCGCGGGTCTTGTCGAGTGACCGCGGGGAGGTGAGGATCGCCATACCAACCCTTACGTCTGTGTCGGGCCCAGGGCCTGGACCTCCCGGGCGAAGTCATCACCGCGGGCGTCGTAGCCGGACCACATGTCCAACGAGGCGCAGCCGGGCGCCAACAGAACCGTGTCTCCCGGTCGGGCAAGGCCCTGTGCGGCGCGGACTGCCTCCTGCATCGCCCCAGTGTCGGTTCTGTTGATGATGATGACGGGGACCTCCGGGGCGTGTCGGGCCAGGGCGGCCGCCAGATCAGCACGGTCGATCCCGAGCAGGACTGCCCCCCGCAGCCGCTCCCGGTGTCGTTCGGCGAGCGCGTCGAAGCTAGTGCCCTTGGCCTGCCCGCCGGCGATCCAGACCACCGAATCGAAGGCCCGCAGCGAATTCTCGGCGGCATGCGGGTTGGTGGCCTTGGAATCATCCACCCAACGCACCCCGTCCCGCTCGACGACGGTCTGGATCCGGTGCCCACCCATCTGCAATGACCGCAAGCCCGCTGCGACCGAGGCCGGCCGGACCCCGAACGAACGGGCCAGGGCCGCCGCAGCTAAGGCATTAGCAAGATTGTGCGGGGCGTACGGCTGAACATCGGAGACCTTGGCCAGTTCGATCGCCGAATCGCGTCGCTGCGGGATGAAGGCCCGATCCACGATCACCTCATCGACCACCCCGACCATCGAAACCGATGGGATATCGGCAGTGAAACCGATCGCACGAGCCCCCTCGGTCACATCGGCCTGCTCCACCATCTGCTCGGTAACTGGAGCCTGGACGTTGTAGACGCAACTGTGGGTGACCCGCTGGTAAATCCGGGCCTTGTCGGCCTGGTAGGCCGACATCGGGTCGGCCCCATCAGCCCAGTCCGGCGCGCCCGCGTACCACTCCAGGTGGTCTTGTTCCACATTCAGAACCACCGCCGAGTGCACAGCCAGGCTGTGAGTCCAGTGCAGCTGGAAGCTGGACAGCTCGACCGCGAAGACATCGTAGGTTGCGTCGTCGGCCAGCGCCTCCAGCACCGGGCGGCCGATATTGCCGACCGCGGCAGCCCGGTATCCGGCAGCACGCAGGATCGACTCCAGCATCTGGGTGGTGGTGGTCTTGCCATTGGTCCCGGTCACCGCCAGCCACGGCACCGGCATCGTGGGCTGTTGTAGCCGCCACGCTAGTTCGATATCGCCCCAGACCGGGATCCGGCGGGCCGCCGCCGTAGCCAGCAGCGGCTGGTTCGGCCGCCAGCCAGGCGAAGTGACAACCAGATCCACCCCCTCGGGCAGTTCGGTGGTCGCGTCGGCGCCGAGCCGGACCTCGGCGCCCAGCACCTCCAACAGCCCAGCCGCCTCCTGAGTGGCGGGGCTGGTCGAATCGTCGACCACCCGTACCTGGGCTCCCCGCTCCAGCAGGGCATCGGCGGTGGCCACCCCGGAACGGCCGCAGCCGGCGACCAGGACGCTGGCCTGATGCCACGGGGAGGTACTGTCGGCGGCTACCAACCAGGCCTTCACTGCAACGCCACCCATTCGGTGTAGAACAGGCCAAGCCCGACCGCGACCGCCAGCCCGCACATGATCCACAGCCGGACCGTGACCGTGATCTCGCCCCAGCCGATCGCCTCGAAGTGGTGGTGCAGTGGCGCCATCCGCCACAACCGTTTGCCTTTAGTGAGCTTGAAATAGCCGACCTGTGTGGTCACCGATAGTGCCTCGGCCACAAAGAGGGCCCCGATGATCACGCTCAACAGTTCGGTACGGGTCATGATCGCCATCGCAGCGACCCCGCCACCGATCGCTAGCGACCCGGTATCACCCATGAAGATCTTGGCCGGATTGGCGTTCCACCACAGGAAACCGAACAAAGCACCCGCGATCGTCAGCGACAGCAAAGCCAGGTCGGAGGGGTTGCGTACTTCGTAGCAGCGGGGACCAGAGGTGGAGGCCCGGCCACAGTATTGATTGGACTGCCACACGTTCATCAGGGCGTAGACGGCGAAGACCATGGTCGCGGAGCCAGTCAGCAGCCCGTCTAGCCCGTCGGTGAGGTTAGTGCCGTTGGAAAAAGCCGCGATGATGAACATCATCCAGGCGATGGCGATGACCACCGGTAGCGCCAGCGCCGGGATGTCACGCAGAAAAGACACGAACGGCGAAGCCGGGGTAACTCCTCGATGATCCGGCAACTGCAGCGACAGGTAGGCGAAGGAGGCCCCGATCAGCCCCTGCATGACCAACTTGGCCCGACCGTTGAGTCCGAGCGAACGGGCCTTGCTGATCTTGGTCCAGTCATCGAGGAAGCCAACCAGCCCCAGCCCCACGAAAAGGTACAGGGCGAGCATCCCGGATGCGGTGACGTCCTGGTCGAAAATCGCGTGCGACCCGAAATAGCCCAGCAGGGTCGCGATCACGATAATCAGGCCACCCATGGTGGGCGTCCCACGCTTGGTGCGGTGCTCGGTCGGGCCGTCGTCGCGGATGAATTGCCCGTAATGCTTGACGGTGAGGAAGCGGATCAGGAACCGGGTCCCAAACAGGGTCACCGTCATCGCAATCGCCCCGGCGGTGAGGATGCTCAGCATGAGGCCCCCAGGATGGCCGCCGCGACCGTCTCCAGGCCGATACCGCGAGACGCCTTGATCAAGACGATATCCCCGGCACGCAGATCGCGCAGGTGCTGAACCGCCTGCTCCCGCGATTCGAGCCGGACCGCATCAGCCCCGGCGCTGACTGCCCCGGCGACGATCTGCTCGGCATGGTCACCGATCCCCAGCACCACGCTGGCCCCTTCCTGCGCGACCAGCCGGCCCACCTCCTGATGGGCCGCGGCCGCTATGCGCCCCAGTTCCAACATCTCACCGAAAACCGCGAAGAGTTTGGCCTCTGGTCGCTCCTGCTGAGCCGTACGCAGCAGCCGCCCGGCGGTCCGGATCGCCGCCCGCATCGAATCGGGGTTGGCGTTGTACGCGTCGTTGATCACCGTCACCTGGTCGGCGCGCTGTACCACCTCCATCCGCCACCGGGAACGGACGACCGCCCGGTTCAGGGCCTGCGCCACCTGTTGTGGGCTGAGGCCGGCGGCGAGGCTAGCCGCGGCCGCGGCCACCGCATTGGCGACCTGGTGTTCCCCGCTGACCCGCAGCTGGACCGCTTCGACGCTGGAGCGCTGGTCACGTACCGCGTGCAACATGAAGCCGTACCGCTGCTGCGAGTCAGCCACCAGGTCGCTGGCCCAGACTCGTAGGGGGCCGCTGCCGGGGTCCCCGGTGACGCTAAACCAGGCCACTTGGGCAGGGGTGATCTCGGCCATTCGCACCACCCGCGGGTCGTCGGCATTCAGGACCGCCCAACCGTCGCTGGGCAATTCCTGCACCAGCTCGGCCTTCGCGGCGGCGATCTGCTCGACGCTGCCGAATTCGCCGAGATGGGCACTGCCCACATTCAACATGACCCCGACCCGGGGTCGGACCAGGTCACACAACCACCGGATATGTCCGCTACCGCGGGCACCCATCTCGCTGACCAGGTAGGCGGTGCCGGAACGGACCCGCAGCGCGGTCAGTGGTACCCCGATCTCGTTGTTGTGGGAGCCCTGCGGGGCAACTGTCTCCCCCGCAGTCTCCAACACCTGGGCGACAAGGTCCTTGGTGCTGGTCTTACCGCTGGAGCCGGTGATCCCCAATACCGTCAACCGGGGGTTCGCGACCACCACTTCCCGGGCCAGGTCAGCCAGCGCCTGCGCCGTACTCGGCACCAGGACCCGGTTCGGACCTGGTTCTTGGGCGACCAGCGCCCCGCCCGCTCCCGCGTCCAGAGCCGCCTGGACAAAACGGTGACCGTCGGTACGCTCGCCGCCCAAGGCCACAAACAGCGCCCCGGGGGTGACCAGGCGCGAGTCCACCACCACATCGGGGCCCACCTGGGCCGAGGTTGAGCCTTCGTCGACCTGCCCCTGCACCATGGCCGCGACGCTGCCAAGCGTCGTCACCTCCATGCCGCCTCCTCGTTGCCCGCCAACGCGTCCCACTCCTCGACCACCACCGCGGCGTCACTGAACGGCGTCACGGTACCGCGTATCGTCTGGCCCTGCTCGTGGCCCTTGCCCAACACCGCCACCACATCGCCGGGACCAGACAGGGCCAGCGCCCGACGGATCGCCTGGCGTCGATCGCCTCCGTCCATGATCTCGCAGGCAGCGGTCCGAGTGCCGAGCGCGGCCGCCTCCCGAGCCTGCCTGGCCCCAGCCCGGACCGCATCGCGGATCTGCTGGGGGGATTCGAATCGTGGATTGTCATCGGTCACCACGAGGACGTCGCAGCCTTGCGCCGCAGCCGCCCCCATCGGTCCGCGTTTGCCCTGATCTCGGTCTCCCCCGGCTCCCAGAACGCAGATCGTCCGGACCGAATTGACCGCCGCCAGCGCCGCTGTCACCGCCTGCGGGGTGTGGGCGAAGTCGACGTACACCCGTGGCGCGCGATCCCCGAGCCAGACCCGCTGCATCCGCCCAGGGACCGTGACCGTCGCCAGGCCAGTGAGGGCCGGATCCAGTCGGACCCCGGATGCGGTCAGCATCGCCAGCGCGGTAACCGAGTTGGTGACATTGTGTTCCCCCGGCAGGCCCAGCCGGTAGCTCAGCTCACCGTCTGGTGTGGCGACGGTGACCTGCTGGCTGCCGTCCGGGCCGGTCTTTGCCGTCAACGGTCGGTATTGGCCCTGCCGACCGGTGGTGAGCAGTCGCAGCCCGGCGGCGCTGGCCTGCTGGGCCAACCGACGGCCCCAGTCGTCATCCACCGCCACCACCGCGGCAGTGGCCTGCTCGGGGGTGAATAGCCGAGCTTTAGCCTGGAAATATTCCTCCTGGGTGGGGTGGAAGTCTCGATGGTCCCAGCCCAGGTTGGTGAAGCCCGCCACGTCGTAGCGGATCCCCAGCACCCGGTGCAGGGCCAGGGCGTGGGAGGAGACTTCCATCACCAAGGCGGTCGCTCCCCGCTCCACCATCACCGCCAGCAGCGCCTGTACGTCGGGGGCCTCGGGAGTGGTCACCGTGGTCCGCGATAGCCGCAACTCTTCGTCGTCCAGTCGGGCCCCGATGGTGCCGATGGTGCCCACCCGATGGCCGGCCGCCCGTAACGCCGCCGCCAGCAGATACAAGGTGGTGGTCTTGCCGTTGGTGCCGGTGATGGCGTACGTCGACAGGCGGCTGGCGGGCTGCCCGTACACCCCGACCGCCACCTCGGCCATGACGATCCGTGGATCGTCGACCACAACCACCGGTACCCCCAGATCGGCCAGTTGGTCGGCCCCGGCCGGATCGGTGAGCACGGCCACGGCCCCGGCCCGGACCGCGTCGTGGGCAAACCGGGCACCGTGGGTGGTCCGCCCTGGCACAGCGGCGTACAGGTCCCCGGGCATCACCGACAATGATGAGACGGTCACGCCGGTGACCGGCACCGTCGGCGCAGCCGGCAGCACATCGGTGAGGTTGACGGGGACAGGGGTCGGGCGCAGCGGCGCCGAGGCCGGATCGGTCACGGGTGAAGGGTAGTGACTGCGCAACAGGTCACCACTCGATCGGCTTCTGCGGGGCCGGGCTTGAGCTGGGAAGGATCCCGTACCGCGGTAAGGCCACCTGCATGATGTCACGCCAGGCTGGGGCGGCCACCTGGCTGCCCTGGATCGCTGCCTGAGGACGATCCACCACCACATACGTGAGGATCTCCGGGTCCTCGACTGGGGCCACGCCGATGAACGAGGCGACATAACCCGAGTAGCACTTACAGGTCGGGTCGATCCTCTCGGCGGTCCCTGACTTCGCGGCGGTCCGGTATCCCTCGATCGGGAACCGATGCCGGCCAACCTTGCTGGCCACCACCGACTCCATCATGTCCACCACCATGGCCGAGGCCTCCGGTGAGATCACCCGCCGGGACTCGCCCTGGGGTACGGCGACTGGGCGGCCGGTGCTGCTCATGGCTGAGCGGACCACGGTCGGGCTGTGATAGATCCCCCCGTTCACTACCGCCGCCACTGCCGCAGCCTCCTGGACCGCGGTCACCGACAGGCCCTGCCCAAAAGAGATCTGGTCGCGGCTGTGATCGGCGACATCAGTCCCGGGAATCGATCCGACTGCCTCGCCTGGCAGTCCGATCCCGGTCTTACGACCCAGCCCGAAATCCCGCAGGTAGTCGACCAGCCGATCCTTGGGCATCTGTCGCGTCAACAGCACGGTGCCCACGTTGGATGAATTAGCGACCACGCCGCGGGCGGTGAGGTTGATGGTGCCGTGGCTGAAGGCGTCGCCGATCGGCCGTCCGCCCGACATCACCGTAGATGGCACCACGACCTGCTGGTCGGGGGTGACATAGCCGGCGTCAGCCAACGCGGCCATGGTCAGCACCTTCTGCACCGAGCCTGGCTCGTACGCATCGGTCACCGCTCGATTGCCGAGGTTTGCCGGCGTGGCCGCGCCCGGCTTGTTCGAGTCGAAACTGGGGTAATTGGCCAATGCCAGGATCTCACCGGTCTTCACATTCATCGTGATCGCGATACCGGACACCGCCCGGGCCTGGTCGACCGTCTGCTGCAGCCGCCGTTCGACCAGGTATTGCAGGCCGGCGTCGAGAGTCAGGGTGTACGTGGCCCCGTCCTGAGCCGGGTTCAACACGTTCTGATTGGTCGGGATCTTCCCGTTCGGCGAGGTCTGGTACACCTCCTTGCCCTCGGTGCCGCTGAGCTGGGCGTTGTGCGCCAATTCCAGGCCGCCGGCCCCGACCTGGCCGGGACCTCGTTCCTGGTCGATCACGAAGCCGACCACATTCGCGGCCAGGCTCCCGTTCGGGTAGCTGCGGATCGGTGCCGGCTCCCGGTACACGCCGACGTAGCCCAGGGCCTGCAGTTCCTGAGCTAGCTGCAGGTAGGTGTAGGCCGGAACCTGCTTGGCCAAGATCACATACCGGGTGTCCGTCCGCGACAGCTGACGGGCGTATTCGGCCGGATCACCACCAACATGTCGGGCGATCGTTGCTGCGATGGTGGTCGGCCCGGCCGCAGCCAGTTCTCGGTCCCGCTTGCTCATGACGCGTTCCAATTTGCCGTTGGTCCGAACTTGGCTGGGATCGGCGACGATATTCACCGCGGGCAGACTGGTGGCGAGTACCTCCCCGAAGCGGTCGGTGATCGCGCCTCGGTTGGCCAGGATGGTGCGTTGCACCATCATCTGGTGGCTGGCGGTGGTGGCGTAGGCAGAACTGTCCAGGCCCTGGATATCGACCGCCTTGGCCACTAACACCGAGGCCAGCATCGCCAGTGCCAGCATCGCCACCCGAATCCGTCGGACCGGATTGCCGACTGGCAGCCGTATCGGTTCGCGGCCCGGACGCCTCCGGATCCGGGCCGAGGGTGGCCGCGACGCTGGGCGAGGCGTTGGGCGGTGTGAGGTCGGCTTGTTCATCGTCGGGATCCATCCTGCGGCGCCGGCTGCGCCGGGGCGGATCGCGGGGCCGTGGCGCCTGGCTCAACGGCTGGCGTCGGTTGGCTGGAGGCCGCCGGCCGGGGCTGCCCAGATGCCTTGGGGCTGAGATTGGCCAGTTCCTGCCCGGTGACCGGCTTCGCCACCCCCGTGACCTGGCCGGTCCGAACATCGATGAAGGCCGGGTACGGGTTAGGTACCATCCCCAATTCCGAGGCGCGGCGGGCAACCTCGGCGGGAGTAGCTCGCCGATCCACCTCGGCTTGAAGCTGAGCCTGGTGGTAGGCCAAGGCGTTGGCCTCGGCCTGGAGCCGACGCACCTCGAATGACTGCTGCTGGACCGTTGTCTGCAACATCACCATGCCGACCATCCCCAGCCCCAGGATCAGCGCTAGGAAGACCAGGAATGGGGTTCGTGCCAAGGTGGTAGGTGTGTTCGGCACCGGGTGCAGCAGCCGACCGACGCCGGCGCGGGTAACTTTCTCGGCCTCAAGAGCGCTCATGCCGCCTCCTCGATCCGTTCCGCGACGCGCAGCCGGGCCGAACTGGCCCGTGTATTCCTCGTCAGCTCCTCGGTACCAGGACGTTCCGCACCCCGCGTCAGGAGCCGCAGTTGGGCCTGGTAGCCGATCGGAACCACTGGCAGGTCACGAGGTGCGGTATCGCTGCTGGCGGAGCGCAGCACGGACTTCACCATCCGGTCCTCCAACGAGTGGTAGGCCAGAACTGCGATCCGCCCGCCCACAGCCAATGCCGCTATCGCTGCCGGCAAGACGGCGCTGAGTGATTCCAGTTCGGCATTGACTACGATCCGCAAGGCTTGGAAGGTACGTTTGGCCGGGTGGCCGCCGTTGTGGCGGGCCGCCGCCGGAATCGCATCAACGATCGTGGCCACCAATCGGGCCGAGGTGTCGAAGGGTCGTTTCTGACGCTCGGCCACGATCCGGTTCGCGATCCGGCTGGCGAATCGCTCCTGCCCGTAGCGACGCAGCACGGTAGCGAGCCGTTCGACGCCGTACGTGTTCACCACATGAGCGGCAGTGATCGGGTCGTCGGCACTCATCCGCATGTCGAGCGGTGCGTCGACCGCATAGGCGAAGCCCCGTTCCCGGCGGTCGATCTGTAGCGAGGACAGCCCCAGGTCGAGCAACACCCCCTGGACCCGGGTAATCTCCAGCCCGGCCAAAATTTGGGGTAACTGGTCGTAGCGGGCCCGGACAAGATGGACCCGGTCGCCGAAACTGACCAGCCGCTGCCGGGCCAGGTCCAGCGCGTCTGGGTCCCGGTCAATACCGATCAGGTGGGCCTGTGGGCAGGCGCTCAGAATTGCTGCGGCATGACCTCCCAGGCCCACGGTGGCATCAACACAGACCGACCCCGGCTGAGACAAAGCCGGGGTCAGGAGCTCGACGATCCGTTCCCGGAGCACAGGGATGTGGATGTCGCTCGCCATCTCAACCCTCGTCTCGCTCGTGAATGGCTCCGTACCGACCGGTTTCGGCCCGTGGCCCTGGTACTTCCTGGCGCCGGGGAAGGTGCGCCAGGCCGTGGACCAGCGGGTCGAAGCCGGAGGGCACGGAGCCTTCCGTCCTTGGCCGCCACCGGCAGGCGGCGGGTACTGCGGTCACGAGAACATCTCGTCGAGTTCGGCGGCTGCGACAGCCCAGCGCTGCGGATCCCAGATTTCCAACCGGTCGGTGCCGCCCACCATCACAACCTCCCGGTCGAGACCGGCATGGGCACGCAGGTCCTCGGGGACCAGCACCCGTCCGGAGCGATCCATCGGGTTGTCCGACGTGCCGGCGCCAAGCCAGCGCTGAAAGGCCCGCAGTTCTCTCTCCGTCGACACCCGGGCAGTCCAGCGTGCCACCAGCGCCTGAAACTCCTCCAGGGTGTAGACGGCGAGGCAGCCTTCTTGAACCTTTGCCACCATCACGCCCTGTTCGAAATGCTCTCTGTACTTGGCCGGCAGAGTGAGCCGTCCCTTGTCATCGAGCCGGAGCTTGAAGGTCCCGGTGAACGGCTGATGCACCGCGACCTCCCTTCGGCTCTCGGACCAGGTGACTGATCACTCCACCGCGCCCCACTTTAACCCACTTTCACCCACATCAGCCTCAATCAACCTCCTTCCGGCGTTGCGGAACCGGTGATGCCCGCACCGGGCGGGAGGTTCAAGAGCGCGGCGTCGGTCCCGTAGGGTGGCCTCTGACGAACGCGGCTCCTCGGTGGGCTTGGGCGAAGAAGGAGCAGAGTGGATACGAAGCGATCGCTGGCGGACGTACTCGACGTGATGGGGAGGGTCCGAACAGCCATCGAGGGCGTGATCGAGGGCAAACGCGGCGCCATCGACATGGCCATGGTGGTGCTGTTGGCCGAGGGGCATCTGTTGCTGGAGGATGTGCCGGGCGTAGGCAAGACGATGTTGGCCAAGGCATTGGGCCGATCTATCGCCTGCACCGTGCGTCGAATCCAGTTCACCCCTGATCTGCTGCCCAGTGACGTCACCGGCGTGTCGGTGTTCAACCAGCAGACCCGCGACTTCGAGTTCAAACCCGGTGGGATCTTCGCCAACATCGTGGTCGGCGACGAGATCAACCGAGCCTCACCCAAGACCCAGTCGGCCCTGTTGGAGTCCATGGAGGAACGGCAGGTCTCGGTTGATGGTGCAACGCACCCGTTGCAGAGCCCGTTCATGGTGATCGCCACCCAGAACCCGATCGAGATGGAAGGGACCTATCCCCTGCCGGAGGCTCAACGAGACCGCTTCATGGCGCGCATTGAGATGGGCTATCCGACTGTCCGGTCCGAGATCGACATGCTCGACAGCCATGGGATGGTGGACCCGCTGGCCTCTCTGCGTCCGGTGACCGATGCCGCCACCATCCGGGGCCTGATCGCCGCGGTTCGCGACGTGTACGTGGCGCCGGCGGTCAAGCAGTACCTGGTGGATGTGGTGAACGCCACCCGCAGCAACCGCGATTTGCGACTCGGCGCCTCCCCCCGTTCCAGCCTGCAGTTGCTGCGGGCCACCCGCGCCCAGGCGGCGCTGTCGGGACGCGACTATGTCCTGCCCGATGACGTCAGCGCGCTGGCCGGTTCGGTCTTGGCGCATCGCGTGCTCCCGTCGACCGAGGCCCAGTTGGCACGCCGCTCGGTGGTCGAGATCATCGCCAAGGCAGTTCGCTCGGTGTCGGTGCCCGACAGGAGGTAGGTGGGCGTGCCCCGTCGCAATCCGTGGCCCCTGCTCACGATGCGGGGAAAGATCTTCACTCTGCTGGGTCTGGCGCTCGTCCTGGCAGGATTGCTGCTCGGCCAGCGTGATGTGTTGTGGTTTGGTCTGTTTCTGCTGATCCTGCCCCTGACCGCCTTGGTGGTTGTGGGACGGACCCGCCTGCGACTGACCTGCGAGCGCCGAGTGACCCCACCTGAGGCCGTGGTCGGCGACCGGCTCGAGGGCGAATTGGTGGTCATCAAGTCGGGCCCGCTGCCGACCGGTCTGCTCCACTTCGAGGACCATGTTCCCCGAGCGCTGGGGCGTCCCCCGCGCTTCACCGTCCACCGCTTCGCCGGTGAGTGGCGCCGCGAGATCACCTATCCGCTGGCTGGGCTGTTGCGCGGACGATTCCATACCGGTCCGCTGGCGGTACGGGCCACGGACCCTTTCGGGCTAGTAAAGCTGGACCGCCGGTTCACCGCGACCAGCGAAGTGATGATCACCCCGCGGATCATTCCGCTGCCGATCATGCGCAATGCGATCGGCGCCGGTTCCAGCGGAGAGGCCACTCCCCAGAAGGCTGGGGTGGTCGGCCAGGACGACATCCTGGTCCGGGAATACCGCGCTGGCGACGATGTCCGCCGGATCCACTGGCGTTCGACTGCCCGCCGTAACGAGTTGATGGTGCGCCGCGAGGAGCAGGCCTGGGACCCGGCAGCCACCGTGATCTTGGACTCCCGGGCGAGTAGCCACGCCGGCAAGGGACGTAACAGTTCCTTCGAATGGGCTGTCTCGGCGGCCGCCTCGATCGCGCTGCACTTCGTGGACGCGAACTTCCGGATCGATCTATTCGACGCGGATGGCACCATGGTCACAGCGGACCGGCAGGCCGCGGCCACCGTGACCCGGCAGCAGATTGTCAATGTGATGACCGAGGTCCAGCTGTCAGGGCGCACCGCCTTGGACCGGACCGTCGATCATGCCATGATCGCCCAGCGGGGCCAGCTGATGCTGGCCGTCACTGGACGACTCTCCCCCCGCGATGTCGACCTGCTGCTGACCGCGCAGCGTAATCGGTCTCGGTGTTTCGCCTTGGTCGTGGATGCCGACACCTTCACGGTACGCAGCGAGCGCAGCAGCCCCCAGGAGTACGACGATCACCGGGCTGCGATCTCGATGCTGCGCAATCACGGTTGGCGGGTGGTCGAGGTCAGCCACGGCACCGAGCTGTCCGACGCCTGGTCGGACCTGGACCGGATGGGTGAGCTCGTCTGATGCGCACAACTGACCGACTCTGGATCGCCGTCACCTTCGCCGGCGGGATCAGCGCCGTGACCCTGCTGCCGCTCACCCAGGACGCCAGCTATCTGGCTCCCGCCTGGGTCCTGCTGGCGGTCTTGGCGGCGGTGGCGATCGGGGCCGAGCGGCTGCGGATGTCCAAGCCGCTGGCCATCCTCGCCCAGGTGATGCTGGCGCTGGTGATGTTCGTGATGCTGGCCGCCGGGTTCGGACGGCAAGACCTGCCGTGGTGGCAGCGGCTGGTCCCGCTGCTGCACGCCGGGTACGACCACATCCGGGTCACCACCATCCCCATGCCCAGCAACGAGGGCGTCCAGTTGATCTTCGTGATGCTGATCGTGCTGTTGTCGCTGATGGCGGGGGTCTTGGCCGACGCTCTAGAGCGTCCTTCGTACACCCTGGCTCCCCTGCTTGCTCTCTATCTGGTGCCGGCGATCTCGCTGCGGACTGACGTCAACCTGGTCTCGTTCTTGGCCGTGGTTGGTGGTTATCTCGTGATTCTCTTCGCCGACGGCCTGAACACCGAGCGGTCGTGGACCCGCAACATTCGCCGTGACTCCGCGGGACGTCGCCGAGCCGGTGGGGTCTGGCGGGTGGCCGTCATGGTGGCCACGCCCGCGTTGGTCGGCGCAGTCGTCCTGGGGCTGCTGCTGCCGACGCTGCCAACTACCTTCTTCGAGTCGCTGCGACCCAACGGCACCGGCCCCATCGAGATGGTGGATCCGCAGGTCGACCTACGCCGCAACTTGGAGCAGCCGGTCAATCGGGAGGTGCTGACCTACACCACCAGCAAGCCGGACGGAGTTTATCTGCGGCAGACCACGCTGTCGCAGATCAACTCGCAAGGCTGGGCCCAGACCCAGGTCTCGCTGCGCCAGGGCACCATCGGCGGGGTCCCGGGCGTACCCCATTCTTCGGGTGATTCACGCCAGACCCAGATCCAGATCGGCGATCTGCGGTCGATGTACCTTCCGGCGCCGTACGCCCCGCGGGCCCAGAGCGCACCCGGCGAGTGGTCCTGGGATCCAGTCTCGCTGATGGTGATCGCCACCGGCCCGGACCGCAACCGAGCCACCGAGGGGCTGCGGTATAACGTCGAGAGTTGGGACATCGTCCCCGACGGGGCAGCCCTATCGCAGGCCGTGGTGGGCCCGCCCGAGGGTGCTCTGGTGACGATGGAAGTCCCGTCCGATGTTCCGCCGACGATCACCGAGTTGACTACCAAGGTGACCGCGGGCTACCAACAGCCGGCGCTAAAGGCGGCCGCGATCCAAGCTTTCCTGCGTGCCTCCGACTTCCGCTACGACGTCCAGGGAACCGGTGGCGATACCACCTACCAGGCGATCGAGAACTTCCTGTTTCGTACTAAGACCGGCTACTGCGTTCACTACGCCGGCTCGATGGCCCTGATGGCCAGGATCGCGGGTATCCCGTCACGGGTGGCGGTGGGTTTCCTGCCAGGTCAGCAGCGCGATGGTCGGTGGACGGTGACGGCCCACGATATGCATGCCTGGCCCGAGCTGTACTTCGAGGGTTTTGGCTGGGTCCGTTTTGAACCCACCCCATCAGTGGCGAGCACCCCGCCTCCGTGGACGCTGATGGCTCCCAACCAGCCCTCCGCCGATCCGACAGTCGGACCGACTGAGCCGCAGCAGACGCAGCCGACGCCCGAGACCCCCTCAGCCGAGACCTCCAGCACCCCGGAGGCGTCCCAGCAGCCGCAGCAGACCCAGCCGTCGTCCACTTCCTGGGCAGCGGTGGTGGGGATCGTCGCGATCACAGGTCTGCTGGTGATCCTGGCATTGACTCCGATGCTGGTACGGATCTTGCGGCGCCGTTCTCGATTGTCGGGGATCGGCGATCCGCACCAGGCTGTCACCCAGGCCTGGGATGAGGTCCGCGACACCTGGCTGGACCTAGGCCACTCTTGGCCGCATGGGTCGCCGCGGGTCGTCGGCAACGCTGTGGCAAGGCAATTGAGCGACGATGCCTCGCGCGGGGCCCTGCAACAGGTGGTGGCAACAGTGGAACGGTCTCGCTATTCGCGAGCCTTCACCGACGCCGGCAAGGTGGGCACGCAGGCAGCAACCCTCGTCAAGGGGATGGGGACCGCTGTCTCTTGGGACACCGCCCTCATGGCACGCTTCCTGCCTCGGTCTCTGCGGCTGCAGGTACGGCAGTGGTACGACAGTCTGCGAGCCCAGCTTCGTCGCCAGGTCGGTCAGCTCCGGCGCCCATCCCGCCCGATGCCTCAGGCCGCCCCCCGTCCTCGCGACGACAGCGCGTACCGGCGCCCGGTTAGCGCCGGGCGCCGGTAATCGGCTGGATCTGGTAGTTCAGGCCGAGCGCAGGTGGATGTCGCCAGATCCGGTCCGGGCGCGCAATTCCAAGTAGTCCGCCCCCTGCTCGGGCTGTCCCAGGCTGGGCAGCGTCGAGTACAGGTCACCCGAGAGGGTGCTGATGTCGGTCCAGACGGGCAACCCCGCCACCACGGTGACGGTCACGTCGCCGGAGCCGCTATCGATCTCGAGCCGTCCGGCTCCCATCTGGTCGATCGTGAGTTCGCCGGAGCCGAGCGTCACCGTCGCCTCACCGGTGATCATCCCGATCCGGAGGTCCCCAGCCCCAGTCTTCATCGCGATCGGTCCGCCGGCCCGATCCAGCCGGACATCTCCGGATCCGGTTGTGATCTGCGCCGCCTGACTAGCCTGGTCGACGACCACATCACCGGATTCGGTGTGGATCTGGACGCTGCCGGCGCTGGGAATTCGGATGTCACCAGACCCGGTCCGCAACTGGGCCAGGCCACGGACCTCGGCCATGGTCACGTCGCCAGAGCGGACCTGGATCTCGGCCTCCGCTACGGGTGTTGAGATCGTGACCTCTCCGGAGCCGCCGCGCAAGTCGAGTCGGCACCCAGGCGGCAGCTGGACCTCGACGTCGACATTGTCTCGGCCGACGAGCAAGTCGACCAGGGTTCCGATGGCCGCCGGCACCCGGTCAGGCGCCGGGGCGGTATCGACGATCAGGGTCCCGTAGGACAGGTCGACCCGGGCCCGGTCGATCTCGGCAGGACTGCCGTTCAGGACCACTCGGACCTGATCATCGTCAGAACCGGTGATCCGAACATCACCGTTGCCGGTCCGTAACTGAGCCAGAATCGGCTCGGCGACCGGGAAAGTCTCGATACGGGAATCCGTCATCATGGTTCTCCTCTCACACCCATCCGGTCATTCGGTGACCAACCCGGCGGCTCCGGGTACCGCGTGCCTCCAGGCCAAGCGCAGCCCCGATCGTGGAGACCAGCCAGGCGTTGAGCGACAATCCGTCCTCGGCGGCGGCCTGGTCGGCCCGAGACTTGAGGATCTCAGGCAGCCGCAGCGAGGTTCGGGTCACCGACCCGTCCTCGTCCCAGACTTCGGTCACCACCGGGCGAGATCCCTGGTCCTGGGTGACAACGATGCGCGGGTCTCGTCCATCAAGACGGACCTCGATGCTGACACCGCGCAGTTCGGCGGTGATCTGGGTACAGGCATCACTGAGCAGTTCCAATGCCGTGAGCCGTAGCGAGGGTTCGAGGGCGGCCGCGAGTTGCTCGGCGGCAGCCTGATTCTGATCGGTTGCGGATCGCAGCAGGTCTGCTGTGAGCCGCTCCAGGTACGGGTGAAGGTCCATGACGCCAGTATGGCATCTCTCTGGTGTCATTGCAATGCCACTGCGGCACCAATGTGGCATTGGTTTCCTGCTACGGACCTCGACAGCCGGTCTGGCTGACGACACGCTTCAGGAGAAAACCCTCATCTTCCCAGAACGGATGGTCGAAGCATGTGACGGTGAGCACAACGGTCCCCACCCGCTCAGGAAAAGGAATGCACAAGACCTCGATCAACAGCCGCCTCGCGACCGTGACCGACTTGGCCCGGCACCGCGATCAGAAGGCCCGTCGCGCGGCCGACGCGATGGCCGCGGTTCTACGGGAGGCGGATCTCACTGCGGACCGGATCGACGAGGATGGGGTCACTACCGTCGAGAACGCCACTGAACTGGTCCGTCTCCTGATGGCGGCCTCCGCCGGGCTGTCGCCGGAGCATGTCACTCAGCTGCCACACCGACACCGCTAACCCAGGCCGACCGGGCAGGGATTCCTGATCGACGATCCCCGCCCAGTCAGACCTCAGCTGGGAGAGATCACCGTATCCCTTGAGCCCGGGCTCAGTTCTCGTCGAGACGACGCCAGCGTTCTTCGAAACGCTCCCGCAGATCATCATCAATCTGGGACCGAACCTGTTCAGTGGGATTGACGTGTCGCAGGCTGGCCCGCGCCAGCATGAATGCTCCGAGCATCATCACGAAGCCCAGTACGCTGACCGACCAGTGCACGCTCATCCCGGCGATCAGAACCGTCATGCCAGCGAGAAAACCACCCATGGCCAGCGAAGCCTGGCGACGATGGAGGGTGCGGACATTCTGCCCGCGCAGCGTGTTCGCCAGCCGGGGGTCATCAGCCGCCAGCGCGGCCTCCATCTGAGCGAGGAGCTCTTGCTCCTTCTCGGAGAGCGCCATGGCCACCTCCATCACGTGTTGACCAGACCAGTCTAGGTGGCGGCGGGCCTACCGCGAAAGGGGAGGCGAGAAGAGTCTCACCAGGGCGACCCGACCGTTGTCCAGGAGCAGCGCCGATCGACCTGCCAGCAGCTGGTGAACATTGAGACCTCAGTCGGTGATGATCTTGAAGGCGATCGCCATGACGATGGCGTTGTAGAAGAAGGCCAGCACCGAATGCGTCGCCACCGTCCATCGCAGGCGACGCGAGACCACGTTGACGTCGGAGGTGGCGAAGGTGGAGCCGATGGTGATGGCGAAGTACAAGTAGTCGGCGAGCCCCGCGTCCTTGGTCCCCGGGAAGTCGATGGCCGAGCCGTACCGGTGATCGAGGCGCTCATAGTGACGGGCGTATCCCAGGTGAAGCAGCGACCAGCCTATGACCGCCATCAGGACCGTGACCGTGTTGATGGCGATCCGAACGGCGCGTAGCGCGGCATCCCGCTCGGAGGCGGGTAGAGCAGAGACCTGATGGATGAGTTCTTCGGAGCTGAACTGTCCGCTGAGTCCACCGATCAGCCCCATGAAGGCAGCCACCGCCGGGGTCCAACCTAGGAGAAAGATCATCCATGATGGCAGCACCGGTGCGGACTGCTGAATGTCGGCCTGGTCCGGAAGCAGCCGGCCGCGCCAGGCGAGCCACACGATGCTGACCACATAGCTCAGCGCCAAGATGATCCAGCCGATCATGCAGTAGGAGGCGGCTCTGGAGTCTCCCCCCAGGATCGCTCCCAGGCCCAAGATGATGAGCAAGACCTCCACCGAGAGTCTCACCATGCCGGAACGCGTCACGAAGGTCGGTCTTCCACCCGGATGTCGATGACCAGTTGGTGGTCCACGCCGACGATGTCGGGATGTGCCAGGCAGAACCTATGAGCAGCGGGGCAGGTTGGGCCCGACCTGGTCGGGATCGTCGTACGCACTCGGCTCGTCGATCGCCAGCGCCAACAACGGCCACAGCACGACCCGATTCGTCGAGCCCAGAGCCCTCCGGTACGAGCCAACATCACGCCACCGGGTGACCAGCACCCACAGCTGCGGATCGTCTAGGTTTACCCCGAGGTCGAGCCCATTCAGACCAGGCTGGCGTTGGAGCAGATCAACGGCTGGCGCTGCGACAGCCAGGAAGTCATCTCGAGACGACTCAGGCACCCGGAATCTGGATATGGCGATCACTAACGTCACTGTAGGGCCGCCGGCTGGTGAGCGGCCCGCGGCTACGGAGTCTCTGCGGCGCAGTCGGCGCAGATTCCCGACAGCTCCACGTCGTGCGTAACATCGACAAAGCCGTGCTCGGCACCCATCTGGGCAGCCCAGGCCTCGATCACACTGTCGATGAGTTCCTCGGTACGGCCGCAGCCCCGGCAGACCAGGTGATGGTGATGCTGCGAGGTGCTGCAACGGCGGTAGGCGGATTCCCCGTCGATGACCCGCACATCCACCTCGCCAGCCTCTAACATGGCTTGCAAGGTGCGGTACACGGTCGCCAGGCCCAATTTGTCGCCCTGGCCGACCAGTTGGGTGTGGATCTGCTGGGCGGTGCGGAAGTCCCGGGTCGAGGCCAGGAGGGCCGCGACGGCGGCTCGTTGCCGGGTGCGCCGTACCGGGGTGGTCACGGTTTCTCCTTCGTCCGGGGACAGACTGCCTCATCCTGCCTCGTGGCTGACGGTCTCGCTGTCAGAGGCATCGCCTAGGAGAGGATAGGGGCGCAGCGGCTCCCGTGAGGCACGATTCCAGCACGACCCGTCCAGTCGGACAGCCGACGACGCCCGCAAATATGAGAACGACCATCAAATATCGGCCGGGGTCTGCGCAGGCACAGGTAGCTCACCGTGCTCGGGCCGCCAATAGCCACACCCGGAGCAGCTCCGTTCCACCCTCACCATCCGCGCTCTAGCCACTCTCCGAGGTGCGGACGCTCCACCCCCAGGGTGGTCGGCCGGCCATGACCGGGGTACACGAGCGTGTCGTCGCCGTACGCGTCGAAGACCCGCTGCTGCAGGTCGGTCATGAGTGAGTCGAAGTCCGCTGGAGATGTCACCCGTCCAGGCCCTCCCGGGAACAGCGAATCGCCGGTAAATAGCAGCACCGGGCCTGCCGCTGGGGTGTACCCCAAGGCCACCGCCCCTGGGGTATGCCCGCGCAGTGCGATCACGTCCAGGATCACGTCGTCGACAGTGATCCGGTCCCCGTGACTCAGCCGCCGATCAATCGACACCCCGGTGGCCTCCTCGATCGCAGCGGCATCCTCACCACCGGCCAGGGTCTGGGCACCAGTCTCGGCCACTAGCTCAGCCAGAGCCCCGATGTGATCGTGGTGGCGGTGGGTGGTAATCACGGCGCCCAGGCGAGTGGGCTGGGCACTGTCTGAGCCGGCCTCAGACAGTAGCCGCCGGATCGTCTCGATCTCACCGGCTGCATCAATCAGCACCTGAACCCCGGTCTGCCTGCTGGTCAGCAGATATACGTTGTTGTCCATACTGGTCACCGAGACCCGCCGGACCATCACCAGTGGCAGATCCTGCACCAGGCTTGCATCGCTCATACCCCCCATTGTGAAGGCTCTCCATCACGCAGGCCGGCGACGTCACCATGGTCGTGAGAGCAGAGCACGTCACCTCACAAAGCCGTTCTCGGGGGTTCGGGCTGGCCTGCTGGTCCCGTCCAACCAGGTAGCCAGGACCTGGGACACATCCACCGGGGACGCCGCCTGGGCCGCTGCCCGCCACTGGTCCAGGCGGCGCGGCCCCTGCTGGGAGGCCCACTGCCGCAGGAACCTGAAAAAGGCCTCGTCGCCCATCCGGACCCGTAGCGCATGGACCGCCATCGGACCTCGGTCATAGACCCTGGTGAAAAGCAGATCCCCCGACCCAGGATCGGACAGCCGTTGTTTCCAGAAGTCACCCCGTTGCGCGGCGTACGAGGCGTCAAAACGACGCTGCGGATCAGGTTCACTGCCCCATTCAGCTGCCGTGACCCACTCCAGATACGAGGTCAGGGCCTCGTTGAGGAATATGCTGCGCCACTCATTCAAGGTGACGGTGTTACCGAACCACATGTGAGTCACCTCGTGCAGCAGCACCGAGTCTCGACCCACCACAAGAGGGTGGTAAACCGGGCGCCCTGCTGCCTCCATCCCGCCCCATACCGGGTTGACCCCGGGCACAACGCCACCGACCCCGGATACCGGGTACCGACCCAGATGGAGTTCGACGGTCTCGATCGCCCGCGGGGTCTGCTCTAGCCAGGTCATCGCCTGGGCCGGCCGCGGAGCCCGCTCGCTGACCGCGTACACGGCAGTCGTCGGACGGCCTGCGACGGTGACCTCAACGTGCCTCACCGTGTATTGCCCGATCGCCAGCATCGCCGTGTACGTCGGGGTCGGGGACTCGCTCACCCATCGCCACTGATCCCATCCGGGACGTCTCGGATCGGCCTGATGCGAGGCCAAGACCCCGATCGATATCGCCTCGTAGCCGGCCGGAACGCTCACCGTGATCTCGTAGCTGGCCGGATCCCGTGGGTGATCGTTGACCGGCAACCAGGCCGAGGCCGACTGTGGCTCGCCACAGATCAAGAGCTCATCCTCTTGGCGGTAGACCGTCGGCTTCGGGAATCGGACCTCGTGCGGCAGGCCCTGGTACCGGATGATCAGGCTGATTCGCTCCCCGGCCGCGACCGACTTTCCCGCCGCCACGGGCAGTTTCACCTGCAGATCGTCGCCGTCTTGGTGAAAGACCAGTTCGACCCCATCAAGGTTAACCGCGGTCGCGGTCAACATCAGGTCCAGGTGCAGCTGCGTGAGCCGCTGGAGGGTGACCAGGGTCACGGTGGCGGCCCCGACCAGCTGCCCTGAGCTCGGCTCGTAGTCGATCTTCACCTGGTAACGCTCGACCTCATAGCCGGACCCGCCAGCCGCCGGATAATACGGGTCACCCAACCCCGCCGAACCGGGTTGCACCGGCAGAGGCGGCGAGGCGCTGGGCCGGCTACCTGCCAGCCTCAGGCCAGACTGCGGACCTTGCAGCACCAGTAACACCGCCGCGAAGCCCAGTACCAGCATCAGCAGCGATATCCCGGCCTCAACGACCCGAGACCGCCTACCGTTCGACATGACTCAGGCTCCTCAGTCCACGCTCCAGCTGCCAGCTGGCGAACGCCGCCACCATTCCCGACGCGGCCCGCTGCAGCGGCGCCGGCGCATCCCGGGTCGCTTCCCAGTCGCCGGCCAGCAGCCCACCGAGGTAGGCCCGCAGCTGCGGGCTGGCCGGAACTGACCCGGGCGGGCGGCAGCCCGTACAGACGACCCCGCCGGCGGACGGGTTGAAGAAGTCCACCCGGTCACCCCGACCGCACCGGGCGCAGTGGGTGAGGGCCGGGGCATAGCCCGCTACCGCCAACGCCCGCAGCAGGTACGAATCGAGCAGCTGCGATCCCGGCCGCATCTGGCCTCCCGCGACTCCCTGCCCGAGCGCCCGCAGGGCAGCCACCAGCAGCAGGTACTGCTGTACGGCCGGTTCCCCCTCTTCGGCTACCAGCCGGTCAGCGGTCTCCAGCATCACCTGGCCAGCGGTGTAACGGGGATAGTCGACCATCAAAGGCTCGCCGAAGGCGTTACGGGTCACCGCCTGAGCCACGTGGTGCAGGCTACGTCCGGTCGCCACCTGCAGATCGACCTGGCTAAACGGCTCCAGCCGGGCCCCGAACTTCGACGATGTCCGCCGTACCCCCCGCGCCACGGCCCGGACCTTGCCATGACGGCGAGTGAGCAGGGTGACGATCCGGTCCGCCTCACCCAGGTTCTGGGTGCGTAACACGACCGCCTCGTCGCTGTAGGTCGGCATCGGTCCAGTCTGCCCGTTCGTCACGCCTAACCGGACCGGTACAGCAGGTAGAACAGGATCACGACCGTGATCACAGCTACCACCGCGGCCACGATCTTGATCGCGCTGTACGGCCGTTGCCCCTGAACCTCACCGGTCATCGCATTGATGAAGACCTGGAAGGGTCGCGACTTGTACGTCACCGTCAGCAACCACACCGGCATCAGGACCTGCGCAAAGTTGAGCACCTGGTACGAGGTGTCGATGCTGTCGATCCGCTGCTCATTGCCGCCGATGTCGTGGCGAACCTGGGAACGGATCAGGTCATACACCCGGGGCTGGCCATACTTCTGATACGCCGCTTCTGGCTCCAGGTCGTAACTTCGGCTCAGGTGTCCGGCCAGAAAGACCTGCTGGTACGGCACCGCCATTTCTACCGGCCACGGCTCCAACGCCTGGATCCGTCTCTCGTCGAGGCCATCATTGGCCAGCACCGGCAGATCGGCCACCTGGGTGTGGACCGTACCCCAAACCCGGGTCCAATCGGTGCGTATCTCCTGCCGCTGGTCCTCCCCCGAACCCACGGTGACGGTGTAATAGACGCCACGGGCTCCCCGGTAAGCAGAGGTGGCCTGGATGTCGTAAAGGTAATACGTCAGGTAGATGCTGGTGAAGCTGCCAAGAGTGCGGTACCTACGGAAAGAGTTCGGAGCGAACCAGCGGCTGTTGATCCACGCCTCGATCGCCCGGGTGGCTTCCTGCTGAGAGATCCGCATCGGCAACACCCCGTCGGCCGGGATCCGGGTCGGGGCGTCCTTGAGGTCGTCACGTTGGATCGGGGTATTGCAGTACGGGCATCGGGTAGCGGTCAGGGCGCCGCTGAATGTGGTCCGCCCGCCGCAGTTCTGGCAGATCACCTCCCGGCTCAGCGGCTGCGGGCTGGCGGCAAACTGGGCCAGCCAGGCGTTGACCTGGCCGAGATCATGCTTGGGTAGCCGTACCGGGGTCAGGTCGATCGGCATCTCGAAGCCACAGGCCGGGCACCGTAACCCCTGCCGGGCCGGGTCGAAGATCAGGTTGGCCCCGCACCGCGAGCAGGGATAGGTACGGGTCTGCTCGGTCACGTGCCGCAGGGCCGGGTCCGGCACCATCCCCGGATGCGGCTGTTCCGCCTCCCGCGGCGGCGGAGCGGTCACCGGGCTAGCCCTGGGTGGGTAGCGGCGGCGGGGCCTGGAACAGCCCCGACAGCGCCGGCACCTGCCCGGCCATCGTCCACGATGCCATCCCCGCCGACCAGACCAAGGTGGTGGCGCTGATCTGCCCCTGCGCGACCTGTGTCTGGACTTCGGTGATGCTGAGGGGGCCGCTGGGCTGGCCATTGACGTCGATGTGGAAGGTCTGGCTGGGCAGCGGCGGCGGGGTCGCGGCCGCCGGCTGGGCGCCCGGGCCCCACTGGGCCATCTGCTGGCCGAGCGCCATCCCCATCCCGGCACCCATCATCTGCCCCATCGCCCCACCGCCGGGGTTGCCGGCCGCGATGGTCATCGCATCGGCAGCCTTCGCCTGCTGATAACGCTGCAGATCACCCAGGTTGTTGACCCAGCCCTTCTCCTCCAGGCCCCGGGCAACGCCGCGGGTAATGGCCTGGGTGATCTCATCCGGCAAGGAGATGTTCATCGTGACCGAGTCGATCTCCAGGCCGTACTCGTCATCGACCCTGGTCCGGACGAAGCCGCGCAACTGCTCTGAGAGGTCGACTTGGCGGCCTTGGAGGTCGATCGCAGCGAGTTTGGTCTCGAGGATCAGGTCCGAGAAGGCGAGCGTGATCACTCGGCGCAGCAACTCGGCGATCTCGTCGACGGTGAGTTCCGAGTCGGTTCCGACGACCTGGCGCAGGAAGATGTTGGGCTGGGCGACCCGCAGCACGCACAGGCCGTTGGCCCGTACCTGGACCATGCCGAAGTCTGGGTCTCGGATCATGACTGGGTTCGCGGTGCCCCACCGGAAGTCGGTGATCGGCTTGGTGTTGACGAAGTAGACCTCGCTCTTGAAGGGCGAATTGAAGCCGTACTGCCAGCCTTGCAGGGTCGACATGATCGGCATGTTCTCGGTGCGCAGCTCGTACAGGCCGGGTCCGAAACCGTCGGCCATCTGCCCGTTGTGGACCAGGACCGCCGCCTGGCCTTCGCGCACGATCAGCTTGGCCCCGTTCTTGATCTCGTTCTGGTACCTCGGGAAGCGCCATGCCAGGGTGGAGCGCGAATCGTCGATCCACTCGATGATGTCGACTAGCTCACCGCGGAGCTTATCCATGAGACCCATGTGTGTCCTGTTCGCCGAGACGATGCTGCCGGCCCCACTGTACGGGGTGCCCGGACAACCCGCGGCCAGAGCGCCCCATGACCTCGTCGCTGTAGGTCGGCACCGGCATGGCCTGCCCGCTCCCGGGTTTCTGGCACCAGGCTCAAGAAAACATGGCCATCGCCCCCACGAACACGAACAGGAACACCAACATGGCCCCCAGCATCTTGAACGCGCTGACTGGCCGCTGCCCCCGCACTTCACCGGTCACCCCGTTGATCACAACCTGGAACGGTTGCGACTTGTGGGTTACCGTCAGCGACCACATCGGCACCAGAATCTGCGTGAAGCTGACCGGCTGGTACGAGGTGTCGAAGTCATCGATCCGCCGCCCACTGCCCTCGATCAGCCTCCTCACCTTGGGTCGGCCATATCTGCGGTACGCCCGTTCCGGGTCCAGGTCGTAGCCTCGGCTCAGATGGCCATGAAGGAAGACCTGCTGGTATGGCACCGCCGACTCCATCGGCCAGGTAGTCCATTCTCTGTCGAGTCCGGTATTAGCCAGCACCTGAATACCCATCTGGGCGTGGGACGTACTGCCGGACCGAACCCCGAAGGAATCGAGGATGGCCTGGATGTCGTAGAGGTAAATAGGTCAGGTAGACGCTGTGAGATTCGAAACGGCAGCACCCCATCGGCTGGGAATCGGGCGGGGGCGTCCTGGAGGTCGTCGGCCTGGATCGGGGTATGGCAGTACGGGCAGCAGGTGAGGTTCGCGGTGGCGTTGAAGGTCGCCCGCTCATGGCAATAGTGGCAGCTTAGATCCTGGCCCGGCGGCTGCTGGTCGGCCGAGATCTGGGTCAGGTAGGCGTTGACCTGGCCGAAGTTGTGCTTGGGCAGCGGCACCGGGGTCAGATCGATCGGCATCTCGAAACCGCAGCCTGGACATAGCACCCTCTGAGTGGACGGATCGAAGACCAGGTCAGCCCCACATTGCACGCACTCAGAGGACTCCGGGAGCGGCTGCTCTGACTCCGGGAGCGATTGTCCTGACTCCGGGAGCTGCATTATCCCTGGAAACTGCTGCGATGGCGGGTATACTTCCCACCCCGATGAAACACTCACCGCATCGGCCCTGGCCGAATCCAATCCGGGTCTGTCTTCGTTCGTCGAAAACGTCACCAGCCATATGGTACAGACCGGGAGTGCCACCGGATTGCGCCGTGTACGTCGACTGACGCGAGCGCCGAGCCGATAGGCTCGCCCTCGTGGCAGTGAACCCCCCGAGGCAGGTCCCGCGTGCGCATCCCTCTGGCGCCCGTCCGCCGCAGCTTGCCCGTGAACTGTTGCCCCGCCATGTCGCGATCGTGATGGACGGCAACGGGCGCTGGGCCAAGGAACGCGGCCTGAAACGCACCGAGGGGCATGCCCGCGGTGAGGACGCCCTGTTCGATGTGATTGAGGGCGCGATCGAGATCGGAATCCCGTACCTGTCGGCGTACGCTTTTTCGACCGAGAACTGGAAGCGTTCCCCCGACGAGGTGCGGTGGTTGATGGGTTTCAACCGGGACGTAATCCACCGCCGCCGCGACCAGTTGGACGCATTGGGGGTCCGGATCCGGTGGGCGGGCCGTAGGCCCCGGCTTTGGGGTTCGGTGATCCGGGAACTCGAGCAGGCCGAGCAGCAGTCGCGTAACAACACGACCCTCACCTTGCAATTCTGTGTGAACTACGGTGGCCGAGCTGAGATCGTGGACGCGGTCCGGAAGGTGGCCGAACTAGCCCGACAAGGGCGGTTGGATCCATCCCGGATCACCGAGGATCGGTTCCGGCACTTCCTGGACGAACCGGATATCCCCGACGTCGACTTGTTCCTGCGCTCCTCAGGCGAGCAGCGAACCTCCAACTTCCTGCTGTGGCAGAGCGCCTACGCCGAATTGGTGTTCCTGGAACGGCTGTGGCCGGATTTCGACCGGCGTGACCTGTGGCGGGCGATCGAGATCTACGCCCACCGCGACCGCCGCTTCGGCGGTGCGATCCCCAACCAGGTCGGCACCTGAGCGTCGAACCGGCCTCCGCTGAACGGCCGTTGTGGCAGCCACCAGCCGATCTGGTGGGTCAAGAACGCCATTATGGTCGAGATCTGTGGCAACCTTTCTCTCGCGAAGGAGCGAGTTGTCGCCCCTGAAGAGTTATGGTTCCCGCTCGATCGTGAGGTCCACAATGCAGAACGAGATCGCCGGGTACGGCACCTGGGCGACTTTCGTCCGCATCCGTGACCGGGTTCGCGGAGACGATGTCACTAACCAGGTGGCGACCGCGCTCGGGGTTCCCGAGCCGGTGCGCGACCCGGCGGTCTTTGTGGTCTCGTCGGCCTCCCGGCGCGGTGTCACCACCAGCGAGGTGTCCTGGCCGGTGCAATTCGGTCCCGATCTGCACGCCTGGCTGCTCCATCCCACGGGGGTGGATCCCCGGACCCTGCCCGGCGTCTTGGCATTGCACTCACACGCCGGGATCAAATCGATCGGGGCCGCCCGGATGGTGGCCCGGGAAGAATCCGGCCGCTCCTACCGGGAGGCCTTCGAGGGCGGGGAGGCTTTTGCCGACCGGCTGGCCGAGTCTGGTTTCGCAGTGCTCGCCCCGGATGCCTTTTCCTGGGGGTCGCGGCGGTTCCGGCTACATCCGGTGCCCGATAAACTGCAGCGAATCGCTGACCTGCTGCGTCTGTCGGGCGTACCAGAGGAGCGGTGGTACGACGAATTGGCCTCGGTGCACGAGCATCTGGTGGCCAAATTCGCCGGGGTGATCGGGACCTCGTACGCTGGCATGGTCGCCCACGATGATCTGTCCTCGTTGGATGTGCTGAGGGGGGCCTGTAATGGGCAGATCAGCGTGGCTGGATTCTCCAGCGGCGGAGCCCGGGCGATGATCGTGGCCGCGCTGGCGCCCGTCGACCGGGTGTCGGTGGTGGCGATGATGTCGACCTACGAGTCACTGATCCCTGACTATGTCGCCGCCCACTCCTGGCTGTTGCACACCCCCGGGCTGTCTCAGGTGATGGATTTGCCGGAACTGGCAGCGGCCCGCCGAGAACATGCGCTGCAGGTGGTCTACTGCGAGCAGGACCCCATGTTCCCGATTACTGGGATGCGCGACGCCGACGCCCGGCTGCGGGAACTGTTCACCGACGCTCCCGGCTCGTACCAGGGTGTCTCGGTTCCCACCGGGCACGAATTCGGGCCCCGGACCCAGGACCTGGTGATCGCCTTCCTGAACCAGGCCCGCTGACTGGCCCTCACCACCTTGGCCGGGCTTTGCCTAGTGATCAGGTGGTTGCGGGCTGCGGGTCGCTGGGACGCCAGACCGACCGGGCCTGCGGCTGGGCCCATGGCGCCCCGGCCTCGAGATATCCCCGGCCAGAGTCGAGGCAGCGTCGCTGCCAGGACTCGATCTCGGCGACCACCGGGTGCCGCCAGGTCTCAGGCCCTTCCCAGGACACCCACTGCTCGCCGATCTGACGCGGGTACGGCGCGGTCTGGGTTGCCTCCAGGACACCCATGAAGCCGGCTGTCTCAGCGAGCGGAACCATCAGATCGGCGCGGCCTTCTCGGAAATCGAGCAGGTTCTCCAGCAGGTCGGTCCGTTCGCACGTTTGCCGCGTCGTCTGCCCGTCGCGGGTGAGACGCAGCTCGTCGGTGGTGTACGAGATCTCAGCCCGGCCCACGGTGCCCACCAGGGTCACCGTGGGCGGCTCCTGACGCGGGCCGCACAGGGTCAAGCTGGCGTCGATCGGGATCTCGCTGCGCCGGTTGACCCTGACCCACGAAGTGTCGTCGGCCTCGATCGGGTGGGCATGGTACAGCTCGGTTTCGATCGACTCGATCTGGTCCACCGCGGTCAGCCCGACGATCGCGAAGGCGGTCGCAAAACCATGCGCTAACGGATTGGTACAGACCCCGTCGGCCACCCGCTGACCGTTCCAGATCCGTCTGCCGGCCCAGTCGCAACGACGGTAGTAGGCGGTATCACGCAGCCACATCCCGCGCACCTGGACTGAGGTCAATTCCCCGATCTGGGTCGCCAGTTCACGCATCCGGCCGACTGCTGCCGAGCCCAGGCTCTGAAAGCCGACTTGGACGGCCCGGCCCGATGTTTCGACTCGGTCGCAGAGCCGCCAAAAGTCGGCAATCGACGCCACCGGAGGCTTCTCGAGCATGACGTCGGCCCCGGCGGTGATGGCCTCGCAGGCCAACGCACCGTGGGTTCCGATCGGGGTGGCGATGCTGACGATGTCGACTTCGTGGCGGGCCAGCAGCTCGGTCAGGCTCGGATACCAGGGGACTGGTCGACCCTCGGGCGGGCCGCCCGGGTCAGCCGTTGCGACCAGATCCACCCGGCCCATCGCAGCGAGTCGGTCCACCCGGCCCAGGTGGACCAGGCCAAAGCCTCGTACACCGACCTGGGCGACCCGTACTGGACTGTTCACCTCACCGATCCCATCAGCCGGCTAAGGCCTGGAACCGACTGGGTCGGTTTTCCCCGCGGTCTCCGGGAGCTGCAGCCGGGCCCGGTTGATGGCGCTGCAGACCGCCCGCAGCGAGGCGGTCACGATGCTGGAGTCCACACCGACACCCCAGTAGATACCGCCCTCCGACTCCTCGTCCCCGGCCACCTCGGCCTCCAGGTAGGCCACGGCCTGGGCGTCCCCGCCGGACGACATCGCATGCTCGGTGTAGTCGAGCACCCGCAATCCGTAGCCGAGCAGGGCGAGCCCGTCCACAAAGGCTGAAAGTGGGCCGTTGCCTTCCCCGTCGATCGAGCGTTCGATCCCGCGATCTCGGACCGTGGCGGTGATCCGGTAGCCGTCGCCGTGAGAAACCGAGGTGCAGGTGAGCAAGTCCAGCGGCTCGGTACCGGTGAGGTATTCGGTGGTGAAGATGTCGCCAAGCTGGGCGCTGGTGACCTCACCGCCTTCGGCGTCGGTGTGCTGCTGCACCACCCGGGAAAACTCCATCTGCAGCCGACGCGGCAGGTCCAGCTTGTGGTCGGTCTTCATCAGGTAGGCCATGCCGCCCTTGCCCGACTGGGAATTGACCCGGATCACCGCCTCGTAGGAGCGGCCCACGTCATGCGGGTCGATCGGCAGATAGGGCGCCTGCCAGGCGACCTGGTCCCTGCTGATCCCAGACTCGGCAGCCAGCCGGTCCAGGTCCTCCAAACCCTTCTTGATTGCGTCCTGGTGCGATCCGGAGAAGGCGGTGTACACCAGATCCCCGGCGTACGGGTGGCGCGGGTGCACCGGCAGACCGGTGCAATACTCCACGGTCCGGCGGATCTCGTCGATGTCGGAAAAGTCGATCTGCGGGTCGATCCCCTGGCTGAACAGGTTCAGCCCGAGGGTCACCAGGCAGACATTGCCGGTGCGTTCGCCATGGCCAAACAGGCAGCCCTCGACCCGGTCGGCCCCCGCCATCAGTGCCAGTTCAGTGGCGGCGACAGCGGTCCCTCGGTCATTGTGGGGGTGCACAGAGATCGACACGTACGGGCGGTTGGCGATGTGGCGGGAGAAGTATTCGATCTGGTCGGCGTAGGTGTTGGGGGTGGACTGTTCGACGGTGGCCGGCAGGTTGAGGATGATCTCACGGCCCTCGCCCGGCTGCCAAACTTGCATCACCCGGTTGCAGACCTCGACTGCGAAGTCGGTGGGGGTCTGGGTGAAGATCTCCGGGCTGTACTGGTAGCCGAATTCAGTGCCGCCCAGGACCTGCTCGGCATATTTCATCACCAGTTCGGTCCCCGTCACCGCCAGGTCGATGCACTCCTGTTCGCTGATCCGGAACACCACCCTGCGGAACAGGTCGGCGGTCGCGTTGTACAGGTGGATATTGGCCCGATGTGCCCCGACCAGGCTCTGCGCGGTCCGGGCGATCAAGTCCTCGCGGGCTTGGGTGAGAACCGAGATCTGCACGTCCTCGGGAATCCGGTCCTCGGTGATCAGCTGGCGGACGAAGTCGAAGTCGGTCTGCGAGGCGGAGGGGAAACCGACCTCGATCTCCTTGTAGCCCATCCGTACCAGCATCTCGAACATCCGCAGCTTGCGGTTCGGAGTCATCGGATCGATCAGAGCCTGGTTACCGTCACGCAGGTCGGTGGACAGCCACCGGGGCGCGGCCGTGATCCGCCGCGCGGGCCAGGTCCGGTCCGGCAGGTCGATCGGGACGAACGGGGCATAGCGCCGGTACGGCATCGGGGAGGGTTGCTGTACGGGCCGGCTGGTCTGCGCTCGGGTGCCGAAGGTGGTCATCTGGGGATTCCTCGCTGTGTGGGTGGCCTGCCGACGCGACTCCTCCGCAGCGAGGAGGCCGGCGTTATCGGGCCTCGCTGCGGCGACCAAGCAGCAGGGTCGACCAGGGCACAGGCAGACTGTAGCACCGCCACCGGCGGTGTCGGACTGACCTGCTTAGGCGGCGATGAACCAGAGCACCTGGTAGGGCTGGACTGTGAGCTGGTGTGGCGTCAGGTCGTAGTCGTAGCCGCTCAACAGTTCGCTAGCCCGGGCCGAGCCGACCAGGTCCCGCAGCCAGGCGGTGGCGATCTGGACCGGGGTCTCGCTGACGTTGGATACCTGCACCATCGTTCCCAGCGGATGTCGCCGGACCACCAGCAGCAACCGGTGATCCGGGGCGGCTAGCACCTGGGACTCGACGCTGGCATGCAGGTGCGGTGTTGCGCGGCGAACCTCGACCAGATGCCGGACCGTGGCCAGCACTCGCGCCGCCGGGGACCAGGTGCCGGTCTCAGTGGCCGCCACCTGTGCCCAGTCCATCCGGGGCCGATGCACCCAGCGGTTGTCGCGGGCATGGTCGGGGTCGTCGGTGTACGAGTAGTCGTTCAACATTGCGATCTCGTCGCCCATGTAGATCAACGGCACCCCGCCGAAGCCCATGATCGCGGCGAACAGCAGCCGGATCCGCGCGATCGCGGCGTCGACCGCCATCCCATCACCGGCGGCCAGGGCCGCCTCCAGGCCGGCCAGGCTTGCCAGCGAGCCGGAGATCCGCCGGTCGTTGGTCTCCGGGTTGAACTGGAAGACCAGGCCCCGGGCGAACGAGTCCGGCGCCTCACCGGAGTAGAAGTCCGACAGGAAGGAGCGGTGCCCGGCCCCAGTAACCAGCGCCGCGGCGGCGTCGGCGTCGCTGATGGCCCAGCCGATGTCGTCGTGGCAGCGCACGTACGTGGCCCAGGTGGTAGTGCTGGGCTTGGGTGGGAAACGGCTCAACGCCAGTTGCAACAGCCGGGTGTCGCGGCTGGCGAGCGCGCTCCACAGCTGCACCATCAAAGCGTTGTGGTAGGCGGTGTCGCTGACCTTGCCATGGTGTTCGCCGACCCCGAGGTACTTCACCAGGTCGTCTGGCCCGACAATCGCTTCGGCCTTGAAAGCCACCGCCGGGGCCACGATCCGCAACAGTGCCCGCAGCACCCGGGTGATGTGGTGCACCTCGGGCTGGTTCTGGCAGGTGGTCCCGAGCCGTTTCCAGATGAACGCGATCGCGTCCAGCCGCAAGATTTCCACGCCCTGGTTGGCGAGGAAGCAGATCACGTCGGCCATCTCGACCAGCACATCCGGGTTAGCCCAGTTCAGGTCCCACTGGTACGAGTTGAACGTGGTCCAGACCCAAGCCTGCAGGTCGTCGTCCCAGGTGAAGTTACCTGGCGCGAAGTCGGGGAATACCTCCGGCAGGGTCTTCTCGTAGGCGTCAGGTTCGGTGCGGTCGTCGAAGACCAGGAAATAGTCGCGATATTTCTGCTCGCCGGCCTTGGCGCGCTGGGCCCATTCGTGCTCGGGGGTGACGTGGTTGAGCACAAGGTCCACCACCAGCGAGATCCCTCGCTCCCGCAGTCGGGCCGCCAAGTCGGACAGGTCGGCCATGGTGCCCAGATCCTCGCGGACCGAGCGGTAGTCGGCGACCGCGTAGCCGCCGTCGTTCTCGCCGGGACGCGGCCTCAGCAGCGGCATCAGGTGCAGATAGGTGACGCCCAGGCTTTCCAGATAGTCGAGGTGGTCGGCGATCCTGTTCAGGGTCCCGGCGAAACGCTCGGTGTAGCAGACGTAGCCGACCATTCGCGGCTGCTGCAGCCAGTCCGGCGACAGCAGCCGGGCTTCGTCGAGGACCTTCAGGTCCTCAGATCGTTCTGCGATCGCCCGCTCGGCCAGCTCCACCAACCGCTGATAGGTCTGGTTGGCCTGGTCGCCGTACACCTCCCCCAGGCTTTCACGCAGTTCTGGCCCGTACCGGTCGAGGCGCAGGCGCAACGACCGTGTGGTGGCGTCCGATGCGGTCTGGTGGACTGATTCACGCTGCTCTGCGGTCACAGGTGAACTCTTCCACATCTGGTGTCGTCGCGCTCGGGTTGTTCAGAAGCCGAGCCGGTTCAAGTGTTTCGGGTCGCGCTGCCAGTCTTTGAGGACCTTGATCCGCAGGTCCAGGTGGACCGGGGTGCCGAGCAGGGCACTGATCTGGCGCCGGGCCGCGGAACCGACTTCTTTCAGCCGCTGCCCGCGGTGGCCGATCAGGATCCCCTTCTGGGAATCGCGCTCCACCACCATGGAGGCGAAGACGTCCAGGAGGGGTTTGTCCTCGGCCCGCCCGGCGCGCAGGCCCATCTCCTCGATCACCACCGTGATCGAATGCGGCAGTTCGTCGCGGACTCCTTCCAGTGCCGCCTCCCGGATCAACTCGGCGACCAGGGTCTCGGTGGGCTCGTCGGTGAGGGTGCCCTCCGGGTAGTACGCCGGCCCTGGCGGCAGCAGCGAGCAGAGCAGGTCAGCGACCAGGTCGACCTGGTCGCCGGTCAACGCCGAGACCGGGACGATGTGTTCCCAGCGGGCCTGAGCGGTTTGTTCCAACTGTTGGATCGCCATCAGGTGGTCCCGCAGCCGGGAGCCGCTGACCAGGTCGGTTTTGGTGGCGAGAGCGACCAGCCGGGGTTGTCCTGCCACCTGCGCTGCCTGCCGCACGATGAAGGTGTCGCCGGGCCCAATGCGTTGGTTGGCGGGCAGGCAGACCGCCACCACATCTACCTCGGCCCAGGTGTCGCGGACCAACGTGTTCAGTCGTTCCCCGAGCAGGGTCCGGGGTCGGTGCAGGCCGGGGGTGTCGACCAGCACCAGTTGGGCGTCGGGACGGTTCACTACAGCGCGGATTGCGTGCCGGGTGGTCTGCGGCTTCGACGAGGCGATGGCGATTTTCTGTCCGACCAGCGCATTCGTAAGGGTGGATTTGCCCGCGTTCGGGCGGCCCACCAGGCAGGCAAATCCAGATCGGAAGGTCATGGGGTTCCCCCTGGGTTGGGCGTCGGTAGGTCAGTGTCTGCGGGGGTTGAGACCTCCCGCACTAGGACGGTCTGGATCTGGTTGCGGCGGCCGTGGAGTCGTTCGGCCACCAATTCCAGCCCTTCCCAGACCACGGTCGCTCCCGGGATCGGGACCTTGTTCAACTGTTTCGCCATGATCCCGCCGACCGAGTCGACGTCGCTGTCGTCGAGATCTTTGCCGAAGAGTTCCCCCAGGTCGTCGAGGCCGAGTCGTGACCAGACCCGGTAGGAGCCGTCGCCGAGCGGGGTCACCGGGGCGACCTCGTTGTCGTACTCGTCGACGATCTCGCCGACGATCTCCTCCACGATGTCCTCCATGGTGGCCAGCCCGGCGGTGCCGCCGAACTCGTCGACCACCACCACCAGGTGGGAATGGGCCAGCTGCATCTCGCGCAGTAGGTCGTCAACCGGTTTCGAGTCGGGGCAGAAGGTCGCCGGCCGCATCACCGAGGTGACCAGCTCCGAGGTCTGGGCGCCGGTGTTGTCGTACACCCGTTTCATGACGTCTTTGAGGTAGAGCACCCCGAGGATGTCGTCGAGCCCGCCCGGGCCGACTACCGGGATCCGGCTGAAGCCCGACCGCAACGCCAGCGACATCGCCTGCCGCAGGGTCTTGGTGGCCTCGATCACGACCACGTCCAGCCGGGGCACCATCACCTGCTTCGCGATGGTGTTGCCGAGGTCGAAGACCGAATGGATCATGCGGCGTTCGTCGGCCTCGATCTGGTTCGACGCCTCGGCCTGGTCCAGGTAGTCGCGCAGATCGTCTTCGGAGGCGAATGGACCGTCGGGGAAGCCCCGGCCTGGGGTGAGCCAGTTGCCGACCACGATCATGATCTGCGGTACGAAGAACAGGACCGTGGTGAGCAGGTTCATCAGCGGCGCGGTTCGCAGCGCGATGCGTTCGCAGTGCTGCTTGCCGAGGGTGCGCCCGGCGACTCCGCCGACCATGAACAGGGCTGTCACTCCGATCGCCCCGGCGGTCAGCAGTCGCGGCCCGACCGCGGTGATGTGCTGGAAGACGACTTGGGCGAGCATCAAGATCGCCAACACTTCGAAGACCATGCGCAGGAACAGGGCTGTGGTGACGGTGGGGGCGATGTCCTCGACGATCTGCTCGACGCGAGCTGCTCCGGGACGGTCTTGCTCGACCAGCAGTTTCGCCCGGCCCCGGGTCATCCGCTGGAAGGCGCCCTCGATGCTACCGAAGACGGCTGCCAGGACGACGAACAGGACGACGAGAGCGGTCTCGGTCCAGAAGGTCACGGTTGTCACCTGAGTCGGGTATGGAATGGGCATGATTTTATCGGACCGTGATCTCCGGCGGTTGCCGACAGACCAACCTGTGGTCGTACGGTCGCTGCGGTGTTCAGCGGCGATGGCGGCGGGCCGCCCAGGCCTGAGTGATGTCGTCGTTGAGGCCGAACATGACGGCCTTCTCCTCCGGCTCGGCATGGTCAAAACCGAGCAGGTGCAGCAATCCGTGCACCAGCAGGTATTCCGCCTCCTCGTCGGTGCTGCGGCCGCTGTTCGGGGCCTGGCGGGCGGTGACGGCCGGGCACAGCACTACGTCTCCGAGCAGCCCTTTGGGGGGCTCCTCGTCGTCTCCGGGCGGGCGCAACTCATCCATCGGGAAACTCATCACGTCGGTCGGCCCGGGTTCACCCATGAACCGCAGATGGTATTCGGCCATCGTCGGCTCATCGACCAGCAGGATCGAGACGTCGGCTTGCGGGTGGATCCGCATTCGACGCAGCGTAAACCGGGCCAGCGCCACCAGTCCTAATTCGTCGGCTGCGATGCCAGATTCGTTGTTGATGTCGATCATCGCTCTCCCCGGCCGTGCTGGGTCGCCTCGTACCGGTCATATGCCGCCACGATCCGGCCCACCAACCGGTGGCGGACCACGTCGTGGCTGGTTAGTTCGCAGAAGGCAAGATCGGCCATCCCGTCCAGGATCGAACGCACCTGGCGCAGCCCCGAGGTGGCACCGCCGGGCAGATCGACCTGGGTGATGTCGCCGGTGACTACCATCTTGGAGCCGAAGCCGAGCCTGGTCAGGAACATTTTCATCTGCTCGGCCGAGGTGTTCTGGGCTTCGTCGAGGATGATGAAGGCGTCGTTGAGGGTCCGGCCACGCATGTATGCCAGCGGCGCCACCTCGATCGTGCCGGCGGTCAGCAGCCGAGGCACGGAGTCCGGGTCGACCATGTCGTGCAGCGCGTCGTACAGAGGCCGCAGGTACGGGTCGATCTTTTCGCTGAGAGTGCCTGGTAGGAAACCAAGCCGCTCCCCCGCCTCGATCGCCGGCCGGGTCAGGATGATCCGGTTGACGTGTTTGTCCTGCAGCGCTGCCACCGCCTTCGCCATCGCTAGGTAGGTCTTTCCGGTGCCGGCCGGGCCGATCCCGAAGACCACGGTGTGCTGGTCGATGGCGTCGACGTAGCGTTTCTGGTTCACGGTTTTGGGCCGGATCGTCTTGCCCCGGTTCGACAAGATGCTCTGGGTGAGGACGTCGGCTGGCCGCAACTCGCCCGGGTCGGTGGTCATCGACACCACTCGCTCCACGTCGGCGCCGGATAGACCCTGCCCGGTCCGGACGATGGTCACCAGCTCGGTCAGGACGTTCACCGCCCGGGTCACATCGCCCGGGTCACCGGTGAAGGTGACTTCGTTGCCGCGGACGTGGACCTGGGCGGCCAGGTCCCGTTCCAGGATCCGCAGGAACTCATCGCGTGGGCCGAGGATCGTGACCATAGAGATCGAGGCGGGCACGGTCACCCGTCGCTCGGCGCTGGGACGGCGGGCGCTGTCAGGGGGAATCAGGATTGAGCCTTCCGTTGAGGGGACCGGGCCATCCTAGGTCAGCGCCGGTGGTGACGGCACCGGGATTCTGGTGCCCACCGCTCACCGCACGGCGACAATCTCGGTGACAAAAACCAAGGTGGCGCCGCCTGGGATCCCAGCCTGCGGCACGCCGCGGTCACCGTAACCCAGCGCGGCCGGGATCGACAGCAGTACCCGGCTCCCGACCCGTTGCCCGACCAGCCCCTGGTCCCAGCCCTGGATCACCATCCCGACGCCGATCTGGAAGTCCAGCGGCTGGCCCCGATCGAACGAATTGTCGAAGACCGAACCGCCCCAGGTCTGCCCCAGGTAGTGGGCGAGAATCTGGTCGCCGGCTTTGAGGACCTGGCCATCGCCCTCGTCGAGGACTTGCACCTGCAGGCCGTCGGGGGCGTCCGGCCCGGGAAAGGTCAGAACGGGTTTGGTGCCTTTGGCCCCCGCGACGGAGGGCATGGTGGGATTGTTCATAACGCTCAAGGCTACGGGAAAGCGACGCGGCCCGTCCTCGCGGATGCGAGGGCAATCAAACCCGGCCGCGGAGCACCCCGTCTGGACGACGAACGACGAG